>Ga0209692_10000133_pt1:7500-245097 | contig 245097 bp, 223 predicted proteins | sample tdDd472_FD_187129 | JGI IMG/M metagenome (GOLD analysis project Ga0209692, IMG submission 187129) | Marine sediment microbial communities from the Atlantic coast under amendment with organic carbon and nitrate - tdDd47.2 (SPAdes)... | ecosystem: Environmental > Aquatic > Marine >... | reverse complement strand
AATTATCAGGAACAAAATCAGGTTGAAAACTTATTCGGTTCGAGACCAAGTATTCAAGATTGCTACTGCCTTACATAACCTTAGGGTTTACTTTAGAGCCATACAAACCTATTCGTGATAATCTTTATTGGGGAAATTAAAATCTGGAGCCGTTTTTATGAGAAATTTGGCAGGTGCCAGTGATACCGAACAACAAGCAGACGAAGTGTGAAAATGAATATGACAGTAGTGATGATATTGAAGGTTTGTGAAAAATCCAGTAATGTAAGCACCATGTAAACGGTTCCTCCGGCCATGCAGGCAAGCGCATAAATTTCTTTTCTGAAAATCAACGGGATTTCATTACAAACAATATCACGTATCACACCGCCAAACACCGCAGAAACCATTCCCATCATGATAGCAATGATTGGATGGATGCCGATATCCAAAGCTTTTTGCAATCCCAAAACAGTGAAGACTGCAATGCCTATGGTGTCAAAAAGAAACAGCGTACGTCTCAGCTTAAGGACCACTTGTCTGAACAATACTGCAATGACAATTCCAAGACCAATCATGACGAGATAGGTGAGATTGTTCATCCAGGCTACAGGTGTGCTTCCTATCAGTAAGTCACGCAGTGTGCCTCCACCCAGCGCCGTGATAAAAGCCACGGCTGATACACCAAATATGTCCAGCCTTTTATCAAAAGCAGTGATTGCACCACTGATGGCAAAGACCATGGTTCCGACAATATCTATGAGGTAGAGAATGTTCATAACTTTTCGCGAAGTTACTAACCCGGATCAGAAACCACTTCGAAATTTCTGGAAGAGGTATACCCCTGATCGTCCAACACAGTGATAGTGTAATTTCCTCTTGGTAGCTGCAACGCCTGCTTATGTTCACCAGTTGTGCTTCCAAGGTAATGGTCATTCAGATGCCAGTAAAGTGTGATTTTGGTGTTTTGATGAGATGCTTCAGCAATCACTTTTCCGTATGCTCCAGTCAATTCCTTTGGGATAAAAATCTTCGCATCAGGAATTGGGTAGTTAATGTCCAGTGGGTTTGCTGTTACCAATTGACAACTGGCAAAAGGTTTTGGTCTTCCAATATAATCTGCATGATTTTTTCGGAAGTAGTAGCCCTGCTGAGGTGGTAAAATGAAAAAAGTTTCCTGATGTGCCAGGCTGATATCATAACAGGACCTGTTCACCACATACGTCCTGGAACTATCAACCCACAGAGATTGATGATACTTGCATAACCCTGATAGCTCGGCATTTTTGCCTAAAGTCATGGTCTTAGTTTCAGGGCAATTTGGATTGGCCAGCATTCCCGAAGCAATGCAAATTTGCTTTTCGTGACCCATTGGCCGAAGTGCTTCCAACCAGCCAGGATTGTAGCTGGAATTTCGAATCAGCTCATTCAAAATCGGCCCTGCAGCAATAGATCCAACCAAACCAGCGCGCCCTTCTCCGTCAGCATTCCCTACCCAAACAGCCACCAGGACTTCTCCATTGATACCCACAGCCCATGCATCTCTGAACCCGAAACTGGTACCGGTCTTCCAGGCAATGCGCTGACTCGAAGAGAAATTTTGCCAGTTAGCATCTGTTCCTGATCTTCTAAGCTCAGTCATCGCATTGAAAGTGTGCCATATATTAATCTCCTCCCAGGAAATGTCGGGGGCAGGCTCAGGGGTATCAATTGTGGAGATTTTCAGGTTGTCTTCATTGGCCAGTTTTCTATAGAGTGAAAAATATACCTGCGCCAGGTCCCAAAGTTTGACTTCTGCTCCTCCCAAGATTAATGAAAGCCCATAATGACCTGGGGGCTGATTTACAGTTGAAATGCCTGTCTGCTGCAAATCCTGATGAAATTGTTCGTAAGTATAGTCTCTGAGTAGATGTGTGAAGGGAATATTGAGTGACATGGAAAGAGCCTGGTTAGCTTTGATCATTCCTTCATAACCCAGGTTAAAATTCTTAGGAGTATAACCACTGAAAAAACTGGGAATATCTGTTAGCAAAGTTTCTGGTAGAATCAACCCACGATTAAGAGAAGCTGTGTAAAGCATGGGTTTCAAAATACTTCCGGAGCTGCGTCGACTTTGGATGACGTCTACCAGGTGCCCGTCTGCAGCAGGATCTGCGGTGTTGCCAACATATGCGAGTACTTTGCCATCTTTTAGATTTACCACCATGGCAGCTAGATTGTCCACACCATTGGTTTGCAGGGTTTGGTGATGACGCTCCAGCGTTTTAATTGTTTGTGATTGCCAATACTCACTCAAAGTGGTATTGATCTGTTTGCCAGCATGACTTGGAAACAGTGTGGTGAGTAGGTGAGTTGCCTGTTGAGGAATATTGTAAGGTCTGTTGGGTAGGGGTTCGCTCAGGCTCAGGTCATAGGTAAGAGAGTCAATGATTTCTTTTTGAAGTAATTTATTGAGTAAAAAATCTCTCTTTTTTCTCAAGACCTCCATCCCTGTACCCGGGTAAATAGCACCCGGATCATTGGGAAGTACTGCCAGTGTTGCACTTTCTGCCCAGCTGAGTAAATAAGCCGGTCGACCGTAATAACGCCAGGCGGCAGCATCAATTCCCACCACATTTCCTCCGAAAGGAGCCAGCGAGGCATAGTGCCTCAGGATTCCTGGCTTGCTATAATTCGCTTCCAGCCTGAGAGCCAGTAGCATCTCCACCATTTTCTGATAGTAGGTGCGATCCTGATTTCTGAGCATTCTCGCAAGTTGCATCGTAATGGTGCTCGCACCACTGACCACATGACCCTGATTGATATTTTGCCAAAACGCCCGGGCAATGGAAACTGGGTTAATGCCGGGGTGCTGAAAGAAATATTCATCCTCGAATATAAGCAGACAGGTTTTTAGCTTGTTAGGGACTGAATCTGTCAATGGGAAGCGCCATTGACCATCAGTAGCAATGCTGGCACTTAGCAGGTTTCCATCCCGATCATTGAGTACTGTGGAGGTGTGGAAGTGTTCAATCTTATATGGAATGAAGAAAAATGCTGAGATAGCCAATCCAACGATGATGAATAAATATCGTTTTTTGATTCGGGGCATTTTGTGGGTTCGTATTTTGGCTGCTGGAGACTTAAAACGTATTTAGCTAAACTCAGCAATTGGACTTGCCAAATTTAGCTAAATACGAAAGGTTTGATGATTTCTACTTACTTACATATACCCATTTTCCAGTTTTCTTGGCTGAAATGGAGGCATTGTACATGGCCTCAGCTTGCACCCCTGGCAAGTAATATTTGCCTGGATAAGCCGCAGTAACTGTCAGTTTGAAAGTCTTCAAATCATCACGGCTAAGATTGAAGTAGGTGTAAACTCTGTCATCCCGAATATCCTGGTAAGTGAAATGGCTGTATTCTCCCGATTGTTGATCGTTGAGACGATCATTTTGAATTTCCCAGCCTGACGGTAGAATTTGTGTCAAAGCAAGATCTCTGACACTTCCTAAATCGTAGTTGTTTTTAATGGTGACCAATATGTCAAAACTTTCACCCATTGACAGGCTATCTGGCTGGATACTTCTGCCTCTGTTATCCACGTAGCGTACATTCGCAACCAGATTCTCGCTTTGTGCAGGTTCTTCACCCGGAGGAGGCGTTCCTGTAATTGTCAAAGTGGCGAAAATGGTGGATTGTCCCTGGTTTTTCACACTAAGAGAAGAAAGGCCATTTGGTGGAATATCACCTCTGTAGATTGCTTTTTGTGAACTCCAGTTGGTATTGTTGCCATCGTAGCTGATAGCTGCTTGCATCCCTTTGTCGGATTGATTGACTTCTACATATTTACTGACTGCTAGTAGAGAATAAGCTGTCGTTTGTGTGCTCATCCATTGCTGATCAGAAAGTCTGGTGGACAATTTCTGTAACACTTTGTAGGCTTCGGTCTGGCTGCCCATGTACACATAAGTTTCCAGTAGCATAGCAAGATCTCTGGTAAAAGATCCGTAGTTGTAATAGTAGTAGCTATATGGGTGCTCCTTCAAAACAGCCCGGCCTTTGCCTTTCATGAGTTCTCGGGCAGCTTCTTCCTGGCCAATGATAGCATATGCAGCCGCTAATTTGTGAACAGATTGTGTGTTGATACCAGTGGTATTTCTCAGGCGGTTCATAGCGCCAATTTCCGGGTAACCGGCAATAGCCAAAGTAAACAGACGATAACCCTGAATCAAATCAGAATTATAATAATCTACAGATTTCGTCCAGTTGCGGGCTTTATTGCGCTGGAAGTTTCTCAGCTTGTCCATCATTTCATTAGGCACCAGGTAGCCTTGCTTCTGGGCTTCTATGAGGAAGTGATAGGCGTAATTGGTCCCCCAGGTGTTGTAATCATCATATCCTGGCCAGTAGCTGAACCCTCCTGAGGATGTCTGGAATTTGGAGAGCTTTCTGATAGCCTCATTGACATTGTTTTGCACTTTCACTTGCTGTTCTGTAGAAAGCTCTGTGATGTTTTTGAGGAAGAGCTGCGGGAAGGCTGAAGATGTTGTTTGTTCAACACATCCGTGCGGATAGCGGATCAGGTATTGGATACGCTGCTCCAGGTTGATGGGAGGAATGGTCGCCAGCTCAAGTGTGACTTCATTGGTGCCTTCCATACCAAAAAGCTTTTCTCTTGGTGAAATGCTCTGCCCTGCTTCTACAGGGATTACTTTCACAATCGTCTGAGGAGCGTTTGGTGAGCGGGATGTGATGTTAATCTCATGTTTAGCAGTTTCATTGCCGGATTTAGCTGTCACGATGATCTTTCCCTGTCCAATTTTGTCAGCTACATCAATATCGAAATACAAAGTACCACTTTGCTCTTTCAACTCGATATTTTGGTTTTTGGCTCCTGCCAAACTTAATACCCCGGAAGCCTCCACGGTTACCTTAGCATTCTCAATGTTGTCTTTGTAACGGAATACATTGACTGGCATGGTCACCTTTTCATTCGGACCAACCACTCTAGGCATAGTGCCCAATACCATTAAAGGTTTCACTACTGGAGTAGCTTTTTCAGTATTTCCATAAGCCTCATTCAAGCCAGCTACAACCATCGTTTTCACAGACCCAATGTATTGAGGAATTTGAAGTTTGTGCGTTTTGGTAGCTCCGGCTGGCAGATAAAAAGGTCCTGCAAATTGCACAACTGGCTTGAAGCGATTCTCATCTTTTTGTTTGTCCTGATCGGCGCCTCCATCACCACCACCAATGGCCAATAATCTTTCTAATCTACCTCCATAGGCTCCGATCACATCACTGTATATATCCCAGGTTTTTACACCAATGGCTTCTTTACTGTAAAAGTGTTTCCAGGGATCAGGAGTTTGGAAATTAGTCAGGTCCAGAAGGCCCTCATCCACCATCGCAATAGTGTAAGCCATAGGTTTTCCGTTGGTTTCAGCGACAGTAACTTCAACTGAAGATTCTGGTTCCAGCTCATCAGCCATTCTTAGGACAGGTTGCAGTTTGGTAGCCGGGTCATAAACATTGATTGGTGCAATGCCATAAAGCCTGATAGGCAAGTCATTTACAGTTTGGCCATGAGGTTGCAATAATGTGACATGTAAGTACACATTAGGCGCCATGTCAGCAGTTGCATCCAGCTCAAATGTCGTCCATTCTTTTTCGGTTTTCACCCAAAAACTCTTCAGTACTTCACTTCCATTTTCAACACTGATTAGCGCCTGGCCCTGATAGCTGCCACGTATGGTTACCTGTATTTTTTCGCCGGTTGCATATTCTACTTTGTCGGTGTTTACTTCCAGAGATGAAGCTCCAACTCCGTTTTCACTTGAGCCATACCATGAAGTGTAGAACACCTGGCTGGTGCTGTGACCTGATGCAGGATCTCTTACCACCGCGATGAACCTGCCCCAATTAGGACTTTTAATTTCAAAATCAATTTTCGCCTTTCCATTTTGCGTGGAGACTTTTTTTGAAAGGATTTCGGTGGAATATCTGGAAGAAGTGTAATTAGTGCGATAATCATTGGATTGATCCCACCACCAACGCCAGTCTAGTTTATAAAGTTTAAACTCAAGTCCATCGCGATTGATAGGTTCACCCTGGGCATTCAGAGTTATGATATCCAGTTGTTGGGGTTTGTCGCGCTCGATACGCTGATAGCGATCCGTTGTGGTCAGGTTCAGGCCAACAAATGAGGTGTAAGGTCTGTATACTATACTCTTGGAATTGATGCTGAATCCACCTCCTGGCTCGAAAACTTTGGTATTGAAGATGGCCCTAAGTGCGCCTGGAGAGTTGGGTTGTGCAGGCAGTTGCAGGTTGATGCCTGTAGTTCCTTCAGCATCAAGCTGCCCTTTAAATATCTGCTTGGGGTCCTGGTAAAAACTTTTATGATCATCATCAAAATCATATTGTGCAAAGCCTTTGAATGAGGTTTTGGTTTCACTGAGCTTCATTTCTGTTTCAGCCTTCAGGTTACCGGCTTTCAGACCAGTCAGCCATTTGGCTTTTAACGAAGCGGTCAGGTTTCTTTTGTCTGCTGTGATGACTTCATCACCAAGATCCAGGTCGATTTTAAGTCGGTTAGGTTTTACCGTTTCTATTTTCACTGTTTTAGTGAAGTTGTTATTCCCCACAGATATTTTGGCCTGCCAATATCCGGTTTCATCTTCCCTGGCTGTTTTTGTTTTGAATGCGTACAGCCCTTCTACTCCCTGAGTTACTATCTGGCGATCTTTTACATTACCACGCGGATCTTTAAGTTCCATTACCACCGGGTGATCATCCGGAAGTTTATTTTCAGGGTCTTCCAGTAAGAAACTTAGATATATGTCATCTCCTGGACGCCAAACGCCTCGTTCTCCATAAATGAATCCTTTGATGTTGCCTCGAATACGAGTGCCGGAAACGTCGAAGTTGCTCAAAGAAAGCGATTCATTGTCTTCCAGCTTGAGGTAAGATTTCTGGCCGTTGGCTTCTGCTACTACCAGGAATGGTCTCCGCTCAGGTGTAAATGTTGCCATGCCATTTTCATCTGTTGTGGCACTTGCTAATTCCTGGAGTTGGTAATCCAGTATTGAAATGTTGGCAGTGACAGGTTGGGCATTTACCATGTTGGTGGTGTATACCTTCATGGAATTGTTGCCACCAATTTTGGCAATCAACCCAATATCAGTCGACAGAAGTGTGGTGGAAACAAAGCGTTCAGAATAGTAATAGGAAACATGGCAGGGATTATTGCGATGCTCCCAGGAATACCCCGGTGGATAGCGATAGCTGAAACCGCCACCATATTCATCAAAGTTATCATAGTCATAAATACTCCAGTCGGAGTTTATTTCTGAGCCATCTTCTGCTTCAAAAACCTGATCACATGGATAATTGGAATCTTCAGGATTAAAACCCAACCGAATTTTGTACAAAGCACCTTTTTCAGATTCAAAGAGACTTGAAAGGTCAAGTGTGAAGCGATTCCAGGCACTTAGGTTGTCAGCGTTTTCAGCCAGGTTAATTTTCTTATTGAGAATGCGTCTGCCCACGCGCGCTATTTGACTAGATCCATGAATGCTGTTTACCTGCATGAACTGAGGCATGTTCTCTTCAAAAACCTTGATCACTTCCACGCGAACGGCTTTCAGGTTTACTGCTTCAAAAGGAAGAACAAGTCCGTTAGTGGAAGGTAAAATAGTACCACTGCTCACCATTTTGATCTGTGGTTTCTCTGGTTCAAATGCGACATAACTGGTTACCGTTTGACCAAGTGTTTTTCCCGCAGCATTTTTGATGCCTTCAGAGAGTTCCAGCTTTTTACTGCCGCTTACTTTTTCTCTTACATATAGCTTGATTTCATTTCCACTAACTACAGGACGTATTTTGTCTACGCCTTCTAGTGTGATAAGACCAGTAAGGTTTTGCTCTCTGTCGAGTGGATCGGAAAAGTGGATGGAGATATAAGCATCATTTTCTAGTTCAACTACGGTAGAAATAACCGAGAATTGCTGGTTAGAAGGCACATCAAGTTTCAGGTCAGTAGATCGTTTCACACCGATTGGTTCACCGGAAGCATTGAGGGTCAGCGTTTGCGCTTGCTCACCTCTTTTGAGGCCGGAAACTGCAAACCTGTGTACCGTGGCGCTAGTATGCTGCCATTTCACTTCAAGACCATCTGGGAAATGGATCATTTTTTCGACTGCCTCACTGGCTGCAAAGTCTGCGGTTGTGATTTTACCATCAAATTCCAGTTGATCAGGTTTGGCGGGATCCGGAACCTGTACCACACCAAGGTTCACTTCAAAGTCCTGACCAATTACAGTAACTTCAAATAGGTACGTATCGAGTCCTTCAGGCATTTTCATCAACTCACCCATGTGAGTTTCAATTGTGTATTTGGTGCCAGACTGTAGGTTTTCGGGGGAGAAGGTGAAATCTCTTGGCCCGGTTTTCACCAGAGATCCCTTTAGCGATGGGGAAAAAGAAAAAAGTTGTCCCACATCAAGGTCATCAGGTACGGTGACCTGTTCTGAAAAATGGATATTGATATTGTCCTGGCTGGAGATAAGACCTGAAGTGTGGCTACTTATGTAGTCGGCAAAACGAGGATCATTGGATTGAGTCTGATCATTTTTGGAGCCACAACTCCACATAAAAATCGTGATCAGCAGTAGGTAGGATAGGTAGCGAAACATAATAAATAGGTGTTTGAAATTTTCACGCCCATATTAGTCATACCATTTGATAATTACACATAAGTGAGATTATTTTTCTTCACAAATTGATCTAATAGATAAATGGACGTGACAGTGTGAGAAAATGATGGCTAGTTACTCCTGATTCTATTCCGAACAAATAGTAATAAACCAATAATTACGATGAGTCCGAGTAAGGCAAGATGAAATTGAGATGTTAAATAATGCATTGCTCCCTGACCACCGTATTTGCCATGACCTGGATGGCCAAATAGCAAAAAGGCCTGCACTATAAAAGGTATAAGCAAGAATATTCTTTTGACCATGGATTTCTGATTTGATACCAATTGGTAATGTATCCGAATGAAAAAGTTGAAACACTAATATTTTTTGCCTTTTGAAGTGATTAATGTCATGTAAAGCGTGACATTAACTTCATAGATTAGATCATTTGAAATAGGTGGGTAAATCTGTATTTCATTGGCAAAATATGAATTTGTCCTATTTAAATCTAAATGATATGGAAACTGTAAAGCAAATAAACTCTTCTGAAGATCAGGTAGGTATTCAGTATGACGTGTTGGTTCTTGGATTGGGTAATTCATGGATGGGAGATGAGGGTGTTGGTGTGCACATTTCTCAGCGTATGGCTTTAATGCATTTGGATCATTATATCAAAGTGATTGATGGTGGCAATGATCTATCTTTTATGGAGCACTATTTGGAAGAATTTCACAAAATAATATTTGTAGATGCTACCAATGATGGACAGCCAGCCGGAACGGTTACTCATATCAACCCGAAAAAGTTGACAGATTTTTCAAGTGCACTTGCTTACCACCATGATGGTGTGCGAAACTTACTTGAAAAGATTTTTAATATGGAAAACCCTCCTCAGCTTCATCTGGTGGGGATTTCTGTAGATGAGGTCAACCCACTTCAAAGTGGATTAAGCGAGGTGGTTGAAGATTCACAGGATAGAGCTATCTGGCAGGTTATAGATCTGGCAGAGACCCTTCACCTGCATTAAATTATGCGCACTTTTCAGCTCCATATTGGCGGAGTGGTGCAGGGAGTTGGTTTCAGGCCTGCGGTGTACCGCTGGGCTATGGCTAATCATCTGTATGGCTGGGTGCTGAATGGTAGTAAAGGTGTTGTCATCCGCATCAATGCCAACAATATTCAGAAAGCCCGAAAACTTGTGGATGGCTTTCTTGCCAACCCGCCAAAACAAGCTTTGATTACTGAAGTCTCATTTCAAGAAGTTCCTAATGAGAAGTTTGAAGGGTTTGGGATCATCGCCAGCGAAGATCCACAAGCAGCTGACCTTCCACTTACTCCGGATTTTGCCATGTGCGAAGATTGCCGACGTGAACTTGAGGAAGTTTCGGATCGGCGCTATCAGTATGCCTTTATAACTTGCACCAACTGTGGCCCGCGATATTCTATCACCCGCAAGTTGCCGTATGATCGTCCGCTCACTACAATGGATCATTTTCATATGTGTGACACCTGTGAGCAAGAATATGATGATCCGCTAGATCGACGCTACTTTTCACAAACCAATTCCTGCCCGGAATGCGGGATTCAACTTTCGGGTTATGAACCCGGATCAGGAAATTACTTGAAGAATTCATCCAATGAAGATCTGATCAATCAAGCCGTAGAAATGCTGAAAGCTGGCCACATTGCAGCTGTGAAAGGAATTGGAGGATATCTGTTGCTATGTGATGCAACAAACCAGTCCGTGGTGGAGCAATTGAGGAAGAGGAAGTATCGACCAGCCAAACCTTTTGCGGTTTTGTATCCGGATATTGTCCAAGTAAAAAAGCATTACCAACTCAGAAAAATCGAGGAGGAAGCACTAAAGAGTACGGTAGCGCCAATTGTCTTGCTCAGAAGGAAGGTTAGAGCTAAAGGAGTTTGTGAAAGTGTTGCTCCGGGTTTATCTAGAGTGGGCGTGATGTTGCCTTATGCTCCGCTTTTGTACTTGATAAGTCAGGCTTTTGGAAAGCCATTGGTGGCTACCAGCGCCAATATTAGTGGTTCGCCAATTATCTATCGAGATGAAGATGCTGTGAAACATCTTGCTTCCATAGCAGATTTGATCTTAATGAATGATCGGGAAATTCTCATTCCTCAGGACGATTCGGTAATGCTATTTACCGAACAGCATCAGCAAAGAGTCATTCTTCGCAGATCGCGAGGACTTGCTCCAAATTACTTTCAAAGCCCAAAATACTTTGAGCATCTCAATAATGTAATGGCAACCGGAGCAGAGATGAAAGGTGCTTTTGCGCTGGTGAAAAACAATCGGTGCTATGTCAGTCAATACCTCGGAAGCATGGAAAGTTATGAATCGCAGGAGTCATTCGAGCGAGTTTATGATCACCTTTCTGATGTGATTGGTTTTCAACCGAAGAAATTACTGGCGGATACACATCCGGGATATTTTGGGCATCAATGGGTTGAAAATCAAATCCGTACTTCCTCTGTTCAGAATTATTATTTTCAACATCATGAAGCTCATTTTGCAGCAGTTCTCGGTGAGAATGAATTGATGGGTTCTGAAGTTCCAGTTCTGGGATTTATCTGGGATGGTACGGGATTGGGAACTGATGGACAGGTTTGGGGAAGTGAGACTTTTCTTTATCAGAATGAAAAAATTGAACACCTTCAGAACATTGGTTATGCGCCAGTTATTGCCGGAGATAAAATGTCACGAGAGCCACGTTTGAGTCTATTGGCTTTTGCCAGTTTCAATGCACAATTGGAACAAAAGGCCAGGCAATATTTCAATGATCGGGAATGGAATATCTATCAAAAATTGAAAAATACTTCCAAACTCCAAACTTCCAGCCTTGGTCGTCTTTTCGATGCAGTAGCTTGTCTTTTGACTGGAATCACTCATTCAACTTTCGAAGGAGAAGCTGCTATGTATCTGGAAGAGCTTGCCAGAAAAGCAAGACCGTCAAAACAGAATTGGATTTTCGATTCGGAAAAACCATTTGCACTGCAAGTCATGGATCGTATTACAAATGCATTGAACCTTAAAACTTCTAAGGCACAGATTGCCAGGCAGTTCCATTTATTGCTGGTTGGTTGGGTGCAGTATCAGGCTGAGTTTTACCAGGCCAGAAAGTTAGCATTCAGTGGCGGAGTATTTCAAAACAGCCTTTTAGTAGATATGTTGATCGATCAACTTGGCGACTCTTTTGAGTTATATTTTCACCAAGAGCTGTCGCCTAATGATGAGAATATAGCTTACGGTCAGTTGATGAGATATTCTATTGATCAACAGGAACAACCACTTCAAAAATTAATCACTCAATCGATACTGGCACAATGAAATACATGACCGAATACCGCAACCCTCATGAGGTGAAAAAATACATTGAAGAGATCCATCGAATTACCACGAGACCCTGGACCATCATGGAGATTTGCGGAGGACAGACACATGGTTTGGTGAAAAATGGGTTGATGGAGCTTTTGCCAAAGGAGATTACCATGGTTCATGGTCCCGGCTGTCCCGTGTGTGTTACGCCGCTTCATTTGATAGACAAGGCAGTTGAGCTGTCCATGCGCCCCGATGTGATTATGTGTTCGTTTGGCGATATGCTTCGCGTGCCAGGTTCGGATAAAAGTTTGCTCCAGGCCAAAGCGGAAGGTGCTGATATTCGGATTCTTTATTCACCATTGGAAGCACTCAAGGTAGCCAAAGAGCATCCTGACAAAGAGGTGATTTTTTTTGCAGTGGGTTTTGAGACGACTGCTCCGGCCAATGCACTTTCCGTTTATCAGGCGGCGATACAGGGCATTGAAAATTATTCCATTCTGGTGTCTCATGTTCTGGTTCCTCCGGCAATGGAAGCCATTCTGAGTGATCCTGAAACGCAGATTCAGGCGTTTCTGGCGGCAGGTCATGTAAATACGATCATGGGTTTTGAAGCTTATTATCCCATAGTGGAAAAACACAAAGTACCAGTTGTTGCTACTGGTTTTGAGCCTTTGGATTTAGTGCAAGGCATTCTCATGTGTGTGCGTCAGTTGGAGGCAGGTATTTATCTATTGGAAAACCAATATGGTCGTGTAGTGAGGCCGGAAGGAAATAAGAAGGCGATAGAAATCATCGGAAAAGTGTTTGAAGTGCAAGATCGGGCCTGGCGTGGAGTGGGTGTCATTCCTCAAAGTGGCTATGAACTTAAGCCAGAGTATCGGGCTTATGATGCAAGCAAGAAGTTTGAAGGAAAGTCGTCAGCCGTGAAGGAGAATCCAACCTGTATTGCAGGACAGATTATGAAAGGCTTGAAGAAGCCGCTGGACTGTCCGGCTTTTGGTAGGGATTGTAACCCTGAGCATCCATTGGGCGCACCGATGGTTTCATCTGAAGGAGCGTGTGCAGCTTATTATCACCATGTGGATTTGGCTTATTCGTAAGCTCATATATCTAGTGAATCAGGATCTTTGAAAGTGTTCCAAAACCTAACCAGATAAACAGCAGAACCCTTTTCTTCATAGAATAAGGTGATTTGCCTTCTGATCACAGCTCTGCGGATTGATTTATACTCGGTGAGGGGATAAAGGCGAGGATTGTTTTTGATCAAATCCAACACTAACTCAACTTCTTCAATAAAGTTGATTGCAGATTGCTCAGTCCATTTGTGCAGCAAAAATTCGATATTCTCTTCATAATCGAATTTTGCCTCATCAGACCAGATAATGTTCCTTTTTTTCACTTAAAGAGTTGAGGATATTTTTCTTTAGTGGATTTCATTACGGATTCGTGTGAATGAACTTTGCCTTCTTCTATTGACTTCAGCCCTATGTCAATCGCCAGCTTTTCCTCATTGCTCAAATCTGGCAAATAATTCTGGTTGGCATTTTGAAGTGCACGTATTTGTCTAATGATGTGTTCATCATCAATCTTAGTTATCCATTCTATCAAACTGAGCTTTTCGGCTTGTACATCCATGGGTTCCTACTTTTTTTACAAATTAACGATTTTCAGGCTGAATTTATTCCTGATCATTCACAAACCTGATGTTTCGCACCAGGCCGTCAAACTTGGTTCGCTTCACTGCGGATTTTTTAAAGACCTTCTTGAAAACTTCTAAAGTCATTTCTTCCCATTCTTGCTTGGTGAAATTTTCCCAGCCCTGTGGCTGGAAGGCAGGTTCGCTGTGAGGCTTGGAGAAGCGGTTCCACGGACACACTTCCTGGCAAATATCACAGCCAAAAGCCCAGTTGTTCATTTGCGATTGGAACTCAGCAGGAATTTCATCTTTCAACTCAATGGTCAGATAAGAAATGCACCGGCTGCCATCCACTACATAAGGCTCGGGAATAGCATCCGTCGGGCAGGCATCCTGACAAGCGGTGCAGGTGCCACAGTAGTCTTTTATAGGACCATCCGGTTCTAGTTCCAGATCGATAATCAGCTCAGCGAGGAAGAAAAAACTTCCCATCTTTCTGTTCAGTAAAAGCGAGTTTTTGCCGACCCAGCCAAGTCCGCTTTTGGCCGCCCAGGCTCGCTCATGAACTGGCGCTGAATCCACAAACACACGGCCTTCCACCTCACCAATTTCCTCCCTGATCCGATCCACAAAAATTTTTAATTTGTCCTTGATCACGTGATGGTAATCTTGCCCATAAGCATATCGGGCAATCTTGTATGGAGCATCTTCAGCCTGGTTTTTCTCCGGATAATAATTGTAGATCAAAGAAACTACCGACTTAGCTCCGGGTACCAGTTTGGAAGGGTCCAGTCGTTTGTCAAAGTGGTTTTCCAGATAGCCCATTTTCCCCTGATAACCGCGCTTTAGCCATTCTTCCAGTTTTGGAGCTTCTCCTTCCAGAAATTCCGCTTTGGAGATTCCACAGAAAGAAAACCCAAGACTGGAGGCAATGGATTTGATGGTTTGGGTATTTGTACCTGTAGACAAGTCAGAGAATTTATTTGTTGGCGTAAAGATAGCTGACTGATTTTATTCGCAGGGAACGCGAGATCGAATCACTACATGAGAAGTTCAAATAAAAGCGTCAATTAAACACATATTAAGGTGTGTTTAAAATAAGTTAAAAAGAGGGTTGGTTTTTTCTATATTTTCTTTTTCTTAGCGAACGGAATCATGCATTTTTCAATGTAACTGTGTTTTCCAAATTATCACACCTAAAATTTTTTAAGTAAGTCAATATGATCAAGCCGTTTACAATTCTCATCTTTCTAGTTTTTGTATTACACAGCAACAACTCATTTGCCCAGCAAACAGACAGCACCATTACAAATAGTCCTTACGGTGGGTTAATGCTTCCTCTGGAGGGTTTTTATGAAGTAAATCTTTCCAATAAATTTCTTTTTGTTGGAAGACTCGGAAATGGAGTAGGATGGGGAGGTTATTATGGTTGGCAGTATTCCACATATGTGAGGCCTTCACTACGCTGGTTGTTAAGCAAAAGAAAAAGAGGAGCGGCTACATTCAATAGCGGATGGTACACTGAGTTAGCAACTACGATATCTCATTCATGGAGAGAAAACGATAGGTATATGGGATCAAGTTTGGCGATATTAGCAGGATATCGAGGCAAGATTGGTAAGAGGTTTATTTTAGAGGGAGCCGGAGGATACGGTTCATCATTTTATTTCGAACGCGATAGAAAAGGAGGAACTGGAGTTGTGTTTAATTTGGGAATTGGATTAGTGTTGTTTTCGGGTAATTAGAAGTTTGGGATTTTATTGAATGAGATTTTGCATTCAATTGTAAAACATATTGTGTGAGTAAGAAATATAAATAAGTAGGCAGTTTTAATTGAATATTTCTTTTTTTTTAAGAAACGGTATTAATAGAGCAATCATCAATGACATTTACTTTTTCAAACAAATCAACCAAGGTTAGATCAATGAATTTTTCAAAGGCGCTTCTTTTTTCAATTGCATTTTTCCTAATCACAGACCTATATAGTCAAGAGAAAAAACCTTATGGAGGATTAATGCTCAATCAGGACCTTGCTATCATGGGTTTTTATGAAGCGAATATTTCGGATAATCTTCTGTTTGTTGGTCGTTTGGGGTCGAATTTTGGATATGCAGGTTTCTATGGTTTTCAAGCCAGACCAACAGCGAGAGTTTCTGTTAGATATTTATTTGGGACGTCTAAGAACGGAATTGGTCGCTATAATAATGGGTGGTATGCGGAGCTGGCTGCACCACTTCAGTATTTCATTTATTCTGATAAAAAATATTTTAGGAACAGGCTTTTAGTCTTAGCAGGCTATCGTGCTATGCTCGATTCCAAAATCTTTTTGGAAGGAGCTGTTGGCTTTGGGCCAAGACTTTCCTGGGGAGATGGTGTGATTTCTCCTGGTAAGATTTCATTTCACCCAGTGATAAATGCCGGGGTTGGTTTAGTACTGTTCTCAAATAAGTAAAAGTGTTCTCCAGAGCTTTACTTCCTGTCCGAATGTCCCAGGCTTTTTTCCGGTGCTATTTGGTCGCGAACGAGTTGCTTGAGTTCTGTGATTTCGGGGAATCTTCCCATTTCTTTTCTGGAAAAGATCAGTTCATCATTGACGTAGATGTTGAAATTGCCACCGGTTGTTTGTCTAAGGGTCACCTCATGAAGCTCATTATCGAAGGTTGTTAGTAATTCCTGAGACATCCAGGTAGCCCTCAGCATCCAGCGGCAGAGTTTGCAGTATTCAATGGTTACATTTTGGTTCATGTCTCAAACTAACCATGCATATCAGAACTTTCAAAGGATTTGATATATTGAGCTTCAAATTTTAACCTATGAAGTGGACAGAAGATCTTGTAGCTATTTTTCTCGGCGTATTTATTCTTGTATTTTCATTAATTGTGTTTGTGGTATTGCCTGATTCGGCAAGTAGCATCAATGCCTATTTGGACATTATTACTGCCAAGCTAGGCAAATGGCAATCCAACCCCCTGGAGGCCATTCAAGATAAATTGGGCGGTTTGCTGGGAATGTTTGTATTGCTGTCAGTACTCCTTGGCGCTGGCGCTTACCTTGTTAAAATTTCTTTTCTACCCTTTTTAAAAGGATTTGTGATAGTCTTTCTCGTTGGTCTGGTTTCCTACCTGCTTGCATCCCAGCTGGATTTCAAAAGTGTTGGGCTTGGCTATGCACTTTGGGCGATTGCCTTGGGAATATTTATCAGCAATGTTTTTGGGCTTCCGGCTTGGTTGCGCCCGGCATTGCAGCATGAATTCTTCATCAAAACAGGACTCGTACTCCTGGGTGCAGAAGTGCTCTTTGGTAAAATATTGGCGATTGGTCTTCCAGGGATTTTTGTGGCTTGGGTGGTTACGCCAATCGTGTTGGTGGCAACTTTTTGGTTTGGGCAAAAAGTGTTGAAGATCAAATCCAAAAGTCTCAATATGACGATCAGTGCAGATATGTCAGTTTGTGGGGTTTCGGCTGCTATTGCTACCGGAGCGGCGTGCAAGGCTAAAAAAGAAGAGCTCACAACAGCAATTGGGCTTTCAATGGTTTTTACTTCTGTGATGATGGTGGCTTTACCGGCGTTGATCAAAGCCGTTGGGATGCCGGAGATACTTGGTGGCGCCTGGCTGGGAGGCACTATTGATGCGACTGGTGCGGTAGTGGCTGCCGGGGCTTTTTTGGGTGACAAAGCCATGAATGTTGCTGCCACGATCAAGATGATTCAAAACATTCTCATTGGCGTGATTGCTTTTGCCGTGGCAGTTTACTGGACCACCCGGGTGGAAAAAGGGGAGAGCCAGAAAGTCTCTACTATGGAAATCTGGAACCGTTTCCCGAAGTTCATTCTTGGCTTCATAGGAGCATCGATTTTCTTTTCTATTCTTCAGCAGGCATTGGATCCGGAACTGTCCGCCAGGCTGATCGAAAAAGAACTTTTTGGTTTTACCAAAAGCATTCGTGGTTGGCTGTTTTGTCTGGCCTTTGTGAGTATTGGCCTTTCTACCAACTTCAAAGAACTGCGTGCGCAGTTTCATGGTGGTAAGCCGTTGATTCTCTATGTATGCGGCCAGCTGCTCAACTTAGGTTTAACTCTGCTCATGGCGTGGCTGATGTTTTATAAAGTTTTCCCCGAAATCACTTCAGCGATATGAAAAGGAAAATTTGGATGACCTTGATGTTTGTGCTTAGTGTTTTTGGGCTGCAACAACTGGCGGCTCATTTGGGAAATGCTTTTCATTCAGAGAAAGAAATTATTCAGCAGCTAAACATCGATCCGGCAGTGTTTTTTTATACCGAAAGTGATTTGGCCCTGGAGGCTGAGAAAAACATTCGGAATAAGATTAATGAATGACTAATCGCTGCTGATGTCTCCCTGATTTGGTAACTGTGGAAACCAGGTAAACGCCGCTTTTTAAATCAGAAACATCGATTTTACACTCTGTTGATCTTAATATTTTCTTTCCGTCCAAAGCAAATATTTGCACATCAATGATTGGTGACGAGGCTTTTATTTCAATGAATTCAGTAGCAGGATTAGGATAAATGCTAAAGTCATTCACTTGCTTCAAAGATAAAATGTGTGAAGAGGTATCGGGAATGTAGAACGCTGACAGGTATGTCGCCTCTATAGCTCCGGAAAGATACACAAGCGGCGCATTCCAGTTGATAGCTATTTCATTGGTGGAATAGCTGCATTCGTTGTCCAGAAAACATTTTGCGGGAGTGAGTGTAGGGTAACTGTTGCTGCCACAGTCATCGGTGTTTTGAGGGTTGGGTCCACCTGAGATAAAACCCGGAACCGGCTCGGCAATATTGTCAGCACCTGACTGCCGGTGGTGAATGTTCATTGGTGATTTGCTTCCCTGGTCGGTTACAAAACAATAACCCGTAGCATTTCTTCCCACCAAATAGTCCAAAGCGGCAAGAGATGCATTGTAATAATCGATATCACCGGTAAGTTTATAGGTATGCATCAGCAGCATTCCCTGGTTGGAAGCGTTGCTGTTGCTTCCCCAGTAGAAGCCATTGTTAGGAATCTGGTAAGGAGAGCTGTTTTTTTGGTAATTCATGACTCCTTCCGTGATACCGAGTAATTTCTTTTTGAAAGAGGTGGTGTCAGCCGCAGGAGTTAGTGACTTACGATGCGTAATCAAAGAAAGCAGTCCAAGTGTTTGCACATTAGGCCAGCCCGGAACGCCAAATGACTGACTAAAATCCAATGTGTTGTAATAATCATCATTGCCAGTAGTGATGTACAACTCGGCGGCTGCCCAGAAAAATTCATCGGCAAAATTAGTGTCGCCATAGCCGCCGGTACTTACTGACGGGTATCCTCCTTCAGCACCAGGATTATTGAAAGGCACGTTTTTGTGATCTTGAGCCCACTGCCAGGCCAGTTTGGATTGAGTCAGACACTGATTGGCAAAATCAGGCAAATAAGATTTGTAAATCCTGGAAGCCATCGCCATCACCGCTGCAAAGTCCAGTGTAGCAGCAGTGCCTTTGGCTACTACATATCTGGGTGCTGTGGCTTTGTCCGGCATCACAAAACCCTGGAAGTTGGCATGAGTGGTCTTGTTATAAACTCCTCCGTCTTCATCTTGCATGGTGGCCATCCACTCAATGTTCCAAAGTGCTTCATCCAGCAGGTCGGGAATGCTATTAGTACTTTCAGGGATATTCGTGTAGAGTGAATCGTAAAAACCTGAGTAATTTTCATAGGCCGAAAGCAAGGTGAAAACACTGATTCCTGAATTCACAATGTATTTGTTGTAATCTCCTGCGTCGTACCAGCCTTTGGGTGTAGAGATGACTGTTCCGGCTGGTCGATTGGTGGAGGCAGCACTTGGCAGCACAATAACATGATCATCGGGATGCCCCATTGGGCGCTGATACACTCCTGCAAATTCTTCCGTTAGTGCCGTGGAAGCCCGGTTAAAATAAAAAGCCTTAATGGAAGCTTTGGTCAGCTCTGTAAACACTTCATCACCGATGGTAAACGCGTATGAAAGATCTCCACTGGAGAGTTTGATTTTGTAAGTGCCGCGAGTTTTGAAGTCTGAAAAATCAGCGATTCGAACATATTCCTTTGATTTATCCCAATAAACCTTACTGGTAAGTTCCCCAGAATAAGCAACTGTATTGTTGGAAGCTTTGATGAGGTCAAATTTGGTGGCATCCGTATCCACACAAACGGCGATTTTCTGAGCTTCAGGTAAGAAACCAAGCTGATTGAGGTGAATCTTATCCTGGCCAAAAATGGAGAAAGTGGCCACTATCAATGCAAAGGTCAGTAAGTGTCTTTTCATGTTTGGAGATTTTAGATAAAACTAACGTATTGCACTTGCTCTTTTGGTATCGGGCTGCGGGGCATTTCTGCCTTTTGACATTAGCTGCCGTGATTGGTGACAAATGGTGACCTACCGCAGCTCAAAACAAACTACCCATTTGCTGAGGAGGGATTTTTCCCAGGTGTTGGTAAGCTCTTTCGGTAGCTTGTCTGCCACGTGCAGTACGTTTGATATAGCCTTCCATGATCAGGAATGGTTCATAGACTTCTTCGATGGTCTCAGCTTCTTCACCACAAGGGCTTTTATCAAGTTGTATTTTGTGATTAAGACTGCTGATTCACCAATTCTTCCACATCTTTTGCGTATAGCATTCCCAAATCCTTTCGCAAACAATTAGCTGCACCACAAGCTGCGCCAAGCTTAGCAATATCGGCCATTGGAAGATTTTTCATATATCCTGCGATCATACCTGCAGTAAGGCAATCTCCGGAACCAATGGTGCTAATTACTTTTTCTATTTTGGCAAGCGCATGATGAGTTTCTTCATTGGAAATCAAATGAAGCCCTTTTGATCCATCTGTTACTGCTGCAACTCTACAACTCAGGAGTAATTGTTCTTTACTTGATTCAAAATCGGATTTAAAAAACTCAGTAATCTCTTTTTTGTTGAGATGTACTCCAAAAGGTTCAGCATCCAGCCCGTTTTTAAGTTGTACGCCTGTGCAGTCCAGGAAAGAAGGGACTCCCTGATCTTTGCCTTGTTCAATAATCAAACCATAGCCATTTTCAGGACTTCCTTTGGGCCATGAACCACAAAGAGCCATCATTTCGGTGTAGGGTAATTCCAAATCAATTTCTGATTGCAACATCCTGAAATCCGATTCAGTAACCTCAGGACCTGGGCCCAGAATTTCTGTATCATCAAAACTGTCGGGAGACTTGAATGTATAGCAGCTTCTGGACCAGTTGTCTAGTTCAGGTCCAATGAATGAGATGGATGGATAATATTGATTACAGGCTTTTTTGATCCAGCTGCCTGCTTCTCCGCCCCAAAATCCTGCAACTGTGACGGGAATTTCCATTTCGGCCAATGCCATGGCAACATGAAGTCCTTTACCTCCGGGATAGCGTTCTTCTTTTTTAATTCTATTAGGAATGCCATTCTCAAACCCTTCCACCCAGGCATATATATCTACTGAGGGATTGGGACATACCACCAATACCTTTTTCATATCACTTAAGCTTTGGCCACAGTTTGGTTAGAATCACAATAGAAATGATAGTAACAACCATCAGTAGTGAACCTTGCATTGTTTTTCCATAAATGAATAGTCCTGTTCCCATCAGGAAGGAGTAAATACCTATGGTTCCGGCAATCATACTGAGAATACCAATTGGCACTTTCCATGGGCCGTCCGGTGCTTTGATTTCAAATCCAGCGGCTGGTGCTTCCTGGATGATTTTCTTCCAACCAGGGCCTCCCGGATTCACCTTGTTGATGAAACTGGTCATTACTTCCATGCTGGTTGGTTTTGAGAGGTAAGCCGTACTGATCCATGCTACAGTCGTGATTCCAACACCAATGATCAACTCCTGCCATGAAGCAAATGCCTGAAAACCCAGTGCAGGGTGAATAACTGCGAAGTAGACGGCTACTAAGAAACTTACCACCATAGCTGCAAGTTCACTAGCTGCATTTACACGCCACCAGAACCATCGAAGAATAAAGAGAAGGCCCGTGCCAGCACCAATTTGCAGGAGAATCTGGAATGCTCCCAGTGCGTTATCCAACAACAAAGCGAAAATCATGGTCAAAATCATTAGCACCACAGTGATGATTCTTCCTACGTTGACCAGCTCTTTTTGTGAAGCATCTGGCTTTGCAAATCTTTTGTAATAGTCATTAACAATGTAAGAAGCTCCCCAGTTGAGGTGGGTGGAAATGGTGGACATATAGGCTGCAATCAATGAAGTCACTACCAACCCTAATAATCCCGAGGGGATAAAAGTTAACATAGCAGGATAGCCCAAATCATGATTGATAATCTTGTCGGCATGTGGGAAAGCTACTTTGAAACTTTCCAAATCAGGGAAAACAACTAAAGAGCATAACGCCACGATGATCCAGGGCCATGGACGAAGTGCGTAGTGTGCTGCATTAAAAAACAAAACTGCTTTTATAGAGTGATCTTCATTTTTGGCTGCAAACATTCGCTGAGCAATATATCCGCCACCTCCAGGTTCAGCTCCCGGATACCAAACACTCCACCATTGTACGAGTAGCGGAATAAGGAAGATCATGATGAATATTTCCGGATCTGAAAAAGAAGGAAAGAAATCGAGTTTGTCGGCAACATTAGGATGGTTGAGTAGGTTTTTAAGCCCTCCAACTTTTGGATGCTGAAGTGAAACTACCGCAGCAATTACGGCTCCTCCAATGGATAGGAAGAACTGTACAAAATCCGTAATCAATACACCTTTGAGACCGCCAAGTGAGCTATAGATCACCGTGATAGTCCCAGCTATGACTACAGTCTGAACAGGAGTGAGGCCCAGCAATACTCCACCTATTTTAATGGCAGCCAGAGAAACAGTGGCCATGATCATTACATTGAAGATCAGTCCAAGATATATGGCACGGAATCCACGTAAAAAACGTGCAATCTTTCCGCTGTAGCGCAATTCATAAAACTCGACATCAGTTACCACTCCTGATTTTTTCCAGAGGCGTGCATAAATAAAGACTGTCAACATTCCGGTCAGAAGAAATGCCCACCAGGCCCAGTTACCTGATACACCATTTTGTCTCACAATATCAGTGACCAGGTTGGGAGTGTCAGTGGAAAAAGTTGTAGCTACCATAGAAACGCCAAGCAACCACCAGGGCATTTTGCCGCTAGCGGTGAAATAGTCTTCTGCGTCTTTGTTGCCCACTTTGGCTGTCCAGATACCTATGCCTAATGAAATAATAAAAAATCCTATAATGAAGGACCAGTCGAGTGCGTTTAAGATCATATTGATAACTTTACGAAAGTTAAATATAAATATAAGTATGGTAAAATTAGATAAAATATTTTCATATGCTTTCTTTTTTGAAATTTATTCCCCTAATTTGATGAACAATCAACAGTGCTCACATTAATATGAAAACCATCAATATAATACTGCTTTTGCTTCTTCCAGTATTGGGGTTCTCACAAATCCAAAAAGGAAGTTCATACCTATCTGGGGATTATTCGCTAATCTTTGGGAAAAACAATTCTTTTTCGATCCTTCCAGGATATGGTTTTCTGGTTAAGGACAACCTTGCTTTAGGTGTGAATGGGGGATATTCTTATAGTAAAAGAGTCGGAGGGAATATAAATATTGGTTCGGGAGGGCTATTTATTGAGCGTTTTTTTCCACTGAGTGATCAATTCTCCTTTTCGCTAAAAGGTGAGGTGACCATTGGTTGGCAGAATACTTTGTCGCAAAAGAATACGAGCTACTCTATTGGGGTAATCCCTAAAATATATTTCTTCCCGATAGAGAAAATTGCCATCACAGGTAGTGTAGGGTATTTGCAGTTGGGCTATTCCAATCGAGATGATCTCACCCTTTCCTCAGCTGGTGGCAATATTCAATTGGGGATTGCGGTATTTTTTAATAGAGACTAATTAAATAAAGCAGACATAAATGAAACGAAGAGATTTTGTACTAAAAACAGCGGCCGGGGCTTCATTCGCGATGATGGCTCCAAATTTTGGTTTTGGATTGGGAAAAGGAGAGGATAAGATCCGGTTAGGATTTATTGGGGTTGGTGCCCGTGGTACCGGACAGCTTGGATTAACACTTCGCAGAAAGGATATTGTAGTAACTGCAGTGTGTGATATAGATCAGGATCGATTGGCCAATGCAGCTAAAATGGTACAGGATGCTGGTATGAAAAAACCGGCAATGTTTGGTTCAGGGCCTTATGCTTATCAGGAACTGTTGAAGCGTGAAGATGTGGATGCTGTGATTATTTCCACTCCGTGGATCTGGCACACACCAATGGCTATAGATGCCATGGAAGCCAAAAAGGCTGTGGGTCTGGAAGTTGCCGGAGCTTTTGATATTCAGGAGTGTTGGGCACTGGTTGATGCTTATGAAAAGACCGGAACACCTTTTATGATCCTGGAGAATGTTGCTTATAGACGTGATGTTATGGCGGTACTTAACATGGTTCGTCAAGGGCTGTTTGGTGAGATATTGCATCTTCAGGGTGGATATCAGCATGATCTTCGTCAAGTGAAGTTTAATGATGGAAAACAGCTTTATGGTGGTGGAGTTGAGTTTGGTGAAAAAGCTTATAGCGAGGCAAGCTGGCGTACCAATCACTCTGTGTATAGAAATGGGGACCTTTATCCGACTCATGGATTGGGCCCGGTAGCCAATTACATCAATAATAACCGCGGCAACAGATTTGTTTACCTGACATCCACAGCAACCAAATCACGAGGTTTGCATGACTACATCATTAACCATCCGGCAGGAGGGCCAAATCACCCTAATGCAGATGTAGAATTTAAACTTGGAGATATTGTAACTACAGTGATCAAATGTGCTCAAGGTGAAACGATTGTATTGACGCACGACACCAATTTGCCAAGGCCATATTCATTAGGCTTTAGGGTTCAGGGCACAAAAGGAATCTGGATGGATTTGAATGATGGTATTCACATAGAAGGTAAAAGCCCGGCACATGAGTGGGAGAGTGACGCAGAGTACATGAAAAAGTATGATCATCCGCTTTGGAAGAAGTATGAGTCAGATACTGAAGGCGCCGGACATGGAGGAATGGATTTCTTTGTGATCCATGCTTTTGTGGAAGCGCTGAAACGAAACGAACCAATGCCGATGGATGTGTATGATGCGGTATCATGGGCAGCCGTGACGGTACTATCTGAGCAGTCTATTGCTGACGGAAGTGAGCCAGTACAGTTTCCAGACTTTACCAGGGGGAAATGGATGAAAAGGAAGCCCATTTTTGGATTTGACGACCGGTACTAGGGTCGGGGCTAAATCAACTTCCGGAAGGCATGTATTTGCTCATGGTTATTTCTGGAGATGAAAACATTCATAAAAAGATCATCAAAACTAAAGCTTGTGCTTTTGGTAGTTCGTTTTCTTAATACTCACTTTGTTTTAGTTAGAAGGGGCCACCTTGCTTTTGCAGGGTGGTCATTTTTTTGAATTGACCTAAACCATCAACTATGTTTCAAGTAATTACCGATGACCTTGACTTCCAGGAGGAGGTCAACACCTTGTCAGTTAAAGAACATTTGCAGTGTGTTCAGGTGATTCGGCGTTTGATGTTTCATGTAGAAAAACATGAACCGCAAGCTGCTACTAATTTGCACAATGAAAGGGCTAAAATCCTGGCCACAATGCTGGAATTGCACTGTAAACAACTTTATGAGAAGTTCAGTAGAAAGGATTCATAGACTTCCTGGTACAGGGCTTTGGTCGGATGAATGTGAGTTGTTGAAAGGTGGTAAAACCTAATACTCTACTTTAATTGATCCGATCTCTCCCTGGATGTCGTGCGCTGTTGCAACAATTGTCAGCATGCCATTTTCAAAAGCCCACTTTTTGATTTTGATGCCAGGGTTGTTTGATTCAATGCGTTCAGGTTCTTTAGTGGTCATCAGATTAAGCTGCTGAGTTCCATAGAGGCACACATCAATTTTGGTAGATTTTTCTGAATGATTGAGATTCAAAATACCAGATGTATCTGTATGCCAGATGGTTTCGGACAACATTTCTGATCCGAGCTCATAATCCATTTTGTATTTCTTTTGGATGAGCTGTGGCAGATATAAAAAGGCAAATCCCTGGTCTTCAAAGTAAGCCGGAATTGTTTCTCCATCGATGGTTGCTTTTTGCACGTGCTCACCCTTTTTCAAAGCAATTTTCAAGACCATGTTGCTTGGGAAATAGCCACGGTAAACCTCATTGGGCATTTTTGTATTGTCAATTTCAACTCTTCCAGGACTGACTTCATTCACTACTGTATGTCGGTTGTAAAGCCACTGGGAATGCATCTGCGCGGTGTTTTTTGCACAGTAACGATCAGTGCTTTGCTGTACAGCCTGGTAGTATTTCACCCACTTAGCAGTGACTTCTTCCTGGTTTTCGTTTTCATTGAAAAGCAGGTTTGGCCAATGTGTTTCTATGTAGTCAGTGGGTTGTTCCTCCAGCGGAGTTTCTGGTAATTTACCAGGTGCAGACCATAGGTTACCATAATTGTAGCGGTTCATGACGTGGACTTTGTGATCAAAGCCGCCACCAATTTCCAGAGGCGGATCACATTCAGGTATTTGAGTAAAATCAGTATTGGCAAACTTCACACCATAGCGACCTAATACAGCACCGAGACTATATTTTCCCTTTGGATTCCAGTAATAGCTATACGCACAAGGGACAAAGCTTTCAGGGAAAGAATGACCATTTTCCTGGCTGATGCCATATTGCTTCATGATGCGGATAAAGCATTCTACATGGTTGATAATTTCTTCTTCTGGCCATGGATGATCATCTTCGGTATTGTACCATTCAGCTCTGCGGCGTTTGCCATCTTCCGGCCAGTATTCATGTCCTACGCCATGCAGTCCAAATTCAATATAAGCAGCTTCCTGCTTAGCATATTCCATCATTTCTTCTTGCAGATCGCTGATGTTATTTTGGTTATCCCAATTAGCACGCATGTGTGTGGTGGTGGGATAAGCTCCCAGAAAATTCTCCCGATCCATTTCTCCCAGGATGAACAGCGCCTGAAGGCGCACGCCAACTCTCTGCGCCAGGTCTTTCACCGCCCGGTAGTCATCCATTGTCATTTGACGAGGCAAACCTGTGCGATAAGGTCCATAGCCTTCTTCTCCATCATCATTGCCGTTGATCCAGCCTAAGTCGTCTATGGCTATTGCAAAGGGTCTTGGGAAAATGATCTTGCTCATATTAATAAACTTCTAACAACATAAAATCTTTAAATTCAATCGAAATGGAGTGGTCTTCGCCATTAATTTCACCAAGATCGCGATCGTTAAAATAATCCCGAACGGTGTAATTTCCAGGCTCCAGTCCACGTAGTTCTACCGGGCCACTCCAGTTTTCTGCATAGAAAGCATAATGCAGCGTATCGCCTTTTTGGATGACATGAGTTTCCGGTTTGTCATAGCCAATATCATAAAGTCCACCCAGATAGTTAGCTTTCGAAAGCATCTTTTGGTTGTATAAATCAAACCAATGTTTCCAGCTTTTTTCTTTCTCCGGAGTGAGTAAATAGCTGGCAGATGCTGTAGGGTTGTCGGCTGGCCAGGTAAACTTAGTACCCAGCACAGCCCCAACACCAAACGAACTTGCAAAATCAGCGCCCCCATCGCTCAACTCCACATGATCACCGTAATAGGCAGTTGAGGAGATGAGGGCTTTATACGTTTTTCCTTTCAGGCGAATCTGCCAGCTGGAAGTAGGATCAGAAGACACTGCCTGATTCATGTAAGGCATGTTATAAAACGACATGCATGTGCCACAAGGACAATTTTCTACGACAGCATGAGGTTTGATGGATCGAGCTTCCTCGTAAATTTTTTTGTAGAATTCCGGTAGCTTACGAACTGCATCTTCAGGATTTTCAAGACCACTTTCCGGATTGTGATCCGGAGCTACGCCATTCATATGCTGCCCATCCATTTTCAGTCCATCAAAGTCCCATTCTTTCAGAAATAAGTCAACGACTTCTTTTGTGTGTGCAATGGTTTTTGGATGAGTAGGAGAGAGGTAATAGGCATCCCACCAGGTAATGTATTGCGGAGCCCAGTCGGAGAGGTAGAGGCGCATTTTAGGGTTTTCTGCCAATAACTTGCTTCCTGGATCTGCAGCCAATGGCGCCCACCAAAGCTTGGCTTTTAGACCATTTTTATGAATGGTTTTGACCAAATCTCTCATTTGATCGTCTCCTTTTGGGAATTTGGTTTTGTTGGTGTGCCAGTCACCTTCTGCTTCCTGGAAACCATCGTCCAAAACGGCCCATTTGATGCCGAGCTCTTTTACTTTTGGCAATGTGCCAATGACTTCATCAAGTGTGAAGTTGCGCTCATAACCCCAGGCGCACCATATCGGTTCATAAGCTTCTGGTTCGGATTTAGGCATCTTGATTCCTCTTGCCTGCATGAGTTGACTGAACTGTTGGAGGCCGTTGTAATAGTCGCCATCATGTACACTTACAAAGGTTTCCAATGTGGTAATGCTGTCACCAACTGCCAGGTAAGTTGGGTAATCAAAATCTTTTTGAATGGCGATCTGTGCTGTGTTGTCGTATTTCCTGAGTTCTGTTGGTAATGAAACCAGCTCAGGAGTGAGTGACAGATGCCCGATGGCAATGCCAGCATCTGGCCGCCAAAGATCTGTCACAGGAATGCCTCCGCCATAGTCAGAGTTGTTCATCCCCATGAAGTTCTTTTGATAAAACCCTTCTTCTACAGGCTTGATCCAATCGGCTCTTGCACCGGAAGAACTTCCCCGAAAAGCCCAGAAAGGTGGTTCATCTTGTTGCGATGGAATGTTGTAATGGTTATTTACCCATGCGGTGAAGCACAAATCTTTAGCAGATTGGTTGGTGTATGTAACCTGAGTGGAGATCAGGTTTGGAAATTCGTTATAAGTTTTAAGGATCAGCTTTTTCTCAATATTGAATTCTTTATTGATTCCGGTAATTTCATAGAATGTGCCTTCACCTACCTGGTCATTAAAGCTGGATTCTTCGAAAGTTGCTATACTGAAACTCTCCAGTTTTCCATCACATAGTTTTAAGTATTCTGAAGTGCCAGCTATTGTCAGAGGCTTATCAGCATCAGCAGATAGCACGGAAGTATGCATCTGATCGTCAATCATGTAGATCAAATCACCGTTGGTGATGGTTCGTGGTTTGGGCTGACATGCGAAAAGCACTATCCCACTAATGAGCCATAAGCTTTTGTGCATTTTCATGGTATAGTTTCTTTAAGATTTCATCTGGTAATCCAAAACCATGGAGCGGCCAGTGATAGTTGAAATAATCCTGTTGGTAAAAGTGCTCATCATCGGTTTCCAAAATTCGGAACACTACTTCGTACATGATTTTTTCTGTTCCCATGTCTGTGCCGAAAAACAAACGATCCTGATACTTTGAATAGAATTCTTTCATCCTACGAGGAATCGGAGCAGTCTCACCATATCGCGCAGAGATGTCAGCATATAAATTTGGATAAGTATTCAACAGCTCTTCCAGAATGCTAAGATCATAACTGCAGTTGGCAAAGTGACAAGCAATGAAAATTGTGCCTGGATTGGCTTTTACAGCATTTTCCAGCGTTCCAATCATTTCTCCATGTCCCAGAAAACCTTCCTGACTCTGATTCACTTTCCACTTGAAAGCATTATACAAACCATCGTTAGTGCTGTCCATTGGTGAGTACATCCAGATTGGTTCAGCTATATGAATGTTCACGGGCATTCCAAGCTCTCCGCATCGTTTTAGCAATGGTTTCATGCGCTCGTCATCCAGGTGCATTCCTTGTGCAGGAGTCGGGTGTGAGTAGAGGAGGCCAACTCCTTTGTCGCCCAGTTCGCCAACACCTTTGGCTCCTTTTTTATGACATCTCTCCAGTTCTTTGATGGCTTTTTTGGACCAGTCAGACTCCTGATAACCAGAGTAATCAATACCACACCAAAGCTCAAATCGGTCTTTGTATACACTGTAAGTCTCTACAAGGCTGTCAAACTCGTCGCCTGTTGAGTAGGTAAGAATAACCGTCTTTTCAATGCCGAACTGATCCATATTGGCCACCCATTGATGCAATTCCTCTTTGGTGGTAGCATAGGCATGCGAGTGCATATCTATGACCGGAAATCGAGCTTTTTCGATTTTGGTTTGAGGAATGTTATAGATGGACTGAGGTCGATAATTTTTCAGCAGTAGGTTGTCAGGAGACTGGGCATTGGCCAGCTCAATGAACACCATAGTGCCGATGATCAATGCCGCTCTACTCATCTGTCTGCTTTTAACAAATTACCTGAATTGCTATATATAGAGCTTACTATCATACCTTATCTTGAGTTACCCCGGCCCGGCCGGTCATGCTATCACCTGCAGATTGATTACTTCCAGTTTTTCGCTTACCAAATCAGTGGCAGCTTGAGTTGCTTTAGGAAATACCTTTCGAAGATCAATTTCATCCGATCCAGCTAAGACTTCCTGGAGCTTTTTCATGAAGATGTTTTTGATTTCAGTCGCCAGATTGATCTTGGTAATGCCGCGACGGATTGATTCCTGAATCTGATCATGAGGAATGCCAGAACTGCCATGTAACACAAGCGCAGCAGGAGTAGCTGCATTGATTTCCGCAATAAGGTCCAATTGAAGTTTTGGAGTCTCCTTGTAAAATCCATGAGCAGAACCTACAGCTACGGCCAGAGCATTAATACCTGTTTCCTCTACAAATGTTTTAGCTTCTTCTGGTTGAGTGTAGACCATATTTTGACCCTGTCCCAGTTTCGCGATATAGCCCAGCTCAGCCTCCACATTGGCGTTGAATTGCTCTGCGTATTTTACGATCTCTTTTGTGATTTTCACATTTTCATCAAATGGCTTTTCACTTGCATCGATCATTACAGAATCGAATCCTGCATCCAGACAAGCTTTCACAAGATTCACATCACTGCCATGATCCATATGCAGCCATGCTTTCACTCCAAACTGCTCAATACCCGCTTTAGCAAGGCTGACGGCCACATCCAGCCCCATATATTTTAGAGAGCTTTCTGATAACTGAAGGATCAATTCACTATGATGATTTTTAGCCGCTGTGAGTACAGCTGCGAGGGTTTCGAAGTTGTAGAAGTTAGTGGCTAATAGTGCTTTACCTTCTTTTTTGTTGAGTGCAAGTTTGTCTTGTAATTGCATGGTTTTCAGTTAAATAGTATATGAAAATCGCTCTTTTGCTATGTTTTTTACTTGATCCATTGTTTCGAAGGCTGTGGTGCCTCCGGAATGTGTGGTGTTGATTGCGCCGGTGAGGTTGCCAAATTCCAGGCATTCGCTCAGGAGTTTTCCCTGAATGAACTGAGAAATAAATCCGGCATCAAAGCTGTCTCCTGCACCGATGGCATCTGCCACGTCCTGGTTCAGAAAGGCTGGCTTTACAGTGGTGTTTCCATCGTGGTACAGAACCGCGCCATTTTCACCGTCTTTTACGGCCAGTACATTGGCAAAATCTTTGAGTTTGCCGATGCCTTCCTCTACCGTTTTAGTGCCAGTTAGAAGCATCAGTTCTTTTCGGTTAGGCATGAAGACATCCACATAAGGGAGTAGGTGTTTAAGATCCAGGTCCCATTGCTCAGCAGGATCCCACTGTGGGTCCAGGCTGGTAGTAAGTCCAAATTCTTTAGCTCTGTGAAAGAGTTGAACTATGTCTTTTTTCAATGCAGGTTGCAGGAAAGCAGAGCTAACATGAAGGTGTCGTGCTTCTGAGAGAATATCGTCTCTTACGTCCCGTGCATTCAGATGTTCCATGGCTCCAGGGTAGGTCACCATTGCCCGGTCAAGATCATAGTTGAGCACGATGGTTGAGCCTGTCTGGTAATGATCAGATCGGATCACAAATTCCGTGTCAACCCCCTTTTTTTCAAGAGAATTAATGATCAGATCTCCAAAGTTGTCTTTACCAATTTTACCCAGGAAAGCTACTCTAGCTCCAAGAGTGGAAAGGTTGCTGGCAAAAATGGCTGAACTACTGCCAAGTGTTACCGTAAAGTCCTTCGCTATCTTTTCTTTTCCGATTTCAGGGAATCCATCTATTTGATTGAGGATTACATCCACATTTAGTTCCCCGACTACTAATACATCATACATAGGCAAATACTTGTCGTTTTTTGGTATCAAGGTAGTTCGTAAATATTTACTCCTTGCACAACCCTGGATATTGCCCCGCTTCTTGATGGCTCATCAGGCATTAATCCTTCGTGAAGAGATTTGAAGAACCCTAGAAGTTGTCCTGGCAAAACTCCTGGCAGAGTGAGGAAGTCTTCCTCTAAAGTGGTTCCGTTGGATGTATATTGTATTTTATAATCTACCTCTAGTTCAAAATCCAACCGCTCAGCAATCGCAAGTTGAGCCATTGCTTTTTTGCCTTTGTCCATGGCAAAGATCAAATCATGCTCATATTTGCTTACGTAATTGCAGTTGGAGAGTAAGAAGACTATCAAGGTCTCATTATCCACAACAGCTTTAGGGCCATGACGGAATCCAAGAAAAGATTCGTCTTTACAAATGATAGCTCCGTCAGTCAGCTCTTGTAACTTCAGTTGTGACTCTGTGGCTGTACCTAAAAGTGGACCTGACCCAAGAAATACAGCTCTTTTGAATGGGAGGGAAGCTATTTCTTTTAGCGTATCTACATAAGATGTAAGAATTTCCTGTCCATATTTTGTCGCCAGCTCAACTTGTTTTTTCAGCTGCCCAATCTCGGCAAGTCTGGAAACTAAAAGACCTGTGAGAAGCATGCCAGAATAACTGCTGGTCATTGCAAGACTTTTGTCATTGGTCTCATCCGGTAGAAGAAACACTTGCTTTGCCGTTTTAGCATTGTAATGCGCCATCTCACCATTTGCATTACAGGTGATCATCAGATGTTTAACACTGTTGCAGATGGTGTCTGCCAGCTTGATGGCTGCCAGACTTTCAGGACTGTTGCCTGATCTCGCAAAAGATACCAGCAGAATATTGTCTTCAGGTGTAAAGTAATCGTAAGGATGTGAAACTAAATTGGTGGTAGGGATTGCACTTATGTGCTTGTCAGTGTTTCGCTGAAAAGTGCCTATTAATGATTCACCAATGTAGGCACTTGTTCCGGCACCTGTCAGTATGATTCTTGTGTAGTCATTACCTCCCAAAAAGGCTTTTAATTCCTCTTGTTGGTCGACAACCGAATTGTATACTTTTAACCAAACCTGGGGTTGTTGGTTGATTTCTCTGGCAGTATGAATTCCGCCGAGAGATTCCAGGTCTTTTTTCTCTATACCTAAAAACTTCATCTATGTATATGTCTTATGTAAGCTTTCTGAATTTATTTAAATCAAAAATAAAAATAAATAAAATACTTTCAAATACTTATTTAAAAAGATTTTAAACTTTTGAAAAGTTTCATTTATTCCTTCTACTTGTTTTCCATTATGAATATTTCCTATCTTGCCCAAAACCCTAAATTAAGATGCCAGTCAATAGTAGAAATTCAACAGTTTCCAGACGAAATGAGATACTCAATGCTATCAATGCTGATGGTCAGGTTTATGTGGATGAGCTAAGCGCTAAGTTCGGTGTTAGTGAAGTGACCATTCGCAATGATCTCGATCAATTGGAACAGAAAAATCTCCTGATAAGGGCTCGTGGAGGTGCAATGAAGATCGAAGGCAGGGTTGGTGTGGATTATAACCTCTCCGAAAAAGATAAGCTAAATTACCAGGAAAAAGTAAGGATTGGAAAGGCAGCTTCGAAACTTATTAAAAGTTCTGAAATTGTTTTGATCGATTCGGGAACCACTACTGTGGAAATGGTAAAGAGTCTGGATAATATCGAAGATCTTACTGTAATTACTAATGCTTTGAATATCGCTACAGTATTGATCAATAACCCTAATGTCAATCTTACGATACCAGGTGGTTATCTGAGAAAGAACTCTCAATCATTGGTTGGGCCAATGGCTGAGCGAGCACTCAGGAATTTTTATGTTGATAAGGCTTTCCTTGGTGTAGATGGATTTGATACTAAGACAGGATTGTATACTCCAAATATTGAAGAAGCCCATCTGAATGAGTTGATGATTGAAATAGCCAATGAGGTAATTCTGCTGACAGATTCCAGTAAATTCAAGAAAAAGAGTTTTGCTTACATCTGTCCTGTTGACCGGGTGGATGTAGTGGTTACTGATGATAAAATTCAGGATGATGACCGCAAACGTTTAGAAGATGCAGGAGTAAAAGTGATCATTGCCTGATCACTTTTACCTGATATGAAGTAGTGCCTGATGTCAAACGCATCAGATATATCCCTTGTTGAATATTAGAGATATCGATACTGTTACTTTGAGCCTTTGCTTTAAGTAATCTTCCGCTTAATGAATACACTTCCACCTGATCATAAGTTTTTGAAAGATTGATTAATCCACTTGTCGGGTTTGGAAATATCTTCAGGTCTTTAGGGATTCCATTGATGATCACTATTCCTGTAGTTCCACTTTCCACTTCAGAATAAGTACTCATTCCAATTTGATTGTAAGAGGCGATTCTATAATAGTAGGTCGTTTCGTTTGTCAAATTATCGTCTCTGATGAGTGTTGTGGTAGTTGGGTAGTCTCCCAGTAATTCAAAGCTTTGATTGTCCAGAGATTTTTCAAGCTTATAGCCAAGGCAATTGTTACATGCTGTCCAGGTGATCACAAGTCTTGATTTTGGTAGTTCTCCGGAATTTCGCACGGCTAAGTCGGCAGGAACGTCAGGAGGTAGTTCTCTGTATGCTATTGATGGTTTGGATTCAGTGTTGGATAGTAAAATTCCACCTTCCAGTACGGCATAAATTGGGATCACTTGGTTGGTGTCCAATCCTGCAAGATCACTTTGTAATATGGATAGTTCTAGCGAAGCATCTGAAGCCGAAGTGATTGATGCGCTTGTTAAAGTCCAATCAGTGCCGTAGCTATAAAGTCCATCCTGGGTGATCTTGTAGTCCATTCCATTGCTAATGCCTGCGGACTGGTCTCCTGTTGTTGATTTGTTATCAGTATTGATGAATATTTCATAGGAAGCAGTGCTGCCCATGATGGCTACATTCATGGTTTGTGCATTGAACAATACCCTAATGGAGTTTACTGAGGTTCCATTTAATGCTGTTGCAGTTGGTGGGATATCCAGCCAGTCAGATTCTGATCCGTCGATGTTGATTTCGGGAAATTCAACATTATTCATTTGAAGAGAAATGGAATTAGAAGCGTTGGTTCTGTTTCTACCTTGCTGCAAATAATATCTGTAAGTATAAGTCTGGTTTGCGCTGACATCAGTGTCAAGATAGTAATCCTGCTCTCCGGGTATTGAAGCAATGGTTTTAAAATTGGTTCCATCTGTGCTTCTTTCAATTACTCTATTGTAATCCTGGCTTTGTCTGCCCCAGTAGACTAATAGGTTTTCAGACCCTGCACCACCAAAAATCTGGTCCGCCCCATCAAGATTAAGGGTGTTGGATGTAGTCTTGATTTCAAAATAGTCACTCCCCATGTAATCGGTAGCAGTGTTAGATGCTTTGATAGAAATAGATTGTTTTAGGTCATTGTAGCCAAGAGAATCTATCCATGTGTCGGTATTAGCCATTCTTATACCGTAATCAGGGTTGTCATACAGTGATGGGTATGGGTCAGGCAGGTTGAGTAATAGATCATAATCACCTTCTGGCATATCAGCAGGAATTCCAGCCTGAAAGGTGATGTTGAAATATTCTTTGATTGGCCAGAGTTTTATAGTTTCATTCGGTTCAATAAAGTATTCTTCACCAGTTTGCTGGTTTTTAAGAATTACCTCAAGCAGCCTTGGATTATAAGGATTGGTATAACCAACATTGATCATTTTCAGATCAAAATTGATCGTTCCGCCTGGTTTTGTGGATGTGGTATAATTTCCATCTGATAGTTGATAGCGGTAACCCAGGCTCAGTTCCACTTCATTGAAGCATCCTTGGTCTTCCCAATGGCCCAGTACTTCTTTGTTGTAATCTATATTCAAGAATGACCAGTGAAACCTCTCTAATTCTGATAAGCTATTGTCGCAATCTGAATAAGGGTCAGCCAGGTTGCAGGTTTCTCCACCCATTGGTGTAAACCTTGTGTCAGCTTCCAGGTAAGGTTTCTCAAGGCTTGGGTTTACATATGTTCCATAATCGCTTTCTGAAGCCACAAAGCAATCATTGTGATGACCAACACGGCTGGCATAGCTCCCTGAAAATGCTGTTGTTTCATTGAGTGGGTCGGTGGACCCAAATATTTTCATTTTATAACCTGGAGTTCTTAACTGCACCATTCTATCGACAGGTAAGGCATCTAAGAGCCCAATTACTACATCCTTACGATCGGCCCAGTTCTGGTCTGTTACTGTTCCTGGTTTATTGGCAAAGTAGTCAGTATAATACCACTCTCCCCATGCTCCAACAAATCCCGTTTGTACCACAGCAATCACATCAGCATTCTCTCTTAAAACTGGAGTTAGCTGGTTGATGTGTGTTTGTACAACTTGTGGAGTAGCATCACCATACGGAGCAGTTGATTTGGTGGTGTATGCAAACCGAACAATGCATTTGATTCCAGCGCTTCGGACAGTTGCGAAATCCATTCTCATTTTATTGAGGAAATCCTGAGAAATGGGTCCCTCTTTGAAGCTCGCCAGATAGAAAACTCTTAAGATTTGAGTGATTTGCTCATTTTCTCTATATCCTGTAAGAGTTTCCTTATTGAGTAGGCTGTAATCACCAGAATGAACTTCCGTGTGGTGATAAAACCCTCGAGATGGGTTTGCAATTAATCCATCATCTGCAGTGTATGAAATTTGTGCTTGTGAGACTTCAATAAGTGATATCAAAGTTATGAATAGAAGCGATCGGGTAAATTTCATTGTTGAATGTGTAATGTAAAAGACCAGAAAAAAGTAATGTCATGGGGCTCCCATGACATTACCTTGATTGAATGCTGAAAAAGTATTTATTGCTTTAATGTATAAGAGAATGCAGTTGAAGTCGCATTTCCGTAATCGGCAGGGGCATTTCCTAACCATGACCAATCGGTAGCACCTCCATCTGGAGCATCTACATCAGTGATAAAGAAACTGATGTCATTTCCGCTCAGAACTCCATTAGGCAATTCTGATAATGCTATTGAGAACTCTATTTCTTTAGTGGTTCCTGAAGGCATAGGTTCAGTAGCCAGGAAGTCAGAGCTTGGAGTAAGTTGGGTCCATGCCCAGGCAGTATGGTCGTCTCCAGCAGTTACATTGTCATAAGAGCCAAGGAACGGGTCTTGCTCAATTGCAGACTGAGTAATAATAAATGCTTCAAGCAATACGTCAATACCTTTTGACTTAGGATATAACCATGAAGCAAATCCTGTAGTGCTATCATTGTCTGCGTTGATGTAGAAATCTATGAATCCATTAGATGCATCTGTTGTTTTAAGGTAAATGAAAAGCTTGTCACTTTGTAAGTTTTCGGCTTTCACTTCCAGGATAGAACCTCCTTCACCATCAGCATATTTTGCTATTGTAGGTACATCTGCCCAGTCAGAAGCATCTCCATCGATAGTAATGTTGATGATTTCTACGGCTTCACTCTTAGTGTCTTCTCCAGTCTTGTTAGTTACTGTTAACTTGATAATGTAACTACCATTTGCATTATAGGTATAAGTAGGCTCCATTTGGTCACTAGTGCCACCATCACCGAAATCCCACGCATAAGTATCTGCATCTGTAGAGTTGTTCACTACAGTAACATTCTTGCCATCTATAGTGGCAGTGAAATCAGCTACTGGTGCTGGAGTCTTGTCTTCTTCTTTGCAGGAATAGAAGGTAGTTACTCCTATTGCCAGCATAATTAAGGATAGCTTTTGAAAGTTTAGTTTTTTCATTTCTGTAAATAATTTAAGGTTTCACACATACTTCATATTTTCTTTCTTGCAAAAGATATTTAAATAGGTTCCGAAAGTTATAAACTTTTAAAAACGAAAGCAAACGAAAATAAATAAATTTTAAAGCCTGATTTAATCTTTTTAAAATATTCCGTTTCCTTTGATGTTTCCTTATGGTTTATTCCGAAATCAAATAGATGGCTATGACAGCAAGTGCCATTCCTGCCAGTAATGAAGGTTGAGGCCATACACTATATATAAGGAGTGATATTAGAATTGTGATAAGAGGAGAAAGTCCTGTGAGGGGTACAACGATGATGGCTTTTCCATAGCGTAGGGCATAAACCAGGGTAAGGGCTCCAATTGCATTTAAGAAATGAATGCTAAAAGCTGCAATACCTCCGGAGAGTCCATAGTTGATAGGTTGATTAAAGTCTGTCATGAAATAAGCGAATGGAGAAAGTGCTACTCCAGTGATCATCATGTAGAAAAATATGCTTTCAGCTTTCATGGATTCGTTGGAAAACTTCATGGCAAAAGCCTGCAGTCCCCACATAATGAAAACCATTGCAGAGAGGATTAACCATATATAGCTGCTTTTTGAGGTTTGTGCATCACCGGTATATGAAAGTAAGAATATCGCAATAAGTGCGAGTATTATACCTATATATTGTCGTCTGGAAGCGGACTCATTCAGGATGGTCATTGACAGGAAGATGGTAAGAATGGGATAAAGAGAAACTATGGGGAAAATAAGGTATGCCGGACCCTCTCTTAAGGCCTGAAATAAAACCAGCTGACCTCCGGCTCCTGTTAGCCCTACCAGGCTTCCTTTTAAGATAGATTTCAGGGAAGAATCCAATTTCCAGTTAATTATTTTCAGTGCAATAATGGAGCAGGGGATCATGGTGAGGGACCATGCGATGTAGCCCATGGTGGCTGGAAATCCATTTTTTTCAGGGATTTCAATGACAGCTCCCCATACTCCCCAGAAAGCAGTAGTTACCAGGGCGTAGATCAACCATGTATTATTTTTCTTCATGAGTGCTAAGTGGATTTATATATGGTGTAAGTGATTAATAAGAAAAGACAATTTTAAATAAATATTAAAGAAAGAAATTGAAAGTTAAATAATTCTTTACTAATTTGCTTGAGGATTAAAGAAAAGGAATTGAAAGTATTACTAAACTTAAACTCATGATAAAAGGATCTACATTTAAGAAGCGCTTTTCTTTCGTCATGTTAATGATGCTTGGGCAGTGGGCCTGGTCCCAAAACACTGTTCAGGGAACTATTACTGATGAGGAGGAAGGTGCGCCTATTCCTGGGGCTACTGTGTTGGTGAAAGGAACAACCAATGGTACTATTACTGACCTGGATGGAAAATATAGCATTCAGGCAAACCCTGAAGATGTAATTTCTATTTCTTTCGTTGGATTCAAGACTGTGGAGGAAACTGTAGGTAGTAGAACACGCATTGATGTGGCTCTCGGTCTTGATATTGAGGAACTCTCCGAAGTGGTTGTGATGGGATACTCAGAAAAATCACGTAAAGAATTATCTGCTGCGGTAGTAACTCTGGATTCTAAGCAAATGCAGAGTGTAACTACTCCTAACCTGGAAACGATGCTTCAGGGTAAGGTAGCTGGTTTGACGGTAAACAGTTCATCCGGGGCACCTGGTTCCACACCAGATGTTAGGATTAGGGGTATTAACTCAATCAATGCAGACAGACCGCCGCTGGTAGTAGTAGACGGAATTATTGGAGGAAGTTATGTGCCTAATGATGTGGAGAGTGTCAACGTACTAAAGGATGCTGCGGCTATTGGATTGTATGGTGCGCTGGGTGCCGGTGGAGTTATTATTGTCACAACCAAGAAAGGTACTACTGCTAAACCTCAGTTTACCTTCTCATCAAGAGTAGGGGCAAGACAAATGACTACTGGGAATTTTAACCTGATGAATAGTCAGCAGCTTTACGATACACAAAAGCAAATGTGGGGTGATGATGAAGTTGGTTTCCTGAAAGCAAGACCTGAAGATCTTCAAAAGATCGATCATGATTGGTTGAACACGGCTTTTCACAAAGCCTTGCTTCAAAATTACACCTTCACCATGAAGGCAAAACCTGGAGACCTGGCTTATTATTTCTCTTTGAACTACTTTGATGAGGCGGGAACATTATTGGATACACATTATGATAGAATAAACCTCAAGTCAAGTGTGAGCTACAATCCGGGTAAAAAGTTTTCATTTAGAAACGATATCAACATCCAGTACAATAAAAGTAAGACCTATGATTATAACTGGTTGTATGATGCATTCCTCTACCTGCCTTGGGACAATCCTTATGATGCCAATGGCAATCCACAATATGTAGACACCAAAACCCCTGATGTGTGGTATAGCCGTGACAGAAGAAACTTTATGCAGTCCAATGAGCATGACAGGATTTGGAGTAGTGGATTAGACTTAATGTGGAGTGCGGTTGCTTCCTATCAGGTTACGGACTGGCTTACTTTGGAGTCCAGAAACAGACTGAGTGACAATCACAGCAGATATGATAATTATGTTTCTCCATTGACACGTGAAGGAAAATCGTATAACGGAACACTCAGCTCAAGTACGGGTGCGGGATGGAGTGCCATCTCCACCAACTTTGCAAGGTTTGGCTGGAGTTGGGGTAAACATGAGTTAAATGGGTTTGTAGCTTATGAGGGCAAATATTACTTCAATAATAGCCTGTCCACATCAGGTAGAAATCTTCCATTAGGAATCAAAGTTCCGGATGGATCCTCTGTGTTGATCTCTCAGGGAGGATATACAACCAGAACTACTTACAATTCAGGAATCTCTGAGTTGGATTACAGCTATGGTGGTAAGTACTTCGCAACAGTCAACTTCAGAGCGGATGGATCTTCACTATTTGCCCCAGGAAGAAGAGTAGGTTATTTCCCTTCTATGTCAGCTGCCTGGTTATTATCTGAAGAATCAGTGTTTAAAAATTCATGGTTAGATTTCTGGAAAATCCGGGGAAGTTATGGTTATGTAGGAAATGATGGTAATGGAAATCCGGATACAGGACTTGGCTTGTTCAAATACCTTCCTACCTATAGTTTGTCATCCCAATACAATAACCAACCGGGTGCAGTACCAAATAATCCGATAAGTAATAAACTTGGATGGGAAACAACCAGGATTATCAATCTGGGAACAGATGTAACTGTCCTGAATGGTATGTTTGATCTGAGTGTGGATGCCTATCAAAAATATGTTGATGGTATGCTCTTCCGAAATCCACTGGCTTACTCTACCGGCTATGAGTATCGTTGGGAAAATATCGGTTCCATGACCAACAGTGGGCTTGAAATCAGTTTATCATTTAACAAATCATTTGGTAAGCTACAGTACACTTCTAACTTCAACATAGCTTTTAATCGCAACAGAATCTCCAAAGTGACTGATGTGACTGATGTACAATATGTTGGTTCGCAGGTACAACAGATCAATCAGGTTGATCAGAAGGCTTTTGTGTGGTATATGCCTAAATGGAAGGGTGTAGATCCTCAAACAGGAAATCCACTATGGGAATACCAGCAGACGGATGCCAATGGAAATGTGACTGGTACAATAGATACTACCAACTACAATGCGGCTCAGCCTCAGGCAATTGCGTCGGCTATTCCTAAGTACGTTGGTGGGTGGACTAATACGTTTTCTTACAAGGGATTCACTTTCTCATTCCTGCTTTCATTCCAGGGAGGAAATATGATTTACAACCGCTCAAGAATGTTCTTTGACTCTGATGGAGCATATACTCAGTATAACATGATGCAACTCCAGGATGGATGGTCGCGCTGGGAGAAACCGGGTGACATTGCAACTCATCCAAGGCTGATTAAGAACAATACATCCTTGTCTAATGCAGTATCCAGTAGGTATCTCGAAAAAGGTGATTATCTGAGAATAAGGAATATACGTTTGTCTTATTCTTTTCCAAGTGGTTTTCTCAATAGAGTTGGATTTGGTGACTTGTCCATTTATGGTAGTATAGATAACCTCTACACATTCACCAAGTTTTCCGGAATGGATCCTGATATCAACCTCAATAACCTGCCTTGGCAGGTTCCCGGTACTTCAGACTTTAAGTACCCAATCAACAAGCAATTCATTATGGGGTTGAATGTAACATTCTAAAATTATGAACATTATGAAACTGAATATAAGATATAAGCTAATGATGGTTCTGGTGGCGGTGTTACCGGCCTGTAATATGAATATTGAGCCATCAAATTTGCAGACCACAGGAAATTTACTGGCTACTTCTGAAGGAGCGCAGTATGCTACTGATGGCAACTATTCGGCACTTAAAGATGTCCTTGACTTTCAAGGACAGAATGATCCAAGGAACTTCTATGAGCGACATTTGTATCAGATGACAGCTTTTCCAAGTGATAACCTCATGCTAAGTGGATCAACTACGGATAACCTGTATTACTGCTTTACCAGGGCACATTTTCCTCAGATGAAAAATTCATCTTATTTCTGGTTTGTGGCTTACAAAGTAATACTTGGCACTAACCTGGTGATTGATAATACTCCTGAAGGTGAATCAACTACAAGAGATCAATTGATAGGTGAGAATTATTTTCTAAGAGCAATGGCACAATTCGATTTACTTCGACTCTTTGCTCAGCCATATTCACATGGTACAGACAATCCGGGTATTATCCTTAAAACAAGTCTTGATGATCCGGCGATTCAGTCAAGAGCCACAGTAGGTGAAAGCTATCAGCAGGTGGAGAAGGACCTTTTAAAGGCGGCTGACCTGATGAATGAATCTCGAGGTATAGCGTATGCCAGTAAAGAAGCAGCCTGGGCATTTCTGAGCAGATTGTATCTGTATATGGAGCAAAATGATAAGGCTATAGAGTACGCTCAAAAAGTGATTGATTCTGGTAAGTTTTCTTTGGCAACGAACGCTAATTACATTGACAATTTTCACAACACCCAAAATTCATCTGAATCCATTTTTATATTCAAAAATGTGGTCTTGGATGATAAGGCATTCGCCATGATTGGGTCTATGTACCTGACTGCTGAAGGTCTAGGTTGGGGTGAGGTTTATCCTTCAAAAACCTTTAGAGATTTGCTCAATCAGCATCCGGAAGATGTGAGAAATGGCTTGATTGTGCCTGATTATGAGGATGACGGCAAGACCATCAAACTCAGAAATGGCTATCCGAAGTATTTCATCACCAAGTTTTCCTATCAGGATGATATTGTCACATTGAACTCTCCGCAGTATCTCAGATTATCAGAAGTAATTCTTAACCGTGCGGAAGCCAATGCAAAACTCGGTAAAGATCAGGCTGCTTTGGATGATGTAAATATGATCCGTCAAAGAGCTGGCCTTTCAGGTACTGCGCTTTACACCACAGGTAACCTTGGTGGAAGAAGTGTCCTTGATATTGTTTTGGAAGAGCGCCGTTTGGAGTTGGCATACGAAGGTCACAGAATGTATGACCTGTTCAGAAATAAGCGTGACATGGATCGTAGTTATCCGGGAGTTCATTTACCAGAGGGTGAAACTACTCAAGTTATTCCTTGGGATGATCCAAGAAACATTTATTACATCCCGGTATTGGAACTCAATATCAACCCGGATTGTAAGCAAAACCCATAAAGAAAAGTTCTTATTCTTCTTCATACAGTTCAGTTTAATTGCCGGTTTCATTATAGATCCGGCAATTTTTTTAATCCATCTGGAATTATTTTTCTAATGAAATCACTTCTCCCGAAAGCAACTATGTTCCTCATAACCCTTTACGTTATACATACAAGCGTTCAAGTAAATGCTCAGAAAATGTCTGATTCAGAAATTATAGAAATATTGCCTGGAGAGCAATGGTGGGGTAGTGCCGTGTGGGATGGACATCTGATGCCCTTACAGGAGAATTACTCAATTGATCTCTTTGGGAATACAAAAGCTAACCAGGCTCAGCCATTGCTTCTTTCCAACAAAGGGAGAGTTATCTGGTCCGAAAAGCCAATTACATATTCCATTTCAGACAAAGAGATTCATGTTTCATCCTATGGAGAGCAATTGGAGGTTTCCACTTTTGGGAAATCTCTGAAGTCAGGATATATCGGAGCTTCACAGAAGTATTTTCCTGCTTCGGGCAAAACACCCGATCCATTGTTGTTTCAAAGGCCACAGTACAACACATGGATAGAGCTGATTTATGATCAAAATCAAAGAGATATCCTCAAATATGCTAAAGCTATTCTGGAGAATGACATGCCTTCCGGAGTGTTGATGATTGATGACAATTGGCAGGAAGACTATGGAAAGTGGGAATTCCATCCAGGTCGCTTTGATTCGCCCGGGTCCATGATTGACAGCTTGCATCAGATGGGTTTTAAAGTGATGCTTTGGATTTGCCCTTTCGTAAGTCCGGATTCAGATGTGTATCGCGAACTGGCAGCTCGTGGTGTGTTTGTGAAAACAGCTGATGGTTCAGAACCATTGATGGTTCGCTGGTGGAATGGTGTCAGTGCTGTTCTTGATTTTACCAATCCCGGAGCAGTAGACTGGTTTGACGATCAGTTGGAATATCTATCAAGCGAATATGGAGTTGATGGGTTCAAGTTTGACGCGGGTGACAGCCACTTTTACAATCAGCCTTCCTCATCTTATGATTCATTGGCGATCCCAAATGATCATAATATTGCTTTTCAGCAATTTGGGCTAAAATATCCACTGAATGAATATCGTGCCACCTGGAAAATGGGTGGACAGCCATTGGCTCAGCGCCTTCACGATAAAGGTCACAACTGGGAAGACCTGCAAAAGCTGATTCCTCAGATTGCCTTACAGGGACTTTTGGGTTACCCATTCAATTGCCCGGACATGATTGGAGGTGGTTCGTTTGGTTCGTTTATCAATGACGCAACTATTGATCAGGATTTGATTGTGAGATCGGCTCAGGTGCATGCATTGATGCCGATGATGCAGTTTTCCGTGGCTCCATGGCGAGTATTGGATCAGGAGCATTTTGAAGCGGTAAAGGCTGCTGTGGATTTACGAGAACAATATTTGCCAATAATTTTATCTCTGGTTGATCATGCGAAAAATACCGGGGAGCCAATTGTAAGATTGATGGAATATGAGTTTCCCAATCAGGGTTTTGAAGAAGTAAAAGATCAATTCATGCTGGGTTCCGGCTTGCTGGTAGCCCCAATCATTAGGCAAAATCAAAAAGGAAGGACTGTTACTTTGCCAAAGGGCAAATGGAAGTACAAAGAACAAATATATCGAGGGGGAAAATCTATAGCTATCGAAGTTGGTTTGACAGAGATTCCGGTTTTTGAAAAGCACTGAAACCATCCTGCCAAAAGGTAGTTCTCAATTCGAAAATAAATTGATTACCTTCTGCCCCTAGTTTACTTCTATGGCAATCATTCCTATGGATCAGCAAGATCAAAAGCTCAAATATTTACAACTTCTATCACAGCAGTTTCCCAATTCTCAGGAGGCAGCCAAGGAAGTCGTTTTGCTTAATGCAATCCTCAGCCTTACCAAAGGAGCGGAAGTCTTCTTGAGCGATGTTCATGGAGAATACGAGGCGTTTGAACATCTGGTGAGGAATGGATCAGGTGTGATCAAGCAAAAAATTCAGGAACTCTACGGAGACAGCTGGAGCAAGGAGGAGATCAACCGGTTGGCCAGTATTATTTATTATCCGGAAGAAAAGCTCAAACTTCTTGTGGCTGCTATTGATCACCCTGATAAGTTCTACAAGCAAACCATTCGGGCCATGACGGCTGTGACGAGAGAGTTTGCAGGGATTTATGCTATGCGTAAACTTCAAAAGCTCTTACCTGCTGGTTATGGTGATGTGATCATGGAGTTGGTGAATCGCCTGGAAACAGGAGACACCAAAGATTACTCCGACTACTTGCTTAAAAGTGTAATCGAAACGGGTCAGGCAGAGCGACTGATTGCAGAACTGGCAGCATTTATTCAGCGGTTGAGTATTCATAAAATTCACATTATTGGAGATATCTACGATCGTGGACCAGGTGCAGAGATTATTATTGATCAGTTGATGAATCATCATGCTGTGGATGTACAATGGGGCAATCATGATATAGTGTGGATGGGGGCAGCATGTGGTTCGGAGGCATGTATGGCCAATGTGCTACGTCTTTCGTTGCGATATGGAAACACTGATACTTTGGAGACGGGCTATGGTATTCATCTGATGCCTCTGGCTTCTTTTGCTCTCGAACATTACAAGGATGATAAGAGCATTGTTTTTGATCCGAAAGTGCTTCCTGGCGACTTGTTCAATGAGTCTGAGCAATGGCTTAACCGAATCATGCACAAAGCCATCACCCTCATTCAATTCAAATTGGAAGGTCAGCTAATTCAGCGCAGATCGGAATTTGGTTTGGATGACCGGTTGCTACTGGACAAAATTAATTTTGAGACAGGAACAATCAGAGTTGGAGATCAGGACTATCAGCTTAATGATACATTTTTTCCAACAATAGACCCTGAAGATCCCTTTGAGCTCTCAGGGCCCGAAAAGCTTCTAATGGAACGAATTGGAGACTCATTTCTGCATAGTGAAAGACTCCAGCGACATGTTCGTTTCATGTTTGAAAAAGGAGGTCTTTATAAGATCACCAACAATAACCTGCTCTATCATGGCTGCATTCCGCTTACTGCTGAAGGCCAACTGAGGGAAGTGGATCTTGGTAAAGGAGCATTTAAAGGGCGCGCTCTATTGGATTTTTTTGATCGGCAAATGACTATAGCTCAATCTGGCGTATCAGGAAGCGACTCAAAAAGCTATGCAATTGATTTGATGTGGTATATGTGGGCTGGGCCGGATTCACCAATTTTCGGTAAGGACAAGATGGCCACCTTCGAGAGGTATTTTCTCCAGGACAAGGAGCCACAGCGTGAAGTCAAGGATTATTATTATCAATATCGGGATGATCCGGCAACTTGTGAGATGATCCTTGCTGAATTTGGACTCAGTGCGGAGCATGCTGTAATCCTCAATGGACATGTGCCTGTTTCGGTGAAGAAAGGTGAAAATCCAGTAAAAGCCGATGGTAAATTGGTAGTAATAGACGGAGGTTTTTCTAAAGCCTACCAGGCACAGACTGGCATAGCTGGCTATACCTTGATTCACAATGCGAAAGGAAGACAATTGATTGCACATGAACCTTTTGAAAGCCGAAAGAAAGCCATAGAGGAGGAGATTGATATTGCATTTAATCAGACCATTTTGTATCAATCTGAGAGCCGGTTAAAAGTTGGAGATATGCCAGATGGGCAACGTATCGTACAGTCTATTAGTGATTTACAGGATTTAATCAAATGTTTTCAGGAAGGAAGTATCAGGGAGCGTTTTTGACACGATAAAGAATTTCGAATACTTAAGTGAAACTTATGATACCTTCAGTTTTCTATGTATGTCATTCAAAATATGGCTATTAGTTTTGTTGATGTTGGATAATTTTTCACAAAGTAACCATTATCTGTTATACTTAATTAAAATAATAAAAAATCAGACATCCCCTCAAAACAAACTACCCATTTGCTGAGGAGGGATTTTTCCCAGGTGTTGGTAAGCTCTCTCGGTAGCTTGTCTCCCACGTGCTGTTCGTTTGATATAGCCTTCCATGATCAGAAATGGTTCATAGACTTCTTCGATGGTCTCAGCTTCTTCACCACAGGCTGTGGCAATGGTGGAGAGACCCACCGGCCCACCTTTGAACTTGTCGATAATGGTGTTGAGAATGCGGTTATCCATTTCATCCAGACCATGATCATCTACATCCAGCGCTTTTAGAGCCATCTGTGCAATGTCCAATGTGATGGCACCGTCTCCTTTGATCTGGGCAAAATCACGCGTTCTTCGTAATAAATTATTACAAATACGTGGGGTTCCACGGCTTCTGCGGGCTATTTCATAAGCGGCTTCTTCATCGATTGGCGTTTGCAGAATGTCCGCATTTCTACCTACGATGGATGTTAGCAGTTTTGCGTCGTAATATTCCAATCGTGCATTGATTCCAAATCGTGCTCTTAACGGTGAAGTCAGCAATCCGGAACGAGTGGTAGCTCCAATCAATGTGAATGGTTCCAGGCCGATCTGCACTGAGCGTGCATTGGGTCCGCTATCCAGCATAATGTCGATGCGATAATCTTCCATGGCCGAGTAGAGGTATTCTTCTACTACAGGATTGAGGCGATGAATCTCATCGATGAAAAGTACATCATGAGGTTCCAGGTTAGTGAGCAGCCCTGCCAGTTCACTGGCTTTGTCAAGTACCGGACCAGAAGTCACTTTAATGCCTGCACCAAGTTCGTTTGAAATGATATGAGAGAGAGTGGTTTTTCCCAGTCCCGGAGGGCCATGTAGCAGCACATGATCCAAAGGCTCTGAACGGAGTTTTGCAGCTTCCACGAAAATCTTTAGATTTTCCACCACTTTGTCCTGTCCGGCAAAGTCAGCAAAAGATAGCGGACGCAGCGCTTTTTCGAACTCTTTTTCCGCTGAATTCATTTCATTGTCGTCGCCTCTCAGATAATCTTCTCTCATGCACCACTTTTGATTGGTGACAAAGATAAGCGATCAAAAAAGTATTTACTTAACTTTGATGTAATCAAACCTATTATGAAGTCTTTATCAATTGATATTGTGAATCCCAAAGCGCTGAAACTATTACAGGATTTGGAAGAATTAGGACTTATTACCATTTCAGATGATAAGGACGTTCTTGCTGATCTTGTGTCTGAGATGCAGCAATTGGGAGAACAGGCTGCTATTAGTGAAGAGGAAATTTTGGAGGAGGTGAAAACTGTGCGTAAGGAGCGTTATGCTGGAAAATAGCCTTCGTATTATTATTGACACAAACCTTTGGATAAGCTTCTTGCTCTCGCGCAAAGAATCTCATATTCTACATTTTCTTAGCAACCCGAATAAATACACTGTTTTGTTTAGAGTAGAACTATTTGAAGAATTGCGAGACGTTTTGTATCGACCAAAATTCGCGAAAGTGTTTGGTGAAGCCAGATTGTTGAAGTTTCTCGCTTTAATTAAACAGAAAACTTTGTTTATTGATGTTGTGTCAGAAATGAATGTTTGCAGGGATAAGGAAGATAATTTTCTTCTGGCGATGGCAAAAGATGGATTTGCTGATTATTTACTAACAGGCGATAATGATTTACTGGTACTTGAAAAGGTAGGTGAATGTCAGGTTTTAAAGTTGAGTCAATTTTTAGAAATAATAAATCAGAGTGAGTAGAAAGCTTATCTTCAGAATCATCCTTGCCATTGTGGTAATAGGTGCAGGTTACCGATACTTTACCCAAAAACAGCCACAGTACGAAATGACCTATGTCTCAGGTCAGACGATGGGAACTATTCAATACAATGTGAAATACCTTGGAGATGATGTGCCCAATTACAAATCGGAAATCGATTCTGTGCTGAAAGCTTTTAATCAGTCTCTTTCTACCTATATCCCCAATTCTGAGATTTCTCATCTCAATAAGACAGGAAGACTAGACAAACCCACACAGATGTTTCAGGATGTAATCGTGAGAAGCAATGTTGTTTTTGAAACAACATCAGGAGCGTTTGATCCGACTGTTGGTCCCCTGGTGAATGCGTGGGGCTTTGGTCCTGATAAAATTGTGAAAGTTCCGGACAGCTCCAAAATTGATTCATTGAGAATGTGGGTTGGATTTGATAGGATAAAATTCTCCGCGGATTCGGTAGTGATGGATCAGGAGATGTACCTTGATTTCAGTGCCATTGCTAAAGGGTATGCCGTTGATCTGGTCGCACAATTTCTGGAATCAAATGATATCTTCAACTATATGGTAGAGATTGGTGGTGAGGTAGTTGCTAAAGGTGTCAATCAAGATAATGAGATATGGAAAATCGGTATCGAGGATCCGATGGTTAATCGAGATGAGCAAAAACTGCTGGCTATTGTTCGGCTGAAAGACCTGGGTATGGCTACTTCAGGAAACTATCGCAATTATTATGAAGTAGGGGGCCGAACAATTGCTCACACCATCGACCCAAGAACGGGCTATAATACTAATCATTCGCTATTAAGTGCGTCGGTTTTCGCCAGTGATTGCATGACTGCAGATGCATATGCGACTGCTTTTATGGTATTGGGTGTAGAGGAGTCAAAAAGAATTGTGGAATCCAATGATCTGGAAGCTTTTCTGATTTATCAAGGTGAAAATGGTGAATTGAAGAGTTACATTTCCGAAGGATTAAAATCTTTAGTTGATTTGGATCGAACTGATCAGTGATCGATTGGGTTTATGTGAAGGTTGTTGAGTGTTTTTTTATTCCACAGCCTGACTTATTATGATTATATGGTAATTATTTTATTGGTACTTTTTGCTTCGGCCATGTTGGGAGGACTTTCAGAAAGATTTCTTGGTCGAAGAATCCATGATATTCGCTATCCACTGATTTTTGCCGGATCTTTTCTTTTTTCCATTACCATTATTCATATTTTGCCGGAAGTTTTTGCCTTGTCGGACAAGCCAATGAAGATCGGTCTCTATGTACTTGTTGGATTTTTCTTCCAGCAGTTTTTGGAGTACTTCACCTCGGGAATCGAGCACGGTCATGCCCATCAGCATTCTCATATCGGTAGTGGATCAAGAGTCAGCCTTTTGATTGCACTGATGATCCATTCTTTCCTGGAAGGTGCATTGCTGACACATCATTCTCCATTTCATGAGCAGCATGAATCTTATTCTCTATTAATAGGTATTGTACTACACAAAATGCCAGCAGCTTTTGCGCTGGTCACTACCCTGAAAACTCACGATCGTTTTGATTCAAGAATTTGGGTGATCCTTATACTTTTTAGTATTTCATCTCCTATAGGGCTTCTGCTAAGTAATCAAATCATGGCACTTTCTCCAGAGGTGTTGCTTCTGTTGTTTGCATTTGTTTCTGGGAGCTTTTTGCATATATCTACTACCATTTTCGTGGAGAGCAGCCCCAATCACCATTTTGCCTGGCGAAAATTTGTGGTCAGTCTAATCGGTGCATCTGTTGCTATTGGGACTGAGTATTTGCTTTAATGCAGGCTTCAATAGTTCTGAGAGCAATTGCATTGCGCTCTTAACCTGTGAAATTCATTTGAAATGAATAACGAGCTATCACAATTCCACAAAAGCCATTACCTTGAAATATTATTTTTGTGTCAGTGTGCTATTACCGGTTCTCATTAAAGATTAATCTGTTCAGAATCTCAGATCTGAAATATAATTCCATCAATCAGTCAAATCCCTAAAACAATCTTTGGTGTATAAATTGCTAAATTGATATATTTATGCTAAATAGATATATCTATTTTTTAGCCATGCAAAATTTACCAAAGTGCCCCCGATGTAATTCCGAGAACCGAGTCAAAAGTGGAGTAATCAATGATCGTCAGCGTTATCGATGTAAAGAATGCGGGTATAACTATACGGTGGCCAAACTGGGAAAAGAGGTTGATAGTTATTATGTGATCAAGGCTTTACAGCTATATATTGAAGGAGTTAGCTATCGGGAGATTGAGCGTATTTTGGGTGTTAGTCACGTCTCAGTGATCAATTGGGTAAAGAAATACGGAGTGAAATCACCCAAAAACACAGATTATAGACCTACTTATAAAGTATTAACATACAGTGAATTGCAGGATTTTATGGCAGATCCAAGTCATCTCAAAGGTTCCGGTTTGATGCTCACAGAACTAGGTGATAAATACATGATGATTAAGTGGGAGCGCTTCCGAGAATAAGTATATCATTACCAAAAATATACATCACTTTACCATTTCAATTACAAAATTTTAAAATTCGGGTATCTATAAGATTTCTGAATTGGTATTTGATCGATTATATCGGTAAAATTTTGAAGGAATGATAATCAACTATTCTCTCAGGCTATCCTCCAGCCAATCTTTGGCAGACGTCATTGTTAGGCTGCTCCATTCAGATGCTCAATTTTTTAATAGCAATCAACCAACAAAACCATGGATAAAACTCAACGAAAACTTTACTGGAAAAGAAACCTGCGGTACCTGCTCATACTACTTGTGATCTGGTTTACCGTGTCGTATGGCGCAGGGATACTCTTCGCAGATGAACTCAATACGATCAGGCTTGGAGGCTTCAAACTAGGATTTTGGTTTGCACAGCAAGGCTCTATGTACGCATTTGTCATACTGATTTTTGTATATGTGCGGCTGATGAATAAACTGGACAAGGAATTTGATGTAGACGAAAAATAGCCTTAAACGACGTTAAAGATGGATGTACAAACCTGGACTTTTATACTTGTAGGGGCGTCTTTTGCACTCTACATTGGCATTGCGATCTGGTCTAGAGCCGGATCGACTAAAGAATTTTATGTGGCTGGTGGAGGTGTTCCCCCATTAGCCAATGGCATGGCGACTGCCGCCGATTGGATGTCAGCCGCTTCATTTATCTCCATGGCCGGATTGATTTCCTTTATGGGCTATGATGGAGCGGTCTTCCTGATGGGCTGGACCGGAGGTTATGTGTTGCTGGCACTTTTATTGGCTCCTTATCTCAGGAAATTCGGCAAGTTTACTGTTCCGGATTTTATTGGAGATCGCTACTATTCTGATGTGGCGCGAACTGTAGCAGTCATCTGTGCGATTATCGTGTCCTTCACCTATGTGGCCGGACAGATGCGTGGAGTGGGCGTAGTTTTCAGTCGTTTTCTGGAAGTGCCGATTGATATTGGGGTTTATATAGGAATGGCCCTGGTATTCTTCTATGCGGTACTGGGAGGTATGAAAGGGATCACTTACACACAGGTGGCCCAATATTGCGTTTTGATCTTCGCTTTCATGGTTCCTGCTTTTTTCATTTCATTCCATCTAACGGGTAACTTCGTTCCACAGCTTGGCTTTGGCAGTGCGATGAGTGACGGAACCTATCTGCTAGATAAACTGGATCAATTGCATGTGGAACTCGGTTTTGCGGAATATACGAGCGGTTCCAAGTCAATGATCGATGTGTTTGCCATCACTTTTGCTCTGATGGTGGGAACAGCTGGCTTACCGCACGTTATCGTGAGATTTTTTACAGTACCAAGAGTAAAAGACGCAAGAATAAGTGCTGGTTGGGCTTTGCTCTTCATTACTATTCTTTACACCACTGCACCAGCTATTGGAGCTTTTGCACGCACTAACCTGATCAATACGGTTTCCGGCAAAGAATACACAGCCATGCCTGAGTGGTTTAGTAACTGGGAGAAAACAGGACTGATCAGCTTTGAGGATAAAAATGGGGATGGCAAGATTCAATATGTAGGGGACAAAACTGCCAACGAACTCACCATAGATCGTGATATCATGGTGCTGGCCAATCCGGAAATCGCCAACCTACCCAACTGGGTGATTGCTTTGGTGGCTGCTGGAGGATTGGCAGCTGCACTTTCTACAGCTGCTGGGTTGTTGTTAGTGATTTCTACGAGTGTTTCACACGACTTGATCAAGAAACAGATCAAGCCGGATATTTCTGAGAAAGCCGAACTGATGTGGGCAAGAATTGGTGCTGCAGCTGCTGTAATTGTTGCTGGCTATTTTGGGATCAATCCTCCGGGCTTTGTAGCAGCGGTGGTTGCTCTGGCATTTGGTTTGGCAGCAGCCTCATTTTTTCCAGCTATAATTCTGGGGATTTTTGATAAAAAAATGAACAAAGAAGGAGCTATCTCAGGGATGATCGTTGGCATCACACTGATGCTTTTTTATATGATTAAATACAAATTTGGTGGCTTTGGTGGAGGCGCTCCAGAAGATTGGTGGCTGGGTATTTCACCGGAAGGTTTTGGTACAGTGGCAATAATGGTGAATGTGGTTGTGAGCATTGTAGTATCCAGACTTACGCCAGAAACGCCGGAAGAAGTGCAGGAAATGGTTGAAAGTATCCGCTATCCACGTGGTGCCGGAGCAGCACATGATCATTGATTAGATGAAGATGAATTGATGGTAAGCACATTGGAAGTACTCAAAGAAAAAGTCTAACTTAATAATCATGAAATCGAAGTTAGGAGTGGGGTTAGTGGCTTTGTTTGTGTTGGTGGCTTTGTTGCTGAACCAACCGATCATGGACATTCCCCAGGGTATGGTTTCTGGTGTGCCGGCTATCATTTTTTATGTTTTCACGGTTTGGCTGCTGGTGATTGCAGCGATGTATTACATCACCAGAAAGCACTCCAATTCGGATCCCAATAAATGAATTACGGAACGCTGATCGTTATCTCTCTCGCTTACCTGGGCATCCTCTTCCTGGTGGCATATTTGGCTGACTTCAAAGCCAAGGAGGGAAAAAATCTGCTTAGCAATCCGTATGTGTACGCGCTTTCTCTAGCCGTTTATTGTACTGCATGGACTTTTTATGGAAGTGTGGGTAAGGCGGCATCTGATGGCTTGGATTTTCTGACGATCTACCTCGGGCCGGTAATTAGTATGCCTCTGTGGTGGGTGGTTGTGCGACGCATCATTCAGGTGTCCAATACCCTTAAAATCACAACGCTTGCTGATTTCATTGCTACCAGGTTTGGTAAACATCTTGGCTTGAGTGTGCTGGTCACATTGCTTAGTGTACTTGGTGTGGTTCCTTACATATCCATTCAGCTCAAAGCCATCAATAGTTCACTGACGACCATAGCTGGAGAATCTTATTTTGATTCTGCGTTTTATACTACCATCATGTTGGGAGTTTTTATCCTGATTTTCACATTTCGGACTGTGGACAGTTCACACAAGCATGCAGGGCTTGTTGCGGCCATTGCGCTGGAATCTGTGGTGAAGTTGGTGGCATTCCTGGTTGTAGGCGGATTCATTACTTATTTCATGTTTGATGGATTTGGGGATGTGTTTTCCAAAGCCACACCGGAGCAGCTTTCCAAATATGATTTTGATGGAGGGATGCAGTGGCCGGTAATGTTGTTTCTTAGTACATCTGCAGTACTGTTTTTACCTCGTCAATTTCATGTGATCGTTTCCGAAAACAGTAATTTGAACCACCTGAAAACAGCCATGTGGCTCTTTCCGGCTTATTTGTTGGTGATCAATCTATTTGTGATCCCTATTGCAATAGGAGGTGAAAATATTCTTGGAGATGTAGTTAATCCGGATATTTATGTGTTGGCTATGCCATTACACACTGGCCACAAATGGATTGCTTTACTAACCTACATTGGCGGATTCTCAGCAGCTACAGGCATGATCATTATTTCCACCATCGCATTGAGTATGATGGTGAGTAATAATCTGGTGATGCCGCTGATCATTAAGCAATACGATCTTAATCGAATCAATCAAAAGAAGGCGCTCTTTACAAGAAGGCTGTCTGTCGTGGTGATTCTGCTCATTTCTTATTTGTATTTTCAGTACGTCGCGGATAGGTTTTCACTGGTTTATATTGGTTTGATATCTTTTGCAGCTGTGGCACAATTCACACCTGTGGTCATTGCCTCACTGTTTTGGAAAGATGTTTCTCAGCGTGGTGCGAAATGGTCTCTGATTGCTGGTTTCGGTATTTGGTTTTATACGATGGTGCTGCCAAGTATGGTGGAGGTTGGTTTGCTTCATTCCAGACTCCTGGAGATTGGCCCTTTTGGGCTTTCCTGGCTCCGGCCAACAGCTTTTTTTGGCCTTGAATTGACAAATCCTATTGTACATGGAACCTTCTGGGCTTTGTTGTTCAATGTATTTTTTTTGGTAGCAGGATCACTGTCTCAGGAACAGACGGCCAAAGAAAGAAACATGGCCAATTTTTATACTGAAGCCTATAAATATGCCAACGATTATGAGACACAGTTGCTGTGGAAGGGGCAGATGGTGTACAGAGATTTGGTCAGAGTATTGGACAATATCCTGGGTGAAATAAAGACCCGGATAGAAGTAGAGGCTTTTCAGCAAGCGCACGGACAGCCAATGCTTTCCAATGGTCAGGTGAATCCTCAGTTTGTCAATCATGCGGAACGCTTGCTGACCGGTGCTGTGGGAGCTTCATCTGCTCGAATGTTGATTACGTCCATTTCTGAAGAGGAAGAAATTGAGCTGTCTGAGGTTCTGGCCATCCTCAAGGAAAATCAGGAGATTACCAGACTCAACCATGAATTAAGTGCCAATTCCAAAGAACTGGAGAAGAAAACACATGCATTGGAAATGGCCAATAAGCGACTGATGAATCTGGACGTGGAGAAGGATGATTTCATCTCAACAGTAACGCATGAAATGCGAACTCCCTTGACTTCCATCAGGGCCATAAGTGAAATCCTTTATGATAATCCTGATCTGACAGAAGGAGAGCGTGACAAATTCCTGAGTACCGTCATTAAGGAAACAGAAAGAATGACCCGATTGATCAACCAGGTTCTGGATTTGGAAAAACTGGAATCTGGCAAGGCGAGACTGCAATATGAACAGGTGATGATCAGTACGTTGATCCAGGATTGCGTTTCCAATTTCAAAGGATTGGCTGTGGAGAAGAATGTGGAGATCACGCCGATTTATGAGATTCATGACATCACCATGAAGGTGGATCGGGATCGTTTGTCGCAAGTGATGGTCAATTTGCTTTCTAATGCACTAAAATTCTCAGTGGAGAACAGTACTGTGGAAGTGGGATTGGCAGACAATCCGGATGGAGGCATTCTCATTTGGATAAAAGATCATGGCAAAGGAATGGACGAAGAGAGTCTGCAACGAATATTTGATAAGTTTTACCAGGCACAAGACCAAACATTGAAAAAGCCCAAAGGAACTGGGCTTGGGCTATCGATAACGAAACAAATTGTGAACATGCACGGAGGTGATATCTGGGCAGTAAGCGAAGAAGGAAAAGGTACCACCTTCTACTTCACTGTGCCGTATCCTACTGACGTGAATACAACAGAAACTACATGAGCAAAGTACTGATCGTTGATGATGAACCTAATATTCTGATGTCTTTGGAGTTTTTGATGAAGAAAAAAGGCTACGAAGTGTTTATTGCCCGAGATGGAAAGGAAGCTTTGGAGATTACCCGAAAAGCGCTTCCTGAGGTGATCATTTTGGACATTATGATGCCGGAAGTAGATGGTTATGAGGTTTGTCAGCAGGTAAAATCAGGGAAAGCAACTAAGGATATCAAGGTGATTTTTTTGAGTGCCAAAACGAAAGAAGAGGACATCAAAAAAGGATATGAAATGGGAGCGGACCTTTACCTTACCAAGCCCTTCAGTACGCGGGAGCTGATGAAAGACGTGGAGCGATTAATAGTTAAACAAAACATGCAGTAAAACTTTTATTTATATAAAATCAATCAATTATTATGAGTCACAAGATCCAAACCCTTAGTGGGTATATTCATGAATATCAAAAGAGTGTTTTACAACCCGAAGAATTTTGGAGTCGGGTAGCGGAATCATTTCACTGGAAGAAGCGGTGGGATAAAGTACTGGAATGGAATTTTGATGAGCCAGATATCAAGTGGTTTGTTAATGGTAAAATGAATATTACCGAGAATATTCTGGATCGTCACCTGTTCATAATGGGGGATGAGCCAGCCATTATTTGGGAACCCAATGAACCAGGCGATCCTTCGGTGACGCTTACCTATCGTGAATTGTATGAAAAAACCTGTCAGTTTGCCAATGCCATGAAAGCTCAAGGTGTGGGCAAAGGTGATCGGGTAATCATTTATATGCCGATGGTTCCGGAAGCAGCTGTGGCTATGCTGGCCTGCGCACGAATCGGAGCGGTACACTCCATCGTTTTTGCTGGATTTTCTTCAAGCTCACTGGCAGATAGGATCAATGACTGTGATGCCAAAATGGTGCTGACGGCCGATGGAAACTTCCGTGGAACCAAGAGTATTCCTGTGAAAGCAGTGGTAGATGAAGCATTGGAAAGCTGCACATCCGTGGAGAAAGTGATTGTCTACCAACGAACCAATACTGAGGTGACCATGAAGGATGGACGCGACATCTGGTGGCATGATGCTATTGAGGGGCAAGCTAAAGAGTGCCCTGCGGAGGTGATGGATTCGGAAGATATGCTCTTCATTTTATATACTTCAGGTTCTACCGGTAAGCCAAAAGGCGTGGTTCACACTTGCGGTGGATACATGGTTTACACCTACTATTCATTTGTGAATGTATTCCAATACAGTGTTGGAGATGTGTATTGGTGTACTGCTGATGTGGGTTGGATCACCGGTCACTCTTACATCGTATATGGGCCGTTGCTGGCTGGAGCTACCACGGTGATGTTTGAAGGTGTACCTACTTATCCTGATCCGGGAAGATTCTGGGCGATTGTGGAAAAACACAAAGTCAATCAATTCTATACAGCGCCTACTGCCATTCGTGCTTTGCAGGCTTATGGGCTGGAGCCAATTGAGCCTTACGATCTATCTTCTCTTAAAGTAATTGGATCAGTGGGAGAGCCGATCAACGAAGAAGCGTGGCACTGGTATCATGATCATATTGGCTTGGGTAATTGTCCTCTTGTGGATACCTGGTGGCAGACAGAGACCGGTGGAATTATGGTTTCAGCGATTGCCGGAGTTACTCCTAATAAACCTGCACATGCGTCTTTGCCATTGCCAGGCATACAGCCTGTTATTGTGGACGCTGAAGGCAACGAACTCACAGGTAGTAATGTTGAAGGCAATCTATGTATCAAATTCCCTTGGCCATCGATGTTACGAACTACATACGGCGATCATGAGCGATGCAGACAAACCTATTTTTCCACTTATAAGGGAATGTATTTCACTGGAGATGGAGCTAAGCGAGATCATGATGGTTATCTGAGAATTTTGGGTCGTGTGGATGATGTGATCAATGTTTCAGGACACAGAATGGGAACTGCGGAAGTGGAAAACGCCATCAACGAACACCCTAAAGTGATTGAATCTGCGGTGGTTGGATATCCTCACGATGTGAAAGGTCAGGGCATTTATGCTTATGCGATTTGTGATATGGAAGGTCGTACGGAGCAAAACCTGATCAATGAGATTCGTGAAACCGTGAATAAGATCATTGGCCCAATTGCTAAGCCGGACATTGTGCAGATAGTTCCAGGTTTGCCTAAGACCAGATCTGGTAAGATCATGCGTAGAATTCTGCGTAAAGTGGCAGCTGGTGAAGCTGATCAGCTGGGAGATACTTCTACATTGCTGAACCCTGAAGTGGTAGAAGCAATCATTGAAGGAGCAAAGAAGAATAAATAACATTAAGAGTGGGTGAGTGATTTTCGGATTGTTCACCCTCTTCTTTTTATCTTTACTCTACCAGATTCTAAATATCATTATGAAACCCTTCACCAGATTCGATATTGTGAATAATGCTGAGTTGATAGATTATCTTTCTAGCAAATCTGTGAGTCGAGCCTTTTTGTTTGGGTCAATAGCAAGAGGTGAAGCCACTGATGATAGTGATATTGATATTTTACTTGAATCTGATGATGCATTTAGTCTTTTCGAACTTTCCAGAATGAGAAATGAGCTGAGTGAATTATTACATCATTCTGTTGATTTGATACCTTCACAAGGTATTTATGATAATGTTCGAGCTGAAATCGAAAAGGATAGAGTGCTGATTTTTGAACGCAATGAACGATAAGGACAGGTTGTCACATATCATTGATGCTATTAATGATATTGAAGAATGTTTGAAAGAGGCCTCAACTTATAAACAATTCATAAATAATACTGCCGTCCGGTGGGCTACAATCAAATTATTTGAAGTTATTGGCGAGGCTTCAAATCATCTTTCGGATGATTTAAAAGATCAATTTTCCGAAGTAGAGTGGAGCACTATCATTGGAATGAGGCATATTTTGGTGCACGAGTATTTCGTCGTGTCTTATGAGACCATCTGGAAAACCATCCAGAAAGACCTTCCGGATTTTAAGCGTCAGATTGAACAGATTTGGCAATCTCTCCAATAACTTTGGTGTCAGATGTCTAACCTCATTACCGATCGGGTTGCCTTTTTTCTGAAGGATTTTCCTCCTTTCAGCTTTCTCGGGAAAGAGGAATTGGATCAATTGTCTGTGTCCATCACAGTGCAGTATTTCAAGAAAAATCAGGTTATTTTCAGTCAAGGTGATGAAAACAAAGGGTTTTGTTTTGTGCTCAGACAAGGCCATGTAAAGCTCACTCAAGTTCAGAGCGGCGAATCCTCGCTTGTCGACCAATGCGAGCCTGGGGATGTCTTTGGCGTTCGTTCCATTCTGTCTTCCAATCCGTATGTGATGTCGGCTATTGCTTCAGAAGAATCACTGATCTATGCCATTCCAAAAGCAATTTTTCAAAAAAATCTTGATACACATCAGCGTTTTGCGCTCTTCTTTGCTTCTGGCTATGCAGCTGGTCAGGCAGTAGTTCTTGGTGGTCAGCAGGGAGCCGGTTTATCCATTGATGTTACTGAAGAAAATAAACTCGAATATTCTAAGAGAATCATTTCTTGTGAGCCAGAAACCAGTATTCAAGAAGCGGCTGCCATCATGACACGTGAACGGGTTGGTTCTATCATTATTACTGAAAAAAATGATTTGGCGCTTGGGATCATCACCGATAGTGACTTGAGAAGAAGGGTAGTTGCACAGGGGCTTGACCTTAACACTCAGGTCAGAAAAATCATGTCGTCACCAGTTGCTACAGTAGCACCTGAGATTACTGTCACTGAAGTGCAGATGCTGATGATTCAGCAGGGAATTCATCATTTGCTGGTCACAGAAGATGGTACTTTAGCTACGAAGGCTTTAGGTGTGATTTCTGATCACGACATTCTGATTTCACGGCTTAACCATCCATCAGCTTTACTCAAGGCAATTAAGCAATCCAACGAAGTAAACAAATGGGCTGAGGTGAGAAACAAGGCGGAGGAAATGCTGAAAACTTACCTGGGCCAGGAAGTTTCAGTTGCATTGGTGGCTGGTTTGATCAGTCGTATCAATGACCTTATCATTCAAAAAGCCATTGCTCAATCTGTGGAAAGATTGGATCTCCATGAAGTGGATTTTTGCTGGGTAAGTCTGGGAAGTGAAGGCCGGGAAGAGCAGCTTTTACGAACTGATCAGGACAATGCCATTGTTTTTGCTGATACGGAAGACAATGAAATGATTCAAAAGAAACTTCTGGAGCTGGCTGGGGAAGTCAATGAAGTTTTGATGAGCTGCGGATTTGAGAAATGTCCGGCGGACATCATGGCCCGAAACCCAAAGTGGTGTCAGCCGCTTTCTGTTTGGAAAGATTACTTCAGCGACTGGATTTTCACTCCTGATCCGAAAGCTGTGATGCATTCCACGATATTCTTTGATTTTAGGAATGTGTTTGGCTCTAAAAAACTGACTGAAGAGCTTACTGATTTTCTGTTTGATCAGATTCAAAAAAGTGGAACTTTTCTCAATCATCTGGCGCGAAATGCTACTCAAAATCCACCACCTCTGAGTTTTTTCAAGCATTTGGTTGTGGAGCGTTCTGGAGAACATGCGCATGAGTTTGATATTAAAAAACGAGGAATGATGCCTTTGGTGGATGCAGCACGGGTATTGGCTTTACAGCATCAAGTTCGAGGGATGAATAGCACTTTGGATCGATTCAAAGCTTTACAAAGACTAGAGCCAAAATATGCCGACCTGATGCGAGAGGCAGCACAGGCTTACGAAATCATGATGCGTTACCGGGCCAAATCTGGCTTGGAGCATACGGATTCCGGTCGTTTCATAGAGATATCAAAGCTCAACAAGCTGGAAAAGCAGATCATTAAAAATGCGTTTCAACCGGTGAAAGAACTACAGGAAATACTGGAGGTAAGATTTAACCTGGCGTATTTTCAGTGAGCTGGCTTCCGCTTTTCCGACCTGAAATCAATTTTCCGGATTACATTCAAAACTATCTGGATCAGGATTTTAATATTTCCTCAAAAACTCCTGTTTCTGAGCTAGAATTTGTGGTAATAGATGCAGAGACTACAGGTCTGGACAAACAAGATCAGTTGGTCACATTGGGTGGGGTAGAAGTGAGTAATTATTCTATAGATCTCAGCCATGTACTGGACCAGCGATATGAGCACCAGACAAAAGCTGAAGCTGCAACTGTGCATGGAGAGTTGGGAAAAGCTGGACATAAGAGTGAGGAGCAAAACTTCAGAGAATTGCTGGAATACGTGTCCAACAAAATCATCATAGGTCACCAGGTCAGTTTTGATATCGGAAAAATTAATCAGTCAATCGCTGCAAAATACCCTGGATTCAAATTGGCCAATAAGACTCTTGATACCTTCCAACTCATGATGCGGCTGGACCGGCAGAGATATGAACGGCAAGTTGGCGGAGGAAATGCATTACAACTAGATGAAATCTGCAAGGAGTTCGGAATTTCGGTGGAGAACAGGCATACGGCGCTCGGTGATGCTTACATGACTGCTCAGGTACTTTTGTTCATATTAGCCAGGCTGGAAGCAAGGGGAGTGAGTACGGCTGGAGATTTGTTGAGGTGATCAGAGATTCTCGTCGGGATCTTCGTCATGGGGCCCAACACCAGGTGGGTTAAACAAACCCCAGCGATCCACGATATAATCCCATTCGTCAAATGCAGCCACCCAATCGATGAAGAGCAAACGGAATTCTTCAATCGCATCTCGGATCAGTTGTAGAAAGTCAGCGTCTTTAAAATCCATCATCTTCAAGCCACTGCAAATAGTCAGCAATTCACGCGCAGACTTTCTGATAAGCGTGGCGTTTTCCATTTTCAAGTCGTAAAGATCAACACCATCGGCTCCAGCCAACTTACTACAGATTGTTAAAGAACACTCATTCATCCAGTCACGGTATTTTTCCATTGGCCCATCTTCAGGGATGAGTTCCACGATCTTGTCTGTAAGGTCTAAAATTTCTCTTGCCTTTACATGAATTGGTTCATTTTGCTCGCTTGAAAAAGGGTCGTCCATGTGCAATTATTGGGATTATTTCTTTAGGTAAATTTAACGGCTTCAAGATTAGTCAAGTATGGCTTCAAGCTCTTTTTTGAGGTTTTCAAACTGACTTTTATCACCTCGGAGTGCATACCACATTTCCTTTACTTTGGAAAGGCCGAATCCTGCAATTTGTTCTGCCCCGATTCTTGGCGGAAGTGAAAGTTCTCCGCTTGAAACCATCGCTTCGATGATAAAAGGCTTGTTAGAGGACTTGGCTTGTAAAATAGCAGATTTGATATCCTCAGCTTTTTCAACTCTGATACCATCACCACCACAAAGTTTGGCGTACTCAGAGAAGTTGATACTGTCTGTTTTCAAAGCATCAAAGTTAGGAGCAAGTCCCTGCTCCTCCATCTCAATTTTCACAAACCCCAGTTCGGCATTGTTGAAGACTATAAGCTTGATAGGCAAGTTGTAAGTAACAGCCGTACTAAAGTCATTTAGTGTCATGTTGAACGCACCATCTCCTACCAGGCCCCAAACTTCGCGGTTTGGAAACTGAAACTGAGCACCGATAGTTGCTGGTAGCCCAACAGCCATGCTACCATGATTGAACGAGCCCAGAATTCTCCTATCTGAATGAAAAGACATAAAATTGGAGGCCCAGATGGCAGAGGTGCCTGTGTCTATTGCGAAAATGGCATCATCAGAAGCCTCGTCGCTAAGTGTTTTGGCAAAGATCTGAGGATGCAGGGGTTGCATGTTCCGCTTCGGGTCGGCAGATGCGTGCATATCTTTTTTCCAGTGATCAAAACTTTGCTGAAGCTTACTCAGAAATCGGTCATCTTTTTTGACTTCACAGAGAGGTGTGAGCTTTTGTAATATTGGTTTCAGATTTCCGTGAAGTCCAATATCTACTGGGGTACGATTGCCAATATTGTCTGCGCGTATATCAATCTGAATGGTTTTAGTTTGTTCGGGAAGGAATTTCGAATAGGGGAAATCGGTACCCAGCATGATCAGTAAATCTGATTTCATTACTGCGGCATAGCCGGAAGGATTTCCAATCAATCCGGTCAATCCAACAACTTGAGGTGTATCATGGTCAAAAACATCTGAAGCGCGGAGTGTATGGCAGATAGGGGCTTTTAGTTTGGCGGCCAGTTCCAGTACTTCTTCGCGGGCATCTCTGCAGCCAGCTCCTGCCAGGATTCCGATTCTTTTTGCACTATTTATGGCATGAGCAACTTTCATTAATGATTGTTCATTGGGGATGGTTTCTGAATCAGATCGGAAGACTTTATACATAAAATCTACGTTGGCAGCTGGCATTGCAGCAATGTCCCCTGGCAACTCTATCCTGCAAACGCACTTTTGATTGATTGCAATTCTTATGGCTTTTAAGATGACTCGTGGAGCTTCTTCTGCAGATCGAACAATGGCCTGATACTCGCAAACGTCATCGTATATTTTTTCCAGGTTCACTTCTTGGTGGTAATTCGTGCCAATGAATTCTACAGGCACCTGGCCAGTAATAGCCAATACCGGAGATCGTTCTTTTTTGGCGTTGTACAAGCCATTGATCAGATGTAGTGCTCCCGGTCCAACAGTTCCTGCACAAACTCCAAGGTTTCCACTGAGTTCACCTTGTGCAAATGCGGCATAAGAGGCATTGCCTTCATGATGCATCCGAACCCAATCAATATCATCCCGATGACCTATTGCGGTCACCAGAGGATTGAGAGCATCACCAGTTACTCCAAAAATATGCTTTACTCCTTCATTAGCCAGTATGTCCAGCAATTGCTCCGATACGTTCATTTCAGTTTTGTTTATTCCCAGATAACCTAACATGAGAAGTGGTGAGGTGTTTGGAATTTGTGAGGGGAGGAGTGGTTTGCCGTGGATTTATTCCTGATTTCTTTCGCTAATTGAACCTGGATCTTGGCTCATATCAAAGACATCTGTGACATAAACCGTATCATTTTTTTGGAAGTAAATAATTTTATAATTGCCTTCAATAATAAATCTATGTCCTTGCTTAAGAGAACGAAGTTCTTCTACAATACGGCCCCTATTGGATAAATTTGATAGGGTACTAGCCTTTTGAAGTATTCTATCCACCATTTTTTCGGCAATATCTGCAGGGAATCTACAATAGATTTTTCTTAGTCGTTCCTCTGCCGGATCAGTAAACTCTACCTTCATCAATCACCAACTTTTCATGTTGGCTCGGACCTGATCGATACTTTTGGTTCTTCCTTCCATTATTGCCTTATTAGCGACCTCTGCTCTCGATATTAAGTCAGGTTTGGTTATTACGCTCCCATCAGGATTGTATCCGACGACTTTTTCTTCATCAGGACTCTGTAAAACTTCCTTTACCTTTTGAATGATACTAATATCTTGTAACTGTATTAATTGCTCTATCAATTGAAGTTTCTCAGCTTGAACATCCATTTGTATCAAATTTAGTGTACTAAAGTTAACGATTTTAATGCTCTAATGATTCTAACCATTCAAAGGGTATGGTTTACTCCTTAAGTTTACAGTTTTATCTACGCTATTTATCATTATAATGCACATAAGCCTTAGTGACTGTACTTTCGCAGATAAATGAAAGATCAGTGCCGTATTCGTTCATATAGTCGGTGTAGACCTTGTTGCAGCTGGATTCATTGTAATGATTGATGATGACGAGTTTGCCGGCTTTCAAAAATGATTTTGCACCGGAAACATCCCACCAATCTTTATCGTCATTGTAAGATTCGTATAGCACTCCATCAAACTGACTGACCCCTTCAGTGGAGTTTTTAGCCATGCATTTCATGCCTTTGGAGTGAACATAATCACAGAGTGTATTGGAATAATCAATGCCTTGCTGCACAGTAGTAACAAAACCATATTCTTTGCGATAGTCATCATCAAATACCCAATCCATATTGTCAAATTCTATCCAGTCATAGCCCAGCTCTGCCAGTTTGTCTATTCTGGCTTTCATCACCTCTACGATTCCAGTTGTGGTGGTATTTACAAAATATTCACCTTCCCATTCGCCCCACTGCTTGCTTACCAGATAAGGTTTGAGCTGATCAAAATCTGATCGCCATGATTCTCCTGTTCCAATGCTGATATAAGCACCAACTTCATTTCCATTGGACTGAATGACAGTGATGGTTGCGGCCGGGATAGCAGGATCAAATGGCTCCAGCAACACGTAGCTGTTTTTTGCCTGGCTGGTAATCAGCGTAATTGGATCCGGATCATAATCCTCGTTGTAGGCATTGTTATAAACGCAGGTGGCTTTGTTACTTCCTGTTGGCTTTTCTGACAAGTCTTGTGTTGGTTCATCATTGCCAGAACAGGCGATAAGCACGGAGGCAGATATAAATGTGAGCAGAAGGTGGCTTTTCATAGAATATGAGATTTCTTATAGAACAAAGATGGAAGAATTTTATTGCTCAGCAGATTTTTCATGGGCTAAAGAGGTGAAGTGTTTGTTGAACCCCTCCGCCTATTGGCACCTCCCCTTATCAAGAGGAGGAACGGTGGGTTTTTTCGTGGTATTTTGGATACGAAGAGAGTGTTTCGAGGGCTGATAGTGAGGCACAAAAAAACCGACACTGGAAGCATCGGCTTTTTTTCGAAAAACTCAGAACACAGATTTTACACTATTGATTGTTTTGAATTAGATATTAATAATTTCAGAATTGGGCAACTTCAGTGCTTCCAGCCATGGCTACAGTGGAAGCTGCACCTTGTTGTACGGTATTTTGAACTGCATCAAAGTAGCCCGTTCCTACAAAAGTCTGATGTTTCACGGCCTTGAAGCCAGCATCCAGAAGAGCAAACTCACGCTCCTGAAGCTCAGAGTACCCAGCCATGCCTCGTTCTTTGTAAGCCTTGGACAACTCAAACATGGAAGTATTGAGCGCATGGAAGCCAGCTAAAGTGATGAACTGGAATTTGTAGCCCATCTCTGCCAGGCTTTCACGGAATGTCAACATCTCATTCTTGGTGAGGTGTGCAGCCCAGTTGAAGGATGGCGAGCAATTGTAAGCCAACATCTGATCTGGGAATTCGCTCTTAATACCCTGTGCAAATTCTCTGGCCATTCCCAGGTCAGGATTGGAAGTTTCCATCCAAAGCAAATCTGCATAAGGAGCATAAGAAAGTCCGCGTGCAATTCCGGCTTCTATGCCGTTGGTTACTTCATAAAAACCTTCATTGGTTCTTTTGCCTGTCAGGAAACGATGGTCACGATCATCAATATCGGATGTGATCAACGTGGCAGCGTCGGCATCAGTCCTGGCGATGAGCAGTGTAGGGGTATTCATGACATCAGCAGCAAGCCTCGCGGCAACCAGCTTGTTGATGGCTTCCTGAGTAGGTACCAAAACCTTTCCTCCAAGGTGGCCACATTTTTTGGCAGAGCTCAGTTGATCTTCGAAGTGTACTCCGGCAGCACCCGCTTCAATCATTGCTTTCATAAGTTCAAAAGCATTGAGGTTTCCACCAAATCCCGCTTCTGCATCGGCAACAATCGGAGCCAGCCAGTCGATCTGACTTTCGCCATTCATGTTTTCAACCTGATCTCTGCGAAGTAGTGCATTATTGATACGCTTAACCACGTTGGGAACAGAGTCTGCCGGATATAATGATTGGTCTGGGTACATGGCTCCAGCCAAATTGGCATCAGCAGCCACTTGCCATCCGCTCAGGTAAATAGCCTCCAGTCCGGCAGTGATTTCCTGAATGGCTTGATTTCCAGTAAGGGCACCAAGTCCAGCTACATAGTCTTTGGCATTGAGTTTATTCCAGAGCTTTTCGGCAGTTATTTTTGCTATGGAATGCTCGATTGCGACTGATCCCTGAAGGTTTACAACTTCTTCGGCAGAGTAGGGACGTTTAATATTTTTCCACCGGGGGTTTTCAGCCCAGTCCTTCTGGATTTTGGCAATTCGTTCAGTTTTCATAAGGATTGATTTTTAGGTTTGAAGCCAGAAGCTTCAATAGTTCAGTTTAAAAAAGATTGTTCAATTGATGTATTCATAAGCATTGAGTGTGAGGAAATCCTCAAGTGAATCGGCTTTCACAAGGTGATCGAAGATTTCTACGGCTTCCTCAAACCTGCCGGCTTTAAAGCGATCTTCACCTAATAGCTCTTTGATTTTAATCAGCTCTTCAGCTTTGAGGTGATCATAAAGCGCAGGAGTGATTGCCCGGCCAGCCACTGTATAGCACTCATGGTGAATCCACTGCCAAAGCTGCGAACGTGAAATCTCTGCAGTAGCTGCGTCTTCCATTAGGTTGTAGATAGCTGCTGCCCCAATTCCTCTCAGCCAGCTCTCCACGTAGAGAATTCCCACGTTGATGTTGGTACGGATACCCTCTTCAGTGATCGTTCCTGTTGGAGTTTGAACCAGGTCTTTAGCCTCCACATGTACATCACGACGTAGGTTATTGATTTGATTAGGTTGTGGCATGTGCTCATCAAACACTTCCATAGCAACAGGTACTAATCCAGGATGAGCTACCCATGTGCCATCATGTCCATTGTGTACTTCACGCAGTTTATCTTGTCTCACTTTTTCTATGGCAGCATTGTTGGCCTTCAGGTCATTCTTAATTGGAATTTGTGCGGCCATGCCACCCATTGCATGAGCTCCTCTTTTGTGACAGGTCTGGATCACAAGGTCTGAATAGGATTTCATAAAATGAACAGTCATACTAACCTGATCACGGTTTGGCAGCACCTTGTGTCGGTTATTTCTAAATTTTTTGATGTATGAGAAGATGTAATCCCACCTACCGCAGTTCAGGCCTGCAGAGTGATCTCTTAATTCATATAGAATTTCATTGAGTTCGAAGGAAGCTGGTAACGTTTCAATCAGCACAGTAGCTTTAATGGTGCCATTTGGAATACCCATATAGCTTTGCGCAAACACAAAAACTTCATTCCAAAGCCTGGCTTCCAGATGGCTTTCCATTTTAGGCAAATAGAAATAAGGCCCACTGCCTCTTTGCAACAGTTCATGTGCATTGTGGAAGAAGTAAAGACCAAAATCTACAAGACTTCCACTTATTGGCTGCTCATGGACAAGTATGTGTTTTTCCTCCAGGTGCCAGCCTCTCGGTCTTACAAACAAAGTGGCTGTTTCGTCATTGAGCTCATACAACTTTCCATTTGGGTTTTCGAAAGTTATTGTGCCTCTGATGGCATCATATAGATTGACCTGACCTTCGATAGTTGTGGACCAGTAAGGTGAATTGCTATCTTCAAAATCAGCCATAAACACCTTAGCCCCGGAGTTGAGTGCATTAATCACCATTTTTCTATCGACAGGTCCGGTTATTTCCACGCGTCGGTCCTGAATGTCTTCCGGCACGGGAGCCACTTGCCAATCTGATGTTCTGATGTCTTTTGTTTCTGGTAAGAAATCAGGCATCACACCTGCGTCAAATAGCTCTTGTCGTTCAGCTCTGTTTCGGAGCAATTTTTTACGACGCTCATTGAATCTTTCATGTAGCGCCATCAGAAATTCCAATGCTTCCGGAGTAAGGATGTCCAGATAAGCTTCAGGAGTTTCAGCTTTGATCAGCATCCCTGTAGGAGTTTCTGTTTCAGTGATTTGTGCTTCAGTAATCATATGAATTGTTAGTTGATCTGAATGATTTCGGATCAAATGTAGCGAATATTATTAAATAGCGAAATTTCGCTAATATTATTTTTTCGCTTTTTTGAGCTAATTTTGAGTATGCCTAAAGAGATATTTGAATTGAAACTGATTTTCGGGCTTAAACTCAAGGAAATCAGGAATACCAAGGGGATTTCCTATCAGGAATTAAGAGATAAAACGGGGCTTTCACTTTCTTATCTGAGTGAAATAGAAAATGGTAAAAAGTATCCAAAGGGGGATAAGATCATGACTTTGTCTCAGGCTCTGGGCGTGAGCTATGATGATCTGGTATCGTTGAAGGTGCCAAGAAAGCTTGAGCCGGTAGTGAACCTTATTCAGTCAGATTTTTTCAAGGCATTTCCGCTGGAGCAGTTCGGACTCAATCCACAAAAGCTTGTAGAAATTGTGTCTTTTGATCCTGAGAAGATCAATGCTTTTATCAATACCATCATGCAGGTAGCCAGGAATTATGAGCTGAAGCGTGAGAGCTTTTATTATGCGGCGTTGAGATCTTATCAGGAAATCCATCAAAACTATTTTGAAGAACTGGAAGATGCTGTGGAGGAATTGCATCTTGAATTCCCGGAATTGAAAGATATCCCTTTCAATCTGAAAGTGCTGACAGACATCTTGTTAAAGATAGGAGTAAGGACCAGTGACCAGGAGCTCAAGAAATATGAATCGCTCAGAAACTTACGCTCTCTTTATGATCCGAAGCAGCGTCTGTTGCATCTAAGTGATGGACTGAATTCAGGGCAGAGTAATTTTCTTTTGGGTAGAGAAATAGCATTTCAATGGCTTAAAATGAAAAATCGTCCCTTGAGTACTCCACCACAAGACGATCATGATTTTGAGGCTATTCTCAATAATTATAAGGCTTCTTATTTTTCAGCTGCGTTGATGATGCCAAAAGAAGATGTGGTTCAGGAAATCAGGGAGTTTGGTCAAAATGAAAAGTGGAACCCTGAGCTTTTCTTGAGTTTTCTGGATAGATATGATGTGACCCCCGAGATGATCATGCAGCGCCTTACCAATATTCTTCCTGCTGTGTTTGGTTATGAAAACCTGTTTTTCCTTCGTTTTGTAGGAAACAGGTCTGATTATTTCACTTTGACAAAGGAACTTCATTTAACCAAACTCCATAATCCACATGGCAATGAACTCAATGAGCACTACTGTAGAAGATGGCTGGCACTGAGTGTTGTTCAGGATTTGTTCAAAGCCAACAAAAAAAGTATTAAGCAGAAGTATCTCGCAGGTATCCAGCGGTCACAGTATTATGATTCACCCAACGAATATTTATTGCTTTCCATAGCGTTTCCGAATGTCTCCAATCCGGATGAAGCTGTGAGTGTGACGATTGGGTTTCTAATAGATGATTCTTTGCAGGAGAGGATCAAGTTTCTTAAGGATACTTCTATTCCGAAGCGGATGGTAAATACTACCTGTGAGCGTTGCCCAATCACAGACTGTAAGGAGCGTGTCATTGATCCGATTATTTTTGATGGAGAACACGAAAGAGCCAGAATTAACGAGGATATCGCTAAGGTTTTGTCCGACTAAAGTTATTCGTGAATAAGTAATGTATGATTAGAAAGTGGTGCAGCTTCAAACATGTCCCCTGGTTCAAACACTTTTTCAACTTGTTTTCGGGAATCACCTAAAACGAAAACGGTTTTCCCTATTTCGAAAGCTAATTCAACGATTTGTTTGGATCCGACTTTATTGACAAAGTGAGTAGAAGTATAGTGATCCACTCCCAGTATGATGATATCGATAGTTTGTATCGTTGTTTTTATTTGATCATCCGGAATCTGATTCACTACAAAGCCTCTGTTTTTGAGTGCTTCAGCCTGAATCTTGCCTTCGCCTCCAGGATTTGACTCGGTCTGGTAAATATTGAACTCGTATCCACTCTCTTGCAAATAAGTTAGCACAGAGATGACAACTCCCGAATGACTATGAGTCAATACTTTGTAAGCTCCTTTCGGTAGAACTTTAGTCAGCTTACGAGCGATGGATTGGTTGGCATTTTCCCACTGATTTTGATAATTCTGTATGAATTGATGGAAGGACTGGTTTTGTGGTAGGTTTTCCAGGTAATTGATAAAGTGGTGGAGAATGACCATGGATGCGTCAATTTTTTTGAGTGCTGACAATGCAGCTTCGGTTGCTTCTTTATTAGGCTGGTATTCAAGAAATATTTGAATGAGTTGTTTCAGTAGGAATGACGATCCATGGGAGTGGTCATTGACGATAGTTGATATTTCATTCTGGAAGTTCATTGGACTATTACTTATTTCAAGTTACCCAATAAAAGTAAAAGCCTTCTCGCGCTGACGAGAAGGCTTTCGATTATCAAAATAGCAGATTTTGAACCCGAAGATCGGGATTTTATTTTTGAGACGCTCCTGAATTGCTCTCAGGAATTTAGTCTTTCATTTTATTGATCAACTTCCGCACATTACACATCCTTCCGGATCATCCAGAGAGCATTGCATAGCGGCTTGATTTTGTGCCTTTTCGGCTTCTGCATCAGATGATGACTGGGCTGTTGACTGAACTGCTTGCTCTTTTTCTAGTGTAAACTTAATAGCATCAGTTGCAGCTTTGGTTCTCAGGTAATACATACCTGTCTTCAGTCCTTTTTTCCATGCATAGAAGTGCATAGAAGTCATTTTACCGAAGTTGGCATCCATCAGGTGAATGTTCAAGCTCTGGCTCTGACAAACATATGCTCCACGATCAGCGGACATATCGATGATTGCTTTCTGAGAGATTTCCCAGACAGTCTTGTATCTCTCACGGATATCTTCAGGAATCTCTGCGATTCCCTGTACAGATCCATTGGCATTCATGATACGGTTTTTCATTCTATCATCCCACAACCCTAGCGCAATCAAGTCATTCATCAGGTGTTTATTCACTACGATAAATTCACCTGAAAGTGTTCTTCTAGTGTATATGTTTGAAGTGTATGGCTCGAAACACTCATTGTTTCCAAGAATCTGGGAAGTAGAAGCTGTTGGCATTGGTGCCACCAACAGAGAGTTTCTCACACCATTCTTGCGAACTTTTTGCTTCAATTCATACCAATCCCATCTTCCACTGTCCGGGGTTACGCCCCACATATCAAACTGGAAGATTCCTTTAGAAACCGGCGAACCTTTGAATGTTTGATAAGCACCATCTTTAATGGCCAGCTCCATGGAGGTTTCCATTGCTCCGTAGTAGATTGTTTCGAAAATCTCTTTATTGATTTTACGAGATTCTTCACTATCAAATGGAAGCTTCAGCAACATGAACACATCCGCGAGACCTTGGATACCAATACCGATTGGTCGGTGCTTCATGTTTGAATTTCTGGCTTCTTTTACCGGATAGTAGTTGATATCGATAACCTTGTTGAGGTTTCGTGTTACGATCTTAGTGATTTCGTATAGTCTTTGATGGTCAAATTGGCCATCTTCAGTCACGAACTTAGGCAGTGCAATAGATGCCAGGTTACATACAGCCACCTCATCTTTGGAAGTGTACTCCATGATTTCCGTACAAAGGTTGCTGGAACGGATTGTACCCAGGTTCTTCTGGTTTGACTTCTTGTTAGCGTGATCTTTATATAAGATGTAAGGAGTTCCGGTTTCGATTTGTGATTCCAAAATCTCAAACCAAAGTTCCTGTGCTTTTATGGTCTTTCTGGCACGTCCTTCTTTTTCATATTTTTCGTACAGCTTTTCAAACTCCTCTCCATACTTTTCATGAAGGTCTGGAGCTTCATCAGGGCTGAACAATGACCATTCGCCATTTTCTTCTACACGCTTCATGAAAAGATCCGGAATCCAAAGCGCATAGAAAAGGTCTCTTGCTCTCAATTCTTCTTTACCATGATTTTTCTTTAGCTGAAGGAAATCGAAGACGTCAGCATGCCATGGCTCCAGGTAAATGGCAAAGCTTCCTTTACGTTTTCCTCCACCTTGGTCTACATACCTGGCAGTCATGTCGAAGTTTCTAAGCATCGGCACGATTCCATTAGAAGTACCATTGGTTCCTTTGATGTAAGCACCAGTAGAACGCACATTGTGGATGCTTAGACCTATTCCACCAGCAGACTGAGATATTTTAGCACATTGCTTCAAAGTATCATAAATACCATCAATGCTATCATCTTGCATGGTTAGCAAGAAACAAGAAGATAGCTGAGGCTTAGGCGTTCCAGCATTGAATAATGTAGGAGTGGCATGAGTGAACCACTTTTCAGACATCATATTGTATGTCTCGATCGCCGCGTCAATATCATCCATGTGAATACCCACAGAAACACGCATCAACATGTGTTGAGGTCTTTCAGCAATTTTACCATCTAATTTTATCAGGTAAGATCGCTCCAGAGTTTTGTAGCCGAAGAAGTCATAGTTGTAATCCCTGCTGTAATCCACAGCTTCATCCAGTCTTTTGGCATTAGCTCTGATGATACCATACACTTCTTTTGATAGAAGCGCAGCGTTTTCATCCGTTTTGGGGTTCACATAAGTGTAGAGCCTTTTCATGGTGTTTGAAAATGACTCCTCCGTTACTTTGTGGAGATTCGAGATTGAAATCCGTGCCGCCAGTTTTGCAAAATCAGGATGACGGGTAGTCATAGTTGCAGCAATTTCAGCAGCCAGGTTGTCAAGCTCTACGGTGGTTACACCGTCATACAAGCCATCAATCACCTTTTTGGCAATCTCTACTGGCTCTACGAAATCAGCATTCAGTCCATCGCATAACTTTTCGATGCGAGCTGTGATTTTGTCAAATTTTACAGACTCTCGTCTTCCGTCTCTTTTTACTACTAGCATAATATTTTCGGCGAATTAAAATAAGTGGGATATAGGATGTTTTTAAAAGTCTTCGTCAAGTGAAAATTTTGGTTTTTCTTCATTTTTACTGCTATCCATCACTCCAGCTTTCTGGTATTCTCCCACACGCTTCTCAAAGAAGTTGGTCTTACCCTGTAGTGAGATCATTTCCATAAAGTCAAAAGGATTAGTAGAGTTGTATGCTTTAGGGCAGCCAAGCTCTACCAGCAACCTGTCAGCTACAAACTCAATGTATTGACACATCAGATCTGCGTTCATTCCTATGAGTTTCACAGGAAGGGCATCTGTCACAAATTCCTTCTCTATTGAAACCGCATCTTCGATGATTTTAGAGACAGTTTCCTTTGGAAGTTTGTTTTGGATGTGATTCATATATAATAGACAAGCGAAATCGCAATGCAATCCCTCGTCTCTAGAAATCAATTCGTTAGAAAAAGTAAGACCTGGCATCAGGCCACGTTTTTTCAGCCAGAAAATAGAACAGAAACTGCCTGAGAAGAAAATTCCTTCAACTGCGGCAAAGGCTATCAACCTTTCCTGAAAATTTCCTTCGTCAATCCATCTGAGTGCCCAGTCTGCTTTTCTTTTCACAGCCTCCATTGTCTCAATCGCATTGAAGAGGTAATCTTTCTCTTTGGGCTCCTTTACATAGGTGTCTATTAATAAGGAGTAAGTTTCTGAGTGGATATTTTCAATTGCAATCTGAAATCCATAGAAGAACTTGGCTTCAGTGTATTGCACTTCGGAGACCATGTTTTCAGCAAGGTTTTCATTGACTATGCCATCACTTGCAGCGAAGAATGCCAACACATGTTTAATAAAGTGTCTTTCACCATCATTTAATGATGCCCAGTCTTTGATATCCTGACTAAGATCTATTTCTTCTGCTGTCCAGAAACTTGCTTCTGCTTTTTTATAAAATTGCCAGATATCATTGTGCTGAATAGGGAAAAGAACAAATCTGTCTGGGTTTTCCTTAAGTAAAGCTTCTTCTTGGCTCATAGTCTCTTCAATTTAATTCAAATGTTATCCACTAGACAAGGGCAGTACTAACAATGTTATCCACAATCGATTCTAGTTATCCACAAACACAACAAAAATATGGCTCGATTGCGAAAATCGCGCTATTTGAGTGATTTGCTGAGATTTGGGATACAGCCCGAAGCGAAAAGTGGTTTATTTTTTTCTAGCTGCGTTTACAAATGTGTAAAAACTCTGTGGAAAAATCAAGGTCAAAAAGTGAGGTCTCTGATACCCAAAAAAAAGTTTAAAAAATTTTATAACTCGCTGTAATGAAGATATTTATGACGAGCTTTGCTAATGAAAACTTTAGTGAAAAATGGCGTGGAGGGCGTTTTTAAATCCTGAAAAAATTCTGGATTTTTTTTATTGATCGATTTATGCTAAGCGATAGTTTGATATTTATATAAACAAGTCTATCTTTGCATTCCTTTTTCAAAAAGCAAACAAATAAGATGTACGCAATAGTTGATATAGCTGGTAAGCAGTTCAAAGTTGAGAAAGACAACTTTGTATACGCACCTTTATTAAATGGCGAGGAAGGATCGGAGGTAAACTTTGATCAGGTGTTGCTGGTAGATAATGATGGCAAAGTGAAGGTAGGTGCTCCTACTGTGAAAGGTGCTTCTGTATCTGGCAAAATTCTAGAGCATGTAAAAGGTGATAAGGTCATTGTATTCAAGAAGAAAAGAAGAAAAGGATACAAAAAGAAGAACGGTCACCGTCAGCAGTTCTCAAAGGTATTAATTGAAGACATTAAAGGTTAAATATCATGGCACATAAGAAAGGTGTAGGTAGTTCCAAAAACGGTAGAGAGTCAGAAAGTAAACGTCTTGGCGTGAAAATCTATGGTGGCCAGAAAGCAATCGCTGGAAACATCATCGTTCGTCAGCGTGGTACTAAGCATCACCCAGGAGAAAATGTGGGTATCGGAAAAGATCACACGCTTTTTGCTTTGATCGATGGTACTGTGCAGTTCAAAAAAGGACGTCAGGATAGATCTTACGTTTATATTGAGCCGATTGCTGAATAAGTACTAGAAAATATATATAAAAAAGGAAGGCCTGTTTTATGCAGGTCTTTTTTTGTCATTGAGAGAATAGGGAGGAAAAAAATAAGGGTGCCATTTGACACCCTTATTTTTTCTTAAGCTACAGTTTCTTCTTCAGTTTTGACCTTTTTTGGTCTTCCCGGAAGCACAGTGCCCGGCTTGAATCCGTTTTTGTAGCGTTTTTTACGCGTTTTCCATACTTTGAAGTTGTCTTTGTTGCCAACTTCAAATTGCCACTTCATGTGGTCAGAAGGAGTCACCCACTTAAGGTTTTCTGCTTTGTTGTTGCGCGGATTGTTGTCCAGATGAATGATCATTGTCATTTCATCAGGATTTTCATTTTCTACAAACGCTTTAGCAACCTCTTTGTGTGGATAGACCGTTCTTCTACGTTTCTCATCGTCGATCAGATCAAGAAAATAGCATTTGCACAGTTTGTTCCAACGTTGTTTCATCATTTTTCCTTTGATGGTCATGTTGGTTTTACTGCCCTTGTGCCAGGTTTTTCTTGTTTTACTCTTGATTTTTCCACGATTGGAAATCTCGTAATTGCTAAATCCCTCTATTGGGTTCCAGCTTTCTTCTGTTTGGTTTGCCATGGTGCTTGTTTATAATGGTTAAAACTAAAAACAAGCTGGTTCTTGCTGAGAGGTTTTTGCTTAATGATTATGTAAAAATAGATTTTTTCTGATAACTGTAGGTTAAATATCGAAAGATTTTATCTTTTGCCAAAATAATTATTCCTATTAAAATATTTTTAATAGTACTACTTGTTTAGCAAGCTTATTTTGGAAAATCATAATAAAATAATCTTTATTTGTTTCTGAAGCCAACGTAACTCAGCTAATTACATGTCTATTCTATTGATTTACCTCGTTTCACTGCTTCAGGTGGGTGAAATGGCGGTCTTGCCAACAAAGGATCCGGAAGTCTTCAGGTTGATTTATAAAGGTGATATGAGTTGGAATGTGGTGGTCACATTATTGGATGAAAACAATAATGTTAAGTTCGAACGAGAAGTTAAGGATAGTGATAGTTTTTTGATGCCACTCAACCTGGGAGGAGAATCTTCTGGCACTTTTACTGTAAAAATATCTACTCCAGCCTATGATATTCAAAAACAATTTGAATACATCACCTACGAAGATAGGGCTGCTGAACTGATCAGTATCAAGTATCAGGTGGATAGAAATGCTGTCAGTGTAGAAGCTTCTAAGGGGTTAAGGAAGGATTTAGTGGTTTACATTTATAATGAATCAGGAGATCAGCTTATTCTGGATACTGTTCCCGCTTCTGAATCAACTTTTTATAGGGTGTATAACCTGAAAGGAGCCCCTGCACGTGAGCTGGATGTACATGCTGTAATGTCTGGTAAAACATTAAGGCGGGAGAGGTTTACCTTCTAGAATTTTTCTTTTCGTACTTCTTTGGGGCATAAAGAAATCCAAATGCCTTGCCTCCCTCTTTGGTGTGGGTTTCATGATGAATGTAGTGGGCATTCATAATTCGCTTCATGTATTGGCTTCTCGCCTTAAAAGGAATCTTGATCCTGCGATGTACAATTACATCATGAAAAACAAAGTAAAAAATGCCATACGCCAATATTCCAAATCCAATGAATTTTAACCAGGAATAGTGCACTGACTCGTAACCTATCATGATTAATAAGATGCTTGGGATGCTAAAAACCAACGCGAAGAGGTCGTTTCTTTCTAGAATATGGGAGTGCTTGATGTGATGAGAACGGTGCCATGACCAAAGAAAGCCATGCATCACGTACTTGTGAGTGCTCCATGCTACACCTTCCATAAATAGAAAGGTGCCTATGATCAGCAATATGTTGATAAAGATATCCACGATCAGAAAGATAGTAATTGGTTGCGAACTTCTTCCATTAACCACATCGGGGTGGAGGTGGCCCCACAAATCCCAACTCGGTCATTGTGATCAAACCATTCTTTCTTGATTTCATCTTTTTCTGAAATGAAATAGGTGTTGGGGTTATTTTTTTTGCAGATATTGAACAGCACTTTGCCATTAGAAGACTTGGTGCCAGACACAAAAATAATTTTGTCAAAAAGCTGAGCAAAATCTCTCAATTCTTTGTCTCTGTTGGATACCTGCCTGCAGATAGTGTCGTTGGCATTTACCTGCACGCCTGCTTCGGTCAGCATTGTTTTTATTTTATAGAAATTGTCGGTACTTTTTGTGGTTTGACTGAAGAGTGTGATACTTTCTGGAAGATTGTTCATGTCTAACTCCTCTGTTTCCTGAAAGACAACAGCTTCGTTGTTTGTTTGTCCAAGCAGTCCGATTACTTCAGCGTGACCATGCTTTCCATAAATGTAGATATTCTCTTTTTTGTCATAGGCATTTTTAATCCTGTTTTGCAGTTTTAATACCACGGGACAAGACGCATCAATCAAAGTGAGGTCGTTTTCGATGGCAAGCTGATAAGTACCTGGAGGTTCTCCATGAGCACGGATTAGCACTTTTGCATTCCTGATGGTTTTGAGACGGTCATGACTGATGATTTCAAGTCCTTTAGATTCCAGTCGCTTTACCTCGGCATCATTGTGAACAATGTCTCCCAGGCAGTACAAGTGTCCTTCATTGTCCAGAATCTCCTCGGCCATTTCAATGGCATAGACTACACCAAAGCAAAACCCTGAATTTGAATCAATATGAACTGTCAAATCTAACATGCGCCTATAACTTAATGTTGAGGATTTATGTTCGAATTTTGAAGCGAGTAAGGAAGTATTCATAAAATGTTATGTTCATCAGGAGTAAAAGCAATGCGTAAACCGTGTCTTCTATGGGAATAGTGAAAAGCCGTATTCCCAGATTTTGGTTGTTATTGTATTTTACTACAGGTTCTTGAATGAATGATCCTGTTAAAACTCCATTGACCAGAATGAAGGGCAGGAGGTGAATAAAGTAGGCGATCCAAAACTTACCCAACCATGGTGCGTTTGTCATGAGTACGAATACCAAAAATATTGAGGCAAAAAGAAAGCTCCAGTGCGTGTAGGCTTTATCTGCATTAATAATGGATATCGTTATTAATGTGATTGCAATCGCTCCGGAAAACAGCTTGGTTGAAAGGTTTGACTGGATGTCAGGGAGAAAGAAATAGACACTTTCGTAAATAAATACACTGGCAAAAGGAACTGTGATGAAGAAGAGCCACTCTTCAATGGGAAGTGAGAAGAATTTGATACCAAGGATATAAGCTTCATTGAATCCCCAAACATCCATTCTTGTAAACAGTGCATCCCAAATAATGAAGAATGTTGCGGTGATGAAGATGGCAGGAAAAAGTGCTTTCCACTTAAATGCATAATGAAGACGTGGTTCGAAAGACCGAATCAGTGGGAATGATATCGTAAATAAGTGAAGTGACAGATAGAGCGCTTTCATGTGATGATATTTAACCTGTTCAACACTAAGGTCTTGCTCAATAAAATGAGTTTCAGAGAATCCGGTACTCTGATTCTTTCTTTCAGGATTCTGGCAGGAGGAAGGTTCTTGATTTTTTTAAACAGCTGTAGATAATATATATAAGCCAGATATACACCTGCTCTTGCACCTCGTGGGAGGTTTTTTATCCCAATTAAGGCAGCTTTGAAGTCGTCTGAAATATCACTTTCAATTCGTTTTTTGTCCTCTCCGCAGAAATTGTGAAAATCCACTCCCGGGAAGTAGACCCGGCCTCTCTCATCAAAATCACTTTTAATATCTCTGAGAAAATTGACTTTTTGAAAAGCAGCTCCAAGTCGTCTGGCAGGGGTCTTGAGTTCTTGGTATTTGTTTTCATTGCCCTCGCAAAATACTCTCAGGCACATGAGACCGACTGCCTCCGCAGAACCGTAGATATATTCTTCATATCCCTCTGGAGTATACGATTCCTTTAGCAGGTCCATCTCCATACTTTTCAGAAAAGCTTCAATGAGTTCGAGCTCAATTTTATATTCATTGACTACCAACTGAAATGAATGAAGCACTGGATTCAAGCTGATTTTCTCTTCTATAGCACGGTAAGTGTCCTCTTTAAACCTCTTTAATAAGTCACCTTTGTTATGATCATGAAATGTGTCCACAATCTCATCAGCGTATCTCACAAAGCCATAGATCGCATAAATGGGTAGGTGATATTTTTTATGAAGTGTCTTGATGCCTAAAGTAAAAGAAGTACTGTAGTGCTGGGTGATCAGACGGCTACACTTCAGGGTCGTTGTTGTGAATAGGTCTCTCATAGCTTAGGTTATTTCAGGTCTTTGTCAATTTCCCTGGCCACCACTTCTCCAGAAATGATAGATGGAGGTACTCCTGGACCTGGCACTGTTAATTGCCCTGTGAAATATAAGTTTTTTAGCTTTTTGTTTTTCAAAGAAGGCTTAAGAATTGCAGTTTGAAGCAGAGTGTTTGCTAAACCATATGCATTCCCTTTGAATGAATTATAATCATTGATAAAGTCACGATGAGCAAAACTCTTCTTGACAACCACATGGTCTTTGATGGCTGTTCCTGTGAATTGCTCTAGTCGGGCCATAACCATATCATAATAGTGCTCTCTGATGGCGTCTGTGTCTTCTAGTCCCGGTGCGACAGGAATCAGTACCACAAGGTTTTCATGTCCGGTGGGGGCTACTGATTTATCTGTCTTGGAGGTAGCAGAGGTATAAAGAAGAGGTTTGGATGGCCATTTTGGATCTGTGTAGATTTCGTGAGCATGTTGTCCGAAATCCTCATCAAAAAATAAAACATGGTGCTGCATGTTGGGCAATTCCTTATTTACTCCCAAATAAAACAGCAGGGAGGAAGGGGCCATTGTTCGGCTTTCCCAATACTTATTGGTGTAATTACGATATTTCTCAGGGAGTATTTCCTGGTCTAGGTGGTGATAATCAGCGCCGCCCACTACAATATCCAAATCGTACCCAGATGTGCTGGTTACCACTTTTTTGACCGATTTATTTTCTATGATTAATTCTTTGACAGGCTGGTCATAATGAAATGTCACTCCAAGTTCCTCAGCAAGCGACACCATTGCTTCAACCACTTTGTGCATACCACCTTGTGGATACCAGGTTCCCAGTGACATATCGGCATAATTCATCAAGCTGTAAAGAGCTGGAGTATTTTGTGGAGTGCTGCCAAGAAAAAGTACAGGAAATTCTAATAACTCAATAAGTTTCTCATTCTTGAAGAACTTGCGAATATGTTTGCTCATTGAAGTAAAAACATCCATTTTCAGAAGTCCGGAGAGAAGTCGCATATCGGCAAACTCAGTAAGTGATCTACTGGGTTTATAGACCAGATCATTGATGCCAACCTTATATTTATATGCAGCCTGTTTCAGGAATTGGTTCAGCTTTTTGGCAGCTCCTGGTTCTATACTTTCAAAAAGTTGTTCAAGTTCCTGCATGGATGCTGGTAAATCGATGAAGTCATCCTTGAACTTCACACGATAAGATGGGTCCAGCCTTATTAGTTCGTAATAGTCAGAGACTTTTTTACCAAATTGATTGAAGAAATGTTCGAATACATCAGGCATCCAATACCAGGAGGGGCCCATATCAAAACTAAAGCCAGACATTTTCAATTGTCTGGCTCTGCCTCCAGGATTGCTGTTTTTTTCAAAAATATGAACTTCGTGCCCTGCTTTTGCCAGGTGACAAGCAGCCGAAAGACCTGCAAAACCTGATCCAATAACACCGATACGTTTGCTCATCAGAATTTCTTATCGTATACCTTTAGCTTATCTTTCAACTCTTTTCTGGCAATGTGAATTCTGTTTTTCACAGTTCCAATCGGAATATTCAGCTTGTCTGCAATTTCGTGGTATTTAAACCCTCTGAAGTGCATCATGAAAGGAACTTTGTAAGAGTCTTGCAAATGTTCAATTGCATGATTGATATCCTTCATTGCAAAGTTGGTATATGCGTGATTTTGGATAATAGAATCAGTGGAGTTGATGTAATGCAAGTTTTGGGTAGTATCAATGAAGGTATTTCTTCTCACCATTCTTTGATAATTGGTGATGAAAGTGTTTTTCATGATTGTATACATCCAGGCTTTAAGGTTAGTACCTTCAGCAAACTTGTCCCTATTTGTGAAAGCTTTGAGCATGGTTTCTTGTAGAAGGTCATTCGCGTCCTCCATGTCTTTAGTGAGCTTGAGAGCGAATGGCTTTAATGAGCCTGTTAATTGATCTACCTTATAACTAAATTCAAGAGCTGTCATAGTTTTGATTTTGTTTAATTCAAAGATACTAAAAGTTAAACAGAGTTGCAAACTTTTGTTTAACGAGGGGTAGATAAAGTATAAACAAAAATACGTGTATAAACAGATAAAAGTTTCAAATTATGCAATAAAAAAGCTCTTTAATCTGAATCAAAGAGCTTGAGAGTTAATTCTGTCAAAAAATGACGTTTATATTTTGTTTAATTTTTTTTGGTAAAAATATGTTTTTATTAATCAGGCCAATGTGAGACTATTCTCCTCTACATAGGTGATCAATTGGTCAAATCTTGTGAAGATGGTAACATTATCAGGGCAATTGAGGTCCTGGCCGACAACTTGATACCCTGTGAGGAGGATTTGACTATCAATGAATTTCTTAGCCAGAGCATCCACATAAGCCTGTATTTCGCCTGGCCCTGGTGAATTGGTTATCACTGACAACATAAAATCCGGCTTGTGAAGGTCATACACAGCCTCTACATCAATCATTGGTAGAGATTGTCCAAGATAGATCGTTTTATTCCTTCTTGACTTGATCAAATAATCTGCAAAGAGTAACGTAAGTTCATGCAATTCGCCTTCAGGCAAGAACAGTACATATTTTTTCGATTTCTCTAAAGGAGAGCTGTACTGACCATCAATGGCTACAATGAGCTTCTGCCTTACGAGGTTTGATATGAAGTGCTCCTGTGCGGGATTAATTGAGCCGGTTTGCCATAGAATTCCTATTTTGGTGAGAAAAGGATAAATCACGTTCATCATCGTTTTCTCAAAACCCAACTTGAGTATGTTGGTGGAAATAATTTTTTCAAACCTTTCTTCATCCAGATCCACCATTGAGATGGTTAATGCATGGATTTGCTCTGGGTAACGAAGATTTCTTTCAGTCAGTTTAAGTACCTCGCTTTGCATTTCACTGGCACTCATTTCTGCTATTTTCGAAATTTTCACACCATTTTCTTTGAGCAAGGCAACGTTGAGGATGAGCTTTAGATCATGATCATCATAAAATCTTATATTGGTTTCGGTACGTTTTGGTTTTATCAACTCATACCGCTGTTCCCATATTCTTATGGTGTGGGCTTTGATGCCCGATAGATGTTCTAAATCCCGAATAGAAAATGTGCTCATCTTATTAATCTCTCGTCCCCACTTCTGTAAATCTGATCATAAGTGTAGGAGGTTAACCAAGGCAATAGCTAAAGTGTTTAAACTTTAAATAAAAAAAATCAACAAGAAAAAAATCAACTGAGATAGCAATAAGGTTTTGACTACAGGATTAGCTTCGGGTTTAATGAACTTATGCAATATTACTTGCATTACTAATGAAATCACCCACCAGGAAGCGTAATTCTGCCATGGAATGGATGCGTTTGTCCAGCCCCAATATCCTAGCTCAATAGCGACAGGTTCTATTAAGAAGTCCATTAGCATCATGGATGTGGCCGCTGCAATTACTCTTAGTGGAGGTTTTTTAAGATTTCTGTAAAGTTGGAAAAACAGATAACTTAATAGAAACCAGTTGACACCTATAATAAGTGGAGTCCCAAAAACTTTAGGACCAAGTGTGGAGCCATAAGAATAGTTTCCGAATGGAAATCCTGTTTGAACACCCAACATTTCAACCAAAAATCCGATGGAGAAACATAAGAGAAGCGCCCGTATCATGGAAGCAGATGAATTGGAATCTGCATATATTAAGATCGATAAAGAAATCAGCAGGTTGATAGGTGTAAGAGATAAGGTGAGGTTGTGAGTTGCCGGGATCAATATACCAATAACTCCAACTGTGTGAAGAATTATGATGATTCCGATGAGGATTATATGTTTGGGCAGGTGTTTCATTGCATAGAAACCTATTAATTTTGACATGGTTTTAGTGAAAATAATGGCAATTGAATGATACTATACAATGTAACAATGAATATTGAGTCGGAAGTAGAGCAGGAATGGCTTCAGTGGATGAAGCAAGTCCATATTCCTGAGGTACTGCAGACTGGTTGTTTTACTTCTCATAAATTTCTGAAACTACTCAATGATGATCCTGATGCTACAGGGACAACTTATGCTATCCAGTATTTTGCTTCTTCGGTAGCTGATCTCAACAATTACCTGGATAATTTTTCACCAGATCTTCGTAAAAAGATCGATGAAAAATTTCTCAACAGATATGTGGCCTTTCGTACTTTTCTGGAGGAAGTGTAACCCTCCTTCGCGTTCAGCTCCAGCGGGAGAGAAGGAAGTAGTTAAACCCGGAGTGAGTACTGTGCTATTTCAAGTAGTTTGAAGCTGTTTGGTTAAAACTCCAGGTTGCAGTTGAGCCATCCATCTTCAATATTAGCTTCATACTTCCCATAAAAGTTGATAGCGGGTTCGTTCCAGTCCAGCACTTGCCACATCATGCCAGTTGCTCCAGCTCTTTTGCCAATTTCAATGGTTTCGTCAAAGAGCATTTTACCAATACCTGAGCCTCTTTTCTCTTCTGTAACGATGAGATCTTCCAGATAGATTCTTTTCCCTTTCCAGGTGCTATATCTCCAATAATACATGCTCATTCCGTGGATTTGATCACCTTCTTCGGCCACAATGAATCCAAAAACCGGGTGCTGACCAAAACCATCCTCTTTCATCATTTCCACTGTGTTTGAAACCTGTTCTGGAGCTTTTTCATATAGGGCTAGCTCTTTTATGAGTTCCAGTGCTCTTGGCAGGTCCGCCTCTGTTCCTTGTCTGATTTTCATGCTGCTAAAATAGAAAAGATGAATTAATTGAGATTATGTGTATGAATAGTACCATTCTTTTAAATGTTTATTAAGGTTGGTGTTAATTTTAAGCACTAATTAGTATTTTACAATCAGAGTCTACTTAACCGCTAGATATTGATCAATTTCAGACAACTCCTTGGAATCACTATCCTATTACTAATCTGCAATTTTGGATTTACCCAACAAGTCGAGAATGGTGTGCTCGATTTGCGCAGTATTAACACGAAGATTCACTCCATTGACCTGGATGGGCAGTGGTATTTTGACTGGAAGTCTTTAGTAACTCCCGGCTCACTGGATTTCAGTAATGCCCAGTTGGTGGAATTTCCGGGCATCTGGAACAATATGGAGGAAACTGACCATTCAGCTCACGGGTATGCTACTTACAGGCTTGTGGTATTACCCGCTCCTGACATGCATTTGGCTATATATACTCCGGCAGTTTATAATTCCTATAGGTTTTATGTCAATGATGAGTTGATCACCTGGAATGGTCAGGTTGCAGAAAACGAAGAAGATTCTAAGCCTCAATGGCGTCAACTTACGGAGACTATAGATCGTGACTTGCTACGAGATACTACGGTCTTAACGATTCAGATATCTAATTTTAGGCATGCCAAAGGCGGGCCGATCGATAGCATTATTCTGGGAGATAGGGCAGATCTGGTCAATCAAAGAAATTATATCTATACGCTTGATGGAATTTTGACAGGTGCTTTGATCATGGGAGGCTTGTTTTTTCTTGGCTTGTTCTTATTTGGAAGGCGTCAGAAAAGTATTCTGTATTTTTCGCTCTTCTGTATTGCGTTTAGCTATTATATTTTTGGTAGTGGAAATTATCTGCTTCACTGGCTTTTTCCGGAGATTCCATGGATCATCACCATCAAGCTTGAATATGCTACGGTTTATGTGATCAGTATATTATTGGTTAAGTACACTTACATGACTTATCCTGATGAGTCTATTAAATATCTCGATAAGATTTTGATCGGGATCTGTGCGGTTTTCATCGGGTTTGTGATACTGCTGCCTCCATCTATATTCACAGAACTTCATACTTATTACTTATTAATGTCACTGATAGGTATAGGAGCAATTTTTTACATTTATCTCCTCGCCTTTATTCATAAAAGAACAGGAGCAGTTTTCGCTTTCATTAGCACCACGGTTATTCTTGTGGTATTTGTATTAAGACTAATGCATCAATTTGAGTTAGTCAATGTCCCCATCTTTATTGTGCCAATTGGCTATATGGCATTCTTCTTTTTGCAGTCGGTGACAACCTCTCAGCAAGTGGCAATAGCGTGGGATCAGGCTCGTAAGGATGCTGAAGCTGCATTGCAGGCAAAGTCGGATTTTCTCTCTACCATGTCACACGAGATCAGGACGCCAATGAATGCAGTAATTGGTCTGACACATCATTTGCTGGATAGTCATCCGAGAAGTGATCAGAAGAGTACTCTGGATACGTTAAAGTTCTCATCAGAAAACCTCCTCCGACTGATTAATGATATTCTTGATTATAACAAGCTAGAAGCAGGAAATCTGGTTCTGGAAGAGTCACTAATAGAGTTGGATGATCTGGGTAAAAACCTTGTAGATGGTTTTAAACCTGTGGCAGAGGAAAAAAAGACTCAAGTAGTATTCGAATATGATTCAGAGCTTCCAAGCATGTTTCTTGGAGATGGAGGTAGGCTAACACAGGTTTTATCCAACCTATTGAATAATGCTATAAAATTTACTTCAGATGGAACTGTAACGCTAAAAATAGAGCAGGAAACCAGAGAGCCGGAACGTATTTTTATTCGTTTTTCTGTGGAAGATACAGGTATTGGGATTTCAAATATTGACCGGAAAAAGATTTTTGAAAAGTTCAATCAGGCAAATACCTCAATTAACCGTAAATATGGTGGCACGGGCCTTGGTTTATCCATTACCAAAAAAATCCTGGAACTTCAGAATATCGAAATACAATTGACTTCTGAATTGGGGAAAGGGTCGACATTCTATTTCGTACTACCATTGAAGCTTGCCAAAGGCTATAGGAAGCCAGTAGTGAAACCTAGTATACTTAGAGATCCATTAAAAGAAAAAAGCATTTTGTTGGTTGAAGACAATGCTGTAAATGTGATGGTCGCTAAGCGATTTTTGGAAAAATGGCACTGTGAAGTGGATGTGGCCAATAATGGACTGGAGGCTCTGGAGGCTTACGACGAGTACAAACATCACCTTATTCTCATGGACCTGCAGATGCCTGAAATGGACGGATATGAGGCCACAAGACAACTACGTGAGCGAGGGGTCAAAATCCCTATTATTGCCTTGACAGCTGCAGCGCTCACTGATGTTGAAAAGAATATTTTAGCGGCCGGACTGGATGACTTTGTTGTGAAGCCATTTCACCCCGACCATCTATATCAGAAATTGCTCAAATTTTTAAGTAATGATCAAAGCGCTGAAGTAACGACTAGTTAGTCGGAGCTTTGATAAAATCAAATCCTGTGTAAGGCCTAAGCACTTCAGGGATATGAATACCTTCAGCTGTCTGATTATTTTCCAAAATAGCAGCAAGTATTCTTGGAACAGCCAGAGCTGAACCATTGAGCGTGTGTGCTAATACCTTTTTACCATCCTTGGTTTTATATCTAAGCTTCAGCCTGTTGGCCTGATAAGTTTCGAAGTTTGATACTGAACTCACTTCCAGCCATTTTTCCTGTGCAGCAGAGAACACTTCAAAATCATAAGTGATTGCTGAAGTAAATCCCATGTCGCCACCGCAAAGTCTCAATATTCTGTAAGGCAGTCCCAGGCTTTTTACAAGACTTTCAACATGAGCAACCATTCCATCCAGGATATTATAAGACTCTTCAATTTTTGATATCTGGACAATTTCTACTTTGTCAAACTGGTGAAGGCGGTTGAGTCCACGCACATGTGAGCCCCAGCTGCCCGCTTCACGCCTGAAGCAAGGAGTATAACCTACATTCTTGATTGGGAGTTGCTCTTCATCCAGAATTACATCTCTATATATATTAGTGATTGGAACTTCGGCTGTTGGGATCAGGAATAGATTGGAATCTGTGATGCCATACATCTGACCTTCTTTGTCGGGCAACTGGCCTGTTCCATATCCTGAGTCTTCATTGATGAGAATCGGTGTTTGAACTTCCATGTATCCAGCCTGCTGAGCTTGATCCAAAAAATAATTGATCATGGCCCTTACTAGTCTGGCACCTTCTCTTTTGTAAAAAGGAAAGCCAGCACCGGTTACTTTATTGCCGAGCTCAAAATCAATAATGTCGTATTCAGCAATCAAATCCCAATGTGGTTTTGCTCCATCATACAATGTTGGTTTGGCAGATTCATCCAGTTTTACCACTTCATTGTCTGCTTCATTCTTTCCGGCAGGAACAATTTCCGTTGGGATATTGGGGATATTATAAAGTTTCTGCAGGAGCTGGTTTTCCACATCATTCAGAGTCTCTGATAACTGCTTACCATCTTCTTTCAACTCTGTGGTTTTCTGCTTTGCAGATTCAGCTTCGTCTTTTTTACCTTCTTTGAAAAGCTGACCAATGGCCTTAGCCAACTGATTAGACTGAGCTTTGATATCATCAAGCTGCTGCTGAGTTTTTTTACGTTGGTCATCTAAAGAGACCACTTCATTTAGCAATGAAGACGCATCTTTAATGCCTCTTTTGCTAAGTCCATTTACATACTGATCGAAATTTTCTCGTATTGCAGCTACTTGTAACATTATGATGTGGATTTAAATTTGGGTGCAAATTAAGTGGCTATCCTTTAATTAAGGAAAAATCCCGCTCAAATAAATGAAATAGGCTTTTAAACAAATTCCTGAGGATATTTTGTGAAATAATTAGCTATATCATTATACTTGTGCTGCAATTCAAGTGTTCACCACTTAGATTTTTATCCATTTCGATATTTATTTCACCAACTCCGCACGATTTCTGACCGGCGGAACCAGTTATTTAAACCCACAATTTAGTTTATGTACACTTTAGACGATTTGAGTGTAAGGCTCCTCTCAGAACTGAGAGATATAGCCGAAGAAATGGGCATTAAGAATGCCAAAAAAACTCCAAAGAAGGATTTGATCTACGAAATCCTTGACAAACAAGCAACACTGCCCGATAACGAAATCAAAAAGATTAAGAAGGAAGACAAAAAAGCTGACCCTAAACCTTCAAAGCCTGCAGGCAAGAAAAGGGAAAATGTAAAAGAGCCAGCCAAAAAGAAAAAAGAAGAGGATACTTCTGAGAAATCTGCAGATGACTTACTGAAGTCACTGGATATTGAGATTGAGGATTCTACAGAGAAAGCGGTCAAATTTGATGATTCTAAGAAACCAGGTAAAGAGCCTGAGAAAAAGGAATCTGTGGAAGAACGACCAAGAAGAAGAAAAGAAAACGAACCTCAGGCTGAGAATAAAGAAGGTCACAGAGAAAATCGCGAAAACCGAGATAACAAGGATAACCGCGACAAGCGTGATCAAAGAAATGATCACAGGAGTAAAAAAGCTCAGTTCAACGAAGATATAAAAGAGTTTGATGGTGTGATCGAAAACGAAGGTGTGTTGGAGATCATGCAAGATGGCTATGGATTCCTTCGTTCAAGTGATTATCATTATCTGGCAAGCCCAGATGATATTTATGTATCTCCATCACAGATCAAGCTTTTTGGTTTGAAAACCGGTGATACAGTAACCGGTCAAATCAGACCACCAAAAGACGGAGAGAAATACTTTGCATTATTGAGAGTGTCTTCTGTAAATGGTAAGACAACAGAGGAAATTCGTGACCGAGTGGCATTTGAGTATTTGACTCCACTTTTCCCAGAGCAAAAACTTAAGCTTAGCACTAAGCCAGATAATTATTCTACTCGTATTCTTGACCTCTTTGCACCTATAGGTAAAGGTCAGCGTGGTATGATCGTAGCTCAGCCAAAGACAGGTAAAACTGTACTTCTCAAGCAAATTGCTAACGCAATCGCAGAGAACCACCCTGAGTGTTATTTGATCATTCTGTTGATCGATGAGCGTCCGGAAGAAGTTACCGATATGGCCAGGTCAGTGAAAGCTGAAGTAGTTGCTTCAACCTTCGATGAGCAGGCAGATAAGCATGTGAAGGTATCTAGCATTGTTCTGGAAAAAGCCAAGAGAATGGTAGAGTGTGGTCATGATGTAGTAATACTCCTTGATTCAATCACTCGCCTTGCCAGAGCATACAATACAGTAGTACCATCATCAGGTAAGATCCTTTCTGGAGGTGTGGATGCCAATGCACTGCACAAGCCAAAGAGATTCTTTGGTGCTGCCAGAAATGTAGAGAATGGTGGCTCACTGACAATTATAGCGACTGCTTTGATCGAAACAGGTTCCAAGATGGATGAAGTGATCTTTGAAGAGTTCAAAGGAACAGGTAACATGGAATTGCAGCTTGATAGAAAACTTTCTAACAAACGTGTATATCCAGCAATCGATGTTCCTGCATCTGGAACACGTCGAGAAGACTTGTTGATGGACAAAGAAGAGCTGAGCAGAGTTTGGATTCTTCGTAAGTTTATGGCTGACATGAATAGCAATGAAGCCATGGAATTCTTGCTTAGCAAAATGAAAGGAACAAGAAATAATGATGAGTTTTTGATCTCCATGAACGGATAAAGGGACTTTAGGCAATCAAAACAACATTTTTACGAGCCGGAAATTTATTTCCGGCTTTTTTGCTTTTGGAGATTTTGAGAATAAGACTATTTGGATATTCGGACTCTTTCATAGGATTTATCGAATCGAATCTCAAATTGATCGAACATTTTCTAGGACTTCTGGTTCTATGGTGTAATATTGACACATTACTATCAAATGATAGTATGTAAGCTAAATACTACGTATGAAATTATTCTTTTGGAGAAAAGCTCAACCAACCAGCCAAAGTGTTGAGAAACCCGTCTCTAATTCTCCAAGACAAAAAGAAACTCAACAGTCTGGTTCCGCACCACGTCCCTCTGGTGCTTCACAAAAGGAAGTGAAGCGATATCGCATACTTCCATTGAAGCGTAGGTGCGAAACCGAGTTGACCCCTCTGGCTTGGTCCAGGGTTGTAATCAGGCTGCTGCCTGTATTAAGAGATTTTAACTGTGACTTTAGCCAAATTCAAAAGCCGAATGCACAAACGGATGTTGAAAGAGAAGTGTACATGCTACTATTGGCAACCATAGAGGAAATTTATGGGAAGACATTTACACCAAAGGACAAACCTAAACTGGAGGCAGCTTAAATCTATGGAACAAGTAATTGCAGAGCAAGGTCAATATTTGCTCAATAGAAACGCTTATGTGAAAGGTAGTGAACCAATGATCTTTCATTGTCATCATTACAATGTCTTCCTTCAGATGTCGATTGAAGATACCAAGGAATACATCGATGCTTACTCTATTCTAAAAGATTCTGCGCAAGAGGTTGTTTACGCTCAGATGAAAAATCTTTTCAAGTCTACTTCGAACATCGATGAGAGAAAAGCCATCGTGGAGGATCATTTCAGGTTTGCAGGCTTTGGATTGATTAATCTTGGTCAAGCCGAAGCGAATGGTGGTACTGTAGTGGCCCCTTCAGAGCATTACGCTGTTGGATGGAAGATGAAGTTTGGTCTCCGTGGTGAAAATGAGCCTGGTGTGTCATTCTTTACTTGCGGTTTTCTGGCAGGAGCAATAGAAGCCATCTATGATTTGCCTTTGGGTACCATGGAAACGGAGCAGACTAAGTGCTTGTCTAAAGGCCATGATGTATGTGAGTTTCAGGTTAAGAAAAGAACAGAGCCTGTTGAATTAGGGATTTCTCCTGGCGAAGGTGAGTATCAAACAATTGATAAATATCCTCAGCCAAAAGGCACAGACGTAAATTATGCTGGGATCAGGGAAGCTTTGATCAATATGCCAATTGAGGGGAGTCAGGATGACGGTTTGATTAATGCTTTCGGTGTAGTTCTTACAAGACATTATGCTAATTATTACGCCCTGGTTTCTCTTAGGACTATGCTTTCAATGGAAGTGGTTTTTGGAGAGTCTGGAGTAGATATTGTTCAGGATCTTTTAAGAGAAGCAGGTCATGTATGTGCTTTCAATACCCTCGGCGGTATTATGGAATCTATAGAATGGGATGCCATGATTAAGCCTATGATCAAGACAAAAGATGATTGGGCACATGGTATTGTTGCTTGCTGCAATGCAATGGGCTGGGGAGTCTGGGAAATTGGAACCATTCGCCCTGAAGAACAGACCCTGTTTCGGGCTACAAGCGCTTATGAGTCCAATGCCTTCAAAAAACTGTATGATGAAAATACTAATTTCTCCACTTGCTGCTTTGTTTCTGGAGCCGTGGCAGGTATTATGAACTTGATTTATCACGGTGATATTTCTCAAAAGCCTACATTGGATGAGGACTACTACAATGCTACTTTCAGATCGGAAGGAAGATTTGATGGATCACAGGTAAAAGCGAGAAGTAAGGGCGATGAATTTGATAATTTCAAAGTAGTCAGAGCAAAAGCGTAAGTGGATGTTCAAGGTAGAGAGTTCAAAAAACTGTGTGAGATATACCAAAAGGACTTATTCCTTTGATTGCGAAGTGGATGAGTCGTTTGTGGATCACTTCAGTGTTTTTGGAGCTCCTGAAATTACAGATGTCAAAAAATATCTGCCAAACGCCAATAATTTTCTCAAGATCAGAAACTACGATTACTCTTTTGAGCTCTCATGTGGAATGAATAGTGAGAAAATAATGGTCATCTATAAGTTAAATGATAAAGAAGTGATGACTTTGGTAGAGGAGGAATTAGGTAATTGGATCAGTTGTCAAAGAGGATAGGCTCTTGATTTGTCAATTTTTCATGTAGATTAAAAAGAAATTAAAATAATATTAAGATAAATAAACGAATATTGACAATATTCGTATAACAATACTGTTATAGTGATATAACGTTTTTGAATTAGGTTAAAGCATGAAAACCCCTGGAACAATTCCCGGGGTTTTCTTTTATATTTTCATCCCTATCCGTTGAATAATCCTTTCAAATTTAATTTTAACCGGTGGCGTAATTAGCAAGCTTCGTAATGCTTGAAGTCTGTTTTAATGAAAACTATCTACAAACAAACTTCAATAATTATGTCTACATCATTCCCGAAACACTTTTTTACAATGATGTTGCTCCTGGCTTGCTCCATAGGGTTTGCTCAGGTGACAACTCCGCGTCCCAGTCCGGCAGCAACATTGAGTCAGCGAATTGGTAATACAGATGTCACTATCAATTATTCCAGACCTTCAGTCATCAGGGGGAATAATGATCGATCTGGGCAAATCTGGGGTAATCAGGTTCCATGGGGACTGGCGCAGAATGCATTTGGCAATCAAAAACCAATGCCCTGGCGTGCAGGTGCCAACGAAAACACTGTGATTTCATTTTCTACACCTGTATTAATAGAAGGAGAAGAGCTCGCAGCTGGGGCTTATGGACTTCACATGATTCCTAATGAAGACGGGAAGGTTACCGTTATTTTTTCCAACAATTCAACTTCATGGGGAAGTTTTTGGTATGAGAAGAGTGAAGATGCCTTACGTGTAGATGTGCAAATGGAAGATGCTCCATTTACCAATCTACTTACTTATGAGTTCACCTCTTTTGGTCGCAATTCCGGTACTTTATCCCTCATCTGGGAGGAAAAGCAGATTCCAGTGAAAATTTCGGTAAGCGATGAAACAATTCTTGCAGGCTTTAGAAATGAGCTAAGAGGAATTCAGGGGTTTGGGTGGCAAGGTCCATTGTCAGCAGCCAATTATTGCCTCAACAACAATATCAATCATGATGAAGCTATCCAATGGGCTGACCGGGCTATCGCAGCAAATAAATCCGGCCAAACTATGGGAGTGAAAGCCGCTTTGCTTTTTCAAAAGGGAGACAATGAGGCTGGTCTGAAAGTAGCTGAAGAAGCGAAATCAATAGCTACAATGAATGAATTAAACCTGCTTGGCTATCAGCTGATGGGGGCAAAGCAATATGATAAGGCGGCTGAATTCTTTAAACTGAATATCAAGAAAAACCCTAAAGTAGCCAACTGTTATGATAGTATGGGAGAATGTTATGTGGCGATGGGTAAGAATGATGATGCCATCAAAATGTTCAAGAAGTCATTGGATATGAATCCGCCTGCTTTTGTTAAGGCAAATTCCGTTGCAAACCTGAAAAGACTAGGGGTAGAAGGATATTAAGTGGTTTTTAGAAAAGAGACAGTTATTTGCTCCTTGTTATATAGGGAGATGGCAGGATAACGTTTTTGAATTAGGTTAAAGCACGAAAACCCCAGGAGCGAATTCTGGGGTTTTCTTTTTTAATATTGATCCTGATTAGAGTTTTTCGAGGCACTCTTTAAGGCTTTCACGCCAGTAAGGAATGTCGATGTTGAAGGTTTCCTTGAACTTAGATTTATCCATGACACTGTAGTGCGGTCTTGAAGCTGGAGTTGGATACTTCTCTGTTGGAATCGGGTTGACTTTCGTGTCAATATTCTTGTATTCAAATATGGCTTTTGTAAAGTCATACCAGGATGCAACTCCTTCATTACTGTAGTGATACAAGCCGTAGTTTTCACTTTTTGATGAGATCACCTGGAGAATCACTTTGGCCAGATCACGTGCATATGTTGGTGTTCCCAATTGATCCGAAATGATATTTAGCTCATCTTTCGATTCGGATAACCTGATCATTGTTTTGACAAAATTGGCACCAAATGAAGAGTATAGCCAGGAAGTCCGGAATATAAAATAACGCTTCATGCTATCCTTTATGATGTTTTCACCTTTTAGCTTGGACAGGCCATAGTAGTTTGTTGGGTTAGCCAGATATGTTTCTTTCAAAGGGCGGAAAGCTTCACCGCTAAATACAAAGTCTGTGGAAACATGAATAAGTGTAGTTCCATATGTTTTGCAGCACCGGGCCAAAGTAGAACATGCATGAGCATTGATCGCATCTGCCATTTTCTTATCTTCTTCTGCCTTATCCACCGCTGTATAAGCAGCACAGTTGATACAATAGTCAAAAGCGTGCTGCTTAAATTCTTCTTCCACAGCCCTGTCATCAGTTAAATCCAGCTCAGGATAATCTGTAAAATGAAATATCAGTTCGGGATAGCTTTCAGCTAAAACTTTTATTTCGGATCCAAGTTGCCCTCCCGAGCCGGTTACAAGTATTTTCATATTAGATATTAATTGATGGATTTATGCCAGTTTATCTTCAGCATAATCTCGTAAATATTCATAGCGATTTGTGAGATCTCCATTTTCAGTGATTGTAGCTCTCTTGATTATCTCTTTCTCGTCATTTCCCAATAGCTCAGGAAGAACATTATGAAGCAATTCATTCCCAAAGCTCTCTGAAGCATCACGTGGCAACTCGCATGGCAGATTATCCACTGCCATCACGGTGATATTTCCCTCATCTGTAAACGCTGCTTCCACCTCATTGTCACTAGGGTTATAATCATAGATTGGATCCTCAATAGTGCTTGGCTTTTTAGTAGAAGGTATGGATCCTTCTATATCGCAGGTGATATCTGCCACAATATTGATTTTGAAATCATTCTTCAAAACATCTTCTCGATGGAATAGCACGGGAGCATGAGGGTCCCAATAAGCAGCTGCAATCAATAGGTCCGTAACCTTTGAGTACTTCAGGAAATCTGAACTGTAGTTTTCAGGACTTTTGTAAAATTCATGACGACTGAATTCACCACCTTCTTTCCTGATATGATAGTCTCGGATATTGAGCTGTGTGAAAACCGGGAAATCAAACTTTTCAGTCAAAAATGCTCCGGGAGTTACCTTACGAATATTCATTCCGAGCAGAACCTCCATTGCTCCTTTAGAGACACGCCCACCGCCTGTCAAAGCAATCTTGATAGGTGGTAACGTCACTTTGCCAAATTCAGTTTTAAGGTCTTCCAGATCATAGCATTCTGAAGCACGACGTATATCAAAAAGGTTGTATCGCTTACCAAACGTCCAGATACCATTATATGCTCCTACAATACCGGCCCATCTTCCGAATGCAATGATTCTTTTACCAGTCTGATCAGTGAGGGTTTCATAATCTACCATCCTGATTTTCTGATCCAGAATTTTTCTTAGAAGTGGTTGATTATAGGGCTGCTTTTTGATGGTGTGCGAGAAGAAAAAGTAGGTTTTTTCAGGTAGAAGTTCTGGGATCGGAACTTCTTTAACTCCTAAAATTATATCACAGTCTTCTATCGAAGACACTACTTCAATTCCTTCACTTTCATAATCTTCATCGGAGAAGCAGCGGATGTCAGAAGATTGAACAACCAGATCCACCTCAGGGAACTTTTCCTTTACTTGTTTTGCTTGAAAAGGAGTCAGGGGAACTCGTTTGTCAATGGGAATTTTACCTTCCTTGATAATACCTATTTTTACTTTGCTCATATTTTGGTGTTGCTTAGATGGTTGCAAATTTATATGGAGTCCATAAACCGGCACTGGTGAATCGAAGTTATTTCATTTAACCAGTTTGCCGATCATGATTTGGATTGGTTTGAAGGGCAATATTGTCAACTTTTGGAAGAATTAATATGGATTATTTGATTATTGGTGGAGGCTGGGCCCTGTATCTGGCAATGCATAGTTTGTTTGCCGCACATGGTACCAAACGATTTGTTGAGCGCAATATCCCATTCTTATATAAATTGTACAGGCTCGTTTACACCCTGAGCAATAGCTTTGGGTTTTTGGTACTGATGTATTTAATGGCGATTACTCCTTCTAAGGTGTTTTTCCAACCTTCAGGATATTTGCGCTATGTTGCCATGGTGCTGGCTTCATGGGGAGTGATTGTGACAGTTGTTTCTTTCAGACATATTTCCGGGATGGCTTTTCTGGGATTCAAGCCGGAAGAAAATATCGGATTGGTTAGAAGAGGACTACATGCTTACGTAAGGCACCCGATTTATAGCGGCACTATTCTCATCATTGTGGGTATGATGATGTATGTGGCTACAGATACCATTATTGTTTCCGGAGTTGTGATTTTGCTTTATCTACCTTTGGGAATTTGGTTTGAGGAACAAAAGCTGATTGAAATATTTGGGAATGACTACCTGGAATACAAAAGGGAAGTTCCGGCAATCATTCCTTTTCCACGAAAATCAGTTTGAATCTTCGTCTTTTTTCAAGTCATCCAGATCCTCACGGTCTCGGAGTTTTTTGTCATCAACGTTATTGTTGAGAAACTTATTGATTTTGTCAATGTCAATAGTTGACTTGATTTCACCAAAAGAATCGATTTTAATATCAAAACCATCGAGTTCCTTGTTAACTCGTGGTTTCTCATGGTCGTTTTGTTTCTTAGTCATGGCCAATTCAGTTTAATGTACTATTACTTTAACTGATCAACCGAATAATTGATTCGTTCATAGATCGCTTTTCCTCCCATAATGGAGATGATCTCCATAAGATCCGGACCAGATCCAGCTCCTGTAATGACTAAGCGGAGTGCCTGCATGTTTTTTCCAGCCTTTATTCCATTCTCTTCCATCAGGCCAAAGAATAGTTCTTTTGCAGCTTCTGCGCTAATGTTTTGCTGATCTTTAATCGCATCAGCAAATAGAGTTACAGCTTTCTGAGCTTCTTCATTCCATTTTTTGGAAGCTACTTTTTCATCATATTCTTTCGGGTTTTGAAAGAGAAAAAGTGCATTTGGTGCCATTTCATGAATGAACGTTACACGCTCAAATAGCAATTTGAATATTGCCTGGGCGGTTTCGTCCGAGCATGAGATTCCAAAGCCTTCTTTTAGATCATTTCGGATCTGAGGAGCAATTTCCTGCGGAGACTTGGTTTTGAGATACTGCTGATTGAACCAGTTGATTTTATCCAGGTCAAATTTGGTACCTGCTTTATTAACTTTTTCCAGGCTGAAAGCTTCAGCCAATTCTTCTAAACTAAATATCTCTTGCTCGGTGCCCGGATTCCAACCAAGAAATGCGAGAAAATTGATCAAAGCATCAGGAAGATATCCTGCTTCTTTAAAGCCTGTTGATAGCTCTGAAGTTTGAGGGTCATTCCAGTTCAGTGGGAAAATCGGGAAACCTGCTTTATCTGCAGCACGCTTACTGAGCTTGCCGTTTCCATCTGGTTTCAGGATTAGAGGCAAGTGAGCAAATCTTGGCATGGTAGCTTCGAATCCCAAATATTTATATAATAGCACATGAAGTGGAGCAGATGGTAACCACTCTTCTCCACGGATCACATGCGTGATTTTCATTAGGTGATCATCTACAATATTGGCCAGGTGGTAAGTTGGAAGTCCGTCAGATTTCATCAACACTTTGTCGTCAAGTGTAGACCCATGAACGTGTACCCAGCCTCGGATCATGTCATTGAGCCGCACTTCTTCTTTAGGGTCAACCTTGAATCGAACGACGTAAGGTTCGCCAGCTTTAATTTTGGCCTCCACTTCGTCCGGAGAAAGGGTCAGGGAGTTTTTCATGGTCAATCGAGCAGCAGCATTATATTGCGGAGTAGCCACTCCGGCCTCTTTGAGCCTTTCACGCATTTCATCCAGTTCTTCCGGCGTATCAAATGCCAGATAAGCATTGCCTTCATCAATGAGTTTTTGTGCGTATTGTTTGTAAATTTCTTTACGCTCAGACTGACGATATGGAGCGAAATCTCCACCGTTCCATGGGCTTTCTTCCGGAGCTATGCCGCACCATTCGAGAGATTCACGAATGTACTTTTCTGCACCTTCAACAAAGCGTGTTTGATCTGTATCCTCAATCCTTAGGATGAATTTGCCCTTGTGTTTTTTGGCAAATAAATAGTTGAACAGGGCAGTACGAACACCTCCAATATGCAAAGCACCTGTGGGACTTGGTGCAAACCTCACTCTTACTTGATCCATTTCTGGTGAATTTTTTTGGGTTGCAAAACTACCAAATACAGAATACTTCAGTGAGTATTAAAATTGTTTTTATTCCTGATGCTCGACCAATATATCATTCAACTCGTCAAGAATGCTGTGAGCTTTTCTTTGAAAGTTGATGGTGAGAACAGTATAGTTGAGTAGTGCTACCAGCAAACAGATGACGCTGGCAACATGGTAGCGCGCCATCAATAGAAAAACCAACCCTATCAAAAGACACAATAATGATGAAAACCGAAGGTATAATTTCCCTGCAGGGAAAAGTTTAAAAGTAAGCCAGATGATTGATCCGCGAGAAGTGTTTTCTACGGTTCCTATCACCAGTGGGAGTGCATTCTGTGAAGCACGAATCACAGACGAGACTCGAAACTGATCTTCCGATATTCGTCCATTGAACGATGGATTATCCGTAATATATTGTGAGTTGACAATTTGTGTTTTGGATCTTATTTTCCACATCACTTCCTTCTTTGTCAATCCGGATACTAATGTTTTGTGGAGAATAGGAGCAAAGTTCATCTTATAGAGTCTATTACTTCCAGTAACTGAAATATTGTGAGTACTAAAAGAGAAATTTAGCTACTACTTGTTGGCATTCACATAGGCAATACAGCTGATTTCTACATTCACATCTTTGGGAAGCCGACTGACTTCTACGGTTTCTCTTGCAGGAGGGTTTTCCGGAAAGTACTTGCCGTAGGTCTCGTTGATTTTGCCGAAGTTGTTCAGGTCTTTAACGAAGATGCTACATTTGATGATTTTGTCAAATCCTGAATTAGCTTCCTGGAGAATAAGACCAAGGTTTTTCATTACCTGATCAGTTTCATGTTCTATACTGTCATTGACCATCTCTCCAGTTGCTTGATTAAGAGCAATTTGCCCCGATACGTACACAAGTCCATTATAAACCACCGCCTGACTATAAGGCCCGATTGGTGCTGGAGCGTCTTGAGATAGGATGATGTTTTTCATAATTATTCCACAGTTACAGATTTGGCAAGATTACGCGGCTGATCCACATTACACCCTCTCATCACAGCCATATGATAAGAAAGCAATTGCAATGGAATTACGGAAACCAGTGGCATCAAAGCTTCATGCGTTGCTGGTACTTCTATAGTGAAATCAGCCATTTTTGGAATCAGAACATCACCTTCGGTCACAATGGCAATTACTTTTCCCTTTCGAGATTTCACTTCCTGGATGTTAGAAACAACCTTGTCGTATGAGCTATCCCTTGTTGCAATGAATACTACAGGCATGTTTTCATCGATCAATGCAATTGGGCCATGCTTCATCTCTGCAGCCGGGTAGCCTTCTGCATGTATGTAAGAAATCTCTTTCAGTTTAAGGGCGCCTTCCAAAGCAACTGGAAAATTGTATCCCCGGCCCAGGTAGATAAAGTTGTGAGCATCTTTGAATATTCCGGCTATTTCCTTGATTTTTTCATCACTTTGAAGCGCTTTGGATACCTTGTTTGGAATTGCTTCCAGCTCTGAGAGAAGTTCTCTGAACTTGCTGTCGGACAGTGTGCCTTTATTCTTTGCCACCGTCAATGCGATCATCGTCAGTACGGTTAGCTGCGCCGTGAATGCTTTGGTAGAAGCCACGCCAATTTCAGGGCCTGCATGCAGATATGCTCCTTCATGGGTTATTCTGGAGATACTTGACCCAACGGTATTAACCACTCCAAATACGATTGCTCCTTTGGACTTGGCCAACTCAATCGCTGCAAGTGTGTCTGCAGTTTCTCCAGATTGAGAAATGGCTACCACAATATCTCCTTCTTTAATAACAGGATTTCGATACCTGAACTCTGAAGCGTATTCTACTTCAATTGGAATTCGACAGATATCTTCGAATAGATATTCAGCAACCAGCCCTGCATGCCATGAGGTACCACAGCCAATAATAATTACTCGGTTGGCGTTAGTCAATGCTCCTGAATAATTCCTGATGCCACCCAACAAAAGATTGCCATCTTTGGCATTTACCCTGCCACGCATGCAGTCTGCAATAGAGCGCGGTTGCTCAAAAATCTCTTTAAGCATAAAGTGCTCATAACCACCTTTTTCAATGGCTTCAAGCTCAAGTTCCAGTTGGTGGATTTCAGGTTTTTTGGGGATGTCCTTGATGTCAGTAATCTCAAATTTATCCCTTTCGATTACTGCAATTTCTTCATCATTTAAGTAAACCACCTGATTGGTGTATTCGATGATTGGTGTGGCATCAGAAGCGATAAAAAATTCGCCATTTCCTACTCCCAATACCATTGGGCTTCCTTTACGTGCAGCTATCAGTTTGTCTGGTTCGTCTTTCGACATGATGACTATAGCATAAGCACCAATCACTTTGGAGAGCGCAATACGGACTGCTTCATCCAATTTTACTTTGAATGATTTTTGGATGTCTTCAATAAAAGTGATGAAAACTTCTGTATCCGTATCACTTCTGAATGAATAACCTTTGTTCTGAAGTTCCGTTTTCAATGATCCATAATTTTCGATAATGCCATTGTGGATTATTGCTAAGTTTTCGCTGTGAGAATAATGTGGGTGGGCATTTTTGTCATTAGGTTCACCATGTGTGGCCCATCTGGTATGTCCAATACCTATAGAGCTTTCTAGCGTGATATCCTTAGTAATATTCTCTAGCTCTATTACTTTACCTTTTTTCTTATAAATCTGAAGATTTTCTTTCTCAAAGAGTGCAACTCCGGCACTATCGTAACCTCTATATTCCAAACGTTTGAGTCCGTTGATAATTATTGGTAACGCTGGTTTATTTCCTATGTAAGCAACGATTCCGCACATAAATTTATTATTTTTCGGTAGTGTAGTACAATGTTAATTTTATCTCTGAATTAACAAAACTGGTTTGTCCCAAATAGAACGGGTCGATATTGTATCCTGAAGGAGGGATTAGGTCTCCGTTAATTATAAAATCCTCTGCTAACAAGTCCCCTCCGTTTTTCGATAAGCTACTCATTAATTGTATGAACATAGTTGCATCACCTGAATAATGGGTGGTATCATATTGCATGGTTAAGAAGTTTCTATAGCCAACGTAAGTTCCATTAGAGAGAATTTGAAAGTAATCAGAGTCTACAAGGATTCCATTGTGGTATCCGTCTTTGGTTTGTAGGTTGAATATAGCACCGCCATTAATACGACCATTTGAATGAATTAAGAAATTCCATAAAAATGGTATTTCATAAACATACGGTTGATTATTGATTGTAGGTAATCCATAGCGCAATGTTGCCCTGTTAATTATGATGTTTTGTGTAGTGTCAATAAAATCAATCAACGGGGATAGTGAGACTTTCGGGTAGACACCGGCAATCAAGTCCAGGTATGATCTGCTGCTAGGTATGGTACTGGGGGAATATTCCTCAACTAAATCAGCTAATTTTCCAGAGGATCTGTCTCTTGTAATTTGAGTGTAATGGGCAGCATTAAGGGTATATAAGAAAACATAACTTTTGCCTGGATGGAGAACACTTGACATTCTGATTGCCAGTTTTGTAGTATCATCTTTCAGGTTTATTTGAAACAATCCGGAATTAGCTGGATCAGGCACAAAGGCTAATGGTGGATCCTGATAGAGACCCCGGAGGAGAGAATCCCTGTAAACCAGGTAATCAGTTAAACTTGTGTCGCCGGCCTTGCTGAGCCTTTCGAAAATCTTCATTCCAAAATCTTCATTCAATCTAATATCAATGACAGAATCTGTCTCTGGGTTGAAATCAAAGGTGTGTTCACCAATAGGATCAGGATCGTAATCTAGGACTCTGTTTGATAAATAGGCAGGTTGTGAATAAATCTTATCATTTATTTCGTGAACAGAAATTTTCTGGTTAGAAAGTGTCCCATGCGCGCGCTGGTCTGAAACTTTTAATAGAATATCGGCATATTCAAACTTCAGGGTGTCCTGGCCAAGTTCATCTGTTCCTGATAGCACACCGGTATATATTTCGTATTGGCAGTAAGGAGTGGCAGTTACTTTACCAATGATAGAATCTTCATAAGCTCCAAGTATGACACTTGTGTAATTATCAGTTCTCAGACTGTCTATGTAGACTGTACTTGTAGGCAGGGTAAGTTCTATCTTGTTCACTCCTACTTCAGATTGGTCAGAATTTATCTCAAGTCCAAGCTGAGTGGGGTCATTGCAGGCAAAAAAAAACGGGATCAGCAAAAGAGCTAATCCCGGCTTAATAGAGTGTGTTAGTTTATCCAACAAGTTCATTATACAAGTTGTAGTAAGATTCTTCAGCATTTTCTCCATTTTCGATGGTTTCAATACGTTTGTCAGACATGTCAGCCATAAGTTTTTTGAAGCTTTCTGTTTTTTCTTCATTGGAGACATTCACAGCATCGGCATATTCAACTCCCATTTTAATGAAACCTTCATAATCGGCAGTTTTCAGTGGGCCAAGCATGCTGTCATCAATGTCAATCATTTTGACCTTGTCTAGCAAATCAGCTCCAAATTTATGGGAGAAATTGTTTCCATATATAGTGAATACGGTTTTTGATTCTTTGAAAATAGGATCATTCTTATAAGTAGTCTTCACATAAAGAGGAATCAAACTTGTCATCCAGTCATTACAGTGAATAATGTCAGGAGACCATCCCAGTTTCTTTACAGTCTCTAAAACGCCTTTGCAGAAAAATATTGCTCTTTCGTCATTATCTTCATAGAAGTTATCTTCCTTATCGAAGAAGACAGATTTTCTGTGAAAATAATCTTCATTGTCGATAAAATATACCTGCAACTTGGCATTTGGAATTGAAGCAACTTTAATGACTAAAGGCTTTTCTTCATCACCAACAGAAATGTTGATGCCTGATAATCTAACCACTTCATGTAGTCTGTTTTTTCGCTCGTTGATCAATCCGAAGCGGGGTACTAAAATCCTGATCTCCATGCCCCTTTCCTGCATGGCCTGAGGTAAACTTCTTACGAAATCTGCAACCTCTGTAGTTTTCAGAAAAGGATTAATTTCACTTGCCACATAAAGGATTCTTAAGTTTGACATACGATGTGCTATTTTATTGAGGATTATCTAAAATGACCCCAAAATTACCATAAATTTGCCATATTATCAACGTTTACAGTAAGTTAGCCAACAATAATTCCATAATTGATGCAGGTCATTCACCTCCCACATGACATTTTGGACTTTTCTTTAAAATGTCGAATCAATCATCAAAAAATCGGATTTGTACCTACAATGGGAGCCTTACATCAGGGCCATTATTCCCTTGTGCAGACTGCTCGTGAGTTAAATGATATTGTGGTGGTGAGCATTTTTGTAAACCCACTTCAATTCAACAATTCCAGTGACCTGACCAACTATCCCAGAACATTAGCATCTGACCTGGAAGCACTGGAAAGGTTAGGCGTAGATGTGGTTTATTTACCTTCAGAATCAGATATGTACCCGCAAAAACCTGAAGTATCCGTTGGCTTTGGCAATATGGCTAAAGTGATGGAAGGACAATTCAGGCCAGGACATTTTGATGGTGTAGGGGTTGTGGTTGCGAAATTGCTCCACCAGGTATTTCCACACAGAGCCTATTTTGGGTTGAAAGATTTGCAGCAGTATTTACTGATTAAAAGAATGACAGATGACCTTTCTTTCCCAACAGAAATAATAGGTCTACCTATTGTAAGGGAAAACTCAGGTCTGGCTATGTCAAGCAGAAATCGTAGATTAAGTAAAGCAGGCTTTGATACCGCAGCGAATATTTATAAGGGATTGTTGAAAGGTGAAGAATCCTGGAGGTCAGGAAAATCGCCGAATGAAACTTTAAGCTCGGTTTTTGATTTTTATAAGAGTGTGAATGGTTTGGATGTGGAATACGTTCAGATAGTAAACCCGAGTGATCTGACGGACGTTGAAGACAACCTCAGCCAATCGGTTGCCATCTGTGTAGCAGGATATGTGGAAGGCATAAGATTGATTGATAACCTATATTTGCGCTAAGATTGATCCTAAAATGTTTATAGAAGTACTAAAATCGAAAATTCACAGAGCGAAAATCACGCAAGCGGAGCTTCATTATGTTGGTTCTATTACAATAGACGAAGATTTGATGGATGCTGCTGACCTGGTGGAGAATGAAAAAGTGCAGGTTGTGAATGTGAATAATGGAGAGCGCCTGGAAACCTATGTGATAAAAGGTGAAAGAGGAAGTGGTGAGATTTGTATGAATGGCCCTGCCGCAAGAAAGGTGCAGGTTGGAGACATCATTATTATTATTTCCTATTGCTCCATAGAAAAAGAAAATGCACGAACACACAAGCCAGTCGTTATTTTTCCCAACGAAAAAAATCAAGTGATTTCCTGATGGATCAATAATGAAGCATGTAATTTCTGTCCTGAAATATTTACTGTCGCTGGCACTTGCACTTTTATTGCTTTATCTGGCTTTTCGGAACATTGATTTCGAGGAGTTTGTGGCAAAGAGCAAAGAGGTTGACTACACCTGGGTCATCGTTTCTATCATTCTTTCTTTAGTGGCCTATTATGCCCGTGCTTACCGATGGAATATTTTGTTGAAGCCATTGGGCTATCCAAAGCTTAACATGCACCGAACTAACCTTGCAATATTGGTGGGGTATTTGGCAAATTTGGCATTTCCACGCCTCGGTGAGGTAACAAGATGTGGAATGATGAAGCGTAGTGATGGAGTAAACTTATCCCAATCTCTGGGCACAGTCATCAGTGAGCGCCTAATCGATTTATTGACATTGATTTCTTTAATCATAATTTCACTTTTTGTTGAATATGATCGGTTGATGCGTTTTCTCACAGATGTTTACAGTGGGTTGGGCGATGTGGAAGGGCTAATGTGGAAAGCTGCGTTGATTCTTGGGTTAGGAGGTGTTTTATTTCTGGCACTGATGTATGTTTTATACAAGAAAAATGACCGGGTCAGAGAATTCATCAAAGATCTCATTCGCGGCCTGCTCTCTCTAAAAGACATTGAAAACCTTCCCGGGTTCATTATTTCTACGGTCATCCTTTGGGTGACCTATTATTTCATGTCTTATATTATTGTCTTTTCAGTTCCTGAAACCTCTCACCTTACCTGGGATGCGGGATTGATGCTGCTTGTGACGGGAGGTATTGCACTTGCTATCCCTGTTCAGGGAGGGATCGGGACATATCATGCTATGGTTAGCGCCATGCTGGTGCTATATGGAGTGGAGAAAACAACCGGAGTGTTTTTAGCTACCTTATTACATACTTCTCAGATCGTAGCTGTAGCCGTATTTGGAGGAATGGCTTTGGTTGTTTCTTTCTTTATTAGAAAATCCCATGACAACCAAAGCTAAAATTGTTGACCTAGGTCAGCTCACCAGGCTTACCGATCAATGGAAATCAGATGATCTAAAGGTGGTATTTACCAATGGATGTTTTGATCTACTACACCCAGGACATATAGATTACCTGGAAAAATCCAGTTTACTTGGAGACCGATTGATTGTGGCAGTGAATGCCAATGTGTCAGTAAAAATGCTTAAAGGAGCGGAACGCCCGATTTTTGATGAACAAGATCGAGCAAAGATGATTGCTGCTTTGCATTTTGTGGATGCAGTGATTCTTTTTGAAGAGAATACGCCTGAAGCAATTGTTGAGCGCGTTTTACCATCGGTATTGGTCAAAGGTGCCGACTACAAAATAAGCAACATCGCAGGGGCGGAAATCGTAATGAGGAATGGTGGAAAAGTGGAGTTAATTGAATTAAAGCCAGGCTTTTCAACCTCATCAATAATAGGAAAATTAAAAGGTTTAAACGGATAGAAGATGCTATTTTTAATCATTATCGTATTCATGATTGCCAGTCTGGTGGTGAGCACCAGATTGAAAAACAAGTTTAAGAAATACTCTCAGATACCTTTGTCTACAGGGCTATCTGGACGGGAAATCGCAGAGCTAATGCTAGCTGATAACGGAATTCATGATGTGCAGGTGATGTCAGTGCCAGGCCGACTAACTGACCATTACAATCCTGCTGATAAAACAGTGAATTTGAGTCCTGATGTGTATAATGGACGTTCAGCAGCAGCAGCAGCAGTTGCTGCGCATGAGTGTGGTCACGCTGTACAACATGCAACAGCTTACAGTATGCTGGAATTTAGATCAGCAATGGTGCCAGTTCAGAATGTAAGCTCCCGAATCATCAATGTTGTCTTTATGATGATGTTTTTTGGGGCATGGATGCTGCCTAACATCATTCCATTCCATTTGGCTATTTTGGTCATTATCGCTTGTTACGGAGTATTTACACTGTTTGCATTTGTGACTTTGCCGGTGGAGTTTGACGCTAGCAAGCGGGCTCTGGCATGGATACAAAACAGGAATATTGTAAATCCATCTGAACATGATATGGCAAAAGACGCACTAAATACTGCGGCTCAGACTTATGTAATTGCAGCACTTTCATCATTGGCCACACTTCTTTACTGGGTAATGATCTACTTAGGTGGTAGTAGGGATTAATTGAAAACAGAATAATATTTGTAAAAAAGCCTCAATCGCCGAGGCTTTTTTTGTTTTTAGATAGTCTGCATGCATAACAAAATTTCGTAGATTTGCCGTCAACAAGAGATTAACATTAACCAAAACAAAAAGATGGATTTCAACTTAACTGAAGAGCAACTGGCAGTTCGTGATGCGGCCAGGGAATTTGCAGAAAAGGAATTACTACCAACCGTAATAGATCGTGATCGTGAGCAAAGGTTTGCCAAAGACGAGATCAAAAAGATGAGTGAACTGGGGTTCATGGGAATGATGGTTGATCCTAAGTATGGTGGCGGAGGAATGGATACTGTATCCTATGTGCTTGCCATGGAAGAGATTTCCAAGGTTGATGCCTCAGTTTCGGTAAGTATGTCAGTAAACAATAGCCTTGTATGCTGGGGGCTGGAGAAGTATGGTTCAGAGGAGCAAAAGCAGAAGTATTTACCTCGTTTGGCCTCCGGAGAAATTATCGGAGCATTTTGTCTTTCTGAGCCGGAAGCTGGTTCGGATGCTACTTCTCAGAAAACCACCGCTGAAGATAAAGGTGATTATTACCTTCTGAATGGAACAAAAAACTGGATTACCAATGGTAATTCAGCATCAGTTTACCTGGTTGTTGCTCAAACACACCCCGAGAAAAAACACCATGGTATCAACTGTCTGATTGTAGAAAGAGATATGGAGGGTTTTGTAGTGGGTAAGAAAGAAGAGAAAATGGGAATTCGTAGTTCGGACACTCATTCTTTGATGTTTACTGATGTGAAAGTACCAAAAGAAAATAGAATCGGAGAGGATGGATTTGGATTCAAGTTTGCAATGAGCACGCTCAATGGAGGGAGAATAGGAATTGCCTCTCAAGCACTGGGCATAGCCTCCGGAGCTTTGGAGCGGTCTATAGCTTATTCAAAAGAGAGAAAGGCTTTTGGTAAAGAGATTGCGCAGCATCAAGGAATCCAGTTCAAACTGGCCGAGATGGCTACAAAAGTAGAGGCAGCAAGACTGCTTTGCCTACAGGCGGCCAAACTAAAGGATGAGGGTAAGGATTACTCTCAGGCTGGTGCTATGGCCAAGCTCTATGCTTCAGAAGTAGCAATGCAGAATGCTATTGAGGCAGTACAGATCCATGGTGGATATGGATATGTGAAAGAGTTTCATGTAGAGCGAATGATGCGTGATGCCAAGATCACTCAGATATATGAAGGTACCTCTGAAATTCAAAAAATCGTTATAGCGAGGGGTTTATTGAAATAATATAAATTTCAAGTCAGGGGTTTCGGCCCCTGTTTTTTGATTATCCCAATTAATAATATTAGATTTATACAATTTTTCGGGTAAAAAAGCCTGATTCATCCGTGTTAAATCATATTGAAGGTTGGTGGAAGATTATAATAAAATCATTGAGTCGCTGGGTGTACGCTTTATTAAAGCTAAGAATATTAATATTTTAAAACCTGTTACCATTGAGAATAGCTATGATATAGAGAATTCATTGGTATTGGTAAACACGGGATCACTCAGCTTTGGTAAGGAAAAGGAGGTATGTAAAGAAGGGGAGGTTTTCTTTGTGCCAGGCGGTAGGCAAATTTCAATCACTTATGGAACTCACGGTCCGGTGAGTCTGTCCAAGGATGATTTTCTTAATAATAAGGAGGCATATTTTAAGAGTTACATAGATAAGCCAGAGTCTAAGGATAGCTATAGCTATGTCTCTTTTGAGGCTAAGGCATTTGATTCTGTGAATTTCTTTGCATCACTGGATATTCCAGCTTTCAAACTGGATAACTCTGGCAATCTTGGAGATTTGATCAAACATATCAATGAGGAAGTCTCCTCTAATGCACCCGGTAAGGGTAGGATTGTAAAAGTGATGACTGAGCAGCTCGTGGTGGAGCTGATCAGATACATACTCAAGCAAGGACTATTTGTGGAGCAGTTTGCCACTAACAGTACCTATTTTAAAGATCCGAGGTTGATTGATATTTTCACTTTTATCAAAGAGAATCTTGGAGAAGATTTGTCCAATAAAGTGCTTGCCAATGTAGCCAACGTATCTGAAGACTATGTGGGTCAGTATTTTAAAATGCTGACTGGTATCAATCCACAGGATTATATAGAATATCAAAGAATGGAAGAAGCAGTCAACTTGCTGAGGACTTCCAAGATGAGTATCAGGGAAATAGGTAAGGAGGTAGGCTACAAGGATACAGCTTATTTCTGCCGACGATTCAAAATGATGTTTGGTATTCCTGCCGGGAAAATGCGTCGCAGAGAATCGCTAATTAACGTTTAGTCTGAATCTTCCGAAATAGCATCATCAACTTTACTGGCTAGTAGAGAAGCGATTTGCGAAGTAATTACTTTCACGGCAGCAGTTACGAGCCTTTCCAGTATGATTGATTTCCAGCTAAAAAATGAAGCTTTGGAGGCAGGAGTTGATGTTCTGGTTTCGCTTTGAGGCTCTTCCTTTATTTGCTTTTCTTCTTTTTTATCGGCAGTGATGGCTTTGAACGTCTTGTATCCGAGCCAGGCTACTCCTCCAGAAATCACAGCTATAGCTGCGATTCGCTTTACCTGAGACTCAAAATCACTCGATGCATTTTCTAATTCATCTTTGATTTTATGCTCTTTACGTTCAAGTTGAGCTCTTTTCTTTTCCCACAAGTCGGATCTATTACTCATTGTCTTCCATGTCTGGGGTTTCACTCAAACTAATAAAAAGAGCTTCCAACCAATTTTGAATTTTATTGGATCTAAGCAATAGGACGATTAAAATCAAAATGATCAGGTAGATCCCAGCTACAATTAAATAGCCCAGATGCGGGCTTTCCAGTACAGCATTGAGGTATGCGCCTAATGCAAGTGAAAGGAATATTACCAAAAACAGGGCAATGAGAGCGATGGTCATAAAAGCTACCAGGTGAGCTAGTAACCTTGATACCTGAGCAATAATGTCCAGCTTTAGCTTTTCACCCCTGAGCCTGATGTATTCAGATACCTTTTCTATCAATTTATTGAATACTGACATGATTGTTGACGATTTAGTGCGCCTTAACAATATTAACCAATGTCATTCAAGTGCAGAATGTTTCGACTATTTATTTGTAATGAGCTCTTTTTTAGCACCCTCTTTTTCGTAGGATACAATCTTGTTGTTCTTGCTGAAATAAATCAGCGTGAAAGGTAACAAGAAGAACACCACAATAATGTAGGCAAACGCTGTAAGCTTAAATCGCAATGCCACTGCTCCAAGCTTCTCAGAAAGATAAATAGGAATGACCCTTAAGAATGGAATCGCAAGGAAAAATACCAATCCAACACTGTTGAATAAAAAGTGTGCGATTGCCAGGCTCATAGCAGCTTCACTTTTGAATAGCGCCGCAAGAATAGCCGTAATCGTTGTGCCAAGGTTAGCTCCTACGATAAACTGAAATGCTCTTCTCAAATTGACTTTTCCTGTGGCAACAAGAGGTACAATTAATGAGGTGGTCAATGAACTGCTCTGTATAATAGAAGTGAGTAAGAAGCCCCAACCGAAGGATTTAAAAGTGTTTTTGAATGCGATAGATTCAAATTTGCTTTTGGCATTACCAATGAGCTGATTGTAAAGGATATTGGAGATAATCTTTACCGTTACAAAGAGCAGAATAAAAGAAAGGACCAGCATAACCAATACTCCCGCATGCTCTACCACAATAGATCCGATTTTCTCAATGAAAGAATAAAGGAATAGCTTCTCTGAAAAGTTCTGGGCAGGCTCAGAGATGTTAATCAAAGAAGCCAACTTCATGCTTGTCCTGCTGAGAATGCCGTATTTCATTTCCAGTGGAAAGAGCAGAATACACGTCAGTACATTGAACATGTCATGAACTACACCGGCTGAAACCGCTTTTCGAAACTCAGCAGTCTTGGTTACATAACTCATTGAAACTATCGTGCTGGTCAGTGTAGTACCAATGTTGGCTCCCATTACTACTGGGATGGCATTTTCTAATGAAATAGATCCTGCTGCCACAGCTGTTACAGCCATTGAAGTGGTAGTGGAGCTGCTTTGAAGAATAGCAGTTCCCAAAAGGCCAATGAACAATCCAATGGCAGGATTAGAAAAGGCCATTGCAAAGCTGTTGGCGAAATCATGTCCAATAGAATGAAAACTTATACTGAGAAAGTGGATGGCAATGAAGAAGCCCAGCACCGCCAGCCCTACTCGAATTACCTGTTTTACGATCGTAAAATCTAGCATTTCCGGAGAGTATATTGTTTTGGTTCGGAGTTTTTCAAACTTAATCTGCAACTTCTTGTCGTTTAACTTCTCTTTCAGTCTCACCTGTAATCGCCTCTGTGACGTTAATTACATGGTCTCCTATCTTCTCCAGACTTTGGAACAGGTCTTTGTACAACGCGCCAACCTGGTTGTCATACTTATTGTCTTTCATCCATTCCATGTCTTCTTTCCTAAACTGGTTTCTCATTGCATCGATTCTGCGTTCGAGTTCCAGTGCCGTATCCAATTTCACATCACTATATCTGCTATTCAGGTTGGTTACCATCTGCTGGATAGACTCATCTACCAGTGTGTGCATTTTAAGCAGGTTGTTATGTTGCTTTTTGGTGAAATCGCTGTTTTCTTTTTGTTTACTTTCAAAATCCTTTGATATCTGGAAGAACACATCACCGATTCGTTCCATGTCATTGACAATGCTCAAAAGGCTGACCATCCTGGCAGAAGCCTGTGAACTGAGGCTTCCATCTGCCACTTTGCCCAGATAGGTTTGTATTTCTTCTTCCAGTCTGTCTGTGATCTCCTCATATTTTCTCATTTTTTTGAGGAGCTTTTTCTGTTTTTTGGATTTTGGATTGTCCAAAAGGTCCTTCAACACCTGAGACATTTTTTTGACAATGTCTCCAAATGATGCTGTTTCTTTTTGAGCTTCTTCCAGAGAAAGCTCAGCAGTGTTCATTAAGCCAATACCTATGTATTCCAGTCTAAATTCGCCTTCCTCGTCTCCTTTTGACTTAATTACTTTAATAACTACCTGTGCGATGTATTTAACAAACCAGACCAGAATCAAAGTATTGATCACATTAAATGCTGTATGAAAGACTGATAATGCAATCGGAATTGACTCTGCATGAGTTTCCGGTGAAAAACCAGTCTGGTACTCCACGTAAGAGCTGATAATATTGAGGAATGGATGCATGAGTAATACAATCCAAAGCACTCCGAAGACATTGAAGATAAAGTGAGCAAATGCAGCTCTCTTAGCGTGTACATTTCCAACTAAGGCAGCAAGGTTCGCTGTAATTGTTGTTCCGATGTTTTCACCAAGCACCATTGAAGCAGCAAGCTCCAACGGAATCCACCCATTATTGGCCATCACAAGTGTTAAAGCCATGGCTGCACTTGAAGATTGAACTATTACTGTGATAAATGTTCCAATCATCACAAAAATGAGGATGGAAAGAAACCCCAGGTCAGAATAATGTCTTAGGAACTCAAGTATTTCCGGGTTAGATTTTAAATCCGGAACGGCATCTTTCAAGTAAGCCAGACCCATGAACAATAAGGCAAAACCGATGAAAACTTCACCCCAGGTTTTGATTTTTTCTTTACTGAAAAAAAGAAGAGGAAATGAGAATGCAATGATTACCAATGCATAAGCATCGATCTTTACTTTAAACCCAATTATTGAAATTAGCCAGGCAGTTATGGTAGTCCCGATATTTGCACCCATTATCACCCCAATTGACTCTACCAAGGACAGTAGTCCTGCATTTACAAAGCTCACAACAAGTACTGTTGTAGCTGATGAGGATTGCACCAGGCTGGTGATTAAAAATCCTGTCAACACTCCTTTGAACCTGTTGGAGGTCATGGAGCGAAGGATTTCTCGCATCTTGGATCCTGCTACACGCTGAATGGCCTCACTCATGATTTTCATTCCATAGATGAAAAATGCGAGTGATCCGATCAGGTTTAGTAAATCAATTAATCCGAATTTCATGGGCTAACATTGCAAGTCTAAAATCAACCGCAAAGCTAGTACTTACATTATTAAGGGATTATTAAGTTTATGCTTAATAAATGATGAATTTGAAGGAAATCAGCCTTTATTCAGTTCAGCTATTGTTAACCAGGCAAATAAGCCCATTCCGATTTTCAAGGAGGACTCATCGATATCGAAGGTTGGCGTGTGAACACCTGAAATGATTCCTTTTTCTTCATTTCTGGTGCCAAGTCTGTAGAAGCACGCATCTACATGATGAGAATAAAACGCAAAGTCTTCTCCCGCTAACCACAAGTCAATTTCTAAAACATTGTCATCACCGAGATATGCTCTGGCGGCTTCCATGTTTGCTTCAGTGTATTCCGGGTGATTTTTGAGGTGAGGATAGCCTTTCATCACGTTGAAATCTATAGTTGCCCCCATAGATTCAGCGATACCTTCAGCCATTTTTTTCATGCGTTTGTGGGCGTCATCACGCCACTCTTCATCATAGGTACGGAATGTGCCTTCCACTTTTACTTCGTTGGGGATCACATTGGTAGCACCTTTAGCTTCCACTTTACCAAAAGATAACACTGAAGGGATCTTAGGACTAGCGTTTCTACTCACAATTTGCTGCAATGCCACAATGATGTGGCTGGTAATCAATACCGGATCGATAAGGTTCTCTGGCATTGCCGCATGTCCGCCTTTGCCTTTCACCGTAAAGTAAATCTCATCAGCGCTGGCCATGTACATGCCTTTTCGGAATCCTACTTTACCGGCAGGGATCAAAGGCATCACATGCTGTCCGAGTATTCGATCAGGCTTTGGGTTTTCCAGGATTCCCTCTTTAATCAGCACAGAAGCTCCACCAGGTAGTTTTTCTTCACCGGGCTGGAATATGAATTTAATCGTTCCTGCGAAATGGTCTTTCAGTTCGTTCAGGATTCTTGCGGCACCCAGTAAAGAGGAGGTGTGAACATCGTGTCCGCAAGCGTGCATCACTCCATCATTCTGTGATCTGTAAGCAACATCATTGGCTTCCAAAATAGGTAGCGCATCAATGTCCGCACGCATAGCTACTACCTTGCCATTGTCAGGAAGATTGCCTTTGAGAGTGAAAGTAACCCCAGTTTCTGCTTTCCTTTCAAAATCGGTAATGCCAATTTCTCTCAGCTTGGCTTCAATGAAATCGGCGGTTTTGAATTCCTGAAAGCTTAATTCAGGATTGGAATGCAGATGGTGACGGATGTTTTGAATATCCTCAAAATAATCTTCTGAAAGTGCCTTGATTTTGGCAATGGTATCAGTCATAATCAACTCTTATTCTTTCTGGTATCAGCAGTGCCAGTGGAAATTCCTCTTTTAGTGATTCAAAAACTTCATGAGCTTTGAGACGGTCCAGGTATTGCCCCACTTTCACTTTGTAACTTGGCTGATGATATTCAATCTGTGGATCTAGATCAGGATTTAATTCAGCTGCTTTTGTCAGGGCTTCTGTGGCAACCTCACGATCACCTCCGGTGTAAATCTGGATAGTATATCCATCAACAAAACGCTGTTGACGGTTTTTTTCAACTATAATCTTGTTCACACTATCTAGCTCTACTTTAAGATGACCGGTTGGAACTCCCGTATTTGGCTGAGAAGTTTCCGGCACAATGGCTATTGTTGCAGTGTCTTTTTGCCGGGCCAGATCTTCTCTGAGCAAAGACATGTCTTCCTTGTAAGGCTCCGATCTGGAGCTGGTTACCTGGGAAGTTTTACAAGCAAATGTGCCGATCGCCAAAACAGCGATTAAGATTCCAGAAGTACGCATTTGTTATTTCTTAAGTCTTCTTCTACTGTCTTGAATTTCACGTCTTTCTTCACAGTTCCATCAGGATACTGCACGGTTACGCGCTGATTCCTGTTGGCGATTTTAATCACTTGTGCTGGCTTTACTTTTTCTGCCGGAGGCCTGTTAGTATTGGCCTGTCCACGGTTCAGAAGTGATCCACTATCTTCTTTCGATTCTTTATAGTCCTGTGCAGCTCTCTGAGTTCTGGCTTCCTGTACCTGACTTGGATCTTCTACAGGAATCTGAGATTTCATCAGGAAGCTTGTGCAGTCTTCATTGATCTTTCCAAGCAGCCCTTTGAACAATTCAAATCCTTCAAACTTATAAACGATTAGCGGATCCTTTTGCTCATAAACCGCATTTTGTACCGATTGTTTCAGGTCATCCATCTCACGAAGGTGTTCTTTCCATGCCTGGTCAATGATAGATAGAGTCACCATTTTTTCCATGGCACGTATCATTTCTCTGCCTTCGGTAGCTACCGATTTTTCAAGGTTGGCTGCAACACCGATTTGTTTTTTACCATCTGTAAAAGGCACGAGTACATTCACCACAGTGGCTCCCTTGTCTCTTTGGATTTGTCTGAGTAGAGGCATTGCCCGCTCAGCAATCATTTTGTTCTTCTTGTTGTAATTATCCTTGGCAGCTTCAAATAGTTTCTCAGCAAGCGCACCTTCATTCATACCACTCAATTCCTCCTGAGTGATTTGGAAATCAATACCCAAAACACTGATGGAATTCAGCTTCAGGCTGTCAAGGTTATTGTCACCTTTTGCATTCAATGCGATATCCTCGCAGGTGTCAAACAACATGTTGTTGATATCCAGCTCCAGTCGCTCACCGTAAAGTGCATTTCTTCTGCGCTTGTAAATCACCTCACGCTGAGAGTTCATCACATCATCATACTCCAGCAAGCGCTTACGAATAGCAAAGTTGTTTTCCTCTACTTTTTTCTGAGCTCGTTCGATCGACTTGGTGATCATGCTGTGCTGGATTACTTCACCTTCATTCAGTCCCAGACGGTCCATGATTTTGGCTACTCTGTCTGACATGAAGAGTCGCATTAGGTTATCTTCAAGAGAAACATAGAATTGTGATGAGCCCGGATCCCCCTGGCGTCCTGAACGACCTCTCAACTGTCTGTCAACACGACGAGATTCGTGTCTTTCCGTACCAATAATTGCTAATCCACCAGCGGCTTTGGCTTCCGGAGTAAGCTTGATATCCGTACCACGGCCAGCCATGTTGGTGGCGATGGTGACGGTGCCAGGTTTACCTGCTTCCGCAACGACTTCCGCTTCACGAGCATGTTGCTTGGCGTTCAATACCTGGTGATCAATGTTTTTCATTTTGAGCATTCGGCTCAGAACCTCGGAGATTTCTACAGAGGTGGTACCTACCAGAATTGGTCGACCTTGCCCTCTCAACTCTACGATTTCTTCAACCACAGCATTGAATTTCTCACGGATGGTTTTATAAACCTTATCATCTCTGTCGTCCCTGACGATTGGCCTGTTAGTCGGGATGACTACAACATCTAATTTGTAGATGTCCCAAAGTTCTCCTGCTTCTGTTTCAGCCGTTCCTGTCATACCAGCAAGCTTGTGGTACATACGGAAGTAGTTTTGTAGCGTGATGGTAGCATAAGTCTGTGTAGCGTCTTCCACCTTCACATTTTCCTTAGCTTCAATGGCTTGGTGCAAACCGTCAGAGTAACGACGACCTTCCATTACACGGCCAGTTTGCTCATCTACAATCTTTACTTTATCATCTACCACGATATACTCAGTGTCTTTTTCATAAAGACAGTAAGCACGCAATAGCTGATTTACACTATGAATTCTTTGAGCTTTTACGCTATAGTCCTGGATAACTTCTTCTTTGCGTTTCAGCTTGTCATTTTCTTCCAGATCAGTAGCATTTTCTAGTTTGGCTACTTCTTCTCCAATATCAGGAAGGATAAAGAAATTAGGATCTTCACCAGAGCCAGTGATCAGGTCAATTCCTTTTTCAGTCAGCTCAATGCTGTTGTGTTTTTCGTCAATGATGAAATACAAAGGCTCGTCAGCCTCTGGCATCATTTTCTGATTATCTTGTAAATAATAATTTTCAGTTTTCTGAAGAATAGCCCGAATCCCGGTTTCACTCAAGTATTTAATCAAAGGCTTGTACTTTGGCAAACCGCGATAAACACGGAAAAGCGCCAATCCACCGTCAGCTTCGTTGCCTTCTTTGATTTGTTTTTTGGCTTGATTTAGATATTCTCCAATAAGTTTTCTCTGAGTTTCTACCAGCTTATTGATGCGTGGTTTCAGTTCGTAAAATTCGTGTTCGTCACCTTTAGGAATTGGACCTGAAATGATCAAAGGTGTTCTGGCTTCATCTACCAATACTGAGTCAACTTCATCCACCATCGCAAAGTGGTGTTTGCCTTGTACCAACTCTTCCGGGCTACGGGCCATATTGTCTCTCAGGTAATCAAAACCAAACTCATTGTTGGTTCCGTAGATGATGTCGCACTCATAAGCGGCTCTTCGTTCCGGTGAGTTTGGTTGATGTTTATCGATACAATCAACTTTTAGTCCGTGAAACTGAAAAATTGGTGCATTCCATTCCGAGTCACGCTTAGCCAGGTAATCGTTTACCGTCACGACATGAACACCTCGTCCAGCCAATGCATTTAAGTAAGCAGGGAGAGTAGCAACGAGCGTTTTACCTTCTCCAGTTGCCATCTCAGAGATTTTACCCTGGTGGAGGATAATTCCTCCAATCAACTGTACATCATAGTGAATCATGTTCCACTCCACCTCTGTGCCAGCAGCATTCCACTTATTGGCCCAGGTGGCTTTGTCGCCATCTATTTTGATATGACTTTTGGTAAGAGCCAGCTCACGATCATAAGCGCTTGCAGTTACTACAAGTTGCTTGTTTTCTGTAAGTCTGCGAGCAGTTTCTTTTACCACGGCAAATGCCTGTGGCATGATTTCGATGAGCACGTCTTCCAGGTTTTCATCTCGCTGGGATTCTAATGAATCGATGCGTTCGAAGATGTGTTCTTTCTGAATGATGTCCAATTCACTGTTATCATCCACCTGAGCGTGAAGTGATGCCAGTTCGTCATCTATGGATTTCAATTTGTTAGCAATGATGCCTTTGAGTTCTTCAGTTTTGCCTCTCAGTTCATCATCAGAAATGCTTTTCAGTTGCTCAAATTCCTTGTTGATTTTCTCAACATAAGGAGCCACAGCTTTGATATCCTTCTCTGCTTTGGTTCCGAAAACCTTTGCTAATCCCTTAGTGACTAAATTTAACATGTATGTATTTCTTAATTGGGTTCTAAAGTTATAATGGAATTGATTTACAGCGGAACTTTGATCGTGCCTTCAAACACTTTTTTGGCTGGTCCGGCTAAATAAATTTTTTCAAAAGCATGTTCGCTCACCTTTTCAAAAGAAACGATCAACTCTCCACCTTTTGTGCTAACATGAATCGGACTGGTATAATCCATAAAACTTGCTGCCAGTGCACAGGCTGTCACACCAGTTCCGCAGGACAAAGTCTCATTTTCCACTCCACGTTCGTAGGTGCGTACTTTGATGCCTCTTTCCCCTTTTTCTACAAAATTCACATTGGTACCGGCCGGGCTATAGGATTTACTATTTCTGATCTCACGGCCTTTTGATAAGATATCAGTGTGATCCAGATCATTGACAACCTGAATATGGTGAGGAGAACCGGTATTAATGAACCAATCATCTCCATGGCTTTGCACTTTGTTTACATCGTGCAAATGAAAATGGATGATGTCCTCATCAATAAAAGCATCATGAACTCCATCCGTAGTTTCGAAAGTAGTTTTGTTCTGGATAATTTCCAGTGATTTGGCAAAAGCTATTGCGCACCTGCTGCCATTTCCACAAAGGCTCTGGCTGCCGTCCGGATTGAAATAAACCATTCGAAAATCAAGCTCAGGGTGATTCTGGATAAGAATAACCCCATCTGCCCCAATGCCCATTTTGCGATCACACAAATGACCGATCAACTTTTTGTCTTCCATAGGGAAAGTTTCACTCCGATCATCGATCATCACGAAATCGTTACCTGTGCCCTGATATTTATGGAAATTAAGTGTCATAAGCGTATGCGAAAACAAAAACCGTACATATGAAAACGGAGCAGCAAATTAAGCGAATATTCTGCCAAATAGTCAGGCTTTCAGTGCTGAATGCTGTGGCTGGAAAACAAAAAAAGCCAACCTTGTAATCAAAGTTGGCCCTCTCTTATATGTAAGAATGTCTTTAGATTTTTTCTTTGATTCTTGCAGCTTTACCCATTCTTCCTCTCAAGTAGAATAGACGTGCTCTTCTTACTTTACCTCTTCTCAATACTTCAATTTTATCAAGGTTTGGTGAAAGGATTGGGAAAATTCTTTCAACGCCAACTCCACTAGAAACTTTACGAACCGTGAAAGTCTCACCATTGCTACCGTGGTTTCTGATCTGGATCACAGTGCCTTGGAACTGCTGGATACGCTCTTTATTACCCTCTGTAATCTTGTAGTGTACGTTGATTGTATCTCCAGGAGCAAATGAAGGAAATTTATCTTTTGCTGCTTTGCTCTGTTCTTCTACGAATTTAATTAAGTCGCTCATGTTTTTGGCTATATCGAGTATTTCTCAAAAAGGAGTGCAAATATAGGCAAATATTTAACAATGTGTATTGGTGGGGATAATTTTTTGGATGCTAGAGGTTGGAAGCTGGAAGTTAGAAATTTGATAATAGACTTGAGGTGATAGACGTTTTAATTTCTGTGTAATTTATAAAGTCTAGCTTCTAACATCTAGCCTCTAATCTAAATCAACTCGTTCTTCAAAGCATACTGTACCGCCTGAGAACTATTACTTACATTGAGTTTCTTCAAGATATTCTTACGATGAGTTTTGATAGTGTGGTCAGACAAGAATAGTTTTTCTGCGATTTCTGAGCTGGTCAGGCCTTCAGCCATTAAGCGAATCACGTCTAATTCCCGGTCGCTGAGTTTATATTGAGTGACTTCTTCCTCATCAGAATTAAAGGTACTAAGTCGGTCGTAGTATTGTTTTCCACTCATGACACGGAGCACTGCATCGATCAGTTCCTTGCCAGTGTTGTTTTTCAACAGGCAGCCATCAATGCCGATTTTCACTATTTCTTCTACGAAGGATCGCTGAGCATACATCGTCAGGATGATGATTTTAATATTTGGAAAGTCTTTTTTCAAAATCCGCGAGCAGCTGATGCCATCCATTACCGGCATGTTGATGTCAAGCACTACAACATCCACTTCATTATGCCTGACAAACCGAACAGCTTCTTCGCCATTGGTAGCCGTTCCAACTACAGATATTTCTTCATCGGCACTGAGGACTTCTTTGAGGCCTTCCATGACTATGGCGTGATCATCGGCGAGTAGTATTTTGATGTTTCTCATGATAGTGGAAGTTCAATGATGGTGGAGGTTCCTTTATTTTTCTTGCTGTCTATGGTAAGCTGACCACCCAGGCGCTCTACACGGGACTCCAGGTTTCTTAACCCCATTCCTTTTTCGGCAGGAACTTTCTCGGTCTCGAACCCTACGCCATTATCCTCGAAGATCAAATTTAGATGATCTTTGATTTGAGTAATATCGATGTGGATTTTAGAAGCCTGAGCATGCTTGAGTGTATTGTTGATGAGCTCCTGTAATATGCGATATAGATTCAGGCTGACTTCACTGTCAAGTTTACTTTCCAGCTCTACATGACTGGTGACCTGAATGGTGTGAGATTCATTCACAGCATCTACCAGTTCCTGAACGGCAGTGGCCAAACCAAAATGCTTCAATACTCCTGAGTCCAGACTGTGGGATATCTTGCGTGTAGCTTCATTGGCTATCTGCGCTACTTCGCTGATTTTTTTAGCTAGTTTTTGTTGGTCCTCCGGTTTGGTCTTCTTCTGTAGCGTATCGGCAAACATATTTAATGTGACCAGAATGCTACCCAGATTGTCATGGAGTTCTTCCGCTATTCGTTTGTGGGCTTTCTCCTGACCAGTCAGCATGGCATAAGCCGACTTGAGTTCTTGCTGGCGAAGCAAGTCTTCTATCTTTTGGTATTCCAGCTTACGTTTGATAAGCTTTCTCTGGTAGAGGTATATGAAGATGGCTATGGCAGCCGTCAACAACAGCATGCCACTTGTGCCCAGTACCAGCACGAGTTCTGTATTTAAGTTGCTGCCCTGACTTTCCATAAACCGATTGCGAATAAGATGTTTTTAAGGATGTTGGCGATGTTGTGGAAGATCCAAGAACCTTCTCCATTAATTTGAATTGCATCAAAAAGAAGCCATGAAAAGAAGCTACCCGAGAAGTAAGTTAAAATGGCTATATAACACCAAAATATGGGAGATTGATCCATGAATAAATATTCCTCTTTGGTAAATAGTTTATAAAGCCCAAAAAGCGATATTGAAATAAATGAAAGGCAAATGATAGCGATTATTCCACTGTTGAAATTAAATTCATTCGAAAAAAATAGAACATCAGATATGTATAGGACAGTTAGTATAATGAAAATATTTCTGATGACAGGAAGGTGTAAGGATCTATAATAGAACAATCCTAATACATATATTTCAGCTATCGAGTAGCAATGAATTACTATATAATTCTGTAGTAAGAAAGCCTTTGGAAAGATACTAACAAGGTCTGCTATGAAGGCTATTAGGCTAATAACCAGGACTAAAAGTAGAGCCCTGGTTAAAATATTTCTTTTAATTATACCTACTATAATAGGTGTTAATGCGGAAAAGAAGGATAGATAAGCTAAAGTGATATTCATAATTGCTATGACCCATTTTATGGACACGTGCTTGGGCAAGGAAATGACTTATTAAACACCGGGTCATCTGTTAGGCCTTGTTCGTCACTGGATATCAGGTCCAAGATGTCTTGGTCCGAAAGGTTCTTGGTAAACTTTGGGTAATCAGGATCTAGATCCACATAGTTCTTATATCCTTGAGTAGGCATTAAAAAGGCATCAGGAACGAAAGTCATTGTTTGTTTGTCAAAATTAGCTCCTAAATAAACCCTGAGCCCATCAATTTTCTTGTTTTGAGGAAGGTTGCTGTTCAAATCTCTTACTTCCAGAATAAAATCTTTTAGTTGAGGCCATGTGAAGTAAAAACCATAAATCTGTTTATTCCAATTAATAGAACTATCTCGTTTTCCATTGTCAGAAATATCTTTCCATACCTTAAATGATAATAGTTTTCTTGCAGCAGTTAAGGAGTCTATTTTGCCACTTGGTGATACTGTTAGCTGAGATGATGGAGAGTAATCATTTATTTTTTGACCACCAAAACGAATGATTGGATTTTTGAGACTATCAATCTCTCGTCGAAGTTTTGCTATTATTTGGTCTTTCTCTTTGATGGTGGTTTTATCAGTACAACTGAATAAAAAAAAGGCGAACAAAATTGCTAAAGTGAATTTCATTTTCTTAAGGTTTTAAAGGTTGGTAATAGATTTCAAATTGAAAATACGGCTTTCTAACCGTTTCATCAAAAGTGGGGGAGGTTTGTGAGATAGTAAATACCTATTTTGGGGTATTCGTGTTGCGAGTGAATGAGTTGCGGGTTACGAGTGAAGGAGTTTGGAAATGGAAAATGGATAATTGCGAGTTGTGAATGAGCGAGGTGCACATTGCAAAAAGAGGGCTAGATATAATAATCTAGTGTTGAGGAATATCTGAACTTTGCCAAAAGCCAAAAAAAAGCCAAAAGCTCTAAATCACTCCAACAAATCCTGTCTTCTTTCCTGCGTGCGCTTCACAGCTTGATCGTGGCGCCATTTTTCAATGTTGGCTTCATGACCGGAGGTGAGCACATCCGGGACTTTCCAGCCTTTGTATTCTGCCGGGCGACTGTAAACGGGAGGAGCGAGGAGATTGTCCTGAAAAGAATCGGTGAGTGCTGAGGACTCATCATTCAAGACCCCAGGAACCAGTCGGATCAGGGAGTCAGCTAAGACCATGGCTGCAAGCTCTCCACCGGAAAGCACATAGTCTCCAATACTGATTTCTTTAGTTACCAGGTGGTCACGAACGCGCTGATCTACACCTTTATAATGCCCACAAAGCAGGATCATATTTTCATTTAGCGAAAGCTGGTTGGCCATTCCCTGGTGGAGGGTTTCTCCATCAGGAGTAAGGTAGATTACTTCGTCGTAATTTCTTTGAGACTTCAAGTGTGAAATACATGCATCGATTGGCTCGATGGTGAGTACCATTCCGGCCCCACCACCAAATGCATAATCATCTACGTTTTTATGTTTTTGCGTGGAGTAGTCACGAAGATTCTGAATTTCGATCTCCACATGACCTTTTGCCTGAGCGCGTTTCACGATGCTTTGGTTCATCGGGCCCTCAAACAGTTCGGGTAGACATGTGATGATATCGAGTCTCATGGTTTTTGCTCCAGATAAACGTCAAGTAATCCTTCAGGTAGATTGGTAAGAATTTTTCCATTATCAATGTCCACGGTGTGGACGATCTCATCTGAAATAGGAATCAGTACTTCTGTGCCCTTATGATCAATTGCCAATAGATTATTATTAGGCATCTGATAGACTTCTTTCACAGTTCCAAGTAGATTCTCTCCATCAAACACTTCCAGTCCTGGAAGTTGGTGAAAGTAAAATTGCCCTTTGGGGAGTTTGGGGAGTTTGGAAAGCGGAAGGTAGAGATCTTTACCCACAAAAGGCTTTGCATCATCGATGCTTTCTACTTCTTCCAGAGCGACTATAGCTTTGTCTCCCTGTAATAGAAATGATTCAATAAAAAAAGGAACCAGTTTGCCGTTGAGATCAACGAAAACTGATTCCATTTCTTCGTATGCTTCTGGGAAATCTACGTCGAGAAAAAAAACTAATTCTCCTCTGAGACCGTGAGTCTTGACCACATTACCGAGCTGGTAGCATTCATCAAAACCCATCTTTATTGTAGATTAACCTTCTTTGCTTTCTTCTGAACCTTCAGCAGCTTTAGCTTCTTCAACCGCCTCTTTACCTTCTTCTTCCAAAGCTTTTTCAGCTTCGTCAGCGTTAGCATCAGCTACTTCAGCAACAAGCGCTTCTTCCTCTGCTTTTTTACGTGCAGCAATTGATTCAGCTCTTGCGGTAGCCACTTTCTTCTCGGCTTCCATACGTGCTTTAGCTTTTGCTTCTTTGTCAGCAGATAGCTTGTCAGTTTTACTTTGAATCTTACCTTCTTTCTCAGCCACCCAAGCTTCGAATTTCTTGTCAGCTTCTTCCTGAGTGATTGCTCCTTTATTTACACCACCTTGAAGGTGCTTTTTCAAAAGGATTCCGCGGTAAGACAAAATGGCTCTCACAGTATCTGTAGGCTGTGCGCCATCCATTACCCAGTTGAATGCTTTTTCGTCATTCAATTTGATTGAAGCTGGGTTGGTATTCGGATCATAAGTTCCGATCTTCTCAATGAATTTACCATCTCGTGGTGCTCTTGAGTCTGCCACTACTACATCGTACATGGCGTGCTTTTTGCGTCCTCGACGCGCTAGTCTGATTTTTACAGGCATAATTTGTTTTGTTTATGGAACACGTCCATTCAAAATATTAAAAGGAGCGCAAAGATAATTTGAATTTCTTTGATATGAAATGCTCAAGCCTATTTCTTTGACAGTTGAAACCGTAGCCTATGAATTCTAAGTGCTGTCATTAGCTTTTGTTTTGATAATCAACGATTTGCAGAGGTGATGACTTTGCCAATATTGACCCTGTTTTCCTCTTAGTTTATTCCCCTGTTGGACAATCTCAATATCACACTTGCTAAGACGCTATTTGATCAAAATCAACGCATTTTATGAGCCAGGTCTTTGATTCTCTGGAAAAATTGTTAACTAATTTCCCAATCCTGCATCTTTCTTTCAGACTCAGTAGTTTGCCTGTTTACAAGCATTATTCTTATTTAAGAAGTTGTAAAACAGTATGTTACGGGATTTTTTCTTTGAGAATAGAACTGGAATTCTGTAGAAATTCTGTATGCCGATATTTGTTAAAGCGAATAGGCAATTTTAATGTTAAACATTGGGACCATATATTTGTTCTGTTTTTAAAAAATACGCTTACAGCGTCCCAAAGAATATGGATAAATATTCGTACATCTCTAACGCCGATGTAGGTTACATCGACCAATTGTACCAATCTTATAAAGAAAATCCTGATAATGTTGATGAATCCTGGCGAAAGTTTTTCGAGGGATTTGAGTTTTCACAACAGCGATATGGAGAGTCTGGCCCGGTATCAGAGGAAGGCTTGCCAGGAGTGAAGGAAATACAGGTTCGTAACTTTATATATGCGCACCGCTCCAGAGCTCACCTGAAATCTGATACTAATCCTGTTCGTCCCAGAAGACAGCACAATGTGAGGCTAGACCTGGAGAACTTCCATTTGTCCGATGTAGACATTAATGAGGAGTTTGAAGTAGGTTCTGAAATTGGCCTTGGCAAAGCATCTTTGAAAGACATTAAAGAGCGTCTGGAGAAAATTTACCTGGGACATATAGGGTATGAATATAACCACCTGCGTAATTCGGAGATTTTTGACTGGATGAGGGACAAGGTGGAGACAGAAGGTGTAGACGTCAATCCGAGTACGGACGAAAAATCCAGAATTCTTCAAAAACTGAACGAAGCAGTTGTTTTTGAAAATTTTCTTCATACCAAATTTCTAGGGCAGAAGCGATTCTCATTGGAGGGTGGTGAAAACACGATCCCTGCTTTGGATAAAATCATTCGCAGAGCTTCAGAGCTTGGTGCTGAGGAAGTGATCATTGGGATGGCGCACAGAGGTCGACTTAATGTGCTTGCCAATATTATGGGTAAGACTTACGAGGAGATCTTTGCGGAATTTGAAGGCAATACAGATCCGGATCTGACTATGGGTGATGGTGATGTGAAATATCATCTGGGTTATTCCAGCCACATTCAGATAAATGGTCATAAAATATATGTAAAACTGGCTCCAAATCCATCTCACCTTGAGGCGGTAGATCCTGTGGTTTTAGGATATACACGTGCCCAGATAGATGACGAATATCGTGGAGATGTCACCAAAGCTATTCCGGTTTTGATTCATGGTGATGCTGCTGTTGCGGGCCAGGGAGTAGTTTATGAATGTATCCAAATGTCACATCTGGATGGGTATCAGACAGGAGGAACAATTCACTTTGTAATCAATAACCAGGTTGGATTCACCACAGATTATGATGACGCTCGTTCCAGTATCTATTGTACTGATCTGGCGAAAATCGTAGATGCTCCTGTGCTACATGTAAATGGGGACGATCCGGAGGCTGTGAACTTTGCAGCAAATCTGGCGGTGGAATACAGACAGAAATTTCACAAAGATTTTTTTATTGACTTACTCTGCTACAGGCGTCACGGTCACAATGAAAGTGATGAGCCAAAATTCACTCAACCAAAGCTTTATAATCTGATTGCCAAGCATGCGAACCCCCGGGAGATTTATGTGAAGCAATTGATTGAGCGTGGTGATATTAATGAGCAAAGAGCTGAGTCTCTTGATAAGGAATTTAAAAAGCAGCTTCAGGACAGACTCGATGAAGTAAAGCAGAAGCCACTTCCTTACAAACCACAAAAGATTGAGGAAGAATGGCACTTTCTAAGGCGATCTAAACTGGAAGACTTTGATAAGTCTCCGGAAACAGGAATCAGTCAGGAAGTCCTGGATAAAGTGGCCAAGGCATTAACTACGATTCCAAAAGGGTTTAAGCCTCTTCGTCAGATTGACAAATTGCTGAAGGAACGCAAGAGTCATTTCTTCGAAGAGAAAATGTTGAGTTGGGCGGATGCGGAGCTTTTAGCTTACGGGTCGCTGCTTGCTCAAGGTAATATTGTAAGAATGAGCGGCCAGGATGTGAAGCGCGGTACGTTTTCACACAGACACTCATATCTATTTGATTCAAATACTAACGAACCATACTCCAACCTCGATCATATCCAGGAAGATCAGGAGCCGTTCCGAATATTCAATTCCCTGCTATCTGAGTATGCGGTGCTTGGTTTTGAATATGGTTATGCAATGGCTACACCGAACGCCCTTGTTATTTGGGAGGCACAGTTTGGAGATTTCTCCAATGGTGCTCAGGTGATGATCGACCAGTTCATTACCAGCGCAGAAACAAAGTGGCAGCGAATGAATGGCCTGGTAATGTTGTTACCTCATGGATATGAAGGCCAGGGACCAGAGCACTCAAGTGCACGCATGGAGCGCTATCTTCAGATGACAGCCCAAGAAAATATGGTTGTTGCGGACATTACTTCTCCAGCCAACTTCTTCCATTTACTGAGAAGACAGCTGACCTGGGAGTTTAGAAAACCTTGTGTTGTTTTCTCACCAAAATCTCTGCTGAGACATCCTAAAGTGATTTCTCCACTGGAGGAATTCACTAAAGGGAGCTTCCAGGAGGTAATCGGGGATAGCTATGTGACGAACAAGAATGTGAAGAAAGTACTGTTGTGTACTGGAAAAGTTTATTTTGATCTGCTGGAAGAGCAGCAGAAGAAAAAGGCTAAGGATGTGGCCATCGTGAGATTGGAACAGCTGTATCCTTTCCCTAAAAAACAACTTGAGGCAATACTGAAGAAATATAGCAACCCTAAATTGGTGTGGGTTCAGGAAGAGCCTGAAAACATGGGAGCCTGGGGCTTCATGTTGCGTGTATCTGGTTTGGATCTGACATTGGTTTCTCGCAAACCAATGGCTTCTCCGGCAACAGGATACTCTAAAGTTCACAAGAGTGAACAGGAAGAAATAGTGAAAAAAGCATTTGAATTATAATATTAAGAAATTATGAGCCTTGAAATGAAAGTACCGGCAGTAGGTGAGTCAATCACGGAAGTGACGGTAGCCCAATGGACTAAAAAGGACGGAGATATAGTAGCGATGGATGAGGTGATCTGTGAACTGGAGTCTGATAAAGCCACCTTTGAGGTGACGGCAGAAGCAGCAGGAAAGCTGTCTATCAAAGCACAGGAAGGAGATACCCTTGATATTGGTGCAGTGTTGTGTGAGATCGATGAGTCACAGGCTGCAGCTACTCCTGAAGAAAAACCTGCACCAGCGGCAGAGTCTAAATCTGAAAGTAAGCCAACCGGGGAAATCCATGAAATGCATGTGCCTGCAGTGGGTGAGTCAATTAATGAAGTGACGATTTCTACCTGGACAAAAGGTGATGGTGATGTTGTGGAAATGGATGAGGTGATTGCTGAGATAGAATCTGATAAAGCGACATTTGAGTTGACAGCTGAAGCTCCGGGAAAACTCCAGATCATAGCCAAAGAAGGTGAAACTCTGGAAATCGGGGCGTTGATTTGTAAGATTGAAGTAGCAGAAGGTGGTGCGCCAGCAGCTTCTTCAAGCACACCAGCAGAGTCTTCGTCTGCACCAGCAGCATCGGCAGATTCCAATGAAACTTATGCAACAGGACACGCATCTCCTGCAGCAGCTAAGATCCTACAAGAAAGAGGAATTTCACCTGATGAAGTTAAAGGCACTGGCAAGGATGGTCGCATCACCAAAGAGGATGCGATGAGTGCTCAGAAAGCTGCGCCTAAGCCGGCCGCTCCTAAAGAAGCTCCTCAGGCAGCACCATCTAAGCCATCTTTTGATGCTCCTGTGATCAATTCTGGAGTAAGTAGAGAAGAAAACCGTCAGAAGATGTCGTCTCTCAGAAAGACGATTTCACGAAGATTGGTTTCAGTGAAAAATGAAACGGCCATGCTCACCACCTTCAATGAGGTGAACATGCAGCCGATCATGGACATCAGGAAGAAATACAAAGAAAGCTTCAAAGACAAGCATGAAGTTGGTTTAGGCTTTATGTCATTCTTTACCAAGGCTGTTTGTATGGCACTTCAGGATTGGCCAGCGGTAAATGCTGCGATCGATGGAGAAGAGTTGGTTTACCATGACTACTGTGATGTATCTATCGCCGTGTCTACTCCAAGAGGTTTGGTGGTTCCGGTAATTAGAAATGCTGAAGCTTTGAGTTTCGATCAAATTGAAAAAGAAGTAGTGAGATTGGCGACCAGAGCTAGAGACGGCAAACTGAGCATTGAAGAAATGCAGGGAGGAACCTTCACGATTACCAATGGTGGAATCTTCGGGTCTATGCTTTCTACACCAATTATCAATGCACCACAATCCGGGATATTGGGAATGCATAACATCGTACAGCGACCAGTAGTGGAGAATGGTGAAGTGGTGGTAAGACCGATCATGTACGTGGCCTTGAGTTATGATCACCGGGTAATTGATGGTCGTGAATCAGTAAGCTTCCTCGTGCGAGTGAAAGAATTGCTTGAAGACCCAACAAGATTATTGCTGGGAGTATAACCGCCATTGTCAAACTAATTACAAAGATTAAAATCTAAAAATGATGGATTACCAGGTAACAGTCATAGGCTCAGGCCCCGGTGGGTATGTAGCGGCTATTAGAGCAGCTCAGCTGGGTTTCAAAACAGCCATTATAGAGAAATACCCTACTTTGGGTGGAACTTGCCTCAATGTAGGTTGTATTCCATCCAAAGCGTTGCTGGATTCTTCAGAGCATTTTCACAATGCTGAAACAACTTTCAAGGAACACGGAATTGATATTCCAAAGCCTAAAGTGAACCTAAAGCAAATGATCTCCCGAAAGGCAGATGTGGTCAAGCAAAATGTGGAGGGTATTGCTTACCTGATGAAGAAAAATAAGATTGATGTACTGCAGGGTGTGGGTTCTTTCAAGGACAAAAACACTATTGTGGTAAAATCAGATAAAGAAGAAAAGGAGATTACTTCTGAAAAAGTAATCATCGCTACTGGTTCTAAGCCTGCTACGCTGCCTTTTATCAAGCTGGATAAAAAACGAGTGATCACAAGCACAGAAGCTCTTGAGCTAAAAGAAGTGCCAAAACACATGATCATTATTGGTGGTGGAGTAATTGGTATGGAGCTAGGTTCCGTCTATGCCCGACTTGGAGCTAAGATTTCTGTGGTGGAATACCTGGATAACCTGATCCCAACGATGGATAGCACTATGGGGAAGGAGCTTCAGAAATCGCTCAAGAAACTTGGGTTTGACATTTATCTGAGCCACAAAGTGACCAAAGTGGAAGCCAAAGGCAAAGAGGTGAGTATAGTAGCAGAGACACCAAAAGGTGAAAATCTGGAGTTGAAAGGTGATTATTGTCTGGTTTCTATCGGAAGAAAACCTTACACTGATGGACTTGGTCTTGAAAATGTTGGGGTGAAAGTTTCAGAGCGAGGACAGATTGAAGTAGATGATCATCTGAAAACCAATATTGATAACATTTGGGCTATTGGTGATGTGGTTCGTGGCGCGATGTTGGCACACAAAGCAGAGGAAGAAGGTGTGTTTGTAGCGGAGCAAATGGCAGGACAAAAACCACATGTAAATTATAATCTTATTCCTGGAGTGGTTTATACCTGGCCGGAAGTTGCTAGTGTAGGGTTTACCGAGGAGCAGCTGAAGGAGCAAGGACGAAAATACAAGACTGGGAAATTCCCTTACAAGGCACTGGGTAGAGCCAGAGCTTCTATGGACATGGATGGCCTGGTGAAAGTGCTGGCTGATCAGGAGACCGATGAGATACTGGGAATGCACATCATCGGAGCAAGAGCTGCGGACATGATTGCGACCGGAGTGACTGCAATGGAATACAGAGCCTCCGCAGAAGATATCGCCCGAATGTCACATGCTCACCCAACTTATATGGAGGCTGTGAAGGAGGCATGTTTAGCAGCGACAGATAATCGACCCCTTCATATTTAGGATTCATAACGATACTTTTTGTGTTCATCGAAAAACCGTCATTCTGGCGGTTTTTCTTTTTTGTGTGGGATGCACATAGTTTATTTTTACCTACGATTGTATAATTCTCTGTTTTAGTTTTCATTAACCAATAGCTACTGTTTTTTTAATACTATCCATGAGACATATTCGGGTTTACCTAATAACTTTATAAGAACCCAGCAGTCTACAAAGTATATTATCCTAACCATGACAAGACCAGGACTTTACATTTTTTTCCTGTTATCTACATTGCTGACCATAGCACAGGTGCTTCCGCTTTCCAAAAGTGATTCTGGGGTGGTTTTGAAGAGCCTGGAAAAGTATGATTACCTCCTTAAACAAAATGATTTGAGAGGTGCATCTGGGGCACTTAACGATGCTGCCTTTGTGTTTTGGAATAACAATCACTATCAGGAAGCGGCTAATTATTATGAAAAGTCACTGGTGCTGAACGAAAAAGTAGCCAATGAAAATGGCATTGCCATGATCAATAACAATCTGGGGATGCTATACGCCGACCTTGGTAATTATGATAAATCGTTAGCCAGCTTTTCAAAAACACTGGCTTCCAGGAGAGCCAATAATGAGCAAATTGGGATAATCTCTGCACTGATCAATATGTCCGTAGTGCTCAACAACCTAAAGCGCTATGAGGAGTCTGTAGAGCATTTGAGCGAAGCATTGGATATCGCCCGAGAACTGTATGATTTGCACCAAATGAGGAGCGTTTATGGGATGCTTTCTGAGACTTATGAGAAAATGGGAAATGCCGAGAAGTCACTGTATTATTTCGGGTATTATAAAACATTCCATGAGCAAATTCAGCGTGACGAGGTAAAATCCATTAGTAAAGAGCTCCAAAAAGAAAAGCTTGAAAAGGAACTCCTTGCTGCTGATCAGGCCCTTAAAGAAAATGAGTTACTGAAAAAGGAGCTGGAGATATATAAAAAGGATGAAGAGCTTCAGGAGAAGGATTCTATTAACCAGTCTCTGTATTCCAATTTATCGAGAAAGGAGGCGGTGATAGAACTGCTTGAAAGAGACAAGAAGCTTCAACAAATGGAGGCAGAGGCTCAGGCTGCTACCAATCAAAAGTTGACGATAGAAAAGGCGAATCTTAGAACGACACTGATCATTGTACTGCTGGCGGTAGTGATTATCTCCACATTGATATGGACAAATGCTCGGAAGACTAAACGGCATAGAGACGAGCTTGCTATTAAAAATGAATCTATTGAAAGGCAAAGAAGTGAGCTGGAAATAGCCAATCAGACTAAAGATAGAATTTTCTCCATTATCTCTCATGATTTAAGAAGTCCTATCAGGTCACTTCAAGGCTTTTTTCATTATATCGACTTGTTTGAACTGCCGGAAGAGCTAAAAACAGCCTTAAGTGGAATGGAATCCGAGCTGATCAATAGTGCTTCATTGCTTGAAAATCTTTTGGCCTGGTCAAAATCCCAAATAGATAAGCATGAACCTCACGTGAGTGAATTTGAGGTGAAGGAAATAGTAGATACTACCGTGAGATTATTACAGCAGCAAGCTGTGAAGAAAGGAATTGAATTAATCAATCACTGTCAAAGTGAAGACACCATCATCAGTGATCCGCAGATGGTGCAGATAGCAGTAAGAAACCTCGTTCAAAATGCGATAAAGTTTACACCCGAAAAAGGGAAAGTGGAGGTGATTTATGGAAATGATGAGCGTGGAACATTTCTTAAAGTGAAAGATACTGGCGTTGGAATGACAAAGGGTAAGCTGAATTCACTTTTTGATATCAAAACTAATGAAAGCACTGAAGGTACGGCAAGAGAGAAAGGCTCAGGGTTGGGTTTGATTCTCACCAAAGAACTGGTGGAGCAGGCTGGTGGTAAACTGTCAGTGACCAGTGAACCAGGCCATGGAACAGAGTTTTCACTGTATTTTTCTAATGTACCAAAAAAGCAATTTGCCTAACCATTTTATAATGAAACAATTTCTTGTGATTTTCCTTATCGGAGTTTCGTTTGCGATTCAGGCGCAGGAGCGACCTACTCACTACACAGACTCTACGGGAAACCTCTATTGGCGAAGATCTACGCCACTCTATTTGTTTGTGTCGGACAAACCAGAAGGTGATAAAGTTCGCCTCAAGAGCCAATCTACTCCTCAATATGCAGACCCATTTTATTTGGATGCTGAGGGATTACACCATGTCATCCATCCACATGCTGTAAATCCCAAGACCATGAAGGTGGACCCAAATGCAGAAGTGAAGTTTGAGATTTGGGCAGATGGATTGCCACCAGTAACTAAAGTGAGCTATCAGAATGTGAGTAAACATACTTATAATGGCACTTTGTTTTACCAGTCAGGAATGGAAATTGAACTTACTGCGAAAGATCAGTTGTCTGGGGTACGTAAATTGGATTTTTCTATCAACGGAGAGCCATTTAGGCCTTATAAATCGGCTTTGAAATTTGTGAAAGCCGGGGACTATACAGTACAGTTCAAGAGTGAAGACCAGGTGGGAAATCAAGAGGAGGTACAAACGCTAAACTTTGTGATAGATGGTGAAGCTCCTGTCAGTAATTTGAATGTGAATGGTATTACTGATGACAATGTAGTTTCGATGGGATCAAAAATGTATTTCCTTTCATCTGATTCATTAGCGGGAACATCATCTGTAAGCTACAAATTTGATGAAGGTAATTATCGCAAATATGATGGAACAGAACTGCCATTTGCCACACTGGTAGAAGGTGATCACTCCATCTCCTATTTCTCTGAAGACTATGTTGGTAACAAAGAGGCGGAGAAAAGTTTCAACTTTTTCCTTGATAAGTCAGCTCCACTGATGGTAGCGGACGTACTTGGAGATAGGTTTATCGTTGGTGAGGAGATCTATTTTTCTGGGCGAACCAAGCTAAAGCTTACAGCTGTAGATAATAAAGTTGGGGTAAAAGAGATCATGTTTTCGGTGGATAATGAGGAGTTTAAGAAATATGAACAGCCGTTTTATCTTCCAAGCATCTCGGGAGTTCACCTGGTGAGATACTATTCAGTTGATAACCTTGATAATTCCACAGCAGATCAGAAGAATGCAAGATTTATAGGTCAAGGTGGTTTTGAAGAGTTCAAGCACAATGTGAATAAGTTTTATGTGGACCTCACAGGTCCTTTAATTACACATGCAGTAACACAGTACTCATTTACACGTGGAGATAGTTTGTTTTTAGGGCCATATTCAAAAATCAAGCTCTCTGGTCAGGATCCGGAATCAGGACTCAACAAGCTGACCTACAATTTAGCTGGTGAAGTGGGAGAGATAGATTATTCGGCTCCATTCACATTGGATAAGGAAGGGTATAAAGTGCTGAACTATTATGGTTATGATAATGTAAACAACCGCAATGTGGCAAAATTTGCCTTTTACCTGGATGCTACACCTCCGGATATATTCATTCAGTTCAACACTGGTAGCATTGAGAGCAAAGAAACTAAGCTCGTTTACCCGATTACATCAGGGATATTCCTTTCTGCTACGGATCAAACTTCTGGGGTCAGCAGTGTGAGTTACAGTCTCGATGGAGAAATATTTAAGCCCTATGCAGGCTTGATAAGTCGCCTTAAAAAGGGAAAACATAAGTTGACAGTGAAAGCCAAAGATTTCCTCAATAATGAGGCTACAAAAGAAATTACTTTTTTCATAAAGTAATATTTGACTGATCAACGAAAAGGCCTGTTTGAAAGCAGGCCTTTTTCATTTAAAATCAATTTGTTAGAAGGAAGTCTGGGTTGTTATTTCATGCTTTTGTAAGTTCTCAGGATACCAACTACCCCAACCAATATTCCACCACCAAGACATACATAATACCAGGGTTCTGGCAATGTATAAGAACCTGAAAATTCATTTCCTATCACTTTCACAAGGTCCTTTGGTGAGTGCGTTTGAGCCCAATAGATTAAGAAAACTCCTATGGCAATCAAGAGGATGCCGCGGATCATACCATTTTTCATATGTTCAAATGTGTTTAGTTCACTCTGAATCTAATCATTTTAACACAAACCAAAAACTGACTTATCCTTCTACCAGCTTCTTCAAGTCACCTAAAACTGCCGTCCAGTTTTCCGTAGAGTGCTGTAGAGTTTCCTCATTCTCAAAGCCTTCCTGTAAAAGAGTAAGTCGGGTTGATGATCTTTTTTGGTGATGGTGAATGTAAGCGTCGATCTGTTTTCTGTTTTGTCTTCAAGTTGAGAGAAACTGCTGATGTAATTGTACTTCAGAGTTTTTTCAGGTTCAATTTCCAGAATAGTAGCTGAGTCTTTGTATTCAGTTCCTTCCCATTCACCTCTGAAAATCAGGTCACTTCCTTTTTTCCAGTCACTAACTGCTTCTGTTCCGAACAAATAGATCTTAATTTTCTCCGGGTTTACCAAAGCATTCCATACGTCTGATACTGATCCATTGATGTCAATAGCAGTGTTGAACTTTAAGTTTTGATTGATCATGTCAATTGATTTAGTCAGAAATAATATGAAAATGCTGGATAGAACCATTCTCAGATGATTCTATAAGTTGAAAATATCGGTTAGCCACATCATTGCTCTCGGCTGCTTTCATTGCCTTTTTTGCTTCTGCTTCACTTTTCCAATAGATCAGGTCGGCCCAATTATTTGCACCTTTACGTAAAAGTTCTCTCCTTATAAATCCTGGCTGAGTGATGAGGAATTCCTTTTCGAGCCTGGAAGACATTTGCAAAAACTCCTCTTCGGTTACACCATCTCTCACCTGAAAAGGTGCATATTCCAAAACAGTCTTGTCAGGGAATTCTGCTTTGAAATGGGGGTTATAAATGAGACCCACCACGTTTTGCCAGGGATCTTTAACTAAAGCAACCCTTATCCCACCACCAACATCGTTTGGCGCTTCTAGTTCCTTAGCTCCATGACTAACCATTTTGTCATATGCATCTACAATATCATCGACTGCCCAGTAGGCGAGCACATTTTCAGTTTTGACAGAGTTATTGGGTTCTGGCAGAAGTCCCAGCTCGTAACCCCCGATATTGAATCCCACATAAAATGGTTCATCAAAATACGGTTGAGTACCGAATGCCTCACTGTACCATTTTTTGGCAGCAGCAAGGTCATCCACCTTATAAATGACTGTTCTCAGTCCCTGTGCTTGAATGTTCATGTTTGTTTGGCTTTGAATAGAAAAAATAGGATAAATGCTTACGAGTGTAATCGACAGATAAATTCTTATGGTATTCATGATACAGGGTATCTGATAATGGTTTTTAGTTTTTCCGGTGCAACCCTACGAGGGTCTGACAGGTAGATTTCCTTATGATGCCCAGTGATCTTCAGATCATTTTTCATCATATACTCCATCAATTTGGAGAGCGTGGCTTCTTCCTGATCATAAGAGCCCAGGTGAAGAATTTGAACATGTTTTGTTGCTTCGTATGTTTCAAACTTCGCTTCGTTGATTTCTTTCAGATTGGCTTTTTTGGCTTTGACCTGATGAACTGCCCTGAAAAAATGGTCACTCTCCACCACATCTGGCATCCTGATCATGATTTTCCAAAGCCACAGATCTCTTGGAGTTTGATTGAAGAGACTTTGATCATCTCCTGCTATCCACCACTCGCATTCCATTTTTGGTACGGAGAAGTCATTATCTTCACCTTTGCAGATGAATTTTATACCGTAAGCGATTGAGTAAATAGCCTCTGTGGCATCCTCAAAGGCTTGTCCGTTTGGATCACCCTGACCCTCAATAGTCAGATAATAGTATTTTTCTGTTTCCAGAATTTCCGGGCTTTGACTCGCTTTATAATATTGAGAGTCAGTTTTTTGAAGATCGATTTTCGTCAGTTCCATTGCTCAGTGATATTGATTCATGAAACAAAGAAAATTTCAAGAGTGACAGCCCTATGTCACTGAGTGTTTACAGCGGTCAAAGTTTTTTTGTGATGTGCAATTAATTCTTCAGAATAGGCCAGAACCATGTCTTGAAGTAGCGGAGGGGAAACCACAGTAGCATGTTTGCCAAACATGAGAATCCATCTTGCTATATACTCATAGCTTGGTGTGATGAAGTTCATTTCTATCATATCTCCATCTGCTGTTTCATCCGTAAACCCATAGTGATACTTCTGCTCCTGGATGAATCTTGACATTTTTCTGGTAAACCGAATCGCCACCTCGTTGGCATCAGTTCCTCCTACCATTCCATGCACAAAAGTGATAAAATTCGGATGGTCATTTGGATCATACTTTTCACTTAGTATGGTGATACTTTGAATCCTGTCGGTCCGGAAATCTCTGAAATCTTCTCTCAAATGACAATATCCAATCAGGTGCCAGCGAGAAGTATAATGAACTAGGCCTAAAGGTGTAACTGTGCGCTGGGAGTGAGTATCATTATAGTTTGAGTGATAGCCAATTTTGATTTTCTGTCTTGAGGCCAGAGCAAGCTGTATTTCAGAAATATGTGAATCGGGGAATCCAACATTTCTGGATAGTGGAGAACCAACAACCGAAATACTGTTTTCCAGATTTTCCAAAAATTCTTTGTCCCGATAGCGGAGCACTGCTTTGATTTTATACATAGCCTCTCCAAAGCTTTGCGCAATTTGAGAATCTGCATTTTTCTCAATCAACTTGGCACCAAGCAGAATAGCTCCAGCTTCTTCCTTACTAAAAACTACAGGAGGCAAATGGTAGCCTTCTACAATGAAATATCCTTCACCGGCATTACCACCAATAGGCACTCCCGCCTCTAAAAGCGATTTGATATCCCGAAAAAGCGTTCGGCGACTCATGCCAAAGCGTTCTTCCAGCTCTTCAATAGGAACGCGTGGTTTGCCTTGAAGCTGAACAAGAATGGCTGTGAGTCTATCAATTCTATTCATTTTGAAAGGTGATTCAATTAAATCATTGAGAAATTTTCTTTTTATTCGGATAAATTTATGAATATGTCAATATTCTCATCTTTAAGTCAAATTACTTTTTATCCGTTTCCCCGTGGAAGATCCCTGTCTTAAATTTGCCCCAATTTGTACTTACGTAAACCTCCTACAATATGCCAAAAGATTCCAGTATTAAGTCTGTCCTCATCATCGGGAGTGGTCCCATCATCATTGGTCAGGCTTGTGAGTTTGATTATTCAGGATCACAAGCTTCCAAATCTCTCCGTGAAGAGGGTATTGAAGTAATACTCATCAACAGCAATCCTGCCACGATTATGACAGACCCTGTCACGGCAGATCATGTGTATCTCTTGCCGCTGACAAAGAAATCTATTAAAGAAATTCTTGAAAAGCACAAAATTGATGCAGTTCTTCCCACACAGGGAGGTCAAACCGCCCTCAACCTGGCTATCGACTGTGATAAAGCCGGAATTTGGGAACATTACGGTGTGAAAATCATTGGCGTAGATATCAACGCCATTGAAACTACGGAGGATCGTGAGAAATTCCGGCTTAAAATGCAGGAAATCGGTGTTGGAGTCTGTAAAGGTGAGACTGCTACCTCTTTTCTGAAAGGTAAAGAAATTGCTCAGGAAATCGGTTTTCCGTTGGTGATCAGGCCCTCATACACACTCGGAGGATATGGAGGAGGATTTGTGCATAATCCCGAGGAGTTTGATAAAGCACTGAACGCAGGTCTACAGGCATCACCGATACATGAGGTATTGGTAGAGCAGAGTATCATGGGTTGGAAGGAATATGAGCTTGAACTGCTTCGTGATAACCTTGGCAATATCATCATCATCTGTAGCATCGAGAACTTCGATCCTATGGGTGTTCATACCGGAGACTCTATTACTGTGGCACCAGCTATGACATTGCCAGACACAGTATATCAGAAAATGCGGGACCTGGCAAAAACCATGATGAATGCCATCGGTCAGTTTGCAGGTGGATGTAATGTGCAATTTTCCGTTCATCCGGAGACTGATGAAATCATTGGTATTGAGATCAACCCTCGTGTATCCCGTTCTTCAGCTTTGGCATCTAAAGCAACTGGTTATCCTATTGCTAAAGTGGCAGCTAAACTGGCCATTGGATATAATCTGGATGAGTTGAAAAACCAAATTACGGGAACTACTTCTGCATTCTTCGAGCCAGCACTTGACTATGTGATTGTGAAAATCCCAAGATGGAATTTTGATAAATTCCAGGGTTCTGATAGAAAGCTAGGTCTGCAAATGAAGTCCGTAGGAGAGGCCATGGGAATAGGTAGGAATTTCCAGGAAGCCCTCCAAAAGGCATGTCAGTCATTGGAAATCAAAAGAAATGGATTGGGCGCCGATGGTCGGGAATTGAAAGATCAGCAGGCTATTCTTTATAGTCTTGAGCATCCAAGCTGGAACAGACTGTTCCATATTTATGATGCTTTCAAACTTGGTATCCCATTCAAAACCATTCATAAACTCACCAATATCGATCCGTGGTTCTTACACCAGATCGAAGAACTAATTCTTCTGGAGAAGGAAATTGGTCATTACACTCTGGAAGAGCTACCAAGAAATTTGTTGAAAGAAGCAAAAGAGAAAGGTTATGCGGACCGACAAATTGCTCATATAGTAGGCTGCCTGGAAAGTGAGGTCTATCACAAAAGAAATGAACTTGGTATCAAGCGGGTGTATAAACTGGTAGATACATGCGCCGCAGAGTTTGAAGCACAGACACCATATTACTATTCATCTTTTGATGATGAGAATGAGTCTGTTTCGAGTGATAAGAAGAAAGTCATTGTTCTTGGTTCTGGTCCCAATAGAATAGGTCAGGGTATCGAGTTTGACTATTCGTGTGTTCACGGAGTGATTGCAGCCAAAGAGTGCGGCTATGAGACCATCATGATCAACTGTAACCCGGAGACGGTTTCTACTGATTTTGATACAGCTGATAAATTGTATTTCGAGCCGGTATTCTGGGAGCATATTTATGACATCATCCTTCACGAAAAACCAGAAGGAGTTATTGTTCAGCTTGGAGGTCAGACAGCCCTGAAACTTGCTGAGAAACTGAATAGATACGGTATTAAAGTAATAGGCACAAGCTACGAGGCACTTGATCTTGCAGAAGATAGAGGTAGATTCTCTGACTTGCTGAAAGAACAGAAAATTCCTTACCCGGAGTACGGAACGATAGAAACTGCAGATGAAGCCATTGAGCTTTGTAAAGAAATTGGATTTCCTCTACTGGTAAGACCAAGCTACGTTCTTGGAGGTCAGAGTATGAAAATTGTGATCAACGAGCACGAGATGGAAGAGCATGTGGTGAACTTGCTCAAGGATAAGCCTGATGGTAAGATCTTGCTGGATCACTTCCTGGAAGGAGCTATCGAAGCTGAAGCCGATGCAATCTGTGATGGAGAGGATGTTTACATTATAGGCATAATGCAGCACATAGAGCCAGCAGGTATTCATTCTGGTGATTCTTATGCAGTGCTTCCTCCTTACAATCTGGGAGATTTCGTGATTCGTCAGATTGAGGAGTATACGATCAAAATTGCCAAAGCACTTCAGACTGTCGGCTTGATCAATATTCAGTTTGCCATTAAGGATGACAAGGTTTATATCATCGAGGCAAACCCAAGAGCTTCACGAACTGTTCCTTTTATATGTAAGGCATATCGTGAACCTTATGTCAACTATGCGACTAAAGTGATGCTGGGTGAGAAAAAGGTTAAGGATTTTGATTTCAAGCCATATAAGCATGGTTATGCAATCAAAGAACCGGTTTTTTCATTCCACAAATTCCCGAATGTAAACAAGGAACTCGGCCCTGAAATGAAATCCACAGGTGAAGCGATTTACTTTATTGATGATTTGATGGACGATTATTTCTTAGAAATCTACGCAGAACGAAACCTGTACCTCAGTAGATAAGTTAATAGAATGTTATGTTGAAATTCTTATTAATATTAGTTCTCATCTTTTACCTGATTTATCGTATTGGTGGATTCTTGTTTAGAATGCTTTTTATTGGAGCTCAAAAACAACAGCAACAATATCAAAACCAATCGCAGCAGCAATCTCACCGAAAAGCACCCAATAGCAATCTGAATATTGACTATGCACCTGGAAGTAAGCAGGAAGATAAAAAGGGAGGAGATTTTAAAGGAGGAGAATACGTTGATTACGAGGAAGTAAAATAGTCGAAACACATATACATAAAAAGGTGGCCCTAAGCCACCTTTTTGGCTTACTCTCGATTTTGAGTAATCTTTGCGTTCGTTTTACAACGACAAAAATCCATCACCGCTCTGCATATTCAAGAACATCACTTAGTTTTGCATCTCACTTCAAAATCAGCGTATGGCTTGGTTTAAAAGACAGGACAAAGGAATACAGACTCCAACGGAGAATAAAAAAGAGGCCCCCGACGGGCTTTGGTACAAAACCCCAAGCGGCAACATCATTCACATGCGTGAGCTTAAAAACAATGCTTACGTTTGTCCAGACGATGATTTTCATGTTAGAATAGGGTCAAAAGAATACTTCGAAATTCTGTTTGATGGCAACAAGTTTACAGAACTGGATGCCAACCTGACATCAGGAGACCCATTGAAATTCACTGATAGTAAGAAATATCCGGATAGAATAGCCGCAACTCAAAAGAAAACAGAGTTGAAAGATGCAGTGAGAACTGCACACGGAAAGATGAATGGCAGAGACATTACTATCTGCTGTATGGATTTTGCGTTTATCGGAGGATCAATGGGATCCGTAGTTGGGGAGAAAATTGCCCGAGGAATCGATTACTCATTGAAAAAGAAAATACCATTCCTGATGATATCAAAATCAGGAGGAGCTCGTATGATGGAGGCTGGCTACTCGCTTATGCAAATGGCCAAGACTTCAGCAAAATTAGCTTTGCTTTCTGAAGCTAAAATCCCTTATATATCACTTCTCACAGACCCAACCACCGGGGGTGTGACAGCCTCTTATGCCATGCTTGGCGATTTTAACATTGCTGAACCAGGAGCCTTGATTGGCTTTGCTGGCCCGCGTGTGATTCGCGAAACAATTGGTAAAGATCTGCCAAAAGGCTTCCAAAGCTCGGAGTTTGTGCTTGAACATGGCTTTTTGGATTTTATTGTAGACAGACGTCAGCTTAAGAATAAACTGACTTCTTTGCTCAAAATGATCTATTGATTGGTAAACAATCTGTGGTTCATTGCGTTTGCAAAACGAGAATTAATTAGACGTATTCTGTCTTTATTCAGAAACGTTTATCTTATATATTTGCTCACAATTAGTTAAATCAAAAGGCTTCAGCCCTATGTCATCAGTTATAATAACTTCAATTATTGCTTTCACGGTAGTAATTCTCCTCTTGGTTTTAATCTTGCTTTTTGCACAGTCTAAGTTGGTGCAATCCGGCCCGGTTAAAATCATTATCAATGGAGATGAGGCTAATCCGGTAACTGCACCAGCGGGATCATCACTTTTATCAACCCTGGCAGGTCAGAAGATATTTTTACCATCAGCTTGTGGAGGTGGAGGTACTTGTGCTCAGTGTAGATGCACTATCAAAGAAGGAGGAGGAGAGGTTCTTCCTACTGAAACAGGCCACCTTAGCAGAACAGAACAAAAAGAAGGTGTTCGTCTTGGCTGTCAGGTGAAGGTAAAACAAGATATGCGTATCGAGATTCCTGAGGAGATTTTCGGTATTAAGAAATGGGAAGCTACGGTAGTAAGAAACTACAATGTGGCTTCATTCATCAAAGAATTTGTGGTGGAAATCCCAGTGGAGATGGATTATCAGGCTGGTGGTTATATCCAGATAGAAGTTCCGGAATGCGAGATTGACTACAAGGATATGGATATCACAGCTCATCCGGAGGAACATGATGATCCTAAAAAATTCCAGATGGAATGGGACAAGTTTGGTCTTTGGGATCTGAAGATGAAGAATGACGAAACTATAGAGCGGGCTTACTCCATGGCTTCTTACCCTGCAGAGGGTCGTGAGATCATGCTAAACGTAAGGATTGCTACACCACCATGGGATAGAAATGCCAATGGATGGATGAAGGTAAATCCAGGTATAGCCTCTTCATATATATTCTCTAGAAAACCAGGTGACAAGGTGACCATTTCAGGACCTTACGGAGAGTTCTTCATCAATCCATCTGAAGCAGAAATGTTGTATGTTGGTGGTGGCGCAGGAATGGCACCAATGAGATCCCACCTTTATCATTTGTTCAGAACATTGAAAACCGGTAGAAAAGTATCTTACTGGTACGGAGGTAGATCTAAAAGAGAGCTATTCTATCTTGATCATTTCTACCAACTGGAAAAAAGTTTCCCGAATTTTAGCTTTTTCATCGTTCTTTCCGAACCTCTTCCTGAGGATAACTGGAAAGTGAAAAAAGATATCAATGATAAAGAAGGAGATGGGTTCCTTGGCTTTGTACACCAGGCTGTGATAGATCAGTATCTGAGCAAACACGACTCTCCTGAAGACATTGAGCTTTACTTCTGCGGACCTCCATTGATGAATGCTGCTGTAGAGAAAATGGGAGTTGACTTTGGTATTCCAGATGAGAATATCAGATTTGACGATTTCGGAGGATAATTCATAGAAATTTGAAAGAATACAAAAAGGGAATGCGAGAGCGTTCCCTTTTTATTTGCTACCTCCTGTGTAATTCTTGGCAAGTCTACCTCAATCACTTATTCAATTTATTATAGTTTTGTTACCAGCCTAAGTCTTAAATCGCATGGATCTTAAACTCTTCTTCGACCCTGTTTCTCAGGATCACAAACTTGACCGACTCCCATCTTCAGCCATCGCGCATTCCATGTATATCTATACTGATCGGCTAACTGATGTGGAAGAAATGGATATTGCTATTATCGGTCTGCAAGAGTCCAGAGGAGCTGAGGAAGTCCACCAAAGTGGAATTCGTCTTGCGGCTGAGGAAATAAGAAAGAGTTTTTATCCTTTGAAAAAAGGTTCTGGCAATTTGAAGATTGTGGACCTGGGTAACTTCAGAAATGGTCCCGAGCTGGAAGACACTTATTTAAGACTACAGGAAGTTTGTGGATATCTGATGGAGCATAATGTGCTGCCATTGATCATTGGTGGTAGCCATAACCTGGACATTGGACAGTATCAAGCTTATGAGAATCAGGAGAAGATCATCACTTTGCTTAATATTGACAATAAGCTGGATCTCAATGATCCAAATACTGGATTGCCCAATCAGACTCATATTCACAGAATATTCAAGCATGAGCCGAACTTTCTGTTCAACTACTATCAATTGGCACATCAGTCATATCTCGTAGAGACAAAGGAAGTTGATCTTTTAGAAAAGCTGTATTTTGAAAGTGTCAGGCTTGGAGTGGTAAAGGAGAATATCAAAGAGTTGGAGCCTATTGTTCGGGATGCAGATATGGTGAGTTTTGATGTGTCCGCCATTCAGGCGCATTATTGTCCGGGAGCCACAGATAGTAAAGTATACGGACTTACCGGAGAAGAAGCTTGTCAGCTGTGCTGGTATGCTGGGCTTAATGATAAACTGAGTTCTATTGGTTTCTATGAGTATGATGTGGAAAAAGATACCCCGGATCGGAAGACAGCTTTTGTAATATCAACAATGATCTGGTACTTTATCGAGGGCTATTATAATCGGAAAGGAGATAAGAATATTCGCTCTAATGATTATTTGATCTATGAAGTGCCAATGGGAGGAGAACCCTCTTCAATACGGTTTTATAAAAGTAAGATTTCGGAAAAGTGGTGGATGGAAGTGCCACATCCGGAAGAAAAAGTAGGCTTTATGAGGAGTAGGATGATTCCTTGCAGCTATTCTGACTATGAGACTGCTCTTGCTGGAGAGCTACCTAATCGATGGATTACTACTTACTCTAAAATGATTTAAAATTCCTGGGGGATCACTATCCAAAGAATAATGTACACAAGCAGACCAGGGAAAGCTGCACTCAATACCGACAAAAGAACATAAGCAATTCTCACCAGCGTAGGGTCCAGGTCAAAATATTGTGCAATTCCACCACATACGCCTCCTAGCATTGAGTCAGTTCTGGATCTGAAGAGTCTTTTTGCCATTTCTGTCATTTTACTTGTTGTTTAAATATGGGAGATTTTTGGTAAATACATGAAATAATCTCATTCCTGAGTTGTACTTGTTACTACCAGTGCCACCTGAGTTTTTGTCTACTTTAGGGTTTTCGATATCAGCAACCGGTTTCACAGACGCATCCAATTGGTCAGCAGTGAAAGTAGGTCTGTATATCGTCATCAGTAGAGCGATGATCACCCCAATGATTATCAGAATTGTTTTGGTATAACCTCTTTTAATATTTCTTGAATTGTTTGACATCACGATTCACAAGTTTACAACAGGCGTGCCAATATTTGTAACGTGCTGTAAAACAGATAATTGCGCGATGTTGATGGATTCTTCTTGAATATACATGTCCGATATCGATCGCTTTTATAAAAAAAACTGTCCGGTATGATGCAACGCCAATTCTCAATGATAGAGTGGATTTATCAAATTGAAAATTCACCATTGAAGAAAAGTGCTCATATGGGCATTAAATCACGATTTTAGTTTTTGGAATGCTTTTTTCGCTATTCTGTGCGAATCAAATGAAATAAATATCGCTATGAAAAATTTTATGAAATTTCTGATTATTCCATTCATTGCTTTATCAATCGTTTCTTGTTCACCTAACAAGTCTGAGAAAAATAAGGATCATCTGTCTGAGATGCAAAGTGACTTTAAGAATGAGCAAAAAGATCTAAAGTTGGAATTGGAAGAAATCAAGCTCAATATTGAAACCGAATTGGATAAAATTGATGATAAAATCAGGGATGCTTCTGATGAGAATAAGACGAAGCTTGAAAAGATGAAGTCTAATTTAAATGAGAAACTGGATGACCTGGATCGATCCATAAGAAAAGTGGATAATTCTACGGCTCAGGCCTGGAACGACACTAAAGAAGCAGCCAAAAAAACAGGTTCTGATATTAAAGGATCTTTGAATGAATTTGGAGGTAAAATAGAGAAGATCTTTTCCGAAGAATGATCCATAATTTAAATTGACATTATGTTCACGCGCCATTCTCAAAGCGAGGATGGCGTTTTTTATTTAGATTCTGAATAAAAAAATATGGATTTCAGATTTGTTTAGAATTCAGTATTTGCGCCTCATGCCTTAGAAAAATACCATTCATTTGATTGGTTTACATTGAAGGATATATCACTCCAAAATCTCTATTTTTGATCCTGAAGTTGATATATTGGTTTTCAAAGAATTATAAGATCATTGAAAAACAGTTTAATAAGAACTTGAAAAAATCACTTTTGTGTTAATCATTTTTCCTTATGGTTAATTGATTTATATATTCTGAATTCAGGACTTTTTCAGATTTCCTACCGATTGTGTTCAGATGTGTGTCGTTGGTTTGTGTGTATAAAATCAACGAAAATATATGAATCACATTAGCTGGAAATCGTTAGGAGTTTATCTGGCAATCTCAATTTTTAGTCTTACGGTAGCTGTTGGTCAGGTTTGGAATGATCCTGTTTTATCAACTGATTCCACTATGTCTTTGGTCCAGTGCCTGGACGCAGCAGTGGCGAACTACCCAAGTATCAAGGCTAAAATGGCTGAAACATCAGCCGCCAATGAAGAACTCAAACGTAGCAAAGCGTCAAGAAATCCTAAACTGATGTTTCAGGAGCAAATCATGTATGCTTCTGCCAACACACTTCCTGGTACTTTTTGGCCTAATGCAGGTTATGCACTTCCTTCAGCTGGATCAGTAAGGGACAAGCAAATTTGGAAAGGGGCTTGGGAACAGTATACTACATTAATGCTAGAAGGGCCAATTACCACATTCGGGAAAATTAAATATGATATTGCTGTATCCCAGCAAGCTAAGTCTACTGCTGACTATGATTATTTGAATGAGGTATTTCAGCATAAGATAAAGGTTGCCGATACTTACCTTAAACTTCTCACATTAAGAAAGATCACCAACGTACAGCGGACCAATCTGAAAAGAGCTCAGGATATCAAAGCTGTAATTGATTCAAAAGTTAATGGAGGTTTGAGACCTGGTGTTGATAGTTCATTTGTAAGTGCCGAGCTATCGAAAGCAAAACTTACACTGCTTGAAGCAATCAGACAGGAAAAAGTTACTGAATTGTATTTGGGCGAACTAACAGGGCTTTCCGGAGTTTCTGTTGTACCAAAAGCAGAGGAGCCAATTAAAACGCTCCCAGCCAGTCCTAATATCGAAATTGACTACTTGAAAAACCCATCCATACTCTATGCCAAATCAAAGTGGATGGAAAATGTACAAAGAGAAGAAAAGGCTAAGCGAGCATGGATGCCAACCATTAATTATATGGTGGCGGGGATTGGTCGTGGGTCTGGTGTTACAGACCCCACAACAGAGTTGAATTATACTGAGAAATTCATGTCAGGTATTAGATACAGACGATATAACTACCTGGCTGGAGTGTATATCAGATGGAATGTATTCGAGTTTACTAAGAGTACTCATGAGCGTAAGATTGCTCATAGTCTGGCTTCCTCTTCGAAATATAACTTAGATGAAGTTGAGTTGATAACAACAAGAGCTCTTGATGACGCTAAACTTCAATTGTCTCTTTCTATTCAAAAAGCACAAGAAGCTCCTATCCAATTACGATCTGCGAAAGGTGCCTATGGACAGGCGTTTGCAAGATATGATAGTGGGTTAGCTACGCTTCCGGAGCTTTCTGATAATCTGGTTCTGTTGAATAGAGCGGAAGCAGATATGGCTATTGTTTATTTCAATGTGTGGCGCTCTGTGTTAAAGGAATCTGCTGCTTCAGGAGATTTTGATTTTTTCTTAAGCCAATTATCACTCTAATTATAAATTAATATATGTACGGATTAATTAAAAGTGCACTTAGACATCCTATAACAATTGTTGTAGCGATTATAGGTGTTGTATTCTTTGCAGTGATGGCTGCAATGAAGATTAAGGTGGATATTTTCCCCGAATTGGATATGCCAACCATATATGTGGCTCAGCCATATGGTGGTATGGCTCCTGATAAAATGGATGCATTCATTGCAACACGTTATCAAGACCAGTTTTTGTATGTATCTGGTATTAAAAACATCGAAACAAAAACTATTCAGGGTCTATCTCTGATAAAATTGACTTTCTACCCAGGCACCGACATGGCTCAATCAGCCGCAGAGGTTGCAAACCAGGTGACCAGGGCCCAATCATATATGCCTCAGGGTACGGTACCTCCGCAGGTTGTTCGCTTTGATGCCAGTTCAATACCTGTAGGCCAGTTAGTGTTCGAAAGTAAAACTCGTTCACTGAATGACATTCAGGACATTGCAGCGTCACGTATCCGTCCTATGTTCTCCACTATACCAGGGGTAAGTTCTCCACCACCATTTGGAGGAAACCAAAGAAGTATCATCATTAAGGTGGATCCTAAGAAGATGCGTGGTTATGGTTTGACGGCTGAGCAAATAGTAACTGCAATTGCCAAAAACAATCAGCCATCTGCTGCAGGTAACATTAGAGAGGGTGATAAGCTGGTGATGACTCCTTTGAACTCACTGATAGGTGACCCACAGGAATTTCTGGATGTAGCTATCAAGACAAAAGATGGCTCTAGTGTATATGTGAAAGATATTGGATCCGTAGAAGACGCAGCAGACATCACTGTTGGGTATGCTTTGATCAACGGAAAACGAGCGGTTTATATCCCCGTAGTAAAGAAATCTGATGCATCTACTGTAGACGTGGTAAATAACGTGAAAAACGCTATGCCTACACTAAGAGATGCAATTCCGGCAGACGTACATATTAATTACGAGTTTGACCAAAGTGTTTATGTAATGAACGCTTTGAAAAACGTATTGAGTGAAGGTTTGATTGGAGCGGTACTTACGGGTTTGATGGTACTATTCTTCCTCGGAGACTGGAGAAGTGCATTGATCGTAATTCTTACCATTCCATTTGCCCTGGCTTCTGCTTTGGTTGCTTTGAAACTAGCCGGCCAGACACTTAATATTATGACATTGAGTGGTCTTGCGCTTGCAATTGGTATCCTGGTGGATGAAGCCACGGTAACCATTGAAAACATTCACCAGCACTTTGAAATGGGAAAGCCTAAGGCACGAGCTGTTTGGGATGCATGTGCTGAAATGGCTTTCCCTAAGATTCTGATCTTGTTCTGTATCCTCGTGGTATTTGCTCCGGCATTCATGATGAATGGTATTCCGAGATCCATGTTCCTTCCGCTTTCATTGGCAGTAGGTTTCTCAATGATCGCCTCATTCATTTTGTCACAGACTTTGGTGCCAGTATTGGCCAACTGGATTGTAAAACATACTCATGAGCATCATGGAGAGACACCTTCTATGACTAACACTCATGAAGAAGATGTACAAGTAGAAACGGCTAAAGATGCTGAACCTTTAAAAGGCTTCGAAAAATTCAGAGAAGCTTATGTGCATCTGATTGAAAAAATGTTGCCGAGGAGAAAAATCATCATTACTGCATATCTAGTTATCTCTATGCTTTTGGTAGTGCTTGGTTTTACATGGATTGGAACAGATATACTTCCTCAAACCAACAACAATCAATTTCAGCTGAGAATGAGTGCTCAGGATGGTACTCGAATTGAGGTTACTGAACAGAAATATCTTCAGATGCTTCGGTTGATCGAGGACATTGTGGGAAAAGATAATGTAGAAATCAGTTCTGCCTATGTGGGTACACAGCCTTCCAGTTATGGTACCAGCCCGATCTTCGTATTTACCAGCGGACCTCACGAAGCAGTACTTCAGATGGCATTCAAAGAGCACGCAGAAATAAATCTTGAAGATTTTAAAGAAAAGCTAAGGTCCAGAATGGCGGTAGAGATGCCAGATACCAAACTGAATTTTGAGCCAATCGAATTGACAGAAAAAATGATGAGCCAGGGAGCTTCTACTCCTGTTCAGATAGAAGTTGCTGCAAAGGATATCTATCAGGCAAGAGCTTTTGCTGAAAAGATCCTCGGTAAGATGAGGGATATAGATTACCTAAGAGATTTGAGAATAGCTCAACCATTGGATTATCCTGCATATGATATCGTGATGGACAGAATTCTGGCAGGTCAGATGGGTATCAATCCTAAGGATGTAGCACAATCCATGGTGGCATCCACTTCAAGTAGCCGATTTACAGAGAAGAACTTGTGGCTGGATGAATACAAAGGGTTGGCATATCAGGTACAGGTACAGATTCCGGAATACAAAATGGAAGACTATACGGATTTGGCTGCAATTCCTTTGGATGCGGATGGTAGAAAAGTGATGTTGTCAAACATTGCTGATATCAAGCCAATTACTATGCCTGGTGAGATTGATAGAAAGGGACCAAACAAGATTGTAACAATCGTGGCAAACCTTCACAACATGGACTTGGGAGCAGCAAGTGCTGATGTGTCTGAGGCCATTAAGGCTGCAGGATCACCACCTAGAGGTGTGCTTGTGGAGATGAAAGGTCAGGTGCCATTGTTGAACGAAACATTAAGCAGTTTGCAGGTAGGACTTGGAGTAGCAGTAATCGTTATATTCTTGCTCTTGAGTGCAAACTTCCAGTCATTCAAATTATCAACGGTAGTATTATCGACTATTCCAGCAGTACTGGTAGGAGCGGTATTTACACTTCTGGCAACGGGCTCAACACTGAACCTTCAGTCTTATATGGGCTTGATCATGTCAGTAGGTGTGGCTACATCCAATGCCTTGCTGTTGGTGGTAAATGCAGAACATTTAAGACTAGATACTAAGAATGTAGAATGGTCAGCGGTGCTGGCAGCACGTAGTAGGATCAGACCAATCCTTATGACAGCTATTGCGATGATCATGGGTATGATACCTATGGCGTCAGGCCTTGGAGAAGGCGGTGGACAAGTTGCTCCCCTTGGCCGGGCGGTAATTGGCGGTCTTGTTGCTTCTACGGCTGCAGCCCTGCTATTCCTACCATTAGTATTTACATCTATTCAGAAGTCTGCATCTTTTGATAGTGTGTCTCTCGATCCGGAGGATAAGGAGAGTAAATTTTATGAACCCGCAAAACTTGAACAATAAATGAAGACCATTCACACAATTAACAGTAGTAATTACATGAAAAAAGTACTGAAGAGAGCATTGGGTATAGGTGCGATAGCATCAATAGCACTAGCTATGCCAGCTTGCCATAGTACCCAGGCTTCTGATGCACCATCAGAAGAAACCGAACAAGAAGTGCAAGTGCAATTTGTGAACTTGCAGAAGGAAAAACCAGAAAGCACCATCACATTGCCTGGAGATTTGCTTCCTTGGGAGCAGACTTACATCTACGCAAAAGTGAAAGGATTTGTAAAGGATATATATGTTGATAGAGGTTCTGTTGTCAAGAAGGGTCAATTACTGGCTTTATTGGAAGCTCCAGAGCTTACAGCAAGACTTGAACAAGAACTATCTCGAGTACAAAAGATGAGAGTAACGGCAAAAGCAAGTAAGCAGTATTATCACAAGTTGGTGGAAAGTAGCAAGACTGAAGGTGCCATTTCATTGAATGAGTTGGATCTGTCTAAGGCAGCCATGGAAGCTGATAGTGCAAATCTAAAATTTGCAGAGGCAGAATATAAAGCTACTTACGAGCTAAACTCATACCTGAAAGTAACAGCTCCCTATGACGGAACTGTTTCTTTAAAAGGCGTTTCTCCCGGAGCATTGGTTGGTCCGGATGATATGAATGATGATCGTCCTCTATTTGTAATGGAGGATGCTCATAAGCTAAGATTGACTGTGGCTGTTCCTGAAAAGTATGCTACTGAGTTGACTTACACTAGTAAGATCAGATTTACAGTAGATGCTTTGCCAGGTAAAACATACACTGCTGGTTTAAGTAGAGATGCTAATAAAATCGACAAAGATGTTCGTTCTTTATTCAGTGAGTTTGATGTACCTAATCCTAATGGAACACTTAAGCCTGGGATGTTTGCAGAGGTAACTATTCCTATCGTCAGAGACGAGGAAACTTTCTTTATTCCAAGAACAGCCTTACTTAACTCTACAAAAGGAGTATTTGTCATCACAGAGAAAGAGGGCAGAGCTAATTGGGTACCTGTTGAGACTGGAAATATCGTTGATAGCAAAGTTGAAATCTTTGGTCATAATCTAAGCGAAAACATGAAAGTGGCTGATAATGTAAGCGAAGAAATTCGTGAAGGCATGCCACTATAAGACTTTAAGATACACTTAGTCGAAGGCCACCGGTTTGTAGCGCTTAGAGCATGCAACCGGTGGTTATTTTTTTATATACAAATTAGTAACTCCTCCATAATCGTTTTTACTTGAATACCTTCATCGAATGAATCACAAGTCTCGTCTAAAATCAAAATAAGAGTATATCTAACTTCATTTAGTTTTAACTCTACTTATCCATTGAGACTACTGTGAAGTTATCAGGTTTATTATTTCCTGCGTTTAAGAACAATCATCCTGTAGAAACCAAATTATTTGAGATTACCCTTGTGGTGACAATCGCCATGATGTACTTTCTGACTTTTTTTGGATTCTATTTCGGATATTTATGGCCTTCCCTAACTGTTTATTCTGCTGCATGTATCCTATATACATCATTCTATTTGGTGTATTTGAAGTATTCGATCAGTAGGCCTTTAATTATTAGCTATTACACTACTGCATTTGTGCTGATTACGTTGGCATGGCTTCCTTCCGGAGGGCTGATGGGCTCAATCATTACCATTCTCGTTTTACTCTTCATTTCTGGCTTGCTCGTCCTCAGGCTTGTTGATTTTAAGAAATTTATCATTGTGTCTTTCACTATCGTGATTGGTTTTACAATCTACGAAGTGATTAATCCGAATGCTGCTGCCAGATTTGATGACTATCAGGCTTGGATGATTCATACAGCAGTATATAATATCATCATGCTGGTAGTTCTTGGCTTCACCTTGTTGTTTTATAAGAAAGAGTATAAAAGGGATAGGGAGAAGTTGACCGAATCAAATTATTATCTGGAAAAGGAAAAAATAAAGGCTGAAGCAGCAGATAAAGCCAAAGCGAAATTTTTAACACACATTAGTCATGAGGTCCGCACTCCACTGAATGGAATATTGGGTAATCTGGAAATTCTTCAAAATACAAATCTTGATGAGGAGCAATTACAAATTATCAAAGACTTGAATCACTCTAGCGATATGCTTCATGGGTTGATCTCTGACCTTTTGGATGTTGCCATGATCGATGAGTCAGGGATGTTGATGCAGGAGACGGAAGTTGATCTGCAAAATGTTATCACAGGTGTAGTGCAATTTTTCATTCCAAAGGTGGCGATGAAAGCACATAATGTTTCCATTAACTTCAAACACGATCAGCGTATTCCAAATAATTTAACAGGTGATCTCACAAGAATTCGACAGGTTCTGATCAATCTTGTTAATAATGCTGTAAAATTCACCGAACAGGGAGCTGTGACTGTGAGGACAGAATTGTTAGCTATCCACGAACATATGGTAGAGGTGAAGGTCAGTATCTCAGATACAGGGGTTGGAGTTTCGGAAGATTTGCTTGAAACAATATTTGATACCTTTCAGAGAACTGTAAATGCTGAAGCCAATGGAATGGGACTTGGCTTGAGCGTTTGCAAGAAGATCATTGACGCTATGGGGGGTGAAATTGGTGTTGAGAATACTTCGAGTGAAGGCTCCACTTTTTACTTCAAAGTTCCATTTCAGTGGAAAGGTAACAGTGCATTGTCAAAATCCCGACACCTTAAGGGCAGGGCAAATCCATATTCATCGCTAGCAGTATTAGTTGCGGAAGATCAGGAGATCAACCAGGTGGTGATCAAAAAAATGCTTCATAATTTGGGTATCACTGATATAAGCATCGCTGAAGATGGACAGAGGGTGGTGGAAATGGCCTTGTCCAGAAGTTATGATTTTATTCTAATGGATTTGAGAATGCCAAGGAAAAACGGGATTCAGGCAACAATGGAGATACTTGATCTCCTAAAATCACATCCACCTATTATTCTTGCACTCACGGCCAATGCCACAAAGTTTGAAATGGATAGCTGCTTCAATGTGGGGATGAAGGATTTTATCAGCAAACCAATCTCATTGGAGGTGTTAAGGTCCTCCATAGGAAAGCACGTCATTCGATAATCTAAAACTGAAATCACCCAAAAGGATGCCTTATCTTTGATGCTCATTCATCAATAAATAAAGCATTGGTACAGACTCAATTAAGAGATAGCAAGATCCTGGTCACCGGAGGAGCTGGGTTTATCGGAAGTAACTTGTGTGAAACACTTCTCAATCAAAACAATAGGGTTATTTGTCTGGATAATTTATCCACTGGTTTTCTTGAAAACATTGCTGAACTAAGGAGTAATCCCAATTTCACCTTCATTGAAGGTGATATCAGAGATTTCGATACCTGTCAAAAGGCTGTAAACGGATGTGATTTTGTGCTTCATCAGGCGGCGTTAGGCTCAGTGCCAAGGTCCATCAATGACCCGATGACCAGCACAGAAGTGAATGTTGTAGGGTTTGTGAACATGCTTTTTGCTTCAGTACAGGCTAAAATTAAGAGGTTTGTTTATGCGGCTAGTTCATCCACTTATGGAGATCATCCAGATCTTCCCAAACAAGAGCATATCATTGGAAAGCCACTTTCACCTTATGCCATCACCAAGTATGTGGATGAGTTGTTTGCCGCTAATTTTTCTGAAATCTATGGAATCGAGACTGTAGGTCTTCGGTATTTCAATGTTTTTGGGAGACGCCAAAATCCAAACGGAGCTTATGCTGCTGTGATTCCAAAGTTTGTCATTCAACTAATGAATCATGAAAGTCCGGTTATCAATGGCGATGGTCAGTATAGCCGTGATTTTACTTATATCGACAATGTGTTACATGCCAATCAGGTCGCATGTCTTGCTCCGACAGAAGAGGTGAAAGGCAGACAGGATGAGTTTTACAAAAAGTTGGAGATTAAATTTGACCGGGAGAAATCTCTGGCAGAGGTGATCAACGTTGCATATGGTGATCGAACAAATTTGCTAGACCTGGTGAATACATTGAAGTCAAACCTCTCAGAGTTTGATCCAAAAATTGCTGAGGTTGAAGTAGAATTCGGCCCCAATAGGGCAGGGGATGTGCCTCATTCACAAGCCTCCATTGAAAAGGGGAGAACACTTTTTGGCTATAATCCACCTTTCAATATTAATGATGGTTTAAAGATTGCTACTAATTGGTATTGGCAAAATTTAAGCTAGTTCAAATTTGATTCTGTTGAATACAATTAGTTTTAAGTCTGAAATCGTAAAGGATTACGTGTTGAATAATTGAGATAATATGAAAAAAGTCCTCGTAACAGGAGTCGCTGGTTTTATTGGAATGCATACTGCTCAAAGGCTAAGAAATGATGGCTTTGAGGTTGTTGGCCTAGATAACCTCAACACTTATTACAGTGTGGATTTAAAGCTGGCCAGGTTACATAAGTTGGGTATTCCTACCAGGAGAGCCCAGTACAACAAACTGCTTGAAGGAACTGAGGGCATAAGCTTCATTCAATTGGATATTACTGATTATGAGAAGCTTCATCAGTTGATGATAGAACAAAAGTTTGATTACATCATTCATTTGGCAGCTCAGGCAGGGGTGAGATATTCCATAGAAAACCCTCACGCTTATATAGATTCAAATATCAAAGGTTATCTGAATATTTTGGAAGGTTGTCTGCATACGAATGTTGAGCACATTATCTATGCTTCCAGCTCTTCGGTATATGGTCTCAACAAGGATGAGGTTTTTGAAGAAGATCATAAAACTGAAACACAGGTTTCATTATACGCAGCTACGAAGAAGGCCAATGAGGCAATGGCTCATAGTTATGCTTCGGTACATAAGCTTCCGCTTACAGGTCTTCGTTTTTTCACAGTATATGGACCATGGGGACGTCCGGATATGGCGTTGTTTAAGTTTACTGAGCGAATCCTCAATGACACACCAATAGATGTCTACAATCGAGGAAACTTGAGCCGCGACTTTACCTATATCGATGATATTGTAGAAGGCATTGTTCGATTAATTCCGCATAGACCTTCAGGAGAAATTCCATACCAGGTGTTTAATATAGGCAGTAACAGACCTGTGAAACTTGCAGAATTCATCGACTGCCTGGAGCATGAGCTTGGTAAAAAAGCTAAGTTAAATATGCTGGAGATGCAGCCAGGAGATGTGGAAAGGACGAATGCCAATACAAGTAAACTTCAAAAAGCTGTAGGATATGAGCCATCTACGAGTCTGGCTGATGGGGTGCACGAGTTTGTGAAATGGTATCGATCTTATTATAATCAATAGCAATAAAAAAAGGTGTCCGTTGAGACACCTTTTTTGTTTATTATTTCAAGTCGGAAATTATCCGATAGCAATTCTTTTGAATGAAGCAACAGTCAAACCTTTGCTTACACCATCAAGGTACTGCTGAATATTCAATGAGTTATCCTTTACGAAAGCCTGGCTCAACAAAGTGTTTTCTTTGAAGAACTTCTGAAGTTTACCCTGAGCGATTTTTTCAAGGATCTGCTCCGGCTTACCTTCCTGACGAGCTTGCTCTTTACCGATTTCGATTTCTTTCTCGATTACAGAAGGATCAACTCCTTCTTTATCAACAGCTACTGGGTTCATCGCAGCGATTTGCATAGCCACATCTTTTCCAGCTTCTTCTACATCAGCTCCGTTCACATTTTTCAATGCTACCATTACAGCCAACTTACCATTTGAGTGAATGTAAGGAACGATAGCTTCACCTTCCATTACCTCATATACAGAGATGTCGATCTTCTCTCCGATTTTACCAGTCATCTCAATGATTTTTTCTCCAAGTGAGATGTCTCCGGCGCTAAGAGCTTTAAGAGCTTCTACATCAGCAGGCATGTTTTCAAATGCCAGGTCTGCAGCAGTGTTAGCTAAACCAACAAAATCATTGTTCTTAGCCACAAAGTCTGTTTCACAAGTCAATGCGATAGCTATTCCCTTGGTATTGTCTTCGCTGGTACGTGTTACAACAACACCTTCAGTAGTTTCTCTGTCTGCTCTGCTTGCAGATACTTTCTGACCTTTTTTTCTAAGAAGTTCGATCGCTTTATCGAAATCTCCTTCAGCTTCTGTAAGTGCCTTTTTGCAATCCATCATTCCGGCACCAGTCATTTGTCTCAGTTTGTTTACGTCTTGCGCAGTAATAGCCATTTTATTGCTTATTTAATTTGTTAGTGCTTATTAAAACAAAAATTGAACACCGTCCCGAAAATAATCGGTGCAATGTTCAACTTTTGAATCTTAATTTCATCTGTTAATAATTGCCGAAACGAGCTTTTGACTATGCTCATTTCATATGGTTTTTATGCCTCCTGTTCGTCGGCTTTTTTCTTAGCTTCTTCTTCTTCCTGAAGTTTAGCTTCTTCTTTATCCTTCTTACGCTCTGCCAAACCTTCTTCTATTGATTTAGCGATGTAGTTAGTGATAAGATTGATAGATTTCCAGGCATCATCGTTGCCAGGTATTGGGAAGTCAACCTGAGTAGGATCAGAGTTGGTATCTACCAAAGCGAACACAGGAATGTTCAATTTCTGAGCTTCAGCTACTGCGATATGCTCTCTCTTGATATCGATCACGAAAAGTGCAGCAGGAAGTCTGTTAAGATCAGCAATACCACCAAGTACTCTTTCGAGTTTGTCTTTCTCGCGGCTGATCATCAGACGTTCTCTTTTAGCAAGGTTCTGATAAGCCTCGTCCTTCATCAACTTATCGATGCTAGCCATTTTCTTCAATGACTTTCTGATAGTAGCGAAGTTAGTCAGCATACCACCCAACCATCTTTCTGTTACGAAAGGCATGTTGAGCTTCTGAGCAGCAGTTTCTACTACTTCTTTAGCTTGCTTCTTAGTAGCTACGAACATCACTTTGCGGCCAGATCTTACGATTGACTGAAGTGCGTTAGCAGCCTGGTCCATAGCGACCAAAGTCTTGTTGAGATCTATGATGTGGATACCATTCTTCTCCATGAAGATATATGGAGCCATTTGTGGATTCCACTTACGGGTAAGGTGTCCAAAGTGTACACCTGCATCCAATAAATCTTTGTATTCTAATTTTTCCATTATGATATCTTAACGTTTACTGAATTGGAATCTTCTTCTCGCTTTTCTTCTTCCGTATTTTTTACGTTCTACCATGCGAGGGTCTCTGGTAAGAAATCCTTCTTTCTTCAAAGGAGGTTTATTTTCTTCATCCACTTCTACAAGTGCACGGGAGATTGCCAGCCTTACTGCTTCAGCCTGACCTTTTGGTCCTCCACCATCAACGTTCACGTTGACATCATAATTGCCATCCTGCTCAAGCGCCACCAAAGGCTGCTTAACGATGGTCTGTAAAATCTCAGAAGGGAAATAGATGGCGATATCTTTATCGTTTACAGTGATAGCGCCTTTGCCACTCTGTAGATACACTCGAGCTACAGAGGTCTTCCTTCTTCCAATGGTGTTAATAATTTCCATCTAGGTTTTTAAAGTTTTACTTCTTTTGGTTGTTGTGCTTCATGTGGATGCTCTGATCCACCATACACGTATAAATTTTTGAAAAGCTGACTGCCTAGTCTGTTTTTAGGCAACATACCTTTAACTGCTCTTTCTACCAACAATCTTGAAGACTTGGCTTTTACTTCCAGCGGAGTTTCAAAACGCTGACCCCCAGGGTAACCTGTATGTCTTACGTACTGCTTGTCGTTCCACTTTTTACCAGTCAATCTGATTTTGTCAGCATTGATCACAATCACATTGTCACCACAATCCACGTGTGGAGTGTAGCTCGGTTTGTTCTTGCCTCTGATGATCTTAGCTACTTCACTGGCAAATCTTCCCAGTATTTGCGCTTCGGCATCTACTATTACCCAGTTTTTCTCGGCAGTAGCCTTGTTTAACGATACTGTTTTATAGCTTAAAGTATCCAATTTTTTATTCGTTTAAATGAACTGAATGGTTCGCCCTCAGAAAAGGGACACAAAAATAGAAGTTTAATTTTGTAAAACAAAAGGACTTACCCAATTATATTACAGGTATTTACGTAGTTGTTTCACCAGTACAGCAAAGTCTTTCGGGTAAGGCGCTTCTACCTCTACAGTGTCTTCAGATTCAAAGTTATAAAAGGCAATATTGTGTGCATGTAGAGCAACCCGTGGCAAGATCGGTTGTTCTTCTTCAGCGTTTTTGGAAAGATGAAAGTTTCTTTTTAGCTGAGAAAGATACACGAAATCACCACCATACATTGGGTCACAGCAAATAGGAGCATCGTGAGATGCCAAATGAACACGAATCTGATGGAGTCTGCCCGAGACGGGAAAGCACTTGACCAAAGTATGGTTTTTGAATGTTTCCAATGTAGAGATCAATGTGAGAGATGGTTTACCATCTCTAAAGTCCACTCTTGACTTACTATTAGACGAGTGAATGGGTTGATCCGCACTCACATTGTCAAACTCATGAATGCCATTGGTTACTGCATGATATACTTTCTTTACCTGGCGTTTTTCCAGCATTATAGCGAAATGACGATATGCTTCCTGATGTTTTGCAATGACTAAAACACCGGAAGTTTCCTTGTCTAGCCTGTGGCAAACCTGTGCATCTGGCAAATACTCTTTAGCCATCTGAAGAATATTAATGGGATCGTTTCTGTCTTCCAGTGTGGCTATATAAGGAGGTTTGTTGATCACGATGTAGTGATCATTTTCAAATAGAATAAGGTCTTTGAAGGTAATTCCCTTGAGGTATTTATGCATAGTCTTCGTCTTCCGAATCTTCGTCTTCCACAAATCTATGCGCTACAGGCTTACCTTTTTTCAATTTGAAACTAAAAGTAGACCCCTTCTTCACTTCACTTTGTACTTCTATGGTAGAATCATGGCCTTCCATAATGTGTTTGACAATGGATAATCCAAGCCCTGTTCCACCTTTTTCTTTGGATCTGCTTTTTTCAACTCTATAGAAACGTTCGAAGATTCTTTTCAGGTCTTCAGGTGGAATACCACGTCCATTATCAATTATATAAGTGATAATCTGTCGATCTTTCTCTTCAAACCTGATAGTAACGTGACCTTCTTTTTTAGTGTATTTGATCCCATTGGACACCAGGTTGATCATTACCTGGTAAATGCGCTGATAGTCTGCCCGAACAAAATGCTTTTGATCAGCACCCTCGATCTGAACTTCTATTTTACGTTTTTCAGCCTCTCCTTCCAATTGATCTACTACTTCCTTAGTGAGTCCTACAATATCGAAGTTTTCAAAGTGCATCTTGATCTCACCAGTTTCCATCTGAGAGATTGTGAGTAGGTCCTGAACCAGAATATCTAACCCATCAAGGCTTTTGGCAGCTTTTTTTAGAAACTTACCTCTAACTTTTTTGTCTTCTACAGCTCCATCCAACAATGTGTGAACAAAGCCCTGAGCAGCAAAAATGGGAGTTTTGAGTTCATGGGAAATGTCTGCGATGAATTCTCTCCTAAAAGCCTCCATTCTTTTGAGCTCCTGTATTTCCTGCTGTTTGCCCTCCGCATAATTGGTGATATCTCGATTGAGTCGCTTCAATGGGTTCAATGACGTTTGACCAGAAGTTTTGGTAATATTGGTGAGGGCTTCGTCTTTGAAACTTTCCAGTGCGTCATTCATGGAATTGATATGTCTGAAGAACAAGAACTCTAACATCAACCGAATAAAAATATAGGCCGCACAGAAAGTGATGCCAAAAGCTATGACGAGGGCAGTAGTCAATACTGAAGGAACCAGCGTAAGAAAAGCTGTGGTAATGACAGAAATGATAGTGGCAAGGATCAGTGCCAGCCCCCGTGAGTTAATAATCATGTGGGGATATTAATTAGTCTCAAACTTATATCCAACTCCTTTGACAGTGGAAATGTAGCCTTCGCCAATTTTTTCGCGGACTTTTCTGATATGCACGTCAACGGTTCTGGCGAGTACATAGACATCCGTTCCCCAGATATTTTGAAGTAGTTCATCTCTGCTGAATACTTTGCCAGGGTTCTGGGCCAGAAAATAAAGTAGTTCAAATTCCTTTTTAGGCAAACTAATTTTATCATCACCTACATATACTGTGTAGCTGGTGCGATCTACAATTAAGTTGTCAATACTAATTTGGTTGGATTCGCTTTTCTTTTTGGATTCTCTTCTGAAAAGCGCGTTGATGCGGCTGACCAGCGCCCTTGGTTTGATGGGTTTGGTGATGTAGTCATCAGCACCCATTTCAAAGGCAGCAACCTCAGAGTATTCTTCAGATCTGGCTGTAAGGAAAATGACGAATGCGTTGACCAATTCTGGAATCTCTCTGACCTGACGGCAGGTTTCTACTCCATCTTGCTTGGGCATCATGATGTCCAGAATGATGAGATCTGGGATAAATGTCTTAGCAATGTCTACACCTTTGATTCCATCCAGGGCAGTTTTTACTTCGTATCCTTCTTTCGCAAGATTGTACTTTAGTAGCTCCAGGATATCCGCCTCATCATCTACCACCAGAATTTTTTGGTTGTGCTTAGCCATTTCGTCAGTTTGAAATTTTTAATGTTCTGTTAACGTATTTTTCACAGTTTGATCAACTCGACCGTTCATTCAATCTGGTCAGGTTGAAAATCCTTACAGACATTCGATATTATTCAAATTTAAAGAGAAATCAATTTTAAGTGAGAAAAGTAACAATTTGTTAACCAATGATTATTTCCCGTATTTCTGTTTCATGCCTTCAATCATTTTCAAAAAGTTCTTGTCGTACGATTCATAAATCATTTGAAGTGAGTCTTCCTGATTGTGATATCTTCTGAACATCATAAAATAAGCGTTATTTGGTAAATATTTATCAAAGATACCGTAGTACTTCTTATTGTAGAAGGAAGTTGAATCTAAATCTTGTTTGATCAAAAGCATTTGCTCATGCTTCAGAGAATCTTTAATTGCGTTGGGCATTCCCTTGTCAAAACTAGCATAAAGACTGTCTAATTTTTTGGCACCATATAATATAAGGTGTGTGAGCGTTTTTGAGTCGGCCTGTTCCTGGATGTATTCCAGGTGCTGAGCAGAACTATCTCCAAAGTGCGAAATCAGAAATTTTTCAGCTCCTTTTTCACCAATGAATGAAGCAAGGTTCTCATTAAATTCAATTTCATTTTTCACGAAAATGGTTGCATGAGTCAGCTCATGGATGATCGTTTCGGTTAAGTCTCCGTCGCTTCTTTCCAGCATATTGGATAGTAGTGGATCTTGCAGTATTCCCAATGTAGACCATCCACCCACTGGCCGGATTCTAATATCATAGCCAAGCGAGTCAAGAATTTTAGCTTCCTTTTTAGCTTTCTCCAGTTCGAAAAATCCTTTGTAAGGCATGGAGCCAAGGATTGGGTATTTCCATTCGTAAGCTTTGAGTTCGTAAGGTTCACTTGCTGAAAGGTTCCAAAGTAGGACTTTTCCTTTTTGGTTGTAAAGCTTGGTATAATTGTCAGAGTTATGAAGCCCCAATGAGTCAATAGCATATTGACGAACAATTTTTGCAAGCTGAAGCTTGTGCTTGAGGGAATCCGGAAAGTCAGAATCTTCTAAAAACTCTTCTATTGGTCTGGCTTCCATGATCACTTTTAGCTGACCTCTGGCCTGGAAATAACCGTATTGAATCATTTCCCAATTCCACCAGCAAAATGCTATCGTAATGAGTAAAATGCTGGTAAGTATTTTCTTAAGCATTATTTTGCTAATAAATTTAGTTTTTAATAAGGTATTTGTCTAAAAGGCAATTATTTTTGCTAAGTTGTAATTACTTCGCATAAAAATAAACTTCAATAGTACAAGGATGTCTGATAACGCAGAAAAACTCAAAGCTTTACAGTTAACTATAGATAAGTTGGAGAAGGCTTATGGTAAGGGTACCATTATGAAGCTTTCCGATAATAAGGTGCTTGATGTACCAACTATTTCCACTGGCTCACTCGGACTTGATATGGCTCTTGGTGTTGGTGGCATTCCTAAGGGAAGAGTTATTGAAGTTTATGGGCCTGAATCTTCAGGTAAGACTACTTTGGCTATGCATTGTATTGCCGAGGCACAGAAAAAAGGAGGCCTGGCGGCCATCATTGATGCGGAACATGCTTTTGATAAAACATATGCTGAAAAGCTTGGGATCGACACGGAAAACCTGTTGATCTCTCAACCTGATAATGGAGAGCAGGCATTGGAGATTGCGGAGCATCTGATCCGATCAGGAGCGATTGATATCATCGTGATAGATTCTGTAGCAGCTTTGGTTCCTCGTGGAGAACTGGAAGGTGAGATGGGTGATAGTAAAATGGGACTTCAGGCAAGGTTGATGTCTCAAGCCCTTAGGAAACTCACAGGAGCGATCAATAAAACTGGTTGTTCGTGCATTTTCATTAACCAGCTTCGAGAGAAAATTGGGGTAATGTTTGGGAACCCTGAAACCACTACTGGTGGTAATGCGCTGAAGTTCTATGCTTCTGTAAGGTTAGATATCCGTCGCATTGGTCAGATTAAAGAGAGTGCAGACAATATACTGGGTAACCGTACTCGTGTGAAGGTGGTGAAAAACAAAGTGGCACCTCCATTCAAAGTGGTGGAGTTTGATATTATGTATGGAAAAGGAATCAGTAAGTCCGGAGAGCTCCTTGATATTGGAGTAGAGCTAGACGTGATCAAAAAATCAGGATCCTGGTTCTCTTACAATGATAATAAACTTGGTCAGGGGCGTGATGCTGTGAAGCAGCTTCTGGAAGATAATCCGGAACTGATGGAAGAAATCGAAACAAAGATCAAAGCCAAGATCAACGGTACTGATGAGGTGCCGGTAGAATAAGTTTTAAGAGGCCGTCTCAGAAGTGTTTTGAACGGCCTCTAATTTTTTGTAGATGAAAAAATCTCAGATAGGTACCCGAATACGCTTATCCTTTTGAGACAACCTCATTTTTTACATTCAGCTCATGTGCAAACATTTTGTTTTCATAACAATCTATTGCCTGACTTTTCAGGCATTATCCCAAAACCCATCAGATAAGGTATTGAAAAAGCTTCTTGGAGCCAAGGAAGTCAAATGGGGTTCATTTTATGGAGATGAGGTGGTTAGAGCTCAGGCAAAGAAAACCAAGTTATGGGGGCTTTATAGCATTTATGGTGATGGGGAATATGAAGACCTTTCTTTTGAAGAAATTATACCTCCCAGATTTGATTCTCTTGGATGGTTTGAAGATCAGCCATTTACAATTGTAAAAAGGAAAGGCAAGTATGGCATTTTGCTAAATCCCTATGAGGTGTATGATGCGATGGACAAAGTAGCGTGCATTTATGATCAAATCAAGCCTGTAGAGCAAAATGGGGAATACTATGCTCTCGTAGAGAAAGAGGATAAGTGGGGATTAGTTGATTGGTTTGAGGGGTTTTTGATTGTTGATCCAGTCTTTAGCACTCCAGTTGAAGTGCCCCTGATCCAAATGGATAGTTGGATGATCGATATCGCTAAAAGTGCCAGGAAGGCACTTAAGGCTGATTTGATCGAATTTGACATGGGCAATGGAGATGGGTTGTTTAGGGCAAGAAATAAGTATACAAAACTGTGGGGGATGTATCAGTCTTATGAACCTGGCAGCATCATAGAAGCTATTCCCATGGAATTTGACAGTGTGCATTTCATACCACCAAATGATCCTTTTGCTGCCGTGTACAAAAATGGAAAAGTTGGCATCTATCTTTCTTATTGGAGCTATGATGAAGATGCTCGGCAAACTGTTTCATGTATTTATGATGATTACCGTCGATTCTACAAAGCGGGTGCTTTCAGGCTTGCTGTGAAAAAGAATAATCAATGGGGTTGGGTAGACTGGCTTACTGGTGAGGAGAAAAGTAAATTCATTTACCCCTCACCAGATGATCTTCCTTATCCTGATTATCAACAAGATCGTTGAAACCGAGTTACTGTCTGATAGCAATCACAGGGTCAAGCCTTGCAGCCATTGCAGCTGGGATAATTCCGGAAGCCATCCCTATCACAGCTGACACTCCAAGTCCGAGTATGCTATTTGCAAAGCTTAGTTGCAAGTCCAGACTACCCAGGTCAATAAAAGACATTAAATAAACTAACAGAATTCCTACCCCTCCGCCAATTACACTCAGGAATACCGATTCAAACAAAAACTCGAAAAGTATAAAGTAGTTTTTGGCGCCGAGGGATTTCTGTATTCCAATGATGTTGGTGCGCTCTCTCACGGAAACAAACATGATGTTAGCAATTCCAAATCCCCCAACAAGAATAGAAAACCCTCCAATGATCCAGCCTCCAAGTGACAGTACATCAAAAAATCCCCCGATAGAATTTAAAATGGCTTGCTGACGAACGAGTGAAAAGTTGCTTTTTTGTTTAGGCTTTAGGCTTCGAAATTTCCTTAAAAGCCCCTCAGCTTCGTATTCAAGTTGTACCAGTCCGATATCAGATTCTCTACCTTTAAGGGTTAGGATGGGCTCACGTCCGCCCCATCCTACATAGATGATTTTAGTAAATGCTTTGTAAGGGATCCAAATATTTTCATCCTTGCTGGTTCCTCCTAATAAGCCTTCGCCTTCCTCTTTGATTGTGCCAATTACAGTAAACTTACGCCCCTTAATCCTTATTTCTTTGCCAATGGCATTTCCCATGTTAAACAGTTCTTTATGTGGTCGGTAGCCAATAATTGCTACATTTCTGCCAGTCTCAGATTCCAGATCTGTAAAAAACCTTCCTTCTAATTCATCAAAGTCTGCGTAAACATTGGGGTGACCATGAGAAACCCCCATCAATGTGATGTCATTGCAAGAATTACTTTTGTACTTGGGGTTGATATTAGCAAAAGCGAAAATGCTTATTCCTTCTGCATTTTTCACTTTCTCTCTCAAAAATTCATACTCATCATAGTTAGTGTATGGTCGCTTCATGTATTCCCACCAGGGAACATTAGGTCCAAACTCAAAAGGGAACCGGCGAACATCCATATTGGTGCGCCCAAGAAAACTCAGACTGTCTTTGATGCTGCGCTCCAGAGAATCTACCAGGGTAAAAACTCCAATGATTGCAAAAATTCCAATAGTTACGCCTAGTAGCGAAAGTGTGGTTCTAAGTAAGTTTTGTCGTAGTGCATTGCCTGCAAAACGAAAACTTTCAAGGATGAGTCTGATTACGAGCACGATTTAGATTAAGGTTATGTGGAATTTGCGATTAAAAATGAAACTTTTTTACTAATTTTGCCGACTTATTTAATCATACCTTCGATTAATCCCATAATCTGATTATGAAATTATCTGCATTCAAATTTGATCTACCTTCAAGTCATATTGCCCTTCACCCAACAGAGAACCGAGATGAGTCCAGGCTCATGGTGATTCACAAAGATACAGGTGAGATTGAGCATAAGATGTTTAAAGATATAGTAGATTATTTTGATGACGGGGACACCTTCGTGATAAATGATACTAAAGTGTTTCCAGCCAGATTATACGGCAACAAGGAGAAAACAGGTGCAAAAATCGAAGTGTTTTTGCTTCGGGAGCTAAACAAAGAAATGAAACTTTGGGATGTACTTGTGGATCCGGCAAGGAAAATCCGTGTTGGTAATAAGCTTTACTTTGGTGAAGGCGAACTAGTCGCTGAAGTCATTGATAATACTACTTCCAGAGGTAGAACGATCAGGTTCCTGTTTGATGGAGCGGAGGAAGATTTCTACAAGATGATTGATCGACTGGGCGAAACTCCACTTCCTAAAAATATCAAGAGAGAAACTGTCCCTGAAGATAGAGAGCGTTTCCAGACAATTTTTGCTAAAAACGTTGGTGCTGTTGCAGCTCCTACTGCGGGTATGCACTTTACTAAGCAGGTGATGAAGCGTCTGGAAATCAAAGGTGTGGACATTGAGCCTATTACATTACATGTTGGTCTGGGTACATTCCGTCCTGTAGACGTAGAAGACCTGACCAAGCATAAAATGGATTCTGAAAACTACTTTGTTCCGGAAAAAACATCAGATCGGGTAAATCGGGCCCTGGATGAAAAGAAGCGTGTAGTGGCTGTTGGTACCACAGTGATGCGTACTTTGGAGTCTTCAGTTTCGGCAAATGGCAGATTGAAAGCTAACGAAGGCTGGACTGATAAATTTATTTTCCCTCAATACGAATTTAAAATTTGTAATGCACTGATTACTAACTTCCATTTACCAGAGTCTACTTTGCTAATGATGGCGGCTGCATTTGGAGGATACGATTTGGTGATGGAAGCTTACAAGATAGCTATCAAAGAAAAATATCGTTTCTTCTCTTATGGAGATGCGATGTTGATCATCTAAATGAAACAATCGGTCATTATTGTTGCCGGAGGCAGTGGAACGCGAATGCAGCTGAAGCTGCCAAAACAGTTTGTTGAGGTTTCCGGCAAACCGATCATTATACACACTATTGAAGTTTTTCTGAGCTACAATGCAAGCATAGATGTGGTGCTGGTGTTGCCGGAGGAGCACTTTGAAACCTGGAATACCATTCAGGAAGACTTCATGCCTAATCAAAAAATTACTTTAGCTAAAGGAGGGAAGACCCGGTTTCAGAGTGTTAAGGCTGGATTGGATTTGATCCAGGAAGGCTTGGTAGCCATACATGATGCTGTAAGGCCGCTTGTAACCACCAGCGTAATTGGAGATTGCTTTGATAAAGCAGAACAGAATGGTTCTGGTGTAGCTATGGTACCTCTCAAGGATTCGATCAGAAAAAAGGAAGGTGATATTACCCGCGCAGAAGATCGAAGTTTGTTCTATGCAGTTCAGACTCCTCAGACATTTAGAGTTGATGAAATCAAAGCTGCTTTTGCGGTAGAAGAAAGACCTGAATTTACCGACGATGCTTCAGTTTATGAACACTCAGGACGCATTGTGAATGCAGTCGAAGGGGATTATCAAAACCTCAAAGTAACTACTCCTGAAGACCTGATCCTGGCTGAGGCTTTGCTGAACATTAAGAGCTAGATTATCAGAAATCTAAATTAAAAAAAGCCTCGGACAGAGGCTTTTCATCTTAAATTCTTCTAAGCAAGTTAGTACTCATCTTCATTGAAGAAAAAATCTTCTTTTGTAGGGTAATCAGGCCAAATCTCTTCGATGTTTTCATAAGGCTGTCCATCATCTTCAAGTTCCTGAAGATTTTCAACAACTTCAAGTGGTGCACCTGATCGAATTGAGAAGTCAATTAATTCGTCTTTAGAAGCAGGCCATGGTGCATCTTCAAGATATGAAGCTAATTCTAATGTCCAATACATATTTGTTGTGCCTTTTAAAATTTCGTGCAAAAATAGATTTAATAACGAAAAATCAAAGTTATTTTCGTTATTAGATTTTATCACACTTTAATGCTAAATCCAATTTTTTGTTTCACTTTTTTTTGAAAAAAATCAACTATCAGCTTTTAAGATGGCTAAAAGCCTCTCCTTGACCTCTATTTTACTTTTTTGTTGTTGAATTTTTTTCTCTACCATGCTGATCATACCACCAGTAGACGAGGAAAAATTTGCTGAATTTTCCTGGTATTTACTCAAGTCAGCCATATCCCGCCCTATAAGTTCTTCCAAAATGCCAATACGTATCTGTAGCTTCTTGCTTTTTTCCAGCTCTTTAAAGTTTTTGAAGCGCTTGAATGCTAACTTATCAAGGAAATCACGCTCCATCAATAGCTGGATTTTTTGGAAAGCTTCTTGTCTCTGGCCTTTTTCTGAATAACTGGTAGGCCTGAATTGTTTGAGTTTGTTTTTTAATTCTTCTAATTGCTTAAAGCCATAAAACTCCTCGCCTGAAGTGTAATTATCAAGTGTTGTCAGGATATCGTCAATCTTGAAGCCGCCGGAAAATGATTGGCGCTTGGCTTTTAGCTTGGCATTAAATGCCTGGAACAAAGGAGAGTAATCTTCCTTTTGAATGTTTCCTATTTCTTTCCACTCTTCTTTGAGGGATTTGATCAGATCGAATCGGGCTTTTCCATGGAGTTCCGCTACTTGCTCTGCTTTTTTTACCACTGCTTCATAAGCCTTTTTGCGTTTCTCACCCAGGAGCTTTTTGTCTTCATAAAACTGCTTTTTCTTTTCGAAGAACGCATCTACCATTCCCCAAAACTCGCCTTCCATTTCTTCAATCAGCTCTTCTTTTGGGTTTCCGGTTTTGATCCATCTGGCTTTTATGTCGTGGATTTCTTCTGTGGCCTCTTTCCAGTTGATCTTGCCAACAGCTTCTTTCATTTCCTGGATTAGTGCTGTTTTAATTTCGGTGTTTTTCTCCCGGTTTTTCTCGATGATATCATTGAGCAGAGCTTCTTGTTTCTCAAGTCTTTCTTGCAATGCAGCATAATCACCAAGTCCATCATGGGTGTTAAGTTGATTCTTCAGATGAACAAGTTTCATCAGGAAGGATCCTTTGTTTTGAGTTTCTTCTATGTTCTTTTCTAACTGATTGATCTTTTCTTCCAGTTCTTTGAATCGATCCTCAAAATATTGAATTGAATCTTCCTCAGAGTTTCTAATCTCACCGATGATTCTCTCTTCAAAATCTCCCCAGGCGGCGAGGTAGATTTTGTTGTCTTTTACTTTACCAAAAGGTATTTCCTTTGTACTCACGTTTAAAACTGTTACACTGTAAATTCTCTACGAACAGATAAATACAGTAACTTCGACTTCCTTTTCAAATTAAGAAAAAATGTCTGACGAAAAAATAATCTTTTCAATGGCGGGGGTCAATAAGATCTACCCACCGAAGAAACAGGTACTGAAAAATATCTATTTATCCTTCTTCTACGGAGCGAAGATAGGAGTGTTGGGTTTAAATGGATCAGGTAAATCATCATTATTACGCATTATTGCAGGTATTGACCAGGATTATCAAGGAGAAGTGGTGTTTTCTCCGGGTTACAGTGTTGGTTTATTGGAACAAGAGCCAAAATTGGACCCTGAAAAAACAGTAAAAGAGGCGATTAGTGAGGCGGTATCTGAAATTACCGATTTACTGAAAGAATATGATGAGATCAATTTGAAATTTGCTGATCCTGAGGTTCTTGAAGATCCAGATAAGATGAATAAGCTCATCGAAAAGCAGGGAGAAGTTCAGGAAAAACTTGATCATGCAGGGGCATGGGAACTGGATAGTAAGCTGGAGCGCGCTATGGATGCGTTGCGCACACCACCTGAAGATGCTATCATCAAGAATTTATCGGGAGGTGAAAAAAGAAGAGTTGCATTGTGCAGGTTGTTGCTTCAGGAACCGGATGTACTCTTACTGGATGAGCCTACCAACCACCTGGATGCTGAATCTGTTCATTGGTTGGAACAACACCTTCAGCAATATAAAGGAACAGTGATAGCCGTCACTCACGATCGTTATTTCCTTGATAATGTGGCTGGCTGGATTCTTGAGCTGGACAGGGGAGAGGGAATTCCGTGGAAAGGGAACTACAGCAGCTGGCTGGATCAGAAGCAAAAGCGATTGGCGAAGGAGGAAAAGTCTGAATCAAAGCGTCAGAAAACATTGCAGCGCGAATTGGAATGGGTGAAGATGACTCCAAAAGGAAGGCATGCCAAAGCCAAGGCTCGTTTGTCTGCATATGATAAATTGCTTGGAGAGGAAGGAAAGGAGAAAGAACAGCAGTTGGAGCTTTACATTCCAGCTGGCCCAAGACTTGGAGCCAAGGTGATTGAGGCTCAGGGAGTATCGAAAGCTTATGGTGACAAGCTATTATTTGAAAACCTGACTTTCAGCTTACCTCAAGGTGGAATCGTTGGAGTGATAGGGCCGAATGGGGCTGGTAAAACCACGCTTTTCAACCTGATTACAGGTAAAGAAAAGCCTGATGCTGGAACTTTTGAAGTAGGGTCGACGGTTGAAATGGCTTATGTGGATCAAGAGCATGTTGATCTCAAGCCAAAGGATTCTGTTTTTCAGGCTATTACAGGAGGAAACGAAATCATCAAACTTGGTGATAAAGAAATGAATGGACGGGCTTACGTAAGCCGATTCAATTTCTCAGGCTCTGACCAAACCAAAGAAGTTGGGGTTCTGTCTGGTGGCGAACGGAACCGTGTTCACCTGGCGATTACACTCAAGCAAGGAGCTAACCTGATCTTATTGGATGAGCCAACTAACGACCTGGATGTCAATACGCTGAGAGCACTTGAGGAAGCGTTGGAAAGTTTTGCGGGATGTGCCGTTGTGATCTCTCACGATCGTTGGTTCCTCGATAGAATTTGTACCCACATTTTGGCCTATGAGGGAGATTCACAGGTGTATTGGTTTGAAGGTAACTTCTCAGAGTACGAGGAAAACCGCAAGAAGCGCCTTGGAGATGATAGCCCTAAGAGGATCAAGTATAGGAAGTTGAAGTAGGTTTCGTAACTTTATTGATATGAAAGCGGAAGTAGAAATATCGTTTGAGCAGATACTGGGAATGATTAATCAACTCGATGAGAGTCAGAGAGTTCAACTATCAGAAGAACTAAAAAGATCTGCTGTTGGGGCGAAATTGGATGAGGTTCTGACTATTTTCAGAGGGGCGCCTATTTCTCAAGAGGAGATTGATGAAGTCTGCGAGGAAGTTAGAGAAGAGATTTACAATGATCAAATCAAAAAGGGTAATCATTGATACCAATGTATGGATTAGCTATTTAATAGGTTATGAGCTCCGAAGTATTGATGAATTGCTCAAATCTGGTTTGGTTAGACTGATCGTTTCTAAAAATTTGCTGGAAGAAGTGAGTAAAATTTCACAAAGGGAAAAGTTTAGAAGATATTTTAGCCTGGATGATTCTCAGAAATTACTTCGATTTATTCGCATGGTTGCTGAGGTTATTCAACCTGAGGTGGTTAAAAACATTTGCAGAGATCCTAAGGATGATTTTTTGTTGGCTTTGGCTGAGGCATCCCAAGCTGATTTCCTTATTACGGGAGATAAAGTCCTACTGGTATTAAATTTAGTGGGGAATACCCGGATTGTTACACCACAGGAATTTACATCATTGATATGAAAACAAAAGAATGTCCATCCTGCGCCATGGAAGTGGATGCCAAGAGCAAAGAGTGTCCAATCTGTGGCTATGAATTCTCTGATCACAGCATGGGAGTGAAATGGGTGGCCATTCTGTTGATTCTATTGTTTTTGTTCTTTTTGATCTTTTGAAATATGTCTGACTGAATCCGGTTTTTGAACCTTCCCTTTAAATAAATTGCCGTTTGTAACAAACATTACCAACCCTTTGGTGTTTATCTGCGTAATATTGCGTTGATGCGAAAAAGAGCCATCCATACGATCCTTATGTTACCATTGCTTTTGGTACTGCTACATTCTGTGGTGCCACATAGCCATTATTCTGATCGTTTGAATGCTACTTCCGTGCTTCGAAACAATGAACTTTCGAACACATTTCTTTCTGAGCTTTTTCAGGTTGATCTGGGTACACATCATTTGGAAGAATATAGTATATCAGATCATCAATTTGATATTGTTCTTCCTGAATGTGACCTGCCGATTGCTTCATTATTGCTGGAAATGCCAGTGAAAGATCTGACTCAGGAGTTTTACATTCTTGTTCAGGTTCCTTTTCAGGATCATTTCATCCACACTTCCCAATCCCTTAGGGCACCTCCCGTACTTTTAGGTTAATCTCCCCTATCTGAAGCTCGTGCTTGCATGAGTCAATCAACCATTTAATTACTTAAAAGTGCATTTTACATGTTTCAAAAAATTATCGCTTATTCGGTAAAGAATAAGCTCATAGTATTTCTGCTGGTGCTATTAGTGGTCATCGGTGGGATTTACTCGATGCAGGGCATCCCGCTGGATGCTGTGCCAGACATTACAAACAATCAAGTACAGGTGGTTACCGTATCACCAACGCTTGCTGCCGAGGAGGTAGAGCAATTGATTACATTTCCTATTGAGGCTTCTATTTCTAACCTCCCTGGTGTAGCGGATATCAGGTCGATTTCACGATACGGTCTTTCTGTGATTACAGTCGTTTTTCATGATGAAGTGGCCATGCTTGATGCCCGTCAATACGTGAAGGAGCAACTCAGCGTGGTGAGTATTCCTCCAGGGATGGGTAACCCTCAGCTGATGCCGATTACTACAGGGCTAGGGGAAATTTATCAGTATACACTCAATGTGCAACCTAGATATGAAGACAGGTATGACATAATGGAACTAAGAACTATTCAGGACTGGATAGTTAAGCGTCAGCTTGCAGGTATTCAGGGAGTGATAGAAGTGAGCAGTTTTGGAGGTTTGGTAAAACAGTACGAAATCTCTATGGATCCACAGAAGATGTACGCTTTGCAAATTACAGTGCCAGAGCTTATAGCTGCCCTGGAAACCAATAATGAAAACTCCGGTGGTAGCTACCTGGAGGAAGGAACAGGTGCATTGTACATCAGGACTTTTGGAAGGATGCAAAGCCAGGAAGATATTGGTAATGTGTTGGTAGCCCAGAAGAAAGGCCTTCCGGTATATGTGAGAGATATTGCTGATGTGAATTTTGGAAGTCCGAAACGCTATGGAGCCATGACCATGGACGGAAAGGGTGAAGTGGTTGGAGGAATCACGCTCATGCTAAAGGGGAGCAGTTCATCTGCTACTATCGCCAATGTTCAGGACAGGATTGAAAAAATAGGTTCTGCATTGCCGGAGGGTATAAAAATTGAGCCCTACCTGGATCGTTCAGAGTTGATTGGTAGAGCAATCCATACGGTGGAGAAGAACCTCATAGAGGGTGGCTTGATCGTAATTTTTGTATTGGTCTTGCTATTGGGTAACTGGCGTGGAGGTTTGATTGTGGCATCCGTGATTCCATTATCCATGCTCTTTGCTTTCATTTTGATGCGGTATTTTGGTGTGTCAGCCAACCTGATGTCTTTGGGTGCGATAGATTTTGGTATAGTGGTGGATGGAGCGGTGATCATCGTAGAGTCGGTGTTGCATGTCCTCTATTCCAACCATGTGGGAAAACGCCTCACTCAAAACGAACTGGACGATGTTGTTATTGATACTTCAGGGAAGATCTACAACTCTGCGGCATTTGGAGTCTTAATCATCCTGGTAGTATTTGTTCCAATCATGACGCTGACAGGAATAGAAGGGAAGATGTTTCGCCCGATGGCCTTCACTGTGAGTTTCGCGATTCTGGGAGCAATGATTTTCTCACTGACCTACGTGCCGGTGATTTCTACGATTCTCTTGAATAAGAAAATCAAAGAGCACAAGACCTTTTCTGATAAGATTGTGGAGTCGCTGAGAAACGCTTACAAACCTTCCCTTGCCTGGGCATTAAGGTTTCCCAAAATAGTTATTGGGGCAGCGGTTGTTTTGCTTTTTGTATCCATATTTATTTTTTCCCGAATGGGAGGTGAGTTCATCCCAACACTAGAGGAGGGAGACCTGGCCATGCAGATGACCATCCAGCCAGGAAGTGCACTCACCGAAAGCATCAAAACCACTACTAAAGCTGAAAAGATTCTGAAAGAGAATTTTCCGGAAGTAGAACATGTGGTTTCTAAAATTGGTACGGCGGAAGTTCCTACCGACCCGATGGCGATTGAAGACGCAGATATCATGATCATTCTGAAAGAAAAGGATGAATGGGTTACAACAGACAATCGTGAGGATCTGGTAGCGGCGATGAAGGAGAAGCTCTCGATAATAGTAGGGGCTTCCTTTGACTTTACACAGCCAATTCAGCTAAGATTCAATGAGCTGATGACCGGAGCTAAAACAGATATTGCGATTCAGATTTTTGGAGAAAGTACGGAGAGGCTGGCTAATCTAGCTCACAAAACAGCAGATATTATCAAGGATGTTCCCGGTGTAGGTGATATCAAAGTGGAACAGACGGAAGGGCTACCTCAGCTGATGATTACTTATGATCGGGCTTTGCTGGCATACTACGGTGTGTCGGTAATGGATTTGAATCAAATCATTAAATCAGCATACGCGGGTGTTACCACTGGTCAGATTTTCGAAAATGAGCGACAGTTCGATCTGGTGGTGCGATATGATGAGCAATTCAGACAGGAATTTGACCTTGATAGACTTTGGATCAAAACCAACATGGGACAGCAGATTCCAGTCAGCAAAGTAGCAAAAGTAGAATATCGGGAAAGTCCTTTGCAGATTTCCAGAGAGCAGGCTAAGCGCAGAATCAATGTTGGGGTGAACGTGAGAAATCGCGATGTGGCCAGTTTGGTTGCGGAATTACAACAAAAAATTGGAGCAGAGTTGAGACTGCCAGCAGGATATGTTGTGACTTATGGAGGGCAATTTGAGAATCTTGAACAGGCTAAGGCCAGACTGAAACTTGCTGTGCCATTGGCTCTACTTTCGATTTTGGTTCTGTTGTATTTCACTTTCAACAACATTATTGACTCACTGATTATCTTCATGGCAGTACCTTTTTCTGCCATTGGTGGTGTGTTTGCACTTTGGTTTAGAGATATGCCATTCAGTATTTCTGCAGGTGTTGGGTTTATTGCCTTATTTGGTGTGTCAGTGCTTAATGGTATCGTACTGATCCAATATTACCGGCAGTTGACCGAAGAGGGAGAGCAAACTTCTATTTCTGCATTGGTAATGCAAGGAGGATTGGTGCGGATGCGTCCTGTGGTGATGACTGCTGCGGTAGCTTCACTGGGTTTCCTGCCAATGGCTATTTCGAGTACAGCCGGAGCTGAAGTGCAAAGACCTTTGGCTACTGTGGTAATTGGAGGGTTGATCACATCTACTCTGCTTACCCTGGTAGTATTACCGGTGATTTACAAGATGTTTCACGCCAAATCTTTTCAGGCAAATAAGGGCTTGATGACTTTGTTGCTTTTGTTTGGTGCGAGTGTTGCTGCTAATGCTCAATCTCCGACAACACTTTCAGAGGCTCAGACAAGAGCAGTCAAATATTATGGAACGATGCGACTGGCCGATGTGGAGATTGCCAGACAACAGTCCTTGAAAAAGCAGGCATATAATCCCGGGAATTTGAGTCTTGGCCTTAACTATGGTCAGATCAACTCCAGTCTTGAAGATTACTATTTCTCATTGATGCAGCCTTTGGGTAACATCCCAAAATCAATGGCACAGGGAAAAGCGGCAGATATAGCGGTGGAATTGGCAGGCTTGAACAAAGACCTGGCTGCCCGATGGGTCAAGCGTGAAGTAGCCAATGCTTATCTCGATTGGGTTTTGCAAGGCATGATGTTTCGTTCTTTGGAGGACCAGCTCAATCTTTATCGCGACATTTCGGTAGAGGGTAAACGGGCCCTGGAATCTGGTGATCGAAACCTGTTGGAAGTTACTTTTATCAATCAGGAGTTGACAACTCTGAAAAACCGGGTAGCGCAAGCCAAGGTTGCTTATGAAACCCAATTTGGGAGAATGGTGGAGCTTACCGGGATTCCGCGTGATTCATTGATTTTGCCTGAAGCTTTGCCGATGGAGCTCAGGACTCAAGATACGGTTTTAAGCATGGCATTTTATCATGTTTTGGACAAAAAGCAGGAGTTGGGTGTTCAGCTTGTAGATGCCGAGAAAAAAGGTTTCTTTCCCAATTTCAGCGTGGGTTATTTCAATCAAGGACTGGATCACATTAGTAATTTTCAGGGGGTACAGGTGGGAGCTGCTTTCCCTATTTACCTGAAACCTCAAAAGGCTAAAATTGCCGAGCAGAAAGCCTCGCTGGATCGGACGTTATTTGAAAATACAATGCAGCTCAATATGCTGCAACAGTCTCTTCAGAAATGTCTTCGTTCATTGGATTTGATAAAACAGGACTTTCTCGATGCTCAGGGAGTCTCCGTTGACCGGATCGGAGAGCTGGTATTTCAGGCAAGAATGGCTTTGGACAATGGAGAGATCAACCTTTTTGATTTTGCCAAAATCGTATCGCAGGGCTATGATGGAATGCGCAGCTCGTGGGATACCAAGAACTTGTACCTGAAAACACTAACAGAGTTAAAATACTACACAGAATAATCTTCCATTCAACACTCGGATAAAAACATTGAAATAATGAAAAATATAATAAATATACTGTTGGCAGTAACCCTGCTGGCCAGCTGCACCAAGTCTGCTCCTGAGCAAACTGAGGAGGTAGCAGTATCTGACGCCATTGTGCTCACAGACGATCAACTTGCTTTCAACCAAATCAAAACCGGTAAACTTGCTCAAGGAGAGCTTTATCATGTGGTAAAGGCTACCGGAACTGTAAATGTTCCACCTAATTCTTCCTTGAAGTTATCTACTCCGATAGAAGCTTATGTCAGCAAGATTATGGTGTTGCCGGGGGACTGGGTTGAAAAAAACCAACCAGTTGCAGAATTGACACACCCAAGCATTGCGCAGACTCAAAAAGAATATTTAACGGTGAAAGCGCAGCTGGAATTTATCAAAAAAGATATTCAGAGGAAGAGTGAACTCCTGGAGGGTAAATCTGTCTCACAGCGAACTTTTGACCAACTCAAAAGCGAGGAGGTTAATATGCAGACACAGCTAAAATCCCTGGAGTCTGAATTGCAGCGACTGGGTATCAATAAAAATAATCTTACTGAGGCATCGGTGACACAAACCATGAAGTTGAGAGCTCCTATTTCAGGAGTGATCACAGAAGTGTTTAGCAAAACAGGAGAGCATTTGGCAACTGCAAATTTTATTCTCAGTATCCTGAATAATGATCATGAACATATAGAGTTACAGATCTTTCAGGAGGATCTGGGTAAAATGGCTAAAGGTATGAATGTTCGGTTGAGGTTGCCGGGAGTGAATGAGCTTTATCAGGGGAAGGTCTTTCTGATCAATACTCAGCTGAACCAGGAAACGCTTTCTGCTAATGTGCATGTTCATCCGGATGAAGAATGGCCTCATTTGCCAATCAATGCCGTGGTTTTTGCAGAAGTGATTTATCAGGTGGATAGTGGGTTGTCTCTTCCTTCTTCAGAGATCATAAGAGAAGGGGTAGCCAATTTTGTATTTGTGAAAACGCCAGAAGGTTTTGTGAAGCGAGAAGTACAGGTAGGGTTTAATGATGGTCAGAATGTACAGATCATTGGTCCAAAGGATGTGCTGAAAGCGGATGTAGTGCTGAAAGGAAACTATTATTTGAACGGAGTTTAGTTGATTGAACCCTCCAGGATTCCCAAAAGAACCTGGAGGGTTTTAATGCATTATATCCCCTCCCGATCCAGAAGATAAACCATTGCTGTCATTGCCGCAGCACCCATTTCAAGTTCACGTTTGTCCACATTTTCGAAGACATCATTTTGGGTGTGGTGGTAATTGAAATACTTCTGTGGATTGGGATCCATTTCCAGTAAAAATGTGCCCTGAGGTTCTAGTGGGCTAATATCTGCTCCACTTCCAATCGGGTCAAAATCCCAAACCATATATGGCCTGAAGTAACTGGCCCAGCTCTGCACTTTCTTGCGCTGTTCTTCTGTGCCTAAAGACGAAAATCCTTTTGGACCGAATGAGCCTGAGTCGGATTCAAGACCTGCAATGTGCTTTTCTTTTTTTTCAGCCGCTACCCGGGCATATTCTTTTCCTCCTCGCAATCCATTTTCTTCATTCATAAACATTACCACACGAATCGTTCTTTTTGGCAATACTCCCAAAGCCTTAAAAGTGCGCCCTATTTCCAAAGACATCATGCAGCCACCTCCATCATCGTGTGCTCCTTCACCCACATCCCAGGAGTCCAGGTGCCCTCCAACGACGATGTACTCATCCGGATTGGTGGTTCCTTTTAGCTCTCCGATTACATTGTAGGACAGGACGTCTTCCTTCATTTCGCAATGTGTCTCAATATAGATTTTCAGATCACGTTGTTGCGCTAACATTCGGCTCAGCTTATCTGCATCGTTGGTACTGATAGCAACCGCAGGAATTTGAGCCAGCATTGGCTTATATACCAAAGATCCTGTGTGAGGAGTATCATCTCTTCGGTTGGTCATGGAGCGCACTATTACGGCTTTAGCTCCAAAACGACCAGCTTCGGAAGCGCCATAAGCTCTTTGTAATACAGCAGATCCATAGGCTGCAAATGTGTTAACCAAAGTTGGGTCCATTTCTCCATTGTAAAACACAATCTTACCCTTCAATTTTTCGCCCAGTTCTTTTACTTCTTCGATGCTTTTCACTTCCACAACCTCATCGAGTACACCATCAGCTCCTGTCCCAACAGAGTTGCCAAGAGCTGTGGCATTCAATTCAAAAGTTCCCTGGGTTTTCGAGTTGATGACCCTCACAATTTCTTGCTTACCACGTACCCAATGAGGCACCATCACCGGCTGTAGATAGACCGTATCAAATCCATATTTTACCATGAGCTGACGCGTATATTCCACAGCTGCAGCAGCTTGTGGAGAGCCTGAAAGTCTTGGTCCTATTTCTTTACAGAGGAATCGCAGGTTTTCATAAACCGGACTTTCAGTGAGCTGATGATCATAGATTCTTTTGATCATTTTCTCATGCTGTGCAAAGAGTAAAGTAGGGGTGAGAGTAAGCAAGAAAAGAAGTTTTTTCATTTGAGTTTTTTTAAGTGTGACAAGGCTGAGAGAATTTAGATAGGCGAAAATCAAAGGTAATAATTGATTTAAAAATTCGATCTACATTTATTTATTAGTTCTATATTTGGGAACTTTATAATCAGAATATTTCTTTGATGGAAAGGTTGTTTTCGAAAAGAACACTAAGAGAGTTTTGGTTGGAGCATCCTGAAACAGAGCACTACTTGAAAACATGGTATGAGACTGTTATGAGTTCGGATTGGAAAAATCCTTCTGATATAAAGCAGGTCTATGCCAATGCTTCCATATTAAAAGAAGGGAGAGTGGTGTTTAACATTAAGGGTAATGATTATCGATTAGTGGCGAGAATAAACTATGCTAAAAATTGGATTTTCATCAGATTCATTGGGACACATGCTGAGTACGATAAAATTGATGCAAATAGTATTTAATTGGATTGAACTATGAAATTAAGGATTATTAAAAATGAGACTGATTATGAGGAGGCTCTTGATCGGTTGAATGATTTGTTTGATGCTCCGATTGGTTCTGATGAGAGCGATGAGGCTGATATATTGGCATTGTTAATCAATGAATATGAGGCAAAACATTATCCAATAGAAACCCCTGATCCTATAGAAGCCATTAAGATTAGAATGGAAGAATTGGATCTCAAACAAAAAGACCTTGTAAGAGAAGTCGGCGGAAAAAGTCGCGTTTCTGAGATACTTAACAGAAAAAGAAAACTTACAGTGGAAATGATCAGGCGATTATCATCGCGACTGAACCTTTCGGCAAATTTGCTAATCCAGGATTATCAGCTATTGAAATGAAGTTAGTCAGATTGAAAATTCCTGACTACTCCTATCACAACTCAACAACACCCTCCTCCATCATAGAAGAATGTACTGTCAGAAATATAAAGATCTTCTTTGCCCAGAGCTCCCAGGTTACCAGCTGTCTTGTCACAAACAGCTAATGGCTGGTTGGGCATCATTACATGACCTTTGCCATCATCGAAAAATCCTTCATCCCCAAAATAAATGGCTGTTTTGCCAGTGAAAACACAAGGCCCGTCTGGTGGCATTGGGTCTTTGATCGCGCAGACTTCTACACTTTCTATGATGATTTGTTCTTTGGTGTTGTAATGCCTGGGATCAAGTATTCTGTAAGCACGTTTCGCACGGATTTCGATAGTACCAAACCCGATATCTGAAATCAATTTGATATAATCCCAAAGCGGCAAAGCACCACTGAGGCATAATGCCCGAAGTTTAGGATCATTTTTGAGTTCCTCAGGCATAGGCGACTCTGAAACAGGATCAGAAAGTACCAACCGCCCGTGTGGTTTCAGCACACGATACATCTCAGTTAGTGCTTTTTTTAAGTCTTCTTCATGGAAGATGTTGAAAAGACAATTTTGTGCAGCAACATCAACCGATTCATCCTCTACTGGTAGTGAGAGTGCGTCTCCTTTCTTCAGTTCCACAAATTCTGACTTGAACCAGGAATTCATTTTCTCAGCTTCCTGGAAGTTTCTTCGGCTGGCCTCCAACATTTCATCTACTACATCTATCCCGATCACTCCATTTTTCTGGCGGCTGAAATAGGCAAACTGAAGCAGCTCCATTCCTCCTCCAACTCCCACGTATAGAATTTTGGGATTGTTGATCAGATCACGCGGATGAACGGTGCTGCCACAGCCATAATTCATCTGTTGCATGATCCTTGGGATCTCCAGACCGGGGAAAGCCCAGACCGGAGTAGTGGTGCAGCACAATCCCACATTGGGAGTCTCAGCCGCATCTTTATAAATGTCTTTAGTGACGTCTAAATATTCCATTTTAGTTAATTCTCAATTCTCAATTCTCAATTCTCAATTCTTTTATGCAGTAGTTCCTCCACAGCTTGAACCTGCTCCGGCAGTGCATCCATAGCAATGCTGACTGGTTCTTATGGTGTGATTATTAATTGCTTCCAGATCAAAATCTTTGATGTGATTAGGAACATTCTGCATCTTCATATCCAGCATTTGGTTGAAGTCACAATCATACAAATATCCATCCCAGCCAACACTGACAGTGTTTCTACACATCACGCCCATGGCCGCAGCAGGATTGAATGCATTAGCGAGCTCGGACATGTAGCTTTCATAGTTTCCGGAGCTGATCAGGTAGTCTAAAAATCGACTGATTGGAAGATTGGTGATGTTGAGTAAGTTGTTGAATTCCACCCCAAAACCATCTTTCAGTTTTTGTTTGAACTGCATTTCCAACTCTAATTGGTCACCTGGCAGAAACGCCCCGGAAGGATTGTAAACCAGATCGAGCTTCAAGTCAGGATTTTCCCGACCATAACCCACATCATTGAGCATTTTGATAGCTTTAATGGACTTTTCAAAAACACCTTCTCCACGCTGGGCATCTGTCCTTCGGGCTGCAAAATAGGGGAGTGACGAAATCACATTGACTTTGTGTTTTTTGAAAAACTCCGGCAGATCGTGATACTTTGGATTGGCCAGGATAATAGTCAGGTTACATCTTACCATAATAGCCTTCCCCATTGCTGATATTTCTTCCACAAACCATCGGAAGTTGGGATTCATTTCCGGAGCACCACCTGTTATATCCACCGTTTGTATATCGGTATCTCTGATGGCATCCAGACATTGCTGCATGGTTTCACGGGTCATGATTTCCTTACGATCTGGCCCGGCATCTACATGACAATGTTTGCAAGTCTGGTTGCACATCTTTCCCACATTGACCTGGAAGATTTGTATTCCGGTAGGTTTCAGTGGATATAGTCCAATATTTTCCAATCTCTCACGGAAGCTGGGAATACCAGCCGATCCATGATCATCCAGAATTTCCAGTTGCTTCTCAGCATTTGAGAGTGAATGTTGTTGTCTTTTTAATGTTGCTAATGACATGTTAATGTTTTTTATGCTTGATAGCTATTTCGGAATACTTACCCGGAAAGAGATTCTTCCTGTTTCCAAGGAATTTCTGCATTTGAAATGTGAGATATCACTATTTTGAAACTCTCCGGTTCTCAAGTAATTAGGAGTGATTTTACCGCCTACATTAACTTATCGTTTACCTGGTTCATCATTTGAGTAGCATGAACCAAAGAAGCTCCACCACGAATTGCTGCAGCTACATGAACTGCCTCCATTAGTTGCTCTTCGTCACAGCCTTGCTTTAGTGTATCTGAAGTGTATGCATCGATGCAATATGGACACTGGATGGCATGGGCCACAGCCAAAGCGATCAGTGCCTTTTCTCGTTTGGTAAGAGCTCCGGCTTTGAACACTTCGCCATAATAATCGAAAAATTTCTTGCCCATTTTTTCCTGGAAATCGGTAATGTCTCCAAATTTTCCAAGGTCTTCTCTGTTGTAATATGTGTCTTTCATTGTTGTGAATTTTTGCTTCTGGCCTTTAGTTTCTTGCACGGAATTTTAACTCATGATCAATACAGAATGAGTTGCGCTGCCTCCGGCTATTAAGATTTGATAATTGATTTTTTTCACCTCATAAATGAGGTGAAGTGATTTGCTGTTTGACCTATACCTGTCAAAATTGAATAAGCGCCGGTGGAGCACGAAGACTTTTCGGTGAGGTGCAGAGGAGACTTTTGGTCAGCTTTGGAAATGATAATTCGGAAACTAAATTATTAATAAAAGCTATCAGCTGGCGAACCAAATGTTTCCGAAAAGTTTCTTTTGAAAGTGATGCTAATTCATCGTGAGCATTGACATCACAAAGAGTAGTCAGGTAAGCAACAGATTGAATGGAGTTAGCTGCCTGACTTGCAAACTGATCACTGTGCCATGGTAAAGCAAGTGCCCATTTTCTGTTGAAAATGCTTCTGGAAATACCCAAAAGATATGCGCCTCCTCGCTGGTCGGGTCCAATAACCAATTGATTACTGTTCAACAGATTACTGGCTTCCTGAACTTCAGACGTGGTAAGCTGCGGACAGTCATTTCCAACAACTATTACATTTTGGAATCCCTTGTCAAAAACATTTTTTACAGCCTGATAGAACCTCTCCTGAACAGAGATTGCTGGGTTGTCTTTATCCAGGTACTCAATAACAGGAAGGTTAGTTTTAGCAAGTAATCTTTTAGTACGGAGATTAAAATACGAGACAATAGCCTTGTTGCTAAAACTTTTGATGGATTGCTCCGAAGCTTCAACACGCCGAAATAATAATATGGCTGTATCCTTTTGCATGGAAGGCTAAAGGTAGTTAACCTGTCAAAGTATGTAATGGTTTTTTCTCTCTTGATAAGGGAAATGTCGGTTGGAGGGCATATAGATCCTATTGGAACTTATTGGTATCTGGATCCCGCCGATTATCCCAAAAACTTAGAACCATAACATCATCACTGGTTGTTTCATAGAAAATGGTGAAATTTTCCATGAACACTTTGGCTCTTACGGGAGGCAAAGTGGTTGGCTTTCCCAGCATAGGAAACTTTGAAATCAGACTTAAACTTTTAAGCAAGTTATGATGAATTCTATTTGTGTAGGTAGTGGAGTTATTGCGGGTATTCCAGTACTCAACAATTTCTTGATATTGATCGCGAGCTTCCTTAGACCAGATTATTTTCCTTGCCACTTTTTGAACTGTCTATCTATTTCCTCCGATGTAAACAATTCTCCTGCTTTGATTTGGGATTGCCCCTTTTTTATAGAGTTCACCTGAAGATTTGATAGTTCAACGATTGCGTCATTTCCTTCGAAAATGGTTAATAAGTCATTGATAAGATCATCATCTTTAGATGCTTGAATTTTTTGTATAAGCTTGTCTTTAGTACTGATCATCTGTTTTCTATTTCTTTTATAAAAGTAGTGAATAAAGAATAGTTTCAATCATCAACCTCCTCAAATCCAATCCTTACAGACTCCAAATCCTTCTAGAAATCAGGATAAGATTTAGCTATAAAATGAGGTTCAACAATTGCAAAAGAGTTGAGCCAATAGGACAATACATTAGCAATTATTTTGAGTTTGGCCGTTGTGTATATTTGAGAGATTTAAATTGTCTTAGTGAAACTTATTACCTAATGTTGTAAGCAATTTTGAACGTTTTATGAAAAAATATTCATTGATCCTGTTGTCTGGTATCTTAGTTCTTGCCTCTTGCGGCTCTAAAGATGATGTTAACCCTACTAACTCCAATGATATCAAACAAGTGATAACTATTACAGCAACACAGAATTTCATTGATACTTATGCTGACTCTGGTATTTATGTCGTTGTGAATGACTTAAAGAATGAATACACCCGGTTTGCACGAATAACAAACTCGAAAGGTGCAGAGCTTGAAGTAAAGGTTTCCGACTTGGATAAGAGGTATGTCTTTACTGAAATCATTGTGAATTCGAGTAAAACCTATTACATGAACTCTGCTATTGGAACAGATAAAACTAGTTGGATCTTAGGAGAAGAAAATGATAGAACGTCACCTCAATCATATTGCACAAATTTTAAGAACTATAATTTTTCTGTGGATGTCGGAAAAGAAGGTGGTAGTGTTTGGCTTAATGGTTATTCTGGTTTAAACAATTTGTATACAGCTGTGGGGCCGGAATGTGGTTATGTATATGGCTATTATTTATCCGATAAAGTAGCTAAATACTGGTTGGATACCACTTGGGCGAAGAATATGCCAGAAGGTGAATATTCCATACCTCTCAGTAATTTCACTGGAGAGTTGGATAGCCTTGATTTTGGAGTAGAACCTCCATATTCATTCAGTCTGTATGGGGAGAAAATAAAGGGAGATAGTGTTTTTTCCACTTTTCTGGATTCTAATTATGGTCAATCAATAGAAGATGCTAAATGGCTTCATGTTCCTATTTTCAGTCATCCTTTCTTTGATAGTTATTCTATTACTTTTCAAACTCACAATGGTGATGGGAGCTATTTTACAACTTACAAGGGGTCAGGGGTTAAAGTGCCTTCTTTTATCAAGGCCAAAATAAATACAGAGAACACACAACTTGGTATGTTCGATTTAAATATTGAAGGTCAATATGATCAGCTTACTATCTATGGTCGTTTTTCAGGTAGTTCTTCGCCTTTCCAAATGACTTTTTTACAGAAGGATTTAGACTATAATTTGATCCCGCAATTGCCGAACCAAATTTTAGAGAAATTCCCCATTTTAGATATTATCAAATTTGAACCTGAGGAGTACGGTTTGGCCTTAGAGCAAACTATTGATGGGGAAGTTCGTAAATATTTCAAAACAATTAAATAACTGCCTCACACCTCCTCATACCCTATCCCCACAGACTCCAAATCCTTCCAGAAATCAGGATAAGATTTAACCACCACATGCGGCTCATCAATAGTAACTGGCAGAACCTGAGCAATTGGAGCAAAAGCCATCGCCATTCGATGGTCATCATATGTGTCGATGGTTTCGATTTTTGCAGGAACTTCTCCGGGAGTCATTTGCCAGGTGTTGCCATCCTCTGTAAGCGTTGCACCCAGTTTGGCTAATTCATTCTGCATGGCAGCTATTCGGTCAGTCTCTTTGATGCGCAGTGATTCCAGCCCGGTCATGTGTAGCGTAACTCCCTTCAATGCAGCTGTCACCATGACGGTTTGAGCCAGGTCAGGGCATGTTTTAAAATCGATGGCTATGGTTGGCATATTACGACCTTCAGGAGTGAGGTGAACACCTTCTGACGTATAAGTGGTTTTTATGCCCATGTTTTCCATGATCATACTGATCATCTGATCTCCTTGCAAACTGTTTTCTTTCAGTCCTAGTAGTTTCAGGTCAACTTCCTTTCCCAGTGCAGCCATAGAATACCAATAGCTAGCTCCTGACCAGTCACTTTCTATGGAGTATGCTCCACCTGTATACTCTTGTGGTTCAATGGATATTGTATCATCTATCCATTCTGCCGTTACTCCGAAGCGTTCCATCAGTCCAAGGGTCATTTCTATATAAGGGCGGCTAAAAACTTCTGTGGTCAACTTCAACTGAAGGCCTTTTGGAAGACTTGGGCCTATCATCAACAATGCACTGATAAACTGACTGCTGATGTTTCCGGGAATTTCTATCAAAGTCTCTTTTTGCTCTTGAATGCCCGTGATCTTCAGTGGAGGATATCCTTCTTTTCCCAGATATTCAATAGTAGCACCTAGCTTTCGAAGAGCATCTACCAAAAGTCCAATAGGTCGCTGGCACATTCTGGGAGTTCCGGTGATCGTTTGTCCTTCCCCTTTCACAGCCAGATATGCCGTGCAAAAACGCATGGTGGTACCAGCATCCAAAACATCCCATTCACTTTGGCCTGTATTTTGTAGAAGACGCATCATCGTTTGCGTGTCACGAGCTGCAGACAGGTTGCTAAGTTGCAATTTATTGCCGCTGAGTGCGTTGATGAGCAAAGCTCTGTTGCTTTCGCTTTTCGAAGATGTCAGCTGAACACTGCCTTTTAGCGGCTGGTCGAATTTTGGTAAATGATATTTCAAGTCAGAAAATTTTAAAATAAGGTTTAACAGCCTTCAAACTGTTTTTAAATAAATACTGTCTTAAAGATTAACTATGACAACCACATCTAAAACAATCGGAACATTCATTGCCACCGCTGTAGTAGGATTATTTACGGTTTTGCTAGGAAACCCAAAGAAGGTTTTGCAAAACAAAATAAACGCCATTAAATCTCGTGAGCAAGTAGGCGCTGAGGAAAAAGAAAATCTTTTTATTTAAAGTGACTGATAATATTGGCAGGCTTCGTCAATCCATTTGAGGTCAACCTTTACATCATAATCACATTTTCCAATTCCTGATAGCAGTGAAAAGCTAATTTCACTGCCTACATTTTTTTTGTCCTGCATCATCAATGGCAGTATTTCACTAATTGGAGGTAAGTCATACTTTCCAAATACGGAAACGATATAAGCGGAAATTTCATCTACTTGCGCTATGTCAAGTAGTTCCAGCTTCAGCGAAAGAAATGCCTCCAGGATCATTCCAATAGAAATAGCTTCTCCATGAAGGAGTGATTTTCCAGCATTCAGATACCAGGTTTCTATACCATGACCAAGGGTATGCCCAAAGTTGAGAATCTTTCTCAATCCACCTTCCCGTGGATCCTGAGCCACAACATCTCCCTTGATCTCCGCTGATTTTTTGATCACTTCTATCCAATTCAAATCAGGAAAGCTTGCAGCAGCAGTGGTTCGGTAATACTTTTCGTCATAAATGAGACCATGTTTGATTACTTCTGCAAAGCCTGACCGAAGCTCTCTTTCAGGTAATGTTTTAAGAAAAACATCTGAAATAATCACAGCACTTGGGTCATTGAACACTCCAATGTGATTTTTAAATCCACGAAAGTCGATTCCAAGTTTCCCTCCAATGTTCGCATCTACAGCGGCGAGAAGTGTTGTTGGAATATTTACAAACCTGATTCCACGTTTGTACGTGCTTGCAGCAAATCCCCCCATATCACCGATCACACCACCACCCAGGTTTACTAGAATTGACTTTCTACTGAACCCCAGGGTGGTCATAGATGTCCAGATCAATTCGCAGCTGTTGAGGTTTTTAAAAATTTCTCCACTGTGAATTTCAATGATGTTCTCCTCATCACTCAGTCCGAAAATCGGCAGGCAATGCTCTTTGGTATTTTCATCTACCAGGTAAGCGACTTTGTCAGGCTTGAGCTCCTCCAGGATTTTCACAAGCTCTGCTTTTGGGTCATTGCTAAAGGCGATATAGTCAGGTGTTTTCAAAATTTTTTACGATTTAAAATAAATCAGATAATAAAATATGTTTTGGGCCTGCTGTCTGATTTGGAATGAGTTGCTTAAAATCAGTCTCAATGCTGGGGAATGACAGATTATAAGCTTTACAAAATGACCTTTCGGTTACTATCTTTGCAGTCAGTTTTCAAAGCTATGACAGAAAATTCAAAAATCAACTTCGAAGACACAGCAACAGCATTTGCCCATAAATCAAACGCACAGCTGAAAAAGTCTCATTTGGTCTTTAGCACTATGAATTACCCCACCATGGTGAAGACCGGTACAGCCCTGACTTCCGTTGCTCTCAAGCTGCATTTGCCTATCAAAGGCCTGATCAAGTCAACATTGTTTGATCAGTTTTGCGGTGGAGAGTCTATAGCCGGAAGTGAACCACGCATGCGTAAACTTGCTGAGCGAGGCGTCAAAACCATACTGGACTACAGTGTGGAAGGAGAAGCTTCTGAGCAAGGATATGACGATGCGGTAGAAGAAGCACTTCGTGTGAGCGATTATGCTAAAGAGCATGTTAGTATTCCTTTTTGTGTGATTAAACCAACAGGTATTGGTTCTTCCAAACTCATGGAGAAGAAACAGTCCGGAGAAAATCTCACTGAGGAGGAGCAAAAGCGTCTGGATAGAATATTTGAGCGCCTGGATACTATAGTTGGTAATGTGGTGAAAAACGGCATGCGATTTATGGTGGATGCTGAGGAATCGTGGTATCAGGATGTAGTTGATCGGATGGTGTATGATCTGATGCTCAAATACAACAAGGAAAAACCTTACGTCTACACAACGTATCAGCTTTATAGACATCAAGCTTTGCCCAACATGATCAAAGGTTATGAGGAAGTGACAGCTGCTGGTTGTTATTTTGGAGCTAAGCTGGTTCGTGGTGCTTATATGGAGAAGGAGCGGGAAAGAGCAGAAGAGAAAGGCTACCAGGACCCGATCCAACCAAATAAGGAAGCAACAGATCGAGATTATAACAAGGCTTTGGAATTTGTAGCTGAGCATGTCGATAAATTCGCTGTATGTGTTGGGACGCATAATGAAGAGTCCAGCCAACTGATGGTGGACCTGATGGATAAGTACGGTATTCCAAAAACACATGAAAATATTTTCTTTGCGCAGCTTTTAGGGATGAGTGATAATATCTCTTTCAAAGTGGCGGACCTGGGATACAATGTTGCCAAATATGTGCCTTATGGTCCAGTGGAGAAAGTGCTTCCGTATCTGTTCAGAAGAGCTGCTGAGAATACCTCTATTGCTGGCCAAAGTGGGCGAGAATTTAGGTTGATCAAGAAAGAGCTGGAAAGACGAAAGGCTAACAAATAAGAATGCCCTAAATTTGCTGAATTACTTTTGGTTATGAGTTCTGTAAAGCAACATTTGCATCAGTTAATTGATGAAACTCCGGAAGGGGATTTTCTTTTTGTTATCGAGAATATTTTCGAAGAACAAAAGAGAGATTCTTCTATCTGGGATAATTTGACTGCTGAACAGAAAAAACGAGTATTAGATGCTGAACAAAGTATTGAAGATGCTGATAAACTTGTGAGCAACATGGCCATGAAGGATAATAATGCAAAATGGCTGAAATAATTTGGACACCATATGCAGTAGAGGATTTTGAAGACATTCAGGAGTATTTAGGTAGGAAATTTGGAGAGCATTCAATTCGAAAATTTACTCTTAGGGTATTTGGTTTCTTAAATATCCTCGAAAATCACCCCAAAATTGGATTGTTAGAGATTGAAACAAAGAATATTAGGAGTTTTGTGTTATCGAAACAGACGACTATTCTCTATAAAGTAGAAAATGAAAAAATATACCTGTTGTCATTTTTTGACAACCGTCAGGAACCAGGCAATAGGTTGAAAATTTTGGATAAATTTTAAACATAAATGCATCTAAGCGAACAAGAAATCCAGAGGAGAAACGAGCGTGAATCTTTGATGAAGATGGGGATTGATCCCTATCCGGCGGCACTTTTTGAAGTTAATGTAAGTGCCAAAGACATCCATGAAAACTACGAAAGAAGAAAAACAGATTATAAAGATATCTCTATTGCTGGTCGTCTGATGACCAAGCGGATCATGGGATCTGCTTCTTTTGCGGAGATACAGGACAGCACTGGTCGTATTCAGATCTACATTCGCAGAGATGACATTTGTCCCGGTGAGGATAAGTCACTTTATAATGACATTTTCAAAAAGCGCCTGGATATTGGAGACATAGTTGGGATAAAAGGATATGTGTTCACTACACAGGTTGGTGAAATCTCTATTCATGTTACCAGCATTACCCTTCTAAGTAAATCACTTCGTCCTTTGCCTATTGTGAAGGAAACAGAAGATGAGCAGGGAAATAAAAAGACTTACGATGCATTTACAGATCCGGAGCAGCGCTATCGTCAGCGTTACCTGGATTTGATTGTAAATCCACAAATCAAGGATACATTCAGAAAGCGAACACAGCTGGTCAATACCATTCGTAACTTCATGAATGAGCATGGTTATCTGGAAGTGGAAACGCCTATTCTCCAGCCGATTCATGGAGGAGCTGCAGCACGTCCGTTTGAGACGCATCACAATACACTTGACATGAAACTCTATTTGCGTATTGCGAATGAACTTTACTTAAAGAGGTTGATTGTTGGTGGGTTTGATGGTGTATATGAGTTTGCCAAAGACTTTCGCAACGAAGGGATGTCACGTTTTCACAATCCGGAGTTCACACAAGTGGAGCTATATGTAGCTTATAAAGATTACAACTGGATGATGGACTTCATGGAGGAGTTGGTAGAAAGAATTGCTATACAACTTCATGGAGATACTAAAGTAAAAGTAGGTCAAAATGAGATAGACTTCCAGCGTCCATGGAAACGCTTCACTATGTTTGAAGCCATAGAGCATTTTACTGGTGTGGACATTTCCAATATGGAAGAAGCTGAGCTTCGTGAAGTGGCTAAAAAACTTGATGTTCCTACGGATGAAACCATGGGTAAGGCGAAGCTGATCGATGAAATCTTTGGTGAGAAATGTGAAGGTCAGTTGATCCAGCCAACTTTCATTACTGACTATCCTGAAGAAATGTCTCCGTTGACAAAGAAGCACAGATCAAAACCAGGATTGGTAGAGCGATTTGAAGCGATCTGCAATGGAAAAGAAATCATGAATGCATATTCGGAGCTGAATGATCCAATTGATCAACGCAAGCGATTCGAAGATCAGTTAGAATTGGCGAAACGAGGAGATGATGAAGCCATGGCAATGGATGAAGACTTCCTTCGGGCGCTAGAATATGGAATGCCACCGACAGCAGGTGTCGGGCTGGGAATTGATCGGTTGAGTATGATCATGACCAATTCTAATTCTATCCAGGATGTGCTGTTTTTTCCTCAGATGAAGCCTGAGAAAAAGGCTAAGGTTTTAGAGTTGAATGAGGATGAAAAAATGGTATTGGAACTGCTTAAACCTCAAGGTAAAATGGATCTCAATGCTTTGAAGGATACTGCCGCGTTATCCAATAAGAAATGGGACAAGGCTGTAAAAGGCCTAAGAAATGCCGGGGCAGTGAATGTTTCGAAGACTGATTCTGGAATGGAGATTGAAGCCATTTAATATTGAAAAAAAACCGGCGCAAGCCGGTTTTTTTTATAACACTCTTTTTAAGACTATCTGATCTTCAGCTTGTTTGTTGTGGATCGTTATAGGTTGATCATAGTATTTTATGAAGTGACCTTTTACCACAAAGTATTCCTCAAATTTTAGCTTTTTATAGAAGTTTAATGAGTCTATATCCGCATCTGCTGTTTTGACTATCAGGTTTTCATATCCTTCCAATTTGGAGATTCTAATCACATATTTGATAATTTCCTTACCAATTCCCTGATTTTGATATTTACTGGCTATTGAAATATTCTTAAGCTCTACTTCATGTGCACTGTTGGGCAATAACACAAAAACACCTGCTATTTCTTCTTCTATTTCAGCCAGAAAACATTCTCCTGCATACAAATACTTTTCTATCATTTCGATAGATGGATCTGCTTGAAACAGCAAATCCATTGGAGCTTTTTCTGAATGACCAAGTTTTCTTATTTCTACTTTCATTCTACACTACTTTGCTTTTCGCATGTTCAATTCCCTGGCAATTCTTCGTTACAAATTCCTCGTTGTAAGCCATGTGAAATTTATCTAAATGCTATTAAATCATGAAATGTAATGATGATAATTGTCCAAACTTCTCTGTTAATTGGGTGAATGGGATTAGATATGCATCAACTACTACCTAAATATGCACAAATTGACTGAAAACTTCTCTTCCAAAGAATGTTCCGGCGTGTTGGTTAAAATTCTCAGTGGAATCGGTGGTTAAAAATCTTAGTTCTGAATTTTTCGCACACTTTTTATCCATCTCCGGATGTCGGTTCAAATAGTCTTTGAGGCTTGGAGCTACAATTTCTCCCTGGTTGATTACTGAAATACCATCAGGAGTATACTGCCGGATTTTATTTATCAATAGAGGATAATGTGTGCAGGCAAGTAAAAGAGTGTCAATATCAGGGGACTGAGAGAATAGTTCGTCCAAATACTTCTTAACAAAGTAATCTGCACCTGGCTGGTCATATTCTCCATTTTCTACTAGAGGAACCCACATTGGGCAGGCTTGCTGGAATACTTTGAGTTCTGGTGCCTGCTTTTCTATTTCCATTAAATAGGATTGTGAATTCACAGTTCCTGTAGTACCGAGGACACCAATATGCTGGCTGGCAGAATAGCTGGCTACAACTTCGGCAGTTGGCCGAATAACACCAAGTACTCGCCTCTCAGGATCTATTTGAGGGAGATCTTTTTGCTGAATAGTGCGGAGAGCTTTGGCAGAAGCAGTATTGCAAGCCAATATAACGAGGTGACACCCCTGATCAAACAAGTACTGAACACACTCCAGGGTATACTCATAAATCGTGTTGAAAGACCGACTACCGTATGGAGTACGAGCATTGTCCCCGAAGTATAAAAAATCGTAATCTGGCATCACTTTGGTGATTTCACGGAGCACTGTGAGTCCGCCATATCCAGAGTCAAAAACGCCAATTGGGCCTTTATTCATGCTGCGAAGCTAACCTGAATAATTCAGGAATTTTATATTGAGAATTGTATCACTCTGATAGTTAGGGGATTGACCTGAGCTAATATAAATATGATTCAATGTTTGAAAGTACATATTTCCTTTGCTAATTTTTTAACTGTCAATCCTCTTCGCCAACAGATGTTAGAGTTTATGAATTAACTAAGCTAAATTACTCAAAGGGCAATTCATCAATTATTTTTTGAAGTTTACCGGGGTTATAACCTCCTTTTGTGGCGTAAACAATCTTTCCTTCCTCATCAAGCAGGTAAAAGTATGGTACGTCTTTGTCTGTAATGTTCAAGGCATCTTTATATTCTTTGAGTGATCCTTTATAAAACAATACATGAGGATGGAGCTTAGGGTCTACATCTTCCTCTACTTTCTTCATCACTTTTTGATAGGCCGGACGCTTAGCGCCAGTCAGCATTGGCACAAAATATACGTTTACATCATAGCTAAAAGCAAATAAGGAACCTTCGTCTGGTTTCTTGATCAGTTGCTGGTAAACAGGCTTGAACCAACCGTTGAGCGATTTTTCTGATTTTTTCGAAAATGCCAGTCCAACCAGTGTGTGCTTGCCTTTGGTGTCGTCTGGAATTTTTATTCCCCCATGTATCAGGCTTTCTCCATCCAGGTCAGGAAAAGTGTTGCCAATTTGGGCATTGGTTAAAATGGGAGTAATGATGAGTATCAAAATCCAAAATGTACGCATAACTTCTTTTTTGTTTTGAAATTAGTGATTTTGGCAGAGTATTAACCAGCAAAGAGTGTAAAACCTACAAGCTTCAGGTTTTAAAAGTTTGATGCCTAATTATAATTAATATCCCGAATTGATTTGTGAGCCAAAATTGCCAGGTTTTCACAAGAAGGCATCATCTGCTCAATGGCATCAGGTGTTAAGCTCTCATAGTGTATATGCTGTTCATTATATATTTCAGACATATAATAATCACATTGTATGAGGTCTCTCAAAATAGGATGTTGTGGTTCCAGTTGATATAACTCCATCATTTGCTCCTTGTATTTTTTGAAATGGTGCTTGTATGGTACGATATAGAGGAGTGTATCAAAAAACAGTTCGTAGATTTTCCTGGTGTTGCTTGCTCTTATAAATCTGTCTTTTATCTGGGAGTCGTATGGGCGGTTTTTTAGAGTTGTCCAGGCTTTCAAAACAGTTTCTGTTAAATCTTCACTAGAGTTGTAAAAGACGTCTGATCGATAGATAGATGAGATGACGAGTGCCTTTTTCTCAGTGATGGCTTCTAATATGGAGCGGAAATATTGTGCATCTTGATCCTTGAACCAGAAGGAAGGTGCGCATCTGCCCTGAACGCTGAGATAGTGAATATTTTTCATCTTGGGAAATATTGGGGTTTCAGGAACATCTTTCCTGTTGTATAATTTAATGAATTGTCAAGACATTTCCCACCATTCGGATGCAACCAATTGAATTTACAGGAGTCCTTTCACATAAATTAAGAAGTATATCGTGTATTCTGGGTAACCTTTTTAAGCTGAAAGAGTACACTTTATAGGTCAAAAACTCCACAAGTCTTATGTTCAACCTGTTTGCTAAAAAGAAAAAATTTAAAGCCAATTGCGATCTTAGTGGGAGCTCCCTGGAAAAAGAATCCGCATATATGGTGTCGACTGCTCAGATTATTTCCTCGCAAAAATTTTGGGACAATATCATGACAGAACCTGATACAATGTCCTACACAGAAGCTCATTTTAAAAACGGTGATAGTACAGCTACCAATATTAGAAATATGATCTTTAAAAAGTATGCCCAGCAAGACAAGGTTTGGGTAATATCTGATGCTCAGATTCACTTGTTTGATCTGGATGAAGCTACGGCAAAAACTGTAGCTGATCAGTGGTGGGATTCTGAAGGAAAAGAAGTGCCTGAAGATCTGAAAAACTCTTTGTCCAAAATGGAGGCTGTTGAGTTTGAAGCCATTAAACAATATGCGATATATGAAGCCGGACGCAAACTGGTTCAAGTTTGATCGTTTCGTGCTAAAAATTAAAAGGCCTGTAATTCAAGCGAATTACAGGCCTTTTGACTTTTAGGTGTTGCAGACTTGTCAGGCAATGTTTGTGTAAACAGCCTGAACATCATCGTCATCTTCTATTTTGTCTAGCATTTTTTCAATTTCCTCCATTTCCTCATCTGTAAATTCCACAGGAGTTGTAGGAATACGCTGAAGGTTTGCCTTTTTCACATCTATGTTTTTGTCTTCAAGGGCTTTAGAAAGTGTCCCGAAATTGGTGTAATCAGCATACAAATAGATTGTATCTTCATTACGCTCAATTTCTTCCAGTCCGGCATCTATCAGTTCCAGTTCCAGTTCTTCCAGATCCATGTCTTCTGGCTTTTCAAACTCAAAAACTGCCTTTCTACTGAACATAAATTCCAGAGATCCATTAGGAGCGAGTCCTCCACCTGCTTTACTAAAGTATGATTTTACGTTAGCAACAGTTCTGGTTGTATTGTCTGTAGCACATTCCACAAAAACCAATACTCCATGTGGGCCTTTGCCTTCATAAGTGATTTCTGAATAATCGGCAGCATCATTTCCGCTAGCTCTTTTGATAGCGTTATCGATGTTGTCCTTAGGCATGTTCTGCGCTTTGGCGTTTTGGATAGCTGTGCGCAGCTTGGCATTCATTTCCGGTTCAGGGCCACCTTCTTTTACGGCCACAGTGATGGCTTTGGCAAGTTTTGGAAATAACTTGGACATCTTGTCCCATCTTGCTTCTTTGGCTGCTCTTCGGTATTCAAATGCTCTTCCCATGTTTTAATTTTCGTTTGAGACCGCAAAAATAGTCAGTTGCTTTTTTTCTTAAAAATGATTTTAAAGCCGGAGATCTATAAAAGTTCCAGAATAATCTTAAATCAGTTTGAGTGACTGTGCCAACTTCATCTCATCAATTGGCTTTTGAATGTAAGCTTCATATTGTATATCATAATTAGCTTGCATAAAGTCCTCAGGGTGTGCGGAAACCACGATGACTTTTGGCTTATGCTCTAATAGTTCGATGAACTCCGGGCCTTCAAGTCCTGAAATATTGATGTCCAGAAAAATAAAATCTGGCTTAAGTTTTTCAATGTTGATTGTAGCCTTTACAGTATCTCCGTACATGCCGATAACTTCTACTCCGCCTACCTTTTTGAGATAGAGTGAGAGTAGCTGCTGGTGATGGAGTTCATCTTCTACAATGATGCACTTTAGCATTGATTAGGAAGTTTATGCGCTTTGACAAGTTATACAAATCAAAGCATATTCGATTGCTTTTAAAAACACGGTTTTAATTGTTTGAAAACAAGTCGTAGAAGCTTCTTCTTTTTTGGATTTTCAAATCCTGAAGGAGGGAAGATTTTGGTTGAATAATCAGACTGAAAGACTGGTTTCGACCGAATGGTACCCACGAAAAGTTCAATGTCCAGCAATGGAGGTCTCTGGTGACGCTGATGCTGGTCTGTCCAAACTGCTGCTTTTTCATGTCATAGTTGGAGTTGAATGTGATCTGGGTATTTTTAGTCAAGCCAAGAGTTCCACTGATTCTAAAACCATGGCTAATGATCTGGGCATCAGCAAGACCAGATTTACTTCTGTTGATATTGTAGCCCACTTTCAGACTCCATGGCACATTGAAGTCCACATATTGATCGGGGTTTTGTTTGATATATTCTTTTTGGTCCTCAGTGCCATTTTTACTCTGGTTTATCAGAGAGCCATCATCTGCAAAGGCACTTTGGTTCGGGTCAATGCTGTTGGGGTCGTTGTTGTTTTTGCCTTTTTTCTTAGGCTTCAAAGTGAAGTTGACGGCTGTATTCAGTCTTGATAGTTGCCCTATTCCCTGGCCATTGTTCCAGGTATAGCGATCTATTCTGCGACCGCTCGCAGAGCCATTGTCTATATAAACATAGGGGTCATACGTTCCTGTAAACTGTACATTCACTTTCTTATTGAAAAAGCTGGTTCTGGCAGTCCAATTAAGATTTGAAAGTTTAAAAGAATCTGCCGCAAAGTTATATCCGCCATTAAATGCTAGGTTATCAAAGATTTTTACTTTTTTGAATTCATTGGCAGTATCTTTTTTAGACCTTACTTTCATTTCCAGATTGTTAGTTAATGAAAAGCTAAGCGTCTGACTCATACTACCGGTTGGGCTTTGGTATGCGTATTTTGATACACGCTTGAAGTTGTTGCCTGTGGAGTCCAATTGAATATTGCTATATACTCCATATTTAGAGCTGCTAAAATCAGGGTTGTAGCTAAAAGAGATACTCGGTGTAATCACATGCCTGATGGCTTCAATCCCTTTGATGCCAGGGAGGTAGTACATACCGTAAACACGGGTGTTTATTGATGCTCCTGATGTCCAGCTACTGGCGCGGCTGAATCCGTAAGTGGTATCTACTCTAACTCCATTTTTGGCTTCTTCATAAGTGTAGTCAAGCTCTTTGACTTGCCACACTTCTTTGTAATTGAAGCTTGGGTTCACCGTAAAATACTTGAAAAGGGAAAATGATGTGCTAATAGGGATCGTGTGTGTGCCATAGATCTTTGCAGTCTTTAAAATCTGGGGTAGGTTGTTGGCATTGAACTTAAGTGTGTCTTTGTTTTCTGTTTCGTTTATCGGGGTGAAGCCAAGTGCAGAGCGAGCAGATGAAGGAGTGTTTGTGATATCATTGTTAGCTACGAAATTGTAGGAAAAACTAAGCTTGGCCAGTGGTGATTTTGAGTTTTTGGCCAACTTCTTCAATGGGTAAATCCTTTGCAGGTTCATTGCAAAATCGGGCAAGCTCATTGTGTAAATTCCTGTCTTAACATTCTGGCTTTGGCGAAGATTGGCAGTCATATTGAGAGGTAATCTTCTAAAGTGCTGATTGTAACTGACGTTTGATGTAAACCTTGGGTTAATACTTTGAGTCGGATTGGAGATTGCCAGGTTATTGTTTGAGTTGAAGTTTGAAGAACCGGCAGAAACTGATGCACTAAACGAAGAATTACCTCGTGTTTCAGGTTTGTGGTTCCATTTTACCCAAAAACTTTCATTATATGATGGTTCAATTGGCCCATCGGTTACGTTTTTCGTGTAGTCGAGGCTAAAAGCTCCACTTGCTTTATACCTGACTTTGTAGTTGGTAGTGGCATTGAGTCCATAGCTTCCTTTGGAGTAGATGTTACCGGTTAGTTTCAGGTCGAAATATTCACTAAATCCAAAATAATAACCTCCGTTTCTCAGGTAAAAACCACGTCTGGTTTCCTGACCATAGCTTGGGAAAACAATTCCGGAAGCCTTCTCTCTCGGCTGAGGGAACATTCCAAATGGGAACCAGAGAGGAGTTGCTATTTCTCTAAATTTTAAGTTAAAAGGGCCGGATACTACTTTGTTTCCGGGTATTACTTTGATTTTATCAGATTTGATGAAGAAATGCGGATCGGCCAGGTTACAGGTAGTGTATTTAGCATTTTTGATAAACATCTCATTATCTTCATTTTTCTTCACATCCTCTCCGTGCATGATTGCACCATTTTGTTCGGTAATCACTCCCTTTATAATAGCACGTTTGGTTTTGAAGTTGTAGAGAATATCATCTGTTTCATAATTGTCTTTACCATCTCCAAAAACCGGTTTCCCTTTTTTTCTTCCAAGAGTATCCAGTGTGTATTCGGATTTGATATTTCGGGTGTTCCAGTTGATACTGGTCCGGTCAGACTCCAGTGAAATATTGCCATAGTCTATGTGTGTATTTCCATACATATACAGTTGGCGCCCCTCTATTTCAAAACGCATAGAGTCTTCAGCGGTGTAATTGATAGTGGTTTCTATATCGTTTTTTCGCTTTTTCTTTTGTGCAGCTGTGTCGAGCGCAATGTTGCTTGTATCCGATAGAATGGCATTGTTTGTGCTGTCTCCACCTATGATTAAATCATCATTAGTGAATTGCATTTCAGGATTGAACTCAATAGAATCAGGTACGGTTGATGGTATAGCAGTAGAGTCAACCTGCGCTGATAGACGTAAAAAGATCATCAATAAGACACTAAAAAGCGCAATTCTCCTCAATCCCTCAAATTTTAATTACTGGTGAAAAATTTACAATTTTGCGTAAAATTATGGCATTTTACTATATAACCGAGTAGCTGTGAGAAATATTGTGATACCTTTCGCCATTTCGCTTCTGCTGGTATTAAGCTCCTTCAATACCACCGGGGTTGTTGGTTACAAAGTCAGAAAAGTGGTCATTGACCCGGGGCACGGCGGTCGAGACCCAGGTACGCATGGTTCTATGTCCAAAGAAAAGGATGTTGCATTGGCAATTGCTTTGGAGCTCAGTAGAATCATCAAGGATAACATGCCTGATGTTCAGGTTCACATGACTAGAGATGATGATAGTTTCCCCTCCCTGGAATCCAGACCACAGCTGGCAAACAAAGTGGATGCTGACCTGTTCATATCTCTGCATGCTAATTGGGTTTCCAATCCTAACATTTATGGAACTGAAACGTACGTAATGGGTGTCCAGAATGCAGGAAGGAATTTTGAGGTAGCCAAGAGGGAGAATTCTGTGATTTTGCTGGAGGATAATTATGAAGAGAAATATGATGGGTTCGACCCTACCAGTCCGGAATCTTACATTTTGTTTTCACTTACACAGTCAGCTTTTCAAGAGAGAAGTATCAGGCTGGCTTCATTGATTGAAGACCAGTTTAAGAACAGAGTAGGCAGAAGAAGCCGTGGAGTGAAACAATCCAGTTTATGGGTACTATGGAACTCGGCAATGCCTAGTGTTTTGGTGGAAGTGGGGTATCTTAGCAATGCAAAAGAAGAGAAGGATCTCAATGATCCGCTCAATCAGGTGTATATAGCTTCGGGGATATTTAGAGCCTTTCGGGACTATAAGCAAGAACTCGAATCGATGAACTAAATAAAAGATGTCAAAAGAATTCAAAGTAGGACTTATAGCACTGGTATCAGGTGTATTTCTATATTATGGCTTCAATTATTTGAAAGGAATAGATTTCTTTTCTCCTACTCATAAATATTACGCCATTTATGACAATGTAGATGGTCTGAATAAATCTAATCCGGTAATAATCAATGGATTGGCAGTTGGTAGGGTAAGTAGGATCAGACTGATGCAACATAAGGAAAATCTAATACTGGTAGAATTAGATATTGATCAGGATGTTGTTTTGGGAGATTCTACGAGAGCAGTATTGACCAATACGGACTTTTTGGGGAGCAAAGGCATTGTTTTGACAATTGGTCCTCTTGTAAACCCCAAAGTACCTGGAGACACATTGGAGTCTGTAGTAGATAAAGGAATCGGGGAAATCATTGAAAGTGCAACACCGGTGGCTAACAACCTGAACACTACAATCACAAGAGTTAACGAAATCTTAATAGGTCTGAAAGGCAGTGGTGAAAAAATAAATGAAACCATAGGTGAGGTACAGCAAACCACTGTAAGTGTGAATGCCATCATTGCTCAAAACCAGGCGAAACTTGCAGAAACATTGAGAAATACTTCTTTGGTACTGGAAAACCTGAATAAAAAGCTGGATTATATTGATCCTCTTGCCAACAAATCAGCGGCAGTTCTGGATTCAATCCAAAATCTTCAGATCAATAAAACGTTGGCTACTGTAAGGTCTGCGGTGAAAAATCTTGATCAGACAGTATCAGAACTTAAAAATGAAGAAGGAACTTTAGGTAGATTGATAAAAGATGATTCGCTCTATACCAACTTGAATCAGACAATGGTAGATCTGGATAAGTTGCTGATACATATGGACCAATACCCGAAACACTTTTTTGCACCTCTTGGCAAAAGCCATAAAAAAGTGATGAAGGAAGCGAACAAAGAAGACTGATTTTCAGTCTTTTTTTATAATGACCATTTCGATCCTTCATATAGATTTACTTTGAAGGAAGATTCAAACGTAAATTCAGGGTCATGGCCAATTAGTCATTCTCTGATTTTTTTAAAACAACAACATACCCCAATAAATGAACCTCAAATTCAACAAGAATGAAGATGCGAATAGACTCCTCGTATCTGAATTGAAACGAAAACTTCAGAAAGCCCACCTGGGCGGTGGAGAATCCAAGATTGCCAAGCATCATGAGAAGGGAAAGCTCACTGCCAGAGAGCGTATCGAATATTTGGTGGACGATATGGATTCTTTCCTGGAAGTGGGTGCTTTTACTGCTGATGGGATGTACCAGGAGTGGGGCGGATGTCCGTCAGCTGGAGTGGTAACAGGAATTGGTTATATATCAGGAAAACAGTGTGTAGTTGTTGCCAATGATGCTACTGTGAAGGCTGGAGCCTGGTTCCCAATGACGGCTAAAAAGAATCTCAGAGCACAGGAAATTGCTCTTGAAAACAAATTGCCAATTATTTACCTGGTGGATAGTGCGGGAGTATTTCTGCCTATGCAGGATGAAATTTTTCCTGACAAGGAGCATTTCGGAAGGCAGTTTAGAAACAATGCCCGGATGTCCTCAGAAGGAATTATTCAGATTGCTGCAATTATGGGTAGCTGCGTTGCTGGTGGAGCTTATCTGCCGATTATGTCTGATGAAGCATTGATTGTGGATGGAACAGGATCGGTATTTCTGGCAGGAAGTTATCTGGTAAAGTCAGCAATAGGCGAGGATGTGGACAATGAAACACTCGGCGGAGCAACGACTCACTGTGAGATATCCGGAGTGACTGACAATAAATATCCGAATGATAAAGAGTGTCTGGATGCAATAAAGAGGACTTTGGACAAAATTGGTGATTATGAAAAAGCCGGATTTAACAGGGCAAAACCTAAACAGCCAAAGGAAGATTCAAAGGAAATCTATGGACATTTTCCTGTAGACAGAAATACACCATACGACATGGTGGAGATTATCAAACGACTAGTGGATGATTCTGAATTTGAACAGTACAAGGAGGATTATGGGAAAACTTTACTCTGTGGATATGCTCGTATCGATGGATGGAGTGTTGGAATAGTCGCTAACCAACGAACGGTCGTTAAAACCAAAAAAGGTGAAATGCAGATGGGCGGTGTAATTTACAGTGAGTCAGCAGACAAAGCTGCACGGTTTATCATGAACTGCAACCAACGTAAAATCCCTTTGGTTTTCTTACATGATGTCAATGGTTTTATGGTGGGAAGCCGATCTGAACATGGAGGAATCATCAAGGATGGGGCGAAAATGGTAAATGCAGTGGCTAATTCCGTGGTTCCAAAATTCAGTATTATTCTTGGAGCATCTTATGGAGCTGGCAACTATGCCATGTGTGGCAAGGCTTATGATCCACGCTTGATCTATGCATGGCCAACGGCTCAGATAGCAGTAATGAGTGGAAAATCAGCAGCCAACACGCTTCTTCAGATCAAGGTTTCAGCTTTGAAAGCTAAGGGGAAAGAAATTTCGGAAGAGGAAAAACAATCAATGCTGGATGAAATCAAAGCCAGCTACGATGCGAAGCTAAGTCCTTATTATGCTGCATCTCAGCTATGGGTAGATGGAGTCATTGATCCTCTGGAAACAAGAAAGGTAATTTCAACGGGGATTGCAGCCGCAGACCATGCCAAAATCGAAAAACCTATGAATGTCGGTGTAATCCAAACATAGATTTTTTCAAACTTTTGTATCAAAGAATAATCATTAAATTAGTTTCGCAACTGAAAGTTAAAGCACAGGATCTTGATCAAGGAAAGCGAACTAAGAGCGTTGATAACCCTTCTGGAAGACGAAGATGAGGAAATCGTGACTCATGTGGAGAGTCGTCTGATGGAAATTGGAACGGGTATTATTCCTATGCTGGAGCAGGAGTGGGAGACCAATTTTAATCCATTGATCCAGCGCCGGATTGAGGATTTGGTACATACGTTACAGTTTGAGCTTTTCATGGAAAGGCTGGAAGATTGGAAAGACAATCGTCAGGAAGACCTTCTGGAAGGGCTCTGGCTTGTTGCCACATATCAGTATCCGGATCTCGACCTGGAAGAACTAAGGCAGCAAATTCATCAACTTTATGTGGAAGTTTGGCGAGAGTTCAAATCTGATCTGATGCCTTTTGATCAGATCAGAGTAATGAACAGTGTGATGTTCAATAAATTTAAATTCCGGGCTAATACTAAAAACTTTCACTCTCCGGCCAATAGCATGATCAATGCAGTATTGGAAAGCAGAAAAGGAAATCCGATCTCTTTGTGCTCGGTGTACATGTTGATTGCCAAAAAACTGGAACTTCCGATATATGGTGTGAATTTGCCAAATCTTTTCATTCTGACTTATAGAAATGAAACGGCTGATTTTTATATCAATGCGTTCAACAAAGGCCTGATTTTCTCCAGGGAAGATATTGACAACTATCTGGAGCACCTTGGTGTACCGCCACAGGATATTTTTTACAACCCTTGTCCTAACCTCGATATCATCCTGCGCTCACTGAGAAACCTGATTGTGTCATTCGAAAAGCTGGGAGATTATCACAAAAGTGATGAAATCAAGATGGTCCTCAAGCGATTGGATGATCAGTACAGTGGATTTGCCTGATCAAAGACTGTATGCCAGGTAATAGTCCTTTACGGCTTCATAGTGAATCCTGTATTGGCCTTCGGCACCTTCTTTATGGATCAATCCCGTCATAACAGTATCCGACTCAAACTGAATAGATGTTTCATCCTTCATGCTCAGTTTTCTTCGCCCATAGATTTTATATAGGACTTCTTTGCCACACCAGATAGCGCATAATTTATTGAGGTTGTCGTGGTGTTCGGCCTCTGATTCATTGATGAATTTGTCCTGGATGGCAATTAGCTTCTGTCTGGCTCGCTCCAGGTCTATGCCACATGAGTGATTCAGATGAATCATTGCAGCCGCCATTGGGAAAGAATGAGAGATCGATATTTGAGCGTCAGAACCAATTAAGAATGGTTTGCCGGATTCATCAGGTTCTATTCCCTGGTATTTGAGGTCAAATTGTACACAGAGGCTTTTGATCAAAATCCGCCCAACGATCCATTCTGCTAATCGTGTTGGGTTGAGGTCGGCTGGAGTTGGTTCGTCAATCAAATCCAGTAGTTGTTCGTTTGTTTCCTGGATGTTCCATACCGCATAGGCGGAATGATCACTTATGGGTTTTGACAATAACAGTGGCATGATATATTCTGATTTCTGTCCGAAAGGTATCGGTTATTTACGGCCCAATCAGTAAATATTCGGGATTTTTTGATAAAAACTCTAAATCCTTTATCAGGCTGAAAGACTCCATTTAATTTTGCCTCAATTAATTGATAATGAGCTCTATTCAAATAAAAAAACTTCAGACTCTAACCGGTCACAAAGATTGTCTTTATACGCTTTGCAGATATGATGGGAAGCGATTTTTTTCTGCAGGGGGAGAGGGAATGGTCGTTCTGTGGGATTTGACCAACCCCGACATGGGACAGATGATTGTAAAAGTGCCAGCAAGTATTTATGCGCTCTCCTATGAGCCTTCAAAGTCACTGCTGGTTGTTGGACAAAATTTCAGTGGGATTCACCTGGTAGATGTGGAATCAAAAAAGGAAATAGCATCGAGAGCATTGACTGATAAAGCGATTTTTGATATTCAGACTACTGACAAAGCGATCTATGTTTCAACTGGTGGCGGAGAGCTGTTTATGCTTGACTGGGAGCTAAATATGCTTCATTCGACGAAATTAAGTGCTGAGAGCGCAAGAACCATTGCTGTAAATGAGGAGAGATCAGAGCTCGCAGTTGGATATAGCGATCATTTCATTCGAATTTTCAACGCTGATAACCTTGCCCTGATCAGTGAATTCAAAGCACATGATAATTCCGTTTTTACACTTCAGTATCATCCGGGCTTACCTCTGCTACTAAGCGCAGGCAGGGATGCAAAGATCAAATTTTGGGATTTGGATAATGCTCATAAGCTTGTAGAGGAAATTGTTGGCCACATGTACACCATCAATCATATTGATTTTGCGCCTTCAGGTGAGTATTTTGTGACCTGCAGTATGGATAAGTCAATTAAAGTCTGGGATGCCAACCAATTCAAGCTATTGAAGGTTATTGATAAGGCAAGGCATGCAGGTCATGCCACATCGGTGAATAAGTTGCTATGGATGGATTATCAGGAATGGTTAGTATCTTGTAGTGACGATCGCACCATTTCTGTTTGGGATATAATATCCAAAATAGAATAAAAATAAGGGCTTTCGTTGTGTTTAAAATGCACATTGCGTACATACCGAAAATATCGGGTTAATTTTGGAGTCATATGAAAATCACGCCATTAGAGATCAGGCAGAAAAATTTTGAGAAACAACTTCGTGGATATGACAAAGACGAGGTGACGGCATTTCTCTCATCACTTTCCAATGAATGGGAACGTGTTTTGGATGAGAAGAAAGAGCTGACAATCAAATTGGATCAGGCCGAAAAAGAAGTTCAAAAACTCCGTGAAGTTGAAAGTTCATTATTCAAGACACTCAAAACCGCAGAAGACACAGGAGCGAACCTGATAGATCAGGCTAATAAAGCAGCTGAGTTGCATTTGAAGGAAACTCAAATGAATGCAGAAGCGATGATGGGTGAAGCCAAGTCTAAGGCGAAAGCGATTATCGAAAAATCAGAGTTAGAAGCTCGCCAAATCATTGAAGAAATGCAGGAGGCTATCAAAGAATTGGAGCAAAATTATCGTTCTCTGGAGAATCATAGGGATAATCTGCTTTCAGAGCTCAAAACATTTGCTGAAGATATTCGGGATAGAATTGGCCGTACTGCCAAACAAAAAAACACCTTTAGTCTGGAGGATCATACCAAAAGGGTTAAGGCCCTGGTGAGAGAATCTGAAGAGCGGATCGGTAAGGAAAATCTTCATGTAAAGCCTGTGAAGATGAAGCCGTTGGATCAGGAACGCATCGCCAAATCTGCAAATACAGCACAAACAAAAAGGGTGAGGGAAACGCCTCCTAAAAAAGTCACAGTAACTTCCAGACAAAGTAAGTCTGGTGGAGGCTCATTTTTTGATGAACTTGATGATTAGATAATCAATGGGATTGGTAGCATTAGAGGGAATGGAGTTTTACGCCCGCCATGGATATTATGAGGAGGAGCGTAAAATTGGCAATAAGTATAGTGTGGATGTGGAACTTGAAGTAGAGTTTGGAGAAGCAGCCATGCATGACAAGCTGGAAGGCACTGTCAATTATGAGAAAGTCTACAAAGTAGTTGCAGAAGTAATGAGTATCGATGCTTTACTTCTTGAGCATCTTGCAGGAAAAATTATCCGTGATCTCAAAGAGTTTTTCCCGCAAGTCAAGAATGTGAAAGTCAGCGTTAGCAAATACAATCCTCCAATCAAAGGACTTTGCCATAGAGCAAAAGTTACCTTAGAAGGTTAGTGAAATGCTTGTGCATACCATTCGTCGATAGGAATATCCATTCCGGGTACAACGTCTATATTGAAATATAATTTGATTTCGATCAGAACTGCCAATAGTGTGATCATCATGAAGATCAAATAAAGGGCGATGAGGACATCTTTAACTTGCTGGATCAATTTCATCTGAGGAATCATTATAGCTTTCATTGTTGTATTGTTTTGTTGATACAATATTAGCTACAGCTTGAAACCTGCACATGAGGGATGTTCTGAATTGTAAAAATCAGGATTTCGCTAAGAGGGAGTAGGGGATTTACCTAGTGAGTTTTACCTGTCGGGGTCTGTGAAAACAAATCCTCTGGCATCAGCTCCTTCATAGAAATCCACTTCCTTACCTAAAAGAAACATAATTTCTTTCTTTTGAATAAATACTGGGATTTCATCAATGGAGTAAGTTTCATCTCCGGATTTTTCCTTGTCAAAACCCAAAATAAATTTCACTCCACAGCCTCCGCCTTGCACTCCTACGCGCAGGCCATAACCCTCAGGAATATTTTTGTGAGCCATGATATGCTTAATCTCTTCGCGAGCTTTTGGTGATATCTGTATTGGGTCGTTCATTTGCGCAAAAGAAAATACTTATTTTTGATTTTTCACTTTAACACGATTAATTCATGAAGTGAGTATATGTTGGCGTAACGAATTGACTAATAAATAGTTAGATAGAGAATTAATTTTGATTGCATTCGATTAGGTTTTACAAAGAATGGAGTCAATTCGTTGGTTTTCTGTAGGTTACGACTCTCAATATATAATTCCTGAATTATTCAGGTTAAGCGCTAACACTTAAGAAAATGGAGATGGTTTACGATCTGCTCAAAATTACCATTCCTGGTATTTTGATTTTATACACGGCATACCTGATGGTAAGATCTTTTATGCAGAAGCAACTGGATGAATTACACCTAAATATCAAGCACAAAAATCAAGAAATTGTGTTGCCAATACGCTTGCAGGCGTATGAGCGGGTGAGTTTACTGCTGGAGCGAATTATGCCAAATAATATTATTCCCCGGGTCAATGAAAAGGACATGACTGCAAAGCAACTTCAGGTAGTACTGGTAAATGAAATCAGAAGTGAGTTCAATCATAATCTGTCTCAGCAAGTATACATGTCGGATCAGGCCTGGATGTATGTGTCCGGAGCAGTAGAGCAGTTGATTTCTATGATCAATGAAAGCGCCAATGAGTTGGGGGAGAAAGCAACCAGTCTGGATTTGGCTAAAATGGTCTTTGAAAAAAACATGAGAAATCAGGAAGACACCATTCGTGGCGCACTTTTGTTTGTAAAGCAGGAGATCAGAGAACTATTCTAAATTACAAGCTATGAGCAATAAGCTGGATAAGATTTTTGATAAGGCAAAAGTGACACTATCAGAAAATGATCGTGTGAAGAACTTGTTGAAAGAAGCCAAATTAAAGTTGGACAAAGTCACCAGTGATTCCAACGAGCGATCAACTTTCATTAATCAAATTCAGATTTTGGTACGAATGGTTAGAGCTCATTTTAACAGGGAGTACACTGCATTTTCAGCTTCCACTATTCTCTCAGTTATTTTTGCCCTGGTTTATTTTATCACGCCGATTGACTTGATCCCTGATTTTATACCGGCACTTGGTCTTACTGATGATATTTCCATCGTGTATTTTATTTTCCGAAGTTTGACAGATGACATTGTCCGGTTCAAGGCCTGGGAAGATGCTGTTAGCTAATGTCTGCTTCATTCAATCAAAACATAATTCTATATGTCTGAGCGAACAGCCCTCATCATTGGCGCTACAGGTCTTGTAGGCAATGAACTTTTGAAGTCGTTGCTCGTCCAGCCCTACTATGAAAAGATTAAGGTGGTCGCCAGAAAGCCCCTGAAGTATTCTGATCCACGTCTTGAAGTAATTCTCATTGAAGACTTTGATCGGCTGGGAAGTATGGCTGAGCAATTGGAAGCGGAAGATTATTTCTGTACACTTGGAACAACCATCAAAAAGGCTGGTTCCAGGGAAGCCTTCAGAAAAGTGGACTTTGTTTATCCGATTGCACTGGCCGAGATCGCTAAAAACTTTCCAAGCTTCCGATCTTATTCGATTGTAACAGCTGCAGGAAGTAATGCCGTATCGCCTTTCTTTTACAATCGGGTGAAAGGTGAAGTAGAGCAAAAACTTCAGGAATTGGCGCTTTCTTCCTTGAAAATTTTCCGTCCATCACTATTGATTGGTGATAGAAACGAGTTTCGTCTTGGAGAAGAATTTGCAAAGAAAGTGACTCGCTTTTTTTCATTGATTGGCATAGGCAAGCTTTGGTCAATTGAAGCAGTCGAGGTGGCCAGGGCTATGTATATTGCAGCTACAGAAGCCAAACCTGGATTTAAGGTTTATTCTTCTTCTGAAATGGTTGAAATGTCAAAAACTCTTAGAATTTGATTGCAGTAATCCAACGTGTCTCCGAAGCATCAGTTAAGATAGATGGTGAAATTAAGTCTCAAATTGATTTGGGTCTACTTTTATTGATAGGAATAGAAGAAGCTGACAATTCTGAAGATATAGAATGGCTTTCTAAGAAAATTGTGAATCTCCGAATATTCAGTGATTCGGAAGATAAAATGAACGAAAGTCTGCTGGATGTCAATGGGGAACTTCTCGTAGTTAGTCAGTTTACGCTGCACGCACTCACCAAAAAAGGTAATCGACCTTCTTACATTAAAGCTGCTCGTCCTGAGGTGGCCATTCCTTTGTATGAGCAGTTTGTAAAGGAACTTGAAAAATATGGCCGCCCTGTGAAAACAGGAGAATTTGGAGCTGACATGAAAGTGGGCCTGATCAATGATGGTCCGGTGACGATTATTATTGACACAAAAAACAAACAGTAGCACTTTTATATCCTTCCCGCAAAAGCCTTCATAATTGAGTGATCTTTATACTACCTTTGCAGACTTTTATATACCGTCCAAGTTTTCAGGAGGTTAGGTTTGGAAGTTAAATACTTGCAAACAGGAGGATCACTTGCGGATTTGAACAATCAAAAAAATTAGCATCTGTACAATTACGTATGAAGCACATTAGGAATTTCTGCATTATCGCCCACATAGATCATGGCAAAAGTACTTTGGCTGACAGGCTTATTCAGTCTACTCAGACAGTATCTGACAGAGATATGCAGGCGCAGCTTTTGGATGATATGGATTTGGAGCGTGAGAGAGGGATAACCATCAAAAGCCATGCGATTCAGATGTACTATCCATATGAAGGTACAGAGTATACGCTCAACTTGATTGACACTCCGGGACACGTGGATTTTTCATACGAAGTTTCCAGGTCAATTGCAGCATGTGAAGGTGCTCTTTTGGTTGTGGATGCTGCTCAGGGTATTGAAGCACAAACCATTTCTAACTTGTATCTGGCTTTAGAGCATGACTTGGAAGTAATTCCTGTGCTCAATAAAATTGATCTACCCGGAGCAATGATAGAGGAGGTTTCTGAGCAAATCATTGATTTGATTGGTTGTGATATCGATGATATCATCCATGCCAGCGCAAAAGAAGGAATCGGCATTGAAAACATTTTGAATACCATAGTGGAGAAAGTACCTGCACCATCAGGTGAGGTAAACGAACCTTTACAGGCAATGATTTTTGATTCGGTATTCAATCCATATAGGGGAATAGAGGTGTTTTTCAGGGTATTTAATGGATCACTGAAAAAAGGTGAGAAAGTAAAGTTTGTCAACACAGGCAAGACTTATGAAGCCGATGAGATCGGAGTATTGAGGTTGCAGCATGAGCCTAAGGCAGAGATTTCTGCTGGTAACGTAGGATACCTTATTTCGGGGATCAAAGTTGCCAAGGAGGTAAAGGTAGGAGATACCATTACTCATGTGGAAAAACCAACTCAGCGCCAGGTCAAAGGTTTTGAAGATGTAAAACCTATGGTTTTTGCCGGAATCTACCCGGTAGAAACCAGTGAGTTTGAGGAGTTGAGAGCGTCCATGGAAAAGCTTCAACTGAATGATGCGTCATTGGTGTGGGAGCCGGAAACTTCCGCTGCATTAGGATTTGGGTTTAGATGTGGGTTCCTGGGTATGCTCCACATGGAGATTGTGCAGGAACGACTTGAGCGTGAATTTGACATGACGGTGATTACTACAGTCCCGTCGGTGCAGTTCCATGCAGTGAAAGAAGATGGATCGGTAAAAAATGTGAGTGCTCCGTCTGAATTGCCAGAGCCCAACATGATATCTCATATTGAGGAGCCTTATATCCGTGCCCAAATAATTACCAAGTCTGAATTTATCGGAGGAGTGATAGCGCTCTGTATGGATAAAAGAGGGGAGATTAAAAATCAGGTTTATCTAACCTCTGATCGTGTAGAGTTGACATTTGAATTGCCACTGGCAGAGATTGTTTTTGACTTTTTTGATAAGTTAAAAACAATTTCCAGAGGATATGCATCACTGGATTATGAGCTGATTGGGTATCGTCAATCAAATATGGTGAAATTGGATATTCAGCTCAATGGAGAGAAAGTTGATGCGCTTTCTGCTATCGTTCATCGGGATAAGGCCTACGAATGGGGAAAGAGACTTTGTGAGAAACTTCGTGAACTTTTGCCTCGGCAGATGTTTGAGATTGCGATCCAGGCATCTATAGGTACAAAAATTATTGCCCGCGAAACAGTGAAGGCTATGCGTAAGAATGTATTGGCTAAGTGTTATGGAGGTGATATTTCTCGTAAGCGAAAACTTTTGGAAAAGCAGAAAAAAGGAAAGAAACGAATGCGCCAGGTAGGTAACGTGGAAATTCCACAGGAAGCTTTCATGGCAGTATTGAAATTGGATTCCTAGATAGTCTGAAGTCTGAAGTTGGAAGAATGAAGTGAAAATGTAATGTCTGAAGTCGTAAGTTTTAAATTTGAGAACCTTAGAATCTGGCAGGACAGTATGGATCTGGCTGAGGATATATTTGTATTGTCAGACAAATTCCCTCAACATGAAATTTACAATTTGACTTCTCAGATCAGAAGAGCTTCTGATTCTATAGCTTTAAATATTTCTGAAGGTTCAATTTTACAAAGTAAACCTGAATATCTGCTATTTTTGGGTTATTCAGTTAGGTCTTTAGCTGAAGTCGTAACTTGTCTTCATAAAGCCAAAAGAAGAGAATACATCGGTGTTGAATTGTTTGGAGATTTTTACAGACGTTGTTTTAATTTAAAGAATATGATAATAGGGTTTAGAAATAAGTTGAGTTGAAAAACTTCCAGCTTCTAACCCCGAACTTCCAACCTAAATATTATGCCTACAATCTTAGATGGTAAAAAAGTAGCCGGAGATATTAAAAATGAGATCTCTACAAAAGTTCAGGAACTGAAATCCAAAGGTAAACGAGCACCGAACCTTGCCATTATTATTGTTGGTGAGGATGGGGCCAGTCATACCTATGTGAATGGTAAGATCTCTGCGTGCAAGTCTGTTGGTTTTGATTTTACCTTAATGCACTTTGCCAGTACCATTTCTGAGCAGAAGCTGTTAAAGCATGTTGAGAACTTAAATGCAGATGAGGATATTGATGGGTTCATTGTTCAGCTGCCATTGCCAGAACATATTTCAGTAGAGAGAATTACAGAAAGTATTCGTCCGGAAAAGGATGTTGACGGGTTTACCAATCAAAACTTTGGAAGCATTGTTTCTAAAAATCAGTTGATCCTCCCTGCAACTCCATTCGGAGTTTTTGAATTGTTAAGGCGATATGATGTTGAAACTAAAGGTAAACATTGTGTGATTGTGGGGGCGAGCAGATTGGTTGGAGCTCCTCTGGCCATGATGATGACTGAAGCGGGACACGCCACAGTTACCCTTTGTCATAAACATACTGTTGATTTGGCGAGCCATACTAGAAATGCTGATATTCTTGTTGTTGCCGTTGGTAAACCGGAGTTGGTAACAGCAGATATGGTTAAAGAAGGAGCAGTAGTGGTAGATGTTGGAACCACCAGAATAGAGGATAAATCACGAAAGTCGGGATTTAGGCTGGCAGGAGATGTTGACTTTGCCAATGTTGCTGATAAGTGCTCTTATATTACACCGGTTCCGGGAGGAGTTGGTCCGATGACCATTGCTTCATTACTATTGAATACACTAAAAGCTTATGAGGATCAGCAAAGCGCCTAACGTGCTTTCGCCAGAGTTACCATTGATGGAATCCTTCTTCACTATTCAGGGAGAAGGTTACCATACAGGTAGAGCAGCATATTTCATTCGCTTAGGAGGATGTGATGTTGGTTGTGTTTGGTGTGATGTGAAAGAGTCGTGGCTTGCAGAAGCACATCCTTTGGTTTCAATTGATCAAATTACACAAGATGCTGTTCGGTCGGGAGCACCTATGGTAGTTATAACTGGCGGAGAGCCACTTATGTATGATTTGGGTGATCTTACCAGCTCATTGCACGAGGCAGGATTGGAATGCAACATCGAGACTTCTGGTGCTCATAAGTTATCAGGTAACTGGGATTGGCTTTGTTTTTCACCAAAGAAGTTCAAAGAACCTCGGGAAGAATTTTATGAGGCAGCCGATGAGCTGAAGATCATTATATATAATAAGTCTGATTTTAGCTGGGCAGAAGCACACGCTAGTAAGTGTGGAGCCAAAACTAAATTATTTCTACAGCCAGAATGGTCCAAAAGAGATCAGATGATGCCGATGATTGTGGAGTATGTAAAACAAAATCCTCATTGGAGGATATCTTTACAGACTCACAAGTATCTGGATATTCCATGATCAGAATCTGGCAAATAGTTTTCTTTCTTTTTTTCACTTTTCATTTAGGGAATCTTTTTGCTCAAAATACGAGCAAAGCAATTAAGCTGACGGAAAAAGCTGAGGAGGCAGTAAAAGTACGAGAATTTTCCGAGGCGAAGGATCTGCTGCGGAAGGCAATTCGGGTAGACGCTTCATATGGCAAAGCTTATCTCAGATTGGCTTCTATATATAATGTGTACCAGCAGAAAGATTCTGCTTTACTCTATTATAATAGGTATAGTGAGGTGGTTCCTCCAGAAAGGGTTTCGCAGGTACTTTGGGAGCGAATAGCAGAAATGAATTTTGAACATGGCGATTATACAAAGGCAAGTGCTGCAATTCATCATGTCCAAAATCCAGATTCCTTATTAAGTGCGTCTATCATTTTTTCTGAAGAAAGTATCAGCGCCAATCAATCCATTTCTTTGGAGACACTTCCCAAATCTGTAAATCAATATCAACTTCAGTACTTTCCGGTGCTTACCGTAGATGAGAACACCATTATATATACCAAGAGGGATGCTAATCACCCATCTGCTGATGAAGATATAGTTGTAAGCACTAAAATTCAGGGTAATTGGATTCCCGCACAACCGATTTCAAAAAACATCAATACAAGATACAATGAAGGAGCTTGTACCATTTCCGCAGATGGTCGGACTTTGATATTTACTAGCTGTGAAGGAAGGCCTTCGTTTGGTAGTTGCGATTTGTATATAAGTTTTAAAGAAGGAGCGGAATGGAGTAAGCCAGAAAATCTTGGTTCAATTGTGAATTCAAAATATTGGGATTCTCAACCAGCACTTAGTGCCGACGGAAGAACACTGTTATTTTCTTCCAATAGGCCAGGAGGAGTGGGTAAGAGAGATTTGTGGCAAACTCGTCTGGGAAAGAGTGGCTGGACTGAGCCAGTTAATCTTGGCAAGAAAGTCAATACCAAAGAAGATGAAACTACACCTTATTTGCATGCCAATGGAGAATTGGTGTTTTTTTCATCTTCTGGACATATTGGCCTGGGAGGTTTTGATCTCTACGCATCACAATTTGAGCAAGGAGAATGGCAGACTCCAATAAACCTTGGCTACCCACTAAATTCTTCAGCCCATGAACTGTCACTTTTTATCAATGCTGAAGGCACCAGAGGATATTATGCAATCGAAGAGACTGATGCCAGGAGGATGGTATCATCTGAGATTGTTAAGTTTCGCATTCCATTTGATTCATTGATCAAGCATCGGGCTAGCTATGTGACGGGAAAAGTCCTGGATGCTGAAAGTGGAGAACCAATTGGAGCTAAGTTGCATATGGAGGACTTGAAAGATTCTACGAATGTCTTTTATGCTTCTTCTGATTCTTTGACTGGAAGATATTTCCTGGTGTTAGTTGCAGATGAAGAATATGGTGTGTTTGTACAAAAGTCTGGATATCTATTTGAGGATTTCACTTTTGAAGTGCAAGAAAGCACTTCATTAAAACCAGACACTCTTGACATCCTGTTAAGACCAATTAACAATGGAGTATGGTTAAACCTTGAGAACATCTATTTTGAAGTGGATGACTTTCATCTACAAAGAAAGTCACGTTCTGAATTAAGAGAAATCATCAACTACCTTCAGATAAATCCGAAACTTCAATTTGTAATAGAAGGGCATACAGATAACACTGGTCAAGAAGTACATAATTTGGAGTTATCTGAAAAAAGGGCCCGAACTGTCTATGATTATTTGCTCAAAGGAGGGGTTGATTCTTCAAGAATGAGTTACAAGGGAAAGGGGAGTAAAGAACCAATTGCGGATAATAATTCTGAGGAAGGCCGCAAAATGAACCGCAGGATCACTTTTAGGGTGAATGCAAACGATTGACATTCTAGGGTTACATTTTTTTAACATTTTTTTTAAAAAAAATCTCAGAATATAAATTGGTTAAACCAGTTCATTTGGTGGTAAATATTCGGTACCCTTCGGTTTAATGGCAGAGTTGTAATTTTTTATAGTGTAAAAAGCCCTTTTCGCAATAAATAGCCGTGTTTTCTGTAATTCATCTTAACATTTCTGTTTTTGTTGATTACGATCAAATTGTTATAAATTTAGTAGCTGAAACATAATGTACAATTTAAAACAGTATAATATGAAGAGGATTCTACTACTGAGTTTTACGTTCTCTTTCGTCCTCGCATTTAGTGCGATGGCTCAGAGGACGGTCTCAGGAACTGTTACATCCGCAGAAGACGGATCGGCAGTTCCAGGAGTCAACGTAGTGCTGAAAGGTACTACGACAGGAACAACCACTGATTTAGATGGTAACTATCGTCTAAGTGTTCCGGAAGAAGGTGGAACTCTTGTGTTTTCATTCATTGGATTGACTCCACAAGAGGTGGCCATTGGTGCCAGATCAGTAATTGACGTTGGAATGGAGTCTGACGTTACTGAACTTGCCGAAGTAGTTGTAACTGCATTCGGTATTGAAAGACAGGAAAAATCCCTGACTTATGCAACCCAGGAAGTAAACGGTGAAAAATTCACCCAAGCTAGAGAAGCTAACGTTGTTAACTCTCTTTCTGGTCAGATTGCAGGTGTTCAGGTAACCAACTCAAATGGTGCTCCTGGTGCTTCATCAAGAATCGTATTAAGAGGTGCTTCTACTATTAGTGGTAGTAACCAGCCTTTGTTCGTTGTTGATGGTATTCCAATTAACAACAGTAACTATGGTAATGGTAATGCTTTTGGTGGATTTGACTCTCCAAACGGAGCAGGTGATATCAACCCTGATGACATTGCCTCTATCTCAGTATTGAAAGGTCCTGTTGCAGCTGCTCTTTATGGTAACAGAGCTGCAAACGGTGTGATCTTGATTACTACTAAAACTGGTAAAGGAACAAAGGGATTGGGTATTTCTGTAAACTCATCTACTACATTTGATTCTCCTTTCAGACTACCAGCATTCCAAAACTCATACGGACAGGGTGCTTCTAACTCTTTCTTCGAGTTTGTGGATGGACAGAATGGTTCAGCTGCAACTGATGAAAGTTGGGGTATGCCACTTGATGCTGGTTTGAATGCTGTTCAGTGGAACAACTATCAGTCTGACGGAACTACTAATGGAACTACTCCATGGGTTTCTTATCCTAATAACGTAAGAGATTTCTACCAGCAAGGATTCACTACAAACAATGGTGTAGCTATTTCTGGTGGTGATGGTACAAACGCATTCAGATTGTCTGCTACAAACATGACCCAGAAAGGTATTGTTCCTAACACTGATTTCCACAGATGGAACTTGAACGCTTCTGGTGATTTAGAATTGACTAAGGGATTGAATGCTTCATTCTCTGCAAACTATATTAAAGGTCAGGCGGACAACTTACAGTCAGTAGGTTACTCTGCAAACAACCCGGTTCTTCAGATGATTTGGTCTGGTAGAAACGTGGATCTGAATGGTTTGAAAGATTACAATAATCTTCCACTTGCAGGACCAAATACTCAGGCAGCTGGTACTCCTCTTAACTGGAATACTTTGTTTGAGAACAACCCATTCTGGACGCAGCATACAAACCTAAATGGATATGATAAAGACCGTTTGATTGGTAATGCTAAAATTACTTACAAGATCACTGATTGGTTGAGTGCATTTGTTCGTTCAGGTATGGATACCTGGTCTCAGAGAAATGGAATCAACAAAGCGATTGGAACTAATGAAGCTGTTAATGGTTCATTCCAAGAACTTGATAGAAGATTCCAGGAGATCAATAACTTCTTCTTGGTTACAGCTGATAAAACATTTGGTGATTTCTCAGGATCGATATCTTTTGGTGGAAACCAAATGATTCAAAACTATACAAACATTTCCGGATTTATTCCTGGTTTGGAGATTCCTGGTGTTTACAACCTTTCTAATATTAAATCAGGTAACTCACCAACTCTTCAAAATACTATTCGTGATCAAAGGATCAATAGTTTATTGGGTAACGGTAGATTCTCATATAGAGAATTTGTGTACTTGGAATTGTCAGCTAGAAATGACTGGTGGAGTGTGTTGCCTACCAACAACAACTCTTACTTTTATCCAGCTGCATCTATCAGCTTTGTGCTAACAGATATGTTTGATTTTAGCTCTTTTACACTTCCTTATTTAAAAGTAAGAGCAGGATGGTCAAAAGTAGGTTCAGCTGGTGGTTTGAGTCCGTATAGCACTCAACAGGTGTTTAGGTTCTCTCAACCTGCATTCGGAAGTGTACCAAGACTTTACAATCCAGGAACACTTAACAACCCTAACATCAAACCAGAAACGACTACTGGTATTGAGTTCGGTTTGTCAACTAAGTTCTTCAATGGAAGAATCTCAATGGATGCAACCTATTACGATCAGACATCTTCTGATTTGATTGTAAACGTACAGACATCTTCAGCTACTGGTTATACCAATGCGTACAATAACGTAGGTGAGATCAATAACAAGGGGGTTGAATTACAATTGACTTCTAAAATCATTGACAAGAAAGATTTCAATTTTGGAATCAATGTGAACTTTGCTTCTTACAACAACAGAGTTGTTAGTGTGAATAACAATGGTATTAACAATGATAAAGATGATGCCATCAACCTAACAGACCCAAATAGTGGAACAAGTGGCCAGTGGAATGTGAGCTTGCAAGCCAGGGAAGGATATAAATATGGTGTGCTTTATGGTCCGGCTTATTTGAAAGACAGTGAAGGAAATATCGTACATAAAAATGGACTTCCTCAGTATGATCCTAACTACAAAGTGCTAGGTTGGTATCAGCCAAACTGGACTGGTGGTGTTACATTCAATGTAGCTTACAAAGGACTTTCTCTATCAGCTCTGGTTGATGCTAAGTGGGGAGGTAGTATGTACTCAATGACAACTACATGGGGTAGATATTCTGGTGTACTTAATGAAACACTTAAAGGAAGAGATGTAGGTATCATTGGCAAAGGTGTAATGCAAGTTGGTACTGATGCTGATGGCAACCCTACTTATGCTCCTAATGATGTAGTTGTTCCTGCTGAGAACTATAACAAAATAGCATATTCAAATAGTATTGCTGAAGGATCTGTATTCGATGCTTCTTATGTTAAACTTCGTCAGTTGACATTGAACTACAAGTTACCAGATAGCTGGTTCGGTGGAACTCCATTCAAAAATGTGAATGTTGCACTTGTTGGAAGAAACCTGGCATTGCTTTACTCTAAGATTCCTCATGTTGACCCGGAAAGTGCATTCAGTAATGCTGATTCTAGCCAGGGTATTGAGTTTGGTCAGATTCCATCTCTGAGGAGTTTAGGTTTCAATATCAACTTTAAACTTTAATAGAAATGAAGTTATTAAAATATATACTTTCAGGAGTTCTTGTTACGGTATTGGCAACAAGCTGTGATAAAGATTTTGAAACGATTAATACTAACCCGAATGCTCCGGTAGTAGTACCAAGTAGCAACTTGATGACGAACATCATCTTTTTGGGAGGTAATCAATTGTATTCAACATTTGTAAATGGTGATATGGGAGCTTGTTGGGCACATCAGTTCTCAAAAGTCCAGTACAATGATGAGTCTAGATATATCGTAAGACAGTCAGTGATTCAGAGTTTCTGGGATACCTTCTATACTCAGTTTTACTCAGATGCAGTGTCTATGCAGAAATTAGCCATAGCTGAAGGCAACATGACAACACATGGAGTTAGTTTGGTTCTTCAGGCTTATGCTTTGTCTGTATTAACTGATGCTTACGGTGGTATTCCAAACGCAGAAGCCATCCAGGCAACAGAGGGAGTATTCTTCCCTAAGTATGACGCTCAGGATGTCGTATATGATAGCATTTTTGCTAAACTGGATAGAGCTAATATGATGCTTGCATCAGGTCAAGGCGATATCACACCTAGTTTTGATATCATGTATGCTGGTGATGCTTCAAAATGGCAAAAATTTGCTAACTCTTTGAAAATAAGAGGTTTGATGAGGATATCAAACAAGGTGGATGTTTCTGCAGAGTTGAAAGCGACAATGGCTAAGCCAATTTTCACATCATTGAGTGATGCTGCTAAATTGGTTTATCTGGAAGAGCAACCAAATGCTAATCCAATGTATGAAACAGTGATCTATTCCGGTAGAAAAGAGTGGAAAGTTGCTGCAACTTTCGTCAACATGCTCCAATCTATGAACGACCCTAGATTGCCTGTCTGTGCCAATGAAAATGGTGATGGTGTGATCAGGGGTAAACCTGTAGGATTTATCAATGTTCCTAATGATGACTATAACTATGATAACGTTTCGCAGGTTGGTGCATTTTATACTGAGGCAACAGCTCCAGCTTACTTCTTGTCTTTTTCTGAATTTCAGTTCTTGTTAGCTGAAGCTGCTCAGAAAGGTTGGATCAATGGCTCTGCTGAATCTTACTACAACGCTGGTATTGCAGCTTCAATGGCAGAAAATGGAATTACTGACGGTAATGCTATTTCTACTTACATGGCTGGATCCGGAGTTGCATTCAATAGTGGAAGTGCTTTGAATCAAATAGGTACACAAAAATGGATTGCATTGTTTGGTCAGGGATTTGAGTCCTGGACTGAGTGGAGAAGATCTGTAAGTGGTGATAATGCTAAGGGCATTCCTGCTCTCGATCCTGCTGCTGAGGCATTTTACAGCTCTATACCTACGAGATATAACTATCCTAGAAATGAGCAAACTACTAACTCTGCTAACTATAAGGATGCGGTGTCTAATCTTCTAACAGGAGATGATCTTATCACAACCAAAGTTTGGTGGATGAACTAGTTTCTTAATCCTAAATAAGAGATAATGAAAAATATATTTTTATATACAACAATTCTTGCAGCCTTGGTTTTTACCTCGGCATGTAATGAGAATGAGGACTTAGTGACTGCAGATGCTCAGCAAGGTGGTTTGGTTTCTGCTTCTTCAACTAGCAATAGTTATGTAGTAGGTAATCCAGGTCCTTATGTTATGGAGTTCTTTGCATACCAAGGCCAGGGCATTATTATCGAAAGCCTTGATCTTTATAAATCATTTGCTGGAAACGATATCTACAAAGATTCTAAAGGTAAAGATTCTTTGGTGGCGTATAGTTCAAATGAAATACTTGATCAAACAGTAACAGTGAGCGATGCGAATCCTCATTTCTTCACAGTTTCATACAACTATGATGATTTGATCAAGGGTTTATCTGCTAAAGGGAATCCACTTCCCTCACAGGATGTAAACTTGAACATTGGTGATCAATTTTTGTTCAGGGCAGTTGCTCATCTTAACGATGGCAGAACTGTAGAGCAGTCTTATACTATCAGTTTTACAGTATCTACAAGATACGCTGGTGATTATGCGACCATTGAAGCAGAGTATTACAGAATAGGTGTTTTGACATATACAACTAGCGATTGGCCAGCTGTAACTACTATTCAGTCTGTAGATGCAAGCACTTATAAGGTACTTGAGTATTTTGGTGCTTTCGATGGAAATGAGTGGTATTTCCAAATTAACAATGGAAAAATTTCTTATCCAGACAAAACTCCTGATGGAGCTGCACAGACTGGTAACGGTCAGCCGTTTATTACTTGTGAAAGTAATCCTGCAGATATGACTAATGTGCCTTGTACCAATTCCAATTATGTTGTTAATGATGATGTAAAAGGAGAGGATAAGCTCTACATGACCTTCGGATATTATACTTCTGGATCAGGGTCCAGAGAATTCTATCAGGTATTGCAGAAAATTGTGAACTAAACCTAATAAGAAAAACAATATGAAAACTTTAAGATATCTTATATTATTATTTCTTAGCGCGGGTTTAATGTTCTCGTGTCAAGAGGATGATTACACTGGACACAGTGATCTAAAGGCTACGAGTCCTACTATAACTGTAAAAGGCTTACAGTCTTCTTACAATTTGGTTGAGACTGATACTACTTTCACTTTTACAGTGGAGTTAAGTGAGCCGCAAATCGTAGACATAGCTGTTTATTACAAACAGACTGGTGGTGATGCTACTCAGGGATCGGATTTCACTTTAGATAACAGTGGAAGTAGAGTTTATATCCCAGCTTACAGAACATCAGGTACAGGTTCCATCTCCATTATTAGAGATGAAGTTCCTGAATCAACTGAAACTTTCGAAATTACAATTGGTGATTCAAGAACAGCAAATGCTACAATCACTCCTGTAACAACGAAGTTTACTCTTCAGAACTACGATTATTCTTCATTGAATCTAAACCTTGATTGGTCAACACCAACTTTGTATGATTCTGATGGAGTGGAATTGGGACCAACTGATGTAGCTGATCTTATTTTCACGTTGATTCAGACTAGTCCTGATACAGTTTACGATGTGTCTGATGGTGGTGGATTTGAGTCTTTAACAATGACTTCAGACATGCCGGATGATACTTATGAATTAAGAGTAAGTATTTACGGAGTAATCAATACTGGCGATCTTGGTTCTGATGATTATAACATTGACCTCAGCATGGGTTACGATCAAGGTGGTGTTCAGGTTGGGTCAATCGATATTGCGTCAGCTTTGAATACACTTACTAACTGTGTTCAATCTGATTATGTACAGATCGCTACGATTACTAAATCTGGATCTAATTACACAATCAACTCTTCAGATTTAACTTCTTTTGCTAAGGACAATACGGGAGCCATAGCAACCACATATACTGAGGACACATATTATATTGATGCTGATGGTGTTGTTTCCTATGTGGATCAAGTAACTAATGTTACCATGACAGCTCCTGATGCTAATGGTCTGTTTACTATCACTAATTTTGGATTTGAAGGTTCGAACTGGTGGTGCGGTCAAGCTGGTGCTACCCTTGATCTAGTACTAGATGGTACCAGTATTGTTTTCCCTGATGGGGGAACGGATACACCTCAGGCAGTTGGAGGAATCTCAGATATTTGTGGATACTCTGGCCCTGTGGTTTATTTGAATGAGCCAGGGTCTTGGAATCCATGTACTGGAGAGATTCAACTTAGTGTGGAAGTAACTGTTGATGCAGGTTCTTTCGGAAATCACACATTTGTATATACTCCTTGATATTGATCAGGAATGAAAACTTAAAAAAAGCGGGTTTATACCCGCTTTTTTTATTGAATAAAGCCTTTCGAGCTTTTACCTACTAACTAAAAAAGGTAGTCGAAAAAAAATAGTAGTTTAGGTTATTTAATTAGTAGAATTCTTTGTTTCAAAGTAATTTTATAAAAGAAACATAACTCAATTAGAATGAAATTATCTATCACAAGCCGATTATTTGCTTTGAGCCTAATTATCGTTTTGGGCGTCTTTGCATATTATCAATTTGACTCATTAATCGAAAATGTAGATTTAAAGGAATTAATGGAGGATGAAGAGTATGATCAACCTGGAGAGGCCAGGATGTTTGAATTTGAAAGGACAAAAGATCCGGCTTTAGGATATCCTCCTATTGAAAGGTTATATCAAGCACATGCTGATTTGCAAAGTTCCTTTTCAAGTAAAAGAGCTATACAAAATGTAAATTGGACTGAAAGAGGTCCTAATAATGTAGGTGGTCGAACAAGGGCATTAATGTTTGATCCAAATGATCCAACAAGTAAAAAAGTCTGGTCTGGTGGTGTTACAGGTGGCTTATGGGTAACCGATGATATTACCCAAAAGGATTTAGGTTGGACTAATGTAGGTGATATTCTTAGCACTCTTAACATTACATCTCTAGCTTACGATCCCAATAATACCAAAACCTTCTACTTTGGTTCTGGAGAAGGATGGTATGGAGGTGGTATGGTTCGTGGAAATGGTATATATAAATCAGAAGATGCTGGAGCAACATGGACACCATTGACATCAACTCAAGTTGGAGATTTCGATTTTGTTCAGAAGGTTGTTGTTACCAACAATTCAACACTTTTAGCAGCAACAAGGAGTGCACCTGGTGGTGGAGGAATCTTCAGGTCTGATGATGGTGGAGCTACTTGGACAAAAGTTATCAATGAAAATAGGGGAGCGGATATTGAAATTTTAGGAAATGTAATATATGCTTCCACTGGAATTTTCACAGAAGGCAAAATGTGGAAATCTACTGACGATGGTTTATCTTGGACTAATATTACACCTAGCGGAGGTGGAGAAAGAATAGAAATTGGTGTTCATCCAAATCATACTAATACAGTATATGCAGTTGCTTCAAATCGGAATGATGTAAAGTGGTTTCGACGAAGTGATGATGGTGGGGCTACCTGGACTTCTTTAACTATACCTAAATACCTGGATCAATCAACATGTAAAGGAGGAAGCTCGGATTTCACAAGAGGGCAAGCTTGGTATGATTTGATTCTTGCGGTGCATCCTGATGATGAAAAAACTGTAGTTGTTGGAGGAATTGACTTACATAGAAGTTTTGATGCAGGTAAGACATGGGAACCTATTTCTTACTGGACAAGTGCTTGTGAAATATATGTTCATGCGGATCAACATAGTTTTCAATATAGACCAAACTATCCAAATCAGGCGATATCAGGAAACGATGGGGGAGTCTTTTATGTCAGTGATATCACAGTTGCTAAGTCAGAAGGTGGGCCTGTTTTTGAGCAAAGAAATGTCAATTATAATGTGACTCAGTTTTACGCTTGCGCAACATTGAATGAAGTTGGCGGTAACTATTTCCTTGCGGGAGCACAGGATAATGGATCTCACCAGTTTAAAAAGGAGGGTGTAAATTCTACATTTGAAATTACTGGTGGAGATGGGGCTTTTTGTTTCATAGACCAAAATGATGGAGATATACAGATTACAAGTTATGTAAATAATAGCTATTATGTAACTAAGGATTTTTGGGATAATGTGATCTCACTAGGAGACGGAAGTAAAGGGCTATTTATCAATCCGGCAGATTATAATAGTAACACAAAGACTCTTTTTGCTGCGGGGGGCAGTGATGAACTTTTAATTTACAAGTTAAGTGTTGATAAGCCTTCTGAAGATACATTAAACTTTAATTTCGATGGGGGATATGTTACAGCTGTAACTGCATCAACTTATGATGATAATGTGGTATTTGTAGGGGTAGCTTACGATAGTTCTTCTCCTAAAGTTTTTATGTTAAGTGGGGTCAATGACGATACACATACTGCTGTAGATATCACTGGTGCTAATTTTCCTGAAGCGGGAAATATTAATAATATAGCTTTAGGAGAGTCTAATGACCATTTGATGGTTATTTATTCTAATTACGGTGTTGTTTCTGTTTGGGAAACTATCGACGGTGGTGCGACCTGGAATAATAAAGAAGGAAATTTGCCTGACATTCCAATTCGATGGGCGCTATATAACCCAGCTAACTATGATGAGGTTTTATTAGCTACAGATTTGGGTGTTTGGTCAACGGATAAAGTTTCTGATGCAGTTCCTGCCTGGGAGCCGACAAATGAAGGGTTGTCAAATGTTCGTTGTGATATGTTGAAATATCGATCTTCTGATGGACTAGTCGTTTTAGCAACACACGGAAGAGGACTGTACACAACTGATATTTTTGCTAATACTTCTGTAGCAGATTTTTATTCTGATGAGATGGTTGCCTACCAGGGGCTGGATATCAATTTCAAAAACGCTTCTATAAAAGCTACTTCTTATTCATGGGATTTTGGTGATGGCTCCAGTTCGGCAGATATGGATCCTACTCACAAGTACTCTACAGTTGGAGACTTTACAGTCACACTTACCATCAATGGAGATAACAGTTTAACAAAATCCAGGAAGATTACCGTTCTGCCAAATAAGAAATTGAATTACCTATTGGCTGATGGTGGTGATTTTGAATCAAACACAAATGATTTTGCAGCTGTTACAGTGTCAGGGACTGGTTTTGAACTTGGTAAATCTGATATCACAGGAAAGGATGGTACAGTATCTGGAAATAATGCCTGGGTACTTGGTATTGATTCCACCACTTATGAGCCGTATTCTGAGGCATATCTATATACACCAATGTATGATTTCAGCTTGTCAGGTGCCTATAGTTTAGAATTCTATACAAAATATGCCATTGAAGATAATTGGGATGGGTTTATTCTTGAATACTCTACTGATCTTGGAAAGACATGGTATAAAGTTGGAGATTATCTTGACCCTGCCAACTGGTATAATCAAATAGCTATTGATCAGGCAATTGTATTTGATCCGGGGAAACCATTTTTCAGTGGAGATACTGGTGATCAGTTTGTTAAAAAGTCTATTGATTTATCAAGTATGAGTAACAACAAAAATGTTGCATTCAGGTTTACATTCAAATCAGATCCAGGCTCTGAAGAGGCTGGTCTAGCATTGGATGATTTCCAGGTTTTCGGTCCTTCTTCTACAGCTGTAAGCCTTGATTTTGGTAGTGACGTCAGTAGCTCATGTCCAGGTGAGGTTGTAACATTTACCAATAAATCTACAGGTTCTATAGATTCATATACCTGGGATTTTGGAGACGGGGCAGAACCTCCAACAGCTGAAGGTTATGGTCCTTTTGAGGTGAAATATTCTTCAGAAGGGGATAAGAGTGTAATTTTATCTGCAAAATTTTCTACAGGCTCTGATCAGGTCAATAAGACTTTTTCTGTAGGTAAGAAACCAATGGACATTATTCTATCCACTCCAAAGGATTCTATATGCTCTGGTGATATGGCTCAAGTTGACATCCCTGGAAGTGAAGTTGGGGTGAACTATCAATTGATCAATGTGGCTGATAATAGCAATGTAGGGTCAAGTGTTGAGGGAACTGGTAGCACTTTATCTTTAATGACAGATGCATTGGATTTTGGAACTTTCACTTATAAAGTATTTGCTTTCGTAGATGGAGGATGTACAACTAACTTGGGCCCAAGTTTGGTTTTTAGGGTTGCGAATAGACCTGAAGTATCAATATCTGCAAATGATCAATACTTGACTACTTCTTACAAGGGGGCTGATTATTACCAGTGGTATAAAGATGGAGAATTGATTGATGGAGCTACAAGCGAAACTTATACAGCAAATAATCCTGGTTCTTATACACTCGAAATAGCTAGAAATGGTTGTTCAGCAGTTTCAAATGCAGTAGAGGTGTTGCCTCTTGAAGTACCTTCAGCCATGAGTAAGTTGGCTTTGTATCCTAACCCGGTTGTTGATGAGCTGCAAGTGAGTATGAATTATCCTGTTGATTATACTATCATTATATATGATAATTCTGGAAAGCGTTACCATAAAAGCATAATGCAGAATGGAGCCAAGTTTAAATTGGATATGTCGCATTATGAATCTGGTATATATTTTGCTGAAATCTCAACAGTTTCAGGAAGTGTAGTTCGGAAGATTATAAAGCAATAAACAAATGAGGCCTTTATATTTAATTCTAATTTTGCTAACCGCGATTGGGTGTGGAAAGAAGAATAGTGGAACCTCTGCCTCTACTGATGTCAACTCAGAGTATCAGTGCGAGTGGAACGAATCACAAACGCATCAATTGTGTACTGCTCAATTAACGAATAAAAAAGGAGTTTCAGGTTTAAGCTTTTATATTCTGGATAAATCTGGAGAGAAGGTTTTCGAAAAGGTTATTGATTCAGGGTATACCAATTGGTATTCTGATCAAGCGATAGAGTACTATCAAAATCCAGGAATGCCTTCTACGGAAATATCAAAGAATGATTTGATAATGATTTATGATATTGAGTCTGGACTTACAAAGTCTAAAACGGACTATTTGAAGTCTGAATGATTATTTAAACAACATATTAGAGCCACTTGCAGCAAATGTGAGTGGCTCTTTTTGTTTAAGGCATAAAATCTCTTTGATTAACTTCGAATTCATAACCTTTTTCTTTTCCCATGATGGACTTTATTTTTCCCATTTCTGCCTGAGTAAAGTACTGATACTTATCTCTAATAGAATCAGGAATTTCAATGTATTTAATATTAGGTTCCTTTTTCAGAGCACTGAATACCTCCAATGCCATTGCATTAAAACTTCGAGCTTTTCCTGTTCCCAGATTATAAATCCCGCTGTTTTTCCGGTGATGCATCAACCAATAGATAGTATCCACTATATCATTGACATGGATGAAATCACGCTTCTGTTCACCATGCTCATAATTTTTATTGTAGGATTTAAATAGTTGTAACTCCCCTGTTTTACGAATTTGCTTGAAAGCCTGGTGAATCATGGAGGCCATTTTACCTTTATGTCCTTCATTAGGTCCGTAAGCATTGAAGAATTTCAGGCCTGCCCAAAAGAAAGGTTTTTCTTCTTGTCCTAGAGCCCAGAGGTCGAAGTTATGTTTCGACCAACCATAGAGGTTCAGTGGTTTTAGTTTGTGTATCGTTCTATGATCATCACTATACCCTAAAGAACCATCCCCATATGTGGCTGCTGAGCTGGCGTATATAAGTGGTATTTGATATTTACAACAAGCCTTCCAGATTTCCTTAGTATAGTTGAGGTTATATTTATCGAAAACTGAATTATCTGTTAAGGTTGTATCAGTTTTAGCTCCAAGATGAAATATAAATTCAACCATTTCATTGTTTTGATTTAACCAGTCAAAAAAATCATCTCTATCTATTTGAGTACTTAGTTTTTTGCCCTTCAGGTTGGCTAGTTTGTTTTTATTTTCAAAAGAATCAACGACCACTATATCGTTAAAATTTTCTGAGTTTAGCTTGGTTATTAGGTTGCTACCTATGAAACCTGCACCTCCGGTCACCACAATCATAATTAAGACTTTGACTCAAAAGTAGTCATCTGAAGGAGATGACTTTAGTTACTTTCACAATCTTTCTATCTTTGCGCTCTGAAATTAGTGAAGATGATTTACGTAAGTAGAAAAGAGCATTTTAATGCAGCGCATAAGTTGTATAACCCAAGTTGGACAGAGGAGAAGAACGTAGAGGTTTTTGGGCCATGTGCGAATTCTAATTGGCATGGGCACAATTTTGAGCTCATTACTACTGTAAAAGGATGGCCAGATCCTGATACCGGCTTTGTGGTTGATCTCAAGAAGTTGAGTACTTTGATAAGGAGGGAAATCATTGACAAAGTAGATCATAAAAACCTGAACATGGATGTGGATTTTATGTCTGGGAAAATGGCTAGTTGTGAAAATCTTGCTATTGAGTTTTGGAAAATACTAGAACCAGAAGTGAAAAAGCTTGGGAAAAACAGTGCCTTGCATTGTCTCAAACTAATTGAGACTCCAAGAAATTATGTGGAGTATTACGGAGGAGCCCCGGATTGAAATACTTTATTGTAGTTGGGGAACGCTCCGGTGATTTTCATGGAGCATCATTAGTAAAGCAGCTACGAATACAAGATCCCTCCGCTGAGATTGTAGCATGGGGAGGTGACATGTTGGAGGCAAAAAATGTACAGCTTCTTCGTCATTACTATGCATATTCAGTCATGGGATTTTGGGAGATCATATCTCATATTCCTAAACTGTCATCTCTGCTCGCAGAGTGTAAAAGGAATATTCTGAGATTCAGTCCCGATGTTCTTATTCTGATAGATTTCCCTGGGTTTAATCTTCGGATAGCTTCATTCGCTAAAAAGAGAGGAATAAAAACAGCATACTACATTTCCCCCAAAGTATGGGCCTGGAATAAATCCAGAGTATCTACAATCAAGAAGTCCGTCGACCGAATGCTCGTGATTTTTCCTTTTGAAAAGGAATTTTATCAACAAAACAATTACAAGGTGCAGTATGTCGGCAATCCTTCATTAGAATATGTTGATGATTTTGTTTTTAGACAAAAGTCTGAAGTCGAGCGAGATTCAATCATTTTTTTACCAGGTAGTAGAAAGAAAGAAATCGAATATGCGGTTCCTATAATTAGGCAACTGGCGGAAAGGGTGGAAAATCGCAGAATCATTGTTTCACAAGTAGACAATGTCTCTGATGATTTGTATGAACCACTAAGGGAATTGCCCAATGTTACGCTTTCGATTCAAAATTCCCTTGAGCTTTTGAGTAAAGGTAAAGTTGCTGTGGTAACTTCTGGAACAGCAACACTGGAGTCAGCCCTGATGAATGTTCCTCAGTTGGTAGTATATAGAATGAACCCTGTGAGTTATTGGTTAGCCAAACGTTTGATTCGTATCAAGTACATTTCACTTGTTAACATCCTTACTGAAAGATCATTGGTTACAGAGCTAATTCAACAGGACTATAATGCTAGCAGGTTGAAACTAGAACTGGAGAAGTTGCTGACGGATCAGGGAAAACAAGAAAAAATCTCCGAGGGTTACTCGGAGATTCGCAATATTTTGGGAAATCAAAAAGCTTCTGTTTGTGCTGCCAGCTCAATCATTGAACTAGGCTGCTCTTAGCTTATTGAATTTAGATTTTTCAAACTTTTCTTCAGCGTAATCCTTCGTGATTTCCATTTCTTTAACCTCTTTAGAAGAAGGTATTTCAAACATGGCATCTGTAATGATTGCTTCACAAATAGATCTAAGACCTCTTGCTCCAAGCTTAAATTCCAAAGCTTTCTCCACAATATAATCAAGAGCATCAGGAGTCAGTGACAATTGAACGTCTTCCATCCCAAAAAGCTTTTCATATTGCTTAACCAGTGCGTTTTTAGGCTCCGTCAAAATTCGTTTCAGAGCATCTCCGTTCAGAGGATCAAGGTGAGTCAACACCGGTAACCTTCCAATCAATTCAGGAATCAGGCCGAAGCTTTTGAGGTCCTGAGCTGTGATATATTGCAGGAGATTGTCTTTGTCTATTGATTCAATGCTAAAATCATCACTATTCGCAAAGCCTATAGGTCGGGTATTCAATCTATTACCTATATGGCGCTCAATACCGTCAAAAGCTCCTCCACATATGAATAGGATATTCTCCGTATTTACCGTGATCATCTTTTGATCAGGATGCTTTCTTCCTCCCTGAGGAGGAACATTAACAGAAGTTCCTTCCAGCAGTTTTAGCAATGCTTGCTGCACACCTTCACCACTTACATCTCTGGTTATAGAAGGGTTGTCAGATTTACGAGCAATTTTATCCAGCTCGTCAATGTAGACAATTCCTCGCTCAGCAGCTTCCACTTCATAGTTAGCAGCTTGAAGTAATCGGGTAAGTATGCTTTCCACATCTTCACCAACATATCCTGCTTCAGTCAGTACGGTTGCATCCGCAATACAAAAAGGAACCTGTAGGATTTTGGCAAGGGTTCTGGCCAGGTAAGTTTTACCTGTTCCGGTTTGTCCTGCCATAATGATGTTTGACTTTTCAATCACTACATCATCCTTGGTGTCAGATTGCATCAGGCGCTTGTAATGATTGTACACAGCAACCGAAATGTATTTCTTAGCTTCATCCTGACCAATTACAAACTCATCGAGATGGCTTTTCATCTCAACAGGAGTGATCAGGTTGAACTTCGGACTTTCAGAGGAGCTTTTTGTTTTAAGCTCCTCATTCAGAATTTGCTGTGCCTGGGTGATACACTTGTCACAGATGTGAGCATGTATCCCTGATATCATCAGGTCAACGTCTTTTTTGTTTCTACCGCAGAAGCTACACGTAACTTGTGCCATTATTTTTTGGGGTTTCTTTCTAATACTTCGTCGATCAGGCCATATTCTTTGGCTTCTGACGCTCTCATCCAGTTATCTCTGTCAGAATCTTTTTCAATCTGCTCGTATGATTTACCGGTATGGTTTGACAGGATGGTGTAAAGATCTTTTCTTAACTCCTGCATTTGCTTCAAGGTTATCTCCATGTCTCTGGATTGACCTTGCATACCACCGCTTGGCTGGTGAATCATTATCCTTGCATGTGGTAGAGCTGATCGCTTGCCAGCAACTCCGCCTGCCATGAGTACTGCTCCCATAGAAGCTGCCATCCCTGTACAGATGGTCGCCACATCCGGGCTCACATACTGCATAGTGTCATACATGCCTAATCCGGCATATACGGAACCTCCAGGACTATTGATATACAAAAGGATGTCTTTTTTGGCGTCTACAGATTCCAAAAACAACAGTTGGGCAGTGATAATGTTGGCAATATTCTCTTCAACCTGCATTCCCAGAAATATAATTCTGTCCATTATTAATCTTGAGAATACATCTATTTCAGCAAATCTTGTTGGTCTCTCTTCTATGACTGAGCGAGTCATATTTTCAACTCGATTGGCGTAAGCATCAAAGGTAAGTCCGTTAATTCCTTGATGTTTAACGGCATACTTCCTGAATTCTTCTTTATCGATCATAATTCAATTTAACTTAACTAAGCAAAAATAAAAAAAGTCCTTACGCATAAGGACTTTAAAGTTAACTTGATTTCGGTCAGGTTAGTTCTTAAAGTTTACGGAATTCGTCGATTGACACCTTCTTTTCTTTAACACTCACGTTTTCTCTGATGAATGCAAATACTTTATTGTTCTGAACCTGATTGTAAACCTTCATATAGTTGTCTCCATTTTCAGCCTGAAGATAGTTCTGTGCAAACATATCCAGTTGATCTTCCATTTGACCAATCAAACCTGCTTGTCCAAATTGAGCTCTGATCAGGTTTTTCGCTTCCTCGACAACTTCGTCATTCTCAACTTTGAATTCCTGTTCCTTTACAATCTTATTTCTAATCAATGACCACTTCAGCTCCTTCGCGTAAGATTCATATTCTTTAGTCAGGATTTCAGGCGTAATCTCATTGTTGGTTTTTGTTAACCATTCTTTTAGGAATTCGTCCGGTAGATTGATGTTAGCCTTTTCGATTAAGAGTTCTTTCAATTTGTAATCAAAGAATTGCTCCTCTTCATTGGCAAAATTCTGACTAACAGATTCTTTAACCTTTTCCTTGAATTCAGTCTCATCCTTTACAGTTCCTTCTCCGAAAGTCTTATTGAAAAGCTCTTCGTTCAATTCAGCAGGAACAGTTCTGTTGATTCCTTTTACTGTAAAGACCATTTTGCCTTTATAGTTCTCGAAATCATCATGAGACATGTTGATCTGGTGATGAAGCTTGTGAGTGTCAACATAGAGTTTCTTGGGGTCAATCTCAATTACGTCACCTACTTTCACCCCTGTCAGTTTCTTTACTCCTGCCTTATCTGCTTCAGTAAGGTCAATGCTGATCTCTTTTTCGATACTTCCATCCTCAGTCTTCATGTCACCATACAGTGTATCCTTAGACTCAGAAACCTCCGGAGTGGTCATTTCACCAAATTGACGTTGCAAGTTTTCGATCGTTTCATCCATGACTTTGTCATCAATCTTGATCGAATACTTTTCTATCTTCAACTTGTTGTCTACTGTGAGATCAAAATCCTCAGCAAAACCAACATGGTAAGTGAACTCAAAATCTTTCTGATTGTCAAGATCAAGCGTTTCAAAACCTTCTTTTGGCATTGGTTCACCCAAAAACTGCAAGTCACTTTCTCTTAAGTAAGCGTTTAGCTTATCCTGAAGCAAGTGGTTCAATTCGTCCAAAAGAATGGATTTACCATACATTTTGTTTACCAGGCCAAACGGAACTTTGCCAGGTCTGAAACCTTTGATGTTCGCTTTTTTGCTGTAATCCTTGATCTTTTGTGTAACACTTGGTTGGTAATCATCCTCCTTTAGGCTAACTTTAATTAAGGCTTCAGTCTTGTCGATTTTGTCAAGTGTGATTTCCAATGTGATAAGTATTAAAGGTCTAAAAATAAAAACCCTCTTAACAATTCCCGAGAGCTATCGGGATCGGAAAGAGGGTTGTTTTTTGGTGCGGATGGAGGGACTCGAACCCCCATGCCTCGCGGCGCTAGATCCTAAGTCTAGTGCGTCTACCAATTTCGCCACATCCGCAAATAAAACTTTGTGTGATGTGCTGTCTACCAACCTGCCTGCAGGTTGGTTTCGCCACATCCGCTAAAATTTCGGAGTGCAAAGATATATAAAAGTTTAATTTAGCAAAACATAAAAAATATTTTATTCAGTTAATGATAGAGGTTGATTTAGAGGAAGAGAAAAAAGAGATCATCAGGAGGTATAGAAAGCTACTAAGACATGCTAAACCAGTATTGAAATCTGGAGACGCAAAGATCATTAAGAAAGCCTTCTATATGTCTGTGGACGCTCACAAGGATATGCGTCGAAAATCTGGTGAGCCTTATATCTTTCATCCATTGGAGGTTGCACAGATTTGTGTAGATGAAATCGGTCTGGGTACCACATCCATTGTAGCTGCATTGTTGCACGATGTGGTGGAAGATACGGAAATAGAGCTTTCAGAGATTGAAAGGGGTTTTGGGCTGAAGGTTGCTAAGATCATTGATGGTCTTACAAAGATTGCCGGAGTTTTTGATCATGGCAGCTCCCAGCAAGCGGAGAACTTTCGGAAAATGCTGCTCACATTGTCTGATGATGTGAGAGTAATCCTAATAAAACTGGCTGACAGGCTTCACAATATGCGGACACTGGGTAGCATGCCACGTGACAAGCAGCTGAAAATAGCCAACGAGACCATTTATCTGTATGCGCCACTTGCTCACAGGTTAGGGCTTTATGCGATTAAATCAGAATTGGAAGATCTGTATTTGAAGTATACAGACAATGAGTCCTACTCGCACATTGCTTCTAAAATCAATGCGACAAAAGATGCAAGGAACAAGTTCATTAGAAACTTCATCAAGCCTATTCGTGATGAATTGAATAGTCAAAGCTTTGATTACGAAATAAAGGGTAGGCCAAAATCGATACACAGTATTCATAATAAGATGCGCAAACAGAATGTGCCTTTTGAGGAAGTGTATGATTTGTTTGCCATCAGGATCATTGTTGATACAGAGCTTGAGAATGAAAAGGCTGCTTGTTGGCAGGCGTATTCAATAGTTACAGATTATTATCAGCCCAATCCTGACCGATTGCGAGATTGGATTAGTATTCCAAAGTCCAATGGATATGAATCACTACATACTACAGTAATGAGTGGTCGGGGACAGTGGGTAGAAGTTCAAATAAGAACTCGCCGAATGGACGAGATTGCGGAGAAGGGATACGCGGCACACTGGAAGTACAAAGAGAGCAAGAATGGAGATGCTGATAAAGGATTGGAGATGTGGATTGGTAAGGTCCGGGAAATATTGGAGCAAAATGATACTTCCGCCATTGAGTTTGTTGATGATTTTCGTTCCAACCTTTTTCAGGAGGAAGTTTTCACCTTTACTCCAAAGGGTGACTTGGTAACTTTGCCAAATGGTGCGACAGCTTTGGATTTTGCTTTTGATATACATACAGAAGTAGGTGCTCATTGTCTGGGAGCCAAAGTGAACCAGAAACTTGTTCCTCTCAATTATGTATTAAAAAATGGAGATCAGGTAGAGATCCTTACTTCAAAGAAGCAGCGACCGAATGAGGATTGGCTGAAGTATGTGGTAAGCTCTAAAGCCAAGTCCAAGATCAAGGACTCCCTCAAAGAAGAAAAGAAACTCTTTGTTGCAGAAGGAAAGGAAGTTGTGAAGCGAAAGCTCAAGCAGCTCAAAATGAGTTTTTCACAAGAAGCACTGGAGCAGCTTACGGACTATTTTGATGTAAAAACGCCAACAGATTTATTTTACTTAATTGGTAAAGGGAAAATTGATCACAACCTTATCAAGAAGTTCAATGAGAAAAAGGAGACGGAGCATAAGTACAAAAGAGTAAGCGACCCTAAGGGAATGCAGTCACAGATCAAAAAGGTCAGGGAGGAAGATTACGACTTGTTATTGATCGGAGAGGACATGGATGTGGTGGACTATAAGTTTGCCAAATGCTGCAACCCTATTCCGGGAGATGATGTTTTCGGATTTGTCACTGTCAATGATGGCATCAAGATCCATCGAACTACCTGCCCCAATGCTGCAGAATTGCTGTCTAATTATGGGTACAGGGTTGTCAAGGCAAAATGGACTTCCGGTCAGGACAATTCATTTCTTGCAATTCTTAAAATTATTGGAACCGATAGGATAGGCCTTATTAATGATGTTTCCAGTGTTATTTCAGGAGAACTTAAAGTAAATATGCGTTCAATCACTGTCAATACAGAAGGAGGAATATTTGAAGGTGAAATACAATTGTATGTAAGTGATACTCATCATGTTGATCAATTAATCACTAAACTCGAACAAGTTCAGGGAGTTGTTTCCGTATCGCGCGACAACTAGTTACATTCGCGTTCTATCTATTATGACATATTAATTTTTGCTCGGTGATCGTATTTGAGGAGGTTAAAAATATTTTTACTAAATATTTGGAAGCAGAGGGGTTAAGAAAAACACCTGAACGCTATGCCATACTGGAGGAGATATACTCGAGAAATGGTCATTTTGATGTAGAATCGCTCTATATCAGTATGAAGGACAAAAATTACAGAGTGAGCCGGGCAACTGTTTACAACACTCTGGATTTATTGGTGGAGTCAGAATTAGTGACCAAACATCAGTTTGGTAAAAATTTGGCGCAGTTTGAAAAAGCCTATGGTTATAGGCAGCATGATCATTTGATCTGTACCGAATGTAACAAGGTCATGGAGTTTTGTGATCCTCGTATCCAAAATATACAAAATACCGTTGGAGAGCTCTTGCAGTTTGACATAATCAGTCATTCGTTGATTTTGCATGGGACCTGCATGAAAGAAAATTGTGAGAATAAATCGAATAATAAAGAATGAATTATAGCCACGAAGCAGCCGGTGACAGATTGAAGTTAGTCTTCAACGGTGATTTGATAGGGGAAAACAATGGGCCTGAACTGGTTGAGCTGATTAATGATGCGATATCTGAAGGTTCAAAGTATTGTTTGATAGATATATCTGAAGTTAGGTATATCAATAGTAGTGGGATAGGAGTATTAATCACTATTCTTACAAAATTCAGAAACAAGAATGGAGAATTGTTTTTGATCAAACCATCAGAGCATGTAAAGAAACTCTTGATTATCACTAAACTCCAGGCAATTTTTAATATCGTAGAGTCAGAAGAAGAGGCACTCGAAAAAATCAACTAAATATATTAATGGCAGCAGTAGACATCTTGTTAGGCCTTCAATGGGGAGATGAAGGCAAAGGGAAAGTTGTGGATTTTTTGGCACCAAAATATAATGTGGTGGCCAGGTTTCAGGGAGGACCCAATGCGGGACATACCCTGGAG
>Ga0209692_10000133_pt1:0-2500 | contig 245097 bp, 223 predicted proteins | sample tdDd472_FD_187129 | JGI IMG/M metagenome (GOLD analysis project Ga0209692, IMG submission 187129) | Marine sediment microbial communities from the Atlantic coast under amendment with organic carbon and nitrate - tdDd47.2 (SPAdes)... | ecosystem: Environmental > Aquatic > Marine >... | reverse complement strand
GGGGAGTCAAATCCTACCAAATCCAGATGAACTCCGAATGCTGATAAATATACTTCACAGTGAGGGTTGGGGTGCTAAGGTCCCAATCCGAGAGGGAAAGAACCCAGACCTACAGCTAAGGTCCCAAAATCTACTCTAAGTTGAACTAAGGGGGTCCAGTTGCTTAGACAGCCAGGATGTTGGCTTGGAAGCAGCCATTCATTTAAAGAGTGCGTAACAGCTCACTGGTCGAGCGACAGGGCATCGATAATAATCGGGCATCAAGAGTAGTACCGAAGCTTAGGAAGTATTTATACTTGGTAGGGGAGCATTCTCTAGGCGGCGAAGGTGAACTGTGAGGTTTGCTGGAGCGTAGAGAAGCGCAAATGTAGGCATAAGTAACGATAATGCGGGCGAGAAACCCGCACACCGATAGACTAAGGTTTCCCCGGCAATGCTAATCAGCCGGGGGTTAGTCAGGACCTAAGGCGAACCCGAAGGGGGTAGTCGATGGACAACAGGTTAATATTCCTGTACCACCTTTATTTTCGATGGGGTGACGGAGCAGTGAAAGTACCGCGTACTGACGGAATAGTACGTTGAAGGGTGTAGGTATTGGACGAGTAGGCAAATCCGCTTGTTCAGCTGAACCTGATAGTACCACAAGTCTACGGACGCGTGGATAGTGTACCTAAACAGACTTCCAAGAAAAACCTCTAAGGTTAGGATAAAGGTGCCTGTACCGTAAACCGACACAGGTAGTCAAGGAGAGAATCCTGAGGTGCTCGAGTGATTCATGGCTAAGGAACTAGGCAAAATAGCCCTGTAACTTCGGGAGAAGGGGCGCTCCACTCCGGTGGAGCCGCAGTGAAAAGGCCCAGGCGACTGTTTACCAAAAACACATGGCTTTGCGAAATTGAAAGATGAAGTATAAGGCCTGACACCTGCCCGGTGCTGGAAGGTTAAGGGGGGATGTTAGCTTCGGCGAAGCATTGAACTGAAGCCCCAGTAAACGGCGGCCGTAACTATAACGGTCCTAAGGTAGCGAAATTCCTTGTCGGGTAAGTTCCGACCTGCACGAATGGTGTAACGATCTGGGCACTGTCTCGGCCATGAGCTCGGTGAAATTGTAGTAGCGGTGAAGATGCCGCTTACTCGCAACGGGACGAAAAGACCCCGTGAACCTTTACTATAGCTTCACATTGGTATTGGGTAAATGATGTGTAGGATAGGCGGGAGACTCTGAAGCAGCGTCGCTAGGCGTTGTGGAGTCGTTGGTGAAATACCGCCCTTTATTTATCTGATGCCTAATCCGGTAACGGAGACAGTGTGTGGTGGGTAGTTTGACTGGGGTGGTCGCCTCCAAAAGTGTAACGGAGGCTTTCAAAGGTACCCTCAGCATGTTTGGTAATCATGCGTGGAGTGCAATAGCATAAGGGTGCTTGACTGTGAGACTAACAAGTCGAACAGGGTCGAAAGACGGATATAGTGATCCGGTGGTTCTGTATGGAAGGGCCATCGCTCAAAGGATAAAAGGTACTCCGGGGATAACAGGCTGATCTCCCCCAAGAGCTCACATCGACGGGGAGGTTTGGCACCTCGATGTCGGCTCGTCACATCCTGGGGCTGGAGAAGGTCCCAAGGGTTGGGCTGTTCGCCCATTAAAGTGGCACGCGAGCTGGGTTCAGAACGTCGTGAGACAGTTCGGTCTCTATCTGTTGCGAGCGTAAGAAACTTGAGTAGATCTGACTTTAGTACGAGAGGACCGAGTTGGACTAACCGCTGGTGTACCAGTTGTCTCGCCAGGGGCATTGCTGGGTAGCTATGTTGGGAAGGGATAAGCGCTGAAAGCATCTAAGCGCGAAACCCACTACAAGATGAGGTTTCTTTAAAGGGACGTTAAAGATGATGACGTTGATAGGCTACAGGTGTAAAGGCAGTGATGTCATAGCTGAGTAGTACTAATTACCCGTAAGCTTTCTTGGTGTCTGTCTTTATGCAAGGACAGAGCGATGAACTTGCTTTTTTAAATGAAATGAATCTTTCACAAGTATATGTCAAGAGTCGATAGACTATAGAAGATAGACTAAAGACTTTAAAATATTAAGACCTGCCTGACGGCAGGCAAGTTTTATGGTGATTATCCGCCTTCACTAAGGTTATGGCGGACAGGTAGCAGAAAGTTACCAATCACTAAAGATTTTATGGTGATTATAGCGATGGGGTCCACCTCTTACCATTCCGAACAGAGAAGTTAAGCCCATCAGCGCTGATGGTACTGCAGTAACATGTGGGAGAGTAAGTCGTTGCCAGTTTATTACTAAGGGATGTTGTTAATTCAGCATCCCTTTTTTTATGGATCAAGCAATATTTCTGGGGGCTAATTGTACTAAGCATAGATTTTGGATAGTCTGTAAAGGAAAAACGACACTCTTTTGACACCTCTGAACTGAGCTCTCAACGCTTTAATCTTAGCGTTAAAAGATTCTGCCGCTGCATTTGTACTTCTTTGGTCGAAGTA
>Ga0209692_10000132_pt1 | contig 245580 bp, 200 predicted proteins | sample tdDd472_FD_187129 | JGI IMG/M metagenome (GOLD analysis project Ga0209692, IMG submission 187129) | Marine sediment microbial communities from the Atlantic coast under amendment with organic carbon and nitrate - tdDd47.2 (SPAdes)... | ecosystem: Environmental > Aquatic > Marine > Coastal >... | reverse complement strand
CAGGACAAGTACCATTAGTAATATAAGTTACTACATAATTACCCAATCCACTTGCTGATAAGTCTATTAATCCAGTAGAACTATTAATTACACCACTGTTATCAATGCTAAATGTTCCTCCTGTTGTTCCTGTTATGGTTGGTAATGGGTCAGGGTCGGTTAAACAATAACTTCCCGATGGATAGCTAAAGGCTGCTGTGTCTTTAGGGATGACTGTTAATACGGTAGTGTATATACTATCACAACCAAAAATGTTATTTAATGTATCATGATAAATACCGGTACTATTTTGCCAATTTCCCCCAGCAAAAACACTATCATTAGAACAAATTGTAACAGATGTTGTAATAGAGTCTTTTGGATTAACATATATAGTAATAGAAGATGTATCTTTTTCGCCTAATGAATCGGTTACAATTGCGGTGTATGTTGTTTGAGTTGTTGGGCAAACATTGTGAGGGCCAACACCGTTAGGTAGGCCATTGTCCCAAGAAACATTAAAAGGAGGAGTTCCACCATTTATTGTTGCCGTTAAAGCTGTACAATCTCCCTCACAAATAGTATCGTTTGATGCGTTTAACTGTAATGTCACTGGTTGTGGGATGTTGTTACACGAAGTTCGGATAGATAAATTATCAACAATTAAATAACCAAAACAAGGGTTAAAAAAACTACAAGAAGTGTTAAACTGTGTGTTGGAGTCATCTCTAAAATTTCCAAGAACAATCCATTGCTCATTTCCTGTTGCTACAAATGTTCCTGTAATAGTTTGGCAAATCGTGTCAATAAAGTTTCCAGAAGTGTTCTCTATTTGTGGAGAAGCATTTATCAATGAACCAGGGCCAATAAATTGTTGTCCACCATTTTGAATATCTATATCTACCATTTGATTAGTAAACCATAAACCAAATCCATCACTAGGTTTATACACGAAACTACCAGTATTTGTTTTTACATCAACAGAAACACAATATTCCATTCCAGCAACTAATGGAGATGACATTTGAGCTTGAACATATTCTCGTGCATTTGCACCTGCAATGGCATAAGTAAAAAAACCAACAGAACCATTGCTGGCTCCACAATTATTGGTTTGTGATGGGCCATTACAAAGACTATTGTAGTAATCTGGGGTTGAACCATTTCCTGGACAGGTGTTACAAGCAGTACCAAACCAACTTTGAACCTGTGAGTAGTTTGTAAACATTTCTGATATGGTATCAGAACAATCAATAGTGGTATTTTCAAACCCTGGGTTTGGTGCTAAGTTTGGCCCACAAATAGTGTCGCACTGGCTACTAGGGGGATAAATAGGGTTTATTGATATATCGTCAATATTAAAATATTTGCCAAACCAAAAACCCGTAGAACTTGCTTTATATGCTGAACCTATATAAAACCCTCCAATTACTATAGAGTCATAATTTGCTGTAGCTACATGCGTAAAAGTATATACCTGATAATTACTACCAACATTGGATGCAATTGCGTAGGCTTGAGGAGTGGTTGCTGTGCTTGTTCTTGGGTTTAAAACAGGAGATGCACCATTTATGTTAGAGTCCCAAAGATATATTCCTACAGCTAAGCTATCGGAAAAGCTAGAATCGCCTTCAGCTGATAAATTATCATATTTTAATGCAAAACTTATATTATATGTTTGACCTGCCACCATATTTGTTGCTAAGGTTCCATACATTCTTTCTGAATTTAATGATGAAGCAACAGGGCCTGAAACACTATTGATTTGGCTAAAAAAACCTCCAAAACCATTGCCATTATGGGGTGTTGAGCCTGGGAAAATTGGTCCTCCCGACCAACAACCAACACCTGAATTTAAATAATCAGGAGTGTCGTGAGCATCTGACCAGCCAGTTGCATTTGCTAATTGCCCAGCATTAGTGGGGCAAGTGGTGTAAGTTTCAAAATCTCCATTTACTACTAAATTTTGAGCATTTGATAATTTAAACAAACCGATGGCAAGTATAATAACTAAAATTCTTTTCATAATGATTCAAATTAATTGTAGATATGAAAAGCAAATTTATGCCTACCTAGTGGTAGATGTTAATATTTTAGGGTTACAAAGGGGTTACAAAAGCTAAATATTACCAAGAAAATCAACAATATTAGCCCCTGGTTTAAGGTTTATTTTTTTTCTTAATCTATTTCTTCCCATTTTAACACTTGCTGGCTCAATGTTCATAATGGAAGCAATTTCTTTTGTAGAAAAATCTAAAAGCAACAAAGAACATAATCTAACTTCTGTTTTGGTAAGTTTTGGAAATTTACCTTTTAGTCGATTGATAAACTCTTGATGGGTTTGGTCTATTTTTAATTCGAGCTCCTTCCTGTCGTTATCAGTATGTAAACTTTGATTAACAATTTGGATTAATTTTTTCAATCCATCTGTCTTGTCATCTCCTAACTTTTTAGTTATAGTTTTTATTTCATTTTTTAAATCAGAGAGTAAATTATTTTTTTCTTGTATATGGGTTGCAAAATTTTCAATACCCTTTTGCTTAAAAAACAAGTCTTTTTTCAAACTTTCTTGTTCTTGTTCTAGAACTTTTTGTTTTAATTTATTTCTTTGTAAAGACCCTTTAAGAATAATAATGGTTAGGGTGGTAATTGCAAGCAATACTAGAATACTTCCAATTAAAAAATATAGTCGAGCTTGTTTTAATTTCAGTTCTTTTTCAATAAGCTGAGATTTTTGTTCTTGAAGAGCTAATTTTTGTTCTTCTTTTTGAGAAAGGTACTGCATCTCCATATTGGTGATGTGCTGAAGAGTTTGTGCTCCCTTTAGTTTTTCATTATAAGCAATATATAGCTCTAGGTGTTTTAGAGCGTTTTCGTTATCTCCTAACCCTTTGTAAGCAATGCTGAGGTGTTTTTCTGCATCAGCTATAAAATATAGAGAGTTGGTCTTTTTAAAAACTAATAAGGCTTTTTCACATAACGTAATAGCTTCTTTAAATTCTTCTAACTGTATTTTTACTTTAGCAACATTTAGTTCTGCGGTTCCTCTTCCATTAATATGATTTATTTGCTGAAAAATGACGGATGATTTTTTGTAATTTTTTAATGCTTTTTTGTAGTTTTTCAACTCAAAATCTACCTCTCCAATATTGTTTAATATTGAAGCAACATATAAAGGAGATTCGCTTTCAGAAACCAAAGAGAGGGCTTCTTCATAAAATAACATAGCACTATCAAGCTCCTTAATTTCTGCATATGCTAATCCAATATTTGTGTATAAGCTTGCAATTGATTTTTTATTATAGAACTCTTTTTTACTTAATATGCTTTTTGATTGATATAGGTATTTTAAAGATTGTTTGTGATTATCTAGCCGGGTATATACATTTGCTAAATTACCTGTTATTTGAGCAACCATTAAAAGGTTGTTTTTTGATTCAAAATAACTTAATGCTTTAATAAAGTGTTGGGAAGATGATATATAACTACCTATATGATAATGCATCATTCCTAAACGCTCATTACATATAGCAACCATAGAATCATTCTCTTGTTTATTATAGATACTTAATTCTTCGTTTTTAGTTTGGATTGCTGCTACATAGTTTTCAGTTTTATAATAATTATTACTCAACTCGTTCAATACTCTAATCTCTACATTTTTGCTAATGCCTTTTTGTTTTAACAAATTTCTAAGACTGTCTATTGTGCTAACATGAGCAGAGTAGGTGTAATTTGAAACAAACAAAAGGCAGATATAAATGAAAATTCTCATGAAGAATATTTTTTATAAAAATACCAAGATACTTCTGTAAAATAAAGGAAACAGCACCATTTGTAAACCTTTTGTAACCCCCTATTGTTTTCCTTCGTTGTGAAACTTAATCACTTTTGTTTAATACTTATTAATGTTTCTGTTATCCATTATGATAAATAAAAATATAGGTCTTTTGCTTTGCTTAATTTATCTCTTGATTTTTAGCAAAATACAGTCACAAAACTTAGTGCCTAATCCTAGTTTTGAAAATTATTCAACTTGTCCTAACAGTACTGCTCAAATCCACCTAGTTTCTTCATGGGTAAGCCCAAGCAATGGATCTCCAGATTACTTTAATTCTTGTGCTACAAATACATTTTGTGATGTGCCATCTAATTTCTTTGGAACGCAAGTTCCTAGAACTGGGAATGCCTACACACAAATAGTAACTTATCCCTCAGCTATTTTTTTACGAGAATATGTTCAAGTAAAATTACTGTCCCCATTAGTTGCGGGACAAACGTATGATGTATCTTTTTACACCTGTTTACAAGATAATTCTTATCGGGCGTCAAACAATATCGGTATTTATATATCTAATATAGCTCCAACAGCTCCTACTATGGGGCCTTTACCGGTTGTGCCACAAATTAATGAAACAAACGTAATTAACGACATTATTAATTGGAGGCTAATAAGTGGGACTTATACTGCGTTGGGAGGGGAAGAATATATTACTATAGGTAATTTTTACGGTGATGTTAGCACTTCAACAGTAATTAATTCCTCTGGGAGCAGTATCTATGCAACATTTTATTTGGTTGAAGATGTATGTGTTACCCCTCAGGGAGGAACGGGTTGTAGTACTGTTTTGCCAATTCAGTTATTAGACTTTTCTGGAGAAAATAATGGACAAAATAATCAACTATACTGGAAGACATCAATGGAAATAAACAATGATTATTTCTCTATTGAAAGAAGTAAAGATGGACAGTCATTTTATCCGATTGGCAAAGTAAAGGGTGCAGGGAATAGTTCTGTTGAAAATTCGTACCATTTTATAGATGATAATATTCTTGATGGACTTAATTATTATCGATTAAAACAAACAGATTTTAATGGAGACCATACTTATTCTAAAACCATTGCTTTAAGCAGGAAGCTAAGCAATACAAATGTTTATCCTAATCCATTTATTAATGAATTTAGTATTTCTATTCATGAAAAGACATTATTTCCAGTAGTAGTATCTGTATATAATATAGCGGGTCAAGAGGTTTGGTCTCAAAAAATAAACAATAATAAAGAATTTAAAGTTTCATTAAAAAGTCATCCTAAAGGGGTTTATTTAGTAAAAGTTGAAAATCAAGAAACTATATCCTTTTTTAAACAATTAAAAAAATGAGTATTAAAAAAATACTTATTATATTTAACACTCTTTTAAAAACATAAAACAATGAAACATTTATTTACCTTATTTTTCACCTTAACCTTTGTTCTATTTTCATTTAGTCAAACAGAATTAGATTGTGATAACCCAATATTAGGCGGAGCATGTTATTACAATGAAGCTCAACCCGAAGATGGAACAGGAACTTTAGGAATGAGTTATAGCAATACTGCTTGTGGATTGAATTACGTACAAGCATCAGTTATGACAACAACAAGATACACTCCTTCTCCTGGAACGGGATACCCAGCTAACCTTAATATAACAGGGCTTCCTGTTTGTGCTAATATAGAAAAAGCATTCTTGTGGTGGGCAGGTGGTGGAACTGCTAACAATCCAAATTTTACATTTAATGGAAACCCTATGGTTGGTGCAAGAATTGGTAACCACGGTTCAAAATGTTGGGGAACAGGGGGAACAGAAACTTATAGAGCAGATGTAACAGCAGCGATTACCGGTAACGGTAATTACACATTTACATCTCCAATAGGTAATGATATGGACGGTGTAACTTTAATGATTATTTATTCTGATCCAACAGTTACTTATGAAGGAACCATACAAATACATGATGGAGCAATTTCTTCAGCTACCACACCATCTAGTTTAACGATGTCTGGATTAAATGTTTGTGCTAATTCATCGTACGGAAATGCTTTTGTTATTAATAGTGATATGCAAAATAATATTGCCGCAAACCATTCTTGTACATTAAATGGAGTTACGGCAAGTTTCCCAAATTCTTTTTGGAATTTTGATGTTACCAACACACCTTATACAGTTGGACAAACTACAGCCCCATTTACGGTTACTCCAACAGGTGGAGATTGTTATTTGTGGTTAATGATGGGTATTTATTACCAAACAACAACCTGTAATGTGTGTACCACTCCTCCTTCTACTTTAACAAGTACAATAAATAAAACTGATGCAACTTGTGGTAATTGTGATGGTACAGCAACAATTAATGTTACAGGAGCTATAGGTCCTGTAACTTATAACTGGAATACGGTTCCTGCTCAAACAGGACAAACGGCAACTAATCTTTGTCCAGGAACATATATTGTTACAGCAAAAGATGTAAACTGCGAAACAGTTACAGATACCGTTACTATTGTTTTACAAAATGCTCCACCCCATCCAGTTATTACTCCTGTTGGTCCGTTTTGCGAAAATGACACAGCATTAAACTTATCGGTTACTATACCTGGGGGAATATGGTTAGGAACAGGAATTACAGATACTATTAACGGAACCTTTGATCCTAATGCCGCAGGCTCAGGAACACATCAAATTATTTATACTGATACAGGGGTTTGTAATTTAAAAGATACTATAAATATTGTTATCAATCCAGCTCCAACAATGTCGTCAACAAACATTACTGTATGTAACGGAGATACTGTTCCTGCAAGTAATTTTGTTAGTAATCCTATGGGAGCAACCTATGTTTGGACCAACTCTAATACAGCTATTGGTTTAGCTGCATCAGGAAGTGGAAACACCCCTCAATTTATTGCTACAAATACAACTAATGCTCCAATAACTAGTACGGTTACGGTAACACCAACTGCTAATGGTTGTGAAGGCTTGCCAGTAACCTACACAATAACAGTTAACCCAACACCAGTAGCAATTATTCCTAGTAACCTTAACTACTGTAGTGGAGATACTGTTCCTGCTATAACATTTACAACAAATCCTGCAGGGGGAACTTTTACATGGACCAACTCTAATACAGCAATAGGTTTAGGTGCTTCAGGAACAGGAGGAACGCCTCAATTTATTGCTACAAATACAGGGTCAACAGCAATTACTTCAACAATAACTGTTATTCCAACAGTAAATGGTTGTGAGGGCTTACCAGTAACTTTTACAATAACAGTAAACCCTAATAATTTAGTAGCAGGACCTGGTGGATTATTCTGTTTAGGAGATTCTATTGCGTTAACAGCTGCTAACAGTGGTTTAGGAACAATAACTTGGTACGATGATCCTAACGGAACAAATGTTATAGGAACCGGAACACCTTTTTATCCTACGATTACTGATACAGGAACTTATGTTTTTTATGTAAATGAAGTTGGAGGATGTGCGGCAAACTTAGACTCTGTAGTTATTGTGGTAAAAGGGGTTAATGCGATTATTAATGCTAACCCAACCTCTGGGGTAATTCCTTTAAATGTATTTTTTGGAAATGGAAGCACAACAGGTTCTGGTATTAGTTATTGGTGGGATTTCGGAACAGGAGATACAAGCAATGTTTTTGAACCTACTTATATTTATAATAACGATGGCAGCTATACAGTAATGTTAATTGTAACAGATGGATTTTGTTATGATACGGCTTATGTAACCATAGATGCAGTAAAAGAATCAATAATAGTTGTTCCTAATGTATTTACTCCAAATGGCGATGGTAGCAATGATGTATTTAAATTAGTAGAAGTTAATTTAAGGTCGGTTGAAGGGGAAATATATAACCGTTGGGGTCAAAAACTATATTCTTGGAAAGGCTTAAATGGCTCTTGGGATGGAAAGACTTCTGGAAAACTTGCTCCAGATGGAACTTACTTCTATCTAATAAATGCTGTTGGGTTAGATGATGAAAAACATCTCCTAAAAGGCTCTTTCAGTTTAATTAGATAATAAAAAAATCGCCCGAAAACTTTCGGGCGATTTTTTTATTAAACCAATTTATTTTCAATTAAATATTCTGCTATCTGAACAGCATTGGTTGCTGCCCCTTTTCTAAGATTATCTGTTACTATCCATAAGTTAAGTGTGTTGGGTTGAGATTCATCTCGTCTAATTCTTCCAACAAAAACATCATCTTTATCTTCGGCATATAAAGGCATAGGATAAGTATTGGTGTCAGGGTTATCTTGTAAAGTTATGCCATCAGTCTCATGTAACATTTTACGAACTTCAGCTAAATCAAAGTCATTTTCAAACTCAATGTTTACTGCCTCAGAATGACCACCAACAACAGGAACACGAACAGCGGTAGCTGTTAATTTAATGCTGTCATCACCCATAATTTTTTTAGGCTCATTCATTAATTTTAGTTCTTCTTTGGTATAGCCATTATCTTCAAAAACATCACAATGAGGAATACAATTTCTATCTATTGGATAATGATATGCTTTTTCTCCATCAACACCATTTCTTTCGTTTTCTAACTGTTCAACAGCTTTAACCCCTGTTCCGGTAATAGATTGATAAGTTGAAACAATGGTTCTCTTAATTTTATATTTTTTGTGCAGAGGGTTCATTACCAACACCATTTGTATTGTTGAACAATTAGGGTTAGCAATAATTTTATCTTCGGTAGTTAAAACATGTGCGTTAATTTCTGGAACAACTAATTTGTTGTTTGGGTTCATTCTCCAGGCAGATGAATTATCAATAACTGTAGTTCCAACTTCAGCAAATTTCGGAGCCCACTCTAAAGATGTTCCTCCTCCTGCCGAAAAAATAGCAATATCTGGAGTCATTTCAACGGCTGTTTGTAAACTAACCACCTTAAATTGTTTGCCCTTGTATTCAATTTCTTTTCCTACAGATTTTTCTGATGCAACAGGAATTAATTCTGTTATTGGAAAATTTCTTTCAGCTAATACTTTTAACATTACATTTCCTACCATTCCGGTAGCTCCTACAACGGCAACTTTCATTTTGATAATTTTAATTTTAAAAACACAAAAGTAGAATAAAAAACAGAGCTTATTAAAACCATAAAGCCCCAATTAAAGGAATGTTATCTTATTTTAACTAATTTGTTATTAGTGGTTACAAAAAGAAACTTTTTGGCTACTTTTATTGAATGGTTCAAAAAATACTGTTTATACTAAGTTTATTAGGTTGTAGCAGCTTATTTGCTCAATTTACAGACGATTTTTCTGACAACGATTTTACCAATAATCCTACTTGGATTGGAGATGTTGCTTTATTTACTGCTGCAACAGGCGAGCTAAATTCTCAAAATACAGGAGCCAATACCTACTATTTAAGCACTCCATCAACAACAGCATTAAATGCTCAGTGGGACTTTTATTTTAATATGAAGTTTGGAACATCAGGAGCAAACTATGTGGATGTTTATTTGGTTTCGGATGTATCAGATGTAACCAATCCAAACAATGGTTATTTTGTTAGAATTGGCGGAACGCCAGATGAAGTTTCTTTATATAAAATTACTAGCGGAACACCTACTATTTTAATTGACGGACCAGATGGTGTAATAAACAGTACTTCTAACAACCCTTTTAATGTTAGGGTTACACGTAATGCTGCTAACAATTGGACTTTAGAATATGATGATGGTGTTCTGGGGCCTTATACTAATGTTGGAAGCATAGTAGATAATTCGTTTACCACTTCTGCATTTTTCGGAATATCAATTACTCAATCGAGTGCGGCAAGCCCTGCAAACAATCATTTTTTTGATAATTTTAGTGTTGGTGCTATTGTGGGCGATACGTCTGCTCCAACAGTAGATTCAGTTGTAGTGGTTAACACTACCAACTTAGATGTATATTTTAACGAACCTGTTGATTTAACAACATCACAAGTATTAACTAATTATTCTGCTGATGGAGGATTAGGAAACCCTAGCAATGCACAAAGAGACGGGTTAGATTCTTCAATTGTTCACTTAACTTTTGCAACACCATTTACTGCTAACCAACCTTATAATTTAACCATTAACAATGTTGAAGATACAGCTTCAAATGCCATTACAACTATTGTTGAACCTTTTGTTTATGTGATAATAGTTGTTCCAAATGTTGGAGATGTTTTAATTAATGAAATTTTTGCTGATCCATCGCCTCAAGTTGGGTTACCTAACGAAGAATTTGTTGAGCTTTACAATAAATCTAGCAACGCTTATCTGTTAAATAATTGGCAGTTTATTAATACCACAACAGCTAAAGCACTTCCAAACTTTACCTTACTGCCAAATAGCTATGTAATACTTTGCGATGTAAATGATACCAATTTGTATAGTCCTTACGGAGATGTAATAGGCATACCTTCTTTTACTGCTTTAACCAATGGTGGAGATAGTTTAACCTTAATGGATGATAATAGCAATGTAATTGATATAGTGGCGTATAATATTTCTTGGTATAACGACCCATCAAAAGATGATGGCGGATATACCTTAGAATTAATTAATCCTAAACATCCTTGTACGAGTTCAGTAAACTGGATTGCTTCCGCAGATGTTAATGGCGGAACACCAGGAACACAAAACTCTGTTTATGATACACTGCCAGATACTCAAAACCCTATTATAACTAATGTAGATATTATCTCTACAACGCAACTTAATGTGTTATTTAATGAAATTATGGATAGTGCAAGTTTGGCAAACGCAACTTTTACAATTAACAATGGCATTTCTGTGGTAAACACAGTAATTAATCCTAATAACCAAGAAGTTGGTTTAACAGTTAATCCTGCATTAGATTCTTCAACTGTTTACACCTTAACCATTACAGGAGGTAATGACTGCTCAGGAAATCCTTTAAATCCAAACACTTTTGATTTTGGAATAGGAAAAGCACCATTAAAATATGAAGTTGTTATTACAGAGTTATTTCCAGATCCATCGCCAACCATAGGCTTACCTACCGAAGAATTTTTGGAGCTTTACAACAATACCAATAAAATGATTGATTTAAGTAATTGTTGGATTTCTGATCAAACATCAGCAGTGCAAATAATTTCAGGGAAACTTTTACCTGGCGAATATGCTATAATTTGTGATGATAATTTTGAAAACCAATACGCTCCTTTTGGGAAAGTTATAACTGTAGGAACTTTACCATCATTAAACAATGCCGAAGATGAAATGACACTTTGGGATGCTGATAGTAATTTAATTCATACGGTTCATTATTTTGATGATTGGTATCAAGATTTAAGTAAAGAAGATGGTGGTTGGACACTAGAAATGGTTGATCCAAATAACCCTTGCGGAGAAGCTAACAACTGGAGAGCTTCTACCAAATGGTTTGGCGGAACGCCAGGAACTCAAAACTCTGTTTTTGGAACTAACCCAGATGTTAGCTTGCCACAACTTTTGCAAGCGAATGCTTTAACAGACTCAACAGTACAATTAACTTTTAGCGAAAACATTGAAAGCACAAGCTTGTTAGCGGCAAGTTATACTATTAATAATGGAATTACTATCGGAACAATAACTGTTATTGATGGGAAAAATGTGATTTTAAACTTAACCAACAAGTTAGTCTTTCAAACGGTTTATACGGTAACCGTTACTGGTGCTGCCGATTGTGTGGGTAATTTAATAGGCACTGATAATAATGCTGATTTTGCCTTACCAGAACAAGGATTTGCAGGCGATTTGGTAATTAACGAAGTACTTTTTAACCCTTATACAGGTGGCTCTGATTTTGTTGAGGTTTACAACAATTCTAATAAATACATTAACTTACAAAACTGGAATTTAGCCAACTTAGAAAACGATAGTATTGATAACTATAAACCCATTACCGATCAACCTTATTTATTGTTGCCAGGAGGCTTTGTTTTATTAACTAAAGATGCTCAAAATACGGCTAATGAATATGTAAATTCTGTAACAACGGCTTTTTTACAAATGGAAACGCTGCCAACTTATAATAACGACAAAGGAGATGTTTATTTAATAAACAACCTAAATATGGTGGTAGATAATTTTAGCTATGATGAAGATATGCACTTTGCTCTATTAAATAGTGTTGATGGAGTTTCTTTAGAGCGAATAGACTATGACAGAAACACCAACGATGCAAGCAATTGGCATTCAGCAGCCGAAGATGTTGGTTTTGCAACTCCAGGCTATGAAAACTCACAATATCAACAAACCAATAACGATGGCAATGAAATTAATGTAGAGCCTGAAACCTTTTCGCCAGATAACGATGGTTACGATGATGTAGTCAACATTAATTACAATTTTTCTGAAGGAGGATATACTGCTAGCATTTTGATTTATGATGCTAAAGGAAGACAGGTTAAAAATTTATTGCAAAACGAATTATTAGGTACTTCTGGCACTTTTAGTTGGGATGGAACAACTGATAGCAACGAAAAAGGAAGAATAGGCATTTACATCATTTTTGTTGAAGTGTTTGACTTAAAAGGGGATGTTAAAAGCTTTAAAAAGACTTGTGTTTTAGCAGGAAGATTAAATTAAAAAATGGAAGAAGCATTAAAAACATTATATAAAAAATTAGGATTAAGGTATCAATCACATCCCTGGCATGGAATAGATTTGGGAAGTAATGCTCCAAAAGAAGTAATGTCGTTTATTGAAATGACACCAGACGACTCGGTGAAGTACGAAATAGATAAAGCTTCTGGATATATTAAGGTTGACAGACCACAAAAATTTTCAAATATTGTTCCTGCTTTATATGGTTTTTTACCACAAACATATTGTGCTGAAAGTGTTGCAGAATACTGTATGCAACAATCAGGTAAAACCGATATTATAGGTGATGGAGACCCATTAGATATATGTGTGCTTACAGAAAGAAATATTACACATGGTAATATTATTGTTCCTGCCATACCAATTGGAGGATTAAGAATGATAGATGATGGTGAAGCAGACGATAAAATTATTGCGGTTTTAAAAGGCGATGAAGTTTATCAGAATTGGAATGATATTTCTGATTGCCCAGAGTCTATCATTAAACGATTAAAGCATTATTTTTTAACATATAAAGGTATTCCTGGTGAAGAAACACCAAGAGTTGAAATAACTCATATCTATGGCAAAGAAGAAGCTTTAGAGGTGATTAAAAGAAGTCAAAAAGATTACTTATCACATTATGGAGAAATTGGCAATGAACTATCTAAAGCCACTAAAGATTTGATAAATTCTAAAGTTTAGTTTTAAAATATATTGTTTCCCGCGAAGGCGAATTCAGTTAACTACTAACAACTCATCCAAAGTTTTAAACCTTGGGGAGTTGTTTTATGCCTAATCTTATTTTTCGGTATCTCAAAACAAATAGTAACTTTGGCAACAAAATTGAGTTTTAGCAGAAAACCTTAACTTTTTAATGAAAAAAACCACACTTATAACCTTACTCTTTTTGTTGGCAACAAGCCTTTCTGCACAAGTAGTTTTTAACCAATCTTACCACAATTTTGGAGAGGTAAATAAAGAAGACAAAAAATATTTTGATTTTACCCTAACTAATGCAGGAAAAACCACCGCTTATATTTTAAGAATAGAAGAGCCTTATGGAATTGATGTAAAGTTTTCTAAAAAAGAAATTTTGCCTGATAGCACAATAATAGTGCGAATAAAATATACTCCTAAAAAGAAAGGAAAATTTAAAAAAGATGTGCCTGTTTGGATTAGTGTAAATAATGAGCCTATTACATTGACGGTTGAGGGAGATGCTAAAACCTTTGATGTAAAAGAGTCTTTAGCTTGTCCTGATTTTGCAGTTAAGAAAAAGCCAGAAGAATTACGTTCTGACTTAACAGTAAAGGTAATAGACATTAACACTAAAAAGCCTATAAAAAATGCAACAGTAGAAGTTATTTGGGGCGGGTTGGTTTATAAAAAATTAGCTACAAACAAAAACGGAGAAACTACCCAAAACTTAAAGTGGGAAAACTATTATTTGGTTGTTAATGCCGAAGGTTATGGAACAAAAGAGCAAGACTTCTATGTAAATGCTAAAAACAATTTTATTCAGTTTGAACTAGGCGAACCTACCGAAGAAGAGTTGATAGTAAAAGTTGATACTGTGGAAGAGGTAAAAGAACCAGAAAATGTGGTAATTGAACCCGAAGATACCATTTCAACCAAGCAGTTACCTGTTGATTTATATGCTCCAAATAACATTGTGTTTTGTATAGATGTTTCGGTATCGATGAAACAACAAGGGCGTTTAGATTTATTAAAAGCATCAATGATAGAATTGTTAAATGGGCTGCGTCCAATTGACAAATTAGCAATCGTAACTTATGCATCATCAACCAATGTAGTTTTAAGGTCAGATTTTGTTACTAACAAAGCACAAATAACAGACTTAATACAAGAGTTAAAAGCTGGAGGATATACTGCAGGAGCTAAAGGAATTAAAAAAGCCTATCAACAAGCTCGTAATAACTTTATAGAAGGAGGTAATAATCAAGTAATTATTGCTACTGATGGTGCATTTAACTTAAATTCTAGTAGTAGTTCTGTTTTAGAAGATGTTACCGAAAACTTTAAACGAGGGGTATCCATTTCTGTAGTTGGTGTAAAAAACGAAAAGAAAACAGTAAAATCAATGAAAGCGATTGCTAACAAAGGGGGAGGAAACTACATTCATATCGAATCTTACGCTCAAGCTAAGCCACTATTGATGAACGAAATAAAGCTTAATTCTAGAAAAAAATAAAAATTTAAACTCCCCTCCACCTTAATCGGAGAGTAAGAAGTAACTATGGGTAATTATCAAAACAATGAAATGCCTCCCCCCTTTCCTTCGGAGAGGGGGAATGAGGGGGAGAGGCTAAAAAAAATAGCCATACTTGGCTCTACAGGCTCTATCGGAACACAAGCTTTAGAGGTTATTGAAGAACATGCTGATAAATTTGAGGTTGAGGTGCTTACAGCCAACTCTAATGCCGACTTATTAATTAAACAAGCTTTAAAATTTAAACCCAATACCGTTGTTATTGTTGATGAAACTAAATTTGAAAAGGTTTCGGAAACACTTTGGGAACATGATATAAAAACCTTTACAGGAAAGGATGCATTAGCACAAGTTGCCGAAATGCAAGAAACCGATATAGTTTTAACTGCTTTGGTAGGTTATGCAGGTTTATTGCCAACCATAAAAGCAATTGAAGCAAAAAAAACCATTGCTTTAGCCAATAAAGAAACATTAGTTGTTGCAGGAGAGTTAATTACCAAATTAGCTGCCCAAAATGGAGTGCATATTTATCCTGTAGATTCGGAGCATTCTGCAATTTTTCAGTGTTTGGTAGGAGAATTAGATAATAAAATTGAAAAGATATATTTAACAGCTTCGGGCGGACCATTTAGAGGGAAGAAAAAAGAGGAACTGTTAAACATTACCAAAGAACAAGCCTTAAAACATCCAAATTGGGATATGGGGGCAAAAATCACCATCGATTCGGCAACTTTAATGAACAAAGGTTTAGAAGTAATTGAAGCCAAATGGTTGTTTAATTTAAAACCCGAACAAATTGATGTAATTGTTCATCCACAGTCAATAGTGCACTCTTTGGTGCAGTTTGAAGATGGAAGTATGAAAGCTCAAATGGGCTTGCCAGACATGAAACACCCGATACAATATGCCCTTTCTTTTCCACAGCGGTTTAGCTCAAAATCGCCTAGATTTAATTTTATGGATTACCCAAATTTAACTTTTGAGCAGCCCGATAAAGAAACTTTTTTGAACCTTTCTTTGGCTTATCAAGCTTTAGAAAAAGGAGGAAACTTAGCTTGTATTTTAAACGCAGCCAACGAAATAGCTGTTGAAGCATTTTTAAACGATAAAATAAAGTTTTTAGAAATAGCTGAAATAAATACTAAATGTATGGAGCAAATAACCTTTATAAAATCTCCAACTTACGAAGATTATGTGGCTACTGATTCTGAAACAAGAGTTTTTGCTAACAGTCTTATTCAAAAATAATTAACTTCGCCCTCCACTTAAAATTATATAATGGATTACTTAATACAGTTTGGACAATTATTTTTAGGAATATCAATTCTGGTTGTTTTGCACGAAGGCGGTCATTTTTTTGCCGCAAAGTGGTTTAAAACCAAAGTAGAGAGCTTTTATTTATTCTTTAACCCTTGGTTTTCTATTTGGAAAAAAAAGATAGGAGAAACTACTTATGGTATAGGGTGGTTGCCTTTGGGTGGATACGTTAAAATTGCAGGGATGATTGATGAGAGCATGGACAAGGAGCAGATGGCAAAACCTCCTCAACCATGGGAGTTTCGTTCTAAACCAGCTTGGCAACGATTAATAATTATGTTGGGTGGTATTATTGTTAATGTAATTGTAGGGATTTTAATTTACAGTTTTGTTTTATGGGGATATGGCGATAAATACCTCCCACCTTCTGAGTTAGAAGATGGTATTTGGTGTACTAATGAGATTGTTGCTAAAGATATTGGTTTAAAAACAGGCGATAAAATATTGTCAATTAATGGTGAGGTTCCGACAACTTTTGCTGATATGCAAGAAGATGTTTTTTATGCTTCTACAATAAAAATTGAAAGAAACGGGGAAGAAATGGACATAAAAATTCCTCAAAATTTAATAGAAAAACTTTTAGAGAATAGAACAGGTCCTTTATTTAAGTATAGAATTCCTTTTACAGTTGGAAGGCTTGGCAAGGGTTATTTAGCAGAAGATGTAGGTATAAAATTAAAAGATGATATTTTAGCGATTAATGATATTGAAATAAAATATTTTGATCAATTTACACCCACCATATCTCAATTTACAGGGCAAGAAATTGAATTAAAAATTAGAAGAGAAGGAAAAATTATAAGCATTCCTTTAACTGTTCCAGATTCTAATAGAATTGGTGTTGGCTTTTATGATTATGATATGAATGAATTGGATAAAAAAGGTTTTTATAAAACAGAAACATTACATTATTCATTTTTTGCATCTTTCCCTGCGGGGTATATGAAAGCACAAAAAAAGGTAGTTAAATATTACCAACAATTTAAAATGATGCTTAATCCAAGTACTGGTGCGTATAAAGGAATGGGTGGTTTTTGGTCTATCAGTAAAATTTTTGGTGCAGAATGGAATTGGGAAAATTTTTGGAGAAAAACAGCATGGATTTCATTGGTATTAGCATTTATGAATTTATTACCAATACCTGCATTAGATGGTGGGCATGTAATGTTTTTATTATATGAAATGATTACTCGTAGAAAGCCTAACGAAAAAGCAATGGAATATGCCCAGATGGCTGGAATGATATTGCTATTAGCATTTATGGTTTACGCCAATACCGACTTTCTCAGGTTTTAAATAAAGCTCTATGAATATTGAAGAATACCGAGATTATTGTATTTCAAAAAAAGGAGTAACCGAATCTTTTCCTTTTGATAAAGACACACTGGTATTTAAAGTAATGGGTAAAATGTTTGCTTTAACAGGAGTTGATAGCTTTGAATTTATCAACCTAAAATGTAATCCCGAAAAAGCCATTGAATTAAGAGAATCTTATAATGGTATAAAACCAGGTTATCACATGAGTAAAAAACATTGGAATTCTGTCTATTTGAATACCGATGTGCCTGATAAATTAATTTATGAATTGATAGATGATTCGTATCAATTAATTGTAAAATCGCTTACCAAAAAATTACAAGCAGAATTAAATAACTTATAATACCTTTGCTGTATGAAAAAGGTTTTAGGATATTTTTTACAAGGCTTACTTTATACCTTGCCTATTGCGGCAACAATTTATGTGGTTTATAAAGCCATTGTTTTAATTGATGGTATTTTACCTATTAAAATACCTGGCTTAGGAATAATCATTTTATTAGTAAGCATAACCTTAGTAGGGTTTTTAGGAGGAGCATTAATTTCTAGTAGAATTTTAAAGCTAGAAAAAATATTAGATAGAGTCCCTTTAATTAAAATCATTTATACCTCAGTAAAAGATTTACTTTCGGCATTTGTTGGTAAGAAAAAACGCTTTACAGAGCCTGTTTTGGTTAAAATGGAAGGAAATGTAGAAAGGCTTGGATTTATTACCCAAAAAGACTTAACTGAACTAGGTATTTCAGCCAATAAAATAGGGGTATATATTCCTTTTTCTTATGCTGTTACAGGTAATTTAATTATTGTACCTAAAGATTGTGTTACTCCTATTGATGCTAATTCGGCAGACATTATGAAGTTTATTATTTCGGGAGGGGTTACAGAAATTGAGGAGCATGAAGAAGATCTTACTCATTAGCAAAAATTACTGCTAATGCCATTCCTTTATCAGCATTAACATAATCTAACTCTAATGTTAAAGATTCATTGCTATTACTGTACCTATATAAATCATCACTTTCTTCTAACTTATAGCTATTCAAATCAATTTCTGATTTAAAACCATCAAGCACCAAAACAACATCTTCTTGTTTAGCAAAATAACCATCAAAACCTATTTCATAGCAGCCTTTCTCATCAAACAAATAAGTAATGATATATCTATCACCTTTACCAACTTCATATTCGTATTTTAATCGGTCTAAGCCTTCATTAATTAGTTTCCCTTTTTCTTCTTTTCTAATTTCTTCTATAGTTTTATTAATATCGTTAATGCGTTCGGTAAATGTTTTGTCTGACGAAATTTGCTCGTAATAACTTTTAGTAGAACTATCACACCCAACAATTAATAGAAGAATAAAAATGTAAACTAACTTTTTCATAGGAATATAATTGTACCCAAAAATAAGGTTTAGAAACAGAATATTTTATTAAATCAAATGTAATTTATATTGCTTTTTTGCTATACATTTGGCGGCTTATGTTATCAAAGTATAAATACCATATTTGGCTGCACATTACGGTGCTAATTTTTGGGCTTACAGGAATACTAGGTAAGCTCATTACTATTGATTCGTATTTGTTGGTTTGGTATAGAACTTTAATAGCTGTTGTGGCTCTTTTAGGATACTTTGCTTTTACAAAATTTTCATTAAAAATCACAAAAAAACAATTGTTAAAAACCTTAGGTGTTGGAGTAATAATAGCAATACATTGGGTTACTTTTTTTGAGGCCATCAAACAATCAAATGTATCGGTAGCATTGGTTTGTTTTTCAAGTAGTACATTATTTACTTCATTAATAGAGCCCCTTTATTTTAAACGAAAAATTAAAGCGTATGAGCTCATTTTTGGAGTAGTTATTATTATTGGATTGTACTTTATTTTTAGTTTCGAATTTAAGTATGCTGTAGGAATGATACTCAGTTTTATTTCGGCAGCTCTTGCTTCATGGTTTACGGTATTAAATGGTATTTTAATTAAAGAAACCAAAGCTAAAACCATTTCGTTTTACGAATTACTAGGAGCCTGTGTTGTGGTGTTTATTTATTTGTTATTTAGCATCCAAGGAGACTTTTCTCAGTTTGCAATTTCTATGTCGGATTTTAAATGGCTACTTATTTTAGGAACAGTTTGTACGGCATTTGCTTTTATTATAAGTGTTGAGGTAATGAAAAAAATATCGCCTTATACAGTAACCATGTCGGTAAACCTAGAACCTATTTATTCTATTATTTTGGCTATTTTAATTTGGCCCGATAGCGAAACCATGTCAGCAGGGTTTTATATGGGAAGTATTATTGTTATTTCAACTATATTTTTAAATGCACTCTTTAAAAACAGAGCAACTAAAATGAAGAAAGTGCAGCACTAAATTCAGCTCTTTTTCTTCTAGCAACCTCAACCTTAGCACCATCACTCATAATGGCATAACTGCCATCGCCTTTTACATATTTTGTTACATGATTTAAGTTAATTAAATGAGAACGATGTATTCGCACAAAACTATCTGCGGTTAACATTTCTTGATAATCTCCCATAGGTTTAGAAATTAAAATGGGCTTAGGGTGTTCGGTTGTATGCATATAAGTATAACTTCCTTCAGATTGAAAACGAATAATATCATTAACTTTTATAAAATTAATTCCTTCTCCATCAGGCACCGCAATTTTATGATGTGAGCTTTCTTCTGTAATATTTGTTAACAGGTTTTTAAACTGATTATTAATTAAGTTTTGGTCGTGTTTTTTGGTAGAAAACCGTTGAATTGAAGCTGTTAATTCATCAGGATCAATGGGTTTTAACAAATAATCTAAAGCACTATATTTTATTGCTTTAATGGCATATTGATCAAAGGCTGTGGTAAAAATAATGTCAAAATTTATAGGGTTAAATTTTTCTAATAACTCAAACCCATTACCACCGGGCATTTCAATATCTAAAAAAACCAATTGCGGGTGTAAGTTTTCTATTAATTCTTGAGCCTCTTTTATTGATGAAGCCTGTGCTACAACTTTTACTTCTGGAAAGTTAGATAAAAGGCTTTCTAATGTATCTCTACAGCCTTTTTCATCATCTACAAGTATCGTTTCATACATAATTCGTCTTTTAATCTAGTGGAATAAATAGTTCTATTTTAGTGCCTTTAGCTTCATTATTTTCTTCTAAATCAGTTATAGTTACATTAAGTTTACTATCCTTTAAAGAGTTAATAAGTTCTAACCTTTCTTTGGTTATGCTCATTCCTAATGAAGTTTTTTTCTTTTGATTACCATTTATTTCGTTGGCTTTTATTCTTCCAATACCATCATCTTCAATGCTACATCTAATTAGGTTTTCGTTTAATAAGTTAAACGCAATTTTTATGGTTCCCTTGCCTTCTTTATGAGATATTCCATGCCATATAGCATTTTCTACATAAGGTTGAATAAGCATAGGTGGTATTTCTTCAAACAATTCATCAATGTTTTCATCAACAGTAATTTGATAAGAAAACTTATTGTTTAAACGAAGCTTCTCTAAATCCATATATAACGACAAAGTTTCTACTTCATTTTTAATAGAAATTTGTTGTTGTTGGGTGTTTTCTAAAGTTGCTCGCATTAATTTAGAAAACTTAGATAAGTAGCTAACAGCATCTTTGCTATCGTTTTTAGTAATAAAGTTTTGGATAGAACTTAGCGTATTAAAAATAAAGTGAGGGTTCATTTGAGAACGTAAAGCATGTAATTCTGAAACCAATGCTTTTTGTTTTTCTATTTCAAGAGCTTTATTTCGAGATTGTGTTTTTCTGTAAACCAATAATGCTATGATTAAACCTAAAGCAATAAACACAAACACAATAGAAAAAATAAACCAAAAAGATAAGTAAAAAGGAGGGTTAATGTTAAAAGAAATTACTGCTGGAATTTTACTCCACACTCCATTATCGCTCATGGCAAATACTTTAAAAGTATAGTTTCCAGGCTTTAAAGCAGAATAATAAGCACTGGTCTGTGTGGCGTAATTCCAATCGGTTTCAAACCCTTCTAAAATGTATTTGTATTGCAAATTAGAGTTACCCGAAAAAATACCACTAATGTTAAATTCAATATTGTTTTGATAGTGTTGTAATTCATAATGATTTAAGGAGTTGGTATCAACACCATTAATGGATACATTATTAATAAAAACAACAGGCGGAATGGTATCTTTTTTTAAAATATTGGTGCTAATAATTTTGGAAGAGCTGTCATTTACAACAGGAGTAGAGTTTATGATAAAAGCACTTTCGGTTTGTTTTGTTTTTTGATTGGTTGATGAAAATATTTGAGGAGCATTATACTTTATGCGTTTGCTATGATTGAGTTTATAAACACCATTTCCAGATGTGCCAAACCACATATTTCCTTTAAAATCTTGTGTAATAGAAATAACAGTTTTATTTCCTAAATACCTTACAGCGCTGTTATTGTTAAAACTTCCATCTGTAAAAGAGATTACTCCTCCACCATTTAAAGCAAACCATATTTTTCCTTCAAAATCTTGATAAATAGACTCAATGTTTTTCTCTACAAAAACACGGTTTATAATTTTTGTTTGGTTAAACCGAATGGCTTCATATTGTCGGGTAAAAATATAACTACCGTCTTTTAATGCTAATACATTGGTTTTAGAAAAACTTAAATTTTCAGCTAAAGGAATACTATAACTGACATTTTTAACTTTTACAACAAGCTCTTTTTTGGTGGGATTATTATTGTTTCCAGAAATTAATTGTTTGCCATAGCGAGCTACATAATACGGATATTCTTTTTCTATTTCAATGGTTTTAACCGATTCGTCCTTTTCATTAACAAGGGTTAATCCTCCACCAATTACGGTGCTTATATAAAAGGTGCTATCGGTATAAATTACGCTATTAATAATTTTGTTTTTAAGCTTTTTACTTAGCAGGCTATTAAAGGGTAACGCAATAAGTTTATTATTTTCTATTTTATAAAAACTTCCATAAATAGACCAAACAAACAATTCGTTTTTAGTTTTTATAAATTTTGAAAGGTGGTTTTGTTTCGCAACTAAACTAATTTTATTGTTGCGGTATTGATATATCCCTTCATTGGTAACAAACCATATTTTTTTTTGATATTCCACAACATCATTAAATTGTAAATACGGACTGTTGATTGCTTTTAGATTATCTAATTGAGGTAATTGAGCAATACTGTTTAGCGAAATGCTAAAAAGAAAAAATAGTGTGATATTTCTTAAAAATCCCAAACTTAAAATTTAATGAAAAATAGCTTTTTTAGTGGAGTTTTGCAACAAGCAGTTTTAGTTCGGTAGGTTTTACTTTATAAGTGGAGGGTTAATTGCCAGAACTGTACATTTGCTTAATAATTACTTTTTGAAGCTCCCTTTTTATAATTAAATCAGTAATTACTTCATCTGTATCTGCATTAGGAGTTTCTCGTAATTTTCTGTTTAAAAAGTCTTCGTCAATATCAATTCGGTATAATATGCTCATCAATTTGATATAATCATCGTTAAGCATTTCTTCAATTAAAGGTAATATTTGTTGATAAAGCTCTTGGTATGCAGATAGCTCTGGCTTGTTAGAAAACTTAATTTCAAGACTAAACCAATTAAAATCTTTTTGAATTTGTGCAACTACTTTTTCTAATAAATCATGGCGATTGTAATATTCTTGCAATTCGCCTAACTTAGGAATTGGTAAGCTCATTATTTGCTGAATTTAGTTTTTAACCGATCAACAGGCTTATTGTTTAAAATGTGTTGCTCAAAAATCTCATCTACTTCGTTTGGAGTAATTTTTCCGTAAACAACACCTTCAGGATAAACGGTTACAATAGGACCTTCTTCGCACCAATCAAAACAACTTGAACGCTGTGCTCGCACTTTCATTTTTAATCTGTGCTGAGTTATCAGTTCTTTAAACCGAGTTACTATCGCTTTACCATTTTCTTCTCCACAACAAACTCTTGGAGCATTTTCAATACGCTGATTAATACAAACAAATATGTGTTTTTCGTAAAGCTTCATTAATTTTCTCTTTTCATTAAGCTTTTAGCAAAGCTTTCAAAAACTTGCTTTTTTTCTATAGGAGCATCAATGCTATCTAAGTGAGAAATTGCAGTATTGTAAAAAAGATTCATTTCGTCTTCTGCTAATTTTCGGATGTTTAATTGGTTAAAAATAGCTTTTACTTTTTCTATTTTAGCTTCGTTTTTAAGTGCTGTAGAACTTAAACTAAACTCTAATTGCTTTTTTAAATCGCCAGTAGCAACCTCTTGAGCTTTAAGTAGTAAGTATGTTTTTTTATTGGCAATAATATCTCCGCCCACTTGTTTACCGAACTTTTCAGGGTCTCCGTACAAGTCTAAAATATCGTCCATTAATTGAAAAGCTACCCCTAAGTTTCTACCAAATTCGTAAATATGATTAGCGTTTTCTTGAGAGGCATTTCCTAAAATTGCTCCAATTTTTAAACTTGCAGCTAATAAAACGGCTGTTTTTAGCTCAATCATTTTTAGGTAATCATCAATAGATACATTTTGAAGTGTTTCAAAATTCATATCAAATTGCTGCCCTTCACAAACTTCTACGGCAGTAGTATTAAACAAATCTAAAATTTCTGGTAACTTGCTTGTATCGTTTTTTGCTAAAAGCTGAATAGCATTTACAAACATTACATCTCCTGCTAAGATAGCGATATTGCTCCCCCATTTTTTATAAACGGTATCTTTTCCTCTTCTTAAAGGAGCGTCATCCATTATATCATCATGTAACAATGTAAAATTATGGAATACCTCAATTGCTAAAGCGGCATTTATTGCACCCTTATTTTTTCCTCCAAATAAATCGTTTGCCAATAAAAGTAAGGCTGGTCTAATGCGTTTGCCTCCTAATTCTAAAGAATATTTAATGGGTTGATAAAGGTTTTTAGGTTCTTTTAATGAAACCGTTTTTTTTAGTTCCCCATCAATAATAGCAATATAATCAACTATTTTTTTCATTTAAGCTAAAATGTAAGAAGTGTTTTTTAAAACTTCTGTTAAACCTTCTTCTAATGATAAAATGGGGGCGTTAAGTAAAGTTTTCATTTTACTAATATCAGGTCTTCTTCTAGTCATATCTCCTTCGGGTAAAGGAGGTAAATGGATTATTTTAGATGAAGAGTTAGTAAGTTTTATAATGGTTTTGGCTAAATCTAAAACGGCCGTTTCAACATCATTACCAATATTAATGGTTTGATTAATAAATTCATCAGAAAAAGCAGCATTAATACATGCTTCAACATTGTTTTTTACAAAACAAAAAGTTCTAGTTTGACTACCGTCTCCATAAACTGTAATATCCTCGTTATTAAGCGCTAAGTTGATAAACTTTGAGATAACAAAATCTTTACTTTGCTTTGGGCCATAAGTATTAAAAAACCGATATATGGTATAATCTAAACCAAATTCTTGCTGGTATGATTTTAAAAAAGCTTCGCCCACATTTTTAACAATGGCGTAAGGTAATCTGGAGTTTAAAGGGGTTGTATCTTCATTTTGAGGGTATTCCACAGGCTCACCATAAACCTCTGAAGAGGATGCGTACATTACGCGTTTTACACCAGTGTTTTTTGATAGGTTTAAGATGTTTTTGATACCAGTAATATCGTCTAACACTGATACAGGGTTTTGTAAAGTACGTTGCACACCAACTACCGCTGCATAATGAAATACATAGTTGAATGAAAAGGTATGAAACACACTGGTTATTTCAGCTTTAGTATTTACATCGCACTGTATAAATTTTAAATTATTATTTGGTGCTTCGGGAAGCTTTGATTTATTGCCAGTTTGTAAATTATCTACCACAACAACATAGTTGTTAGGGTTGGCAATTAATCCTTCAACCAAGCCGCTCCCTACAAATCCAGCACCCCCTGTTACTAATATGGTTGTTTTATTATTCATTAATAATTTCGATTAAATAGTTTCCATAACCACTTTTAATTAATGGTTCTGCTAGCTTTTTTAGTTGTTCTTTATTTATGAATCCTTTTCGGTAGGCAATCTCTTCAAGGCAACCTATTTTTAATCCTTGTCTTTCTTCAATTACTTGAACATACTGCCCTGCTTGCATTAACGATGCATGGGTACCTGTGTCTAACCATGCAGTTCCTCTATCTAAAATTCCTACTTCAAGCTGACCTTTTTCTAAATAAATTTTATTTACATCTGTAATTTCGTATTCCCCTCTTGCACTTGGTTTAAGTTTTTTAGCAATTTCTACCACATCATTATTATAAAAATAAAGACCAGGAACCGCGTAGTTTGATTTTGGGGTTTCTGGTTTTTCTTCAATAGAAATGGCTTTCTGATTCGCATCAAATTCAACCACACCATATCTTTCAGGATCAGATACATGGTAAGCAAAAACAACACCTCCGCTTGGGTTTGTTTTTTCGGTTAATAAACCCTCTAAACCAGTACCATAAAAAATATTATCGCCTAAGATTAAAGCTACTTTGTCGTTACCTATAAAATCTTCTCCAATTACAAAAGCTTGTGCTAAACCATTTGGCACTTCTTGTATGGCGTATTCGAATTTACAACCAAACTGAGAACCATCTCCCAAAAGTTTTTTAAATCCAGGGTTATCATGAGGAGTAGTAATGATAAGTATTTCGTTTATTCCTGCTTTCATTAAAACAGAAATAGGGTAATATATCATTGGCTTATCATAAATGGGCATTAATTGCTTACTTACGGCAAGTGTAAGGGGATGTAAGCGAGTTCCTGAGCCTCCGGCTAGTACAATTCCTTTCATAATTAGTTTATTTCAGGGTGTTTAATGGGTTTAACTTCTAGTTCGTCTAAATCAATATCTTCTTCTTCATCTAAAATCTCTATTAAAGGTTCGCGTTTAAATGCTTTGGTTGTTAACGATTTATCTAAAGATAGTAAAAGTGAAGGTAATAAAACTAAATCAGCAAGCATTGCAAAAAGTAATGTAATGGAAACTAAAATACCTAAAGCAACAGTTCCTCCAAAACTTGATACGGTAAATACTCCAAAACCAAAAAACAAAACAATGGATGTATATATCATACTTACTCCTGTTTCTCTTAATGCAAGATATGCAGACTCTTTAATGTTCCATTTGTGATGCTTCAATTCTTGTCGGTATTTTGCTAAAAAGTGTATGGTATCGTCAACAGAAATACCAAAAGCGATACTAAAAATAAGGATAGTTGATGGTTTTATAGGGATTCCGAAAAAACCCATAAGTCCTGCAGTAGTAATTAAAGGGAGTAAATTAGGAAGTAATGAAACTAGTACCATTCTTACTGATGAGAATAGTACAGACATTAATGTTGCAATTAGTATAATAGCTAAAATAAGGCTAGTTAATAAATTTTCTACTAAGTAATTAGTTCCTTTTAAAAAGGTAACACTTGATCCTGTTAAGGTTACGTTGTATTCTGTTGGTGGGAAAATATCATCAATTTTAGGCTGCATTTTAGCGATTAAATTATCCATTTCTTTTGTTCCTACATCTGCTATTTGAAAGCTAATACGAGTTATCCTGCTTTCGTCATCAATAAAAGAAGAAAACTTATTTTTACGTGTATCATTCTGAACGTATTTTTTTAGTTTTTTTAGCTCGGTTGCTGGAGGTAAGATGTAAAATTTACTCCGCCCTTTTTTATATGCTTGGTAGCTAAATTTTATTGCTTCAACAATTGATAAGGGTTTAGAAAACTCTTTATGCTGAGCAAATTCTTTTTGAAGTTTTTGAATTTTATATAGGGCTTTACCGTTGTTAGCAAAAACTCCATTTTTCTTTTTAGTATCAATAACTACTTCAAAAGGCATTACCCCGTTAAAGCTTTTTTCAAAAAACAGTAAGTCTTCAACAATTGGGTCGTTTTTTGGAAGATCATCAATAATGTTTCCTGTTGTGGTTATTCTAGAAATACCATAAATACTAGCCGCTAATAAAATTATAGTAACCAAGTAAACTTTTTTTCTATGATACTTCACTAAATGTTCTAAAGCATCAACCACTTTAATCATCATTTTATTTTCAAGATGCTTAGTGTGTCTTGTTTTAGGAGGCTTTAAAAAACTAAAAACAATAGGAATGATTAAAATGGACAGGGTAAAAACAACAAAAATATCTATTGCAGCAAGCACACCAAATTCTATTAAAATAGAGCTTTTGGTAAAAATAAATGTGGCAAAACCTAATGCTGTGGTTGTGTTGGTTAAAAATATAGCATTACCTATTTTTTGAATAACTCTACTTAAAGCTTTTATTTGATTGCCATGGTTTTTGTATTCAGAGTGATATTTGTTTAATAAAAATACGCAGTTTGGAATACCAATAACTACAATTAAGGGGGGTAATAAGCCTGTTAATATGGTGATTTTATAACCGAATAATGATTGAATACCTACTGACCATACTACTGCAACACAAACGACAAGCATAGCGTATAGTGTGGCTTTAAAAGATCTAAAAAATAAGAAAAGAATTAAGGAGGTTATTAAAATGGAAAGCAACAAAAATATTTGTATTTCACTTTTTACTTTGGTTGTAGAGTTTGCTCTAATGTAAGGCAACCCTGATTTGTGTATTTTAATTCCTGTTTTTTGCTCAAAATTGGCAACTTCAGCATCTACTTTTTCAAATAAGATATCTCTAAATTTCGAATCTAAAACCAAGGTGTCAACAGTTATAGCAATTAATGTAGCCGCAGATGAATCTTTAAAAAGATAACCATTATAAAATTTTTGATCGAACAATACTTGTTGTAAGCTATCAAGCTCATGTTGGCTTTTGGGCTTTTGGGTTACAATTTGTTCAAAGTCAAACCTTTTTTCGGGTTTATTTCGTTTTAATGTAAATACGTTTGCTACAGAAAGTGCTTCAGTTACTCCATTAACAAGGGTATCAACTACTTTATTAGAATAATTAACTTTTAGGTTTTTAATGTTGTGAGTTAAATCATACCAAGCATTAAAGTTTTTTAACTCAAAAAGTTTTGAATCATCAATACCAACTACAATTATGTTTCCATCCTTACCAAAAGTTTTTTTAAAGTTTTGGTATTCTATATATGTGCTATCGGTTTCTGGAAGCATTTGAGCCAGTTGGTAGCTCATTTGCACAAATTGGGTACGGTAACCCATAAACAAAGTAATGACTCCTATTATTATTAAAAATAAAAGTCTATTTCTTAATATTATTCGGGAAAATTTAAACCACATTTTGGTTACCTAATTCATTTTTGAAAGGGACAAATATCGTTTATTAATCCCAATTAGGAAAAGAATAGAAAGCTTAGATAATTAAACGGTAAATATTGTTATTGGTTTTTTGCTTCAGTAATTGCTTCAATTTTAATATTTACTAAGTTTTGAATATTCATAGCATTTGGATGATAGCCTTTAACAGAAGATTGAATTAAATGGTAATCCTCGTGGTACCATAAAGGAATACCAGGAACTTCTGATGCAATTATTTGATCAGCTTCTAAACACAACTCATATCTTTTTTGTTTGTCAAGCGTCATTAGAGCCTCTTCGTATAATTTATTAAAAGCTGAGTTATTGTATCGAGATTCATTTGGGTACGAAGAAACATCATTGGCTACAGGTAAGTTTTTACCATAATACAAAGATAAAAAGCTTGTTGGGTCAGGGTATTCTGCTAACCAGCCATTTAATGATAAATGACATTCGGATTTAGCATTCATTGTATTTTTTTCTGCTAAAGTAACAGAAGATATTTCTACATTAATATTAAGATTTGCTGCTAATTGTTTTTGAATTTCAAAAGCAACTCTTAGACTAGTGTTCCCTTTACCAGATGCTAAAATTATTGGCGGAAATTTTTCACCATCTTTATATCCAGCAGAAGCTAACATTTCTTTGGCTTTTTCAATGTTAAATTCATGACCAATAATAGAGGAATAATCATATCCATTTATTGCAGAAGTTACGATACCGTGATTGCCAGGTGCAGCAGCTTCTCCTTTTAAAATATTTTCTACTATTCTTGATTTGTCTATAGCCATTCCTATTGCTTTTCTAACTTTTACATTGTCAAAAGGAGCTTTTGAAGTATTTATATTAATAAAAGTAGTTGCTGCTTGAGGAGACCTTCCTAAAACATATTTTACAGGAGTTTGTTGAAAGTCTGCTATTTGTTTTTCAACTATTTCTTTTATTGATTTTGAAGGTAAGCCAGTAATAACATCCAATTCTCCTTTCATAAATAAATCTAACTGTTCTTGACCAGATTTTACATAATTAAAAGCTACACAATTAAGATAGGGTAGGTTTTCTCCCATGTGATAATTGTTGTTTCTATTTAAAACAATGGCTTTTTCCGTATCTGTTTTAGCATTATATACAAATGGACCTGACCCCACAATTGCGTTTTGCTCTATTGCTTCTTTTGCAACAATACCAGTAGCAATAGTGGCTAGCAAACTTGTAAAATTTGACGAGGGTTTTGTCAAAGTAAAAGTTAAAGTATAATCGTCAATTATTGTTATACCCGTAAATTCACCTCCATTCGATTTAAATTCCTCTGAACCAACAATTTTATTTTTAAAAAAACTGTAGGCATAGTTTCCTTCTTCAGAAAAAATTCTTTTAAAAGTATAAAGCACATCTTCAGCTTTAATTTCTCGCCCTTTTCCTCCTTCAAAACAAGCATTGTCTTGAAAAAACACACCTTTTTTAAGGTTTATCGTATGTGTTAAATTATCATCAGCCACCTCCCAACTTTCAGCAACTAAAGGCTCTATAGATAAGTTTTTCTCATTAAACTTTAAAAGTGGTTCAAAAATCTGACTAGCAATATGAAAAGAAGCAACATCAGTTATTTTAATAGGATCTAATGACCCATATTTCTCGGTTATTGCAAAATCCAAACAATTATCTACAGTTGTTGTTTCGGTAGTTTCACTATTTTCATTTGTTTTACTTGCATCATCTCCACAAGCTATAAACAACATGCAAAATGTAGTTAAACTTAATAATACTCTTTTCATAATTAAATTATCATTAGGCTTCAAATATACTAAATAGCCGTTTTCATTTGTATTAACATTAAAAAAAATAACCATTAAGTTTTTTAACGGTATAATACAGTAATATATTAAATATTTCATCTTTACGGTAATAACCATTTTAAGTTACTTATATTTGTTGCCTTTATTTTTCTGCTAACATAGGTATGACAAAATCACATAATTTTCACATTCCAGTAATGGGGGTTAGCTTTACGGTTGATACGCCAGTAAAGATTGCACACCTTGGAGTTTCTTCAGTGATGTCGATAGGTGATGACTTGTTAGCAGAGCGTTTGAGAGCATATTACTCTGATCAGTTAGGAATAGAATATAAAGAGATTGGCAGAAAAGAAGATGATTGTAGAGCAAAACGACTTACGGCTTATTTAGATTTAGTTTATGATATTGTTCATGATAAATTCAATCATTTAAAATCTCTTCCTAAAGAAAAAGAAAACGAACTGACAAAATATTTTACCTTACTTCCTAATGATTCTGAAATAAAAAACGCTTTTGATAAGCTTGATGATGGAGCATTTTTAACTGACGATATAAAAAATCAAATGACCCCAGGAGAGCTTGAGGTTAATATAATGACTAAGCTTGATAGACAACACTATGATAAAGAAGGTAATGAGTTGCCTCATATTTATAATGATGCTCATGCTGGGTTAAGAGGTTATGCCAATAGCAAATTAAACTCTGGAATTGTTTTATCTGCCGGATTAAATCCAAGGCTTTACAGCTACATTGCACATTTCGATAATTTTTACCCTGATGAAAAAGGAGTTTTAGATAAACAAGTTATTTTAAAGGTAAGCGATTACCGATCAGCTCTTGTTCAAGGAAAGTTTTTAGCTAAAAAAGGAATATGGGTAAGTGAGTATCGAATAGAATCTGGATTAAATTGTGGAGGGCATGCTTTTGCGACTGATGGAATACTTGCAGGACCTATTTTAGAAGATTTTAAAAACCATAGGCAAGAATTAATTGATAATGTTCATGAGGTTTTAGTAGGAGCATTAACAAGCCTAGAAAAACCTGTTCCAGCAGAGCCACTACCTTTAAAGGTTACCTACCAAGGAGGGGTTGGAACAAGCGATGAACACCAATTTTTAGTAAACCATTACAATGTAGATTCTGTAGGATGGGCAACACCTTTCTTATTAGTTCCAGAAGCTGTAAATGTTGATGAAGAAACACAGCAATTACTTCAAAAAGCAGAAGAAAAAGATTTATATTTAAGTGCTACATCACCTATTGGTGTGCCTTTTAATACTCTTCGAGGAAACACAAAAGATGTTTTAAAAGAGGAAGCAACTAAAGAAGGAAAACCTGGTAGTACATGTCCGAGACAATATTTAAAACTTTTTAATACTGAGTTTACAGAGCAACCGATTTGTTTATCTTCTAAACAATATCAAAAATTAAAAATTAAAGAATTAGATAGTAAAAACTTACCTGAAGCGGAATACAAAAAAGCTTACGACAAAATTACCGAGAAAACATGCTTATGCACAGGGCTTGTAATTACAGCCTATAAAGCTTATGATATTGTTACCAAACCAGATGGTAAAGGAGTAGCTGTTTGTCCTGGTCCTAATATGGCTTATTTCTCTAAAGTATCTACATTACAACAAATGGTTGGTCATATCTATGGGAAGACCAACTTATTAAACGATCTATACAGACCTCATTTTTTTGTTAAAGAATTAGGAATGTATATTGATTATTTTCAAAAAGAATTAAGCGAAATTTCGGACGAAATTAATGTTAAAGCCCTAAAACGCTTAAACAACTTTAAGTCTAATTTATTGGGCGGAATTGAATATTATCAAGAATTGTTTAATGATGTAATTGCTAACTCTGAAAATGCACTTACCGAACTTAAAAATTACCATTCTTCGGTAATAAACATCCAATTGCCAGAACTATCTAAGGCTTAATAAGCTATTTAACAATAAGGTTTATCGATTTTATTTGATTATTAGTCTAAAAAACACACGTTTTGGAAACTTTTTGTATGCAAATAGTTTCCAAAGTGTAGAAAGTTCTCTACGTTTGCAGTCCAAAATTTAGAATTATGGAAAAAAAGAAAGCTAAAATGATAGCTGAGGTTACAGAACTCTTTATGCGTTACGGTATAAAGAGTTTAACAATGGATGAGGTAGCTCGGCAGCTAGGAATGTCTAAAAAAACCATTTATCAATATGTTTCTGACAAAAAAGATTTGGTAAAACAGTGCGTTCAATTAGCAATAAGTGATGAGCAATGTATTTTATGTGATGTTAAAGAACAAAAAGGAAACGCAATAGATATTCTTTTAGATATTAATAAAAGAGTGAGTGAAAAAATTCAAAATGTTCAACCTTCGGTAATGTACGATATAGAGCGTTACTACCCTGAGGCCTTTAAAATAATGCAAAATCATAAAAAAGAATTTGTTTTTAATATGATTAGAGAAAATATGGAATTAGGCATTAAAGAGGGACTTTATCGCGAAAACTTAATTCCAGAAATAATTGCAAGCAGTTATATTGCTATGACCAACCAGTTGTTTAATCCAGACCCTATAAATCCTCCAAAACATGATTTTAAAACATTACACAAAGAAATTGCTCGTTATCATATTAGAGGAATAGCAAGTGAAGCTGGCAGAAAATATTTAAAAGAAAAATTACACACAGACATTGATAATAATTAATAATAAAATGAAAAAATTAAGCTTAATAATAGCGTTTTGTTTTGGGGTAAATTCAATTTTTGCTCAAGAAACAGAAAGTTTTTCGTTGCAACAAGCACAAGCTTATGCCTTAGAGCATAATTACGAAAAAGTAAACGCTGAAAATGATTTATTAATAGCAAAAAAGCAAGTTTGGGAAACTACTGGAATAGGATTACCACAAGTAAACTTTGAAGCTCAATTTCAAAATTTCTTAGATTTACCCGTAAACTTGGTTCCTGCCAATGCTTTTGACCCAAATGCTCCAGCAGATGAATTTGCTGAATTGAAATTTGGAACAGACTACAATACTTCCGCTACCATATCTGCTAGTCAATTATTGTTTGATGGTTCTTATATTGTTGGCTTGCAAGCTTCAAAAACCTATAAACAATATGCAGAACAAAATGTAGCTAAAACCGAAATTGAAGTAAAAGAAGCTGTAGCACAAGCTTACTATATGGTTTTGGTTGCCCAAGAAAACAAAGTAATTTTAGAAGGAGTACTAGAAAGCACTCAAAAATTATTAGACCAAACTACCCGAATTTATGAAGAAGGTTTGACCGAAGAGGACAATGTTGACCAGCTAAAGCTAACCATTATGGATTTAAAAAACTCATTAGCTACTGCTGATAGGCAAATTTCAATAGCCGAAAATTTATTAAAATTTCAGATAGGTTATGATATTGCTAATAGTTTAACATTAACTGATAATATTGATGGTTTACTTGCTTTTAAAGATAATGAAAGTGCATTGTCTTCAAAATTTGATTTTAACAGTCATATTGATTTTCAACTTATCAAAACAAACGAACGGTTAATGCAGTTAAGTTGGAGAAAAGAAAAGTATGCTTTTGCTCCATCAATTAATGCGTTTTTTAACCATACAAAAACCAATATGAGTAACGATTTTGATGCTTTTAGCGGAGGGAAATGGTACCCACAAACACTTTGGGGAATCGGATTAAGGCTGCCAATTATTGCGGGTGGTTCGCGATTAGCAAAAACTAGCCAAGCTAAAATAGATTATTTAAAAGCACAAACAACAACCAAACAAGTTGAGCAAAGTTTACAATTACAAGCACAACAAAGCCAGTCGGAATATACTTCTGCACTAAGCATTTACAACAACCAAAAAGAAGGTTTGGCTATTGCTGAAAAAATAAATAACAAAGCCATAAAAAAATATAATGAAGGTATTTTGTCGAGCTTAGAATTATCACAAGTTCAAAACCAATATTTAGAAACAGAGGGAAAATACATTCAAGCATTATTAGATTTATTTAATGCAAAATCTAACCTAAACAAAGCTTTAGGTACAAATTAAAAACATTAATAATAAGATACACTTAACTATATAAAAATGAAAAAATTATTTATAATCTCAATCGCATCACTTACACTAATTGCTTGTGGTGGTGGAAACGAGCAAAATGTTAATGATGTTGTTGCATCAGAAAACCTTGAAGAAATTAGAGCTTTTAGAGAGGGTATTGTTGCTAAACAAACAGAAATTAATGGCCAGTTAGAAATGTTAGATAAAAGAATAGCTGAGCTGGATAAGAACAAAAAAATACCTTTAATTACAACTTATAAGGTTGTTGAAGACACTTTTAATCATTTTATAGAGCTACAGGGTAATGTTAACACTAAAAACTTATTAGTGCTTTATCCAGAATTTACAGGAATTTTAAAAGAGGTTTTAGTTAAAGAAGGACAAGCTGTAAGTAAAGGACAAGTTTTAGCAAGAATTGATGATGGCGGATTAGCTCAACAATTAGCACAACAAGAAGTTCAGTTAGAATTGGCAAAAACTTCGTTTGAAAGACAAGATAGATTATGGAAAGATAAGATAGGAAGCGAAATGCAATACTTGCAAGCAAAAACCAATTACGAAGCACTAACAAAAGCGGTAAACCAATTAAAAGAACAATTGGAAAAAACAATTATAAAAGCACCTTTTTCTGGAATAATTGATGAGGTAATTACCGAAAAAGGAAGCTTAGTTAGTCCTGGTTCTAGTCAAATAATTAGAATTGTAAACCTTGATGAAATGTATATTGAAACAATGGTATCGGAAAGATATATTGCAAATATTACTGAAGGCAAAGCAGTAGAAGTGCAAATACCTATTTTAGGAAAAACAATTACCACAAAAGTTCGTCAAGCAGGTAACTTTATTAATCCAGCTAACAGAACATTTAAAGTTGAGGTAGCTTTACCTAATAAGGATAAAGATTTAAAACCTAATCTAACGGCAAGGTTAAGAGTAAACGATTATACTAATGATAAAGCATTATTAATTCCACAAAGTATTATTTCAGAAAATGCCGAAGGAGAGCAATATGTTTATGCTATTACCAATAAGAAAAAGGATATAGCTGTTGCTAAAAAAGTTTTTATTACAACAGGTAAAACTCAAGGAGATGTAATAGAAATTTTAGAAGGTTTAAAAAATGGAGATGAGATAGTGAGTGAAGGAGCAAGAAGCGTTAAAGAAGGGCAAGAAGTGCAAGTGAAAGATGAGAGAACCAAAAAGTAAAAATAGTACAATAATTATTTTAAAAAATCGAAATGAGCAATAACGATAATATAGATAAAGAGTTTGGTTTTTCATCGTGGGCAATAAACAATAAAACCACAATGTATGTAGCTATGGCTATCATCCTCTTTTTAGGAATTTCGGCATACTTTAGTATGCCCCGAGAAAGTTTTCCTGAAATAAAAGAAACCAAAATTTATATCAGTTCTCTATATCCAGGAAACACTGCTGAAGATATAGAAAAACTAATTACCGATCCTTTAGAGGATAGATTAAAAACAGTAAGTAATGTAGTTAAAATTACATCAACTTCGCAAGAAGATTATTCGATGATAATTGTAGAGTTTGATGAAAATATTGCCGTTGATGCTGCTAAACAAAAGGTAAAAGATAATATTGATACCGAAACAGCAAGTGAAGATTGGCCAACATTTAATGGTGCCAAAGTTGAGCCAAATGCTTTCGATTTAAGTATGTCGGAAGAAATGCCAATTCTAAACATTAATATTTCTGGAGATTATACTTCTGAAAAGTTAAAGGAATATGCAGAATATTTAGAAGACAGAATTGAAGATTTAATTGAAATTAAACAGGCAGACATAAGGGGTGTACAAAACAAAGAAGTTGAGATTGCAGTTGACATCTATAAAATGATGGCTGCACAAGTAAACTTTGATGACATTATTAACACCGTTAATGGCGGTAATATGACCATGTCGGCAGGTAATTTAGTTACAAGCGGGCAACGAAGAACAATTAGGATTTTAGGGGAAATAGAAAATCCACAAGAGTTAAAAAACTTTGTAATAAAAGCAGAAAACGGCAACCCTATTTATTTAGGTGATGTTGCAGAGGTTTTTTATAAAGAAAAAGAAAGAACAACCTATGCTCGAGATTTTGGGGATAAAGTGGTGATGTTGGATGTAAAAAAACGAGCAGGGAAAAACATGGTAGCTGCAGCCGAAAAAATAAATAAGATTGTTGCCGATGCTCAAGCTGAATTTTTTCCAACCGATTTAAAAGTAACTATTGTAAACGATCAATCTCCAAAAACCATTGGACAAGTTGACGATTTGGTTAACAACATTATTTTCGGGATTATACTAGTGGTAGGGGTTTTAATGTTCTTTTTAGGATTTAAAAATGCTTTGTTTGTTGGATTTGCAATCCCTATGTCTATGCTAATGTCGTTAATGATATTAGAAATGTTGGGTTACACCATGAATACCATGATTTTGTTTGGACTAATTATGGGATTAGGAATGTTGGTAGATAACGGTATTGTGGTTGTAGAAAATGTTTTCCGACTAATGAAAGAAGAAGGAATGACCCGAATACAAGCTGCAAAAATGGGTATAGGCGAAATCGCTTTTCCAATTATTATTTCAACAGCAACAACAGTTGCAGCCTTTGTACCATTAGGATTATGGCCAGGAATGATGGGGCAGTTTATGATTTATTTCCCAATAACATTATCGGTAGTTTTAGGCTCATCATTAGTGGTAGCTGTTTTCTTTAACTCGGTATTGGTATCTAAATTTATGACTGTTGAGGATAAAGAAATGCCTTTGAAAAAAATAATAAAACTAACAGCCATTGTGGGTGGTTTAGGTATTTTAATTATGCTTTTTGGAGGTGGCAACCGAGCTTTCGGAACCATTATGGTTTTTACAGCAGTTATGCTTTGGGTTTACCGTATTGGATTAAGAAAAATGGTTAATTATTTTCAAACCAGAATTTTAACAAGTTGGGAAAGAGGTTATGAAAAACTATTAAGAAAAGCATTAAAAGGATGGAGGCCTCAAATAATTATTGGAAGCACTATTTTATTATTATTTATTGCTTTTATGGCATTTGGAGGTTCTGTTGCAAGCCAGCGAACAAAAATTGAATTTTTTCCAGATAATACACCTAACCAAATTATTGTGTATATAGAATATCCTGAAGGAACGGATATTGAAAAAACCAATATAATTACTAAAGACATTGAAAAGCGTGTTTATGCGATATTAAATTCACCTGAATATATGGATGGCGATTACAACTTTTTAGTTGAAGGAGCTGTTTCTCAGGTTGGAGAAGGGGCAGGAAACCCACAAACAGATGGTGGTTCTACAGCAGAAATGCCACACAAAGGAAAAGTTACCGCTTCTATGCGAGAGTATAAATACAGAAGAGGAGCAGACAGTAAAGAATTACAGAAAAAAGTTCAGGAAGCATTACAAGATATTTATCCTGGAGTTGCTATTTCGGTAGAAAAAGAAGCTGTTGGACCACCAGCAGGGTATCCAATTAATATTGAGTTAGAAGGTAAAGATTACTCAGAATTAATAGCTACTGCCGAAAAAATGAAAGAGTTTATTAATACTAAAAACATTCCTGGAATTGCAGAGTTAAAAATTGATGTTAATAAAGCAAAACCGGGTATGCAGGTAGAGATAGACCGTAAAAAAGCAGGAGAATTAGGCGTTAATGTGGCTCAATTAGGACAACAATTGCGAAACTCTTTATTTGGAGCTAAAGCAGGAGTTTATAAAGAAGACGGAGATGATTATGATATTAATGTTCGTTTTAACAAAGATGATAAGTATAGCACCAGTGCTTTGTTCGATCAAAGAATTACCTTTAGAGATGCAACAGGAAAAATAAAAAGTATTCCTATATCTGCTATTGCAAAACAAAAAAACACCTCAGGGTTTAGTTCTATTAAGCATAAAAATGCAAAAAGAGTGGTTACAGTTTATTCTGCTTTAAGTCCAGGATTTACCGATGCAGGAGCTATTGTAACTCAGGTACAGGCGGAAATGAAAAACTTTACAGAAAAACCTGATGATGTTAGAATAGATTATACTGGTCAGATTGAAGAGCAAAACAAGCAAATGGCATTTTTAATGGGAGCTTTCTTTACAGGAATTGGGTTAATCTTTTTAATATTAATCTTCCAGTTTAACTCCATTTCAAAACCTACCATAATTATGTTGGCAGTATTTTTAAGTTTAATTGGTGTATTTGGTGGGTTAATTATTACAGGTAAAGCCTTTGTAATTATGATGACAATGATGGGTATTATTTCGTTAGCCGGAATTGTTGTAAACAACGGTGTGGTATTGTTAGATTATACCCAACTTTTAATTGATAGAAAGAAAAAGAATTTAGGGATAGCTGATGACGATAAGTTGGATAACGATAATTTATTAGAAGTAATTATTAAAGGAGGAAAAGCCCGATTACGTCCGGTATTGTTAACAGCAATTACTACTATTTTAGGGTTAATTCCTTTAGCAACAGGGTTAAACATAAATTTTTACACTTTAGTTACCGATTTTGATCCTAACATTTATGTGGGTGGAGATAATGTAATTTTCTGGGGGCCTTTAGCATGGACAGTAATTTACGGTCTGTTTGTTGCTACCTTCTTAACATTAATTGTTGTACCTGTTTTATTTTTGTTAATAGAACGATTAAAGTTTAAAATGCATGCCAAAAAAGTTGCTGCACAATAGTATGAATAGTTTTTTTAGGTTAATAATAGTTGGTTTTTTAGGATTGAGTACTGCAATTTGCAGTGCTCAATCTGCTTTTGATAAAGGCGTAAATTATTACCAAAAAAGAGCAGAAAAACACGAAGGGCTTAAAGTAGATACAACCAACATTAACTTAGCAATAGCTAATTTTAAAAAAGCCTTAACAACCGAAAACGAAAAAAGTTTAGCCTATCTGTTAGAGTGTTTTTACTACAAAGGAGCTTTTGTAGATAGAGAAAAATCAGTACAGAAACAATCTTGGTTAGCAGGTAAAAAGTTGGGCGAAAAAGCCATAAAAAAGTATCCTAAAAACAAAACCATTTTACTTTGGTTTATAGCTAATTACAGTAAGTATGGCGAAGCTCAAGGGGTTGTTGCTTCGGCAAAAAATGGATTGGCTGATAAAATTAAAATGTATGCCGAGCAGCTATTAGCATTAGACCCAAAATTTGCTGATGGATCTGCATATAGACTACTTGGGGTTATTAATTATAAAGTGCCTAAAATACCTTTAGTAATAAGCTGGCCATCAAAAGAAAAAGCCGAACAATATTTAATAAAAGCACTAAAAGAAAATCCTAAATCGGTATCTAACCTTTATTATTATGCCGAATTTTTAGTGGAAGAAAAACGAGAAACAGAAGCTAAAGTTTTACTCAACAAAATTGTAAAAATTACTCCAAGAGCATCTTATCTTATTGAAGATAGCTATGATATTTATATGGCTAAAAAACTATTGAAGAAGATTAAGTAAATTCTTTTTTCTAATTATACGGCATATGCCTTATTGTCGTATCGCACTGCCCCTCATACTTTTACATCGTTAATCAGTTTTAGTTCAGCTAAAAGACAAAAACGAAATTTTAATTATAGAGTTTCTCTTTCAAAAGGGTTGTCTTTTGGTTTGGTTGACCAATTTTGGAAGAGGACTCTGTATAAACCAAACCAACGATGAAAAGTGTATTTACAGTAGTTGTAATTTTTTTAAGCTTAAATGGCTTTGCACAATCTAGCGAAAATTTTAAGGAGTTTAGACCTGAAGGAGAGAAATCAGTTAGGTCTGGTATGGATATTTCGCCAGACGGTAAAACTGTAGCCATAGCAGGTATGCAAGGGTTTCCTTTATTTATTTACGATTGGGAAAACGATAAAATTTTAAAAAAGTTTGATGTAGGAAATTGGTATGCAGGGTCTAAAGTAGATTACTCTCATAAAGGAACATATTTATTATTACAACAAACATTTTACAACGATTACAGCCCTAATAAAGATAGAGAGGTTGATTTTGAAATTGTAGATGCAAAATCAGGAAAAATTGTCCAAAAAATAAACAGAGCACACTCAGTAAAGATTGCTAATAGCGAAACTTTTTATGTGGTTTTAAGTGGGGATAAAGTTGATTTTCATGAACTACCTTCTGGCAATAAAATAAAAACATTAAATGTAGATAATGCAACTAATGCAGTGGCTATTAGCCCTGATGGGAAACAACTGGCAGTATCTCACCGACCAACATTAGAGCAAGTTAAAAATGCTCCAACAATCAGAAACGATAAAAAAGCAAAAAAAGCCATTAAGCCCGCTTTAAAATATCGAGAAATGATTGCCATTTACAATGTTGAGACCTTAAAAAAAGAGAAAACAGTAAATGAGCTGTATGATATTGTTTACCGATTACAATTTTCTGATGATGGAAGCAAGTTGTATAGCTATAGCATTCCGCATACTAAAATGCAAGTTTCTACGGCTGGTCGCCAAGGTTACATTTATGCCATTGATATGCCAAGCGGAACACCAAGCAGAGAGGCTTACATGACGTTAGCTCCTTACGAGCCTGATTTTAAAGAATACAAAGACAAAGAAATTTTTGTGGTAGTATCTAACGACAAGTTTGCTGAGGTAGTGATATATAACCTTAATAATGGCAGACCATTAGTAAAGTTTAACCTAGCAATGCGATTAGGCGATGCATATAGAACAGGTATGGGAGTAGATGCAAGAGCAAGTTTTGCAATACTACCAAACAATAAAATATACATAGCAAGTGGAACAAAATCAATAATATGGGATCCAGAATTATAATAGCAATAGCGTTAATGTTTGCATCAATAACAATGCAAGCACAATTAAAAAAGCATTATACCAATGCTGATGAAATAAAAGCAGCCATTAAAACGGTATTAACTACAGAAATGACTGCTGAAGATGGGGCATTAGCAAAGTTTAAAGAAAAAAATAATGCCACAGGAACTTACAATTTTGATATTACCATTAATGATAAAGGGCAAGTAAAATCAGTTTTTGTAGTAGAACGACAAGGAGGTTCAGAAGAGTTGTTAAACCTTTTAAAAGATGCTGTTTTAAAACTAAAAATGGGGTTTAAAACACCTAAAGGCAAACGATATAAAATCAATTATAAATTCAAATTTTAAAACAAACCAAAAATTATAACATTATGAAAAAACTACTATTATTAGCAGGTGTATTTATGACACTTACAACCTTTGCTCAAGATGAGATGAGCACAGTATGGGAAACAAAGTTAGACCATCAAATTAAAACTTACGGAACAGGAAATGAGTCAACAGGATACAGTTTTTCTGCATCAGAAAAAGCAATATCTGTTTTCGATAACAAAACAGGTAAAATTCTTTGGACTAAAAGATTTAAAGATGTTGCTCCTAAGTTGAGAAAAGTTGATGAAATTAAAGCCTTATGGGAATCTAATGCTATTTTATTGTTTGATAAAAAAGCAGGTAAAGATCAGGCTGCTTGTATTGAAATAAATACAGGGAAATTGTTATGGAATTCTGAGCGTTTTCAGTTATCATCAAGTTTTGCAAGTGCAATGGCAGGAAGCCAAAACGAGACAACAAGTTTTTCAGATTTATTTGTAGATATTCCTGAAGAAAATGGGTTTTTAGTAACCTTAAAAAAGGAAATCATTTTTGTTGACGCAAAATCTGGTAAAGAAAGATGGAGTACTGAAAAGTTTAAAGGAGTAATGGGGCAATACATCTATAAAGATGGATTTGTATATGGAGTTAACTTTATGCCAGGTGGTTTAGGGGCTTTATTTACAGGAATGAAAAACCAAATTGTAAAGATGGATATGAGCAATGGAGATGTTGTTTGGGAAGCTACTTATGTAGGGAGAGCAGAAAGAAAAGTAATTACCAGAGAGTTTTTATTTGATTTAGAGATTAAAGACGATTTATTGGTATTAAAACTAAATGGGTTGCAGGTTTACGATTTAAAAACAGGAACAAAGCTTTGGGCAGCAGCCTTTGATTTTACAGCTGATAAAATGGTAGGTAAGCCACAAGGAACAAAAGCTATGGGAGTTTACGGAGCTGTAGCCGATCCAATTTTTGTTGGAGATGATGTTTATGTACTAGATATGTCCAGTAAAAAATCTCAATACTTAAAAAAGTACGATAGAAACACAGGTAAATTATTATGGACATCAGCAGAAATTAAAGGAGCAAGAGCAATTCCTTCTATGGGGATAGCGGGCGATAAAATTGTATTACAAATAGGTGGTGTTGTTGAAGCACAAGCATACATCAGAAAAAAAGTAAAACAAGGTGATGCTTATGTTTGGGTTACAGAAAGAAAAGTATGGTATCCAGATGTTAAACCATGGGGATTACAAGCTTTTAACACAGCAGATGGCTCTAAAGCTTGGGATTCGGAAAGGTTTAAAAAAGGAATTACCAACTCATTTACAATAGATAACAATATAGTGGTATCTAGTGGAAAAGCTCTTTATTCTATTAAAGCTGCTGATGGTAATGTAAACTATGAAATTCCGTTAAAAGATGACGGAATAGGAAGAGGTGAAGGTTTAGAATTATACAAAGATAAAGCTGTTGTAATTGGTACAAAAGGAATTGCTACACACAATATTAGTGATGGAAAATTAACGGCTAGCAACAAGTATAAAAAATCATATTTAGAAGATTATAAAGGAGACTTTTTAATTATGAAAACTAACAGTGCAGATATAGCTTGTTTTGATTTAAAAGATTGCAGTTTTAAGCAATTTAAAGCCAAAAAAGGTTCGGAATCTGATTTAACACACGAAGCAGAATTTGTTTATGTGTATGAGAAAAAAGTAGTTACTAAGCTTAAAGTAAAATAAACTTATAGAAAGTTAGTGCAAACCCCCAAATCTGATATTTTAGGTTTGGGGGTTTTTTTACGTCAAATGCCCTATGTTTTGTTTATAGAAATAACAAGAGCTTTACCCTATAAATTTAAAACTAAAAACCATGAAAAAGTTAATGTTAAACTCATTTATAGTATTAAGTGTAATAGCACTAAGTGTAACTTCTTGTTCAAAAGATGATGATGATCCAGAACCAGCACCAGAGACTACTACGCCAACACCAACCCCTACAAACGATCCTTGTAATGGCGATCCGGGTTTTTGTATGGATTATGGTACAGTTAATAAAAGTGGTCCGGCTAGATTATTTGTGTATAATGGAAGTAGAACAAGAGTGTATTGGGAACAAGGTTCAGGGAGTACATTTGAGCAAGTTGAATTAGATATTGAAGGTTTAGTGCCAGGAACATATAATGTTGACGGTTTAGCAATACCAGGGCAATCAGCAAATGTTCAGTATTATTCTACTGCTGGTGGAGTGGTAAACCCTGCTTATGGAACAGTTACCGTAACAGCTTTAGACACCATTAATGGCGTTACAGGAACATTTACGGTTACCATGCAAGATAGCACAAAAATTACCAATGGAAAATTTACAGATATTGTAAAGTAAACATTAGTTGATAAAACAATATAAAACCTCTTCGCTTAGCGGAGAGGTTTTTTTATTTTTGCTAAAAATTTTAGATAAAATGAACGTACTTATTTTAGGGTCGGGAGGAAGAGAGCACGCATTGGCATGGAAAATTGCTCAAAGTAATAAACTAAACCAACTTTATATTGCTCCAGGAAATGCTGGAACAGCACAAGTTGGAACTAACGTAAATATTGGTGTAAACGATTTTGAAGCAATAAAAACTTTTGTTTTAGATAACGGAGTTAATATGGTTGTTGTTGGTCCTGAAGACCCTTTAGTAAATGGAGTACACGATTATTTTTTAGCTGACGAGCAATTAAAAAATATTCCTGTAATTGGCCCTAAAAAAGACGGAGCAGAATTAGAAGGTAGTAAAGAGTTTTCTAAAAAGTTTATGCAAAAACACGGAGTACCAACAGCAGCTTACCAAAGTTTTACTAGTGCTAATTTAGAAGCAGGTTATGCTTTTTTAGAAACCTTAAAACCACCTTATGTATTAAAAGCAGATGGCTTGGCAGCAGGTAAAGGCGTATTAATTTTAGACGATTTAGCAGAAGCCAAAACAGAATTAAAAAACATGGTGGCAGAAGCCAAGTTTGGAGCTGCTTCATCTACAGTAGTGATAGAAGAATTTTTACACGGAATTGAGCTTTCGGTTTTTGTGTTAACCGATGGAGAGAATTATAAAATATTACCTTCTGCCAAAGATTACAAACGAATTGGCGAAGGAGATACAGGGTTAAATACTGGTGGTATGGGTGCTATTTCTCCAGTACCATTTGCCGATGAGGCTTTTTTAAACAAAGTAGAAGAACAAATAGTAAAACCAACCATTGCGGGGTTAAAAGCTGACGGAATAGATTACAAAGGATTTATATTTATTGGGTTAATGAATGATAATGGCAATCCAAGTGTGGTAGAATACAATGTGCGTATGGGCGACCCAGAAACCGAAGTAGTTATTCCACGAATTAAATCGGATTTACTAGATTTATTTGAAGGTGTTGCCAACCGTACTTTAGGCGAAAAGTCGTTTGAGGTTGATGAAAGAACTGCAACAACTGTTATGTTGGTGAGCGGAGGCTATCCTGAAAGCTATGAAAAAGGCAAAGTAATGACAGGGTTTAATGAAATTGAAAACTCAATACCATTTCATGCAGGAACGAAACAAGATGGAAAAAATATTGTAACTAGTGGAGGTAGAGTTTTAGCTTTAACTTCTTTTGGTACTGATATAAAAGATGCTTTACAGCACTCTTTTGCTAATGCTGAGAAGATACAATTTGAAAAGAAAAACTACCGTAAGGATATTGGTTTTGATTTAATTTAACGCCTCTTTGTTGTCATTCCGAACTCCTGCCTGCTGCAGACAAGGTGTTTCGGAATCTATTACAGATGCTGAAACGAGTTCAGCATGACGTTATAGTTATTTTCTTTAGAGCTTTTCTGGTTCCCCGAGTAGTGCGAGTAGTCGGGGAACCAGAAAAGCTTTAACATAATAATTATGGATTGCTTATTATTACTATGTTTCATTAGGAAAAAACATTAAATTTACTTTGTAAAACTCACAAAATGAGAGTAATATTATTTTTAGCTATTGTATTTTTATTGGTATCCTGCTCAAAAAAAGAAGACTGTTATTGCAATACAGGCAATGGAGAGTACGAGTTTTTGCCCCCGAGTAATCAAATACACGACCCAAGCTCTTCGGCTAACGCTTATGGAAACCTTGAAGAAGAATGTAATTTACAAGATGGTTACTTAAAAGCAAATAGTTCTCCGAGTGCTTATTGTGAAATGAAATAAAAAAGGAGGCCGAAGCCTCCTGTAAGTTTGTTTTATTAATCGTTTTTTCTAAAGTCGGTATTAAATACCAAAGCAAACTGTAAATACCATTTGCCACCAACATTGGTTTCTTGATGTAACATACCTACTTGTGCCCCAACATTACTTTTTATTTGGTAACCCAAAGCACCATACAGCCGATTTCTATCAAAGTAAGTTTGTTTCGTATTCATAAAAATTTCATCGTATAACCCAATAAAAACAGCTCCTTTTTCTATCTTTTTTTTATTGATAGGAATAAAAGCCATTAATCGGTAACGAATTCTGTTTTTATAATCGTCTGCTACCCAACGCTGTTCAATACGGTATCGATGTTCTAGTTTAATTCTACCAATGTAATTATTGGTAATTAATTGCTGAAAAATACGATGTTCAACTACTTCTGGTCCAGTTTGGTCAGATAAATATACATGAGAACCAATATAACCATAACCACCAGTAATCATTGCTGATTTTAAATGGTAATTAATACCCGTACGTAACAACAACTGTTCAGTATTGTTTGGTGTTACCGTATGATTTCGGTATTGAACTTCGGTATGTAAACTTATCTTATCAGAAAAACGATTTTGACCAAAGTACATTAACCAATTGCCCAAATCACTTTGTTGCGAAAACAAAGCGGCAGGGACTAGCAGGCTAAGTACTAGCAAATATTTTCTAAATATCATTACATAAAATCTACCTTACCGCTAGCAACATCGTACATTGCTCCAACAATTTTAATCTCGTTATTGTCAACCATTTCTTTTAACACTTCACTTCTATCAGTAATCGCATCAACCGTTAACTTTACATTGTTTACGGCAACTTCCTGTACAAAATCAGCATTAGCTGAGCTTTTATCAGCATAATCTCCTTTTACAGAATTAACAGCAGGTTGTATTTTTTCTAACATACCTGTTAGGTTGCCTAATTCTACATGGTCGCAAGCACCTTTTACAGCACCACAAGAGGTGTGTCCTAAAACAACAATTAGTTTAGATCCCGCTACTTTGCATCCAAACTCCATACTTCCAAGTATGTCATCGTTTATAAAATTTCCTGCAATTCTAACGCTAAAAATATCTCCTAACCCTTGGTCAAAAACAAGTTCAGCAGAAACTCTAGAATCGATACAACTTAAAACTACAGCAAATGGAAACTGACCATCTCTGGTATCATTAACTTGTTCTAATAAATCTCGATTTGCTTTTAAGTTATTTTGAAATCTTTCGTTTCCTTCCTTTAAAAACTGAACTGCTTTTTCAGGAGTCATTGTATTTTGTGTTTCTTTTGTATGTGCTTTCATCTTATTCTATATTTTAATATTATTAGTCTATTTAATAGTTTCTTTAAATTTTTTAATGGTACTTTTTTCCATTTCCTTATCAAAGCCTAAAGTAGTTACTTTAATGTTTCTATCTTCTGATTTTTCTTTGAAATCACTTATGATTTCAATCACATCAGGATGAATACTTTTAGCTTTATGCCCATCAATGGTTACTTCACTTCCTTCTGGTAAATGATCTAAAGTTTGCAAGATACTTCCTTTGTTTAAAAAACTTACATCTTCAGATAATTCTATAAAAATAGGCTCTCCTTTTTTGTATGTTTTTGGATCAAAGTGATAAGGCGTTTTAAAGTTATTCCACAGTATGTAAACGATAGCTACAGCTAATCCTAAACCGATACCTATTAGTAAATCGGTAAAAACAATCCCTAAAATAGTAACAATAAAAGGAATAAATTGAGCTATTCCTAATTTATATACTTGTTTAAACACTGTTGGTTTTGCTAATTTATATCCTACTACAAATAGAATAGCAGCTAAACTAGATAAAGGTATTAAGTTTAATACTTTTGGAATAGCCATTACAGAAATTAGCAATAACACACCATGAAAAAATGCCGAAGCTTTAGATTTTCCTCCAGATTGAATGTTGGCAGAACTCCTTACAATTACTTGAGTGATAGGTAAACCTCCAATAAATCCAGAAATGATATTACCAGTACCTTGAGCAATTAATTCTCTGTTGGTTGGCGTTATTCTTTTATCAGGATCTAGTTTGTCAGTTGCTTCTACACAAAGCAAAGTTTCTAAGCTGGCAACAACAGCCATTGTTGCGGCAATTAAATAGATATCAGGATTATTCCATTGCGTAAAATCGGGAGAAGTAAATTGCCCGAAAAAACCACTTAAACTATCTGCAACAGGAATGCTAACTAGTTGGTCAGCTCTTAATCCAAAAGTTTCAGAACCTTGAAACATTAAGCTCATTCCAATTCCGCCTGCTACAACTACTAAAGGGCCTTGAACAAGCTTAAATAGCCCAATTTTTTTCATGAAAGGTTGCTCCCACAAAATTAAAATAGCTAATGAAATTAAGGCAATAGTAATAGCTCCAGGACTTACAAAATCGAGCATATTAAATAATTCGCTAAAGGTATTTTGTCCATCTGGTTGTATAAACTCTAAATCTCCTTCAGGGTCTTTATCGTAACCAAAAGCGTGGGGTATTTGTTTTAAAATAATAATAATACCTATACCCGATAGCATTCCTTTAATTACAGACGAAGGAAAGTAATAACCAATAACTCCAGCTTTAACTATTCCTAATAGTAATTGAATAACTCCCGCAATAATTACGGCTAATAAAAATGTTTCGAATGCTCCTAAATCTTGAATAGCATTTAAAACAATTACAGCTAACCCTGCTGCCGGGCCACTAACCCCTAGTGGTGAACCACTTATTAGGGCAACTACCGTTCCTCCAACTATTCCGGCAATTACACCAGAAAATAAAGGAGCACCAGAAGCTAATGCAATACCCAAACATAAGGGCATTGCTACTAAAAACACGATTAAACTTGCAGGCAAATCGTTTTTAAGATTGGAAAAAAATCCATTGTTTGTTGAACTCATAATACAATTTTAGCATCAACATATCTTTTTTGTTGATGATATTAATAACTGCTAACAATAATGTTAACTTAAAAAGCTGTTTATTTCAGTAAATAAATCAGCAAAATGTATTATGATAATTCTGGAGGGGGTGTTAAAACATCATTATGATACTTGCAAAGAAGAGGTTCTTTACTTAAATCATGATTAATTAAGCTAATAACATTAGTATTATTTACCAAGTCCTCTAATAAGTCGTTTCGGTGTTCTTCTTTTTCTTCTTCCTCTTCTACAATCTCGGTTAATGATAATCCAAAATCACTTAAATTAACGTATTGAATAGCAATGGTGAAATTTAAAAATATAGTAAATGAAAAAGCTATAGCCAATAAAGTTGACTTTGAAGGATAGTACTTTGTATTTGGTAATTGTAACTTCATTAGGTTGCAAAAGTAATACTAATAGGCACGTTTTTGCAAATTTTATTTTTTAATAAATGTTAAAGATTAGGTTAAAGCAACTCTAAAACTTACTTTTTTAGTTAAGATATTTTCTAATTCGCTTATAGCTACACGTTCTTGTTCCATCGTATCTCTATCTCTAACAGTTACGGTATTATCCTCTAAAGTTTGATGATCTACCATTACACAAAAAGGTGTTCCGATAGCATCTTGTCTTCTGTATCGTTTACCTGGAGAATCTTTCTCATCGTACTGGCAATTGAAATCAAATTTTAAAGTATTTAATATTTCACGAGCTTTTTCTGGCAAACCATCTTTACGAGTTAAAGGCATAATGGCTGCTTTAACAGGAGCTAAAAAGTGAGGTAATTTTAGTACTACTCGCTCTGAACCATTTTCTAATTTTTCTTCGGTATAAGCTGCTGATAAAATAGCTAAGAATGTTCTGTCTAACCCAACAGAAGTTTCTACAACATAAGGTACATAGCTCTCATTTATTTCAGGATCAAAATATTGTAGCTTTTTACCAGAATGTTCTTCGTGTTGTTTTAAATCAAAGTCAGTACGCGAGTGTATTCCCTCTAGTTCTTTAAAACCCATCGGGAAATCAAATTCAATATCGCAAGCAGCATTGGCATAATGTGCTAATTTAACGTGGTCGTGAAAACGGTAAAATTTTTCATCTATACCTAAAGATTGGTGCCATTTTACGCGTTGTTCTTTCCAGTATTCGTACCATTTCATTTCTTCGCCTGGGCGAACAAAAAATTGCATTTCCATTTGCTCAAACTCTCGCATACGAAAAATAAACTGACGAGCAACTATTTCATTTCTAAAAGCTTTACCAATTTGAGCAATTCCAAAAGGAATTTTCATACGCCCAGTTTTTTGCACATTAAGGTAGTTTACAAAAATCCCTTGAGCGGTTTCTGGTCGTAAATAAATGGTATTAGAAGCATCAGCAACCGAACCTATTTCGGTGCTAAACATTAAGTTAAACTGTTTAACATCAGTCCAGTTTTTACTTCCACTAATAGGACAAGCAATTCCTAAATCTTCAATTAAAGTTTTTACAGCAGCTAAATCATCTGCATCCATTGCTGCTTTAAAGCGAGCATTAATGTCGTCAATTTTTGCTTGGTTTCTTAATACATTTGGGTTGGTTGCTCTAAATTGTGCCTCATCAAAATCATCACCAAAACGCTTTATTCCTTTGGCAACATCTTTTTCAATTTTTAAACGAATTTTTTCAGCGTGTTCTTCTATTAAAACATCTGCTCTATATCTTTTTTTAGAGTCTTTATTGTCAATTAATGGATCGTTAAAAGCATCAACATGACCTGAAGCTTTCCAAGTAGTAGGGTGCATAAAAATGGCAGCATCTAAACCAACAATGTTTTCGTGCATTTGCACCATTGCTGCCCACCAATAATCTTTAATGTTTTTCTTTAACTCGCTTCCCATCTGCCCGTAATCGTAAACAGCAGATAGCCCGTCATAAATTTCACTCGATTGAAATACATATCCATACTCTTTAGCATGCGATATGATTGTTTTTAAATTGTCTTCGTTTGTTGCCATGCCGCAAAAGTAGTTTTTTTGATAGAAAAATTTATCGCATCTCTATTAATTATCCATTTCGGTTCAATTCAAATAAGAAATAGTCCGTTTATCACAATTTATGTTAAATAGCTTACCGCTTATCACTTTTTCTAAGGAAAAGAAATAGACTTGCATCTATTTTTGAGAAAAACTTATGGGTATGAAAACATTATTTACAGCTGTTACCATTTTTATATGTGGAACTATTTTTTCTCAATCGAGCATTAAAGGGCAATTATTAGATGTAGAATCTAACCCTGTATTATTTTCTAATGTTGCATTATATAGTGCTGTAGATAGCTCGATGGTAAAAGTAGAAACTACCAATGAAAATGGTGAGTTTAAAATTAATGGACTTAGTGCAGGAAATTATTTTTTAAAAGCAACATTTGTTGGATTGCCAGATTTAGTAATTCCTAAAATACAGTTGGCAGAAAATGAAGAGAAAGATTTAGCGGCCTTAACTTTTAAAAAACAAGCAGAAGAGTTAAAAGCATTTACTATTACAGAAGAGCGAGCAATGGTTGAGGTAAAACCAGATAGAACCGTTTTTAATGTGCAAGGCACTATAAATAGTACGGGTTCTGATGCAATTACATTGCTTAGAAAAGCTCCTTCGGTTCAGGTAGATAATAATGATAATATAAATGTTTTAGGTCGTTCGGGTGTAAGGGTTTATATTGATGGGAAACAGCTTCCTTTAGCGGGAGAAGATTTAAGTAATTACCTAAAAAATTTATCGGCAGACCAAATTGATAAAATAGAAATTATTACCAACCCTGGAGCTAAATACGAAGCAGAAGGTAATGCCGGAATTATTGATATTCGTTTAAAAAAGGATGATACTGTTGGAGCAAATGGTTCTTTAGGAACAACTTTTACCCAAGGAGAATTAACGCGTTATAATATTAATGCAAATGGTAATTATCGCAACAAAAAACTAAACGTGTTTGGGTCATATACTCATGGGGTTAACGATAATTTTCATAACATCGATAATAGAAGTTATCAGAACGGGTTGTATATGGAAGAAATTAATGATACTCGAAACAATAGAAATATGAATCATTTTAGACTTGGGTCGGATTTCTTTTTACATAAAAACCATACCGTAGGGTTTTTAGTTATGGGAGGATTATTTAAAGGAGAAGAAATAGGTTATAATAGAATTACCATTGCAGATGAACACCATCAAAACACAATTGACAGTATTTTAGTGGCTAATAATAATGGTGATATTGATAGAAAAAATCAATCGTATAACTTAAACTACCGTTTTTATAATAAAAAAGGACAAAGTTTAAATGTTGATTTTGATTATGGAAATTATACTACCGAAGTAGCACGGTACCAGCCAAATACTTATTATGATGCTTCTGAAGAATTTATTCTATCACAATCTATTAATAGTTTTGAAACACCAACAGATATTGGAATATATACCGCTAAAGCAGATTATGAAACTAACTTTTTAAAAGGAAAATTAGGTTTGGGTGCTAAATATAGTTTGGTGGAAACAAATAATACATTTAAAATTTATGATGTAGTAAATGGTAATTCTATTCTTGATAATACTCAATCTAATCAATTTGATTATGATGAAAATGTTTATGCAGGGTATATTAGTTATGCACATCCTTTAGGTAAAAAATTTAATTTAATAGTAGGGTTAAGAGCAGAACAAACCGAAGCTGAAGGTGTTTTAACAGCGTTTGCTGCAAACTTAAATCAACCACCAGTAAAACAAAGTTATTTATCATTGTTTCCAAATGCAGGAGTTTCATGGAAATTCAAAAAAAAGCAATCGTTTAACTTAAATTATGGACGAAGAATTAACCGCCCTGATTATAATGTGTTAAATCCGTTTAGAACACAATTAAGCGAACTTTCTATAGCAACAGGAAACCCGTTTTTAAAACCAGAAATTGTAAATAATTTAGAGCTAGGTTATACTTTAAATTACAAGTACAATTTTAAAGTGGCTTATAGCAGAACTGATGATAAGATAACTCGTTTAATTGGTCCAGACCCAATTGATGTTAGAGCAAATTTTGTTTCATGGGATAATTTAGCTACCGAAACTGTAACTAGTTTTAGTGCGAGTTTACCAATGAAAATAAAAAAATGGTGGCAAATGTTCACTAATTTAAGTGCTAATTATATTGATAATCAGGCAGATTATGGCAATGGAGCAGTGGTTGATGTTCAAAATTTTGGCTATACCATTTACCAACAAAATACCTTTAATTTGTTTAAAGGAATTAAAGCCGAATTGTCGGGTTATTACTCGGGACCTGGTGTTTGGGGTGGCGTATTTAAATATGAAGCTAACTGGAGTGTTGGAGCTGGTTTACAAAAAGAATTTTTTAAGAAAAAGCTAAAAGCTAGAGTAGCTGCTAATAATATTTTTAACCGAATTAATTGGAGAGGTGTTTCAGAGTATAATGGCTTAAAATCTTATGGTGAAGGAATGTTTGACAGCCATTTTATAAGCTTTAGCTTAAACTATAATTTTGGAAATCAAAAGCTAAATGCTCGTAAACGTAAAACAGGTATAGAAAGCGAATCGAAAAGAGTAGGAGGGTAAACTTTATTTTAAAATATATTTTGCCATGTTCTTTCAGCAATTATGCAAAGTTGTAATTTAGACATTAAATAATGCTACTTTTTGATTGTTTTTAATCAAGTTTCCAGTTCTTTTTTTCTTTTTGTAAATAGCAACCTTCTTTTTGATTTCAACCAAAGCTTCATCAAAGTTTTTATTTAACTCTTCAGGGGTAAAGTATATGTAAGCTTTTTTTGACATAGTACGAAGTTAAGAAATTTTGAAATATTGTGCTTGGTATTTAAATAATGGTTAAAAAACATTACCTTCGTTTAACAACTCAATTTTATATTGAGATTTATCCTAACTTGTCAAAGGATTAAAAATGAGATTGTAGAACCTAGACAAATATTAATTAAATATGAAACTACTTTTCTTAATTCTTACAATATGCTGTTTTTGTTATTCTGAAGGAAAGGCACAGTCAAAGACTAGAGTATTTGCTTTTGACACATTGCTTACGGACTGTATTTTGAATATACCATTTGACTTAAAGAAAAAAAATAGACCTATTGTTGCGACAATGGCTAAGCTATTGAATGGTAAAGAATTGATTTTTATGCAATACAATGCAAAAAAAGTTCCTCATTATACTTTCACTCGTTGCTTTCTTAACTATGAATTAGAGGAGGACTACATTTTTTACGATTTAATAACAAAAAAGGATAAAAAAATGGGAGTAAAACGAAGTACAGCTTTTGCTAGAAAAATTAAGTGGGATCGATTTTATGATGCTACTTGCTTTGATGAAGTTTTAAAAAATAACCCTGTTTTAAAGAAAATGTTTCTTGAATCTGACGACTTCTGAAGATTTGAAAATAAGAAAAATTGGTTGGTAAAGACAATCACTCATACTTCCCACTATACTTTTCGTACAGTTGCTGTTGGAAATTATTAAGGTCAATCATTCTACCTTGAATAAGTGCTGCAATTACATTATTACTTTTCATATCTAAAGCATCGCCTGTAGATATAAAAAATGTAGCATCTTTACCCGTTTCTATGCTTCCGCAGAAAGAATCGATGCCTAAAATTTTAGCAGTGTTTAACGTAATTAAACTTAAAGCATCTTCTTTATCCATACCATAAGCGGCAGCAGTACCAGCATAAAAAGGTAAGTTACGAGTTCCCATTGCTTCCATATCTCCAGCATTTTCTAAACAAAATAAAACGTCTGCATCGTGTAATATTTTTGGCAATTTGTAAGGCAAGTAAACATCATCTTCTTGTCGTTGAGGTAAAGAATGTACACGCTGTAAAATTACCGCAATGTTGTTTTCTTTAAGCATATCGGTAATCATCCAAGAATCATAGCCACCAACTATTACTGTTTTTTTAACACCATACTTTTTACTAAAATTAATCGCTTCGGTTAATTCTTTAATGTAATCAGCATGGATGTAAAGTGTTTTTTCGCCATTAAAAATACCACGCATTGCTTCAAAACGTAAATTCTTTTCTTGGTGTTCTTCTACCTTAGAATAAGCCAACGCATTAGCAAAAAATTGATTTAAAGCAGTAACACTTTTGTCATAATTTTTATTTTTATCACCTTTCCACCAATTGTACATATTTATCCAATTTAAGTGGATGCCATCATTTTCTTTAATTACAGCATCTTCCCAGTTCCAAGCATCAAACTGAACTATTGATGATGTTCCAGAAATTATTCCATTTCGAGGAGTTATTTGTCCCATTAAAACGCCATTACTTCTAATGGTTGTAGTAACTTTAGATTCGGTATTGTAAGCAATAACCGAACGCACATGAGGTTTAAAAACACCTACTTCGCTAAAATCTCTTGTAGCTCTAACCGCATCAATTTCGGTTAACCCTAATGTAGAGTTTGGTGCAATTATTCCTGGATAAATGTGTTTACCTCTTACATCTATGACAGTATCAAACTGATTAAAATCTATTTTAATAACTGCTGCATCAGCAACAACATCAAATTTTCCATCAACAATAGAAATGGCAGAGTTTTTAATCACTTTTCCGTTACCTAAATGAGCAATTCCATTTAAAAGCATAATTTTTTTGCTTTGCTTAGGAGCAGGAGTTTCTGTTTGAGCAGTTAAGTAACCAATTGCAAGCAATAAGTTAACTGTAAGTATTAGTATGTTTTTCATAGTTCTAAATATAATTCCCTCTTGGAGAAGAGGGTTAGGGAGATTGATAGTCTCAACCTCTCATAATTAGTTTATATTTCAATTTAATTCTTTTCATCAATCCCTCTTGCTCTCCCTTTTCAAAGGGAGAATACGCACAAGGCTATTCCCCAACCGTATCGCAATGATAAAGTTTAGGTTTTTTACCTTTTGCAGGTTGAGTTTTTGCTCCACCTTTTTTAGCTTGTATCATTTTCTCAACAATTCTAGCTTTTTCTTTTCTGTTTGCTTTTTGTCTTTTAGCATCTTTTTCAATATCAAAATAAACCACTCCATCAATAATGGTTTTTTCGCAAACCGCATAAATAGATAGTGGATTGTCCGACCATAAAACAACATCAGCATCTTTACCTACTTTAATACTTCCCATACGATGATCTAAGTGTAATAACTTAGCAGGATTAAGGGTGACAAATTTTAAAGCTTCTTCTTCGCTAACACCACCGTATTTAACAGCTTTTGCAGCTTCTTGGTTTAGTCTTCTTCCCATTTCAGCATCATCCGAATTAAAAGCCGTAACTACACCTTGTTTGTGCATAATTGCTCCATTGTAAGGAATGGCATCGTTTACTTCGTATTTGTAAGCCCACCAATCGCTAAAAGTAGAACCACCAGCTCCGTGTTTTTTCATTTTGTCAGCCACTTTGTAGCCTTCTAAAATGTGGGTAAAAGTATTTACGATAAAGCCCATAGAATCTCCAACATGCATTAACATATTTATTTCTCCTTGTTGGTAAGAATGGCAAGAAATAAAACGCTGCTTATTTAAAATTTCGTTTAATGTTTCCATTTCTAAATCAATACGAGGAGCTTTTGCTTTAGCTCTTAATTTTTCTGGTAAAGCTGCAAAAGTGTTCCACTCTTTTTGGTATTCTTTAGCTCTAGTAAAAGCATCGTAATAAACTTGTTCAACGCCCATTCTGGTTTGAGGAAAACGCTGCGTGTTAAATTGCCCCCAGTTAGATTGTTTTACATTTTCGCCTAAAGCAAATTTGATAAAAGATGTAGAGTCGTTTATTTTCATTTGTTCTGGAGCAGCTCCCCAACGTAATTTTATTAATGCCGATTGTCCACCAATTGGATTACACGAACCATGTAATAATTGCGATGCTGTAACTCCACCAGCTAATTGACGGTAAATGTTAATGTCATCAGAGTTTACCACATCAGCAATACTAACTTCGGCAGTAACAGCTTGTGTACACTCATTAACACCTCTACTAATTGCAATGTGAGAATGTTCATCAATAATTCCGGCAGAAAGGTGTTTTCCTTTTCCATCAATTATAATAGCTCCTTCAGCAGTTAAGTTTTTACCAATGGCTGCAATTTTTCCGTTTTGTAGTAAAACATCGGTGTTTTTTAAGACACCCTCTTCCTCATTCGTCCAAACAGTAGCACCTTTAATAATTATGGTTTCTGCTTTAGGAATAGAATCAAAATAACCATACGCCATATTTGGGTATTGAATGCTTGGAATTACTAAAGAGTCGGTTTGGTTAGTGTCTGCTTTTGGGCTTTTATTTTTATCAGATTTACCTTTTATTGCCGACCATTTAACCCAATCTCCATTGGCTAATTGTCCGTTTCCATCCCAAATACCACCATTACTTGATATTGTTCCACTTAAACGAATAAATCCTTTTTGATAATCATCGTTAGGGTTAAAACTAACCGATACTAACTGACTTTCAACTTTTACATCAACTTTAACTTTAGTGGTATCTTTATCTTTTATAATTTCAATGCTACCGCTTAATTTTTTAGGAGTTCCGCTAACCTTTAAATCATAAGTTTTGCCTGCAATATTTAAACTGTAATTTCCAACAGCATCAATAAGGTTGTAATCTTCAATAATGTGCTGTGTTCCTTGAATCCAGTTTTCGTAAATTTTAGTTTTTTCGGCAAATAGGTTGTCGGAAGTAATAATAAAGTTTGCCAATTTTCCTTTTTCTAAACTTCCTACTTTATCGTAGTTATTAATAAAATTAGCAGGATTATAAGTTAATGCTTTTAAGGCAGCTTCTTCGGTTAAACCAGATTTTATGGCTTTGCTTAAATTTTTAAAGAACATTTTTTTATCCTTTAAATCAGCAGTTGTAATAGTAAAATCAATTTCGTTTTGAGCAATTATTCCTAAGTTAAAAGGTGCTAATTCCCAGTGCTTAATGTTAGAATAATTTACTTTTAAAGCATCATACGGATCTTCAACATCATAAGCTTTAGGGAAATTTAACGGAACAATTAATTTTCCTTCGGTAGCTTTAATTTCTTCAATTCTTTGGTATTCATCACCTTTTCCTTTAAAAATGTACTGAGTTTCAAATTCATCACCTATTTTATCAGCACGTAAAATGTTTAGCTTATCGTTGGCTTCAAATATTTGAGGCAATTTCCAATTGTCAATTAAGGTGTTTAGTGAAATATTAAACTCATCTACTTTAGTATTGTTAAACAACCAATCTACATCATAATAAGTTTGACGAATTAAAGCAATCATTCCCATTAAAGAACCTGGATAATCTTGGGTAGAAGTTCCTTTGTTAAAAGATAAGTGAGAAGCAACATTATCTTGTAACATTACCATATTTGCTTTGTCGTTTTTTAAAGTTACCAAAGCAGAAGTTCCTCTCATTATTCCATCATGTTGGTGGGTTAAAACGGTACCAAAACCTAATTTTCTTAACTCTTCAGCTTTTTTATCATTAACGGTGAATAATTTTCCTGCATCAACCTCTGGTTTTATAGCTTGATTCCAATTAACTGCTTGTTTGTTTTTGTTTTCAAACTGAGGACCATAATTACGGTTTTTGTCTTTTTTTATTGCTGGCATTCCATAATCGGAATATAAGTCAACAAAAGAAGGGTAAATGTATTTCCCTTTTAAATTGTAAGTAACAACATTAGCAGGTAATTCTACTTTTACACCAGCAGCTTCAATTTTACCATCTTTAATTAAAAGGGTAGCATTTTCAATTTTGGTTTGATAATCAATGTAAATAGTAGCATTGGTAAACGCATAATAATTATGGTTTTTGTGGTGTGCTCCGTTTACATTAAAAGTTTCTTGTGCATAAGCTGTAACACAAAAAATTATAGCAACTGAAAGAAATAAATTCTTCATATAAATAGCAATTTTAAATTGAGAGGCTCAAAAATAGTGTTTTAATGCGAAAAATATAAAAGGTTTGTGATGAAAGGTAATGCTTTTGGTTATTTTTGTAAAACATTAAAAACACACAATTATGTTACATGCACATTCAGGATTACGTTGGTTAGTATTACTATTTTTAGTTTTGGCTGCTTTTAAAGCTTTAGCAGGATGGCTAGGGAAAAAACCTTATGGTAAATCGGATAATCTATTGGCTATATTATTACTTAGCTTTACGCACATTCAAGCATTAGTAGGATTAGTATTGTACTTTTTAAATGGTTGGATTAGTGCATTAGGAAATATGAAGGAACCTACCGCAAGATTTTGGAGTTTAGAGCATGCTATAATTATGTTATTAGCAGTTGTTTTTATTACTGTTGGACGAGTTAAATCTAAGAAAGCAAAAACAGATACTGATAAACATAAAAAAGGAGCCATTTTTTACTTATTGGCTTTATTGTTAATTGTTTGGGCAGGAATTATTAAACCTTATGCTTTAGGCAGAGGTTGGTTTTAATATTAATTCCCTCTTGGAGAAGAGGGTTAGGGAGATTGAGTCCAGTTTTTTTATCAATCCCTCCAACTCCCTTCTCCAAGGGAGAGCTAAAAGTTTATGAAGAAAAAATTTCAAACTACATCAAAAAAAATTGTTGAAACGGCAGTTTTGGTTGGAGTTACCACTCAAAATCAAGACGAAAAAACGACTGTTGAGTATTTAGATGAATTAGCCTTTTTGGCCGAAACAGCAGGAGTAAAAACACTTAAACGATTTACTCAAAAATTAGCCAATCCACATCCTAAAACCTTTATTGGTAAAGGTAAAATGGAAGATGTTAAGAATTTTGTTGTTGAAAATGAAATTAAAACGGTGATTTTTGATGATGAACTTTCTCCATCTCAACTTAGAAATATTGAACGAACTTTAGAGGTTAAAATATTAGACAGAAGTAATTTAATACTTGATATTTTTGCTACTCGTGCAAAAACATCTCATGCTCGAACTCAAGTAGAATTAGCTCAATATCAATATTTAATGCCGCGATTAACACGTATGTGGACTCACCTTGACAGACAAAAAGGTGGTGGAGTTGGTATGCGAGGTCCTGGAGAAACTCAAATTGAAACCGATAGAAGAATTATTGGTCAGAAAATAGCTCAGCTTAAAGAAAAGCTGGTGAAAATTGACAAACAAAAACAAAATCAGCGTAAGCAAAGAATGCAAATGGTTCGAGTAGCATTGGTTGGTTATACCAATGTTGGAAAATCTACCATTATGAATATGCTAAGTAAATCGGAAGTGTTTGCTGAAAATAAATTGTTTGCAACATTAGATACTACTATTAGAAAAGTAGTGATTAAAAACTTGCCATTTTTACTAACTGATACAGTTGGATTTATTCGCAAGCTGCCCCACCATTTGGTAGAGTCGTTTAAATCTACTTTAGATGAGGTTAAAGATGCAGATGTTTTGGTGCATGTTGTAGATATTTCGCACTCAAACTTTGAAGATCATATACGTGTTGTAAATGAAACACTAAAGGATTTAGACGCTTTAGATAAGCCAACAATTGTAGTGTTTAACAAAATTGATGCTTATACTTATGTAAAGCAAGACGAGGATGATTTGTTGCCAAAGACTCGTGAAAATTATTCGTTAGAAGATTTAAAGAAGATGTGGATGAGTAAAACCGATACGCCAACCGTTTACATTTCTGCTGCAAAAAAGCAAAACATTGATGAGCTTAAAGAAGTGTTTTATGAGATAATTAAAAATATGCACTTGCAGATTTATCCTAATCAATTATTGTATTAAAATAAAAAAACCGATGAAACTTTCATCGGTTTTTTTGTTAGTTTTTATTGAGCTTACTTAGCTACAACAAATTTGTTTGAATAAACTTTTGTGCCGTTAGCATCAAGCATATTATAAAAATAAATGCCATTGTCATAAGTGCTAACATCTATATTAATAGTATTTGATAGCAGTTTATGAGTAGCAACTAACTTTCCAGAAACATCTAAAATTTCTACTACACTATAATTTACATTTTGTGTTTGGATAGTAATGTTAGATTTAGCTGGGTTAGGAAATAAAACAACATCTCCATTTATAGCAACTGCTTCTTCAACACTAGTTGTTGGAGCTGATTTTTGCCAATTTACATAATTTACAGAGCCATTAGCTTCATAATCCATTTCTACAACAGGAAATTTAGCATTCGGATCGTCTGTCCACCATCTAGCTGTTCTATTGGTGTCGTATTCAATAGGATTAACACCTATTAAGGTAGCGGTAAAATTAGATATAATGGTCCAATTTCCATTGCTTAAAGTCCAAGTGGTATCAATATTCTCTTCAATGTATAGTTGTCTTAAAGAGTTAAATGTTCCAAATGGAGTAGTAACATTTCCCCAACCATCTATATTACTTGTAATGGTAGAAGCTCTAGTAACTTTAGCAGAGTCTATAAAAGGTTCTGGACCTGGTCCGTCTGGGTCAAAACCAATAGGTATTTGTAATAATTGTCCACTCCAATTGCCACCATAGTTAGTTCCCATAGTAGAAGGAAATGTAACTATTGTTTGTGCAAAATTAGTAGTAGATAAAACACTATTTATGTACTGGGATTGCCCAACAACATATAACCCTACAGCATTTTTGTTGAGAAATGTCCACAAACTATCTTGTCCTGACTGAATCATAGCCATATTAGCTAATGGGAAGTTAGAACTGCCAGGTTGTGGGCCTGGAGCAACAAATGATGAAGTGTCTAATGTATGTTGGTTTAATGCAGAAAAGTTCCATGTTTGACTAGCACCTCCAGAACCTATTGTTACTGTTGGCATTGTATCATTTGCTTGTTCAACAACATCACCAACATTTATAAGATGATTGCTGTTTAAGGTAATTTGAGCATTACTAGTATATATACCAATACTACCCATCATAATTAAAGAAAGTAAAGTTTTTTTCATAGTTTGATTTTTTTTATGTTAGAAAACAAACATAAGCTATATTTCTCTAAAAAACAATGAGTTATATTAAAAAAGGAAATTTATTTTACTATGCTAAATTTGTTTGACACACTAATTTGGTTAGTGCTTTTATCAATTACATTATAAATGTAAGTGCCTGTTGAAAGGGTAGAAATATCAATTTTAATTGTTGAAGTAAAACTAGTTTCTACAACTAATTTTCCGGTAAGAGAATAAACTTTAATTAACTGTTCTGAAGGGTTTGTACTACTTACATTTATATACTCATTAGCAGGGTTTGGGAAAACATTAACTATATAATCTAATTCTTTTGGTTTATCTATCTCTGTAGATAGTCTTAAATTATCTATATAAAGCTCTGAACCAATTTTTGCATAACCTAAACTTCCGTCTAAAATTGTTGCATTAGCACTAGAGAGAGCTATTAGAGTAATATTTTTAGGCTTGTGGTTAGAGTAATAATGAATGTTTACAGTTTGTTTAGCCCAATTAGGTTGTATTTGTGAGGAACTAAAAAAACCTTCTCCAATTACAATTAATGAATCATTTATTGTGGTGGTTAACTGAACACCAATTAGCACTTCATCGCCTTGTTGAGGGAAAGCTTTATAATCAAACTCAAAACTAATAGGTCTTTTAGTAAAATTTGATTTTTGCAATAAAGCTCCAGGTAAAGTATCTAATTGGTATGCTTTACCTTCTTTCCAATATGTTGTAACTAGCCTTGCACTAGCAGCTCCACTTGCTGGAGTTTCAACATCTTTAAAAATAGTTTTTGGAGCACCATAGTTTGAAGCATCAGATGTGTTTATCCAATTTTTTGCAATATCAGTAGCATTATGGTTGATGTCCCAACGCTCAAAATCTAAATTTTTTTGTGCGTAACAACTACTAATAAAAGCTGTAAAAATTAATATGTTGATTAACAGTTTCATTTTAAATACAGCTATAAAAATATAGATTATGCTTATGGATATTAAATTAACTTTTCAACATAAAAACTGTTAACAAAGCTTTAATAACTTTAAACCACTCAAATATTTAATACTTTTGCAATTATGAGTTCAATTAGACAAAATAAAGTTGCTAGATTATTGCAGAAAGAAATTAGTGGGATTTTTCATTTAAATGCTGCCAATTGGTTTCCTGGAACTATGGTTACTGTAACAGTTGTAAGGGTTGCCCCTGATTTTAGTTTTGCTAAAGTTTATTTAAGCGTTTTTGGTAAAATGGAGCCTAAAGAATGTGTTGATTTAATGACTGCTCATGCTAAAATGATGAGAGGAGAATTAGGTAAACGAATTAAAAATCAATTGAGAATTACTCCTGAGCTTGCTTTTTATGTTGATGACTCGTTAGATTATGCCGAAGAAATTGATGAACTTCTTAAAAAGTGATTAATTTTTATTGACTATTGATTAATGAAAGAACAATTAAAAAATAGGACTAAAAAATTTGCTCACGATTGTGTTAAGTTAACAGAATTTTTACCAAGTATTTATTTAGGGAAGCACATTAAAGGACAATTAATAAGATGTTCAACTTCTGTGGCTGCAAATTATAGAGCAACCTGTATAGCTCAATCAAAACCAAGCTTTATTGCTAAAGTTAGCATTGTCATAGAAGAAGTAGATGAAAGTGCTTTTTGGTTAGAATTTATTATTGATGAAAAATTAGTTGAAGAAGAAAAAATAACACTATTATTAAAAGAAGCAAAAGAGCTTACAGCTATATTTATTGCATCTCGTAAAACCGCAAGTAATAATAAATAATCATCATAAAATAATCAATTATTAACTTCCCATTTTACATAGCCAAACGATATTTGATTTCTAAGAAATCGCACAATGTTATCAATATTATTTCTTGGATTTCTGTACTTGGAATAGCCATAGGAACTGCAGCACTAATTATTGTGCTATCAGCTTTTAATGGTTTACAACATTTGGTAGAAGATTTATACGCTTCTTTTGACCCAGATATAAAAATAACCTTAGTTGAAGGAAAAACTTTTGATGCTAATGATTTTCCAAAAGATAAAATTTTAGCAATAAATGATGTTGTTTATTATAATCAGGCTTTAGAAGAAGTGGCTTTAATAAAGTATGAAGACAAACAAACGGTAGCCAATATTAAAGGGGTAGAACCTGCATTTTATCAAATGACAGGGTTAGATACATTATTAATTAGTGGAAGTTTATCTGCTAAAGAAAATAGCTTGTTGTTAGGTTGGGGAGTATCCGACAAATTATCACTTTTTGTTACAGAAGGAATACCCAATCAAACACAAATTATTATTCCAAAAAGAGGAACAAAAAAAGGGTTAACACCAGACTCAGAATTTAATAGAAAGTTTGCCAATACTACAGGTGTTTTTTCTGTAAATCCTGACTTTGATACTAAGTATGCTTTGACAGACTTAGCATTTGTCCAAAAATTATTAAAACACAACAATCAAATTTCATCTGTAGAATTAGGGTTAGCTAAAAATGCTGATTGGGATGAGGTTAAAGCAAAGATTCAAAAAATTGTTGGCGATAAATATGTAGTTAAAACCCGTTACGAATTAAATGAGCTGATTTTTAAAACCAACAAAACTGAAAAGTGGATAACATCTTTAATCCTTACTTTTATTTTAGTGATAGCTTCTTTTAATATTATTGGCTCTTTAACAATGCTTATTATAGATAAGAAAAAAGATATATGGATATTAAAAACTATGGGAGCGAATAATGAAGTAATTCGTAAAATTTTCTTTTCTGAAGGGATGTTGATTAACTTGTTAGGAGCAATAATAGGAATGTTGTTAGGAGCTTTTGTTTGTTGGTTACAAGCTGAGTTTAGCTTATTAAAACTACAAGGAGGAGTTGTTGAAGCCTACCCAATAAAACTAATGGTAATTGATTTTCTTTATGTTTCAGGGATAGTATTAGTAATTGGATTATTAGCCTCTTGGTATCCCGTTAGGATTTTAACTAAAAGACATTTGTAAACTATTGCACAATAAGTTTAAATGTTATAAATTGCAGTTATGAAAAAAATACTGTTTACCTCACTGTTACTATTGTGTATTAACATTGTTAGTGCTCAATTTGGACAAGAAAATATTGTTAAAAAATCAAAAAAATCTTCTACAATCACTGCTGCTGACTATGATAAAGATGGAGATATCGATTTTATTTCAGCTACTGGGTACGATGATAAAATATACTTCTATGAAAATGTTGGAGGTAATTATATTGATGGGGTTGAGATAACGAATTTAGCTGATGAAGTTAGTTCTATCATTTCTATTGATATTGATATGGATGGCGATTCTGATTTAGTTTTTTCATCATGGAGTAGGGATATGGTTGTTTGGTGCGAAAACATAGGTTCTAAAAACTTTGGTCCTTTGCAAATTATTTCCAATCAAGTTGATGGGCCAACAAGTGTTGCTTCTTCAGATTTAGATTTAGATGGAGATATGGATATTCTTTGTTCTTCTGAAAATGATGATAAAATTACTTGGTATGAAAACTTAGGCGGGGGTGTTTTTAGTAGTCAAAATGTATTAAATAATTTAGCTGATGGAGCAAGCAGTGTTTATGCATCGGATTTAGATTTAGATGGAGATTTTGATATTTTATCATCGTCTGAAAATGATGGTAAAATAGCATGGTATGAGAATTTAGGTGGTGGAGTGTTTGGTGCTGAACAAATAATTTCTTTGCTTAATGTTAATAATGAACGACCTAATAGTGTTTATGCTGGAGATTTGGATGGGGATGGGGATTTTGATATTGTTTCGGGGTCAAGCGCAGGGTTTGCTGGTCCATTTGGAGGAACTATATCATTGTATGAAAATTTAGGGTTAGGGACATTTAGTTCGCAACAAATTCTTCATAATGCGACTGGTGTTTATGCTTCAGGGGTAATCAGGGTATTGGACATAGATAATGATAGTGATTTAGACATAGTATATAGTGAAAATAGAGAATATTTAGAAAATTTAGGAGGTAATAATTTTCAATTGGGTAGCACCCTTTTTCAGAAATATCAATCATTTTATTTTGCAGATGCAGATGCAGATAGTTTGTTAGACCTTTTTTTAGCTGATGAAACTTTTCATCTTGTTAGATGGAAGAAAAATATGGGTTCAGGAAATTTCGGTGCTGACTTTACATTGAATAATCGAACTACAAATAAGGGAGACGATACAAAAATGACTATCGCAGATTTAAATTCAGATGGCAGACAAGATTTAATATATATAAATTATATCGAAGATAAAATTGAGTGGTACGAAAACTTAGGGAATAATCAATTTGGTTATTCTCAGTTAATTGATTCTAACTATATTGGAGGTTATGGTATTGCTACTGCTGATATTGATAATGATATTGATAACGATATTGTTGCAGTGTCTTTAGATTCGAGTAACTTAGTTTGGTACAGAAACAATGGTAATGGTCAGTTTTCTAACTCAATAACAGTTGATCCCACCTATACTGGAACTAATTTAACGGCTCTTGAAGTTGTAGATTTTGATGGAGATTTTGACGTTGATATTATTGCTGCAAATAATGATAGTTTATTTTATTATGAAAACTTGGGTGGTGGAGTTTTTTCTTCTGGTCAAATTTTTAATGGGGTTGTAGGTCCAATACTTGAAATTAATACTGGTGATGTAGATGGTGATTCGGATATTGATATTCTAATTCGAACGGGATCAGTTACACCTACAGCGACTGTCTACTTAAATCAGGGTGGGTTTAATCTAACAACTGGACTAAATCAATCTGCAACAGGAATGACTGAATTAATTGATATAGACGGAGATTCAGATTTAGATATTGTTTTGACAGCTAAAATTTCAAACTCAGTAATTGTTTTTTTCTGTGAAAATGATGGACTTGGTGCTTTTTCAAGTCAGACTATTTATTCGGCTAATTTTTCTACAGCTACAATATTGGATATTAGAAATCCAGTAACTTCAGATATTGATAAAGATGGTTTAGATGATATTGCATTTATTTTATTTGCAACTACTTTAACTCCTCCAAATTATGGGTTGAATGGAGCTTTGTGGATTGCAAATAATGGTAATGGAAATTTTGGAGGTTTGAATCAAATTATTGATTTCGTAGACCCTGATTTAGATATATCCAAAGAAGTCAGTGCATCAGCGGGGACTTCATTATTATTTGATGATTTAGATGGGGATAATGATTCTGAGATGTTGATATGCTTTAGTCATAATGGGAATGTAGGTTATTATTATGAGAATAAGGTATTCGAGGCTAAACAAGCAAGAGGGAAAATTTATATTGATAGTAACCAAAATGGTGATTTAGATTCTAATGAAACTGGAGATAATTGGTTCAAAGTTCAATCAAACCCATCACATGATTATGCGTATACATTTTCGAATGGGAACTATATTTTAAACTTTAAAGATACTATTGGCTTCTATCAGGTTTTACCTAATTTGCCTCAATATTGGGCTATTACATCAGATTCATTATTGTATCATGTTAATGTAGATACTAATTTCCAGTTTGTTGATAGTTTAGATTTTGGGGTTTACCCTGACACACTCGTTAATAATTTAAACCCAGAAATAATTGGTGGATTTCCAAGGTGTAATAATATAACTAATTATTGGTTAGATATAGCTAATACTGGAACAACCCTCATTGATGGTAAAATTCAATTACAGCTAGATAATGATGTTGTTTATACAGGAAGTTCAATTACTCCTGATTCAACTAATGGTCAAAGTATTTACTGGCATTTTGATAGTCTATATTATTTCTCCAATACTCAAATCGAGGTTTTTGTTCAAATGCCTGGGATTGCTAGCCTGGGTAATACATTGGTTAGTTATTTAATTGTAGATGGACTGGATACTTTGGGGAATACTGTTGTTACTGAAGTTGACTCACTTGAAGAAGTTTTAATCTGTGCTTACGACCCAAATGATAAGATTGCAACCCCTACAGGAAGGGATAGTTTAGGTTACATACCGCAAAACACGCAGAGTATAGAATATACAATTCGTTTTCAAAACACAGGGAACGATACTGCTATAAATATAACTATTGAGGACCAATTGGATTCTAACTTATTGTGGCAATCTTTAACCCCATTAACAAGTAGTGACCAGATGCTTGTTGATGTAAACCCAAAGGGATTAACTACATTTACATTCAATAACATTATGTTGCCTGATAGTGGGGTTGACTTTTTAGGAAGCCAAGGATTTGTGAAATATAAAATAGATTTAAAACCTAGTTTACCAATTGGAACTCAGATTTTTAACACTGCTAATATATATTTTGATGCTAACCCAGCAGTTGTAACAAACACAAAAATTCACACGATAGATTCTACTAGCTCAGTTTCCATTAATGATTTAGTTAACGAAAATTTAGATGTAATTATTTATCCTAATCCATTTAACGACTTTACAACCATTGAGTTTAAAGAAGATTTAAAAGGAGAATACGACCTTTATGTTTACGATATAGTTGGTAAAGAAATTCAGTCGGAATTAAAGTTACAAGGCAATAAATTTTTGATTAGCCAAGCTAAAATAGGAAAAGGTATCTATATTATTAATATAGTAAACAATAAAACAGGGGAGAAGGTAACCAGAAAAATTATTTCTCAATAAGCAATTAACCAAAAACTTTCTCAATCTCATCCAAAGCTTCAAAAACGGCTTCAGCTTCATTGGTAGTAACTAATTTCATTCGGTGTTCTTTAAAATGAGAAATACCTTTAAAATAGTTACCGTAATGTCTTCTCATTTCTAGCACACCTAAGGTTTCACCTTTCCATTTTACCGACATTTCTAAATGCCTACGAGCAGCATTTATTCTATCACCCATAGTTGGCTTAGCTAAATGATTGCCAGTTGCCATAAAGTGTTTAATTTCATTAAATATCCAAGGGTAACCAATACTTGCCCTTCCTATCATTACACCATCAATCCCATAAGTATTTTTAACTTCAATTACCTTTTCTGGGCTATCAATATCTCCATTTCCAAAAACAGGAATGTGTAAACGAGGGTTGTTTTTGGTTTCACCAATTAACGTCCAATCGGCACTACCTTTATACATTTGTTTTCGCGTTCTTCCGTGTATGGAGATGGCTTTAATACCCACATCTTGTAAGCGTTCGGCAACCTCTACAATGTATTTAGAGTTTTCATCCCAACCTAAACGCGTTTTAACTGTTACTGGCAAGTTGGTGCTTTTTACAATTTCGGCAGTCATCGATACCATTTTAGGAATATCTTGTAAAATCCCTGCTCCAGCACCTTTACAAGCAACTTTTTTTACAGGACAACCATAATTTATATCAATAATATCGGGATTGGCAGCAGCGGTAACTTCAGTAGCTTTTTTCATAGATTCTATATCGCTACCAAAAATTTGTATTCCTATTGGGCGTTCGTATTCAAAAATATCTAGTTTCTGAACACTTTTAGCGGCATCTCTAATTAAGCCTTCGCTAGAAATAAACTCGGTGTACATTAAATCTGCACCATTTTCTTTGCATAAAGCTCTAAAAGGTGGGTCGCTAACATCTTCCATTGGAGCAAGCAACAATGGGAAGTCGCCTAAGTCTATATTTCCTATCTTTACCGACATTAAGTTGCGAAATTAATACAATAATATGTTATCGAGAACAGAAATAGCCAACAAACCCATTTTAAAACTAGTTTTAATACTGTGTTTGTGCTTAGGTTCAACCATTTTATTTTCAATAGTTGGGGCAGTAATTGCATTAGCAAATTTTGGTTTCGATTTACATACCATGCAGGATTATACCAACCCTCAAACAATAGAGGCTTTAAAATTAATGCAGCTTTTAAGTGCAATAGGTTTGTTTATAGTTCCTCCTATTTTGTATGCTATTATTGTATCAAAAAAAAGGACACAAATATTAAGTTTAAATAATATTGGCAAGCCTATTAATTACCTTTTAATTTTTGTGTTGATGTTTGTTTCTACTCCAGTTTTATCTTGGTTTATAGAAATTAATTCGGCTATGAATTTACCCGATTTTTTAGCAGGAGTTGAACAATGGATGCGAGAAAGCGAAGAGCAAGCCGCACAACTAACACAAGCATTTTTAACTTTTGATGGCTTAGGCAGCTTAATTTACATTTTAATTTTGGTTGCTGTTGTTCCTGCGGTTGGCGAAGAGTTATTGTTTAGAGGCGTTTTACAAAAAATATTTATACAATGGACTAAAAACCCGCATTGGGGAATTTGGATTACTGCATTTTTATTTAGTGCCTTGCACATGCAGTTTTTTGGGTTTTTACCACGTATGTTGTTAGGTGCTGTTTTTGGCTATGTTTTCCTTTGGTCAAAATCGTTATGGCTACCTATTTTAGGGCATTTTATAAATAATGGGAGTGTAGTTTTGTTGAGTTATTTTGCTCCTAATTTAATGGAAGATTCTGATGTTTCTTTTTTTAGTGAAAGTGAGTATGAAGTGATTTATTTAGTTGCTAGTTTTATCTTAACTTGTACTTTAATATTTTTAATTAGAAAGGTTAATCAAACAAAAATAGACCGTCATGCTGAACTCGATTCAGCATCTGTATAGAGAGAAAATGAGATTGCGGATTAAATCCGCAATGACGTATAAATTATAATTATCTGTTACTCATCAAAAATCTTTCGTAACTTTACCAATTATAAGTATCGCCTTTTGTTTAGCGATAAAAATTTTAAAATATGAACACTATATTATTAGGATTTATTGGACCATGGCAAATTGCATTAATCGTTGCAATTGTTTTATTGTTATTTGGTGGTAAAAAAATACCTCAATTAATGAGAGGGATGGGCTCTGGAATCAAAGAGTTTAAAGATGGAATGAAAGAAGGAGAAGGTGAGGCAAAAGCTCAAGATAAAGAAACTGAAAAGTTGAAATAGATCAAAATCGTCATTCCGTACTCCTGCCTGACGACAGGCACGGTAATAGGGAATCTCTTTTGTCAAAAAAAGGAATCACATTTTTTAATGGAAATGGTTTATTTATCTCTTAACGAGATCAATGGTGTTCAATTAGTTCGATCGTACCTTTCCAAACAGAAGAAAATAAAAATCATAACTTTTAAAGTTTTACTGATACGCCTTTAGCAAAGAATAAAAAATTGTTAAAGTAATAGCAGGTAAATAAGATAAAAAGGTTGTGTAATTAAAGATAAAACAGATGAAATTTTAAGTCAAAATAATTTTTACGTTTTATAACTAACTATGAGAAACTACCTTGTTATATTATTATTTACTTATTCTCTTTGTCTTTCTGCACAAAGCAAAAGAGATTCCTTACAGGCTTTAATGGATAAAGATGACCCTGTTTTAGCAGCTATCGATAGTATGATGGCAACAGGCTATTTTGAGTCGTTAGGTTTTAATGATAATGTAAGTGAGTTGAACACTTTTGGTTATGCAAAAGATTCAGTTCCTGTATTTGATAGCTTAACTTACCACAACCGGTTTGAAGCAATTAATCAAAAATCACCGTTTAGCTTAGTTTATAATGCTTACACAAAAGGTTATGTTAATCTTTATGCTAAAAGAAGAAAAAAAGTAACAGGACGAATGTTAGGTTTGGCACCAATTTACTTTCCAATTTTTGAAGAGAACTTAGATAAATATGACTTGCCTTTAGAGCTTAAATATTTACCAATAATAGAATCAGCATTAAACCCAAAAGCAAAATCGAGAGTTGGAGCAACTGGTTTGTGGCAATTTATGTATAGAACGGGTAAAATGTTTGGTTTAGAAGCTACCTCTTATTATGATGAAAGAAGCGATATTTATAAATCTACCGATGCAGCTTGTCGTTATTTAAAATCTTTACATAAAATGTACAACAATTGGAACATGGCTTTGGCTGCGTACAACTGTGGGCCAGGAAATGTAAATAAAGCCATTAGGCGTTCAGGCGGAAAAACTACTTATTGGGAAATAAGAAATTTTTTACCAAGAGAAACTAGAGGTTATGTGCCTGCTTTTATTGCAGTAAATTACATTATGAATTATGCTTCTGAGCACAACATTTACCCTATAAAACCCGATATATCTTGTTTTAATATTGATACGGTTACGGTAAAAGACCATTTATCTTTTGCACAAATTTCGGAAGCATTAGATATTCCTTTAGAGTATGTTGAATATCTAAACCCAGCATATAAACAAAATTTTATTCCTAACTCACCCGAAGCAAATACGCTTTGTTTACCTGTTGAAAAAATGGGAGAGTTTTTAACTAACGAGCAAAAAATATATGCTTTAAAAACAGAGCAAGACAAAAAAGATAGTGTTGCTTTTGCACAAAACAAACCAATTAGTTCATCTAGTCATCGTGGTGGAAAATCGGTAGTATATACCGTTAGAAGTGGAGATGTTTTAGGCTCTATCGCTCAACGATACCATTGTAGAGTAAGCCAAATAAAAGATTGGAATAACCTTTATAGTGATAGATTAAGAATAGGACAAAAACTACACCTTTACCCTAAATCGAGCTATGCTGCTCAAAATAAAAAGAAAGCAGAAGTTGATAAACAAAAAGCAAAGCCAAAACCTGTTTATGATGGAAAATACCAATATCATATTGTAAAATCAGGAGATAATTTGTGGGACATTGCCAATAAATACGATGGTGTTTCCGTTGAACAAATAAAAAAACTAAATCAACAAATAGACATTAAGCGACTAAAGTTGGGTACTAAGCTTAGAATAAAACCAATAGGATAATGAAAAAGAAAAATGATGGTGTCATTTCGAGCACGTTTTGTGTTAGCAAAAGCATCGAGAAATCTTCTTATGTATTAATAATACTTTTCTTTTTTACTTCATTTTTTCTTTCATGTGATGAAATGAATGAAAGAGTTTTACCTAACTGCACAGGAAAAGCAGGCGATTTATTAATAGTTGCCGATTCAGCTATATACAATCATCAAACAGGAGAAGCTTTGAAAAATATTTTTGCTCAAGAGCAAGTAGGGTTAACAGCTCGAGAACCTTTGTTTAATGTTATTCAAGTTCCACACAGGTCGTTTGCACGTATTTTCCATACTACCAGAAATATTATAATGGTAAAAATTGAACCTAATCAAAAAACTAAACTTACAGTAACTAAAGATGTTTGGGCAAATGCTCAACTATTGATTACCATAACTGCTCCAAGTAACGAAAAAGCAGCTTTAACTATAACCAAAAATGCTGATGCTTTATTAGATTATTTTAACGATAAAGAAATAGAGCGTTTGCAAGCAAAATATAGCTTAAACAAAAACAGTAAAAGGGCACAAGAAGTAGAAGAACAGTTAGGTTTAAGAATTAATATAGATGAGTTATACATTGTTGCTGAAAAAGCAAAAGACTTTATGTGGTTGCGTAAAGAGAAAGATGTTGGCGGACACCCCGTTAGTCAAGGAATAATAATTTACACTTATCCTTATGTTAGCGATAGTACTTTTGAGGTAAAAGAGCTAGTAAAAAAACGAAATTATTACACCAAAAAATATGTTAAAGGAGGGGCTAAAGGTTCTTATATGGCATCTTACAAAGAATACACACCCAATCAAAAAGAAGTAAGCTTAAACGGTGTTTATTTAAACGAATTAAGAGGGCTTTGGCATATGGAAAATGATTTTATGGGAGGAGCTTATGTAAACTACTCTATGGTAGATGAAAAGAATAACAGAGTAATTTGTTTAGATGGTTATGTTTACTGCCCTAAGTTTGATAAAAGAGAATATTTAAGAGAACAAGAAGCCTTGATTAAAACGATTACGTTTTAATTTACTCAGCTAAAAGTTTAGCGACAAAATCATCAGTCTGTTCAATGTAGCGATTATAAAACTCGCCTGTTCCAGGACCATAAAACCCAGTTCTAATTTTTCTGATATTGCCTTTTTTATCTATAAAAATAGAGGTTGGATAAGACATAATATGGTTTAGCATAGGTAGAGCTTTAGCTGCTTCAATTTTACTTGCTTTTCCTGCAATTAAAATATCATACTCTACACTAAAGTGTTCTTTTATTTTAAGAGCAGTATTTTTAGCCGATTCGTACTCCTCAGATTTATCAAATGATAAAGCAATTATTTCTAGCCCTTTATCTTTGTTATTTTTATATAACTGTGTTAAATAAGCTGTTTCGTCTTTACAGTTTGGACACCAAGGCCCCATAATGTTTACAATAACAACTTTGTTTTGATATTTCTCATCCGTTAGCGAAACATTATTTCCTTTTAAATCCGGGAAAGTAAAAGCCAATTTATCATAACCTTCTTTTAAAAAGGTCAAAGAGTCGGGGTTTCTTAATTCAAATGTTTCATTTCTTCCAGCTACCCAAGGTTCTTCCCAGTGTGTTCCCGACCAAAAAGTTCCATATAAAGAATCATTTTTTAAAGCAGCCTTAAACATAAATAAATGAGCTCCATCAAAACAAGAAAGGTAAGCACTATCATTATAAAAATTACCTTCTAAATAACGGTAATCTCCTGTTTCTGTCATAAAAGTTCCTGTTAAATAATTACCTTCTTGAGCAAATTGTCCAATAGCCTTATAGTGGTCTGAAGGATTATTTTTACTAAAATCTACTTCCCATCTGCCACTAATATTTTTGTCAGAAGGTTCAATTTTTGTGGGTTTAGGAAACCTTTCACCTCCATTATGTGTAGCAGTAAATGGTATTTTATAACTTTTGTCGTTTTTATACCAAAAACCTTTTATCGTTGATTCATTAATAATTTTTCCTTCAAACCAAGTGTTAAAAATGGGGTCTTTTATCGTTATTTTTTTTTGGTTTATTTCTACAGCTTTTATAGCAATCTTTTCATCAGCATTAACAAACTCTAGCTGATAGTTTTCGCCTATTTTGTTTAAGTTAAATTTTGCAGGAATATTTTGGTTTTCATCTAACTTAAAGTGTAGTACCCAAGATCCTTCAACCAATAAGTTTGATGATATTTTTTCTTTAGGTTGTTCATCTGAACAGCCTGAAAATAAAATGGAGCTGATTATTAAGGCATAAAAAAATTTCATTCCTGCGAAAGTAAGTAAAAAATGTAATGTGTAGATATGCTGTTATTAACTTTCTGTTAAAGATATTTGAGTAATTTAGGGGCATTAAAAATGTTAACTATGAAGCAGGTTTTAGGATTGTTTTTCTTTTTATTGAGTCTTAGTGTATTAGCTCAAATTCCGAGTTATTATAATGGGGTTAATCTAACTTTAACAGGAATGGCTTTAAAATCTGAATTGTCTCAAAAAATAACCAATACACATACCAATCAATTAAGTTATTCCAATGTTTGGGGAGTTTTACAACAAACTGATTTAGATCCAACCAATAGTAATAATGTATTATTATTATACGGATATAATGATGGTGATAGTAACCCAACAACCGACAGAACAAGAAGTAAAAACAATAATGGGGGCAATAATGGCCAGTGGAATAGAGAACATACTTATGTCCAATCATTGGCTACACCAAGCATGAATACGTCTTCGCCTAATGCAGGAACCGATGCTCATCATTTGCGTGCTTCGGATGTACAAATGAACAATAATAGGGGGAGTAAGCTGTTTGCTTCGGGAACTGGAAATGCTGGTAATGTTGGTGCTAACTGGTATCCTGGAGATGAATGGAAAGGAGATGTTGCACGAATGATGATGTATATGTATTTGCGTTATCCTTCACAATGTAAACCTAATAATGTTGGTGTAGGAACTTCTGTAGCTATTGATCCATCAATGATTACATTGTTTTTACAATGGAATGCTGATGATACCGTTTCAGTATATGAAACAAACAGAAATAATATTTTAGAGGGTGCTCAGGGAAATAGGAATCCTTTTATTGATAACCCATATTTAGCTACTATAATTTGGGGAGGACAAGTAGCTCAAGATAAATGGAATATGACTAATATAGCTCAGTATAATCCTAAAAATCAGGTATCTGTTTATCCTGTTCCATCAAATACAGGAACTGTAAACATTTTATTTGGGAATAGAGATCTAGTAAATATGATTGCGATTTACAGTTTGGAAGGGAAACAAACATCTTTAGTTGAACATCCTAAACTAACTAATAATACATACACCCTAAAAGGGTTATCAAAAGGGGTGTTTTTTATTAAAATAGGAGTAGATAAAACTGTTATTACAAAAAAAATAGTTGTTTATTAACCTTTTATCTAACTAGTGTAATATTGCCAGATTGGTTATATTCTTCTCCATTCTTCATGGTAATATTAAGCTTATATACAAATACACCTTGATTTAACATTTTACCACCTTTATTGCCGTTCCAACCCTCATCAATATCGTTTGATTCATAAACGAGTTGTCCCCATCTATTATAAATTGATAAATGAAATTGGTCAATACCTTTTCCTCTAACTTTGTAAACATCATTATTTCCATCGTCATTAGGAGAAAATATATTTGGGACATATATGTTTGATGTAGGATCTACTTCAATATAAATACTATCAATAGATTCGCAGCCACTTGGGTTTGTAGCAGTTACATAATACCAACCACTTGTTGAAGGTGTTGCAATAGGGTTTGGACAAAATATACAGCTAAGCCCATTTGGTGGAGACCAAGTATAAGTAGTGTTAGGTAGTCCAGAATAAGCTGTTAAGTTTGTTGATTCACCTAAAAATAAATAGGTGCTACCAGCAAGAATATTAACAGTTATAGGAGGAGCAATAGTAATTGTTACGGTAGCTCTAGGGCTAACACAACCGTTAATAGTTGTTTCAACATAGAAAGAAGTATCACTATTAAGGCTAGGCAACACTAATGAATCACCAGTATTTATTAGGTTTCCTCCAGAAATAGAATCAAACCAATTGTACGTTCCTCCAGGTGCTGTAGCATAAAGTGTAGCAGAGTCATCTGGACAAATGGTAATGCTAGCAACAGTTGGTGCGGCAGGTGTAGGATTGATGGTTATAGTATAAGTAACAGGTAAGCCTTCACAGCCATTTAAAGTTGGAGTAACTGTTATTGTTGCTATAACAGGTGTAGTTCCATTATTTATGGCATTAAAAAGAGGTGTGTCTCCAGAACCAGAAGCTGCTAAGCCAATGGTTGGATCAGAGTTACTCCAGTTAAAAGTTCCGCCAACAGGTACAGAGGCATATGTTGATGGAGGAATAGGGTCTCCATTACAAACTGTAATATCTGCAGGAGCAGTCATTGTTGGTGTTGGATTTACAACAACATCTAAACATGTTTGTGGACTAGTTGTACACGAGTCTGTCCAATCAACACAGATTTGACCACCAGGAGCAGTATTCCATGTTACATTTAATGATGTTGTTCCTTGGCCACTATTAATGGTTGCTCCGGCTGGCACAACCCAATTATAACTCACAGCTCCAGCTTGAGCAGGAATAGTATAAGTGGCAGTATCTCCTTCACATAAAGTATCTGCTCCTAAAACATTTGGAATGGCTGCAGGAGCAGGGCAACAGTTGGTGTACATTGTTACTCTACCAATACTTCCGTTATTTTCATTCCATATATCATGCATACCAGGTCCAGCTGCTAAATCGAATTGCATTCCACTTCTAAATGTTGTTGTTGGATTTCCTTGTATATTAATAACACACTGTGCAGGGCCATAACTATTAACGGAGTTGGCAGTTCGAGAGCCATAAATACCAATAATATCGCCTGCATTAATAGTTACATTAGGTACAGGAATCATATTGTTAGGTACATAATTTAAATTTTGCCAAAGAGTTACAAAACTATTTGTTGTGGCAGGATATGCTGGTGGGGTTCCGGCAGTAAACCTAACGATTGCGGCACTTTGAAAAGCAGTTGACATATCATCTTCTACAAAGATTCCACAGATGGTAAAACTAACAGGAGCTGTAAAATAATAGCCTCTTGTCATACTAGTAAAAGAAGCACTTTGAGGGCAAACAGGAATTGGTGTTTGTCCAAAAGAATCAGTATAGCAAATAATTGCTACAAGGCTAATTAGGATAAATTTTATACTACTTTTCATAATCAATTTTTTAATACGGACGTTTTCCATATAATTTATCGTGTGCTTTTTTTCTCTCAGATATTACTTTGTCTATTAGGTTAGGATTGGCTATAAAGTATGTATTAATGTTTTCTTTTAATTTACTTGTACTTAATTTACCTTTTTTAGGGAAATTGGCAAATGAGATAAATTGTTTTGCAAATGCATTATATTTTGTGGGAGCTTCAATTGCATCTAAACAAATGATAGTAGCTTCTAATCGCTTTCCCTCTTCAGTAATTTCTAACTCTGTAGTGTTAGATTCATTATCAGATTGGGCTTTCACTTGAAAAGTGAATAGCGTTAAGACAGTTGCTAAAAGAGCTATATTTTTCATTTTTGACTTTTATGTTAGACGCATATAATTGATGCAGGTTGCTTTAATACATTTTAGGAGCAGTTCCTTTACCATATCGTTGTTGAACAGGCACAATATATTGCAAGGAAATTTCGAACCCTCCATTTCCACCTGTAGGACCAGACAACCCTGATGCAGTAAAATCATAGCTAACACCAAGATTAAAGTTAAACATTTCTAAAGCAAGTTTAGGGATAAAGGCATCACCAACTCTGTAAAATAATCCAAGAGATAATGCACTTTCCTTAAAAATACCAGTATAACGAGATTCATTTTTAAGTTTAGTTCTAAAATAAGAACCAAAAACAAGTTCACTAGAAGGCCCTTGTTTTTGCCATATAAACCCTGGAATAGCAGCATAAGGAGAATTACTAATCCCAACAAAACTTTTCCCATGAAGGGTAAACCTATTGTAAAGTTTTTCATCAAAATCTGTTATCTTAATACGTTGCCTACTAAGGTGGCTAACGGATAGTCCTGCTTGCATACTGAATAAATCATTAGAAGTAATGGTAGATTCAGAAGTACCATAATTCCATACTACTCCGGCATTAAAATCTCCAACAAAAGGCGAAGAATCAAAAGTATTAAGTTCTCCTGAATTTATGTTTTCATTGTATCCATTACCATCATACTGATTTCCCCATCTCATATTATCATTAATAGAATTTTGCATAATCCCACCTTGTAAACCAAGAGAAAGTTTGTTAAGGTCATCGAGTTTCATTATTGCACTAGATGATAATGTAATAGACGTAGTTCCAAATTCAGTATCTCCAGCTACATCCTTAAAAAAACCTAATCCTAAACCCATTTGGGTGTTATTGGATTGTTTCTTAAAAATACGAGTATCATAGGCAAAAGAATAGGTTTTGTAAGGCTCTGCAATACTTCCCCATTGGCTTTTATAACTTAATAAACCCCTATGTTCACCATTAATTAAACCCGTTTGACCAGGGTTATATAAGAAAGATGAATTCATAAATTGGCTAAAATGAATATCTTGAGCCATTATTGTATTTGTGCCTATAAAACAGGCTATTATGATATATATTCTTTTCATATTCAAATTATCTTACTAAAGTAATATTACCAGTTTGATTAAACTCTTTACCTCCTCTAAAAGTTACATTAAGTTTATAAACAAATACTCCTTGATTTAATATTTGATTGCCTTTATTACCATTCCAGCCATCATTAATATCATTTGATTCAAAAACTAACTGTCCCCAACGGTTATAGATTGCTAAATGAAAGATCTCAATACCTTTTCCCCTGACTTTATAAACATCATTATTTCCGTCATCATTAGGAGAGAAAATGTTAGGGACGTATATATTGGTTGTTGGGTCAACCTCAATATAAACACTATCAATAGAAGAACACCCATTTTGGTTTGTAGCAGTAACATAATACCATCCACTTTGTGATGGTGTTGCTATAGGGTTAGGACAGAAAATGCAGCTTAAATCATCAGGTGGAGACCATGAATAAGTAGTGTTAGGCTGTCCAGTATAGGCTGTTAAATTAGCAGATTCTCCTAAATAAATCATGTTATTATCAATAATAATACTAATTGTAGGAAGAGGGTCTATAACTACTTCATAAATAACAATACTATCACAACCAGAAGTACTAGTAAAGGTAAAAGGGTAAGTGCCTGCTGTAGAATAATAATTACCGTTTAGAAGAACACTGTCTCCATCACATATAATTATTTGGTTGTTTTCAACTGTAACAGGGTTAATAGTTAAATTATAAGAAAGAATACTATCACATCCATAAGAATTGGAAATAGTATCTATATAGCTACCAGGGGTAGAATAATAACTTCCACCAATAAGAATACTATCACCTTGGCAAATGGCTACATTAGTAGATCCAGTAGTAATAGGGTTAACAGTAATAGTATAAGTAGCAGGAGGGCCAGGGCAGCTATTAGCTGTAGCTACAACAGAAATAGTTGCAACAACTGGGGTATTTCCTGTATTTATTGCATTAAAAGCAGGAGTGTTACCAGTACCTGTAGCAGCTAATCCGATAGTAGGGTTAGAGTTAGTCCAACTGAAAGTACCTCCAGTAGGTAAGCTAGTGTAATTAGAAGCAGGAACAGGGTCTCCAGAACATAGGCTTATGTTTGGAGAAACGATAGCTGTAGCTCCAGGGTTAACTGTAATAGTATAAGTAATAGGTGTTCCAGCACAACCATTAACAGTAGGAGTAACTGTAATTGTAGCGGTAATAGGAGTTGTAGTAGCATTAGTAGCGTTAAAGGTAGGAGTATTACCAGTACCTGCAGCAGCTAGTCCAATAGTAGGGTCAGAGTTGGTCCAAGAGAAAGTACCTCCAGCGGGTAAGCTGGTAAAATTAGAAGCGGCAATAGGATCCCCGTTACAAACAGTATCGTTTGGAGGAATTGTCATTGTAGGTGTAGGATTAACGGTAATGGTGTATGTAACAGGAGTTCCAGCACAACCATTAACAGTAGGTGTGATAGTAATTGTAGCGGTAACAGGAGTGGTACTAGTATTCGTAGCTGTAAAACTAGGGATATTACCAGTACCTGCAGCAGCTAAACCAATAGTAGGGTCAGAGTTAGTCCAGCTAAAAGTACCTCCAGTTGGAGTGCTATTAAGGGTAGTTACAGGAACCGTAGCACCATTACAAACAGTATCGTTTGAAGGTGTTACCATAGTAGGGGTTGGGTTAACAGTAATAGTATAGGTAACAGGATTACCTGTACAACCATTAGCAGTAGGAGTAACTGTAATTGTAGCGGTAACAGGAGTAGTACCCATATTAGTAGCAACAAAGGCAGGTGTGTTACCAGTACCCGCAGCAGCTAACCCAATAGTAGGATCTGAATTTGTCCAATTAAAAGTAGCTCCTGCTGGGGTTGAAGTAAAGCTTGAGGCGGGGATGTTATCGCCATTACACACAGTATCATTCAGAGGGACGGTAACCGTAGGAATAGGGTTAACAAATATTGTAACACTATCAGAGCCTACACAATTATTCATATCTGTAATAGTAACCACATAAGTTGTTGTAGTATTTGGGCTAACAACGGGATTAAAAATGTTAGAAAAATTGAGAGGAGCAGGAAGCTCGTCCCAAACATAGGTGTATCCAGGGCCATTAGGATTAACACCTAAAGTATAGGGAGTTCCATCACAAATAGTATCGTCAACACCAGCATTAACTACTAATGCAGGAGCAATAGTAACAGTAACAGCAGTTCTTGGACTAACACATCCATTTACCGTTGTTTGCACATAATAAGTGGTATTATTGGTAAGTACAGGAGTTGTATAAGAAGCCCCAGTACCTAATAAATTTCCTGCTGTTGGAGCATCAAACCATTCATAATTACCTCCTGGAGCTGTAGCAGTTAGAGTAGCTGTATTATTAGGGCAAATGGTTACACCTGCAGCAGTTGGAGCTGGAGGAGTCGGATTAACTGTAATGGTATAAGTAACAGGATTACCCACACAACCGTTTAGAGTAGGAGTAACCGTAATAGTACTAGTTATAGGAGTTGTTCCAGTATTAGTAGCATTAAAGGCAGGCGTATTACCTGTACCAGAAGCCGCTAGTCCTACCGCTGTATTAGAATTAGTCCAAGAGAAAGTAGCTCCTGTAGGGTTTGAAACAAAGTTAGAAGCAGGAATAAGGTCTCCATTACAAACTGTAATATTTGCAGGAGCTGTCATTGTTGGTATAGGGTTGATAGTAACAGTAAAAGAACAATTATTGGTATTTCCGTTAGCATCCGTAACAGTATATGTTACAGTAGTAACACCAACATTAAAGTTTGTTCCAGAAGCATCGTTATTTCCATTTCCAGTTGTTGCTCCTGCAAGGGTATAAGTTACAGTAGCACCAGGGCAATTATCAGAAAAGGTTGGTGCAATACCATTAACAAGAGGATTACAAGAGGTAACATTTGAAGGGCAAGTTATAGTAGGAGCTTCAGTATCATTAACAGTAACAGTAAATGTACAAGAACCAGTATTGTTTGAGCCATCAGTAGCGGTATAGGTTATAGTTGTTGTTCCTACGGGGAAAGTACTACCACTAGCTAAACCTGTAGTTAAAGCTGTTGAAACACCAGGGCAATTATCAGTACCAACAGGAGTTGTGTAATTGACTACTGCACTACACATACCAGGGTCGTTATTAACAGTAATATTTGTAGGACAATTGATTACAGGGTTTTCTGCGTCAATAACTGTAACATTAAACGAACAAGTAGCGGTTTGAACTCCATTTGAAACAACAAAAGTATTGGTTGTTGTTCCTACAGGATATGTTGCCCCACTTGGAAGCCCTGCTGTTTGTGTTGTTGTTACAGCACCACCATAGGTTATTATTACTTGTCCATGACCTGAATTAGCACCTCCGGTATTAGCTTGGTTAGTTCCTGAGTTGAAAGAACCACCACCACCACCAACACCACCAGGACTGATGATATTCGATCCACTTCCTCCACCAGAGTAGCCACCGCCACCGCCACCAACAACATACATAGAGCCATTTCCGCCACCACCAAATCCACCTATTCCCCATCCAATAGCACCACCAGCACCACCATTAACGAATGCACGACCTCGTGTGTTGGCAGCCCAGCCATCAGCACCATCTGTTAAAAGACCACCACCTGCTCCCGACTGAAACCAAGGGTTTCCAGCAGGAACATTTCCACCATTTCCAGCAGTACCTCCTGTACCACCACCACCTGAGCCAGTATTACCAGTATTATTTACAGTTCCATGTTTGTTAGGAGAGTCATTTCCACTTCCAGATCCACCACCACCACCTGCAATAATCATTGGAACATTTGTATTAGTAGTAACATAAGAACCACCACCACCACCATTTCCAGCTTGGTTATTCTCTCCAACTAATATTTTTAAAACATTTCCAGGGGTTAAAGCAAAATCTCCTATCATTATTGCTCCTAAACCTGCTGTTGTGGCTGAAGAAGCGTGTGTTCCCCCTTCAGCACCTCTAACTTCTATTCGTGCACTAGTAACACCTGCAGGAACAGTCCAATTTACAATAGATCCAGTATAGTTAAATGTAATTGAACCCCCAGTACTACACGGGTCTGTTCCAACAGGAGCCGTATAGTTTACAACAGCACTACAGTTTCCTGGGTCATTATTTACAGTAATGTTGGTTGGACACGTAATTGTAGGGCATTGAGAATATCCTGTGAAAATTACAGTAAATAAGAGTAATGTTAATAATATATATTTTTTCATTTTTTTTAGTGTGTTTTATGTGGCTTGTACGAAGTACAAGACGTAGGATATTTTTAAAAGGTTGCCTTAAAAACACAAAAAAGGCTCGTTTATTTAAATAAACGAGCCTTTAATAGAATTAAGTATTTATACTTATAGATCAAATTTTATCCCTTGAGCTAATGGTAACTCATCAGAATAGTTGATAGTATTTGTTTGTCTTCTCATGTAAATTTTCCAAGCATCAGAACCAGATTCACGTCCTCCACCAGTTTCTTTTTCACCACCAAAAGCACCACCAATTTCAGCCCCTGATGTACCAATATTTACATTCGCAATTCCACAATCAGAACCAGCATAAGAAAGGAATTTTTGAGCTTCTTTCATACTTTCTGTCATTATAGCTGAAGATAAACCTTGAGCTACACCATTTTGCAATTCAATAGCATTTTCTACATCTCCACTATATTTCATTAGGTATAATATTGGAGCAAATGTTTCGTGTTGTACAATTTCAAAATGATTTTCAGCTTCAATAATTGCTGGTTTAACGTAGCATCCACTTTCATATCCTTCGCCTTCTAATACTCCACCTTCAACCAATACATTTCCTCCTTCAGCTTTAGCTTTTTCTATAGCTGCTAAATATGTGTTTACAGCATCTTTGTCAATTAATGGCCCAATATGGTTTTTTTCATCTAACGGATTTCCAATTGTTAACTGACCGTAAGCGCCAACAATAGCGTCTCTTACTTTGTCATAAACTGATTCGTGAATGATTAATCTACGAGTAGAAGTACATCTTTGTCCGCAAGTACCAACAGCTCCAAATACAGCTCCAGGAACTACCACTTTTAAGTCGGCAGAAGGAGTAATAATAATGGCATTGTTACCACCTAGTTCTAATAGTGATTTTCCAAAACGCTCAGCAACGGTTGCACCAACAATTCTTCCCATTCTTGTAGAACCAGTAGCTGAAACTAAAGGGATACGATTATCGGTAGTAATGTATTCACCAACTTTGTAATCTCCATTAACAATACAAGAGATTCCTTCTGGCAAGTTGTTTTCTTTTAAGATGTCAGCAATTATGTTTTGACAAGCTACTGCACATAAAGGAGCTTTTTCAGACCCTTTCCAAACACAAACATCACCACAAATCCAAGCTAAGGCTGTGTTCCAAGCCCAAACAGCAACAGGAAAGTTAAAAGCAGAAATAATTCCTACAACTCCAATTGGGTGCCATTGTTCACGCATAACGTGTCCAGGTCTTTCTGATGGAATAGTTTGTCCGTTTAATTGTCTTGACAACCCAACAGCAAAATCGCAGATATCAATCATTTCTTGAACTTCGCCATAACCCTCTTGCAAAGATTTTCCCATTTCATAAGAAACCAATTTTCCTAAAGGTTCTTTCAGTTCTCTTAATTTGTTTCCAAACTGACGAACAATTTCTCCTCTTTGTGGAGCAGGAATGTCTCTAAAAGTTTTAAAAGCAGCTGATGCTGATTCCATTACTTTCTCGTAATCTTCTTTTGTAGAAGTAGTAACTTTCCCTATTAACTTCCCATCTACTGGCGAGTAAGAAGCGATTGTTTCGCCACTTCCAAAATTATTAGACCCTGTTGATGTTCCTTCGTTAATTTCTTTTAACCCTAAAGCAACTAATGCTTCTTGGATTCCATACGTGTTTGCTGTTAAAATTTCAGGCATTTGTGTCGAGTTTTTTAAGTTTTTAAAAAATATGAGTGCAAATTTAGTAATTAAAAGTGAGTAATTTTGTACATCTATGGCAGATGAAATAGTAAACAAAGTAGAAAAAAGTGGTTTAGAGCAGATAAACTTAGATGAATACTATCCAAATGGAGATAGGGTTACTTTTGATTTGAAAAATGTGTTGAAGGATGAAATGATATTGGTTGAAAAAGATTTACGCAATTTTGTTAAAGAACAAGACTGGGGAGTTTATAAAGATAAGTACGTAAATGTGATTTGTTCTGCCGATGCCATCGTTCCTTTGTGGGCTTTTATGTTAATTGTTTCAAATCTAAAACCTTATGCTAAAAAAGTAGTAATGGGAAGTAAACAAGATTTAGAAAAAGCTATTTTTAATGACATTTTTGACAAACTTGATTTTGACGAATTTGCTAATAAAAATGTAATTGTAAAGGGTTGTGGTAAGTTCCCAATACCCGAAAGTGTGTTTGTAGATTTTACTTATCGATTACAAAATGTAGCTAAAAAAATAATGTTTGGAGAAGCCTGTTCAGCGGTACCTTTATATAAAAAATAGTTACGCTTTATTTTTACTATCAATAATTATTGTAACCGGACCATCATTTATTAAAGCTACTTTCATATCAGCACCAAACTCTCCAGTTTGTACAGGTTTACCTAATTCTTTTTCTAACCCAACTATAAATTGCTTGTAAAGAGGAATAGCAACATTAGGTTTTGCCGCATTTATAAAAGATGGTCTGTTGCCCTTTTTTGTGCTAGCGTGTAAAGTAAACTGACTTACAACTATTGCTTCTCCATCAATATCTGTAACGGATAAATTCATCACTCCATTTTTATCACCAAAAATTCGGAGTTTAGCAATTTTACCACAAAGCCAGTCAGTATCTTCTTGGTTATCTGCTTCTTCTATTCCTAATAAAATAAGTAATCCAACACCTATTTTACTTTTAAATTTATGGTTAATAGTTACCGATGCTTCTGATACTCTTTGAATAACTACTCTCATTAAATTAGTTTAAAAGTTTATTTGGTTATAGGTTTAATTTACTTTTTGTTTTTCAGAGTTTCAACTTCCAGCTTCTAACTCCCAATTTCAATAACCCAATCCTCTATAGTTTTCATCCTCATCATCTTCATACATACTCACATAATTTTTATACCTAAAAGGAGCAACTTTGTGTTCTTCAATAGCTGATTTAATGGCACACTTAGGCTCATTTATGTGTACACAATTATTAAACTGACAATCAGAAAGTAATTCTCGCATTTCAATAAAATAATGCGACAACTCAGCTTTGTCGAAATCAATTAATCCAAAAGCTTTTATACCAGGGGTATCTATTATATATCCACCAAACGATAATTCAAACATTTCGGCAAAAGTAGTAGTATGTTTCCCGAGTTTTTCTTTTTCGGTTACTTCGCTTGTTTTTAATGTTAAATCAGGTTCAATAGTGTTTAATAAAGTAGATTTTCCTACTCCAGAATGCCCTGAAATAACACTTACCTTACCTTTCATTATAGCTTTTACCTTATCTATATTAATGTTTTGAGTTGCCGATGTTTCTATACATTGATAACCTATTTGAGTATATACAGCTTTTAAGTAAGCTAATTCCTCTAGCTCCTCATCGGTATAAACATCAATTTTATTAAATACTATAATGGTAGGAATATGATAGGCTTCTGCCGAAACTAAAAACCGATCGATAAAAGCAGTAAAAGTTTGAGGTTGCGAAAGAGTAACTACTAAAATTGCCTGATCTACATTAGCGGCAATAATATGTGAGCGTTTTGAAAGATTTACCGACTTACGAATAATATAATTTTTTCGGTCTTCAATTTCATTAATTACAGCTGTACCATCATCTTCTTGTGCCATAAAAACAATATCGCCAACCGAAACAGGATTAGTGGTTTTAATGCCTTGCATTCTAAACTTACCTTTAATACGCGCATTAATTTGCTCTCCGTTTTCTAACCGAACAACATACCAACTCCCTGTAGATTTTATTACAACACCTTTCATAAACTCAATCAAAAGTAATAAAAACCTTTAAGCTATTTTGGGTACTTTCGTAAAGTAAATTATAAAGGATTTAATTTTTTGAGTTATGAGCATTGAAGTAAAAAGCGTAACAAAAATTTATGGGAAACAAAAAGCCTTGAATGATGTTTCGTTTACTATTGAGCCAGGAAGTATTGTAGGATTTTTAGGTCCAAATGGAGCAGGAAAATCTACCATGATGAAAATTATAACTTGCTTTATTCCTCAAACTTCAGGAGATGTTAAAGTTTGTGGATACGATGTGGTTGAAAATCCTATTGATGTAAAAAAACAAGTTGGTTACTTACCAGAGCACAACCCTTTATATTTAGATATGTATGTAAAAGAATATTTAGATTTTATTGGTGGAGTTCATAAAATAGACAATAGAAAAGCTCGGGTTAAAGAAATGATAGATATTGTAGGGTTGGGCATTGAGCAAAACAAAAAAATCGGTGCTTTATCTAAGGGTTACCGACAAAGAGTTGGTTTAGCTCAAGCAATGATTCATAACCCTAAAGTTTTAATTTTAGATGAACCAACAACAGGTTTAGACCCAAATCAATTAGAGGAAATTAGAGGGTTAATTAAAAATATTGGTAAAGAAAAAACAGTAATGTTATCTACTCATATTATGCAAGAAGTAGAGGCAATTTGTGATAAAACGATTATTATTAATCAAGGTAAAATTGTTGCTAACGATAAAACACAAGATTTAGGTCAACAAGAAAAAGCAAACTTGGTTTTAATGGTTGAATTTGATAAAAAAGCAAATGCCAATCATTTAAAAAATATTACTGGCGTTTTTAGAGTTAAAAACCATAAAGAAAACACGTGGGCTTTTGAGGTAGAAAATGATAAGGTAAGAAACAATATTTTTCAATATGCAATGGAACACGACTTAGTAGTACTTACAATGCAAAAAGAAACTCAAAACCTTGAAGCAATTTTTAAGAAGTTAACTACATAGCTAGAAGCTTGATGACAGAAGCTAGAAGAATAGATAGCCTTCTCGCTTCCGTCATCTGTATTCTAACTCAGACCTCCAAGGTTTTTAAAACCTTGGAGGTCTTTTATAAGGTTAATTTTAAGCTTCTACAATTAAATGCCCCCTTTTTAACTACTCTAAAGTTTCAAACTTTAGAGTAGTTCGTATATAAGTACTAGGTTTTTTTAATTTTCTACTTTCCAACTTCCGTCACCCAACACCCAACTTCCGTCATTCTCTTAAAAACTACTTAATATTATATAAACTCAGATCTTCAAAGTTTTGAAAACCTTGAAGGTCTTTTTTTATAAGGTAGATTTTTCTTTACAACTATTTGTCCGAACGATAAAAAAATGCGACTTTTGGTTGCTCAAAATAATTGTGGAATAATTTGGCTGCTTGCGACCACAGAAAAAAATGCTAAAACGTATCTCTTTTCAACCGCTCACAGCCGACATTCTTTTAAAATAAAATTTAAAAAATTATAATATGTCGTATTTATTTACATCCGAATCAGTATCAGAAGGTCATCCAGACAAAGTTGCTGATCAAATTTCTGACGCTTTAATCGATAACTTTTTGGCTTTTGATAAAGAATCGAAAGTGGCTTGCGAAACTTTAGTTACAACTGGTCAAGTTGTTTTAGCTGGAGAAGTAAAATCTAAAACCTATTTAGATGTTCAAAAAATTGCTCGTGAGGTGATTAACAAAATTGGTTACACCAAAGGGGAATATATGTTTGATGGAAATTCTTGTGGAGTTTTATCAGCAATACACGAACAATCTCCAGATATTAATCAAGGAGTTGAACGTAAAAAGAAAGAAGACCAAGGGGCTGGAGATCAAGGAATGATGTTTGGTTATGCAACTAACGAAACAGAGAATTATATGCCTTTAGCATTGCAAATTTCTCATATGTTATTATTAGAATTAGCAGCACTTCGTAGAGAAGGTAAAAAAATGAAATACCTTCGTCCAGATTCAAAATCGCAAGTAACTATAGAGTACGATGATGATAATAATCCTATTAGAATTGATGCAATAGTTGTTTCTACTCAGCACGATGATTTTGATACAGAGGCGAAAATGCTGAAGCAAATTAAAGAAGATGTTATTAAAATCTTAATACCTAGAGTTAAAAAGCAATTGCCTAAAAAGTTACACAAGTTATTTAACGATAAAATTAAATACCATGTAAACCCAACGGGAATTTTTGTTATTGGTGGACCACATGGCGATACAGGTTTAACTGGCCGTAAAATTATAGTAGATACTTACGGAGGTAAAGGAGCTCACGGAGGTGGTGCATTTTCTGGTAAAGATCCAAGTAAGGTTGACCGTTCTGCAGCTTATGCAACTCGTCATATAGCTAAAAACTTAGTAGCAGCTGGTTTGTGCGATGAAGTGTTAGTGCAAGTTGCTTATGCAATTGGAGTGGCTAAACCAATGGGTATTTTTATTGATACTTATGGTACATCTAAAGTAAAATTAACAGACGGACAGATAGCTAAAAAGGTAGAAAAGATATTTGATATGCGTCCGTATGCTATTGAAACAAGGTTTAAATTAAGAACGCCTATTTATTCTGAAACTGCTGCTTACGGGCACATGGGAAGAACTTGCGAAGTAGTTGATAAAACTTTTACAGATGGTTCAGGAAAAACTAAAAAAGTAAAAGTTAAATTATTCCCTTGGGAAGAGCTTAACTATGTTGCTAAAGTTAAAAAAGCGTTTAGCCTTTAATAAATAAAACTAGTCCATTAGGAGTAAAAAAAAGCCGTTAACATAAGCTTAATAAAAAAAGTTTAGTGTTAAATTATTTTTTTTGTAACTTGGCGTCCTATTTAATAAGTGAATAGTGTTTGGAATAACAAAAAAGCAAACATTTTAACCGTTTATTAAATGAGAAAAAATAAAACAATAATTTAAAAACAATTAAAGTTAGATAACAAACAATTTAAAAAACTATGAAAAAGTTATTTGCATTATTAACAGTTGCCGGAATGTTAACATTCGGAACATTTAATTCAGTTTATGCACAAGATGAGGCTGCAACTGAAGAAGTAGTAGAAGAAGGTGCTGAAGAAGCAACAGAAGAAGTTACCGAAGAAGCTCCCGTTGAGGAGGTTGTTGAAGAAGCTGCTCCAGCTGAAGAAACAGCAGAAGAAGCTGCTCCAGTAGCAGACGAATCTTTTACTCAAATCATTAAACAAAAATTTATCGAAGGTGGTCCTGGATTTATGGGGATAGTATTAATCTGTCTTATCTTAGGTTTAGCTATCGTAATTGAGCGTATCATTTACTTAAACATGGCTACAACAAACACTGATAAATTATTAAAGAATGTTGAAGACGCTTTAAAAAGCGGTGGTGTTGATGCTGCAAAAGAAGTTTGTAGAAATACAAAAGGTCCTGTTGCTTCTATCTTTTACCAAGGTTTAGATAGATCTCACGAAGGTGTAGAAATGGTTGAAAAATCAGTTGTTTCTTACGGTGGTGTTCAAATGGGATTATTAGAAAAAGGAATTTCTTGGATTTCATTATTTATTGCCTTAGCTCCAATGCTTGGTTTCATGGGTACGGTAATTGGTATGATTGGTGCCTTTGATGCGATTGCTGAAGCAGGTGATATTTCTCCAGCGGTTGTTGCTTCTGGTATTAAAGTAGCCTTATTAACTACAGTATTTGGATTAATTGCTGCAATTATCTTACAGATTTTCTATAACTATATTGTTGCAAAAGTTGACAGTATTGTTAACGATATGGAAAACGCATCAATTTCTTTAATTGATATCTTAGTAAAAAACGAATTAACTAATAAATAAGAAACATGAATAACAAATTATTCAAAATAATATTAGCAGCTCTGCTTGGAGTATCAGCCTTATTAAGTATCTTATTTATGGTTGATGCAATTAGCGAAGGATTGTTGATTACTTGGTGTTATATCCTTATAGGATTGGCAACAGTAACAGCAATTGTTTTCCCTATCCTTACAATGGCACAAAACCCTAAGAAAGCAAAAAATGCTTTAATTGGAGTTGTTGCGTTAATTGTGGTTTGCGGAATAGGTTACGCTATGGCAAATGGAGTAGAACATCTAGATATAGATGGAAAATTACTAGCTGATGAATCTGCATCAAAAAAATCTGAAGCAGGATTAATCGCATTTTACATTTTAGCAATTGGAGCAATAGGCTCAATTATTTTTGCTGAAGTATCTAAAATGTTTAAATAATAAAAGAACAGTATGGCTAAAAGAGAAATATCTGAAATAAATGCCGGTTCGATGGCGGATATTGCTTTCTTGCTATTAATCTTTTTCTTGGTAACCACTACTATGGATACTGATACAGGATTAATTAGAAGATTGCCTCCTCCACCAGAAGATATTCCTGAAAACAATGATAAAATTAAGCAACGTAATATCTTTGAGATATTAGTAAATGCTAACGATCAGTTATTGGTAGAAGGAGAATATATTCAAGTTACAGAGTTAAGGGCAAAAGCTAAGGAGTTTATTAAAAGTAGTCCAAGCTTTCCAAATGTAGCTGACAAAGCGAATGCGGCAAACCCAAATTTGCCAGAGTTTAAAGCTGAGGAAATTCCTGTATTTGGAAATATGTTAGTTTCTAAACAAATTATTTCTTTACAAAACGATAATGGTACTTCTTACGAAATGTACATTAAAGTACAAAACGAATTAGTTGGAGCATACAACGAATTAAGAAATGAATTGGCACAAGAAAAGTTTGGAAAATCTTATACTGAATTAGTTCAACAATCTGGTTCTTCAGATGCAACAAAAGAGAAGATGAGAGCGATTAAAAAAGTTTATCCTCAACGTATTTCTGAAGCAGAACCTAAAAAAGTGGGAGGAACTGAGTAATGTCAAAATTTAGAAAAAAAGGAAAAAAATCGCAACCAGCAGTTAATACTGCAGCGTTACCCGATATTGTATTTATGCTGTTATTCTTCTTTATGGTAACTACCGTAATGAGAGAAACATCATTAAAAGTAATTAATGTTACACCCAAAGCAACAGAGGTTTCTAAGTTAGAGCGTAAATCATTAGTTAGTTACATCTATATTGGTAAACCAATTAAAGCATTACAAGGTGCTTTTGGTACTGCTCCACGTATTCAGCTTAACGATGCGTTTAAAACTAAAGAAGATATCTTTCAGTTTGTTGAGATGGAAAGAGATGAAAGAGATGAAGCTGAAAGGAATATGGTTACATGGTCGTTAAAAGTAGATCAAGAAACTAAAATGGGTATTGTTACAGATGTAAAGCAAGAGCTTAGAAAAGCTAACGCTTTAAAAATTAACTACTCAACAAAAAAAACAGATATGATTCAAAATTAATAGAATCAAAAAATAACTTTTCATAAAAAAAGCTCTTTCAAAATTTTGAAAGAGCTTTTTTTATTGCCCCATTTAAAACAGATAATAATGTATTTTTGTAGTTGCTCGTGAGTACACAAAACACATATTTATCCGATAGTAATATACACAAGAACAATATCGTTAAAACAGCTAATGATACTATTGTTAAAGACACCGTTTATGGGATTGATAACGAGCTTGCAATTCCCCACCGGAATGTAGAAATAAAAGAAGTCCCGAAAACTAAAACAGAAGTAGAAATACTTTTTAATCCTACTTATAAAAAAACAGACATTCAATCATGGCAAACAGTTTTATTACTTTTTGGGTTGTTTTTGGTTGGTTTTACTAAAGCTTTTAGCAACAATAGGTTTAAACAAAGTATTAAAGCATTATTTAATTATAGTGTTGCACAAGAAATAACCAGAGAAGAAAAGGTGTTTTTTCATAGAGCTAACTTGCTGCTTACATTAAACCATATTGTTATTCTATCACTTTTTATTTTCCACTTAAATAATATCCTTCATTTTAACCACAATAAAAACTCGTTAGGAATATTTTTATTAATAGCTGCATTTATTGTGTTAATGTATAGCATAAAATACATTTTTTCTAAAGTATTGTTTTATGTTTTTAACGATAGCAACATTGCAAATGAATATATTTTTAATATATCGTTATTTAATAACTTTTTAGGCATTTTGTTTATTCCTGTAATGGCTTTATGCTATTTTTCGGAACTATCTTTAGCTAATATTTTAACTTATTTTGCATTACCATTAATCGCTATATCATTCATAATGAGAGGGGTTAGAATGTTTGTTGCAGGAAAGTTAAAAGGTGTTTCGTATTTCTATATATTTTTGTACATTTGCACCCTCGAAATTTTACCGTTGGTCGTTTTGTATCGGTTTTTCATCTTAAAATAAATACAGTTCGACTAAAAAATATAGAAAGGAATGTTGAAAGTAAAGAGTGTTTTAGTATCGCAACCGAAACCAGAAACGGAAAAATCGCCATATTTTGATTTGGCAAGCAACTGCAAAGTAAAGATAGATTTTAGACCTTTTATTCATGTAGAAGGTGTTCCGTCAAAAGAGTTTCGTCAACAACGAATTAACCTATTAGATTTTGATGCTGTAATTTTTACTAGCCGAAATGCTGTTGATCATTATTTTAGAGCAGCAGAAGAAGCTCGAGTAAAAGTGCCAGATGACATGAAGTATTTTTGTATTTCAGAATCAACAGCATTTTATTTACAGAAATATATTGTTTACCGTAAGCGTAAAATTTTTCATGGTCAGCAAACTTTTGCCGATTTAATGACGCTTATTAAAAAACATAAAACATGCAATTATTTATTGCCTTGTTCGGATATTTTACGTCCAAATATTCCAAACTTACTAACCGAAGCAGGCATTAACTTTGAACCTGCAACATTATACCGTACCGTTTGTAGCGATTTGTCAGACTTAAAAGATGTAAACTATGATGTATTGGTATTTTTTAGTCCTTCAGGAATAAAATCGTTGTACCAAAACTTTCCTGAGTTTAAACAAAACAATACTAGAATAGCAGTATTTGGACCTACAACAGCAAAAGCTGCTGAAGAAGCAGGTTTAAATATAGACATTGCAGCACCTCAACCAGAGTCGCCATCAATGACAAGAGCTTTAGAACTCTACATTAAAAAAGCCAATAAAAACGGCAAAAAAGCATAAATATTATTAAAAAAGAGGTTGATTATCAACCTCTTTTTTCTTGTAAAAATAACCCTTGATATTCGGTTATATATTATTACATTTGCACCCTTATAATTTCACCTAAAATTACACAGATGAAGCTATCAAAATTCAAATTTACATTACCAGAAGAGTTATTAGCAGAAAGACCTGCAGACGAAAGAGAAGAAGCACGTTTAATGGTTGTGCATAGAGATACTGGAGAGATTGAACACAAACAGTTTAAAGATGTATTGGATTATTTTGATGATGGGGATTTAATGGTAATGAACGATACCAAAGTTTTTCCTGCTCGTATGTACGGAAATAAAGAAAAAACAGGTGCAAGAATAGAAGTTTTCTTATTAAGAGAATTAAACCGAGAAAGTTTATTGTGGGACGTTTTAGTTGACCCTGCCAGAAAAATTAGAATAGGTAACAAACTTTATTTTGGCGATGATGATTTAGTTGCCGAAGTAATAGATAATACTACTTCAAGAGGAAGAACTTTACGTTTTTTATTTGATGGTCCTTACGAAGAATTTAAAGCAATTATTGAAAAATTAGGAGAAACACCTATACCAAAATACATTAAAAGAGAAGTTGAGCCAGAAGATGCAGACCGATATCAAACTGTTTATGCAAAAAATGAAGGAGCAGTTGCTGCACCTACTGCAGGATTACACTTTAGTAAACATCTTTTAAAAAGATTAGAAATTAAAGGAGTTGATTTTGCTTTTTTAACCTTACATGTTGGTTTAGGAACATTCAGACCTGTTGAAGTAGAAGATTTAACCAAGCACAAAATGGATTCGGAAGAAATCCATATTAATGAAACTTGTGTGGAACAAGTTAATAATGCTAAACGTAATAAAAAAAGAGTTTGTGCAGTAGGAACAACATCTATGAGAGTAATGGAATCTTCGGTTTCTACCGATGGTTTTTTAAAGCCATTTGATGGATGGACTAACAAGTTCATTTTCCCTCCTTACGATTTTAACTTAGCAAACTGTATGATTACTAACTTTCATACACCAGAATCAACACTATTAATGATGACTTGTGCTTTTGGAGGTTATGATTTAATAATGAAAGCTTACAAAGAAGCAATTAAAGAAAAATATCGTTTTTACACCTATGGTGATGCGATGTTAATTATATAGAAAAGGTATTAATTTTAAAACACGAATAAATGAAACTAGAAGACCTAAAACTTTACCAAGAATGCTTAGACTTTGAACAAAAAGTTTGGGACATTGTAAACCAGTGGGAAGGATTTAATAAAGATACGGTAGGAAAACCTTTCTTACAATCTGCAGACGCTATTTCTGGAAATATTGCTTCAGGATACGGTAGATATAATTTTAAAGACAAAAAGCACTATTGCTATATTTCAAGAGGATATTTATTAAAAACCAAAGGGTGGTTAATAAAATCTAAAGAAAGAGAATTAATTGGAGCAGAAGAATCAGAAGAATTATTAGAATTTGTTGAGAAAATTCATAGAATGCTAAACGCATACATCCGTTCTATTGGGAGACCAAAAGATAACAATTACAACAGATCTTCAAACAACAATAATAACGAAGAAGAACATAACGGAAACGCTGTAAAACAAGAAGAAAGTAATGAGACTGATGGAAATTCTTTTACAGCAAGTGCTGATGAGTTTTTTAGCTCAGACGAATTAACAAATGCTTAATGCATAAGTATGCAATAATAGTTGCCGGAGGTAAAGGAGAAAGAATGGGAGAAACTACTCCCAAACAATTTCTTAAACTAAAAGGCAAACCTATTTTAATGCATACCATTGATAAGTTTAGAGAAACTTACCAAGATATTGAAATTATACTAGCTCTTCCTGAAAATCAAATCGATTTTTGGGAGGAGCTTTGTGTTTTACACCAGTTCCCATTTTCGCCACAAAGAGTAGTTAAAGGCGGTAAAACACGATTTGAATCGGTTAAAAATGCTTTAACCAAAGTAGAAAAAGACGGAGTTGTTGCCATACATGATGGCGTAAGACCATTAGTGAGTTCAACAACCATTATCAATTGTTTTAATGTAGCCCAAGAAAAAGGCAATGCTATTCCGGTTATAGATATTGTTGATTCGTTAAGGCATGTTTCAAAACAAGGAAACACCAACAAAGCAGTTACTCGTAGCTGTTATAAAGCGGTACAAACACCACAATGCTTTACATCAGAACTTATTTTAAAAGCTTACCAACAAGAGTTTAATCCATCTTTTACCGATGATGCTTCGGTAGTAGAAAAACTAGGAGAAACCATTAACTTGGTACAAGGGAATACCGAAAACATTAAGATTACTACGCAACAAGATTTGTTATTAGCGGAAGCTTTATTGAGCATTTAGTTTTTCAACATTACGTTGCATTTTTTTAATCTTACTATCTAATTTATTTATAGTATTTGTATTTTTTCTAATCCTAGCTTTATTCTTGTCTAATTTGTCTTTTTGTTTTTCTATTTGAGCTGAAAGTTTTGCACTTTTCTTTAATAATTTTTCTCTCTTTTTAGTTACCTTTTCAGTACTCTTTCCTTTTTCAACTTTTTCTATAAGCTCTTCATTTTTGGCTTCTATTTCCTTTTGATAAGTTTTTATTTCGTCATTACTATTTTTTAAACTGCTTTCAATGTCTTTATTTTCTTTCTCTAATTGTTCATTAGCAGTTACTAAACTTTCTTTTTTTGCAGTTAATGTTGTAATTTTTTGATTAAGCTTAATAATTTTTGGGTTATCAGCAACAACTATAGGTGTTGATGCACTATCTGTTTGTGCAAAAGTTGTAAACCCAATTATAGAAACGATTAAAAATAATATTGTTTTTTTCATGATGTTGTTTTATGTTAAGACAAAGAAAACTAAAAAAGTCACAAATCAAGTCTTTTAATGGTTGATTCGTTGGTAAGCTGATTTTCTTTAATATTTTCAATTAAATTTAAACCTGGTTTTTTACCTACTTCAATGCTTCCCAATTCATCATCAAAACCTAAAAATTCAGCACCATTTATAGTTGCCCATTTTAGTAAAGTATCTAAACTTATCGTTGGATTATTTTTATGAATTGTTTTAAGCTCATCTAACACCGATAAGCTCCAATTGGAAGCCAAACTGTCTGTTCCAATGGTGCACTTTTCGTTTAAAAACAATCTAAAATCAGGAAGTCTATTTTCGATATATAAATTAGCATTGGCACAAAAACACCAATAAATATTTTGGTTTAATTGGTAAGTAAATTCAATATCATTAGCATTCGTAAACGTATTGTGAACTAATAGTATATTTTTGCTCTTATTATATTTTGGCAGTATGCTTTGTAAGGATGATTTATTAGTTGCTCTAAAATCGTTCATTTCAGGAGCAAAATTTTGCATCGCTTCTAAAATTTTTCCGCTAGCATTTAAAAACATTTCGTTTTCACTTTCGGTTTCTTGGTTGTGTATGCTTATAATTTTTTCTCCTAAATTATTAAGCATATTTATTAAAGTTGACGATAACGAATATGGAGCATGAGGAACAATAGAAACATTTTTTGTAGGATGCTCCTTTTTTAAAGCTAAAGCATTTTGCAAAGTTGTTGCTGCTACTTCTGTTCGCGTTCCAAAAACTTCTACAAACGTATGGTATTTAATTTTAGAGTTTTGCTTTTGCTTAAAAGTAGAAGCTCCATTACTAATATCGCCAACTGCTACAATACCATTCTCAACCATTTCGTTGTCAGATTTTTGTATGGCTGCTAATATTTCTTCATCAGAAAAATTATCTCTAACCGCCATTAATTCGCTAACAAAACCGTGCAACTGAGTTTGTTCGGCAACTTTATGTTTTAAATAAGATAACTCTAAATGGCAGTGAGTGTTTACAAACCCAGGGCAAATAATCCCTTCGTATTCTGTTACATTATTCCATTCTATAATATCGGTTTCAGGGTTTAAAACATTCAATATTGTCCTATTATTATCTATTATAACAACACCATTTTTTATAGGTTTTGAAGTAATAGGATAAATGTAGTCTGCAGAAATTAATTTCATGAATCAAAAATAGTTAAAAGTTTATCTAAACCTGAAAGGTTTTAAAAACCTTTCAGGTTTAATTTAACAAAAAATTCCCTCCTAAAAAGGAGGGTTAGGGAGGTGTTTTAATCTTACCTTTGCAGCCAAATGGCAGAAAAACAAAACATAAGAGGTTTAGAATTAAATGAGCTAAAAATTTTTTTTACCGAAAACGGAGAAAAAGCGTTTAGAGCTAAACAAGTGTTTGAATGGTTGTGGAAAAAGCAAGCCACTACATTTGATGAAATGACTAACCTTTCTGTAAGTACAAGGGAATTACTAAATACCCACTTTGAAATTAATGCCGTTACCATTGCCGAAAAGCAAATCAGTTCTGACAGAACAATAAAAAATGCCTTTCGCTTACACGATGGGAAAATTACCGAAGGTGTTTTAATACCAACTCCTAAACGAATGACTGCTTGTATTTCTAGTCAGGTAGGGTGTAGCCTAACCTGTGCTTTTTGTGCTACGGGTAAATTAGATAGACTTAGAAATATTGATGCAGAAGAAATTTTTGATCAAGTAGCTTTAATAAAAAAACAAGCAGAAAAACACTACAACACTCCATTAAGCAACATTGTTTATATGGGAATGGGAGAACCATTGTTAAATTATAACAATGTATTAAAATCCGTAGAACTTATTACTTCTCCTGATGGGTTGGGTATGTCGCCTAAACGAATTACGGTTTCTACCGCAGGAATAGCCAAGCTCATTAAAAAGCTAGGCGATGATGAAGTAAAATTCAATTTAGCATTATCCTTACACGCAGCTAATGATGCTAAACGAAGTGAAATAATGCCTATTAACGACCAAAACTCATTAGACTCGTTAAAAGAAGCTTTGGCTTATTTTTATGATAAAACAGGAACTCGAGTAACTTTTGAATACATCATTTTCAAAGATTTTAATGATAGCTTAGAGGATGCAAAAGAACTAGCCGAATTTTGCAAAGTTGTTCCTTGCAAAATTAATATCATTGAATACAACCCTATTGATGATGCAAAATTTGAAAAAGCAGATAATGAAAAAACAGATAAGTTTGCAGCATTTTTAGAAAACACGTTTAACTTAATTGTTAATGTACGTAGAAGTAGAGGTAAAGATATTGATGCTGCGTGTGGACAGTTGGCTAATAAAAATAAAGCTGTTAAATAGGTAAAAGACCGTTATTGAGAATAACTTTTAAATAGCTTGTAATTCCTCAAAATTCCTATTAATAACGAAAGTGAAGACTACAAAAAATTTGTAGCAAACACCCAACAACAAATTGCTGCTTTAAAAGAAAAGTATCCTTTTTTGGATTTCGTTTGACGCCCTATCTATGTTTTGTAGAGCGAATTAAAAGTACAAAATTTTCGTTTAGCTAAGTAGCCAAAGCTTTGGCTTTGGGTTTTAATTTAATTCTTACTAAAACGTCAAAACAAAGTTTTGGCGGAGTTTATTAATTGCTTTACTGTTTCAAATTACTACCAACTGCCCTATGAAATATAGATGATGTTAGCAGTTTTTGTTTTAATGCTACATTGTTAAAATGTCTGTACGACTTAATACTTTAATTTTTTCGTCTTTCTCCAATATTCGATAAAGTTCATGAACAAACTCTTCTAATTGATTCATTCTCGGAATTGAACAAAGAGATTCGCGCCAGTAAAACTTGAAATTTTCGTCTTTAGTCATTTGAATCTTTAGCGAAAAACTATTAGAAGGTTCAATCCAATTATCACACGTGTCTTCCAAATCAGTTTTTCTTATTGTCCAAATTTCTTTATCGATTAGTAAATCAAATAAATACTTTTTGTCAATTTCCGTCAATTCAAAGTGAACGATTTTTTCTCCCTCCAAATACTGTCTTGTCAATGTTTGAGCTTGTAAATCGATTTTGTCAAAATCCGTGCTACAATATACAGAGAAGTTATTGTTGTATTCATATTTACTCGTGCCGTTGCAGCTTGTAAAAATTAAGAATAGTATAAAAATTTTATATTTCATATAATTACTGCTAACGTCTGTGTTGGGAACGTACTTTGTATGTTCTTTACACTAAAGTGTCAAACGAAGTTATTGTTTTTTAAGGATAAAGTCAAGTAATGCTACCCCAAGTTTAATTGCTTTTGCTCCTGCACCACAAACAATCCTTTTTTATTGTGATATTCTGCCAAATACTCTTGCTCTGTTTGCCCAGAAGTTGGTACTAAAATGGCGTTTTTATTTAACGCTACTAAATCCATAATACTACTATAACCAGAACGACAAACAACTTTTTTGCTTTTTAAAATATACTCTTGTAATTGTTGGGTTGGTAAATGATTGAAGATTTTAATGTTCTCGTCATTCCGGGCTTGACCCGGAATCTCATCATTTTTAGCAGATTGCTTCGTGCATCCTTCGATTAACTCAGGATGACAACTCGCAATGACGTTAGCTTCAGGCACCCCTCTCACAACAACAGCTTTTAATTGATGTTTTTCTATTTGCTCAAAAATTAGTTTTTCAAAGATAGTGCGTTGTGGCTCAGGCCCTGAGATAATGGCACAGATGTCGAAATCGAAAGCTTGTTTATTTCTTGATACTTCGATAAACTCAGTATGACAAGAAATTGTTGGTTGGCTTGACGAAAACCTTGATAAAACCCCAATAAATTTATGCTTTTGCTGAAATGGTTTTAAATGAGCTAAATCTCCCGAAAGGTTGTTTTCTCCTTCAAAATCTGGTATCCAAACTTCATTAAAATTACCAAGCAGTTTTTCAATTTTTTGATACAATAATTTTTCGCCAACTGGTGCTTTAGGGTATAGTTGATGAGTTATAATAATAGATTCTATTTTATCGGAATACAAACCATAACGATTGTCAGACACAATCATATCCACTTTGTTTGTTGTTAAAAAATCATCAATAAATTGCTTTTCTTGTTTTATGTAGTTTAAAAATTTTACACTTTCGTAAAACAATTTTAATGAGCTTCCTTTTTCTCCATAATTAATGGTTAAACCAGGAATAACAACTGTTTCTAATTTCGGAAACTCTTGTTTTAAAAATGCCAAAGGATTTTTATCAGCTCCAATAATTACTTGATGCCCTTCATCTAAAAAGTTTTGTATAACAGGCACACATCGGGTTGCGTGTCCTAATCCCCAATCTAGTGGGCAAACCAATATGGTTTTTTGTTTACTCAGCTTTGTCTCTTTTATGTTTCCACCTGCGATGTGTCCACAACCAATACTGTGGAGCTTTTTTAATGTCTTCTTCTAAAAACTGATTGGCCGTTTTAATAATTTCACCATATTCCATAGTATTAGGCTCTATTGTTACTAACCTAGAAGTAGCCTCATAATGTCCTCTTTTTACTTTGTTAATTACAGTGTAAACCACAGGAACATCATATTCTTTGGCATATTTTTCGGCACCATAAAACATAGCGGTATCTTGATTTAAAAACTCTGTCCAATAAGCTGTTTTTTTATTGTGTGGACTTTGGTCTATCGCAAAAATTACTCCTTTTGGATTTCCGTATTTTTCTTCCATAAACTTTTTAACTTGCTTCATAGGAGCTAAAACTAACCCAAATCGTTCTCGCGATTTTTTCATTTTTTCATTAAAAAACTTATTGCTTAAAGGTTTGTAAATTCCTATAACTGTATGGTCTAACTGCATTCCAACACCTAAAGCTAAAATTTCCCAATTGTTATAATGTCCTCCAACAAAAACAATATCTTTTCCTTTGTTATATAAATCTAAAATAAGCCCATCTCTATGCATTTTAAAACGCTTATTAATTTGCTTTTTAGAAATGGTAAACCCTTTTAAACCTTCCAATACTAAATCGCAAAAATGTTTATAAAACTGCTTGGCTATTTGGTTGTGTTCTTTGCTGCTTTTGTCTGGAAAAGAGTTTTTAATGTTCATCATTACCACCTTTTTACGATAACCTATCACACGGTACATCATAAAAAAAGCAAAATCAGACAAGCGATATAACAGAAAAAAAGGCAAATACGATATTGGTAAAATCACCAAATAATATAAAATTCTGCTTCCCATTAAGCCAAGTTAAATTTAAAAATCAGATAAAGTTAGGTAATTTTGAAAAATGACCCGCTAAAACCAAAAGTTATGCTTAAAAAAATAGGATTAGGTTTATTTGCCATATTTGTTATTATTCAGTTTTTTAGAATTGACAAAGAAAACCCAGAGGTTGTTCCTCGTAAAGATTTTATTACACAAGAAACTCCTCCCGAATCGGTACAAACAATGCTTAAAAATGCTTGTTACGATTGCCACTCTAACGAAACCAAATATCCTTGGTATAGCAATGTTGCTCCTATTAGTTGGTGGTTAGCCGACCATATTGAGGAAGGAAGAGAAGAATTGAATTTTTCGGAATGGGCAGACTACCCGTTAAAAAAACAAATTCATAAAATGGAAGAATGTTGGGAAATGCTAGAAGAAGGAGAAATGCCTTTAGAAAGTTATTTAATAACACATAGTGAAGCAGAATTAACTAGCGACCAAAAGGAAATGTTAATTGAGTTCTTTAAGCTAATGGAACATGGCTTAGCCGATACAACTGAGGTTAGTTTAAACGATGGCGAAAAGTGGGAAATTAATAGTGAAGTAACTACTCTAATAGAAGAAATTAGAGCCGGATTAAAACAATTAGCTAACGAAACAGATATTGCAAAAATTAATGCTGAAGGAGCTAAACTTGAAGAAAAATTAATGCAAATAGGAGATGTTTTTGATGCTAAAAAAGAAGCTTTAGATCAATTTAATAGAATTCATGGAGAGCTTTATATCAACCTGCCTCCACTAAAAGAAGTTGCCAATATTAAAGATGCCCAAAGTATTATTTTAGTGTGTTCTCAAAACCTGAATAATTATCAAAACTATTTCGAATCTAAACAAGAGTTGATTTTAGATGGCTCAAAAAAATGGGAAGCCAATATTGAAACTACAACGGGCATAAACAATATGTTATCCATTGTTTCTGAAGAGGTTGAGCAAGGAAGAGTTTCGTACTATGCTGCTATGGGAGAGCGATTAAACTTAGAATTAAAAACCATTTTTTCTTCATGTACAATGAAAGGAGAAGCTCACGAACAATTACACCTTTTTATTATGCCTTTGGTTGATTTATGCGAGCAATTAGAAATGGTTGAAAAAGAAGATGATGCTCTTATTTTACAAAGAGATATTTTAAAGCAATTAAATCTTTACAATACTTATTTTACAACAGAAAGCAACTCATAATGGGAGGAAAAGGAAAACTTAGAAAGTGGGCAGAAATGGAAACATTTAACAATGTGTTTCAACCTACGTTAGAAGATGTTTTTAGAAAAGATTACAAACTTAAAGGGAAATGGAAAACCGAAGTTTTAAAAAACAATAACCCTATTGTTTTAGAATTAGGCTGTGGTAAAGGCGAGTACTCTGTTGGCATGGGAAAGCACTACCCAAATAAAAATTTTATTGGTGTAGATATTAAAGGAAATCGTATTTGGCGAGGAGCAAAAACTGCGATTGAAAATAACATGAAAAATGTATTTTTTCTGAGAACTCGTATCGACCATATTGATTCTTGCTTTGCAGAAAACGAAGTGGATGAAATTTGGATTACTTTTCCTGACCCTCAGCCTAAAGACCGACTGGAAAGAAAACGCTTAACCTCTCCAATGTTTATTGAGCGTTACCGCAAATTTTTAAAGCCTGGCGGAATTATTCACCTTAAAACCGATCACGAAGGTTTTTTTAGATATACTTTGGATGAAATTGAACGCTGTAACTTTAATTTATTAGAAAGTACTTTTAACCTTTACGGAGAAGTAATCGAAAAGCTAGACCCAACCACCCAAGAAATTTTATCCATTAAAACTTTTTACGAAAAACTATTTTCTGAAAAAGGTCATAGCATACATTACCTTAAATTTCAACTAACATGAAGCACCTAATTTACATTCCATTCCTCCTATTTATAATAGCCTGCGGTTCAGAAAATGAAGAGCAAATTATAGAAGAAACTGGTCTAGAAAATACCCAACTACTAGATGAGTTTGTGGGACAATATTATCTAGCCATTATCAATGAATCAAAAGGTGAAATTGCATTTTATGAAGACTGTTGGACTAAGGAAATTTCTCAATTAGAATTATCCGAATTTGCTGGATCACCTGGCAACTATTTTATTGCGATCCATGGGCACCATTCAAGTATGAATATAATTGACACCATTGTTTCTGAAAAAAATCATCACATATCTATTCGAGCATATTCTGAAGATGAAGAAGATCCTACGAAATACCATTATTCAATCTTTAATCGTGATGATGGATACATTCAGTTAACTGAAGTAGGTGGAGGAGATTATGTGCTAGTTCCTAAAGAAAAAATAGATGAATTTTCTGTTATCCCCTGCGAAGAGGAAGAACAACCAATGAGTGAGCTAGATTATATGAGTGAAATTTTTAGAGCCTTTTTTACATTACACGAAGGTGGAGAAAACTTAGCTGCATACATTCCAAAAAATGGTATTGAAATAATTACTCCTGGACCAGGTGTTTCTCCAATAATAGAAAATGTAACTAGTCCTGACCAGATAACAAATACTAATTTATTTAATACTCCAGTTTACGAGAGATTATTAGAGTACATGCAAATGCACAATGATGAAGAAAGAGCTTTTTTAGAATTTACTGATGAATTGCCCGATATGTGCATGCCTAAAAAAGAAGCATTATTTGTAAAATCTGTTTCTATTGAAGATTACAAACAGCCTCTTAAAGCAATTGCTATGTTAACTAAAATGAACGATGAACTGGGTGAGGCTTATACTTATGTTATAATTCATATAGAATTTACCGATAGAATGAGAATTACTAAAATTGACGCAAGAGATTGTGGTGCTTAAATGAAACTCTCCGAAAAAAATAAAGACTTTTTTGATTTAACCTATCAGGTTTGCAGAGAAATACCCAAGGGTAGAGTTACTTCTTATGGAGCAATTGCTAAATATTTAGGTGCTGCCAGAGGAGCAAGAATGGTAGGCTGGGCAATGAATAATGCCCATAATATACCTGATATTCCTGCCCACAGAGTAGTAAACAGAAACGGACAATTAACAGGTAAAATGCATTTTTCTCCACCAGAAGCAATGGAAGAACTTTTAAAACAAGAAGGAATAAAAGTTAAAAATGATACTATAATTAATTTTAAAGAAGTCTATTGGGATCCGAGTGTTGAATTGGCTCTTTAAACCCATTTCAAACCTTCAAGGTTTATATGGATTATCTACAAAAACCTTGAAGGTTTTTCTTAATTAGTAATCTCTCCATAAACTAGTTATTAGGAGAGAGAATTTAGTAACTTTGCACCATGAATTTTAACGAAAAAGATATACTACAAGCATTAAGTTTTGTAATAGAACCCGATTTAAAAAAAGATGTTGTTGAATTGCAATTGGTAAGCAACATTAAATCCGAAGGAAATAAAGTAAGTTTCGATTTGCAGGTAAACAACCCTGCAATGCACAATAAAAAACGTGTAATTGAAGCTTGTCAGTTACATTTAGATAGAGTACTTAAAACAACTGTAGAGTTAGATATAAATATCACTCCAATACCAAAAACACAAGAAACACCAAAAGAAAATAAAGTGTTACCTAATGTAAAAAACATTATTGCTATTGCTTCTGGTAAGGGTGGTGTAGGAAAATCTACCGTTACAGCCAATTTAGCGGTTGCATTAGCTAACAAAGGGTATAAAGTAGGTTTAATTGATGCTGATATTTATGGTCCATCAATGCCTTTAATGTTTAATGTAGAAGGGGAAAAACCAATGCCTATTGAGGTGGATGGTAAGAGTAAAATTAAACCTGTAGAAAATTACGGGGTTAAAATGCTCTCAATCGGTTTTTTTGCCAATACCGACCAAGCTGTTGTTTGGAGAGGTCCTATGGCAACCAGAGCTTTAACACAACTATTTACAGAAGCTCATTGGGGCGAATTAGATTATATGCTAATTGATTTACCTCCAGGAACTGGCGACATACATTTATCTTTAGTGCAAACCGTTTCGGTTACAGGAGCTATTATTGTAAGCACACCACAAAAGGTGGCATTAATTGATGCTCGTAAAGCTATTGGTATGTTTAACTTAGAACAAATCAATGTGCCTGTTTTAGGGATGATAGAAAACATGGCTTACTTTACTCCGGAAGAATTGCCCAACAATAAATACTACATTTTTGGTAAAGAAGGAATGAAAGATTTAGCCGAACAACACGATTTACCTTTGTTAGGACAAATACCTTTAGTACAAAGTGTTCGTGAAGCAGGAGACGCAGGGAGACCTGCTGTTTTACAAGAAACAACTCTTCAAGCTATAGCTTTTAATGATTTTGCTGACAATGTAATTACACAAGTAAACATCAGAAATATAGAAAAAGACCCTACCAAAAAAGTAGAGATTACCAATATGGATGGGTGTTCAACCAATTAATTTTGCTAAATTGCACTGTTATTTTAACTTAAAATAATGAACAAAGCTGAAACTATAGAAAAAATCAATATTGCTTTAGAGCAAATTCGCCCTTTTTTAAAAGATGATGGTGGAGATATTGAATTGATTGAGCTTACTGAAGATAAGGTAGTAAAAGTGAAATTTTTAGGTGCTTGCAAAAGCTGTTCTATGAGTCCTATGACTTTAAAAGGAGGTGTTGAAGAAGCTATCAAAAAAGTATTGCCAGAAATTAAAGAGGTAATTACTGTTGATGAGCCTTTAGCTGTTTAAGTTAATTTTCCTGCCAATAATCGCATCTCCATAATTGGAGAAATTTTTTCGTACAAAATATTATAAACGGCATCTACAATAGGAATATCAACATTAAACTTTTTGTTGATTTCATAAATTCCTTTAGCTGCATAGTAACCTTCGGCAACCATATTCATTTCTATTTGTGCCGAACGTACTGAATAACCTTTACCAACCATACTACCAAAGTTTCTGTTACGTGAAAACTGAGAGTAAGCCGTTACTAATAAATCGCCTAAATAAGCCGATGATTTTACATCTCTATGAATAGGATGAACAGCATCAATAAACTCTTGGGTTTCTCTGGTTGCTGCCGATATTAAAACCGCTTGAAAATTATCTCCATAACCCAAACCATGGCAAATACCACTAGCTACAGCATAAACATTTTTAAGAATTGCCGATAATTCTGTTCCAAATAAATCATCTGATGTAGTTGTATTAATATATCTACAAGACATCGCTTCGGCTAAATATGTTGCAATTTCTTGATCCTCACAAGCCATTGTAAGGTAAGATAATCTTTCCATAGCCACTTCTTCTGCATGACAAGGACCAGCAATCATTCCTATTTTATTATAAGGAACATTAAATTCTTTATGGAAAAATCGTGCAGGAATTCTGTTAGTTTCGGCAGGAACAACCCCTTTGGTTGCCGAAATAATAAATTTCTTATCAATTCCAACCACATCCATTTCCTCAAATGCTTTTGCTAGATATGGCGATGGAATAGCAACAATCAAAATATCAGAATCATCAACAATCTCTTGAATATTAGTGCTAATGTTTAAACGGTTTACATCAAATTCTATAGCCTGGATGTATCTTGGGTTGTGCTTAAACTTCATAATATGGTTTGCACAATCTTTATCACGCATCCACCAATTAACTGTTTCTAAATTCTCTGTAAGGATTTTTACGATAGCTGTTGCCCAACTTCCTCCACCTAATACTGCTATTTTTTTGTTAAACTCCATTTACACAAATATAGGGATATCTATTGTAACACAACAATCTTACTATCTCCATCAACCTCAACCTTAATTAAACCATGCTTGTTTAAACCCTTCATTCCTTTATCCCATTGTTTTCCACTTAATGCCGCAGACGTTTTTAATTCCCCCAAATCCATACGCTCGGCTTTTTTCATGATATCTAAAATAACTTTCTCGTTATCTTTTAACTCTAAAACTTTCTTCTCAGCTTTCATCTGCGGAAAGAATAAAACTTCTTGTATTGATTGGTTGTTGGTTAAATACATTACCAATCGGTCAATTCCAATTCCTAAACCAGAAGTAGGAGGCATACCATATTCTAAAGCACGTAAAAAGTCGTAATCAATAAACTGACTAGCTTCATCATCACCACGCTCAGCTAATTTTAATTGAGCCTCAAAACGCTCTTTTTGGTCTATAGGGTCATTAAGTTCTGTGTAAGCATTTGCCACCTCTTTACCACAAATCATTAACTCAAAACGCTCGGTTAAGCTCGGGTCATCTCTGTGTTCTTTACAAAGTGGCGACATCTCTTTAGGGTAATCGGTAATAAATGTTGGTTGTATGTAGTTTCCTTCACATTTTTCACCAAAAATTTCATCAATCAGCTTTCCTCTACCCATCGTATCATCCACTTCAATACCATTTTCTTTACACCAAGCAGCTAATTCTTCTTCGCTTTTACCTTCAATATCAAAACCTGTAAAATCAATGATAGATTGACGCATCGTTACTCTTTTGTAAGGAGCTTTAAAATCTACCTGATGCTCTCCAAAAGTAGCTTGTGTAGTTCCATTTACTTGAATAGCACAATACTCTAACAAGTTTTCGGTAAACTCCATCATCCAATTGTAATCTTTATACGCTACATAAATTTCCATAGCCGTAAACTCAGGGTTGTGCGTTCTGTCCATCCCTTCGTTTCTAAAGTTTTTAGAAAACTCATAAACGCCTTCAAAACCTCCAACAATTAGTCGTTTTAAATACAACTCATTAGCAATACGCATGTACAACGGTATGTCTAAACTGTTGTGATGCGTAACAAACGGACGAGCAGCAGCACCTCCAGCAATTGGCTGTAATACTGGAGTTTCTACCTCCATATAACCTTTGTCGTTAAAAAAGCTACGCATTGCATTAAACAACTTGGTACGCTTAATAAACACTTCTTTTACGTGTGGATTTACTACCAAATCGGCATAACGCTGACGGTAACGCATTTCAGCATCGGTAAACGCATCGTGCACATTTCCTTCGGCATCGGTTTTTGGTAATGGTAATGGTTTTAACGATTTACTTAAAACATCTAATTTTTTTACGCGTACACTAATCTCCCCCACTTGCGTTTTAAATAACTCTCCTTCAATTCCAATAAAATCTCCTATGTCTAATAACTTTTTGTAAACGTCATTATACATCGTTTTATCATCTCCCTCACACATTTCATCTCTATTAAAATACACTTGTATTCTTCCTTCGCTGTCTTGCAATTCGGCAAACGAAGCCTTTCCTTGTATTCTTCGACTCATTAATCGTCCAGCAATAACAACCTTTTTCCCTTCTTCATAATTCCCCTTAATATCCTTGCTTAATGCACTTACAGGATATAATGCCTGTGGGTAAGGGTTAATTCCTAAATCTCTTAACTTTTGTAAAGACTCTCTCCTAACTATTTCTTGTTCTGATAATTGCTGATTCATTGTTTTATTATTTAAGGCGACAAAGATAATTGTTTTTGTTGGATGACGGAAGACCGAAGTAATTTCTTATAACATTCAGTCTTCCGTCTTCAAGCCTTTTCTCTATTTTTGAAAAATGATTTTAACCGATACGCATACACATCTTTACTCTTCGCAATTTGATGAAGACAGAACAGCAGTAATTGAAAGCTGCATTAACAAAGGTATTTCTCGCTTGTTTTTACCCGGAATAGATAGCGAATCTATTAACGGAATGTTGGCTTTAGAAAAACAATTTCCGAAAAATTGTTTTGCAATGATGGGTTTACACCCTTGTTCGGTTAAAGAAAATTACAAAGAAGAGTTAGCTTTGGTAGAAGAGTGGCTAAACAAAAGAGAGTTTTGTGCCATTGGCGAAATAGGCATTGATTTGTATTGGGATAAATCTACTTTAGCCATTCAGCAAGATGCTTTTAGAACACAAATAAACTGGGCTAAAGAACGTAACTTGCCTTTTGTTATTCATTGTAGAGATGCTTTTGACGAAATTTTTGAAATAATGGATGAGCTAAACGATGAGAATATGCAAGGTATTTTTCATTGTTTTACAGGAAATTTAGCCCAAGCCAACCACATCATTAATTATGGTGGTTTTAAGTTGGGAATAGGTGGAGTAGTTACTTTTAAAAATGCAGGTTTAGATAAAGTGGTTGAGCAAATAGGTCTGCAACACTTGGTTTTAGAAACCGATTCGCCATATTTAGCTCCAACACCATATCGTGGGAAACGAAACGAAAGTTCTTATTTAATAAATATAGCTGATAAGATTAGCGACTTACACCAAACAAGTATTGAAAATGTTGCTAAAATTACTACTGCTAATTCTAAAGCAGTATTTGGATTTTAATATTACATTTGAAAAGTAGTATGTCACCCTGAGCGGAGTCGAAGGATCTTCTTATTTTTACACTAAATTTTAAAAGATACCTCGACTCCGCTCGGTATGACAAATCAAGAAAAATGAGTTCAGTTTTAATCATATACACCGGAGGAACCATAGGAATGGTTAGAGATGAAGAAACCAATGCGTTAAAGGCGTTTGATTTCGATTCTTTAATTAAAGAAATTCCTGAAATAAAAAAGTTTGCACACCAGCTAGATGTACATTCTTTTGATGTTCCGATTGACTCATCTAACATGCAGCCTGAAAATTGGTTAGAAATTGCTGAAATTATTTACAGTAATTATAATAAGTATGCTGGCTTTGTTATTTTACATGGCTCTGATACGATGGCTTATACAGCATCTGCGTTAAGCTTTATGCTAGAAAATTTAAGCAAGCCCGTTATTTTAACAGGCTCTCAATTGCCTATTGGCGAAGTAAGAACTGATGCCAAAGAAAATCTTTTAACGGCTATTGAAATTGCTTCTACCTACAAAAACGAAAAAGCTGTTGTGCCTGAGGTAGCCATTTATTTTGAGTATGATTTATATCGAGGAAACCGAGCAACAAAATCTAATGCCGAAGATTTTGAAGCCTTTACCTCTCCAAATTATGATGTGTTGGCTCAGGCAGGAGTATCTTTAAAATTTAATAAAAACGCTATTTATAAAGCCAATGATAAAGCGTTGAAACTGAATAAGTTTTTAGACAACAACATTGCTACTATAAAAATGTTTCCTGGAATTACCGAGCAATATTTGTTTTCAGTAATTAATACTCCCGGACTTAAAGCCATTGTTTTAGAAACATTTGGTTCTGGTAATGCTTCTACCGAAATATGGTTTATCGACCTACTAATTGAAGCGATAAAACGAGATATTATTATTTTAAATATTAGTCAGTGCGAAGGTGGTGCTGTTAGTCAAGGAAAATATGAGACTAGCTCTGCTTTTAATAAAATTGGTGTTATTAGCGGAAAAGATATCACCTACGAAGCTGCCGTTACTAAAATAATGTATCTTTTAGGAACCAACCTTTCTACCAAAGAGGTAAAAGAGTTGTTACAACAAGATTTAAGAGGCGAGATTACTATTTAATTTTTTCCATTCTCTCAAAGTAAATATTGTAAGAACAATAGCATAAGTGATGTAAGTAATTTTATTAATTAAGTCATCATAAAAATAATGTAGCTCCCGATTATTTTGAATTTTTTTCGATTCTATTGGATCAAAAAGAGAATTTCCACAAACAATATAGTTGGGTTCTATAAACTCTTTGAACGGATAACATAAAATTAAACCAACTGTAAAAAATAATAACTGATTTATTTTAATCTCTGATTCTTCAATTCTAAAACCTCTGTAAATTAGTTTGTAGATTAAAAATAATTCAAATGGTAAAACTAAAATTTTCAGCCATGGAATAAGTGAATAATTTAAGAACAACTTTGCTAAGTGTTCTAAAATTATAGATGCTAAAACACTCCCAAAATGAACACAGAAAATAATTAATAAAGAATAAATTACCCTTTTCACAACTACTATTTAAACCCTACTAATATTGAAACACACCCGTTTGGTGTAAGCTGTGTTAATTTGTTTTTTTGTTTAGATTTTGGTACTTCTAATTGAATGATTAGCTGCTGTGTATTGGCTACTTTAAAATCCCAAGTAGGGTTTTTAGTTCCTTCCTCACTAGTATAAAGTATTTTTCTAGTTTTATCTAAAACTTTAAACTGTACATTTCCTATTGTTTCTTGCGAACAAACAATAATTTTATACTCTTTCCCTGCATTAAAAGTCATTTCTATGTCAGCCGTTTCTCCTGGGTTTAAAATAGCTGCTGTTAACTGTCCATTATGCTGATAAGGAGCTAAAGATGGTAAGCATCTTTTTTTAGTAAACCCTTTACATTGTGCGTTACTCGATATTGAAATTGTACTAACCAATACCAACAAACAAATCTTTACTATATTCTTATTTAATAATTTCATTTCTAATGGTTTCAATTGTTGTTGCTATTTCATTAATTGTTTCTGGAGTATAATTTAATGTTGAACCTCCGCCAATAGTTGGTGTGTCTCCTTCTTCTACTGTTGCTTCATTTTCGGTTACTTCAATTTTATTAAAACTTGTTTTTAACCTTTCTAAAGATGCTTTTATTGAATTTATTTCATCATTATCGTAAGAACCAACTAAATCCAACAAATTATCTAACGAGTACTTTTGTTCTGCAATGCGTTGCATTAAGTCTTTATTGGGGTTGTCTGTTTGTAGCCCACGGGTACCAATATAAAGTCCTTCAATCCAACCTCCAGCTATAATTAAAGCCGACAAATTATCTTGTCCATTTTCTTTTAAATATCCATCACAAGTCCAAAAAGCATCACTTACAATTGCCATCATAGAGTCTCTATTATTCATATTTTCTTCTATGCGTTCAATTGCCTCAGGAGTAAAAGCTCCTGCTACACCTAAAGCATCTGCCATTTTTTTAGAGCAGTTCATATAAAACATTGATTCTTGTGATTGATCATGAATGTTAGCATAACTCAAATCTGCTCCATAAACACCAAGGTTTAATGCTTGTTGTAAACTAGTAGTGTACTTACTTACGTTTTCAACTGGGTTTAAAATTTCTGCATTATAACCTATCCCCGATTCTTCAAACAACATAGCCGTTTCATAAGGCGAAGGTATGGTTTGAAACACTTTTTGAGCTTTTTCAGCTCTTTCTATAATTTGTTCATCTGTTACTTCAACATTATTTTCGTCAACAACTGCCTCTGTATTTTCATCTCCTCCACAAGCAAAAAGTAAAGCAGAAGTTATTGCTATAAAACCTATTTTTTTCATCTAAATTTTGTTTGAATCATTACCAAATATATAAAATTATGATAACTATATCATTAAAACAAAAGCCCACCAAATTTTGGTGGGCTTTACTCATTTAAAAAAGTAGTTTACTGATAAACTATTTTTTGATTGTATACTTTCTCTCCTATAGTAACTTTAACTAAGTATATTCCTTTGGGTTGACTAGATATAACTATTTGCTCTTCTGGGTTTATCATTTCTTTCGACAAAATAATTTTTCCCGTAATGTCATATATCTGTATTATTGTTTGTTTACTAGCTATTTCTGGTAACTCTACACTAAAAATACCATTATTAGGATTAGGTGTAATTGATAAATCCAATTTTCCTGTGGCTTCAGAATTATTATTAGTTTCATTCATAACTCTAAATCCTCCAGGACATGCATCTAAAATACACACTTTTTGTTTTAAACCATTTGCATCTGTAATAACAACAGTAAAATCTGCTGGAAATGAAGAGGTAGAAGCATAATTAGTAGTACTTCCTGTATTCCATAAATAAGTATAAGGTGGAGTTCCAAAGTTTGGATATATATTATAGCCACATACTCCAGGGTGCCATCCCGATTGACCTGGAGAAGGAGTCCCTAGACTAACCGTAACAATGTCATATACAGTTAAACACCCATTCGTCTTGGTTACTACATAAGTTACTGGATATTGTAAGTTAGGGTCATAGCATACCATTGGATTCGATGCTGTTGGATTGCTTAGCCCTGATTGTGGTGACCATGAGTAACTAAAGTTTGGATCAGGAGTTTCTCCAGCTTGATAACATACATCACCAACACTAGGACAACTAGCATCTTGGTAATACAAGGTAATATCGTCTCCTGCATTTACTGTAACATCATTATAATCATTGTTACAAAATGGAGAAATATAAGCACGAAAATAATTGTTAGCTTTAAACCCTGGCTCCAACAATATTTTTCTGCCAGCCCTATAGGTTACATTTGCTCCATTATTTACTGTAACATTGCCATTATTATTACCATTCATATCTACTGCATATCCAGCAAAAATATCATTCCCAGCTTCTATTAGGTGGTTTGACCCATTTGCATATACTGTATTTTCAATATACTTATTATCATCTTCAATGGCATATACCTCTACTGCATCAATAAGCATATATGCGCCATTATCTGGATTTCCAAATGGTAATACTATAACTTGTGTGTTGGCATCTGAAAAGAAATTTCCAAATGTTATGAATTTTTCACCTCCATTAAGAGAAGTGTAGAAGCCTTCAAAATCGTACCAAACACCAGGAGGAAGTATAGATGAAATATTCAATGAAGGGGTAGCTATAATTGGATCCCAAGACATTGGAACATGATTAGGTACTGTGGTAGAAAACAATACTCCCAAATTATTTGAAAGCCAGCCAAAACCCTCCCATCCATTTTCAATCAGACTAGTCTTATATTTGAATTTAACCTTATAACATTTTCCTTCTACCATTGGACAATCTAATTTGCCACTTGGGTATTCCCTGAGTCCGTATGTAGCAAATCCAATACAGTTCCATCCTGAATTTGAATGTGGAAATGTGGGTTGACACATATTAGCCAATGAATAGAAGTCAGCTGTGCCAGAGAGTGATTGCCAATCATCAAGCCAGGGTAGTCCTGGTAGCATGGCACAAAATCCAGATATATTTTCAAAATCACCATTGAGTACCATATTTGCTTGACCATAAGTGTTATAGAATGGAAGAATAAATATTAATATTTTAATTATTTTTTTCATCTCCTTATGTGTTTGTTCTTAGTAATTATTATGTATTTATTTTTTTTCAGCAATTTTCTTTTCTAATTCAATAATATACAGTGTCAACTCTTCAATTTTTCTTAGTAGAATAGCATCCATTTCAGCTAAATTAATTCCTTCGTTACAAACTTCCTTTTCAGAAGGAACATTAGGTAAATGATTATTTTTTTCAATAAACTCTTCAACCTCTTCTAATGGTGTTAAATTATAACCTTCTTCAAATACAAAATCTGCCCATGTGGTTAATTTAACTTCTATTTCATGCGCTTTAAGGGTTCCATTTACATATAAATTCGCATCTCTTAATGCTGTTCCAATTATAACTGCTCCAGGGTTAGTTAAAGTTGCATCATTATGCATAGACATCAATATATATTTTTCCATGTCAGCTTGCGTAATAGTATTTCCTGATAAAGAACCGTTTTGGATTACTGCAAATTTCATTCTATTTCCTGTAGTTAAAATAGCATTGGTGCCTTTATTTGCATTATCCCAAACATTCCAATTATTTGTAGAATTGTTAAAAGATAAATTAAACCCTATAAAACTTCTAATCCAAGGAGCAGAAGATGGATTTGAATGACCTAATGTAATATGTGTGCTATATTGGTTTCCTATTCCCATATTACCAGCAAAATAAGAATTCCCCAATTTATCTATCCAAAATTTATCTTCTAATTGAGCACCTGTTTTTAAACGAAATGCCTTCCACGATAGATCATCATTGATATTCTGAACATTTGCATGTGGGAATAATGCAACAAAATGCCCATTATTATCATCCCCATTTAGATAATTATTGTCAGTATAAGCTACAAAGCCTGACCGTCTCGATGTTGTTTTAACCGTTAACCCCAAGTAAAAAGGTTCTCCTCCAATAGTTGTTTGGAGAACAGATCCTGGTACCACTTCTAATGGTGAAATCGGTGAAGTTGTTCCTACTCCAACAAAACTATTAGTAGATGTATTATTAACTACGCCAAAAGGTGTTGCAAGTTGTGCGTATGTTAGTGTGCTTGCACCCAACATACTTAATATTAAAATTGTTTTTCTCATAATGATTTTTTTAAGATTTGAAATTATATCATCGAAAATAGAGACAAACAATTTTAATATTTAACTTATTACAATTTTTTGATTAAGCGGCAACATTTTTAATATAAACGGTTATCTAAAAAGAAAAAGCATTGAAAAATTTTTCAATGCTTTTTCTTTTTTAGTGTTACTATATAAACTATTGATAAACTATTTTTTTAGTATCAATTACACCACCAACATTTGTTTTAACAATGTAAACTCCTTTAGGCTGATTAGAAATATTAATTATAAAATTATTCCTCTTTATAGTTTCATTAAAAATATTTTCTCCTAACATATTATAAACTTCAATAATAGCAATGTTGTTATTGCTAATGTTTAAGTAGTAGTTAAACACGCCTGATTTACTTGGGTTAGGACCTATTTTAGTTGTTAACTTATTCGAAAATTCGTTAACCCCTACTGGTTGATAATTATAAAGTGTATCTACTTCTGCAGAATCTAATGCTCTATTATATACAAAAATATCGTCAATATCTCCTTCAAAGTATCTATCACTTTGTGGGAAATATGGTGACCACCCTATACGGGTTGCTTCTGTAGAAATAGGAATGTCAATTAATCCCGTAGTAGTTTTATCTAAAACATTATTAATATATAGTTTTACCGAATTATTATTTCCTCCATTATAGGTATATACCATTACAACATGTTGATAACCTGCATTTATTGGAACAGGAATGTTTGTTCTGGTAATCCCATAAGTGCTTCCATTATAAGTTGCATAACCTAGATGCCCAGCTAAACTATTAGATACTCCATCTATAAAAAATTCTGAGCCCGTATTAAGTGTCCTATTCGTAAATATCGGCTGTGTAAACCCTGGAGGATTAACTGTTCTTCTTACCCAAGCTGAAATAGTAAAGTCGGTATTAAACCTATATAATGCTGGATCTGAGCCTAAATTAATATAATCATTAACCCCATCAAAATTATACGCACTATTTGGATTTCCGAACCGATCAAAAGTTAATGTTGCTCCATATACTGTTCCGTTATTATTATTGATACTTTCATCATTGGCATTACCATTGAAAGGCCAAGAACCAACAAGCCCCGCTGAAGGGATTTGAGTAAAAACACTCATTGATAGAGTTAATGTAAAAGATAATAAAATTGTTTTCATATTTTTAGTTTTATTGTTAATAACAAAGATATATTATTCTATTTATTTAAAGAAAACCGATACTTTTTTCTTTTAAACGGTCACTTTTTAAGAAAAAATGTGTTTTTCTTTTTAATTTAAATCAAACTATAAATTATCAAATTGAGTTTCTAACAGTTGTAAAAAATCCTTTTTTTTCCGTCTAGCTATATTTATTTCAACTCCGTTTTTTAGTTCTACAGATTCTTTATCTTTTAGATAAGTTTTCACATAATTAAAATTAATTATAGAAAATCGGCTTACTCGAAAAAAAATGGAATGATTATCAAAAAAATTTTCAAAATATTTAAGAGAATGAGAAGATATAATTTTGTTGCCATTATTTAAATATATTTTAGAATAATTAGTATCTGCCTCACAACAAATTATTTCATCTATATCAATAAAATCAATTTTATTAGCACTTTTTATTGCAATTTTTTTACTTTTCTTACTATCTATGTTAGATAGAAGTGTGATTATATTATTTTGATTGAAAGACTCTAGCTTTATCGATTCTTCTATTTTAAATACTGCTTTTTCTAATTCATCTATACTAATAGGCTTTAAAAGATAATCAACAGCACTATATTTAAATGCTTTAACAGCATACTGGTTGTAAGCCGTAGTGAATATTACACGAAAGTTTATTGTGTCAAACTGTTCTAACAAATTAAAGCCTGTACCATCTAACATTTCTATATCTAAAAAAACTATTTGTGGGTTTTTTCTATTAATAATTTTAACCCCTTCTTTTACAGATTGTGCAGAACCAACGACCTCCACATAACCTGATATATTCTGTATTAATTGTTTTAATACAAGTATAGCATTTTGTTCATCATCAATTATTACTGCTTTCATATTAATTATAACTTTTGTTTTATCTTTAAAATAACTCTAGTTCCTAAAGCATTTCCCTTAACATCGCTAATATCCATAATTTCTACATTATTATTATTTTCATTAAACGTAGTTAGCCGTTCTTTAGTTATTGACATACCTATAGACTTTCTACTGATACCTCTTTTCTCTTTAAATTCTGACGCTCTTTTTCTACCCACTCCATTATCTTCAATAATACATTGAAAGTAGTTTTCTTCTTTTTTAATGTTAATCTTAATTTCTCCTTTCCCTTTTTTATTCATCAAACCATGCCATATAGCGTTTTCTACATAAGGTTGTATCAGCATAGAGGGTATTTTATCGGAATTGCATTTTATTTCTTTATCAACAATAATATCATAATCAAATTGATTTCTAAACCTCATCTTTTCTAAATTTAAGTATAACGTTAAGAAAGCCAATTCTTCTTTAATAAGAACCTTATTTTTTTCTGAATGATGTAGCACTAATCTTATCAATTTAGCATATTCAGTTAAATATTTATTGCTGCTCTTAAAATCGTTTACTGATATATAGTATTGAATAGAATTTAAGGTGTTAAAAATAAAATGGGGGTTAATCTGAGATCTTAATGCTTTTAATTCTAACTCTATTTCCCGTTTTTGAGACTTCAGCCTTTGAGATATTTTTTTGTCCCGATATCTAGCTCCTATTAAAATTAATATAACTATGATAGCTATTATTATCATTACAAACCACCAAGTCAACCAAAAAGGAGGTGAAATTTTAAATTTTAGCCTAACTGGTTTACCCCAAAAACCATCCTCATTAGAAGCTTTAAGTTCAAAAATATAATTTCCAGGCTGTAAGGAAGAAAAATTAACAGCCCTTGTATTAGTTTTAACCCAACCTGAATCTATATTATTTAATCTATACTTATACTCAACACCATCTAAACTTCTATAGTTTACTGATTCAAAAGATATAATTAAATTATTTTGGTTATAATTTAGATTAAGGTCGTTTATAAGTGGATGTTCTTTGTTATTTACCTTACACGAAGTAATATAAATTTTAGGTGATTGTTTGCTTTGTATATTAATATTTTTATTAAAAAAAAATAACCCTTTATTAGTTCCTATAAAAATAGTGTCTTGTAATGATTCTATATCTGTTATTTCATAAATAGAAAAACCTTTGTTTTGACTTAAATTTTTTGTAACCTCAAAATAGGTATCTGTAAATTGAATTTTATCAAGCCCTTTATTCGTTCCAATCCAAATATCGAAATCTTCATCAACATGTATAGTTTTTATCGTATTACTTCCTAATCCCTTACGACTATCGATTACTTGAAATATTTCCTCATCTTTTAATATTAATAAACCATATAATTTTGTTCCTACAAGAAAAAAACGATTTTTATAATTAACAATATCGGTAATTGGTGAGCTAAGAAACCTATTGTTTTTATATGGGCTATAAATAGTTTCATCCTGTAAAACTTTGACCCCTTGATTTGTACCAATCCATATTTCATTATTATACTGAGCTATACTTGAACATCTTAATCTCTTTTTATTATGAAATGAAAAAAAAACTTCTTCGTCATTCACAATTTTTGATAATCCATATGAATTTACCATATACATTGTGTCTTTTACATTTAAAATTGCTTTTGTATTACCATTATAAACTGAAAGGTTTTTAATTTTTCTAGTTTCTTTACCTTTAAAAAATTTAACGATTTCGAATGCTTTTGTCAAATATAATTTGTTATTAAAGCTATTAAACTTAATATTCTGGCTATTTGTTTGATGAGTTATTAATTCTTTAAACCCTGGGTTAGCTGAAACTAATTTCTTATTATTTATAAGAGTAAAAATTGTACTCGCCTTTTTATCAATCTCTATAGCCGATATCTTTTCACCCGTAAAAACTCTATGATAAATCCTTTTTGAAGATAAATAATACACCCCATTATTTAAAGTCATAAACCATCTATCTCCATTTTTACTTGAATAGAATTTTGAAACCTGTTTTTCTGCTAAATAATGATTTACTAATTTTAACTTATTATTTTCAACTTTACATTGAAAAACACCCTGATTAAATACTGTAAGCCAAATATATATCCCATCATAATGTATATCCAATAAAAAATTATCAATAAAACTGTCTTCTAACAACAGGGTATCACAATGAAGATTGTTTAAGTCTAATAAAAAGAAGCATCGTGAATTAATGGAATAAAACACTTTCTGATTGCCTAACGATTCAAAAATTGGATTCCTAATGCCTTTATAATCATGAGTAAAATTATATCTAATTTGCTCAAGCTTCTTTTCTCCCGATTTACTTGTCGATTCTATTATTATAGTATCAACATAATTTAACCCTTCTTTTAATTTTTCTGCTTTTAATGTTCCTCCTATAAAAAATGTAGTATCCTTTTGTATACATAATTTTATTTGATTAGTTGATTGAAAATTAGAAATAACATTACCTAAATAATTTATTCCTATAATACCAAAATCTTTAAACCCAAGCCAAACCGTTCCCTCTTTATCTACTTTAAGATCTATTATTATAGCATCCCCATGGATAGACTCTGTGATTTTATCATTATATTTATAAGGGATAATATCACCATTAGCATAATATGATAATTGACAATTAAATGTCCCAAACCAAACTCTTCCTTTATTATCTTCTGTAATTAAAAAAACTGTGTTATCCGTTAACCCATTATTTATGTCAAAATTTTCAAACTCATATCCATTAAACCGACTAACTCCTGCATCGGTAGCAAACCACATATAACCTTTCGAATCTTGAAAAGCCGAATATACCTCAGAGCTAGGCAATCCATCCTCAACCCCATAGTGCTTGTAAGAATACTCTTGGGCAACAATGTTCCCACACCAGAAGATGGTAAAAAGAATTAACAAGCTATTTTTGATTTTTTTAACCATAAACCACCCCTAAAAAAGGGCTCTTTTTTGTTAATGTGCCAACAACCAATTTTTGGCAGCGTTCATCTCAACATCTAAAGGAACGGAAAGCTTCACCGCATTTTCCATTTTGTCTTTTACAACTGTTTTTATTTGTTCTAGTTCAGGTTTGTACACATCAAAAACCAATTCATCGTGTACTTGTAACAACATTTTAGATTTAAACTGCTGTTTTTCAAACTCGCTGTGAATGTTTATCATCGCAATTTTAATAATATCGGCAGCCGAACCTTGTATTGGAGCATTTACCGCATTACGTTCGGCATGACCACGAACTATTGCATTGTTAGAATTAATATCTTTTAAAATTCTTCTGCGTTGCATAATGGTTTCTACATAACCTTTTTCTTTAGCCAAAACCACATTGTTATCCATATAAGCTTTTAACTTAGGATACTTTTCAAAGTAAGTATCAATAATTTCTTTGGCTTCCTTTCGTGGTATGTTTAGGTTTTGAGATAAGCCAAATGCAGAAACGCCATAGATAATTCCAAAGTTTACCGCTTTAGCTTTGCTACGCATTTCTCTATCTACCGCCTCTTTTTCAACACCAAAAACTTTGGCTGCTGTTGCAGTATGAATGTCTTCTCCTTTAACAAAAGCTTCTTGCATATTTTCATCTTCGCTTAAAGCAGCAATAATTCTTAATTCTATCTGAGAATAATCGGCTGCAAGTAAGGTATAATCATCATTTCTTGGAATAAACGCTTTTCGTATTTCTCGCCCTTTTTCTGTTCGGATAGGAATATTTTGAAGGTTTGGGTTGTTGGAACTTAACCTGCCAGTTGCCGCAACTGTTTGCATATAACTCGTATGGATTTTTCCATCGTTTTCGTTTACCAGTTCTGGCAATGCATCTACATAAGTAGATTTTAATTTTTTAAGCGAACGATATTCTAATATTAATGGGATTATATCGTGTTTGTTTGCCAATTTGCTTAACACATCTTCGCTTGTAGAATATTGCCCAGTTTTGGTTTTTTTAGGCTTTTCAACGATTTGTATATTCTCAAACAATACAACACCTAACTGTTTTGGCGAGTCGATATTAAACTCTTCGCCAGCCATTTCGATAATTTGTTGGGTTAAGCCTGTAATTAACCCTTCCAATTCTTCCGAAAAAATTTTTAATGCAGAAACATCTAACTTTATTCCTTCTTTTTCCATAGCCGAAAGCACGGGAATTAATGGGGTTTCTATTTCGTCCATTAATTTTTTAAGTGTTTCGTTCATTTTGGGTTCAAACTCATTTTTTAGCTGCAAAGTAATGTCTGCATCTTCACAAGCATAATCCACAATTTTTTCTTGTGGAACATCTCGCATACTTAATTGTTTCTTGCCTTTTTTACCAATTAACGTTTCTATCGAAACAGGTTTGTAACCCAAATATGCCTCTGCCAACAAATCCATATTGTGTCGCATATCGGGTTGTATTAAATAGTGAGCAATCATCGTGTCAAACAACTTGCCTTTAACATCAACACCATAAGTGCTCAACACATTTATATCATACTTTAAATTTTGACCTACTTTTTCAATGTTTTCATTTTCGAAAACGGCTTTAAACTGATTGGCTAAATTTTGTGCATCTTCTCTATCTTCTGAAAAAGGAACGTAAAAAGCTTCGCCAGCTTTGTAAGCAAACGAAAGCCCAACAATTTCTGCTTCAAAAGGGTTTAACCCAGTTGTTTCGCTATCAAAACAAAATGATTTTTGGGCAGATAAATCGGATATTAGTTTTGTTATTTTTTCTGAAGTATCGCAAAACTGATAATTGTGTTTGCTGTTTTCTATGGTTTTTTGCTCCACTTCTTGAGGGGCTTCTTCAGTTTGTGGTGCTTCTTGTACATTCCCAAACAAATCCATTTGTCCGCCAACCTGAACTGGTGCTGCCTTTATCTGAATTTCTTTCCCTAAAACGCGCTTGGCTAAATTTCTAAACTCTAATTCAGCAAACAGTTCGGTAATTTTTTCTTCGTTTGGTTCTTCAACAATCAAATCGTTAAAATCGTACTCTACAGGAACATCTAAAATAATGGTCGCCAACTTTTTAGATAACAATCCTTGTTCAGCAAAATTTTCTACATTTTCTTTTTGTTTGCCTTTTAATTCGTGCGAATGCTCAATTAAACCCTCAACACTTCCATATTTTCCAATTAATACTTTTGATGTTTTTTCTCCTATTCCCGGAATCCCAGGGATATTGTCAACTGCATCCCCCCAAAGCCCTAAAATATCGATAACTTGCTCTGGACGTTCAACACCAAATTTTTCGCATACTTCTGGTATCCCCAAAACCTCAGCAGGCTTACCATAAGCAGCAGGTTTATACATAAAAATATTTTCTGATACTAACTGCCCAAAATCTTTGTCAGGGGTCATCATATAGGTTTGAAAACCCTCTTTTTCGGCTGCTTTTGCCACTGTTCCAATAATATCATCTGCTTCGTAACCTTCCATTAGCATTATTGGAATATTAAACGCATCTATTATTTGTTTAATGTAAGGAATGGCTGTTCTAATATCTTCGGGCATTGCTTCTCTTCCTGCTTTATAATCAGAAAACTCTTCTTCTCTGTTTGTTGCTCCACCTGGGGCATCAAAAACAACCGCAATATGTGTTGGCTTTTGCTTTTGTAATACTTCTATTAAGGTATTGGTAAACCCCAACATTGCTGAAGTGTTTAATCCTTTTGAGTTGTATCTGTGATTTTTACCGAAACCAAAGTAGGCTCTGTAAATTAATGCAAATGCATCTAGTAAAAAGAGTTTTTTTTCTGTTGCCATAGATTCCATGTTTTAAAGTAGCAAGATACGTTTTTTGTTTTTTCTATTTAGCCATTTGTTTTCAGTATATTTGATTTAAAAGATTAACATTTTTTGAAAAAATTTATCATCATATTTATTTTACTCTTTAATGCCTTTCATATAAAAGCACAAAATAACTCTGCTACTGATTCAATTATTTCTTTAATACAATTTGCAGAAAATGATAGTGTTAAAGCAGAATTATATTTTGAATTAGGAAACTCATACTCTATAGAAAATAGTTTATCATCTAAGATAAATGCATACAAATTAGCTGAAAGCCTTTTTAATAAAATTCCTTACACTCAGCACAAACCAATCAACCTTTCACGACTTGGATTTTGTTATTTTAAACTAAATGATTACAGAAAATCTGAAAAAATGTATAAACAAGGTATTAAACATACTCAACAACAAAATGATTTAGAGTTAGAGTTTGAAATCTCGGAGAGTTATGCAAATACTTATATTGATTTAAAACCAAATTCAGAGTTAATAAATGTTTTCTTTTCATTAAAAGAAAAAGCGAGTAAGCAAAACGATTTAAAACTCGTTTTTAATGCTTTAGCACAAATTAATAGATTTCACCAAGTCTCGGGAACAAACTTAAACAAGATTAAAGAAAATTCGGATTCGATGCTTGTTTTAGCAAAAAACATAAATGATAGTAATCTCTTTAGGGTCGCATATTTTAATTTAGCAATCGCAACTGATGATCAAGAATCTATAAATAATTATAAAAAATGCCTTCAATATGTTGATTCTTCCTCATATAATTTTTTAAGTTCAATTTATAATAATATTAGTGGGAACTATATGGAATTACTATTTCCAAAAAAATCTATTTTGTATGCAGATAGTGCAATTGTTTTTTCAGAAAAAAGTAAAAGAGATGAAGGAATTGCTGCAGGTTATTATAGAAAAGGTAGAGCTTATCTCTTTTTAAATGAGAATGAAAAAGCCATTTTATATGGAGAAAAAGCTTTAAACAAATTTCAGCAGGCAAATATTTTAAGGAGACAAGATTTATGTGCCAATTTAATTGGAGAATCATACAAGGCGAAAAGCAATTATAAAGAAGCCCTTAAATATTTTGAATTAGAAAAACAATTAAAAGATAGTTTAGTTGATTTAGCTAAACATCGAGAAACCGAATTTGCAGAACAAAAATTTCATTTTCAATTGGCTCAGAAGAGAGATAGCACTGAAATTGCACTAAAAATGACTAAAATAAAAAATATGAATACTTCCTTAGAAAATGAAAAGATGAAAAAATATCTTTTATATGGAGGGGGTGGTATGTTACTACTAATTGCATTTATTTTATTAATTGGTTTTCAGCGTAAGAAAAAAGATAACTTGCTAATTGAACAACAAAAAAGAATCGTTGAAGAAAAAAATGAAGAAATAACGGATAGTATTCGGTATGCAAAAAGAATTCAAAATGCTATACTCCCATCCAATAAAATAGTTAAAGAATATTTAAACGATAGTTTTATTCTTTATTTACCGAAAGACATAGTAGCAGGTGATTTTTATTGGATGGAATCTGTTTCATCTAGCCGTCATTCCGCACTCCTGCCTGCTGGCAGGCACGGTGATGCGGAATCTCCCAATAAGAGTGAGATTGCTGGTCAAGCCAGCAATGACGTAGTGTTGTTTGCAGCAGCAGATTGTACTGGGCATGGTGTTCCTGGTGCAATGGTTAGTGTGATTTGTAATAATGGGTTAAACCGAAGTGTAAGAGAACATGGTATAACTGACCCTGGAAAAATATTAGATAAAACCCGAGAAATTGTGCTTAAAGAATTTGAAAAAAGTGAGGATGACGTAAAAGATGGGATGGATATCGCTCTTTGTAGTTTGTCAGTTAACAGTAATCAGTCAACAGTACTTCAGTATGCAGGAGCACATAACCCATTATGGGTAATTAGAAAAGATGCAAAAGAAATAGAAGAAATAAAAGCTAACAAACAACCTATAGGTAAATGTGATAACCCAGAACCATATACAACTCACACTATAGAGTTACAAAAAGGAGATAGTATTTACATCTTCTCTGATGGCTATGCCGATCAGTTTGGTGGGAAAAAGGGTAAAAAATTAAAGTCAGCTAACTTTAAAAAGCTGTTACTATCTATCCAAAACGAAACAATGGAAAAACAACACCAATTAATTGATGAAGCTTTTGAAAATTGGAAAGGAGAGCTAGAACAATTAGATGATGTCTGTGTTATAGGTGTTAGAATATGATACAAAATTTACTCTGAGCTTGCCAAATGTATTTAATAAGTAGAGCATTTTATAATAAATAAAGTTGATAATTGGAATAAAAGTATGGAGGGTAGCTTGAATGAGATGAAAAACTATCTATTGTATCAACCAAACTCCAAAAAACTATACTTTTCTTTTAAAGCAGCAATCTGTTGTTGGGTGTTTGCTGCAAACTTTTGATATTCTTCACTTTGGGTATTAAAGGGTTTGTGGGCTAAGGCGTTTTGTATTTTGGCTATTTCTGTGTTTAAGTTTTTAGTTTCTTCATTAAAGTAACACTCGCCAAACTTATCCCAAACATAATTTACTGTCAAGTCGGTTGGATGGACTAAATCATCTTTATAAAATCGGTAATCGCGTAATTCATCAATTACAATTTCGTAAGCAGGAAAGTAAGAACAGTTTTGGTGTTGCTCAACTAAATTGTTTATCGCTAAATGTAAAGTGCTTTTACTCAAATTGTTTTCGTGTAAACCATCTTTACTATGCCTAACAGGACTAACCGTAAAAATAATGTTGAGGTGTTTTAATTGTGCTATAATTGGTTGGTAGGCAGCAATAATTTCTTTTACACTTAATAGGCGTTTGGTAAAATTGGTGTTGGGTATTTTGTGGCAATTGGCAACAATTTGTTCGGTTTCATTAAACTGATATACCCAAGCAGTACCAAAAGTTATAATTAAGGTTTTAGAAGCTTTAAAATGCTCAATATCTTTGGTTAAACTTCCGTTTTCTATTTTTAAAACATTATTTATTTCAATATCAAAACTCGAAAACTGGTTGTTAAAATTGACTAGTTTTTTACCTTCAAAATTGTAAAAATCTTTTTCAGTATAAAGTTGTTGGTTAATTAAGCGAGTTAAATTATTGGCAATAGAAATAGGATTAAAAACAGTGCCAAAACTATTGAGGTTTGTTTTAAATTTATGGTAGGCTAATTTGTTGCCTATATTTTGCGAAAAGCAAGAACCCATAAGCGTTATGGGTTGGTTGTGTGTTAATTCAATTGGGCTTTTTGGTATTTTTATGGGAGTTGTTAGTTTCAATGAGTTGATGTGTTTAAAGGTTTATTTGTTTATGGGTTTCGTTTTTTTGCCAACTGCCAACTGCCAACTGCCAACTGCCAACTGCCAACTTCTGTCTTCCCACTTCTAACTACTTTCGATATATCCAATACTCAGGGTTAAGCTTGGTCATTCCTTTCCAAATTTCTAAATGAATTTTTGTTTTACTGCCATCGTTAACTAATTTCCCTAATTCTTGTTTGGTGGTTATTTTGTCTCCTTTTTTAACATAAACATCAGTCATGTAAGAGTAAACACTTAAATATTCTCCATGTCTAACCATAACTACTTTTCCTTCGCCAGGAATAATAGCAACAGAACTTACTTCTCCACTAAATAAAGCTCGAGCAGTAGAGCCTTTTGTGGTGCTTATATCAATACCATTATTGTTAATGGTAATTTCTTTAAGAACCGGGTGAGGTCGCTTACCAAACCTGCCAGTAATGGTTCCTTGTAAAACAGGCCATGGTAATTTCCCTTTGTTTGCCGCAAACGAGTTAGAAAGCTTAATAGCTTCTGGTGTCATAGGAAAACCTTTGCTTGTTTTTCCATTCTTTTTTGCTGCTTCACGTGCCTTTCTAATTTCTTCTTCGATAATGCGTTGTATTGCTTTTTGTAGTTTACGTGCTGCAGCTTGTTTCTTTTTTAATTTGGCTTTTAATTCTTGCTCTTTACCTTGCAGTTTTTGTACAATGTTTTCTTGCTCAGATTTTTCTACAGCCAGCTTTTGTGCTTCTTGTTCTTCCATAGAAACCAACACTGATTTTTCTTGTTTAATTTTTTCTAGCTGGGTTATTTTTTCTTTTAAACTAGCTTGAGTGTTTATTATTTCTTGAGCTTGCCCTTTACGATATTCGGTATATTGCTGTATATATTTTAATCGTTTATAGGCTTGGTTAATGTCTTTAGAAGCAAAAACAAACATCATTTTATCGTAAGTACTGCGATGCTTAAAAGCATAATAAATAATTTTAGCATACTCTGCTTTTAAACGAACTAACTCTTCTTCGAGCACTTTAATATCGGTAGTACTTTGCGTAACCTCTCCATTAATTAATCGCATTTCCGAATTCATTGCTGCAATTAAATTGGTACGAGCATTTATTTTACTTTTTAAATTTAAAAGTTCTTCAAGGGTATGGTCTTTATTTTTACGGGTTTCTTTTAAAAGTTTGTTGGTATAGTTAATCTCTTTTTGTAAAGCTTTTTTCTTTTTTTCTAGGGCAGATTTGTTTTGAGAAAAAGAAGATTTTCCTGCCAATAGGAATAAAAGCAAGCAAAAAGTGGTTAATATGTTATTGTTCAATTTGAACATATTTTTCTGGTATTTTAAAAGGGAAAGATAAGGTTTTACCTGTTGTAAATTTATTGTAACTCGCTTCGATATTAACAGTGGATTTTGAAGAAAGTGTAAAATGTAGGTTATATGGTAGCCATTGTTCTTCAATTTGTTTGTAGTTAGCATAAGTTCCTTTTACTGTTTTTTCGGTATGAGCAGAGGATAATAACAATTCATTTATTCTAAACGTAACAGGATCTAACCATAGTGTTTGAGATTGGTTTTTTATTTTATCCTTGTCTTTTTTTAACTCTTTTCTAATGTTCCTTTTCTTTTCAGTACTCATGTAATACATGTCTTTTTTACGGTCAACAGAGGTTCTAATTTTGTTATTCATTTCAAAGTCTAAACTATTGGCAATCAAAAGAGCTTCGAGCATTTGGTAATCTAAATCTGCACCAAAAAGTTTATTGATGTATTCAAAATCGCCCACAAAATATTCGGCATTAGTTCGATTCATTAGTTTTACAGAATCTTGAGTAATTACAACTCTGGCAAACTCAATTCCTAAAAGAGGGGTAATCGACATCCAAATAACGCTATCCTTTTTTATTCGAAGATGAGTTTTAAAAGAAGTTTTTTTATCGGCAGAATCAATTATTGCTACTGATGCTTTGGCGGCAATAGTGTTAAATTTAAACTCGTTTTCTAATAATTTATTTACCAAAAACTTAGTAGAACGAGGTTTTACCTTTACCTTAACATTTTCTTTTTCATGCACTTTACAGCCAACAAAAAAGAAAACGACAACGAGTGTTGTAATCCAATATCCCAACTTCATTTTATTCATACAGCTTTTTATCGGCTATTTTTTTATCTAAAAGTTCTGAAGCATCACCATTTTCAACAGCTTTAGCTTTTTTCCAAAATTCCAATGCTTTAGTAAGATCGTTTAATTTAGCATAAGTATCGCCTAAGTGTTCTAAAATTACGGTGTTTTTGTCTCCTCCACCATTTACCGCTTTTTCTAACCAATCTTTGGCTTGCACATATTTTCCTTGTTTGTATAAAATCCAAGCGTAAGTATCTTGGTAGTTAAATTGGTCGGGTTCTAACTCATTGCACAATGCAGAAAGTTCTTCAGCCCTATCTAATTTATCGCCTCTTAATGACAAGTAGTAGCTGTAATTATTTAAAACATAAATGTTTTTAGCGTCTATTTTTAATGCTTCTTCGTAAGCATCATCCGATTCAGAATATTGCTTTAAGCCATTATGTGCATCGCCTAAATTGGCATAAAACTGAGTAAGTAAAGCAGGGTTATCAATAACATAATCTTTACCAATAGTTAGGTATTCAACAGCCTCTTGGTGGTTCTTTTTTTGAAGATTAATTGCTCCATAAAAGAAATAAAATATAGGTTGGTTTGGGAATAATTCTAAAGCAGCTTTACTATCTCTTAACAAAGCATCATTGTCTTGTAATTCCGATTCAATAAACATTAACTGACTCCAAATAGGAAATTTAGAGCTATCACGTTCAATGGCTTTTAAATAATACTCTTGAGCACTTGCTAATTTTTTATCTCGATATAAAAAGTCGGCATATATGGTGTAAGGTTTTGCATCTTCAGAATGTGTTTCAATTAAAATTTTGTTTAAAGCAAAAGCCTCGTCTTTTAATTGATTATCGTTTTCAGTAGCACCATAATACGATAACAAAATTTTCATTTTAGTATCAACATCTAAATCTTGACTTGCAAAGGCCTTTTTTAATGCATCAAATGCTTTATCATCATCTCCTTTTTTCTTGTAGTAATCGTGTAACGATAAATTAGCGTAAGGATTATCAGGGTCTTTTTCGGTCATTTTTCGATAGATGTCAAATGCCTTATCATCCATATCATTAGCAACATATAAGTCTGCCAATAACCCTTGGTATCTTATTTCATTAGGGTATGCTTCAATTAATTTTTCAATTTCTTTTGCAGCATTATCAATATCGCCTAGTTTAATGTATATTTTTTCTTTTTGTATTGAAAGTTCTTCGGTAACACCCATAATAGATTCTACCTTGTTAAAAGTTTCAATGGCTTCTTTATATTTTCCTCCATAAAGTTGCATCCCGCCTAAATCAAAATATAAATCAACACTTCCGCCATTATTTTCAATTAAATATTCATACTGTTTAATAGCGTTGGCTAAATCTCCATTACGCTGTAAGGCATGTGCATACAATATTCTGTACCAATAATTATCACCCTCTAAATCAACGGCTTTTTTTGAATACTCTAAAGATAAATCATACTGCTTGGCAGCTTCATATATGTGAGCTAATTCGTAATAAGGAGCAGATTCTTTTGGAGCAATAGAAATACTTTTAGCAAACAATTCTGCGGCAGCTTGATAATTCCCTAAAATTCGTTCTTTGTTAGCTTCGTGAAAATAGAATTTAAATTTTATTTGTTCTTTTTCGGGTAAATCAGCTAAAGAATTACCGTTGGTTTTTGTTTTACTTGTAGGTTTGTTTTTAGCAACATCTTTAGATGGAGAACACGCTACAAGCAATGCAATTAAAAGGGGGAATATGGTATGCTTTATTATTTTCAAATTAAATTATTTCGTTGTAATCGCCTAAACTAATTTCTTGGTTACAGTTATTAATTTTTGCATAATTACCAATCATAGAATTATTTATAGTTGAATTGGTAATTGTTGTATTGGTTTGTATAATAGTGTTCGTAATGGTAGAGTTTTCTATAACTGAATTTTCTCCAATCGAAACATGAGGTCCAACAGTTGTATTTTTTAGCACCACATTTTTTCCAATAAAGCAAGGCTCAATAATTTCTGAGTTTTCATTTTTTAATGAATCGCAAACAATATCATCGTTTTTAATAAACTCTAAAACTCGTTGATTCGTATAAACAGTTGCTTTATAATTACCACAATCTAACCATTCTTTTACCTCTCCAGGAACAAACTTTATGCCTTTCTTTTTCATATTTTCTAAGGCATCGGTAAGTTGAAATTCTCCTTTATCGGTAATGTTATTGTCAATTAAATATTGTAACTCATCTTTTAAATAAGCACCATCTTTAAAGTAATAAATTCCAATAATGGCAAGGTCAGAAACAAATTCTGTTGGTTTTTCTACAAAGTCGGTAATTACATTGTTGTCATCTAATTTCACTACACCAAAAGCACTTGGGTCGTCAATTTGGTTTACCCAGATAATGCCATCAGCACTGCTATCTAAAGTAAAATCTGCTCTAAACAAAGTGTCGGCAAAAGCCACAACTACATTGCCTTGCAGACTTTCTTTAGCACATAAAATAGCGTGTGCAGTTCCTAATGCTTCTTCTTGATGATAAATGCTTCCTTTGGCTCCTAAGCCTTCGGCAACAGCAACTAAATCTTTTTCTACTTGTTCGCCAAAATCGCCAATAATAAAAGCTATTTCGTCAACGGGTTCGCCACAAACTTTGGTAATATCTTCAACTAATCGTTGTACAATTGGTTTGCCCGCAACCGGAACTAAAGGTTTTGGTACTGTTAATGTGTGAGGTCTTAATCGAGAACCTCTTCCTGCCATTGGTACTATTATTTTCATTTATCTAATGTAATAATTTGAAAATGTAACAATTAAACAATTGCTACATTGAATAATTGTTCAATTAATTTTTCCCTGTACTGCCAAAACCACCTGCACCTCTTTCGGTGTCAGAAAGTTCTTCTACTAATTCCCAATCGGCTTGCTCGTGTTTTGCAATAACCATTTGGGCAACTCTTTCGCCATTTTCTATGGTAAACTCTTCGTTAGAAAGATTTACTAAAATCACTCCTATTTCTCCACGATAATCAGCATCTATTGTTCCTGGAGTATTTAAAACGGTAATTCCATTTTTATAAGCTAATCCGCTTCTTGGACGAACCTGTGCTTCGTAACCAACAGGCAACTCAATAAATAAACCTGTTTTTACTAAAGTTCTTTCTAAAGGTTTTAATGTGATTGATTCAGTGATGTTTGCTCTTAAATCTACTCCTGCCGAAGCTTCGGTTCCGTAATGTGGAAGTGGATGATTTGATTTGTTTACTATTTTTATTTTCATACTTTTTTACTAATTGAAAGCGACTAAATTACCACTTTTTTTGGTCTTTCTAAGATGTAAATTATCCCAACAAAACCAATAATTATTAAGCTATGAATACTGTATTTTATAATGCTTGAATCGAAGTTAAAATAGGTGCTGCCAAAGTATAATCCAAATGCTAAACCTAAATACAAAAACACTTTAGGCAAATTGTATTTTATAGGGTAATGTTTTCGACTTAAAATAAAAGATAACAACATCATAGAAACATAGCAAATTAGCGTTGCCCAAGCCGAACCCATATAGCCATAAACAGGTATCCATATATAATTTAATAAGATGGTTATGGCAGCACCAAAAATTCCGATGTAAGCTCCAAACTTTGTTTTGCCGCTTAGCTTATACCAAATGGATTGGTTGTAATAAATCCCCAAACTAATATTGGCAAAAAGTAAAATAGGGACTACTTGTAACCCAACCCAAAAAGCTTCGTTAGGGATAAAATATTTAACCACATCAATAAACAACATTACGCCTAAAAATATGGTGGCACAAACTATCACAAAATAGGTCATTACTTTGGCGTAAATCTGTTGTGCATCCTTTTCTTTTTCTTGTGCAAAAAAGAAAGGTTCGGCAGCATATCTAAAAGCTTGTATAAATAAGGTAATAATAATGGAAACTTTGTAACAAGCACCATAAATACCCAATTGAGATAGGGTTTCTTTTTCGCCAATAACATTAAACAACATTCGTTTTAACATTATTCGATCTATGGTTTCGTTAACAATACCCGCTAATCCAAAAATTAATAAAGGTAAAGCGTAAACAAACATCTTTTTTAGTAGCTGAAACTCAAAACCATATCTTGCTTTAAGCATATCTGGTAATAATAACCCAAACTTAACAATGCTTGCAATTAGGTTAGCAATAAATACATAACCTACACCAATTTCGGGGTTGTAAAAAGTTTCGATTAGCCAATTGGTTTCTCCTGCGGTATGTTTAGGTAAGCAATACGCTAAAAAGAACAAGTTTAAACCAATGTTTACGGCAATGTTTGCAAAGTTGATAATCGCAAATTTAATGGCTTTATTATCTGCTCTGAGCTTAGCCATTGGTATAGAAGAAATAGCATCTAAACCAACAATAATGGCAAACCAAGTAACAAACTCTTTATTGTTAGGATATTTTAACCAATCGGCAATAGACTGGTCGAACAAAAAAGCAACCGCAATAAATAAAAAGGAAGTAGCAAATAGTGAGTAAATAACGGTGGTGTAAACTTTTTTAGGATTATGCTCTTCGAGTGTTGAATAACGAAAAAAAGCGGTTTCCATCCCATAGGTTAAAAACACGACTAAAAACGCCACATAAGAATACATTTCGGTAATAATACCGTATTGGTCGGTAGTAAAATTTGCAATGCCAATATAAACAGGAACTAAAAACCAGTTTAGTAGTCTACCAACAATACTTGTTAGTCCGTAAATGGCAGTTTGCCCTGCTAATTTTTTAAGTGGGTTGCTCATATAATAAGTTGAAAGTTAAAAGTACAAAGTGAAAAGTTTTGTAGTAAGCTTACTTTCTACTTTTAACTTTATGAACTTTTAACTGAAATTAGGCTTCCGTTTTTCTAAAAATGCTGAGGTACCTTCTTTAAAATCTGCTGTTCCAAAGCATTTTCCAAATTCTTCAATTTCGGCATTAAAGCCATTAACACCATCGGTATAACCAGCATTTACAGCTCTTATTGCACTAGCAATTGCTGTAGATGAATTTTTAACAATCTTTAACGCTATTTTTTTACATTCAGCTAATAATTCTTCTTGTGGAGTAACATAATTAACCAGTCCAAAAGTTAGGGCTTCATCTGCCGAAACCATTTTGGCACTCATAATCATTTCCATTGCTCTACCTTTTCCAACTAATTGTGCTAAGCGTTGAGTTCCTCCATAACCTGGTATTACTCCTAAAGTAACTTCGGGCAAACCTAATTTAGCGTTATCAGATGCCAATCTAAAATGACAACTCATAGCTAATTCTAATCCGCCACCTAAAGCAAAACCATTAACAGCACCAATTACAGGGGTGGTTAAGTTTTGAACTAAATCAAATAAAGATTGGTGTCCTTTTGCAGCTAATTCTTTTCCTTGTGCTACATCAAATTGGTAAAATTCTTTAATATCTGCACCAGCAACAAAGGCTTTGTTTTCTGAACCAGTTACAATAATTGCTTTTACAGTATTATCGGCTTCTAAACTTTTAAAAGCACTGCTTAATTCAGCAATGGTTTCGGAATTTAAAGCATTTAATTGCTTTGGACGATTAATGGTTAAAATAGCTATGCTTTCTTCTTGTTCTATTAAAATATTATTGTAATTCATTTGATATATTTTTGATTACAACAAATATAACTGAATGCTAATGAAAAGAAGTTGAAAGCAAGATTAGTTCTAAACACTTGGCGTGTTGAAAACCTTAACATTAGATATCAGCTCTAAAAGTAAAAACAAAATTTCGTCCTGCACCGCTAACTCCAGAGGCAAAAGGACGATAATGGGTATCCAACATATTTTCTAAAGCTGCTTGTATGGTGTAAGATTTAGCTATTTTCATGGCAACCCTAATGTTAAATGTTTGCCAAGCAGGTGTTCCATTAACGGTGGCTTGGTCTTCGTTATCTTCTCCAAAAGGAGAGTAGTCTGAAATCCATTTCCAACCTTGATATTTGGCATAAACAGCAACGGTTAGTGGTTCGGAATTAACTATTAAATCGGTTCTACCATAAAAAGGTGGAATGTGTGCTAAAGGAACACCAAGAGTAGTGTTTTCTCCAATAGTATAGCTAAACGAACTTTTAATACTAAACTCTTTATTTAGCTTTGCTAAAAAGTTAAACGAAGTACCATATACTTTGGCTTCATTGGCATTAACATTGGTTTGTATTTGCAACATTTCTCCATCATAATTTAAAGAATCAACACCATTTAGAGAATAAAAATCCCTAACAATGGCATCTTTTAAAATGGTGTAATAACCAACAATGTTTACGGTTAATTGCTCGTTATCGCCAAAGGTTTTAGTTAATCCTATTTCGCCATTATAAGAAAGTTCGGGTTTCACATTTTCGTTAGGAACCATTACGTAATCATCTTTACCAAAAACTTTACCTACATCATCTACATTAGGGCTGCGGTAACCTGTTGAAAACGAAGTTTGTATTTTAAACTTTTTGTTGGGATGATAGGCAATACCAATGTTACCAGTAACTGCACTGTTATTGTTGTTAATTTCGGTAAAAGGGAGCTTTACAAAAGTGGTGTCTTTAAAGTTGGTTTTTAAGTTGTTTAAACTATATCTCGCACCAATGCTGTACGTTGCTTTTTTTGTAAAATTATTTTTGAATGAAAGGTAAGCTCCTGTGGTGGTTAATGTACTTCCATCATCAGGGTAACGAGTAGAAGCATTGGTTTTTACACCGCTTAAAATATCTTCATCATAAGCTTCAGATTCTACTATGTTATGAATAGCTTCTATACCATAATACCATTGTTTTGTGTCATTGTTTTTTACAAAATCTATATTAATTCCTCCAACCATTACATCTTCTTCTCGGGTGGTTCGAGTATTACTTTTAAATCTTCGGGTAATTCTATCCTCATCTATTTTTTGAAAATGAGGAAGGATATTTACTTTGCTAAAAAATTTATTGTCACTAATAATTTCTGCGTTAAGCGAACCTAAAATTCGGTTTTGAGGTCCATAATACCATTCTGCCCAATTTAGCTCATCATTTTCATCAAAATCAGAAAGTTGGTCGTAACGAGGCACATCAGAAGAAGTAGAATATTGAGCATTTAAAGTCAATTTTAATTTATCAGAAACTTTAAAAGCAATTTTTTGTAAGATGTCGGTTTGATGATAACCTGTGCCTATTTGCTCTTGAAAGTTAGATTTTCGCATCATGGTATCTCTATTCTCAACTCTATCAGCGTAGTATTTTACTATTCCAAATTCTGGATAGTCGGAATCGGTTACTTTTCCCATAGTAAGGTCATCAAAATTGCTAAAAGTAACACTGGTAACAGATGCTATTTTTTTAAATCCTAGGTTAAAATCAAAATGAAAAGTGCGCTCTTTGTTGGCCGAAGAATACCTAGCATAAGAACTTGCTGAATGATTCCCTATGGTATCTATTTTGGAACTGAATTGAGGTGTTTTGGTTTGATAATGGACAACCCCACCAATAGCATCACTACCATAAATAACAGAATTAGAGCCATAAATAATGTCTGTATTTTCAATAATAGAGTTATCTATAGTAATAGCATTTTGCAAATGTCCGCTACGGTAAATGGCATTGTTCATTCTCACACCATCTACAACCAACAAAACACGGTTTGCTTCAAAACCTCTAATTATAGGGCTTCCGCCACCCATCTGACTTTTTTGAATGTAAACACCACCACTTAACTCTAACATTTCTGCGGCTGTTTGCGGGTTGTTAAACGCTACTGTTTTTGGATCTATTTTATCTATGGTAGCAGTGTATTCTAAGGCTTTTTCTTTGTCTTGCTCGGCAATTAGTTCAAAAGGTTCCATAGTTATTGCCTCTTCGGTTAAGTAAATGGTATTGGCAATGTTTATTTTTTGGATGGCAAATGTTTTATATCCTTGATGGGTAAAATATAAAGTGTCTTTTTTAGAGAAATCAGAGATATTTACCTTTCCAGTAGAATCGCTAACAGCCGTAATTGTTTGAGATTTGTTATAAATAAAAACATGGTCAACACCTTGTTTGGTTTCTTTATTTAAAACTTTTATGGTTTGAGAAAAACCTAAAGTGCTGCCTAAACATAAAAGCAATAAAAAGGATAATTTATTTTGAATAAAAAGTTTCATTTAACTCAATACTTCTTCTAAAACAGCTAATGATTTTAAGTTGTCGAAGTTACTTAAATGTAAGTGATAATAGTCGATTAGAGCAGATAAAACTAATTTTCGGTCGGAATAATTTAATGAGAGGTTACTATCATTTAAGTTGGCATTTAAAATATCTATTAAAAGATTACTTATGGGTGAAGCAATAGCTGCTTGGTGTGGAGGCTGATGAGCTGTAAAAACACCCTCTTGTAAATCGAAATAGATGTTTGGGGCAACAATGTTTTTATTTTGAGGAGGAATACCTAAAAAATGACACAATTGAGCCATAAATATTAAATGAAAATTGGCGTAATCGGTTTCTTTTAAATCTAAGACTTGTAAAGCATTGTATAAAAATTCAAATAAGGTATAGTTTGTTTCTTCTTCTTTAATGGATTTGTACAGTATTTCAGCAATAAAAAAAGCTATTGATGTTTTTCCAATATTAAAAGGAATGCTGTTGTATGGCGAAGCTAATTGAATGCTTTTAACTTGCTGTAATCCTTTTTTTTCTTTGTGATTGGCATTAATCTCAACTAAAGAAAGGGGCTGTAAATAAACGGCTTTGTTTTTTGATTTTGAGCTTCTTACTCCGTTTAAAATGTAAGATTGTAACCCAAACTTTTCGGTATAAACTTTTGCAATAACACTTTTTTCGGAATACTTAAAGTGATGTAAAACAATTCCTTTGGTAGTAAAAAGCATTAGTTAATAAATAGAATTTTTGCGGCAGCTTTTTTATCGCCATCAGGGCTACCATTAAAAACCATATAAACACCCGTTTGCACTCTATTGCCGTGCATATCGTTACCATCCCAAATTGCTTGTCCGCCAAAAGAGGTAGTTTCAAATACAATGTTTCCACTAATGTCTGTTATTTTAACATCAGTATCTTTTACCAAACCTTTTATAGCAATTTTGCCATTAAAATCTGGTTTAACAGGGTTAGGGTAAACAACAACATTATTAAAATCATCATCTGGCTCGGTTGCTGTTCCTTTATAAGAAATTAAGCCTTTTTCAGTACCAATAAATACTTCTCCAGTTTCTGGGTTTATCACAATGTCAAGGATATTGTTAGAAAACAAAGGGCTATTATCTGTTGTGAAATGTTCTACTTCTTCAGTTCCATCTTGACTCATTAAATAAACTCCTGAACTTTGTGTGCCAATCCATTTTCTATTTGCTCCATCTATGGCAATTGTAGTAATAGTTTCTGTTTCTAATAAGAGTTGTGTTTGGCCATCTTGTTGAATTAAAATTTGTTCGGCTTCAATATTTTCATCAAAAACTTCGCTTGGATTATAAAAAACAGCAATTCCTTCATCAGTGCCTATCCATATTTCGCCATCTTTGTCTTGCACAATAGATTCAATGTGTGAACCTGGAAAGTTGGAGTTTACTATTTTTCTGTCGTCAGAGGTATTATCAAGTGTTCCGTTATCATCAAAAATGATAATTTTATGTTGTTTTGGAGCAATAAACCATTTGTAATTATTTTCATCTACAATCATGTGGGTATAAAAATCCGAAGGTGTTGTTAAACCAGTAAAAGAGTAATTATACCATGTATTATCAGGGGTTTTAACGGCTAATTGATGATTAGCAGAAAAAGAACTAGTTACCCAAAGGTTGTTGTTTTCATCAAAAACCATTGCTCCAACAGCAGTTATTCCAAAAAAAACGGTATCTAACAAAGAGTTTTGACCAGTATATATATTTGTTATTTGGTCATTGTTGTATTCAAACAAACCATCATTCCATGAACCAACATAAGCTTGAGAACTGTTGGATGGATTTATAACTACATTAACCATATCTTGAGCATCACCACCATTAATATTTTTAATAGTGTTTCCTAAGTTACTCCATTCGCCATTAGATTTATGATTGATTAAATTGGTATTATTTCCTATACCATAACCTCCAGCAACTGTCCAAAGCTCTCCATCAACAAAATCCATATTAAATGCAGTAGATGAGTTTGGACTGTTGGGGGCTATTAATTCATTATTCCAATTACCATAAGCTCTAATTAAACCATTAAATTCGTCAGCAATATAAGTAGCATAATCTTCCCCTCTTATAGCTTCTTTTGGATAGATGTTAAAATCTGATCTATAAGTATAAATAAAACTTGAGAGCGCTAAAGAAGTATCGTAAGTTCCAACCCCATTACGATATGATATAAGCATATGGTTATTTGAAACATTAATATTTCTATAATTTTCTCCCGTAGAAATAAATTTTTGCCATACACCATTTGGGTTGTAATAAAGTGTGTCACTTTTCCATGCGGAAGAATCTGAGGTTACGAACAAAAGATTATTAAAGTAGCTAATATTAGAGAACCTACCAGCACTAAATTCTGGCACTTTGTTCCAAAAGTTATAGTTGGCAAGGTTTGGGTTAGTTTTATCTGCGAAATAAATCCCTTCATCGGTTGCTGCATAAATATTTAGATTATCCATTGTTATGCTATTAACATTAACATAGGCTCCTAAATTTCCAATAAGGTAAGAATCTTTAATTTCTAATTTATCTGTATCTAAAACAACAATACCAAAACCACATGATAAATAAGCTAAATTTCCTTGTATATAAATGTGATTAATTTTTTTACTGCTAGTAACATTACTGTTTTTTATATGGGGAATATTTGTTACTGATTTATTTTCATCAACAACATCAATATTCCCATTATTGTAAGCAATCACAACTTTATTGTTATGCGGGTTAAATTTTATTTTACTAACACCAATATCTGATAAGCTATTAATAAGGCTCATTCGTTCTATACTGTTGTCAGATTTTGTATAAGTAAAAACTGCTGAGTTTGTAGCACAATAATAAATTCCATTACCTTCTGTAACCGAAACAGCATCGGAGTAAGATAAATGATCTTGCCAAGTACCAATAGGTATTTCTTGTCCTATTAATAGCAAAGAACAAAAAATGAGAGTAAGTGTGGTTATTAATTTGTGCATAGCTGTGTTAACTATAAATCAAAAAATTTATTGCGTAAAATTATGATATATTTGCGACATTATTGGCCTCGTAGTTCAACTGGATAGAATGGCAGATTTCGGCTCTGTTGGTTGCAGGTTCGAATCCTGCCGGGGTCACTATTGGTAAAAGAGTAGCACGATATATTTTATATTATGAAAATTTAAGCTCTTTCCTCTAGAAAACATATTAAATATTATTTTACAGTAGTTTCGTTATTTTTACAATATGAAAAACGGGTTGTCTAGTTTAAGTGTAGTGGTTTCTATATATAATGAAGCGGAAGGGATACATTCTTTTTGGGAGAATTTATATGCAACATTATCACAGTTAAAAGGACTAGCTATTGAAGTTATTTTTGTTAATGATGGAAGTACCGATGAAAGTGAGGTAATAATTGATAAAATTATAACAAATACTCATTTTTCGAGTATCGAATTTTGTGTAATAGCGTTTTCTAAAAATTTTGGACATGAGGCAGCAATGATTGCAGGTATAGATGTGTCAACCAAAGATGCTGTTGTATGTATGGACGCAGATTTGCAACATCCACCAGAAAAAATTATGGAAATGATTAACTCTTTTAATAAGGGTTATGAAATCATTACCATGATTAGAGAAAAAAGGAAGGATAATGGAGCAACTAAAAATTTTGCATCCAAGTTATTTTATAAACTATTAAATACGCTATCCGATTATAAATTTGATCAAAATGCATCAGATTACTTTATGATTTCGCAAAGGGTGGCAGAAATTTTAAAAGAAAACTTTAGAGAGCGTAATCGTTTTTTGAGAGGTTATATACAAACGGTAGGTTTTTCAAAAACGGCTTTAAAATTTGTAGCTCCATCTCGTGAAAATGGTAAAAGTAACTACACTTTAATGAAATTGATGAAGCTAAGTTTTAATGCTTTATTTTCTTTCTCCAACAAGCCGTTGCAAGTGTCTTTATTTATTTCTTTAATTTTTGCTTTTTTTACTGCAAGTTTTATGCTATTTACCTTATGGGTTTACTTTTTTGGAGATACTCCTCCATCAGGTTATACTACCATAATGATTTTTATGAGCACTTGTTTTACTATACTATTTTTATTGATAGGCATACTTTCATTATATTTTGGTAAAAGCTTAGAAGAGGTAAGGCAAAGACCAATTTATTTGATTAAAGAGATGAAAAAGTCTTCTAACAAATAGTTAATTACTAATGAGTAATATTTTAGAACAATACCCAAAAGTTAGAAACACTTTACCTAAAGCTTATCAAGAAATTTATGAGGAATATTATAGAATTAATAGAGATGGAGATTCTTCAGCAACTTCTTTATCTCAAAAGATGGAAACATGGCTGCATAAAAAGGTAGCTAAAGATTTAATCTCTAACAATAAATCTACTTTAGAAATTGGTGCAGGAACTCTTAATCAACTAGATTATGAAAACACGCAACCTTACGATATCATAGAGCCTTTTAAATCATTGTATCAAGACTCGGAACACTTAAAAAAAGTTAGAGCTATTTATGAAGATATTGATGATGTTCCTAAGGCTAATAAATACGACAGGATAACTTCTATAGCAACCTTTGAGCATATTTTGGATTTGCCAAAAGTGGTAGCTAAAGCTGTATTAATGTTAAACGAAGAGGGAACTTTAAGGGTTTCCATACCCAATGAAGGAACCATAATGTGGAAATTAGGCTACAAGTTAACCACAGCTATAGAGTTTAAAATGAAATATAAATTGGATTATCAAGTTTTAATGGATTACGAACACGTTAATACAGCCAAAGATGTTGAGGAGGTTTTAAAAGTATTTTTTAATCGAGTAAAAGTGTCTTGTTTTGGTTTGAATAGAGCTTTTGCATTTTATCGATATTTAGAATGTTCAGAGCCTAATATTGAAAAAGCTGAAAAATACCTTAAAGATTATAGCCCAAATAAAAGTGAAAAGTAAGCTAACAAACTATATCATCAATTATAAATATCAGTTTTTGCTTATAGCACTAATTTTGTTATGCCTTTATCCTCTTACCTTCTTTATTTATGTTCCTAAATGGGATAATGTAAATGCATATTTACCTTATCGTTATTTTTTAAGTGATTATTTGTGGAATGGACATTTACCATTATGGAATCCTTTTCAGTATATGGGTTTTCCTGCTTATGCCGATTTACAAAGTGGTGCTTGGAGTCCTATTGTCTGGATAATTATGTTGTTTGGTAAATACACCATTAATTCATTAATTATAGAATTACTTTCTTGTTATGTATTTGCTGGGGTAGGAATGATGAAGTTAGCGAACCATCTTTTTAATTGTAAAAAAACAGCATTTATAGTTGGGCTAAGTTACGCTTTGAGTGGTTTTATGGTGGGATCAGCTCAATTAATGGTTTTTTTAATAGCCGTAACATGGTTTCCTTGGATTATTTATGGACTGCTTCAGTTTTTTAAAAACTACCAATTAAAATATCAGTTTTATACTGCTTTTTTTATGGCATTGTTTATCACAGGAGCAAGTCCAGCATATACCATTCTGTTGGCTTATATTGTGGTAGGAATGTTTATCTATCAATTAATTATGCAACGAAAAACAGCCATTAAAAAATTGATAATAGGGAGTTTCGTTATTTTAACTACACTGATTGTTTTGTTGCTGCCATACATTAATGCTTTTATAGAGTTTGCTTCCTATTTTAATAGGGCAGAAGGTTTAGCTTACGATAGATTTATGTTGTTTAATCCTTTTACACCAATAAGCTATGTTTCGTTTATTTTACCTGATGCTGTAATAGCAGATACCGATTGGTTTAACATTACCGATTTAAGCTTACGAAATGGCTACTTTGGTTTATTAGGATTGTTAGGGTTTCTATCTTCTTTCTTATCAAAGTTTACTAGAACTAAAATCATATTGCTTTGCGGAATATTTTTATCCTTATTACTTGCTGCAGGGGGAGAAACCATAGTGTTTGAATGGTGTTACCATTTACCTGGGTTTGGATTGTTTCGACATCCATCTATTTTTAGAGCTTTTACCATTTTTTGTGCCTTACTTTTAGCTGGTTACGAGTTAAAAATTATATTGAAAGAAGGAATTTTAAAACGACACAAAATAGTAGTTGGTTTAATATCAATACTTATTGTAATTGCTGGAGTTTGGGCATTAACCAAAACTTCATTTTACGAAGTAAAAGTTTTAATGGCTAATATTTTTGATTACATAGAATTTTCAGAGAGTGCGTTATCAACACACCTATTATTAAATGTAATGCTAGTTATATTTTTGGTAGGGATATTCTTTTTATTACGAAAAGCTTTTAAAGTATCTTTATTTATAGTACTATCCATGTTTGTTTTATTAGATGTGGCTTTTCACACAAGAATTACTTTCCCAACAACTATAAGTTATAAAATTCCGCAAGATGAATTAAGTGGTTTTTTTGATGAATTACCAAATGAATTTAATCAAAATGACAATTACACCGCCTTTAAAAAATTAGATGAAAATCAAGGGTTAAAAAAAACAGCAGGAATCTGGAAAAATGTATCTACTTATAATAAAACATTAAGTTCAGTAGGGTTAAATCCTATGCGGTTTAAAAACTTTGATGCGGCAGAAGAAGATGGGCGTTTAGAAAAAGCTTTGGAACATAATATTGTTTATATTGATAACGATTCTACATCATTAAAAAACATAAAAATTGGCTACAATACTTTTGAGTGTGAAATAAGTGCTGAAAATGAAGGGAATAAAATTGTATTAAATCAAAATTATCATCATTTGTGGCAAGCAAGTATTGATGGTAAAAGTTTAGAAGTAATTCCGCATAATAACTTAACAATGGCAGTTAAAATACCAAACAATATTAGTGGAACTCTTAAATTTGAATACAAATCGCCAAGAACTAAATATGCTTTTATAATTAGTTTGTTAGCTTATGTTTTTGTGATAGGGTTTTTGATTAAAAAGAATCGAAAAGCTATTTCATAACAGCTGCAATACCAGGCAATTCTTTTCCTTCTAAATACTCTAGCATTGCACCACCACCAGTACTTACATGACTTACTTTATCCGCTAAATTAAACTTGTTGATAGCAGCAACAGAATCGCCACCACCAATTAAAGAAAAAGCACCATTTTGAGTAGCTTCGGAAACAGCCAAAGCAATAGCTTTTGTTCCTTTCTGAAATTTTTCCATTTCAAAAACTCCCATAGGACCATTCCAAAGAATAGTTTTAGAGTTTAAAATGCATGCTGAATTTTCGGCAATAGCTTTTTCCGCGACATCTAATCCCATCCATCCATCAGGAATTTGATTGGTATCACAAACCTGAGTATTGGCATCCGCAGCAAATTTATCAGCAGCCAAAGTATCTGTTGGTATTAAAATTTTTACCCCCTTACTTTCAGCTTTTTTCATTACTTCTAAAGCCGTATTTATAAAATCATCTTCAACTAACGAGCTTCCAACATTTCCACCCTTAGCTTTTGCGAATGTATAACTCATTCCTCCACCAATAATCAGGTTATCCACTTTGTCTAACAAGTTTTCGATAATTACTATTTTACTCGAAACTTTAGCTCCACCAACAATAGCAGTAACAGGTTTTTCACTGTTATCCATTACCTTAGAAACACTTTTTATTTCTTTTTCAATTAAAAAACCAAATAGTTTGTCATTTGGAAAAAACTCAGCAATTATTGCTGTAGATGCGTGTGCTCTATGAGCAGTACCAAAAGCATCGTTTATATAAACATCTCCCAATTTAGATAAACGCTCAGCAAAACCCTTATCGCCTTTAGTTTCGTGTGGGTAAAAACGTAAATTTTCTAATAAAAGAATTTCGCCAGCTTTTAGGTTAGCAGCTTTTTCGATTGCTTGTTCTCCCACACAATCATCAGCAAACTGAACAGATGTGCCTGCTAATTTTTCTATTTCTGCAATAATATGTTTTAACGAAAACTTATCTTCAGGGCCATTTTTTGGTCGTCCTAAATGCGACATTAAAATAACACTTCCATTGCTTTCTAAAACCTTTTTAATGGTAGGAATAGCCGCTTTAATTCTGGTGTTATCTGTTACTTCAAACGCATCATTTAATGGGACATTAAAGTCAACTCTAATTAAAGCTTTTTTTTCTGAAAAGTTGTAAGTATTAATGTTTTGCATGGAGAATAAATTTTTCTACAAAAAAAATAAAAAATACCGAATATAAAGGTGTGAAAACGGTTTAATAATTACTTTTGGTTTCGATGCAGTTTAAAAATATTATAGGACATAGTGCTGTTAAAAAGCGATTAATCCACTCAGTTAAAGAAGGGAGAATTAGTCATGCCCAACTATTTTTAGGCGAAGAAGGAAGTGGTAATTTACCAATGGCAATAGCTTATGCACAGTATATTGCTTGTGAGAATAAAAGCGAAGATGATTCTTGTGGTGCCTGCCCATCTTGTGTTAAGTTTGAAAAATTAGCTCATCCAGATTTACATTTTGTGTTTCCAGTTGCAACTAATAAGGAGGTGAAAAAAGACCCTGTTAGTGCTAATTATATTGGCGAATGGAGAAATTTGAACTTAGAAAATGGCAGTTATATTTCTTTAGCTCAATTACAAGATAAATTAGAAACTGAAAACAAACAATTACTTATTTCTAAAAACGAAAGTGCCGAAATTTTAAAAGCATTAAGCCTAAAAACTTATGAAGCCGAATATAAAGTAATGATCATCTGGTATCCTGAAAAGTTTAACATTGCTTCGGCAAATAAACTGCTTAAAATTATTGAAGAGCCTCCTGCAAAAACTTTGTTTTTATTGGTTGCACACGATGCCGAGCAGATTATTAATACCATTTTATCGCGTACACAATTGGTAAAAGTTGGCAGAATAGAAGAGCAGGAGCTACAAAACGAATTAGAAAGTAAATTTGGATTAGAGTCAACAACCGCACACAATATTGCTCAAATTTCGGATGGAAATTATATTAAAGCTAAACAATTAATAGAGCATTCTGATGCTGAAGAATCGTATCATAAATTGTTTACTACCTTAATGCGTTCGGCATTTAAAGGCAATGTGCCTGGCTTAATTGTTTGGACAGAAGAAATTGCTAAAAATTCTTTTGGTAGAGAAAAACAAAAACAATTTTTAAAATACGGGTTACACCTTTTTAGAGAAAGTTTAATTACTAATTACGGGGATAATAGCTTAAATAGAGTTGCCCAAACCGAAGCTAAATTTTTACAAAACTTTGCTCCTTATGTGCACGGGGCAAATTGTTTGGCAGTAATCGAGTTGTTTAATGATGCTGTTTACCATGTAGAAAGAAATGCCAACCCTAAAATATTGTTTTTAGATGTTTCGCTAAAACTGACTAAGTTGTTGAGAGTACCTGCACCGAAGTAAACAATTTATTGCTCAAAAATTTCCTGAAATAACCTTTAAAAAATCTTGTTTAGAATAGTATATTTGTTAGCTTAACAAAATAAGTTTAACTATTCGAAGTTTCTTATTTCAGAAACGGACAAAATATAGATATAAAGATATGGGATGTGGTAGTTGTGGTACTGAAGGCGGTTGCGGTTCAGATGGTGGCTGTGGAGCAGCTGGCAGAGGTGGTTGTGGCAAAAGTGGCTCGTGTAGCAGTTATAAATTAGCTGTTTTTGATTGGCTTAACGATATAGAATTACCTCACGGTCAGACAATGTTTGATTGTGTTGAGATACGCTTTAAAAACTCTAGAAAAGAATTTTATAGAAACACCGAAAATTTAAGCCTTAATGTAGGAGATGTTGTTGCTGTTGAAGCACAGTCGGGGCATGATATGGGTATAATTTCTTTAACAGGAGAGTTAGTGAAAAAGCAAATGCGTAAACGAAAAGTTTCTTTCGATTCGGAAGATGTAAGAAAGGTTTACCGCATGGCTAAAAAAACAGACATTGATAAGTGGGTTGAAGCTCAAAAGAGAGAGGTTGATACCATGTATAAAGCCAGAACAATTGCTATTGCACTAGGCTTGCAAATGAAAATTAGCGATGTAGAATATCAAGGAGATAATACCAAGGCGATATTTTATTATACTGCCGAAGGGCGTGTTGATTTTAGAGAATTGATTAAAAAATTAGCTGACGAGTTTAAAATTAGAATTGAAATGAAACAGATTGGTGTTCGTCAAGAAGCTAGTCGTTTAGGAGGAATTGGCTCTTGTGGGCGTGAGCTGTGTTGTTCAACTTGGTTAACAGATTTCCGTTCGGTTTCTACATCAGCAGCAAGGTATCAGCAACTTTCATTAAACCCTCAAAAATTAGCAGGACAATGTGGTAAGCTAAAATGCTGTTTAAACTACGAGTTAGATGGTTATGTTGAAGCTTTAAAAGAGTTTCCAGACACCAACATTAAACTTAAAACCAAAAAAGGGCAAGCGTTTTATCGTAAGATGGACATCTTTAAAAGTATGATGTGGTACTCTTACCAAGATGAGCCTTTAAAATTTATTGAATTGAAATTAGATAGGGTTAACCAAATTGTTGAGATGAACAAAAAAGGGGAACAGCCTAACGATTTAATGGATTTTGTAGAGTTTAAAGAAGTTGTTAAAGAACCAGATTATGCTAATGTTGTTGGTCAGGATAGTTTAACGCGTTTTGATAATCAACAAAAAAACAAAGGTAAAAAGCGTAGAAATAATAAAAAACGCTCAAACAATAACAACAGAAATAACAATAACCGTAACAGAAATCGCAACAAAAATAACAAAGGTAAAAATGCATAAACCACTTTTAATAACAATGTTTTTAGGTGTAGTTGTGAGTTTAAGTTCTTGCGATTCTAACAAGGTTTACGAAGAGTATATTGAAGTAGAAAATGGACTGTGGCAAAAAGAGAATGTAGCAAGTTTTAAGTTTGAAGCAAAAGACACATCGCAAGCTCATAACCTGTACATTAATGTTAGAAACACAGGAGATTATGCTTACAGTAATTTATATTTGTTTGTTACCCTGCAAGGACCAAATGGTAGTTTGTTAAAAGACACAATAGATTGTAAATTAGCCGATAAAAGCGGCAAATGGTTAGGAAAAGGAATAGGAGATTTATGGGATTTACAAATGCCTTATATCGGAGGATTTAAATTTGCTCAAAAAGGAGAATATGTATTTTCGTTAGAGCAAGCAATGCGTGTAGAAAATGGATTAGATGGAATTACAGATGTTGGATTAAGAGTAGAAACAGCAGAATAATTAAAAGTAAAAATGGCTAAAACACAAGAACAACCAAACAACAAAAAGAAGATACTCATCTTTTGGATGATAGTATTACTGCCTATTTTGTTGTTTTTTGTTGTAATGTGGGGAGCTAAAACAGGTACTTTAGGATTTAACGAACTACCATCATTAGAAGAATTGGAAAACCCTAAAAGTAATTTAGCTTCAGAAGTTATTACATCTGATGGGAAGATAATAGGTAAATATTTTAAAGAGAACCGTACCAATATTAAATACGAAGAGCTTTCTCCTTATTTGGTAGATGCTTTAATAGCTACCGAAGATGAAAGATACAGAGAACACTCAGGTATAGACTTTAGAGGATTAGTTAGAGCAGTAGTTAATATGGGTAGTGCTGGTGGAGCAAGTACTATTACTCAGCAGTTAGCAAAAATGATGTTTCATGAAAGAGAAACAGCCACTTTAGTCCAAAAAATAAAACAAAAGCTACAAGAACAAATAATAGCGGTAGAATTAGAAAAACGCTATACAAAAGATGAAATTTTAGTAATGTATTATAATAAGTTCGATTTTATTTATAATGCAGTAGGGATAAAATCGGCAGCCAAAGTTTACTTTAATAAATTACCAAAAGATTTAGCTATTGAAGAAGCTGCAGTTTTAGTTGGTATGGCAAAAAACCCATCGTTATATAACCCTAAACGATTTCCAGAAAATGCTACAAAACGAAGAGAAGTTGTTTTTTCACAAATGAAAAGAAGTGGAATGCTTACTCAACAAGAATACGATTCGTTAAGGGTTTTACCTTTAGAATTGGATTATCAAGTGGTTGACCATAAAGAAGGGATTGCACCATATTTTAGAGAAACTTTGCGTTTAAAGTTGCAAGAAATGCTAAAAGAAAAAGATGAGGATGGAAATTATATTTATGCAAAATCTGATGGTAAACCATACAACATTTATAGTGATGGACTAAAAATATTTACAACGATAGATTCTCGTATGCAAGAGCATGCCGAATATGCTGTTGAAGAATATATTGCAAAAACACTTCAACCACAGTTTGATAAACATTTAAAGCGAGTAAGAACTAAACGCTATCCTTATGATGGTGGCTACAAAGGAATATCCGAAGAGCAATATGTATCTAGTATGGATAGGGCTAGAAAAAATAGCATTAGGTACAGAGTAATGAACGGAACTGAATGTGCTAATTGTGGAAGAAGAGGAAAATCAGTAAAAAAAGAAGGGAAATTTTATGTTTGTCAGGCAGATGATTGTGGACATAAAACTTGGGTAACAGCAAAAGATTCTATTTCAATAATTTTCGATAAAAAAATTAAAATGAAAGTTTTTTCGCATAAAGGAACAGTTGATACATTGCTTTCTCCAAACGATTCAATAAAATATTACAAAACATTTTTGCATACAGGTTTAATGTCGGTTGACCCACACACAGGCTATATTAAAGCTTGGGTTGGAGGAGTAAATTACGAGCAATTTGCTTACGACCATGTAACCAGTACAAGACAGGTGGGTTCTACATTTAAACCTTTTGTTTATGTTACCGCTATCCAAAATGGGTATTCGCCTTGCTATGAAGTAACCGATACTAAATATACTTTCCATAAAGGAGAGTTTGGTTTATTAAGAGATTGGACACCAAAAAACTCTGATGGTTCTACAGGATGTAATGTTTCGTTAAAATATGCTTTGGCCAACTCTATGAATACCATTACTGCGTGGATAATGAAACAGTTTGGGCCACAAGCGGTGGTTGACCAAGCAAGAGCAATGGGTATTACAGCTAATCTAGAGCCTGTACCATCATTATGTTTAGGGGTTGCAGATATTAGTGTGTTTGAAATGGTTGGAGCAAACGCCACCTTTGCTAATAAAGGAATATATATAGAACCTAGTATGTTTACTCGTGTAGAAGATAAACATGGAAATGTTATTATTGATGCTAATCCAAATACAAAAGAAGCAATGAGCGAAGAAACAGCTTATGTAATGCTTAATTTAATGAAAGGGGTTACAGTTGGAGCTTATAACAAATGTATTGGAGATAGAAGAAAAGCAAGAGGGAAATCACCAAGATATGTTTCTGGTACAGGTATGCGATTAAGAGGAACTGTTTCAAAAGCTCGACCTTACGTGGGGCATCGTTATCCGATAGCTGGAAAAACAGGAACAACACAAAATAACTCTGATGGATGGTTTATGGGTATAACCCGAGATTTAGTTACTGGAGTTTGGGTTGGTGCCGATGAGAGAGCAATCCGTTTTGCAACTACTAATATGGGACAAGGTGCCAATACTGCTTTACCTGTTTGGGGTTATTACATGCAAAAAGTAATGGCAGATAAACGCTTAAATATTTCAAAAGAAGATTTTGAAAAACCAGACAAACCTGTTTCTATTGAGTTAGATTGTAAAAAGTTTAATGAAATGAATGGAGATGGGAATTATGGCGAAAATGAATGGCAGTAAAAATTTAAATTATGGCAATAAATAAAGTAGTTGCAAATGCAACAGAAGCTACCAAAGGAATTGAAGATGGAATGACATTAATGTTAGGGGGTTTTGGTTTGTGTGGGATTCCTGAAAACTGCATTGCAGAAATGGTTAAAATGAATGTGAAAAATTTAACCTGTATATCTAACAATGCTGGAGTAGATGACTTTGGGTTAGGATTGTTATTACAAAAAAAGCAAATTAAAAAAATGATTTCTTCTTATGTTGGAGAAAACGATGAGTTTGAAAGACAAATGTTAAGTGGAGAGTTAGAAGTTGATTTAATTCCTCAAGGCTCTTTAGCAGAAAGGTGTAGAGCTGGAGGAGCTGGAGTTCCTGCATTTTTTACTCCAGCAGGGTATGGAACAGAAGTAGCCGAAGGAAAAGAAGTAAGAGAATTTAACGGAAAGCCACATATTTTAGAATCTGCTTTAACAGCAGATTTTGCCATAGTAAAAGCATGGAAAGGCGATACAGCAGGTAATTTAATTTTTAAAGCAACAGCTCGTAATTTTAACCCTATGATGGCAATGGCAGGAAAAATTACCATTGCTGAGGTAGAAGAATTAGTTCCCGAAGGAGAATTAGATCCTAATTATATTCATACCCCAGGAATTTTTGTACAACGAATTTTCCAAGGAACAGATTACGAAAAACGAATTGAACAAAGAACTATTCGCTCTCGCGAATAATTCAATAAAACAATTTTTTAATGTAACAATAACTTAATTATGGCGAGCAGAGAAAATATTATTGTAGAAAAAACAATTTCATTTTCAATTGCTATAATTGAGTTTTGTGAAAAATTAGAGCAAGAAAGAAAATTTGTAATTGCTAACCAATTATTAAAATCAGGGACATCTATTGGGGCAAATATTCATGAAGCTCAAAATGCAGAAAGTAAGGCAGATTTTATTCATAAAATTAAAATTGCTGCAAAAGAATTAGAAGAAACGAAATATTGGTTGATTTTGTGTAAAGAATCAAAATCGTATCCATATAACGCTGACCTAGAAAGCCAAATAAAAGAAATAGGATTAATTATATATAAAATATTAAGCAGTAGTAAAAAATCAATAAAGTAATTAATTGTTACATTAAATTATTACTACATTTTTAAATTAAAATATGTTAGACAAAACAGGAATAGCAAAACGAATAGCACAAGAACTAAAAGATGGTTGGTATGTAAATTTAGGAATAGGAATTCCAACATTGGTTGCTAACTATGTGCCTCAAGATATAACGGTAGAATTTCAATCAGAAAACGGAATTTTAGGAATGGGTCCTTTTCCTTTTGATGGCGAAGAAGATGCAGATTTAATTAATGCAGGAAAGCAAACGGTTACTTTACAACCTGGAGCTTCAATATTTGATTCAGCAACAAGTTTTGCGATGATTCGTGGACAACATGTACAATTAACTGTTTTAGGAGCAATGGAAGTAGCTCAAAATGGAGACATTGCCAATTGGAAAATTCCAGGAAGAATGGTTAAAGGTATGGGAGGAGCAATGGATTTAGTGGCTTCTGCCGAAAACATTATTGTTGCAATGATGCACACCAACAAAAAAGGAGAAAGTAAATTGTTACCAGAATGTACACTGCCTTTAACAGGAGTAAACTGTGTTACTAGAGTAATTACCAACTTAGCAGCTTTAGAAATCAAAGATGGAGCTTTTCACTTATTAGAAAGAGCGCCAGGAGTTAGCGTTGAAGAAATTAAAGCAGCAACTGCAGGTAAATTAGTTGTAGAAGGAGAAATTCCAGAAATGAAGATAAATTAGATTTTAAAATAAGCGAATATAAAGCCCCGAAAAGTAATTTTTTCGGGGCTTTTCTTTGCAAAAAAGGCAACCATTCTTAGTTTAAGCAGTCTTTAAAAGGTAACCTTTTAAAAATTAGTATATTGTGAGGTTATAATTAGAATGAAAAAAGGAATTGGTTTTATATTATTTTTAGTGCTTTTAAGCAATGGCTATGCTCAAATGAATTCGGTTGAATTTGTTGAGAATAAAGGGCAGTGGGAGAGCAATATTCAATACAAAGCAAAACTACCCGCAGGTAATATCTATTTAGAAAAAAATGAAATAACTTACCAGTTTTATAGTGAAGAAGACATTGAACGTATGCATGCTATGCATCATCAAGAAATCGAAAATCCAACAGAAAAAGATTATTTATTGAATTTACATGCATTTAAAGTTTCTTTTTTAAATGCTAATTCTAAAGGTTTTGAGCATAAAAATCCATTGTCTGATTACGTAAATTATTTTTTAGGAAACGATAAATCAAAATGGGCATCGGATGTAAAAAAATATGGAGAGGTTACTTACAAAAACTTGTATCAAAGCATCGATTTAAAGTACTATTTAAAAAACCACCACTTAAAGTACGATTTTATTATACATCCTAATGGTAATGCAGCAAACATTCAGTTATCTTTTACAGGACAAGAAAATTTAGAGTTACATCGAAAAAGATTAAAAATTACAACTTCGGTTAATGAAATTATAGAAGATAAGCCTTATGCTTATCAAATGGTTAACGGAGTTGAAGTTGAAGTAGCTTGTAACTTTGTCTTAAATGAAAATATTTTGAGTTTTGATTTTCCGAAAGGCTATGATAAAACCTTACCATTAATTATTGATCCTACATTAATATTTGCGTCTTATTCTGGTTCTACTGCTGATAATTGGGGATACACGTCAACTTATGATGATGCAGGAAATCTTTATGGTGGAGGAGTAACTTTTGGTGTTGGTTATCCAACTACTGTTGGGGCTTATCAAGTTTCTTTTGGAGGAGGGAATGCAACGAGTTATGGAGGAGGATGTGATATTTCTATATCTAAATTTTCAGCTGATGGAACAAATTTGATTTACTCAACATATTTAGGCGGTGTAGATAACGAATCGCCCCATAGTTTGATAGTAAATACTAATAATGAATTACTAATACTAGGTTCAACATCTTCTAATAATTTTCCAACAACAGCAGGAGCTTATGATAATACTTTTGGTGGAGGTACAGCCTATAACGGAACAATTCCTAATTATGTAAATGGGTCTGATATTACTGTATCTAAATTAAATGCTACAGGAAATACTTTATTGGCATCAACTTATATTGGCGGAACGGATAATGATGGGTTAAATATTAGTCCTTCATTAAATTATAATTATGCAGATGATTTTAGAGGGGAAATTGTAGTTGATGGAAGCAATAATGTTTTCGTGGCAAGTTCTACTATGTCAAACGATTTCCCGGTAAGTGGAGGAGCATTCCAACCTGCTTTATCAGGGATGCAAGATGGATGTGTATTTAAACTATCATCTAACTTAAATAGTTTATTATGGAGTTCTTACATAGGCGGAACAAATGATGATGCAGCATATTCGTTACAGTTTAGTAAGACAGGAGAAGTATTGGTAACAGGAGGGACAGAAAGCCCTAATTTCCCAGTAACAGTAGGAGCGTTAAATACTTCATACTCTAATTTTGCTGATGCATGGGTAACAAAAATTAATAGCTCTGGAACATCAATTTTAGCAAGTACATTTTTAGGAACAGGAGCTTATGATCAAGCATATTTTGTGCAGTTAGATTCAGCAAATAATGTTTTTGTTGTTGGTCAAACCGAAGGAGCATACCCTATTTTTCCATCTACCGTTTATAGTAATCCAAATAGTGGGCAATTTTTGCACAAATTAGATCCAAACCTAACCACCACTATCTTTTCAACAACATTAGGAACAGGTTCTGGAGCAATTGACATAGCACTTTCAGCATTTTTAGTAAATGAGTGTAATTATATATTTATATCTGGTTGGGGAGGAGCGGTAAATAGAGGTAATGGAGGCCCTCCACAAAGTACAACAACAGGTTTACCAATTACAGTTGGAGCATTACAATCTGTTACAGATGGGAGTGATTATTATTTAATGTTATTATCAGAAGATGCTGATACATTATTATATTCTACTTTTTTTGGAGGAAATTCTAGTAATGATCACGTAGATGGTGGAACAAGTAGGTTTGATAAAAAAGGTATAGTGTATCAAGCAGTCTGTTCTTCTTGTGGTTCAGCTAATAGTGATTTTCCAACAACACCAGGTTCTTGGTCAACTACCGATAATAGTGGAAACTGTAATTTAGGGGTCTTTAAAATAGATTTAACAGCATTAGAGGCTGATGCAGAATTGTATGGTGGTCCAGAATTTTGTTTTGGAGACTCTATAAAATTTAAGAACAATAGTACAGGAGGAATTACATTTGTTTGGGATTTTGGTGATGGTAATACCTCAAATGATTTTGAGCCTACTCATTATTATACGCAACCAGGAACTTATAATGTATCACTAATAATTTTAGATAATGTAACATGTTTAATAAATGATACTGATTTTGTTGAAGTAATAGTTAAAGACCCGAATGTAACGGTAAGACCAGATACTGCTGTATGTATTGGAGATGAAATAACTCTTTGGGCACAAGGTGGAATTGACCATTTTTGGAACCCTTCAACTTATGTTGCAGACCCAACCAGTGATACTACAACAGCTATAATAATGGAGCCTACAGTATTCCATTTAGATGTAACTAGTAATGGTTGTATTTTGGATTTAGAAGTAAGAGTAGATTCTTTGGCTTTGCCAACAGTTAATTTAGGAGAAGATATTAAAACAGAATGGGGTTCTATCGTTCATTTGTTTGCTAACTCTAATGCTACTAGTTTTTGGTATAGCCCAATAGAAGGTTTAAATTGTAGCACTTGTCCAGACCCAACGGTTACTGCAACAGAATCTTCAACATATTACCTAAAGGTTCAAGGAAATAATGGTTGTTTTAATTATGATACCATAACTATTATATATGATGGAGCAATTTATTTACCCAATACATTTACACCAGATGGAGATGGAGTAAATGATATCTTTTATGCTTTTGGGAAAGATATTGTAGAGTTTGAGATGTATATTTTTAATCGATGGGGAGAAAAACTATTTTACTCAAATGATATGAGCATAGGATGGGACGGTACAGTTAATGGGAATCTATCACAAACAGGTACTTATGTATGGAAAGTAACCTATAGAGATACTGTTGGTAATGAGGGCGAAATTTATGGTAATGTTAATCTTTTAAAATAGTTAAACACTTATAAACTGCTCAATAGATATATTTAAAGCTTTCCATTTTTCTTCCATCTCTTTTAAAATTCCATTTCCTTTTCCTGTGAGATAATAATATTTTCTTGCACTATCGGTTATGTCATTAATCATCCATTTACTTAAAACACAATACTCTTTTTTTAGCTTTTTTAATATAGGATAAAGCGTTCCTTCTGTAATGGTTATTCCTGTATTTTTTTTAACTGTGGCAATAATTTCGCCACCATAACAGTTCTTTTTACTGATTGCAGCCATTACCAAGTAGATTAACACCCCTTTTTTGAGCTGAACATTCCAGTTATCTATAAAATCTTGATTCATAATTTGATAAATATATAAAAATAGGTAATACAATGTACATTGCATTACCTATTTTTATGCTAAAACCCATTATTTACAGTCAAACTCACTATTATTTTGTTAGCTTTGATAAGCTAAATTCAAAACCAATGAAAAAACTACTGTTTCTATTTGTTATCATAAGTGTTTTAAGCTCATGCTCATCTTCAAGTAAAAAATTAGAATCGGGCAATTATGATGCTGCACTTAAAAAATCGGCTAAAAAAATTAAAAAAAGCCCAGGTAAATTTGAAGAGGTAAATACATTTAATGCTGCATATAAAGGAGCATATAATAAGGATAATGCTGAAATTGTACGTTTAAAGCAACAAGGTAATCCTGCAAATTGGGCTAAAATTTATAAGATTTATATTAGAATGAAAGGGCGACAAGATTTAGCTAATTCTTTACCGCCAGTTGGTTTAGAATACCAAGAACGAGATTATGAGCCAGAAATTTTAACAGCAAAAAATAATGCAACAGAATATGCCTATGCTAAAGGAGATGAGTTAATGGCAAAAAATGATAGGTTAGAAGCTCGTAAGGCTTACGATAAATACCGTGAAGCTAAAAGTTATATCAATGATTTTAAAGATGTAGATGAAAAAATACTAGCTGCAAAAAATGCAGGAATGACCAATATTTTCTTTAGAATAGAAGATAATGCCGAGATGTTAGTTCCTCAAAAAATGATGGAAGAAATACAAAACATTGATGTAAATGATTTGGATAAAGGATGGGTTAACTACGATTCTTATATAGATACCACAACCCTTTATCATTATTCGGTTATACTTAGTGTAAAGCTAATTGAAGTATCTCCAGATAATTTAGCAAAAAATCATTCTGTTGAAAAGAAAGAAGTGCCAGATGGATTTGATTATGTTTTAGATGCTAAAGGAAATGTAAAGAAAGATAGTTTAGGTAACGATATAAAAGTGCCAAAATATAAAACGATACAATGTAATGTAACTCGTTATCATCAAACCAAATCGGCACGTATTGCTGGCGATTTAGAATACTATGATAATTTAACTGACAAGTTAATGAAAACAGAGCCAATTGTTTCAGAGTCATTTTTCGAAAACAGATATGCTTTACCTTTAGGAAATATTGAAGCATTAAGCCCAGAAACTCAACAAGAATTAAATACTAAACCAGTACCATACCCTTATCCTGATGCACTTGTTTTACAAGCAGGAGAAATTATGAAAGCAATGACTAAAGAGATTTTGGTGCAGAATAAAGAGTTTTTGAAATAGAAATTTATGTATAAACCTATTTTCACTTTAAGCTTATTGCTTATTACATTTTTTTCTTTTGCAGGAAAAGGAAGTGACAGCTTACGAGCAATTATATATTCTAATCAATCTGATACATCTATTGTTACAGCGGCTAATAAAATGGCTGCTAAATATGAATATAGAAGCCCAGATACTTGCCTTTTTTATGCTAAAAAAGCATACCAAATTTCTAAAACTATTCCAGATTCAAGTTATAAAATGATATCGCTATATAATTTAGGGTTAGGATATTATGGGTTGAAGCAATATGATGAATGTATAGAAAATTGTGAAAAAGCTTTAAAAGTTTCTAGAGCCATTAAAGACACCATTTATGAAGGGGTAATTTTGTATAAATTGAGTAGAGCTTATAGTAAAATTGCCCGTTATGATTTAACTATTAAAGCTCAATTAGAAGCTATTCGGTACTATAAAAAAATAAAAAATGCAATTGGAGTTGCTGTTATGTATAACAATATGTCAATAGCCTACAAATATTTAGGAGATAATAGAGGGGCAATTCGAGCATTAAGAACTTCACTTGTTGCTTATAAAGAACATGGAGACAGTACTTTTTTATATACACCGTATTTAAATATTGGAGATAATTATCTGCAAATGGCTATTTATGATTCAGCAAGATTGTATTTAGATTCAGCTATTTATTTATCAAAAAAACATAATAAATCAAGCACTACCGAAGGGTATATTAATTATTGGATTGGTGAAATTTATTATAATCAAAAGGATTATGTAAAGGCTTTAAAATATTATGAGAGTAGTCATGAAAGTAGGTTAGAGCATAACGATATAGATGATCAAACTTATACCTTTTTAGGAATAGGGAAAACACTATTAAAATTAGGGAAAACACAAAAAGCAATGCCTTATTTGAGGCAAGCCTTAGATAATGCTGAAAAATCTAATGCAAAAAAACGGGTAATGATGAGTCATGAAGCATTATCTGAACTTTATTATAATACTTCTGATTATAAAAATGCAATTGAACATTTACGAGATTATGTAGCATTAAAAGACACTATTTTTAATGATGATAAAGCAATGGCAATTATGAGTGCTAGAACTCAATTTGATGTTGAAAACAAAGATAAAGAAATTGAGTTTTTAAATATGAAAAATGCAATGGCAAAGAAGAATGAAAAATTGCAAGAAGTAGAGCTTCAAAAAACTCAATCAAGACAACAAATGTTATACTTGGTTTTAGCCATTGCTTTACTTTCTATTTTAGGGTTGTTTTTCATAATTAGAAAAAGAAATCAAACTAACAAATTGTTGCAATCGCAAAAAAATAAAATAGAACAATCTAATATTGATCTGAGCATTCAAAAACAAATAGTAGAAGAAAAAAACAAAGAGATAACAGACAGTATTCAATATGCTAAACGAATACAAAACGCAATACTTCCTACAGATAAATTAGTGAAGGAATATTTATCTGATAGTTTTATCTTATATAAACCCAAAGATATAGTTGCTGGTGATTTTTATTGGATGGAACATAGTAAAGGCAAAGTACTTTTTGCAGCTGCAGATTGTACAGGACATGGAGTACCTGGAGCAATGGTAAGTGTTGTGTGTAATAATGGATTAAACAGAAGTGTAAGAGAGTATGGCTTAATCGACCCAGGAGAAATATTAGATAAAACAAGAGAAATAGTAATTCAAGAATTTGATAAAAGTGAAGATGACGTACAAGACGGAATGGATATCGCTCTTTGTAGTTTGTCAGTTAACAGTAATCAGTCAACAGTACTTCAGTACGCAGGAGCAAATAATCCATTATGGATTATTAGAAATGGTGAGATATTAGAAACCAAAGCTAACAAACAGCCTATCGGTAAATTTGATAATCCTGAACCTTATATTACACATACTATAGAATTACAACAAGGAGATAGTATTTATATTTTTTCAGATGGATATATTGACCAATTTGGAGGAGAGAAAGGGAAAAAACTAAAAGCTAGTGCGTTTAGAGAATTATTATTGAAAGTAAATAATTTGCCACTATCAGAGCAAAAAATAGTGATAGATAAAGCTTTTGAAGATTGGAGAGGAGATAATGAGCAAGTTGATGATGTCTGTGTAATAGGAGTTAGAATATGAAATCTAAAGTAATATTTATATTAATTTTTTGCTTATTTATTAAGCCTATTTTTTCTGTTAATACAGATAGCCTTAGGGTTATTATTAATAACGAAAAAATAGATTCAATAAATTATAAAGCCCGAATTTCTTTGGGGTATTATTTACTCAGCCAGAATAGAGATAAAGCAAAACTATTTGCTGATACTATGATTAGTGATGCACAAAACAGTAATTATCCTTATGGAGAAATGTACGGGTGGGTAATTAAAGCAAATGGGTTTATGGGTTTGGGTAATAACGACTCGGCATTAGTATGTTTCCAAAAGGCTGTTAACGTAGGTAAATCAGATAGTTTATATAAGTATATAGATAAAATCCAAATGTTTGTTGGAATCAGTTATTCTCGATTAGCAAAGTATGATGAATCTATACAAGCAATGGAGTTAGCCTTAAAATGGGCAAAAGAAGGCAAAGATACATCAACAACATCTAGTTGTAATCAAAATTTAGGACATGTATCTTTTACCAAAGGAGATTATAATAATGCTTTAAAATTTTATTTAGCAGCACTTAAAATTGAAGAAGACAGAAAAAATTACAATAATATAGCTTTTTGTCAAACTAATTTGGGAGTAGTTTATAGAGAAAAAAAGGATTATGATAAATCAATAATCTACTTTAAAAAAAGTATCGAAAATTTTAGCAAACTAGCAAAAACAAATAAGATATCTGGAGCTCAATCAAAATTAGGGCACATATACGTTATAGTTAAAGATTATGACAACGCTGAAATAGTTTTGATGAAAGCATTAAACTCTCAAATAAAAAATAATTATGAGGCAGGATTATCTTCAACATATAACTCTTTAGGCTTTTTATATAAAGGAAGAAATGATAAACAAGCGATAATTTATTATAATAAGGCAGCAGAATACGCTAAGAAATTTAACGATAGAATGTTTTTGGGAGGTATTTTAATCAATTTAGGTTCTGCAATGTTTGATAATAATAATTCTAGAAAATCAATTCCGATTTTATTGGAAGGAATTAGTATAGCAGATTCATACGGTAAAATTGAGTATGTAAGTATAGGGTATAATCATTTGAGTAAAGCTTATGAAAAACAAGGTTCATATAAAAACGCTTTAAAATATAATAAGTTGCATCTAGAATTAAAGGATAGCTTGTTAAATAAAGAGAATTTAAAACAAATGAATGAATTAGAGGCTAGTTATGAATCTGAAAAAAAGGAGAAAGAAATATTATTATTAAATGAAAAGGCTAAAGTAGATAAACTGACTATTCAGGATGAAAAACAAAAAAGTATCATTGCAAATGAACAAAAAAAATCTCAACAGTTAATTTTTGGATTAGGTATTGGGTTACTATTAGTGATAACATTATTTATTTATAGAGGGTATCAGAATAAGAAAAAATCAAATATTATTTTAACAGAACAAAAACTTGAAATTGAAAAAGCTAATGAAGTTATTTCGTTACAAAGAGATATTGTAAATGAAAAAAATAAGGAAATAACAGATAGTATTTTATATGCTAAACGCATACAAAATGCAATTTTGCCACCAGATAAATTAGTGAAGGAATATTTATCTGATAGTTTTATCTTATATAAACCCAAAGATATAGTTGCTGGTGATTTTTATTGGATGGAACACAGTAAAGGGAAAGTGCTTTTTGCTGCTGCAGACTGTACAGGACATGGAGTGCCTGGAGCAATGGTAAGTGTAGTATGTAACAATGGGTTAAATAGGAGTGTAAGAGAGTATGGCTTAACCGACCCAGGAGAAATATTAGATAAAACAAGAGAAATAGTAATTCAAGAATTTGATAAAAGTGAAGATGACGTACAAGACGGAATGGATATCGCTCTTTGTAGTTTGTCAGTTAACAGTAATCAGTCAACAGTACTTCAGTACGCAGGAGCAAATAATCCATTATGGATTATTAGAAATGGTGAGATATTAGAAACCAAAGCTAACAAACAGCCTATCGGTAAATTTGATAATCCTGAACCTTATATTACACATACTATAGAATTACAACAAGGAGATAGTATTTATATTTTTTCAGATGGATATATTGACCAATTTGGAGGAGAGAAAGGGAAAAAACTAAAAGCTAGTGCGTTTAGAGAATTATTATTGAAAGTAAATAATTTGCCACTATCAGAGCAAAAAATAGTGATAGATAAAGCTTTTGAAGATTGGAGAGGAGATAATGAGCAAGTAGATGATGTCTGCGTTATAGGTGTAAAAGTTTAAAACTCAAACTCTAATTGTCCTAAAAAAGTATCATTATTTTCTCGCTCAAAATTAGAGGTTTGTAAACCAATTAAACGAACTCCTTTTTCAATGTTAGGGACATCATTCAAAAGGTTTAAAGCTATTTCGGAGATGGCTGAGCTTAAAATATTTTCGGGCAATGTAGTGCTACGCGTAATTTGTTTAAAATCGGCATATTTAATTTTTAAAGTAAGTGATTTCCCAGCTCCATTTGTTTTTTCTAGTCGTTTAATAACAACTGCTACAACTTTTTTTAAGTGTTTACTTAACTCTTCTTTATCGGTTACATCTTCAAACAAGGTTCTTTCTGCACCTAACGATTTTCTTATGCGTGTGGGGTTAACCTTTCGGTTATCAATACCTCTAGCTACATTGTAATAATACGCTCCAGATTTTCCAAAATACCGAATTAATTGTTCTTTGGACTTTTTCTTTAAATCAGCACCTTTAAAAATCTGTTTAACATGCATTTTTTTAGCGGTAACCTTTCCAACCCCAAAAAACTTTTCTATAGGCAATTCTTCAATAAATTTTTCTGCCATTTTTGGTGTAATTACATAAAAGCCATCAGGCTTATTATAATCGGACGCAATTTTAGCTAAAAACTTATTGTAGGAAATTCCTGCTGAAGCAGTAAGGTTAGTTTCTTCTTTAATTCGTTTTTTGATGGTAGTTGCTACATCCATAGCAAACTCCATATTTTGTTTGTTTTCTGTTACATCTAAATAAGCCTCATCTAACGAAAGTGGTTCAATTAAATCGGTAAATTCTTTAAAAACATTGTGTATTTGTTTCGATGCTTCTTTATAAGCTTCAAACCTTGGTTTTACAAAAATAATATCAGGACATCTGCGATAAGCTAAAGCCGAAGGCATTGCTGATTTAACACCATACAACCGAGCTTCATAACTTGCAGCTGCTACAACTCCTCTGTGTTTTGAACCACCAACTGCAACAGGCTTACCTTTTAATTCAGGATTATCGCGTTGTTCTACAGATGCATAAAAAGCATCCATATCTATATGCAGTATTTTGCGAATTAACTCGGACATGCTTAAAACCCAAAACCTAAACTCATTTTTACAGTTAAATTATCACTTGATTTTTCAAACTTATAAGGACCATAACGGTAAAAAGCTCCAACACCAAAAGTGGTAAAGTTGAGTTTTAAAATTTTGTTAATAAGTAGCCCACTTTCGTAGTATCCTTTTTCCATAGTATTAAAAGATTCTCCAGCGTGTAAACCTTGATAAGATAAAGCTCCAAAACCAACACTTGAAGTTACTACAAGTTGAGGTGCAAACTTTTTAGTTTTAAATAATAACGAACCAAAATTGTGTCGGAAATGAAAATGCACATATTCGCTAGAAAAAAACTCGTAAGGCAACATTGTTTCAAAAGCATTTTCGGTAGAGACTAATAAAAAGTCGTTTTGACGATTGGTACCCAAACTATTATTTAATTTATGTTGTGGAACTTTTCCATCGGTTAAACCAGCTTCTATACTAAATTTTGGAGCTCCCCAACCTTTTATATAAAATCGTTTTTCGGCTTTTACAGCATAACGTGTGTACTTATATTCGCCATCTAATGTTTTTAAACCTTGTGCAATTCGAGCATAAATTACTGGGTATTTACTTGGTTTTGGTATTTGCATGTTAAACGATTCTATTACTTTTTCTTTAAAAGCATAGCGTAATTCAACGCCAGTTTCGGTAAAAGTGTAGTATTTATCTTCTAAAAAGGTATTGTCGGTTACTTTTTTAAAGTAATAATCATTGGTTACCTCTACATTTTCTTGGTTGGCAAATAGGTAAACTTTTAGGTAACGAAGTGTTCTAAACTTTAAGCGAGCTTCAAGCTTATCAATGTTATTCATTCTACTTAAATAAAGAGCTCTATTACCAGCAGTAGAAAGTAAAGGGGTTTTATAATCGTAAAAGCTAACCACACCAGGTTCGGCAACATCTTTAATTGCAGAAAGATTTAGTTCTATATCGTTTTTACGATGAATATTAAAATTAATATCACCACCATATTTCCACTCTTTATCTTTAGTACCATAAGCTCCATAACCACCAACGCTCATCCATTTTAATAAGTGTTTATTGGTATGTAATCCTGCTCCTAATCTAAAGCCCTCGTAATCGTTATATTGTAAAAAACGATTAATGTCTAAATCAACAACTCCCCATTTAATTTTACCAGTCATTAAAGCAATAAGCCCATTCAATTTCTTGTCAAAATTTTCAGCTTTTCCAACGCTATCAACATAATGGTAGGTGTTTTGCTCTTTTGTTGAAAGAGTGTCTTCTCGATATTTATTCCAAAAAGCCTCATCTTTTTTAGTGGCATTTTTATCAATTTCTGTCTCGATGTAACTAAACTCTTTATTACTTAATTCGGGATTTATTACAATATTTTTAAGATAGGTTTTTCCAATGCCCATTACTTTAAAATTATTGGCTTGTATGTTATTAAAAATCATATTAGAGTTAAGTTGTATTGGAAACCAAGCCCCATCTATTTTTTGATATTTCTGTTGAATTTTTACAGCAATTCCCTCTTGACCAACAGGCTCGGCAATAACATTTTGTAAAGCAAAACCATCAGTATTGATATAAAGCAACCCCTTTAAGCCTTTAAAATTTTTGCCTTTTCGGGGTCTGAAAGAAAGAATAAAAACGGTATCAGCACCATTAAATGTAGTGTCTTCAATTAAAAACAAATATTTATTATGGCTGTTTACGCTAATCGGATTTAAAAAGCTTTCGCCCAAAACATGTAGATTAGATTTATAAAAGGAAAAGGATTGCATTTCTGTACCTAATAAGGAAAATGTAGGGTTTTTAAGTCCAGAAACCCTTGAAGCAATAATTTTTTCATAGCTTTTGTCGGGCTGCTTGTATTTACGTTCTGTAACCGATTCGAGCATAAAAATATGTTGTTTTTCTAAAAAAGCTACTGCTCTTTGATCACTGCTATCTAGTTTTATTATGCTATCAGGATTATTCATAATGGCACTGTCAATTTGAGCTGTAAAGTAAAGTTTGGTATAAGAATCGTATTTAAAATTTAAACTTTTTTCGGGGTCATTAATTTTACGATTTTCAACTACTTTTTTAATAATACGATGAGCAGGATTTTCGCCTGGAAGCACTTTAAACTCCATTAATTCGTAATCGGTTCGCTCTAGTTTTATTTCAATGTATTTTTTGCCTGAAACATTTATTTCTTGAGGTTTATAGCCTACATAGCTTAATTTTAAAGTAGTTATTGGCTGTGTAGAATTAAATGTAAATTGACCTTCAATGCCTGTAGTTGTTCCTAAATTATTATTGGTAATAATGTTTACAAAAGCTAGTGCTTCATGGGTTTTACTATCTATTACTTTACCTTTTAATTGGTGTTGACCAAATAAAATACTCGGTATAAAAAACAGTATAAATAACCAAATTTTCATCAGGGTAAATTTACTTTTTAATTTCATTGTTTGTATATGAAATATTCAAGACTATTTTGCAAGAGATTAGAGTGCTTATGTTTCCCACGAAAGTGGGAATCCAGAAAAATAATTGAAAAATACTGGATTCCCGCCTTCACGAGGAACTGAAGTTTATGTTACTTTAATAAGAAGAAGATCTACAACTTAAATGTATTGTGTTTTCGTACTTTTGATTTCAATGTCCGTTTCATCAGACTATATAAACTTAGCGAGTAAATTAACTTGGACAAGGTTGGTAAATGCCATTAAAATTAAATGGAGTTTTCATTACAGTAAATGGACTAAAAAACCTAGTGTTAAAGGATTGCCAATAAGTTTAACAATTGAACCGACAACAGCCTGTAATTTAGGTTGTCCAGAATGTCCAAGCGGGCTAAAACAGTTTAGCCGACCAGAAGGAAATATTAAACAAGATTTTTATAAAACCATTATCAATCAAGTTTATAAAAAAACCTATTACCTTAATTTTTATTTTCAAGGAGAACCTTATATCAATCCCGATTTTTTACAAATGGTAAGTTATGCCAACAGTAAAAAAATGTACACAGCAACATCAACCAATGCTCATTTTTTAAACGATAAAAATGCCAAAGCAACCATTGAAAGTGGATTGAGTAGGCTAACCATTTCCATTGACGGGACTACCCAAGAAACTTATGAAAGCTATCGTAAAAACGGTAGTTTAGATAAGGTTTTAGAAGGTGCTAAAAATGTAATCAAGTGGAAACAAGAGTTAAAATCTAAAACGCCATATATTATTTTTCAGTTTTTAGTGGTAAAACCTAACGAACACCAAATTGAAGATGCTAAACAATTAGCCAATGATTTAGGTGTGGATGAAATACGCTTTAAAACAGCACAAGTTTACAATTACAAGCATGGCAACGAATTAATACCAACTATTGACAAATATAGCAGGTACAAAAAACAAACAGATGGAACTTATCGTTTAAAAAACAAAATGTTAAACGAGTGTTGGCGGATGTGGAGTAGTTGTGTGTTAACTTGGGATGGTAAAGTAGTGCCTTGTTGTTTTGATAAAGATGCTACGCATCAATTAGGAAATATTGAGGAAATGTCGCTTAAAGATATATGGCAAAGCAAGCCTTACAATAATTTTAGAAAAGCGTTATTAACTAACCGCCAAGAAATAGATATTTGTCAAAATTGCACCGAAGGAACTAAGGTTTGGGAATGATAGTTATTTCAATTTCCTTATCCAATATATGATATATAATGAACCAATAACACCTGGAGTAAACCAATTCCATACCCCAGGAAGTACATTGTTTACCACAAAAAAAGCAGAGACAGCAGAAATATAACCACCAGTCATTTTTCCCAAATGTATTTTTAACCACCTCTTTTTTAGTTGACTGGTATTTCGGAATGCTAATAAATCATTTACCCCAAAGAAAATACTCATAGTGCCAAATACAAGCAATACAATGTTTATTTGATGTTTAATAATTATTGGCCAAACTACCATGAAAACACCAGTTATCAAAATTAAAAAAGCTATTACTTTATCTATAGTATAATTATGTGATTTTTGTTTGAAACTTAAACTACGAAAACCACTTATTAAAAAGTAAGAACTAAAAATGCCTAAAACGAATAAAAAAGGACTAAAATGATTAGGTAACATTGCTACTATTAATGCTATTGTTGCCGATAGCAGCATACTATAAAAAAAGATAATACCAGCTTTTTTATGCAGTAGGTTACCTTTTTTAGCTATTAATGCAATTAGTCCAGCTATAAGAGCTATCCCCCCAAAACCCGCATGTATATAAATTAAAAGGTTAGCAATTTTTTCCATTTTTGATAGGTTAGTTTAAATCTCCTTCACAAAATCTAAGAAAACGGCTTTATGTTTATCTAAATCCATATTTCCCGAAAGGGCAACACGAGCAATATAATCTTTATCACTTTCTTTGGTTGTCCCTTGGGTAGATGTTGCAGGAATGGTCCAGTAGCAACCTTTTAACTGACCGTAACTAACGCAATACTTACTTTCGTTAGGTATTTCGTTAATCATTAAGTTAATTAGTTTAAGGTTTAACTCTCTTTTGTAATTTTCTTGTTCTTCGTGCGTATTTCCTTTGGTAGGTAAATCTAAACTAAATACCGAAGGAGTAAATCCTTGACTAGCTAATTCTTCTGAAACAAAATTAATTTTTGCAGTAGGTAAGTGCTCTTCAATAAAATTCACAAATTCGCGAGTATTGTTGTAGGCATCATTAATTCGTTGTAGCATACTTGGCATTTGCTCAGCTAAATATTGATATTGTAAAGCTGTAGCTTCATTATCGCAAAGGGTTAAATGCAGCTCAATTTTTTGCATTAAATAAGCTGCTTTGGTGTTGGCAGTGCAATAACCTGCTGTACATTTTCCTCCGCTCGGAAATTTTGAACCGCTTACATAAGCAATCGTTTTAACATCTGATAAAATGTTGTTATCTCCTAAAAAGTGCACATTAGGGCAAAAAGTTTGGTCTAAAATAAAAACTGGGGCAACAGCAGTTTCGCTAGTGGCTGTTTTACGCTCCTTACTTAACACATTTTTTAACTGCTCCAAATCTGGAACTTCAACTCTTGGGTTAGTTGGTATTTCGGCAATTATGTAAGGTATTGCATTTTGACTTGCAATTTGCTCTAAAACGATGTCAATACTTTCCACCATATTATGATCGCCATCAACAGGCAAATCCATTACTTCAACATTAGGCAAGCAAGCTGCAATACGCCTTGCTTGGTCGTTAGTACCACCATAACAATTTGGCGGAACAATAATTTTAATGTCTTTTCTTTTATGATTTTCTAGTGCATCATCAATAAGTCCCATTACAATAGCATACTGTACAGATAAACCGCTAGAGCCTACTACACCTTGTACATTAGTATTGGTAATGTTTTTTATTGCATCTAAAACAATTGCTTTATTGTTGTTTAGATGGCTATATTCAATAGGTTCTCCTAAAAATTGTTGTAAAGCAATTAAAGTATTAGCAGGAGTCATAGCAATAGTTTCTCTTCTTCGCACATGCTGTATTTCAGAAATATAACTATTGTTTTTTTCTCCATTAACAACAATAGCACTTCCTAAATTATCATTAACATTAATATAAAAATCAATGTTAGTTGTAAGGTTAAAATTGCAAATGTTATCTGCAGGATTAATAAAGATGGTGCTACCGTCAAAAGAATCTATTTCGTCAAGATTTTCAATAGGTTTTAGCTCAAAATTATAACCGTAAACTTGTTTTATTACATCAGCATTAAAACAAGTTGGCAAAGCATTTTTATAGATTAGTTGAGTGTTTTTGTTGGTCAATAAATTTTTTCTGAGTACAGCTAAAATTGGGGTTGTTTGCGATGAAAAACAAATTACATTATCTGCGGTTAAATTATTGGTTTTGGCAATAGCCCATTCTAATACACACGATAAAGGATGCCCTAATCTTATATAATCAAAAGCTGTAGGAAGCTCACTTAAAGTAGAAGAGTTAGTATTATTGTTTTGAAATAAATTTTCGAATTGCTCTAAAAATTCTGTTTTGGCTAAGGCTTCGTTATAAATATCTAATCGATGAGTGGTTAAGTTTAACCAATCGGCAGGCATATTTTCTACTACGTTTTTTATATAACTAACTACTTTATTGTTATCCATATTTTTTGCTTTTAAATGGGCTTACAATATTAGGTTAATTCGTGTTATTTTAAAAGAGTTCTAAAAAATGGTAAAAAGTCGTTTTAGTAACTCAACAACATTTGATGATTGGGATTACTATGTGTTTCAGAAATTTTAAAATCGTATTCTCCAACAATATCAAACCCTAATTTTTTATAAAAATTAACTGCTCTATGGTTTTCTGTCCAAACATATAACCACATTCCTTTTTGGTTTAATGTTTTTGATAGGTTAAGGTTAAATAGAAACAATTCATACCCTAACTTTTTTCCATAAAAAGATTTAAGCACATAAATACGCTCTAGCTTGGTAATGTTTTGTTGGTTGTTAAGTCCGTAGTTAGGAATAATTTTAGAATATCCTGCTAACGTATTGTTGTAATAAATAAGATGAAAAAAATTGTTGTTATTGCTTAGCTCTAAGTTTAGTTGGTCAGCAGTAAAAGCTTTTTTAAGGTAAGCTTCTAAATCTTTTGGAGTGCAACTATGTCCGTGCGATTCAATAAAAGTTTGTTTGCTAAGAGATAGCAAAATGTCTAAATCAGAAATGGTAGCTTTTCGGATAGCAATCATAAAATCAAAAATACGGATAACTATAAACTAAAACACTTAGCACTTTATTACTAAATTTGTGGTCTTAAAAAATTACAAAATGAGCTTTATAGAAGAATTACGTTGGAGAGGTATGATACACGATATGATGCCTGGAACAGAAGAACAATTTGCTAAAGAAATGACTTCGGCATATATTGGGTTTGACCCAACGGGAGATTCATTACATATAGGAAGCTTGGTGCAAATTATGATTTTGGTGCACTTACAAAAAGCAGGGCACAAACCTTATGCTTTGGTAGGTGGTGCTACTGGTATGGTTGGAGATCCATCAGGAAAATCGGCAGAGCGTAATTTGTTAGATGAAGAAACATTAAACCACAATGTATCTTGTATTCATAAACAGTTAGAAAAATTTTTAGATTTTAATTGCGATAATGCTGCCGAAATGGTAAATAATTACGATTGGTTTAAAAACATGAATTTTTTAGACTTTATTCGTGATACTGGTAAGCACATTACCGTTAATTACATGATGGCAAAAGATTCAGTAAAATCTCGTTTAGAAACGGGATTATCTTTTACTGAGTTTAGTTACCAATTGGTGCAAGGTTATGATTTTTACCATTTATGGAAAAACAAAAACTGTAAAGTACAATTAGGTGGTTCCGACCAATGGGGAAATATTGTTACAGGAACAGAATTAATTAGAAGAAAAGGAAGTGGAGAAGCTTTTGCTTGTACAACTCCATTAATTAAAAAAGCTGATGGAACTAAATTTGGTAAAACCGAAGGAGGAAATGTTTGGCTAGATAAAACTAAAACTTCTCCATACAAATTTTACCAATATTGGATTAATGCTTCGGATGAAGATGCGAGCAACTACATTAGAATTTTCACATTAAAAACTAAAGCCGAAATTGAAGCTTTAGAAACGGAACATAAAGCAGCTCCACATTTAAGAGTTTTACAAAAAGCATTGGCAGAAGATATTACTGTTCGAGTTCATTCGGCAGCAGATTTAGAAGCAGCAATTAATGCTTCGGAAGTTTTATTCAAAAAAGGTAAAGAAGCCGTTGAGGCTTTAAAATCGTTGCCAGAAAATGTTTTTACTGATATTTTTGAAGGAGTGCCACAAGCAGAAATTGCGTTATCAGAAATTAAAAATGGCGTAACTATTGTTGATGCTTTGGCAACCAAAACAGGGTTTTTAAACTCTAATGGAGAAGCTCGTAGAGCCTTAAAAGAAAACTCAATTAGTGTAAATAAAGACAAAGTTGGAGATGATAAAATGTTAACCGAAGATGATTTAATTAGCGGAAAATACATTTTATTACAACGCGGTAAAAAGAATAATTTTTTAGTAAAAGCAATATAGTGAAATACATTCTTTCCATATTATTTTCTGTTTTGTTGTTTGTTGGCTTTGCCCAAGAAAACAATAAAAAAAAGGTGTTGGTAATACCTTACGGACAGTTTGATATGGCTACCGATTTTGATTTAGAAACCATTGCCGAAAAAAATAATATTACGGTAAGTCAAGTATTTTTTAATTACCAAAAAACATTGTTAGATGCTTTTGAAAGTACAGTTGACGAAAACTTTGAGTTTGTAGCATTAAAGCACAACACGATAAATCCGTACAAGAAATTTATAAAATATGAAAGCGGAAAGTTTAAAGGGAAACGCTACAATTCTGTTAACCTTAAAAATTTTAAAACTGCAGATTTTACCAAATTGTTAGAAATGCACGGAGCCGATTTTGTGGTTTTTGTTACTTGGCATCAAATTAAAAAAGAGGCACACATAAAAATGCAAGAAGACAGAAAAAGAGTGCCTTACGCAGGACATTATTTAGATTATGATGTATTTAATCTATTTAAACAGCGTGTAATTGGCGAAGGAAGAATTAAAGCCATTGCTCCAGCTCCAAACGATGAGGAGGCGAGTTATTCTTTATTAAGAACAACAGAAATGGCTGTCGCCTACCAGTATTTTGCATCATATATTATCATTCAAATTAATAAACCTCTAGAGTAATTTTTTAGAGACTGAATGTTTGGCATCAAAGCATTTTTTTGGTAATGTAGATATCTTCTCTTATATTCGGAAGTTATAAAAATTAAGATATGCAGGTTCAAACAAAAAGAACAATAAATAAATTGTTACTATTAACATTATCAATAGGATTAATGTTTTCTATTAATTTAAAAGCTCAAAAGATCTTGGGGAGCGAGATGACTTACCAATGTGTAGGACCGAATTCTTATCTGATTACTCATTATTATTTTTATAATTGTAATCGAACAGGAATTCCAACCACTATAAATATTGATTGGACTGGGACTTGTGGTTCTGGAACACAATCATTAACACAGCAATCGGTTATAGATGTAACTACTATTTGTCCTTCTCAACAATCTTCATGTAATGGCGGTTCAGGATCATATGGGGTTGAAAGAGTTGTTTATACAGGAACGATAACTTTACCTCCATCTTGTACGGATATAGTTTTTTCAAATAGTTTTTCTCATAGAGGGAATGCTTCCAATAATGTTGCTACTCCTGTTCAACTTTTATATGTAGAAAGCTCTGTAGATAATTCTATTACTCCTTGTAATAATTCTCCACAATTTTTAAATCAACCAACTTTCTATACTCTTGTAAATGGTCCAAATTATTTTTCTAATGAAGCGTTTGATCTTGATGGTGATAGTTTAGTCTATAATATTGTTTCGGCACAAAAAGCACCCGCTACTAATGTAACATACAATGCAGGTTATTCTGCCACATCTCCTTTTGGTGTGGGAGTTCCTTATTCTATAAATTCTGCTAATGGAACAATTACTTATACAGGACCAGTTGCAGTTGGAAAAACGGTTTTAGCAATTCGTGTAGATGAATATAGAAATGGAATTAAGATAGGATCAATAACTAGAGATTGGTCAATTGAACACTTCTCTTCAACTAATGCTAATAACCCTGTAATATCTGGGCTTAACGGAAGTTCTAATTTAAGTGATACAGTTTGTCCACCAAGTTATTGTGTTGATATATTTATTTCTGATGCTGATGCAGGTGATGATATAGGAATAGTTATTTTAAACGATACAAGTTCTAACTTTAATTTTTCAACTTCAGGTACTAATCCTATGACTGCTACAGTTTGTTGGAATAGTTTAAAACCAATGGTAGGAGGAACTTACTATTTTAATTTAGAAGCGATGGATGATGCATGCCCATTAACTTTAGCAGATACACAATATTTTAGTATTACCGTGCTGCCTGGAGGGCTTTTTACTGACACACATGTTCAGTGTGACTCTTTAGCATGGCTTGATGGAAATACTTATTATTCTTCAAATAATACAGCAACTCATATAATTCCGAATGGAGCAGCAAGCGGATGTGATAGTGTAATTACTTTAGATTTAACTATAAATAATAGTGGGTTGAGCACAGACACTTACACAGTATGTGATTCTTTATTATGGATAGATGGGAATACTTATTTTTCTAGTAATAATACAGCAACCCATGTAATTACAAACGGAGCGGCAAGTGGTTGTGACAGTGTAATAACATTAAATTTAACTGTTAATGGAACTACGGTTCAAGGTATAGATACACGAAATGAATGTGGTAATTTATTACTATGGATAGATGGGAATACTTATTTTTCTAATAACAATACAGCAACCCATCTAATCCCGAATGGTTCGGCAAGTGGTTGTGATAGTATAGTTACTTTAAATTTAACATTTATAAATGTTGATACTACTATCTCTCAGAACAATAACAGCCTTACTGCAAATGCTTCCGTTGCTACATATCAATGGTTAGATTGTGATAGTAATATGGCTGTAATACCTGGAGCAAATAATCAACTATATGTAGCACCAAAAAACGGGAATTATGCCGTTCAGGTTACTCAAAGTGGTTGTGTCGATACTAGTGCTTGTGTAAGTGTAACAGGAGTAGGTATAACTGAATTAGGAAAAGTGTTATATACTGTTTATCCTAACCCAACAAATAGTATTATCAATATTCAGTTTAAGAACATTGATAAGACAACCTCTTACGAATTAACATCTATTGAAGGGAAAACAGTTGTTGAAGGGAAAATAACAAACAATTTAACTCAATTAGATTTATCTACTGAACCTAATGGAATTTATTTGTTGAAAGTTATAAATAATAAAACTATTACTACTCATAAAATAATTAAGCAGTAGGGGTTTGATCTATTTCCTTTTTTAGATTTACTAGTTTAAATGCAATAAACAAACCTAAAATGGTTGCTAAAACATCTGTTATTGTAAACCAAACTGGGTGCGGAATAAAAAATAAATTTGAGATAGTTGCAATAAAAAACAATACCGATACTACATAAGCAGCTACTTTGTTTTGAGCTAATTTTAAAACCGAAAAAACGGCTGCAAATCCACCTAATAGGTGTGCTACAATTACCAATAACATTCCTTCAACAGGAATTTGACTAGTGTATTCTTGTAAATTTTCCATTGTTGGAGTAAAAGGTAAAGGGTAAAGAATATGACTTAGGGTTTCTATTCCCATTACTACCAACATACCTATTACTAAGCTTAAAATAGATGCTACTACTGGATGTTTCATAAGTTAAATGTTTGTTTTTGCAATTTTATTGTGTTCGTTATTTACGCCCATTAAAGCAGCCGAACCATACCACGGTTTTAATTCCATTATTAAGCTTCCTGCTTGTATTGCAGGATCGGTATTGGTTAGTGCTTCTGCTTCTTCAATAGTTTCTACGTTAAAAATATAAATGCCTCTAATTTCGCCATCACCCATAAAAGGACCAGCAACTACTAATTTCCCTGCCTCAGCCATTTTTCCAATATTTTCCAAATGAGCCATTTGTAAATTGTATGCTTCGGCAGAATCTCTATCTCTATTAGGGCCTTTTTTTAAAAAAGCCATTACATATTTTTTCATACCATACTCATCAGCACCATAATTGTAAGCTTTAATCGAATCGAAAGTTGGTTCTGTTGTTTCAGTACTTTCTACAATTGGTTGTTCAGTTTCTTTTTTGCAATCTTTTTTACAATCGCTGCAACAAGAATAAAATGCAAACGATAACACGCAGAATAAGAGTAGTAAGTTTTTCATAGCTTAAAATTAAGGGATAAATATAATAAATATTAAAGCTAGGGAGTATGTAGTTGTTATATTTGCCAACTTAAAAGATAAGATGTTTACATTTTTACGAATTTTTTTAATGGCAATTTGGTCGGCAGTATTAATGGTGTTAAGCCCATTGTTAATACCTGTTTTCTTTAGCAGAAAAGTGCCATTGTTTGTTGGTAGATATGTTTTTTCTCCCGTTTTATTGCCTATGGTTGGTATAGAGTTAACCACCAAGGGAGCAGAAAATGTTCCACAAGATAGACCAGTAATTTTTGTATCTAACCACTGTTCGCATTTTGATATTGCTTGCTTGTTTAGAGCTTTACCAAGATACATTTACTTTGTAGCTAAAAAAGAATTATTGTGGACTCCCTTTTTAGGGTTTCATTTGTGGGCTGCAGGGCATATAATTATTGATAGAAGTAACCGAAAAAAAGCAGTAAAAAGTTTACGAAAAGCAGCAGCAAAAATTAAAGGAGGGAAGTGTATTACTTTATATCCAGAAGGAACAAGAAGCAGCGATGGAGAAGTAGCAGCATTTAAAAAAGGAGCTTTCCATTTGGCAATAGATGCAGGTGTAGATGTTGTGCCTGTACACATTGATGGTACATTTAAAATTTGGCCTAAAGGCAGATGGAAAATTAAACCAGGTAAAGTAACCGTTAATATTGGTAAACCAATTAATACAGCTAATTATACCAAACAAACTAGTAAAGCCTTTGCTGAATTTGCACGAGAGGAAGTACTGAAGTTGAGGTCGTAATTTAGTTCACAAATAAATTATTTCTTTCCAATCTATTTTTTAACAAGACCTAACACCCTTGCAAACAGTAGCGAAAACAAGAGAATTACATATTGAATTGTTAATATAATAAAGCGTTTATTAGTTTTTTATTTGTAAGAGTATTTTATATTTGCCTAGTTCTTATAAAGAACAAAAAACCTCGAGCTCGCTACTCGAGGTTAATGCTAACTTAACAAGCTTTGGACACTTGCACTTATGAGTTTGGACCTCAAAGCTGATTAGAATTGAAATTGGAGCACCGCAAAGGCGGTGCTTTTGCATTTCATATTACAAAGATTGGTAAAAATATAGTGAGGGGCAACACAAAGAAGTTCACAATCTAACCGAGTTTTCAACATTCAGATTCAACAAAAAATTGTGTAAAAATATTTTTTAAATACTTAAAGTATTGATCTGACTGAAGTTGATTTTTTTTAAGGTTCTTATTTTTGAACGGAGCATAAAAAATAGTTGTAACAGGGTGTTTATAGTTGAAATTATTAAAGACTACTGGTTCCCCGCTTTCACAAGGAATAAAAGTGTGTTTCCCGCGTAGGCGGGAATCCAGAAAACAGATAAACTGAGTTTTTTAATGCTGTTTTGGCTCATTTTCATCCAAAAAAGAGACGTTTTTATTTGAAAAAGTATCATTTTAACGAAAAACTGAATGTTTTTGATGGAAGTTTCCATCATTTTGATAAAGACTTATATTGATGAAGTAAACTTTTCTGTCTTTTACAATTACTGGTTTCCCGTTTTCACGGGAAACTTTTCTCTTATCCCTCAGATGAGTTTGTCCCGAAAAATGTCACACTGAAGATGTCATCCTGGGTTTATCGAAGGATTGTTTCGGGAAGAATCCAGAAAATAGTATAATAACTTCTCTAAAGTTTTAAACTTTGAAGAAGTTTATATAAACAAAAAACACCTGTAAGGTTTTTAAAACCTTACAGGTGTTCAATATAATTTTAAAAAGGCTTCCTACAACGGAATATTACCGTGCTTTTTCTTAGGTAACGTATCCACTTTATTTTCTAACATTTTAAATGCAGCAATTAACTTCTCACGTGTTTGTTCAGGTTTAATTACTTCATCAACATAACCTCTTGCCGCAGCATTGTATGGGTTAGCAAACATTTCAGCATATTCAGCTTCTTTTTCTTGCCATTTAGCTTCTGAGTTATCAGCTTCAGCAATTTCCTTTTTAAAGATAATTTCTGCTGCCCCTTTAGCTCCCATTACAGCAATTTCTGCACTTGGCCAAGCAAAATTCATATCTGCTCCAATGTGTTTAGAGTTCATCACATCATAAGCACCACCATAAGCTTTACGTGTAATTACTGTAATTCTTGGTACGGTAGCTTCGCTAAATGCGTACAATAATTTTGCTCCGTTAGTAATAATGGCATTCCACTCTTGGTCGGTACCAGGTAAAAATCCAGGAACATCTTCAAATACCAATAAAGGAATGTTAAACGAATCGCAAAAACGAACAAAACGTGCTCCTTTTTGTGAAGATTTTATATCTAAAACTCCAGCTAAAAATGCTGGTTGGTTAGCAACAATTCCAATTGATTTTCCTGCTAAACGAGCAAAACCAACAACAATGTTTTCAGCAAAATCTTTATGTATTTCATAAAAGCTACCTTCATCAATTGTAGCGTCAATAACTTCTTTAATATCGTAAGGTTGGTTAGGGTTATCAGGTATAATGGTATTTAAACTTTCACGAGTTTCATTACCACCCTCATAAGGAATACTTGGAGCATCTTCCTCGCAATTTTGAGGCATATACGAAAGCATTTCTTTTATTCCATTAATACATTCTATCTCATTAGCATAAGTTAAATGTGTAACTCCTGATTTTGTTGAATGTGCCGAAGCACCACCTAAATCTTCTGAGCTAACTTCCTCGTGCGTAACTGTTTTTACTACGTTTGGTCCTGTTACAAACATATATGATGTATTTTCTACCATCATAATAAAATCTGTTAAAGCTGGAGAATAAACTGCTCCACCAGCACAAGGTCCCATAATGGCACTAAGCTGTGGAATAACGCCACTTGCTAAGGTATTTCTATAAAAAATATCGGCATACCCACCTAAACTTACCACACCCTCTTGAATACGAGCACCGCCAGAATCGTTTAATCCAATTACTGGAGCTCCGTTTTTCATAGCCAAATCCATTATTTTGCAAATTTTACTAGCATGAGCTTCTGCCAAAGAACCTCCCATAACTGTAAAATCTTGAGCAAAAACATAAGTTGTTCTTCCATTAACAGTTCCATACCCTGTAACTACTCCATCACCTAAAATTTTATTTTTATCTAAACCAAAATTGGTAGAACGGTGGGTAACTAGCATTCCAATTTCTTGAAAAGAACCTTCATCCATTAAAAAATGAATTCTTTCTCGTGCAGTTAGTTTTCCCTTTTTATGTTGACTTTCAATCCTCTTTTCGCCTCCACCAAGTTTTGCTTCAGCAATTTTATTGTCTAATATCTCAAATTTATCTTTCATAGAATGGAATTATAAATGGACAGTAAAAATATAAAAAATAGCCCTTATTTAATGTTTTGAAAGTGTAAATTCGCAAAGCACTATGTTTATGAGAATTAGCATATATATCGTTTTTGTATTTATACTTTGCTCCAAATGCTTGGTTGCCCAAAATGAATTGGGAAATCCTTATATAAAGAGTTTTAATTCTAAAAAGCATAAAGTATCGAGTTCAATATGGGATATTACCCAAGATAAAAAAGGGTTAATACATTTTGCTACAGCAGGAGGTGTTCTTCAATTTGATGGTGCTTTATGGAGATCAATAGGTATAACTAATAAGAGTACTGTGAGATCCTTAGATGTGGATAGTACAGGAAAGGTTTATGTTGGTGCAAAAGGAGAGTTTGGCTATTTAAGTGAAGATTCTTTAGGTTTTCCTATCTATGTTTCGTTGAGCAAAAATTTAAAAGAAGAATACAAAGATTTTTCAGATGTATGGAATATTTATGCCACAGATGAAGGAGTCTTTTTTATGTCATTCAAACGAATATTTCAATGGAAAAACAACGAGTTTAAAATTTATGAATTCAATGACATAACAGCTCATTTAGGATTTTATGTTAATCAAAACCTCTATTTGGTTCGTTTAAAAGCAGGGCTTCATGTTTTTAAAAACGGCACATTTGTTCCTGTTTTAGGAGGAGAACATTACATAGGTAAAACAATATTTTCCATATTACCTTATGATGATGATAATGTAATTGTTGCTACTCGTAATAAAGGGCTAGAAAAACACAACATAAAAACTGGAAATATTGTCCCTTTTCATAATTCCGTTAATGAAGCGTTAAAGCAAAATAAAATCTACCATGGAGCAATGTCGGAAAAAGGTGAGTATATGATTGCTACACTTAATAATGGAATATACATAATAGACAGACAAGGGAAATTTGTATCTAATATCAATAAAAGAAACGGATTACAAAGTAGTAATATAAAGTATTTGTTTAAAGATTTTTATGGAGGAGTATGGGCAGGAACAGATATGGGAATATCCTACATTGATGTAAATTTACCTCTTACCTATTTTGGTTCCGAATCAGGAATTAAAGGGTATTGTATTGATTTAGTTAAACATCAAAACCAGGTTTATTTAGCAACTGGAAATGGGGTTTATTATTTAGATACTACCACCACAAATCCTAAAGAAAAATTTAAAATTCTTAAAGGAGCAGATGAGCAATTTTGGAAATTCATAAAAATAAAAGATAAACTATATGTTTCTTCTAGAGGATTGTATGAAGTTAATGGTAAAAGTATAAAAAGAGTCTGGAATGCAGGTAATCCTGGACTGTTTGATATGTTACAATCTAAGACAAACCCTTCAATAGTTTATTTTGCACTTAAAGATGGCTTGGCAGTAGCTAAAGTTGATAGCGATGGTAATTTTATAGAAATTAGAAAACTTGAGGGATTTAATGATGAGTGTAGAAATATAGTAGAGGACAAAAATGGAAATATATGGGTAAGAACAGCATATAACTATATACTAAAAGTAGATGCTTCCTCTTTTATAGAAGGGAATGAGGTATCATACACCAAATATGAACAAGAGGGAGAATTAGAAAATCTAGTTGTTGAAAATTTCATAAAATATAAAGATGAGGTTTTATTTACATCTGGAAAAGACTTGCTAGCATACGATGAAAAGAAAGGGTTTTACCCATATAAAGGGTTAAAACTTTCTTTAGATACTACTTATAAAATTAGACGTTTAGCAGAAGATAAAAATGGAGGGTTATGGATTCATTATCATACTACAGAAGGTGGTTTAAGTGGGCTTTATGCTAAACCAACTGAAAACGGATATGAAATTATTGAGGAACCTTTTACTAGGATAAAAGAAAAAATTACTCACATGTCTCTTCCGTATATTGATGGAGATATTGCTTGGTTTTATGGTGGTGAAAATGTAGTTCGTTATGATTTTTCTTCATTTAATACTTCTTCAAAAGATTATAATGTAAACATTAGACAAATAGCTCTTAATAGCGATTCGATTATTAACTATGGAAGTACAGAAGTCCCTCATAAGTTTGTTTTTGAGTTTAAAAATAATGCAACGGCTTTTGTATTTTCTGCAGCGACTTATAGCAATGAAGAAGAAATTTATTATCAGTATTTTTTAGAAGGACATGACGAAAAATGGTCGGAGTGGACTACTCAAAATAATAAAGAATATAATTTTTTACATGAAGGAAATTATACGTTTAAGGTTAGAGCAAAAAATGTGTATAATAAAATAAGCAAAGAAGACGAATTTAAGTTTACAATATTGCCTCCTTGGTACAGAGAAACTTGGGCTTACATTATTTACTTCTTTTTGGTGTTAGTTTTGATTTATATCATTATTAGAGTAGCCACTTATCGTTTACAACAATCTAAAAAACAGTTAGAGTTAATAGTTGAAGAAAGAACAAAAGATATTGTTAAGGAAAAAGAAATAGTGGAGGAACAAAAACTTTTAATTGAGAATGTTCATGCTGAGTTGAGTGAAAGGAATAAAGATGTGATGGATAGTATTAAGTATGCTAAAAAAATACAATCTTCAATTTTACCCCCAAAAGAGACACTTCATAATGAGTTTAAAGAATCATTTGTGTTATATAAACCAAGAGATATAGTAAGTGGAGATTTTTATTGGTATGAAAAAGTAGGTGATTATTTTGTGATGGCTTGTGCCGACTGCACAGGTCACGGAGTTCCTGGAGCTTTTATGAGTATGATAGGAGCAACCTTATTGAATAAGATTGTTGAACAATCAAATATCGAGCACTGTAAAGACGCTTTAAATGAGTTAGATAAAGAAATTGTAAAAACATTACAGCAAACAGCAAGTTCGGAAACTCAAACAGTAATGGATGGAATGGATATCGCATTAATAGCTGTTAACACTAAAAATATGGAATGCCATTATGCAGGTGCTTACCGTCCATTATATTTAATCAGAAATAATGAGCTATTAATTTATAAGGCTACAAGACAATCTATAGGTGGAGGATTTAACAAGCATGAATCTTTTATAGGCGAAAATATACCTTTACAATCAGGCGATATGCTGTATATGTTTACAGATGGAGTTACTGATCAGTTTGGAGGAGAAAAAAATAAAAAATATAAAGCAGAACGATTGAAACAATATTTATTGAATATTTGTGACCAACCAATGGAAAAGCAGTCTAAACTTATAGAAAAAGAGTTTGAGACATGGAAAGGAGATAATGAACAAATAGATGATGTATTGATAGCAGGTATAAAAATTCCTTAATAATGCAAGAAGAAGATCAAAATAGCCCCCAAGAAGAGCAAGTTAAAGAAGAACTAAAATTTAGTTTTTCGGCATTTATAAAGTCATTAATTACTTATTTTAAAACCTTAGTTTATATAAGAGATGAGGTAGATTATCAAGGTTCTGTAGATGCAATTAGAAAAGATATTGACTTTAAAGGAGTTAATGTGTGGATTTTAGGAGCGTCAATAGTTATTGCATCTATTGGGTTAAATGTAAATTCTACGGCAGTTATTATTGGAGCCATGTTAGTTTCTCCTTTAATGGGACCAATTGTTGGTGTGGGATTATCTATTGGAATTAATGATTTTAAAATGCTTATTCGCTCCCTAAAAAGTTTGGGAACAGCAGTTTTAATTAGTGTTATTATTTCAACGATTTACTTCTTATTAACTCCTTTTGGAGATGTTCAATCTGAATTAATTGCGAGAACTAGACCTCATTTGTTAGATGTTTTAATTGCCATTTTTAGTGGTATAGCTTTAATTGTAGCAAAAACACAAAGAGGAACTGTTGCAAGTGTGATTTTTGGTGTAGCTATTGCAACTGCTTTAATGCCACCACTCTGTACAGCAGGATATGGTTTGGCAAATGGTAATTGGAGTTTCTTTTTAGGAGCATTTTACTTGTTTTTAATCAACTCTGTTTTTATAGCATTATCAACTTGGGTTATTGTAAAGTATTTAAAGTTTCCGTTAGCTACTTATATTAATAAAGAAAGACAAAAAAAGGTAAAACGCTATATCCTTATTATTTCGCTGCTTATTATAGTGCCAAGTGGATTTACTTTTTGGAATACAATACAGGAAAGTATATTTGCTAATAATGCTGAAAAATTTGTGGCTGAAAATTTTGAATTTGAAGCTACATGGGTTAATAAAAAAACAATAGTATATTCTAGGGAAGATCCATCTAAAATTGATATTTATTTAACAGGCGATATTATTTCTTTAGAAGAAGAAAAAAAAATTACTAAAAAATTAGCAGATTATGAATTAGAAAAAGTTGAATTAAAAATTCATCAAATTAAAGACAGATCTGATGAAACAGCTGCTAAACTAAAAGCGGATGTGAAATCTGGAATTTTAGAAGAGATGTATAAAAAACACGAAGACTTGTTAAATGATAAAGATGCAAAAATTGAATTTTTAGAAGAAGAGTTGTTAAAATTTAGAAGTGATACAATTCCTTATGTGGCTGTTGCAAACGAAATGATAGTACAATATCCAAGCTTAAACTCAATGTCGTTTGCCAAATCGGTAACTACTAAATTTTCGGGTAAGCAAGACACTGTTCCTACATTTTATATTCATTGGAAACCTAATGTTGAAGAAGAAATCGTTGAACAAGAAAAATTAGCCATACAAAAGTGGTTAAAAGTTCGATTAAACGATAAAAATGTAAGAGTTGTAAATTATTAAAAGACAAAAGCTTAGGCTTAATATTTAATTAATTTAAAAATAATTAAAAAAATAAATTGCACCTTAAAATTTATCCCTACTTTCGCCCGCTGAAAAATTAAAAATTTATAAAAATAGTGGGTTATGTTTAAATTTAACTTTACAGAAATAATGTCGGCAACAATGATTTTGTTTGCTGTAATTGATATTATTGGTTCAGTGCCAATTATCATTGATTTACGACAAAAAGCAGGAAAAATTCAATCAGAAAAGGCAAGTATTGTAGCTTTAGTAATTATGATTGTATTTTTATTTGTAGGAGAATCTATCCTTAATTTAATAGGAATAGATGTTAGCTCGTTTGCTATAGCAGGTTCATTTATATTATTCTTTTTAGCATTAGAAATGATTTTAGGAATTACTTTTTATAAAGATGATGAGCCAGCAACAGCATCTATTGTACCATTAGCTTTTCCTTTAATTGCAGGAGCAGGAACAATGACAGCTTTATTATCGTTGCGTGCAGAATACGCGGTTCAAAACATAATAGTAGCTATTGTTATTAATATGATATTGGTATATATAGTTTTAAAAATATCATCTAAAATAGAAAAATGGTTAGGTAAAGGCGGAATAGCTGTTTTACGTAAAGTTTTTGGTGTAATTTTATTGGCAATAGCAATTAAGTTATTTAGAACAAACTTAGGAGTTTAATTAATGGCAAAAATTACAATTTATACTGATGGAGCAGCCAAGGGAAACCCAGGTAACGGAGGTTATGGAGTTGTAATGATGAGTGGGAAACACAAAAAGGAGCTTTCGGAAGGCTTTAGGAATACCACTAACAATAGAATGGAGCTATTAAGTGTAATAGTTGCTTTAGAAACCATTAAAACTGACAAAGCTGAAGTAGAAATTTTTTCTGATTCTAAATATGTGGTAGATTCGGTTGAAAAAGGTTGGGTTTTTGGTTGGCAAAAAAAAGGCTTTAAAGGCAAAAAAAATATTGATTTGTGGCAACGATTTTTAAAAATTTACCCCAAACATCAAGTAAAATTTATTTGGGTAAAAGGGCATGCTGGCAATCTTTATAATGAGCGTTGTGATGAGCTAGCTGTAAAAGCTGCAGAAAGCTCTAATCTATTGGTAGATGAGGGCTACGAGAATCCAAGTAAACAAGAATTGTTTTAATTTTATTACATATCCTTTCCTTACTTTTACCTCCTCTTAAAAATATAAATGGCAGAATATCCAAATAGTATCAAATCTAAATTACCTAAAGTAGGCACTACTATTTTTACGGTAATGAGTCAGTTAGCAAACCAAGAAAATGCTATTAATTTATCTCAAGGGTTTCCCGATTTTGAGAGTTCTGAAGAGTTATCAGCATTGGTAACCGAAGCCATGAAAAAAGGGTTAAACCAATATGCTCCAATGGCAGGTTTAATGTCGTTAAGAGAGCAGATAGCCATTAAAACAGAAAAGCTTTATGGTGTAAGTTATCATCCAGAATCGGAAATTACCATTACAGCAGGTGCAACCCAAGCCATTTATACAGCTATTGCAGCAATGGTAAACGAAGAGGATGAGGTAATTATTTTTACACCTGCTTATGATTGTTATGAGCCTGCAATAGAGTTAAATGGAGGAAAACCCGTTTTTGTGCAAATGCACGCACCAGATTATTCGGTAAATTGGGAGCAGGTTAAAAAATTGATTAATCAACGTACTAAAATGATTATCATTAATACCCCTCACAATCCAACAGGAACTGTGATGAGTAATGAAGATATGTTGGCGTTAGAAAAAATAGTTTCGGATACCGATATAGTTGTAATTAGCGATGAGGTTTATGAACATATTATTTTTGATGGAGAACAACATCAGAGTGCTGCTCGATACCCTAAACTTGCCGAACGCTCTTTTATAATATCTTCTTTTGGTAAAACATTTCATAATACTGGATGGAAAACAGGTTACTGCATAGCTCCAAAAAATTTAATGGTAGAGTTTAGAAAAGCTCATCAGTTTATTGTTTTTTGTGTGAACCACCCAATGCAATATGCTTTGGCAGAATACATTAAAAACGAGCAAAACTATATGCAGTTAAGTTCATTTTATCAACAAAAAAGAGACTATTTTAATTCATTAATTAAAGATTCTCGTTTTGAGATTTTACCATCAAAAGGAACATATTTTGAGTTGTTAAGCTATAAAAATATTACCAATATGGCTGATACAGAATTTGCTGTAGAGCTTACCCAAAAGCACAAAATAGCATCTATACCTGTTTCGGTATTTTATCATCAAAAAGTAGATGAAAAAGTGTTGAGATTTTGTGTAGCCAAAAAAGAAGAAACACTATTACGTGCTGCTGAGATTTTAAACAAGGTTTAGGGATTAATTCTGTTAATATCTTTATCTGAAATTTTCATTCAAAAGTTTTATTTTCGGAATTAGAATGAAAAATATTTTAACTTATATTTTATTGTATTGTTTATCTTTTGTTTCTCAAAATTTAAACGCATCGCTTGTTGTTAGAGGAGATTCTACCCAAAATAATTCTTATTATTTTGTTTCAAATAGAAATAATGATGATGGCACGTTTACCATGTATAAAGCTCGAACTAACGAAAGCGGAATTTCATCTTGTTTAATTAAAGGGAATTTTGAAGTAGAAGGTTTTAAGCACATGCGAAAAGCAGAAATAGCTGTCCATAACATTTCTAATGACGAATTGGTTGGGATTTATAATACTAATCCTAAAACAGGTAATTACTTAATTATTTTAGTGCCAAATGTTAAGTACGAATTTGTTATTAACACTTATGGTTATGCTCCCATTAAAAAAGTTGTAGAAATTCCTAATTACGCAAGCACCAATGTTTCGGGGGAAATATCATCTCAAAAAATGATGTTAAAAATGAACGAACGATCGGTTGATTTAATTATCAACACACAAATAATTGAAGAAAAAGAACCCACCTTATTTTTATTAACTGTTTACAACGAAAACAATGAGGATAAACACAATGTAGAACTTTACCAAGCAAGTAATGAAGATTTTAATGATTTAATAGAACACGACAGGCGTAAGTTAAAAGAAACCGACTTTGGAGATATTGATGAATTATTAAAAGCACAAGCAGAGGCAGAAAGTAAAAAACCAATAGTTGCCGAAAAAGCTTTTAAAAGCAAGGATTATAAAACTGCCATTAGTTTGTATTCGCAATTGTTAAAACTTAATCCTGATGAAGCATTATACAATTACCGTAAAGGAATTGCTTTATACCATTCCGAACAGAATAAATTAAAAGCATTACCATTTTTAACAAAGGCAGCTACATCTACAGAAGTGCCTTACGATGTATTTTATTATCAAGCAAAATCACATCATTTATGGTCTAATTTTGATAAAGCACAAAAAGCTTATTTATCGTTTAAACGAAAAGCTGATCCCAAAGAAGTGGTTGAGTTAGGGATTTCTCGATTAATTGAAAACTGTATTAATGGAAAAAAATTAATGGCACAACAGCTAAATATGGAAACCATTAATAAAACACCCATTTTTATAGATAAACTACCAAAAGGTTATCCGCAAGAATTAGTTAGCGATAAACTAGCTAAAAAAACAAAGTTTTTTATATCTCCGCTTGACGATAAAAAGAAAGCAGAATTATTAATGTTTAAAACAGAGCAAAATGAAATGATACAGCCTAGTTATGGTTTAGATGATGATGCGCATACAGATTTATATGTTAATCGATTAATTGGGACTGATAAGTGGGGAGTGCCTAATTCGTTAGGAGAAAACATTAATACTACTTACGATGAAAATTATGCCTATGTAACCTTAGATGGTAGAACCATGTATTTTAGTTCCAAAGGACATAACAGCATTGGAGGGTACGATATTTTTGTTTCAACCAGAAATAGTCCTACAGACCCTTGGGGAGCACCTAAAAATGTGGGATATCCAATCAATTCTCCTTATGATGATATTTTATTTATGCCAGATTTAACAGGAGAGTTTGCATATTTTTCATCTAACAGAAGAAGTCCAACGCAAGGCTTTAATTTTTATAAAATAAAAATGCCGAAAGCTCCTTTGCCGCTAACGGTAATTAAAGGTCATTTTATGACGAATGATTCTATTCCAAACTTTGCGGCATCAATAGCTGTTTATAATACCAATAATCAAGAAATTGTAGGAATTTATAACAGTAATGTTAATAATGGTAATTTTTTAATGGCATTAATGCCAGGTATTAAGTATGAGTTTATTATTCAGTGTGATGGGTTTAAGGAACATACAGCTTATATTACAGTTCCTATGCAAACAGAAATGTATGCTCTTCGTCAAAACATAAGGTTAAAAAAAGAACAAGCTTTTGAAATTTTAAACGTAGATAATTTCTTTACTAAAGAAGAGGCAGAAAATGCTCCTGAATTCAAACTTACTTCGGCAGATTTTGCCAGTACAGAAAAAGTAAATGAGCAAGAAATTAAAAACCCATCCATTTATAATAGGTTTAAGAAACCAACACCAGAACAACTTCAAATTTTAGAAAGTGGCGAACAGTTTTTTACGAATAAACAGTACATTAAAGCTGCCGAACAGTTTGCTAAAGTAACACCATTATTAAAGCTTACCGAAAAGCAAAGTTTTTATTATGGAAAGGCTTTGTACAATGTTTCTCGTAATTATGAATTAACATTACAATATTTAGAGCAAGCTGCATTACATAAAAATACACCTTACGAGGTTTTTTATATGTTGGGTAAAACCAACCATTATGCTTATCGTTTTGAAAGAGCTGTAAAAGCTTATGAGCGTTATCAGCAATATGCTTCAGAAAAAGAAGTGGAAACAAAAAATATCTTAGCAGAAATAGAATTAAGTAAGTTCGGAAAAACATTGGTAAATAATCCAAAGCCAATAGAGGTGCTCTCTAAAAAAGAGTTTAAACAGGCAAACTTAAACACCATTTATAACTCTTTGGATTTGCAATCTAAATTTTTAGCAGCACCAGAAGATATGGTTTCGGCTAAAGACAGAAAAGAAGGGTTTAAACCAATAATGTTTTTAAATAGCACTAAAACCTTAATTTATTATGCTAGTTATGGTGAAGACGGAGCTAATGGCAAAGACATTTATTTAATGAGAAAACTGCCGAATAATACATGGACAGCAGCAATAAATGTAGGAGAAAACATTAATACTAAAGGAGATGAAGATTATCCTTATGTAACGCCTGATGGGAAAACATTGTATTTCTGTTCAACCGAGCACGGAAGTATGGGAGGTTATGATATTTACAAAGCTACTTGGAACGATAAAAAAGAAAGGTGGAATAATCCTGTAAATATGGGGGCACCTATAAATTCTCCTTTTGACGACCTTTATTTTGTTGAGTAGTCCCCTCTTGAGAGGGGAAGATTTTGTACAAATCTTTGATTTGTTTACAAAATCAGGGGTGTGTTTAATACTTTTACTCCTATGAACTTAAAAATTACCTTAATACAATCTGATTTACATTGGGAAAATGTAGATGAAAATTTAGCGATGTTTTCAGCTAAAATAGATTCGATAACCGAAGAAACGGATATTATAATATTGCCTGAAATGTTTAATACAGGCTTTTCTATGGAATCGGAAAAACTTGCTGAGCATATGAGTGGGAAAACAGTTAGTTGGATGATGCAAATGGCAAAAAATACCAATGCTGTAATTGTTGGTAGTTTAATTATTACAGAAAACATTCCCCTCTCGGGAGGGGTTAGGGGTGGGTTCTTTAATCGCTTAGTCTGGGCACAACCCAATGGGGATTATTATACTTATGATAAAAGACATTTATTTAGAATGGCTGATGAGCATGAATATTTTAGCCCAGGAAGAGATTTATTGATTGTACATTATAAAGGCTGGCGAATTTGTCCTTTAATATGTTATGATTTGCGTTTTCCTGTATGGAGTAGAAATGTAACCGAAAAAGGTGAGACAGCTTATGATTGCTTAATTTATATTGCAAACTGGCCAGCAGCACGTAAAGCACCATGGAGTAAATTATTAGAAGCACGAGCCATAGAAAATCAGTGCTATGTTGTTGGAGTAAATCGTGTAGGGCAAGACGGAAAACAAATTGATTATAGTGGCAATTCTGCTGTTATCAAACCTAAAGGAGAAGAGGTTTCGACTATTCCAGAAAATGAAAACATTACTCAAACACACACTATTTCTTTAGATGAACTAAACGATTTTAGAGCAAAATTTCCTGTTGGGATGGATGCTGATGAGTTTGAGGTAAAATTATAAAGTTGTACATACTGCTGTTTTTCTATATTTTCGTTGGATAATTAATTTATGATGAAAAAGTTACTGTTAATATTATTTTCTTTTTTAAGTTTATATAGCTTTGGGCAGTTTGGAGTACAAAACGATGTCTCGAAAGTTGCCTCTACTATGGAGGATACAAAAGGTTTTGATTTAGATGGGGATGGAGATGTTGATATTCTGGCAGCTTCCCGATCGGATGATAAAATATCGTGGTATGAAAACCTTGGAGGAGGTAGTTTTAGTTCTCAAAGAATAATTTCTACTATGGCTGATGGTGCATATTCTATATATGCAACTGATCTAGACAACGATGGAGATAATGATGTTCTATCAGCATCTTCGATTGACAATAAAATAGCTTGGTATGAGAATCTAGGCGGAGGAGTTTTTGGTTCTCAACAGGTAATAACAAATTCAGCTAATGGTGCAAGTTCTGTATTTTCAATTGATTTGAATAACGATGGAGATAATGATGTTCTTTCAGCTTCTTCAAATGATAATAAAATAGCTTGGTATGAGAATCTAGGAGGAGGGGTTTTTGGTTCTCAGCAGATAATAACAACTTCAGCTATTGGAACAGAGTCTGTATATTCAATTGATTTGAATAACGATGGAGATAATGATGTTCTTTCGGCTTCGACAAATGACAATAAGATAGCATGGTATGAGAATCTAGGCGGAGGAGTTTTTGGTTCTCAACAGGTAATAACAAATTCAGCTAATGGTGCAAGTTCTGTATTTTCAATTGATTTGAATAATGATGGAGATAATGATGTTCTTTCGGCTTCTTCAAATGATAATAAAATAGCTTGGTATGAGAATCTAGGAGGAGGGGTTTTTGGTTCTCAGCAGGTAATAACAACTTCAGCTATTGGAACAGAGTCTGTGTATTCAATTGATTTGAATAATGATGGAGATAATGATGTTCTTTCGGCTTCGACAAATGACAATAAGATAGCATGGTATGAGAATCTAGGAGTAGGAGTTTTTGGTTCTCAACAAGTAATTGATAATTCATTTAATGGTGCGCGTTGTGTTTTTTCAAGTGATTTGGACAATGATGGAGATAATGATGTCTTCTCTCCCTCATGGATTGATAATAGAATGGTATGGTATGACAATTTTGGTGGAGGTATTTTTAGCACTTCACAAGAAATTACACCTTATATTGATGGAGCAGAATCTGTTTATGTGTCAGATTTAGATGGAGATGGTTATGCTGATGTTCTTTCAGCTTCAACGAATGACGATAAAATAGCTTGGTATAGAAATCTTGGTGGTGGTGGAGAATTTGGTTCTCAACAAATAATTACAACTCTTGCTAGTAGAGCAACATCTGTTTATGCAACCGATTTAGATAATGATGGAGATAATGATGTTCTTTCAGCTTCCTGGCTTGATGATAAGATAGCATGGTATGAGAATCTAGGAGGAGGAGTTTTTGGTTCTCAACAAATAATTTCTACACTGGCCGATGGAGCAGAATCAGTCTCTACTGCTGACCTAGATAATGACGGTGATGAGGATGTTCTTTCAGCTTCATATTCAGATAACAAAATAGCATGGTATGAGAATCTAGGGGGAGGAGTTTTTGGTTCTCAGCAAGTAATTACAACTGTAGCTAATGGGGCACGTTTTATATTCACTTCAGATTTGGATAATGACACTAATATAGATGTTCTCTCTGCTTCTTTTAGTGATGATAAGATAGCATGGTACGAAAATCTTGGAGGGGGAAGCTTTAGTTCGCAGCAAGTAATTTCTACTTTGGCTGATGGAGCATATTCTATTTATGTATCTGACTTAGATAATGATGGAGATAAAGATGTGGTGTCTGCTTCTCAATTGGATGATAAGATAGCATGGTATGAGAATCTAGGAGGAGGAGTTTTTGGCTCTCAACAAATAATTTCTACATTGGCTGATGGACCACGCTCTGTTTACGGTGCGGATTATGATGGGGATGGGGATGAAGATATTGTTTCTGCATCTTTGTTTGATAACAAGATAGCTTGGTATGAGAATCAAGGAGGAGGAGTTTTTGGTTCTCAACAAATAATTACAATTAAAGCAAATGGAGCGCGCTCAGTTTATTCAGCCGACATGGATATAGATGGAGATGAAGATGTTTTTTCCGCATCTTTTGATAACGATAAAATAGCAATGTATGAGAACTATTATTTTGGCTCCTATCAATTTAAAGGAGAGCATTTTTTCGATGCAAATCAAAATGGAGTTAAGGACAGTATTGATTATGGGTTACCTTTTATGAAAACCGAACTATCCCCTCTTGGGGTATCTGGCTTTACCTCAAATAATGGACATTACTTATTAACAGTAGGTACTGGAACATACACATTAAATTATGTTTCCGATACTTTATGGAACTTGACCACAGACTCCATTAGCTATACAAAGACATTGACAAGTGTTACTCCAGTTATCGATAGTTTAGATTTTGGTTTTTATCCTGATACTTTTTTAACTTCAATCCAACCAGATTTAATAGGAGGTTTTCCAAGATGTAATACGGCCATTAATTATTGGGTAAACATTCAAAATCAAGGAACAACAATACCTAGTGGGATTATTCATTTGCAATTGGATGATTCTATTACTTATATTTCTTCAGCAATTACTCCCGACTCTATAAATGGACAAAATATTTATTGGCATTATGATAGTTTATTTTTCTTTGATTCTGAAATGATAAATATACAAGTATTTATGCCTCCTTTTACAAGTATAGGGGATACCTTAAGTTCTTATTTAACAGTTCATGAAGTAGGTACCTTTAACAATATTGTGTATACCAATACTGATACTTTAGATCAAATATTAGTGTGCGCTTACGATCCTAATGATAAAAGTGTAACACCAAAAGGAGAAGGAGTAGAAGGTTTTATAACTCAAAATCAAGAACTGGAGTATTTAATACGTTTTCAAAATACAGGTAATGATACAGCTATTACAGTGATGATTAGAGACCAATTAGATGAAAATTTAGATTGGAGCACATTACAACCAATAGCTAGTAGCCATAATATGCAGGTATGGATAGAGCAAGATGGAGAAGCAGTATTTAAATTTGAAAACATTATGTTACCTGATAGTAATGTTGATTTTTTAGGGAGTCAAGGTTTTGTAAAGTTTAGCATACAACCCGATACTGGTTTAGCACCTTTAACTCCAATTTATAATACTGCGAATATTTATTTTGATTTTAATCCAGCAGTAGTTACCAATACCGTATTAAATACTATTGAATGTTATTCTGCACCATTACCAGTAATCAGTTATAACTTTCCATATTTAGATGCAGGAGTTACAGGAAATTACACTTATCAATGGTATTTAAACGACACATTAATTGTAGGAGCAACTAATGATACTTTAACTCCATTTGTTGATGGAGATTATACGGTTGAGGTAACTGACAATAATGGTTGTTTTAAAATATCACTTCCATACACGCATATAACAGTTGGACTTGAAGAAAAAGCACAATTAAACACATTGGTTTATCCTAACCCGTTTAAAGAAAGTACAACCATTTTATTTAGTAAGAGCCTCAATAAAGATTATGATTTACTGGTTTACAACATTGTAGGAGCGGAAGTTTATCGCTTTAACAAAATAGCAGGTAACAGTGTTGAAATCAATAAAAATGATATAGGTAAAGGCATGTTTTTAACCTACCTTATCCACAACCAAACAGGTGAAAAAGTATTTATTGAGAAGTTGATAGTGCAGTAAATTATAATAACCACACAACCTTCTTATTATTAGTTTATTAAACTTTTATGCAAAAAGTATTTTGTATTAAAATAATTAGCATATTTGCCAGCTTTTTAAAATTTTGATGGCAAAAAAAATTGTTATAGGACACAAAGATGTGGTTGATTTCCCAAAGATTAACTTGTTTGATTTACCCGTTAAGGTAGATTCTGGAGCATATACATCTAGCATACATTTTTATAAAGCTATTGAGGTTAAAGATGGTGAAAACACCAAACTTAAAGTATATTTTTTAGGGCCTAAAAACAAAGCTTACAAAGAAAGTATTGTTGTTTTTGATAGCTTTAGTCAACGTAAAGTAAAAAGCTCTAACGGTATTAGTCAAGTGCGTTATAGTATAAAAACTAAAGTTAAAATGTTTGGTAAAACTTATACCATAGAATTAACATTAGCTAAACGTGGTAGAATGAAATTTAAAGTATTATTGGGGCGTAAATTCTTGGCTAAAAAATTTATAATTGATACAGCGTTAAGCAACCTATCACATAAAAATATAATTAATAAACTGTAATTATTTTAACGTAATGAAAATAGTTATCCTTTCAAGAAACCCTAATTTATATTCTACTAAAAGGTTAGTAGAAGCAGGAGAAAAACGCAAACACGAAATGTTGGTTTTAGACCATACCAAATGTGATTTAATTATAGAAAAGAAGAATCCTCATATTATATATAAAGGAGAGGTAATCAAAGATATAGATGCAGTAATACCACGTATTGGAGCATCAGTAACCTTTTATGGCACTGCAGTTATTCGTCAGTTTGAAATGATGAAAGTATTTACTTCGTTAGAATCGCAAGCATTGGTGCGAAGTAGAGATAAATTAAGAAGTTTACAAATATTAGCAAGAGCAGGATTAGGCTTACCAAAAACGGCATTTACTAATTACTCTAAAGATGTAAGTAAAGTAATTAAAGATGTTGGTGGAGCACCTTTGGTGATTAAAGTGTTAGAAGGAACACAAGGTGTTGGAGTAGTATTGGCAGAAACCAAAAAAGCAGCCGAATCGGTTTTAGAAGCTTTTAATGGATTAAAAGCAAGAGTAATTGTTCAAGAGTTTATTAAAGAAGCAGGTGGTGCAGATATAAGAGCTTTTGTTGTAGATGGAGTAGTGGTAGGAGCAATGAAACGACAAGCAAAAGAAGGAGAGTTTAGATCTAATTTACACAGAGGCGGAAGTGCCGAAATTTATGAGCTAACCGAAGAAGAAGAAAATGCAGCTTTAAAAGCTGCTAAATCTTTAGGGTTAGGTGTAGCAGGAGTAGATATGTTACAATCGGATAAAGGACCTTTAATTATGGAGGTTAATTCTTCTCCAGGTTTAGAAGGTATTGAAAAAGCAACAGGAATTGATATCGGGAAAAAGATTATAAGGTATATTGAGCGAAATGTATAGTTTACGCTAACTTATCTAAAGCTTTAAACTTTAGATAAGTTATTCTACTCTTTAATTATCCAACTAATATCATTATCCCAATTAGCTCTAATGCTAATTTCTTTTTCGTAAAACAGAATTTTTTCAGGTTGTTGCTTATCAATATATTTTCCTGTAGTCCATTTTTTATCGTTGTTGGTATCAATAATCAGTTTTAGCTCATAGTTGCCTGGAGCTAAATATTTATAATTAACCAACTGTTTTCCTGTTAAAAAATCTTGCTGAATTATTTTTTTGTTTTTCCTTAATTGAAGGATATAATTATCTGTAAAGTTTGGAGCTATATTTAAAGCAATAGTTCCATAATCAGTTGTTTTTTTGGTTTTAAAATTTATAATGGTTGTATCGTTTTTTATTCCGTATAAATCTTCAAAAGTGTTTGGAGGGATAATTAATTGATAATTGGTGTTTTCTTTAAAATCGTAAGCCAACTCAAATTTACGCATACCTATATCTGTTAAAGGATAATTAGGTTTAACTTCAATACTGTCTTCTATTAGTTTTAAACTGTCTGAATAATAAGCAACAAAAGGGCGATTAAGGTTTAAAAAAATATTTTGATTTAAATCAAATTGTCCACCAATATTCGATTGGACAACCAAAGCAGAGTCTTTAAACTTTCTAACATTAATTAAGGAAAAATTTAAGGTGTCGATTACCGCAGTATCGTCTTTCAGTTCAAACTCAATTTCTTTAGTATTAACTGTTGGAAGTACCCAAAAAGTAAGTGAATCGTTAGTTTTATTATTTTCTTTAATTGCAAATTCCTGTAGTGTGCTATTTAGGGCTGTAGTTGCTAGTTTAGTTGGAGGAGTATTTAAAATCACATCAATTTTTCCATACTTTTTATGTTCCGATTTTACTACATATTGAATGTTACTTTCTTCTTCAAATAAATGTAAAATGTTGTTAGCACTACTTTCGTTTATGGTAATTAATTCGTTTGAAAAAGCAATTTCTTCGTTAGGTAAATCAAAAATATAATTACTATTGATGTCTTTAATAGCAAATAATTTATAGGTTCCACTAGCAATGTTGGTGATGTTAAAGTTTCCTTCTTTATCGCTAATTGCAATATATCTAGGTTTTTCTTTTAAAGGTACAGAATCTTCAAATTGATTATAAAGCAATACATAAACTTGTTCTTGTGGGGTTAAATCTTGTGCATTAATAATAGTTCCCGAAAACGATAGCGAATCAACAAAATCTCCAGTAGAAAAAACATACTTATAGTTTGGAAAAGGATTGTTTTCGGTAATGTCCATGATAGCATTACCAAAATTTAAGCTGTAAGTAGTGTTTGCTGAAAGCGTATCTTTTAGTTTAATAACTAATTTTTTATTTTTAACCATAACTTCTGGCTCGTTTTCCATTAAGGGAGAAACAATAAGTTGGCTACTTAAATTTTGTGTTTGAATAAACTCATCAAATTCAATTACAATTTCATCAGCATTAAAGTTAGTAGAGCTATTTTCTGGAAAACTTTCTAATTCTTTTGGAGGTTCAATATCTTTTTCGCCACCAGTTAATGGTACTTGTTGTGCACAAGATATTAGTAACGTCATTGCGAGTAGAGCTAGTACTGAGCGAAGTCGAAGTAAAGCAATCTTATTAAATGAAAAGATTACTTCTTTCGTTTTGTTTCGGACACGAAATCGTAATGACGACAAATATTTTTTTATAAATATCAAGGAAGCGATTTTATTATTTCTATAATTTTTAAAAGATACTTTTCATCCACTTCATCAAATTCATTTAGCTTTTCGCTATCTGCATCTAAAATCATAGAAACATCTCCGTTAGCATTCATAACAGGTAAAACTATTTCTGATTTAGAAGCGGAATTACAAATAATATGATCTGGAAATTCATCTACGTTAGGTACAATAATTACTTCTTTTTTATGCCATGCAGTACCACTAACACCTCTTCCAAGTTGTATTCTGGTGCATGCAATAGGCCCTTGAAAAGGACCTAAAACCAATTCATCTCCTCTAACAAAATAAACACCAATCCATAGCCAGTTAAATGTCCATTTTAATGCCGACATAATATTGGATAGGTTAGCAATTTTATCATTTTCTCCTGCTACTAAGCCTTTAATTTGAGGAATAAGCTCCTCATATTTTTTAGCCTTATCAAGACTTTCGCTTACAATTAATTCTTCTGCCATGGTGCAAATATACGTACTGAAAACAAAAGAAACCCAAATAATATTATTTGGGTTTCTTTAACGCTAAGTTCCCTTTTTCTTTTACTTTATTAGCGTTACTTTGCCAGTGAATTTATGGTATAATCCCTCCCAATCTCTAAGCTTTATATTATAAACATAAACACCTTCCATTGCTAAAGAGTTATCGTTTTTTGTAGTTCCATTCCAGCCATTGTTTAAGTCGTTAGTTTCATATATCAACTCTCCCCAACGATTAAATATCTGCATATCAAATTCATCAATTTCTTCGCCTACAGCAGTAAAAATATCGTTATTTCCATCGTTGTCAGGAGTAAAAGCATTAGGGATATAAAAATGGTATTCTGGTTCTATCTCGATTTTTGCAATAGCAGTATCTTTACATCCAAAGGTGTTTTTTGCGATAAGCTGTACAAGATAAATTCCATCTTTAGTGTATGTATTTATTGGATTTTGTTGTGTTGAAGTATTTCCATCACCAAATGTCCATTCATAAAAATTAGCATCTACAGAATAGTTGTCAAAACTAACCTCAGGGTTTAGCATTGTTGTTTTATAAGTAGAAGCATCAAATTGAGCAACGGGTTTTGGGTTTACGGTTATATTCATATTAGCTTGGTCAGAATTTACGCATCCAAATGCTGATGTTACGGTAAGCATCACATTATAAAAACCTGTTTGACTATATTCTTTTGTTGGATTTTCTTGTGTAGATGAAGTATTGTCTCCAAAATCCCAATAGTATGTTGAACCATTTTGGTTTGCGATATTATTTGAAAAATTAAGCAGAACAGTACCGCAAGCAGTTTTAGTTTGTGGCAAAATATCTACATTAGGTAAAGGGTTTACATTAACTAATACACTTTCGTTTTTAGTGTTTCCACATTCATCGGTTAAAGTAACAATATAGTTGGTAGTGTTGGTTGGATTAACACTAAAAGGACCAGAACCATTTCCTAAATTATTATTCCAAGCAAAAGTATAGTTACCAATTCCGCCACTCACATTTGCACTAATGTTATAAAAATCGCCTAAGCAAATCCCTGTATCTGGACTAATGGTTAAAAGCGTATTGTTAATGTTGTTTACGGTAATTGTAACACTATCAGGACTTCCAATACAACCATTAGCATCGGTTGCATAAACCAAATAGGTGGTTGTGCTATTTGGAGAAACATTTTGAGATGTTCCTGAACTATTGTTACTCCATTGATAAGTGTAATTACCAACACCTCCAGAACCAGCTGCGGTAATTGTGGTAAATGTGTTTGGACAAATAGTGTCATTTCCTAAAGCAGTAGTATTAACAGGTAAAGGTTCTGTAATATTTACTCCAACAGTATCAATACAGCCATTATTGTCGGTAACGGTTAATAAATAATAACCTGCACTTAAATTATTAATATTAGGTTGAGTATTTGCTGTTGGGTTCCATTGATAAGAATAGGGTTGTGTACCTCCAAAAATACTGGTTTGAATGTTTCCATCACTAAAACCATTACAGCTTACATTGTTAGTATTTACAATGTTGGCACTTAATTCGTTAGGCTCAGCAATATTAAACTGTGTGCTTGCCAAACAACCATTAGCATCGGTAACAGTTAATAAATAAATACCAGCAGGCAAGTTAGTTATATTAGGAGAATTAGGGTAAGTATTGTTGTTCCAGTTGTATGTATAAGGAGCATTTCCGCCTGTTACACTAATATTTAAACTCCCATTATTTCCTCCAAAACATGTAACATTTTGTTGAGATAAATAATTAATACTTAAAGCTTGAGGTTCGGTAATTGTAATGTTTTGTGTGGTTGTACAGCCATTATTATCGGTTATTGTTACGGTATAGTTACCTGCACTTAAATTCGTTGCATTTTGATTGTTTTGAACAGGGGTTGTATTCCAACTGTATGTGTAAGGAGCATTGCCACCTGAAGCAACTACTGTTGCATTACCATCATTATTGCCAAAACAAGAAACATTGCTTTGCGAAGTAACAGCGGTTAGTGGAGTGTTAGGCTGACTAATAACAATAGTGTCATAACTAATACATCCTGCTCCTGTGGTTACTTGTACCCAGTACGTACCAGCAGTTAAATTATTTACTGTTGGGGTTGTGGCGTTATTAGACCATAAGTAAGAATATGGAGCTTGTCCTCCATTGGCATTGGCAGCTATAGAACCATCATTACCGCCAAAACAATTTACATTGGTAAATGTTGGGTTTAAAGTTGCAGGAACACTTCCCACTCCAATAGTTATATTATTAATAGAACTACAACCATTTGCATCTGTAACAGTAATGGAGTAATTACCTGCGGCTAAATTGTTCGCAATTGCTGCATTACCGCCATTAGGCTGCCATAAATAAGTGTACGGAGCATTGCCTCCTTGAGGAAACACTACTGCAGAACCATTTGCTAAACCACAAGATGCATTAGTAACAGAAGTATTGCTTATAAATCCTGTAACAGTTACACAAAACGAATAAATTTGGACTCCATTAATCGGGCAATTATCATCGCTTACTGTTACTGTAAAACAATATGGGTTAGGGCTAATATCATTTGCTGTCGGAGTCCAAGTAAAAACCCCTGTTGGTAATTGTGCAGCATTTGTTGTAAAAGTTGCGTTTGGAATGGCATTATTCCAATTTAAAGTAACGGTTTGGTTGGCATCTATATCATAACTAGGAATATTAAAGTTGAGTGTATTGCCAGCACATACTGTTGTGTTGTAAATTCCTGTACCGTTTATTCCCGCTAAATAGGGTAAATTGTTGTTGCAAACAACCGTTCTTAGCTGAATATCTCTTACAACACTTCCAATAAAATTTCCATCTCTAAACTCATCAACTCTAACGGCTAAAACGGTAACCTCTTGTAAAGTTGGAGTCATACAAATATCTCCATTATTAGGATTAAAAGTTGTTGCTGGGTTTGATTGTAAAGGTTGATTAGCAGAATATCCAGGATTATATGTTACAGTAGTGTTTGGCCCTGTTGCAGGAGCTAACAAGGTGTAATATAACGAATCTCCATCAGCATCAAAAGCCCCATGATTAAAACAAGATGTCTGTCCTACACAGGGAAAAGATACAGGTGCGTTTGAAAAAGTAGGTGAATTATTACATGCATATACCGAATTATTTAGGCGAGCTTCAACATATATGTTTTCGTTACCAGGGTTTTGAATAGTATTTATAGCATTATTTCTACAACACAGACTAAAGCTAAAAACCCAATCGGTACAATTAGCAGGAAGTGTAATAACTCCAGTATAAATATATTCTTCAACGCCAGGAGAATTACCACCATTACAAACGGTTGTCATGGTGTTACAAATTGGAGTAACATCATTTCCTGTTCCAGGAATTTGTGTAAGGTTTAAGTTTAAATTTTGATTACATGATGCAGAAACAATATCTATAGTAATATTGTTAGGGGCATTTGCTCCAGCACAATCCCTATAAAATGAAACTGAAATTTGATATTGATTGTTGCCTAAGCATTGATAAGTAATGTCTGCACTTTGTGCATGAGTTGCGTAGGTTTGTTGGCTAATTAATGAGGTAAAAAATAAGAAAACTAGCCATAAATTTTTGTGTAGTAAGTAGAGTGTTTTCATAATTAGGGAGTTTTAGTAAGTAAAAGAACAGTTGCTGTATTATTTAACGCCCTAATCTGATTAACGGTTACATTTCTATTGAATTTGTGCTAAAAAACAATATAAAAGATAAATAAAGTATATTAATAATGAAATATAATTCTGTATAAATTGCAAAAACAAACAAAACACCCCAAAAATAAATTTGGGGTGTAAATTGGTAAAAAGGTGGTTTTACAGCTACTATTATTCACTTAAAACGCACAAACTTGCATCTCATTACTACCAATCTGTGTTTTAGATGATGCCTAACATAATTTTCCATAAAAGGTTTAGCTATTTTTGTTGTGATGAAGAAATTAGATTACATAATTGTTGGGCAAGGTTTGGCTGGTTCGGTATTGGCATATAAGTTAATAGAGCAAGGTAAAAAAGTGTTGGTAGTAGATGAAGAAAGAGAATTTACTTCATCAAAAGTTGCTGCAGGAATGTGTAATCCTATTGTTTTTAAACGACTAACCAAAAGTTGGATGATAGATGAGGTGCTTGAACAAGCTAAAGATTTTTATCGTAACCAAGAAGCATTGTTAAGTCAGCAATTTTATTTTGATGTGCCTATTTATAAATTATTTGGAGATGAGTCTGAGCAAGAATTTTGGAAACAAAAGAGTAACGAGCCTCATTTGTTCGATTGGTTAAACCATCAAATAGAATATCCTTTTAATAAAGAGCATATAGATTATAATTATGGTGCGGCTCATGTGTTACAATCGGGTTTTTTACAAACTGAAAAATGGTTAAATGCTTTTAAAACCTATTTGCTTAGCCAAGATGCTTTTTTGGCTGAAAAATTTAATCATATACATTTAAAAATAAACGAAGATGAGGTGGTTTGGCAAGATTATACTGCCAAGCAACTTATTTTTTGCGAAGGATATCAAACCAAAAATAACCCTTATTTTAATTGGTTACCTTTTAAATTAACCAAAGGAGAAGTGCTAACCGTAAAGTTTAAAAACTTACAATTAAATACAGCCATTAATAAAGGCGTTTTTGTATTGCCTTATGGCGAAAATTATAAATTAGGAGCAACTTATAACTGGAGCGATTTAGATGAAGAAACAACTGAAGGAGCAAAAGAATTGTTGCTAAATAAGGCTAGTAAATTTATTAATGATGAAATTGAAGTTGTTGATCATAAAGCGGGGGTACGACCAACTGTTAGTGATAGAAGACCTTTATTAGGAACACATCCTAAAAATGATAAGTTACTTGTATTTAATGGCTTAGGTACAAAAGGTGTAATGTTGGCTCCTTACTTTGCCGATAAATTAGTAAGTTTATTAACTGAAAATAAACCTTTGCCAGAAGAGGTTAACATTAACCGCTTTTGGAATAATAAGGCTTGATTTTTGTTGAGGCAATCACCCCTCTCATTCTCCCCTCAAGGGGAGATGTTTTCCTCCCTTGAGGGAGGATTAAGGTGGGTGATATATTTAACTTAAAAAACAAAACCATGAAAAAACTACTATCTATTTTAACAATTACTGCTATTGCGTTTTTGTTTTCAACCACTGCAAATGCACAAAAAGTATATAAAGTAAAATACGAAAGCCAAGCCGACATTAAAGTTTATGTGGTAAAGTACGAATCGCAATGCGATTTAAAAGTATATCACGTTAAGTATGAAAGCCAAGCTAAAAAAGATGGGCTTTGGTACTCGGTAAAATACGAAAGCCAAGCAGATAAGAAAGTGTATTATGTGGATTACGAAAGTCAAGCCGATTTAAAAATTTACTATGTAGATTATGAAAGCCAAGCGGGGTGGAAAAATAGCTCTAAAGCTCATTTGTTGAAGCATTAGACATAGACCCATTCGACAGCTAAGTAATACAAAAAACAACAAATCCCTAATAAGCTCCATAACAATGGAGCTTTATTGGTTTTATTTAATGCTATTATACAGCTTAATAATCCAAGTGTAGATGTAAATAAAAAAGAATATAAGAGAGTATCAGAATATTCATATGCATCAGCAGGAGCAATAATTCGATTGCTTATAGTTTCTATAGCAACTCCCAGAGAAAAAAGATTCAATATCATGACAGATATATTTATGAAATAATACCTTCTATTCATCCTCCTCCATCAACTCTTTCATAATTGCTAACTGGTTTTCTTCATCACATTTTTTACCATCGTGGTAAAAAGTAACCAACTCTAAAGGTATTCCTTTCCAACATAAGTTGGCAACATTATCAGGGCTAATGGTATGCCTGCCGGCAGTTTTTTCGGTAGGCCAATCTATCTGCGGAAAGCAAACATAAGCCAACTCAGAGCAAACAATTTTTTCGGTAGTGTTTACATCAAAATTAAAGTCATATTCTTTACCTAATTGTCTAAAAGCAAGTAATAAAGATTCCTTTTCCTTTTCAGTGATGTTAACCCCAAACTTTGGGCGAAGAATGGCAATGTCATCAATATTCATAAACTCTTCTAAGGAGCTTAGTTTTACACCTTCACGCAATGCCTCAACTATTTGGTAACCATCTTTGGTTTCAGTGCTTCCATCAGGAGAAATTTTGTTGTGATAAGGTACTACTACTTCGTGTTCCCAAATGCCTTTTTCTTGCAATTCTTTTTTATTTCCCACCCAAATAGCAACGTGCCCAAAATGTCCAGGTATTAATTTGTCGGTTAACCTAAAAGGCGTTTTTTCTAAAATAATATCTAAAGGTTGTAACACTTCTTGCAACTCTTTTTTTACTTGTTCATTTCCATAAAGCTTCCCTTTTCTAGATTCTACCAAGCCAACCGAATTACCAAAAAACTTACTTACTTCATCAAAGCCATCATCACGCATTTCGGCAACAACATCTCTAGTAATACGTTTAAACATTTGGAATTTTTTAGCCAACATATCTTTGGTAGTAATGTCTTTAAAATGGTTGTACGATGGACTTGAATAGATTAGTAGTTTTAAATAGTAATAATCATAGTCTTTTAAGTCTTTAAAAAGCTCCGCTTTGTTTTCAAAAAACAAAATTCCATCTTGTATGCGTTTTTGTTTGCTAATAGAGTTAGCCGCTAAAGTTATTTCTAACAGCTCGTTGGCAGAAATTCCAAAACCTTTGTCAGGATCGTTAACTATTCTTCTTAAACGCTTATCGTTTTCAAACATTAATGCACCCAACAAATAATTATCATAAAGTGTAAGAGCAGCAGCAGTTGATAGCATTACAGCCTTTGTTCTAATGGTTTCAGGTATTTTTTCTTTTGCAAGGTCTTCTTCGGTGGCATCTAAAGCACATTCGTAGCGGTTGGTTACATCGTATAATTTATCTCTTAAAGTTAAGCATACCTCTGTATTTTCTTTTAAAAATTCTAAATGATGAGATGAAATTGGTTGGTCGGGGGTTTCATTAATTTCATTAGCAACTTTTATCATTTCTGCTCTTACCATTAAGCTTTGCTCAACCAGTTTTTGAAACTCTGCTAACTCAAATTTTAATAAAGAATCTAAATCGTTAACGGTATTAATTTTAGCTTCAATGTTAGCCCAACAAATTTTCTTTTGCTCTTCTTTTTTGGTTTGTGAAGCAAAATAACCAACAACCAAAATCATTACCACTAGTGTGATAATGTAATGAGCAAAATATCTTTTTTTAAGTCGCATTATATTTAACGTCATTCCGCACTTGATGCGGAATCTTTTTAATTGTTGTAGGATAAAAATAATAATTCCTTTTTTAATTTTTACTTTTACTAGAGGACACCTCTCTTAATTCTCCGCCTTAGGCGGAGGATATTTCCCCTCTTGAGAGGGGTTAGGGGTGTGTAAAACTAACAACTATGACAATACAAGAAGCACAACAAGCAGTAGATGAATGGATAAAAGAAAATGGAGTCCGTTATTTTAATGAACTAACCAACATGGCAATGCTTACCGAAGAGGTTGGGGAAGTAGCTCGAATTATCGCTCGCAGATATGGAGAACAATCCGAAAAAGAAAGCGACAAAAATAAAGACCTTGGCGAAGAAATGGCTGATGTGTTGTTTGTGTTAATTTGTTTAGCTAACCAAACGGGTATTGATTTAACCGATGCGTTAGAAAAAAGCTTAGAGAAAAAAACAAAACGAGATAAAGAAAGGCATCACAACAATCCAAAATTAAAGTAATTCTTACTTGACGAAACGAAGTGAAGATCAGGTGTCCAGAGTTGATAACCGATATTTTTCTGGATTCCTCCCGAAATATTCCTTCGATAACACTTCGATTATCCTTCGATAAACTCAGGGTGACATCTTCAGTGTGACATTTTTCGGGACAGGCTCCTACGCGGGAAACCGAAGTTAAGAAATAGGCTTCTTCAACTCAATTTTATTAACCTTATTCTGATACTTTTTCAATTTTTTATTAAACCTTTCTAAGTGTTTTTCTTTAACTGGCTCAGAAGGAGGGAAATCTTCTTTTAAATGATTGGTTTGGCTTCCATTTTTCCAAAAACGATAGCAGACATGCGGACCAGTTGCTAAACCGGTAGCACCTACATAACCAATACAATCGCCTTGTTTTACATACTGCCCAACTTTTGCGTTACGTTTACTCATGTGTAAGTACTGTGTGGTAAAAGTGCTGTTGTGTTGCACTTTTACATAATTACCATTGTAAACACTATAAGTCGATGCAATTACAATTCCATCTCCTGTAGCCATAATTGGAGTTCCTGTTGGTGCAGCATAATCGGTTCCTAAATGGGGTTTGTTTCGTTTTTGTACAGGGTGAAATCTTCTCATAGTAAACCCAGAGGTTAACCTTCCAAACTTTAATGGGGACTTTAAAAATGCTTTTCTTAAACTGTTGGCTTTGGCATCAAAGTAATCTCCGCCCAAACTATCTTCTTGAACAAAATAGCAAGCAAAAAAATCTTTATCGTAATGATTAAAGTTGGCTGCTAGCACTTTTCCTAAACCAACGGATTTGCCTTCCACAAACTTTTCCTCATACATTACTTTAAACCAATCTCCTTTTTGGATGCGGTAAAAATCGATGGTCCATGCATAAACATCAGCCATTTTTAAAGCTAACATTGTGCTTGCATTGGCATCATCTAAGGTTTGGTATAAGGATGATTTTATAACTCCTGATGCTGTTTTAATTTTGGTGGTAACTTCTTTTTCGCCCAAAGTAACAGTAATAGAATCTTGTAAATCGTAAACCACATATTTAACATCATTTATTTCGTAAATAAAATAGGCGGCTTTTTCGGTGCTATCTTTTTTTGCAAGAATGGTGTAATTATGTCCTGATGCAATTTTTCTAACATCAAAAATACTATCGGAAGCTTTAACTAAGGCATCAATTTCTGGGTAAGGAATGTGATGTTTTAATAAAATGTTGGCTAAAAATTCGTTAGGTTTTATGGTTTGTTGATGTACTGTAAAAGAATCAATAGTTATCCCATATTTTATTGTTGGCGTAGGTATAGTATCTGTTATCGTTTCTACACGCTCAGTTTTATCGTTCTCTTTTTTTCCAACAGGAAAACCAATTACAACTACTATTAAAGCAATTACAATTACAGCAATTGCTATTATCCTACCTTTTTTCATAAGTGTATAAAATTAATGCGATGAGGTTTCTCATCGCATTAATAATACTATACTTTTAAACAGATTATTGTTTAATCATCAACTTTGGCAAGAGGATTGGCTAATCCTTTAGCACTTGTTAATTCAAACTTTATAGAACCTACCCAGATTTTACCTTGAGCTAATAAAGGTATTTTGTTTTCATCATCCGAAATCCATACCGCAACGTCATCTTCATTTTCGAATAAACGTCCTTCTTGAACAACTGGACAAAATTTCATGGCTTTGTATTTTTTTCCACCAACCTTAATCGTTTCTCTTTTCAGAAATCTAATTTTTAGTGGCCAAAGCTCATCATCTACAAACGACCAAACGGTAAATATTTCATTTTCTTTAGCTTTAGTATAATCCATAGATCGGGCAAAATAAAAAGCAGAAAGCATATCTTGAACACCCTCAGGAGTTTCAAAAGTTTTTCCTTTACCGTTATCTACTTTTTGTTTGTTTTGAACAAACTTATAGGTTTGGTGTTTTTTGTAACCGCCTTCACTAATGTTTCTAACAAACAACCAAGGGAATACGCCATCAACATCTAAATAAGTTTCATATCTATCTCTAACTTTAAAAACCCAATCAAAAGCACCTGTTGAACGACCTGAACCTACTACGTGATAAACCTCTCTACCCGCAATTTTTTTGTCCATTTTTTTAACTTCTAATTTTGCTGTTCCGGCATTAATAATTCCGTAGTGTAAACGATAGTTCAGTTCTTCTCCAGCTTTAAAAGCTTTGTTATTAACACTTCTTAAATTAGTGCTTTCTGTTTCTGAAATTTGTGGAGTTTTTTGCTCTGAAAATCCAAATGCAACTAAAGCAATTGCACTTGCTAGTATAATTTTTTTAGTTTTCATAAGTATAAGTTTTTAGTGTGTGAGTATCCAAAAAACAAAGTTTGTGCCAACTTGTATAATAATACGGCTATTTACTAAAAATGTTGTATAAAAAATCCTCCGAAAACTTCGGAGGATTTATCTATAAGTTAAGTTGTAAGCTTTACTGTTTAATAACTTTATGAATGTTTACTCCATTGTTGGTTTGCACATTCAGCATATACAATCCTTCAGAAAAATCTGCCAAACTAATTTGCAAGGTATTCTCTTGCACATTGTTATTGGTATAAACAATTTTTCCTTGTAAATCCATTAAAGTAACCTGTTGAACTTTAGTTGATTCATTAAATGTTAAGTTTAATAAATTATTGGTTGGATTTGGGTAAACATTTATTTTATCACTATTCATTTGGTTAATACCTGTTGACATATCAATAGTAATATTTTTACCATTTATAGCATAAAAGATATTACCAGCTCCTCTTACCATAACTCTTGCAGAGTTTGTAATTGATCCTATTGGAATAGTAACATTAGCACTACCATTATTAGGAACATTAGTAGCTAAAGTAGTTGGGTAGGTAAATCCTCCATCTTTAGATAAATAAATATTTACATTAGGAGTACTAACAGGAGAAGAAGTAGTGTTGGCAACATTCCAAGTAATAGTTTGAGTTGATCCTTCATTCCATACAATGCCAGTTGAGTTTTGAGAAGTAACGGTAAATGGTCCTGCTCCACTAGCAACAACAACTCTCATTAAGTCATCATCAGTCTGCCCTCCATTAATATCATTATCTCTAACTACAAAAGAAAAGTTAAGTACTCTACCAACATTTGGTGTTTTTTCCCAAGTAGGAAATAAGTTTCCAGCTACTACATCTTGTAACCTTGGCATATATCTATTAGGTGATGTTATAGGCATTTTTGCTCTATATAAAGGACCAACATTCCAAGTAGATTGCGGAGAACCATTCCCTGGTGCTTGAGCAGGATCATTTTGAGACCAATTGTAAGTAAGAGAAGATAACCCTTCTGGATCTGTTGCACTTCCTTCTAATACAAAAGCTGTACCTTTTGGAATAGTGTAATCTGAACCAGCATTTGCGGTTGGAGGGTTGTTAATTCCTGTTAGATTAGTAATTGCTGCACAAGTACTTGCACCACTTTTAACATTTTGGGTAATATCTCTAATGTTTACATAGTTAAAATGAGCATCACTGTTATTTTGAACATTTGTCCCACAAATCCCTGCATATCCCATAACAGAACTACCACTTGCTGGTTCAACCTCTGTTTGTCCACTTCCACTTCTGCTGCATGTGTTCATGGTGTGATATCCTCCAAATTGATGCCCCATTTCATGTGCTACATAATCAATATCAAAAGGATCTCCTGTTGGGTTTGAACGTCCAGTCATTCCACTACCTTTCTGACCATTTACACAAACACAACCTATACAACCAGCGTTTCCACCACCAGAAGTATTAAAATTGTGCCCAATATCATAATCACCATGATTTAAAGTGTTATTTAAAAAGTTTTGGGTGGTTGTATTATATTCTCCTGTCCATGGGTCTGCACTAACATTACCGAAAAACATTAATTGGTTTTGTTGTGCAATAAATTGTAAAGTAATTCCTAAGTCAACTTCATAAACGGAGTTTACTCTGTTTATGGTAATAGTCATTTGAGCTAAAATATCAGCATATTCTTGCCCTGGAGTAGTTGCAAAAATGTTTCCATATTGAGCTGTACAGGTTTGTGCTAACCTAAAAGTTCTTATTTTTTTATCATCAGCAGCTTTATTATTTTCAATTTTCCCGTCTATACTGGTTAATTTAGTGGGATTAGGAGTTGTACACTCAAAACCTAAAGGGTCTTTACCTATTGTACTTCTATCATATACAATATAGGTACTTAAATCAGTTGTAAAAGGGTCTATGTATGTTGCACCTCTTTTTCCTGATAAACACATAGTATGTAATCCACGTTGGGTAATACTAAACCTCATATATGCTGTTGGGTCATCAATTCCTTGAGCAACATAAGTTTTGATCATAGGATACATAATCGCTAAATCTTCGTGCATAATTGGAGATTCCATTACTTTAAAATTTTCAATAACACCCTCAGGAGTAGGAAAAGCAATAATTAAGTTGGTAGAACCATCAATTCCTCTTAAAGGAGCTCCAATTAAAGAATTTTTTAATGCATTCAAGTCTAAATGAAATAATTTATACTCTTTAGGTAAAAAATTTCTATTCACTTTGCTTAAATCTGATGTAGATGCATTATCTGTTGCCTGCCAATAGTTATTGATTGTTGTTTGTGCAGAAAAGTTTATTGTTATAATTGAGGAGATAACAATTAGTACTAATTTTTTCATGGTTTTTTAAGTTAGTTTAGGCTATGAATTTACGAAATAGTTTTTATGTGTAAACAATGTAATTTGTAAACGGTTGAAATCCTAAAAGCTTTACTGTGCATGAATCGTAGGTGTAAAAATAATGTATAAAAAAAGCCCTCGAAATTTTTGGGATTTATGTACTATTAACACCAAGGCATAAATAATAGGCTTAAAGACAGAAAAAGACACTCAATTTACTGAGTGTCTTTTTTACTTTGGTTTGACATAGCTCTATGTAAATCACTTCCATAAAGCTTATCCATTTCTTTATTTGCCATTTCCTCTATTTTACTAATTTGTTTTTCTGAAAGATTAGAAGAGTGTTTATTATAATCCTCAACTCTTGAAATTATAAAACTCCCCATTTCTCCATCTTTCACATATTGAGGCTGGATGACATTACCTTTAATGGGAGATATTTTAGTGTTTTTATAATCATTTTCATTAAAACCATTTAATTGAGCAAATATTACAAACCTTGCAATTTTTGTATATACCATTAATCTATTTCCACCATGTCCAATCGTTCCATCAGTAGCTCTTGCTAAATAAAAATCAAAGTTTTCTGGTTTATTATCAAAATCGTGAGATATATCAATAATTAAATAATGAATATTATCACATGAAGAAGGGTAAATATCATTTAGAAGAAATAACCTCCAATCTTCTAAAACTTCATGTAACTTCTTTGAATATTCTTTTGGATAATCCCCACTTTCTATATTTACCAACAATATTCTCCACAACAAGGATATGCTAAATTTATAAAAATGCTCATTATAATTGTAGTCAGAGCTGACGTTCCCATCATTTTTCAGCATTTCATTCAGAATAGGATGAAACAAGTTTTTAGAGAACCACGTTTCGTGTACCCCAAAGATTCCTTCACATGTATCACAAAGCAATTTTTTAGTGGGACCATCTTGTCTTCTGATGTTAACTGATGTTGGTATTCTAAAATTACCTGAACCTGTTTTCTTCATCCATTTAAAAACGAATTTTGGAAAAATATGGCTATCCCGCAAGATTTTGCTTTTATGACATAATGCACATTTATTCATTTAAGGGGGTGTTGATATTATAAGAAGAAAACAGGTTTAGACTTTAGAAGTATTTTTTTTTGTGCTAACAATTTTACCAACCTCTTCATCTTTAGGATTCATTATGTCAAATATAATAAGTCCCATGCTATACACGGCATAAATCATAATAGCGAGCATAGTAATTGTAACGGTGGTTTTATCTAAATTATCATATTTTTTTAATGTTTCAGAATCAAAACAAATCAAATAAACGATTTGTATACCACTATGAATAAATATTCCATGAGTAGCTCCAGTTAAAGGTGCAGAAGCAATAGGTCCCAATCTTTTGTATAATAGGTGTTCATTTGCAATGCTATCTTTTGGAGCATATATTAAATGAAGAATCCCCCAAAAAACACAAAATCCGATGATGTAGTAGTACAGTTCTGAAAGAGTTGCTATCCATACAAAGCTTTTAGTGATAGGGGTCAAAAGGCCCTCTACATTTAAAACCAAAATAATAAGTGCAGGTCCTCCTAGAACTAGACATAGTCTCCCCCAAAACCTTCTCTTTTTATTTATTGGATTTGATGACAATGACTTGAATTAAAACGGTTAACATTATCTTTATCTGTCTTATCATTCTCATTTCCGAGAGCTCCTCCAATTGCTCCTCCAATTAAAAGCCCAATAGGACCTCCTAACAACCCAACTAATCCACCAACAACACCACCTCCTAAAGCAGAATTTGAGGATGTTTCTGCATAAACATCATTAGGTGAGTAAATATTTATAGTATGGCAAGTTGGACATTGAATACTAAAAGTATCTCCTATTCGATATTTTAGGTCCATTCTATTTCTAGCCTGAACTCCTAAATAAATTTTATTGTTACAGGTTTTACACCGTGAGATATAAAGTTTCATTCTCGAATTTTATCTTTTATAGCTTTAAGAATATCATTTTCATTTTCTGCATTTCGACCCCAGCTAAATAATTGAGCAGTGGCATCTGATTCAATAGTGACTCTACAAATTTGCTCATTTATTTTTTTAACTTTCACATAAATATCTTCTCCCCATGAACGCAAGGAAGATTTGGTTCTCGCTTCAATTTCTCCTGTTGACTTGTCTTTAAATTCTATTCGAATATCTAGGTATTCTAAAGAAGAAATACAAGCATCAAAAACATTATTATATTTACCTTTAATATTGGTTTCCATATAAACTATCTTACACCAAAGATAATAATTAATCTAGTATTCTTAGTCAACTTTAAAAAGGATATATTACCATGTAAGAGGAATTATTTTCTCTATCATTTCCTGACAAGTCAAACCTGAATCCATTGTAATGGCTCGAATTTGATGAATAATCTCTAATCTTTCATATGCGTCATTCATATACATATCATGGTCATGCTTAAGTTTTTGTAGAGGAGTCCAATCCCTTCTACTTTCAGCTACTAAATTCTGAATCTCCTTCTTAATAATATTACGCAATTCTTCCACATAATTAAATAGTTATGAAAATTGAAAATTCACTGGTCTGTGTCTCTTTTTTCGAGAGTGTCTTCTTCTTTTAGGCATAACCTTTTCTTTCCATTTATGCTCAGGAAATTCATTAGGCATTGCAAGCAGTTCTTTAATAGTAATTCTTGAAGCTTTAGAATTCCATAGTAATAATCGAATTTTATCAAGAAACTGCATTTCACGGGTGTATTGTTCATAAACATATTGACTTATATATAGCTCTACATATTTATAAGAATGCTTACGGAATCTTTTTAAGAAAGCGTTGAAATGTGAATTGGAGTTTTCTACAGCATTAGTATTCACTCCATCTTCATCTTTGAAATTTTTTCTATACTTATATTTAGGGTTACCTTTTTTTGTCAATACTTGGTCTCCATTCTCATCCAATACAGGAATTTTCATTGTATGAGTAATAAGTTTGACATCATCAAAATATTCTTTATCAATTCCTTTATGCGTTGGGTGAGTATCTATAAAAAGTGTTGAATTCGGGGCAATATTTCCTTTTAATATTTTTTCAAAATTTTCTGTTGTCATATCTTTTTTTGAGGCTCCCATTAGTTTTACAATATTCATTCCCCCTCTTTGTTTAATGTTTACAAAAACCCGTTGGTTTCCATATGGTTTTGCAACATAACCTTCAATTTCAGCTACTTTCTTCTTTTCTTTTTTATTGTGTCCTGAAATTCTATATGACATTATTAAATCTTGGTCTCTTTTTGAATTAAAAATAAACTCATCAGCTTCAACTTCTCCATCTAAAATCATATCAGTCAAAAAATTCATGTTTTTTCTAAGCTTATGACATATAGACCAAACTGTTCTGTAATTAATATCTAGCTTTTTAGAAATTCTATTAGCATTTAATCCAGAACAATGTTCAATCATTATTTCAAACCAATCTGGAAGAGGAAGGTTTGTGTGTTCCATAAATGTTCCTGCAGTTACAGAAAATTGGGGTTTTAAACATTTCGGGTCTGCACATTTAAAAATTTGACGACTTTTTATAAAATAGGTTTTATCACATCCACAATCAGGACAAATAGGTTTTCCATTCCATCTAACTTGAACTAAAAAATTAATACAATCTTGTTGTGTTGCTGTTGCTCTTCTAAATTCCCGAACGTTGTTAAATACTGTTTTAGTTTTTTCCATAGGATTCTGGAGAATCCATCAGGAGGGTTTAATATTCTATAAATTACTTGTGTCATATAAATATATAATTCAGAATTTAAGAAATTACATTTTAGTATTCCTGCCCCTGTAATTTAATATTGCTATTTGATGAAAGTAATACTATATTTGAAAGGATAATAAAGTACCTACTTTGACATTATCCCATAATATTATTTCTTAGCTAAGAAAATGGATAAAAAAAACAATTTTCAATATTGGATTTGGTTTGGTTTTGTTTTAACAATGATACCAATAGCTTTTTCTGTATGGAAATCTTATGGAGTTTCTGCTGATGATAAAGAACTATTAGTTGTAATTAAGAATGCCATTTCAAATGGGGAGTTGATGCTAGTATCATTATCCCTACTAGGTGCAAACCTTGGTGAATTGTTTAAAAAAGAATGTAAAAAAAAATCAATTGGTTTTTTGTTTATTGGAATATCTTTCACACTGTGTTTATTTGCTATTTCTGCATTTGGAGAGATAAGTGTCAACAAGGATTTAGACGAAGATTATGCATTTAAATCCTCATTGTTGTTATTTATTCTTACAGTAATTATATGTGTTATTTCAATATTTATTCCAAAGAAGGAGGATTAGTATGGATTTGATAGCTGTCATATCAATTATAGTTACAGTTCTTGGAGCTGCGATAGGGCTATATTCTATTTTTCAGGACAAATTTAAACTGAAAAAAGAAAAACAACAGATAATAGAAACTATAGAATCTTTAGAATCAAACTCTATGGTTAATTGGGCTAAGCAAAAGGATATTGAAAAAGACTTTTTTAGTTTAATAGAGAGACTAGTATCTTCTCAAGAAGTAAATTTTATCAAGGAAAATTCTGCAGCAGATTTTGTTGTAAAATATGAAGCAAATGATAATAGTTATATTCCTTTTGGAACATCTTATTGGATAATAAAAAACGTAAAACAATTATCAAAAGAACAAATAGAAAAAGAGATAAACTTTTTGGCTGATAAAGACACTTGTGTTTTTGTAACGCCTCATCTAATTAATAATAAAGAAGAACTTTTAAAGAAGTTTCAAAATAAAAATCTAAAAATATTTGATGCACTTTCTTTATCAAAATGGTTAGATGAAGAACCTTCAATTTCAATTTGGTTTGATATTAAAACTTTATATGAAAATTCATCAGAAGGAGTAATTCTTCCAGATGAGTTTTGGGAGGAATGGTCTACTGGTCCAAATATTAAATTGCAGCCAAATATATTAATAGGAGGTCGTGATGAAGAAAAAGAAAAGATTTTAAACCTAGAAGAACCTTCTATTAAAGTAGTAAAAGGTGTTTCTAGAGAGGAAGCTGTTGCTTTTATTGTTACGTGTTTTATTACTAGTGAAACCCATATAAAAAGTTTATTAAATAAATGTTTTATTGTCGACAATCCAAATACACTAAGGCAATTAATAAAAAAAAATGACAGTCTATTATTTATTCCAAGATTCGAAGATTCAAATGTTTTTAATTTAGCTATCAAAAATGGACATACTATAATATTACCTGTAGGAAATGAATATTCAAATAGTTGGACAGATATTATAGAATTACCTCCTATTGATAGAAAGTTGTTTGTCAATTCTCTGGTTGAATCTAACATAGAAGAAGAAAGAGCAGAAAAACTTTCTAAAGAATCTGCGAGGAATATGACTGTTTTTAGAAGACAACTAGAATTTAATAGAACTCTTCCTAAATGGTCTAATATAGATAAAGTTAATAACATTATTCCTGCATTATTAGTAGGAAGGTGGGATGAAAATTCTGAAAAGGATAGGCAACTTATAGAGCGTATTGCAAAGAAGAATTACGAAGATTTTATATCAAATCTTAATAAGTGGTCTTTATCTTCCGATTCTCCTATTGTAAAAATTGGTTCTATGTGGAGATTAACATCACCAATGGATGTCTGGAGTATTGCATCAAGATATATAAGTTCTAATGATTTTGAATTATTAAAAAATTCTTTTTTAGAAGCTTTAAATGAGGTAAGCCCTAAAAGAGGTATCAATTATGACAATTTATTTAACTCAAAAAAAGAATCTCATTATTCTAAATGGATTAAAGAAGGTTTGTCACATTCAATTATATTAGTAGCTGTTTATGGTGATAAACTAAAATTTGATTTACAAATATCAAGTCAGTTATGGGTAGACGGAATCGTATCAAGTTTACTAAATTCTAATGATATTAATAGATGGCAATCTTTTGAAACTTTTTTACCATTAATGGCTGAAGCTTCTCCAGATAGTTTTTTGAATGCTATAGAAAAAAATCTTGGTCAAGATTCAGTAATATCAAAATTGTTTGAAGAAAAAGAGGAGGGTCTTTTTGGTCCATATAGTAGTCATACAGGGTTATTATGGGGGCTGGAAAATGTAGCTTGGTTGCCAGATTATTTATCTAGAGCTACTTTAGTATTAGGGAAATTAGCTTCAATAGACCCTGGTGGAAATTTATCGAATAGACCCATAAATAGCTTAACAGAAATTTATAAACCATGGCACTATCAGACTCTTGCTAGATATGAAGAAAGGATGGAAATTCTTGAATTATTAGCAAAACAAGAGCCAGAAATTGCATGGAAAATATTATGTAGATTATTACCAGAAACACATGGGGTTGGACATCCAACTCATAAAATGAGATGGAGGTTGTATGATGTGTCATTTAAAAAAAGCATAAAATATCAAGAGATTTGGGATACACACTCAAAGGTGGTTGAGATATTAATTTCGTCATTTATAATTAATGAAGAAAGGTTTTCTGATTTGATTGAGCATTCTTCAAAATTATCTGAACCCGATAGGAATATAATACTAGACTATCTAGTTTCTGTTATAGATGAATTTCAGCAAGAAGATTACGTTGCTTGGCACACAACAAGAAATATACTTTCTCGACATCGTTCACATCCTAACACAAAATGGGCTATCCCTGAAGATAAGCTTTCAGTTTATCAAAAAATTTATGACAAACTAACTCCATTGGATGAAGTAATTAAAGTTAAATGGCTTTTTGATGAACATGGTCCAAATCTTCCTGAAGGTAATAATTTCCCTAATATCACGCTAGATGAACAAGATAAACTAGTAAGAGAAAAAAGAATAGAAGCAATTAAGAACCTACATGCTAAATTAGGAGTAGATGAGGTTATAGGATTGGTAGGCAAAGTAAAACAACAATGGATTTTAGGTGAAATCACTGCTAATATTATTGATAATAAAAAACAAATTATTAAAATATGTGAATTTTTAAAGTGTGAAAAAGAAAGTCGTGAAATATATTTTATTCATGCTTTCCTTTTTAAAAAAGTTCAGACAGAGGGAGTTGATTGGAGTTATGATTTATTTGAAGATTTGAAAAAATTAAAATATAGTAATAAGTCATTAGCCAACATATTTATCCCATTAATGCAAAATAGAGTTTTATGGAATAAATTAGAGTCATATGGAGATGAGATAGTAGAACATTATTGGAAAAATGTTTACCCAAGAATACATGATGTATCTAGCGAAGATATTGAGTATGGAATAAATATGCTAATGAAGTATAAGAGGTTTGTTTCAGCTATTGAGGTTTGTTATTTTCAACATGAAAACTTGAGCACTGAAATTATTGTGAAAGTTTTAGAAAATGCATCAATATATCCAGCTGAAGAAAATACCCCTTTAGATGGCTATAAAATTTCAAACCTGTTCATTGTATTGGATGAAAGAGATGATGTTGAGAAAAAGCCCTTAATAAAGCTTGAATGGCATTACTTACCAATTCTAGCATCTTATGGGAACTCAAGAAGCCCCAAATTATTACATGAAGAATTAGCATCTAATCCTTCTTTTTTTGTTGATGTCGTTAAGATGTTATTTAAATCGGATGATGATGAAATAAATAAGAAAGAAAAAGAAGCTGAAGATATTAGTGATGAAAACCGTGTAGAAAGAGCAAAAAGAGTATATGAATTGTTAAACGAATGGAAAGAAATTCCAGGAGTTGATAAGCAGGGAAATATTGATAAGAAAGTGTTAAATGATTGGATTAATGAATCTAGAAGATTAGCTAAAGAATGCTCTCGTTTGACTGTAATTGATATGCAAATAGGGAAATTACTTGCTCAGTATCCAGAGAAAGATGAAATATGGCCACCTAGTGAAATATGTGAAATAATAGAGACAATAAATACTGATAGTTTAAAGAGTAATTTTTCTTCAGCAGTTTTCAATAAAAGAAGCTTTTCTTCACGAGGAGCATTTGAAGGTGGTGGTATTGAAAGAGGTCATGCTGAATATTTTGAAAAATTAGCGAAAGCTAATAGAAACAAATTTCCAATAGTTTCTACAATTCTTAATTCTCTGTCAAAAGGATATTTGCAGGATGCAAAAAGAATGGATGAAGAAGCTAGAAGAAAAGAGTTAGACGTTTAATTAGTTATGAACTTTTGGATGTATTATAATACAGCTACTAGACAAAGAACAGCAGCTGAAATTATATCATTTGGTATAGAAACGCTTAAGTCATCTAAACTTATACAAGAAATAGATGTATTAAGAAATCTAAAAACGGAATTTGATTTAGGAAATAAGGATATTAGTAAATTAGGTGAGTTTGCTTTTTCTTACATTATGGACTGTATAAGGATTTCTCTTTTCTTTGAAAATTATATGAAAGCCGAATTAATATCTCAAGGGTTTTGTGTTCATAAAATAATTGGAAATGACGAAAAACTAAAGAAGATAATAAGAAAACAATATAAATCACCAATTTCTTTACAAGAAATACAAGAAATAATTCCATTTCAACTTAATAAAAAAGAAAAAACTATATTTCACCCTAATATCTCAGAATTTACAATTGGTCATAGCATTTTAGTAAAAACCAATTATCTAGAATATTATGAATTAGATGATGTTATCATAGAATTTATTAAAGAGATTAATACTACAAGGAATAAATTACATTTTTATAATAATATCAATTTTAATTTATCTGATAAGCTATTAAATAGAGTAAATGCAATTGACGATTTTTCTAATCACATTTTAGTGAATAGACTTGGACAAAGAAATGTTTAATAAACTTCATAATTAGAAACCAAATAAATCACTCATAGATATTTTTATTGCGTCACAAATTTTTAAAAGAGTTTTCACAGTAGGGTTAGTTTTTCCATCTTCAATTCTTGCAAGGTTAGATTGCTCCATCATAAGGTCTTTAGCTAACTTATATTGAGTCATCCCTTTTTTTTCTCTGATATTAGCAATTCTTTTACCCAATTGGGCTAAATATTTATCTGAATTCGTTGCCATTTAATAAGGTTTCAAACAAAAATCGACCTTTCATATATGATTATTAGTAACATAAAATACTACTATTCATAAATGATTAGTATTTTTGTTGTAATATGTTTTTATCATTTATCAAGGCAATTTATTTAAAAGCTTATCTCTTTTGGTGTGTAAATATCTTCAGCATTATTATAATATTCTTTGTTTTAAATCAAAATATTGCTGGAGGACTCTTTACAAGGTTATTAGCTTTCTTCTTTTGCCATATCATCGGTGGTCTGCTAGGAATGTTTTGGTCAATTAAAAGAAATGGAGATAAGATAAAATGGTTTAGGATGAGTTCAGGAACATTACTAATGGTTGTTAGTTTGTTAATGTGGAGTAACAATAAATATGAAGGAATAAATATTGACTGCAATGGAAATGAAGATATATACAATGAAGGATATACTCATGGTGAGATAATCTCTTATGCTAATGATGCTCTAAATACAAGCTGTAAAGATTACATCAATCAAATGGCTAAAGAAGGTGTTCACTTGAACGAATCGGATTGTTTCTGTCAAGGATACTATCACGGAAGAAGTAATAGAAAAAATAAATATAAATAACTTAAATTATGAAAAGAATAGTTTTAATGTGTGCTCCAGTTCTAATAATAGCAATGCTTAGTTCATGTGGAGGAGGTAAGAGTGATTGTTATGAATGTCAGCAAAACGCCTATTTTAATGGTATCAATACAACTCCAGCTGGTGAATGGGGAGTTTATTGTAAAAAGAAAGGAGAGTCCGATGCAGACTTTGAAGAAAGGATAGAAAAGAAGAGAAGTAGCTATACCTGCAAAACTAGGTAGTTTAATCAACTCTCACCAAATCTTCAATCTTCATATTTAAAGCTTGAGCAATTTCTCGAAGCTTATTAATTGTACTGTTAATCTTTCCAGATTCAATTCTGGCTAAAGACGAACGGTCTATGTCTGATTTTTTAGCGAACTCTTCTTGGGTTAAATTCATTTTTTTTCTAGCATTTGCTATGTTTTCTCCTAATTTTTCTAAATATTTTTTATCTCTCATTGCTTAGTGTTTTCAATATTCTTATACGCAAACATAAATAAATTGTTGCAGATATGCAACAATTTTATTTTTAATTCGTATAAACAACAGAACGCAATCAATTTTTAGTGTTAATCCCCAATATCTTCTTCAGGTTCGTGAAGCAAGATTTTATCAAAACAAATACATTATTAAACATTTTCAATCTTCAGAGAGATTGGAATATTATAAACTTAAACCTTAGAAATTATGAAAACTAAAAAAGTAAAAATAAACTGTCCAGAATGTAAAACAATATTGGACGTAGATGAATTATTAGTTAATCAATTCGAAGACTCTATTCGTAAAGACCTTCAATCGGAATTAAAAAAACGTGAAGAAGAATTACTGGAACAACGAAAAGAGTACAAAGAAATGTCTCTAAAACTTGAACAAGAGAAAGGTGATATTGATGAGCTTGTAAATGCAAAAGTTAAATCTCAACTTCATACAAGAGAAGAAGCAATTAAAAATGCTATTCGAAAAGAAGTAAATGATGAAAAGGTTCAGCAACTTCAAGATTTAGAAGATGAGCTAAAAAGAAAAAGCTATCAACTGGTCGAACTGAATCAAACCAAAGCTAAACTTCAACGATTGAGTCGTGAATTTGAGGAAAAAGAAGCAATGATTCTTTTACAAAAAGAAAATGAACTTTCTGAAAGGTTAGATGCTGCAAAAACTTCTATGAAAGAAGAATTGCAGATGGAGAGCTTTCTGAAAATTAAAGAGAAAGAAAACATTATTGAATCTTTAACTCAGAAATTGGATGAAGCTAGACAACGAGCAACACAAGGAAGTATGCAACGTCAAGGAGAGGCGCAGGAGCTTGTTATCGAAGAATTACTGAATGAATTGTATCCTTATGATACTATTGAGGAAGTAAAGAAAGGTGCGAACGGTGCAGATTGTATTCAAACCATCAGAACTCAAAGTGGTATTGATGCTGGGAAGATTCTATATGAAAGTAAGAACACCAAAAGCTGGAGTAACTCTTTTGTAAAGAAGTTAAAGCAAGATAACCTGGGAACTAAAGCTGACATTATGGTAATTGTTACGAAGACAATGCCTAAGGAAGTTGATGGCAAGTATGGTTTGGTAAATGGTGTTTGGGTGACAACACTCTCTAATCTTCGAGACCTATCTTTATTATTACGCTATGGTTTATTGAAAACACATGCGGTGATGATAACTCAAGAAGATAAGAAAGATAAGATGAGTTTGTTGTACAACTACCTTACATCTGAAGAGTTCAAGTCAGTATTTGAGTCAATTTTAGATGGATTCAAGAGCTTACAAGACTCTCATCATGATGAACAACGTAAGTTGCAATTACTTTGGAAAAGACGTGAAAAGCATCTTGAACAAGTGCTTGGAAGTACAATTGAATTTTATGGTAGCATAAAAAGTATATCTGAAAATTCAATTCCAATTATTCCAATGCTTGAAATCAAAAAAGCAAGTTAAAGATTTAGCATTCAGTTAAATCAATAAAGCAAAGTGGAATTGTACCACTGAGCAAGTATTAACATTCCAACAAAAAGGACTGTGAGCTGAAGGGCTCAGTATGATAATTGAGACAGTAGATTACGAACAGCACATAAATCTACTTGATTTAATCATCAATCGGAATTCTCATTAATGGGGATTAATGGGAATTCTCATGCCTTTTTGTTGGATTTTAAAAAAAACTTTAGAAACTATGAAAACACAAAGAAAAATAGCACACTACGGATTGAAATCTCACGAAAAAAGATTCGGTACTGAAGAAAAATGTAGAGACTTTCTAGTTGATTTAAGATGGGATGGTCGACCTACTTGTCAAAACTCAGATTGTGGCAACAAGCACATGAACTATTACCTTTCTAGTAGAAATATCTGGAAGTGTAGTAAATGTAAAAAGCAATTTAGCATTACTAAAGGAACAATATTTGAATCGACAAACCTTCCTTTAACAATGTGGTTTAAAGCCATTTTCTTTTTTACAATACATAAACGTGGAATATCTTCTTGCCAATTAGCCCGTGACCTTGAGATAGAACAGCGTACTGCTTGGTTTATGTTACATCGCTTAAGAGAAGCTTTGAATAATAATGAGAGTTTAAATCTTAATGGAGAAGTTGAAGTGGATGAGACATTTATCGGACCTAGTATAAGTAGAGACACGAGACTTCAAAAGCAAAAAAAGATTCATGACATAGAGCAGGAAAGGCTTCATGGTTTATCGGATTATAAAAAAAGAAAATTACGTGGCTACCCTCTTAAAAGTAATAGACAAAAAGGTGTAACAAAAGAAGTGATTGAGCAAAGAAAAATCGAAAAGGCTTTAAAGGGAGAAAGAAGAAAATTTGAACAGCCAATTGTAGTTTTTGGTATGCTTCAAAGAAATGGGAAATTACATCTTCAGGTATTAGGAAAGGGAGATAACAATGCAAACAAAGAAAAAATACACCCTATAATAAAAAATCATGTAACCACTAAATCAATAATCCTATCAGACCAATCTGGTATTTATAGAACCATAAAAAACTTCTTTAAAGGGCATGAAAAAGTAAACCATTCTATAGGATACGTAATAAAAGGTATACATATCAACGGAATTGAAAATGCATTCAAGCATTTAAAAAAGATGATTGAGGGAACCTATTTTCATATGAAGTTACAGCATCTTAACAGTTATTTAAGGGAGCAGTCTTTTAGGTGGAATGTTCTAAATAAATCAGACAGAGAAAAGGTCGATGAATTTTTTCCAGAACTAATGGGGAAACGTTTAAAGTATGGTGAATTAATCAGCAGAAATTTCAACCCTTTAAACTTTGCAGCATGAAAGGATATAATTATAGATTAGTAGACCTAATGAAGATGCTCCGAGACCAAAGGCGAAGAAGGTATCAAGGAATAAACGTATTATTATCCATATTTGGAGATAACTCTGTAGAGCCAGTCCGTAGACACTATTTAATTATAGCTGGGTTAAGAGCTTTAGGCTTATACGAAATTGGAAATAATTATGATAGAAGAAAAGACTTTAGCGATGTTCCACAAAAAGTAAGTGGTAAGCTAAAAGGTGAAATTGTTCCAGCAGAATTATTCAGATGTCACTTGTTAGATGCTATTGTTCAATTTGATTTAATTTTGAATTGATTAGCTTAGTAGAAAAATAATTAGAATGAATGATGAAAAAATAAACTTTTTTACAAACTCAATAATCAACTACATCAACGTCAACAATGAAGCATTAAATCTGCCTGACATAACGGATTGGGAACTTACTGCCACGAACCTACTTAAAATGCCAAGTAGAGAGTTTAAAAGAAGCAAAAGCTATTTCTCTTTATCCATGACCTACAGAGTTTCTGTAGATAACGATATTGTCCAAGAAATCATTAGAAGAGTATATCAACATATTTATAATAAAGAGCTAAATGATAAGTATGAACTCCCATTAGTAAAAGAAAAACATGTAGTTAAACAGCAAGGTGAGTTTATTATTTGTTTTTACAAACATAGTAAATGGATGGATGGAGATTGGGCTATTTATGACAATATGATTCCTAACTCCTAATTTTAGGGAACCTCCAAACATTTATCTTTTTATTTATAATACTCAATTTTTCATCATCAGAAAGCCCTTCAAATTCTTTCGTTAGAATCACTTTTTGAATGTCATTAATTAATTGAGTACTATTCAAACATCTATCCATGAAATCTTCATGAAAAACATATCTTCCTTCAATGGCCATTATTGCAATATTTTATGGTTATTATCAATAATAATAAAGTCTTAAAAAAAAGTAAAGTGAAAAATAATTTTTTTTGAAACTTTTTTCATTTGGAGAGTAAAAAGAACTATATATTAAATTGAAATGATGAAAAGGTGTTTATATTGTTATGAATTAAAGAATGAGAGTGAATTTTCCAAAGAACACGTTATTCCTAGGTCTTTAGGAGGAAATTTTAACGTATCTAATAATCCATTCCTTATTTATAATGTTTGCGAAAGATGTAACAATGTATTAGGGGTACATGTTGATGCTCCTTTTACTAAAAGTGTCTTTATGAAGATGTATGAAGAAAAAGTTTCTAATAAATGGTTAAACTTAAAAGAAAATGAAATTAAACCTCTTATTTATATGGGGTATAATCAACAATTAATTTATAAGGATTATATATGCGAATCTTATCTGGGGCCTACTGGAGATACAGTATATCATTTTCATAAACAATATCCTGGTCAAGATAAAATGACTGGAATGGTTGGTGTCCCTCCAACAGCTAAGAATAAAAAACCTGATACAGGGTTTGTATTCTTATTTCTTGTTTCAAATAATCCTGAATGGTGGCCTACCATTTTTAGTTCAGTGATTAAACCATTTAAAAACGCTGTATTTTATCTTGGAAATGGTCCAACCCCTAATATCGTAAATGCTAATTTTAAAGATATTCCAAAGGAGCTTAAAGACTTACACACCAAATTATGGGAAATTCAAAATAGTTCTCATGAACAAAAACTTTCTTTTGATATTTATGCAGAACAAAGATTTATGACAAAATTAGCATTAAGCATTGGAGCTGCTTTTTTAAATGAAAATTTTATTACCAGCAATGATGCCAGTATATTGAGAAAGTTTATGCGAGAAAAAGACCCTGAGAAAAGAAAAAAAATACCTGTTAAAGGAAAAGGAATGCTCAATCATAATTGGGAAACAGTAAAAGGATTAATAAATTGGGAATATGGACACATACTATTGCTCAAACCTATAAATAAAGACCTTATTATGTTTGTAGGTTTTTATGGAGAATTTAATTCATCAATTTTAATTTCTTCTAATAAATCTCACTGGCAAGATAAAATTAGTGAACAAGGACTACTGTATGTTCTAATCCCTAAAAGACAGAACTTTATTGGACCTATGAACCTAACAAGGTTTCTTCTCCATAAGCATAAGCTTGAACCCCATAAAGAATTGATTGATATTGAAAATGAATTGAAAGACTATAAAAGACCTCCTATTATAATAGATGATAAAAATATCTGAAATTAATAAATTAAAAAGCACTTCATGCTATGAAGTGCTTTTGTTTTAACCCTGTAATTTATGCCTTGGTGTTAATAGTACATAAATCCCAAATTTTTCGAGGGCTTTCAACTTTTTATTACTGATTATTATGAACCAAACACACTACTAGCAACAAAGTGTTGTGTAGGATTTGTAATAATAACAGGAATCTCTGCATCATTTGCGATTACTTCTTGCTCTTCACTACCAAAGAAGTCTGGTACTAAAGCACCTTCTTGAGTATTAACAATTGCAATCATATCTGCATTAATACGAGCAGCATACTTAATTAATTGCTTTTTAAAACCTCCTGACTCTTCAGCATTTTCAATAGTATAGCTAATTGTTTTTTCAGTAAAATAATTTTTAGCAAAACCTAACTCTCTATTTAGTTTAGTTTGTAAAAATTCATCCGATTCTTTAGCAGCAAATAAATGAACTTTGCTATTAAAGTGTTGTGCAATACTAGCTGCAATTGCCAGTTTTTGCTTAGTTACATCAGAGTAATCTATAGGTACAACAATATCATCATAAGCATCAGTATCGCTAGGACCTTTTTCTTGTACAACTACAAATGGTACTTTAGAGTGAGAAATAACTTTAATAGCATGGCTTCCCATAATCTTTTGCATACCTCTTGCCCCATGAGTTCCCATTACAATGTAACCCGCACCCATTTCTGTTGCAACATCACCTATATCGTCAAAAATATTACCAATTCGAACAATAACATGGGTATTTACTTTGTACTTAGCCTCAGCATCAGCGGCTATTTTAGTTAATTTTTCTTTGGCATTATCTACTTCTTTAGATTTACCAACTACGTGTAATAAATAAACTTCACCATCGTAAGAGTTTGCAATTTTAGCAGCATGACTAACTGCACAATCTGCAACAACTGTAAAATCGTGTGGTACTAATACTTTATAAACTTCTTTATCCATAACAGAATTTTTAGTGTGCTTAAAGATATTTTATTTTTCTTTTATTTCAAATGTTTCCATAAATTTTGTTGTAAAATCACCTTCTCTAAACTTTTCATTTTTTAATAATTGTTGATGAAAAGGGATGGTAGATTTTACTCCTTCAATGATATACTCATCTAACGCACGCTCCATCTTTTTAATTGCCTCTTCTCTTGTTTGAGCTACAGTAATTAATTTTGAAATCATCGAATCGTAGTGAGGAGGAATTATATAACTTGCATAAACATGGGTATCTAATCTAATTCCATGACCTCCTGGTTCGTGGTAAGTTTCTATTTTTCCAGGGCTTGGTCTAAAGTCATTAAAAGGGTCTTCTGCATTAATTCTACATTGTATTGAATGAAGTGCTGGCTCATAGTTTTTTCCACTAATTTTTTCTCCTGCTGCCAATTTAATTTGTTCTTTAATTAAATCGAAGTTAATCACTTCTTCTGTAATTGTATGCTCAACCTGAATACGAGTATTCATTTCCATGAAATAAAAATCACGGTGTTTATCTACCAAAAACTCTACAGTACCCACTCCTTCGTAATTAACCGCTTCAGCAGCTTTAATTGCCGCTTCACCCATTTTTTTACGAAGTGCTTTGGTCATAAATGGAGAAGGTGTTTCTTCTACCAATTTTTGGTGTCTTCTTTGAATTGAACAATCTCTTTCAGACATGTGGCATGCTTTTCCTGTACAATCTCCAGCAATTTGAATTTCAATATGACGAGGTTCTTCAATAAACTTCTCCATATACATCCCATCATTACCGAAAGCTGCCGCACTTTCTTGTCTTGCCGAGTTCCAATGTTCTTCCATTTCATCTTCGCTCCATACCACACGCATACCTTTACCACCACCACCGGCAGTAGCTTTTATCATTACAGGGTATTTAATTTTTTTAGCTGTTGCTTTAGCATCTGCTAAATCTTTTAATAACCCTTTAGAACCTGGAACAACAGGTACTCCTGCTTTTTCCATAGTAGCTTTAGCAGAAGCTTTATCTCCCATAGAATCAATCATTTCTGGAGAAGCTCCAATAAATTTGATTCCGTTTTCTTGACAGATTTTTGAAAACTTAGCATTTTCAGATAAAAATCCATAACCAGGATGTATTGCATCTGCATTAGTAATTTCTGCAGCAGCAATTATGTTTGGGATATTTAAATATGAATCTGCACTCTTCGCAGGACCTATACATACTGCCTCATCTGCAAACCTAACATGTAAACTATCTTTATCTGCAGTAGAATAAACCGCTACAGTTCTAATACCCATTTCTTTTGCTGTTCTAATAACACGCAAAGCTATCTCACCCCTATTAGCTATCAATATTTTTTTAAACATAAATTATCTTTTAAAAAATTCAAATTCCATACAATAAACTCCATTCATTTTTGAATTTAGAGTGTTATTTACCGGAATTTTTAAATGATTATGATGGATCTACTAAAAATAATGGTTGATCGTATTCAACTGGATCTCCATCATCAACTAATACTTTTACAATTTTACCTGTAATTTCTGCTTCAATTTCGTTAAACAACTTCATTGCTTCAATCATACAAACAACTGTATCAGCAGAAACATCATCCCCAACATTTACAAACGAAGGTTTGTCTGGTGATGGCTTTCTATAAAATGTCCCAATCATAGGAGATTTTATAGCTACATATTTCGAATCATCATCAGCTTGTTCTGCTGCTGGCGGTGCTGCTACTGGAGCAGGTGCTGCCGATACAGGAGCTGGTGCTGCTTGAACTGGTGCTGCTGCAACAGGTGCTGCTGCAACAGGTGCTTGAACTTGAACTATTGGTTGTGTTTCTATTACTTGCTTTCCTCTTTTGTGCGGAGGAGTTTTAATCGTGATTTTAAAATCTTTATTTTCTATCTCTACTTCGCTTACGCCAGATTTCGCAACAAATTTTATTAAATCTTGAATTTCTGTTGACTTCATAATTTATATTGATTTTATTTTTTATTAGGTGTTAAAATTAAGGAATTATTTATGAATTGTAGGCCCACTTAATCCATATTGAACCCCAAGTAAATCCTCCTCCAAAGGCAGCTAAAATTATATTATCTCCTTTTTTTAATTGGTTTTCCCATTCCCATAAACATAATGGAATAGTACCTGAGGTTGTGTTTCCATATTTTTGAATGTTGAGCATTACTTTTTCATCTCCTACTCCCATTCTTCTAGCGGTAGCATCTATAATTCTTTTGTTTGCTTGATGAGGCACTAAATAAGCTACATCATCTGCCGAAAGGTTATTTCTTTCCATTATTTCTGCCGAAACATCTGCCATATTGGTAACAGCAAATTTAAATACTGCCTGTCCTTCTTGGTGTATATGATGTTCTTTGTTTGCTACAGTTTCTGCTGATGGCGGGTATGCTGAACCACCTGCTTTTTGGTGTAAGTATTGAAAACCAGAACCATCACTTCTTAAAATGGAATCTTTAACTCCAAAACCTTCCTCATCTGGCTCTAATAAAACAGCTCCACAACCATCTCCAAAAATGATACAAGTTTGTCTGTCTTCATAATCTACAATAGCTGACATTTTATCTACTCCAACTACTACCACTTTTTTATGAGTGCCAGACTCTACATATTTTGAACCTGTAACCAATCCATATAAAAATCCTGAACAAGCGGCATTTACATCAAAACCAAAAGCATTTTTTGCTCCTACTTTATCTGAAATAATATTAGCTGTTGCTGGAAAAATATGATCTGCTGTAACAGTACAACAAATAATTAAATCTATTTCTTCTGGAGAGATTCCTCGCTTTTCGCAGAGTCCTTTTACGGCTTCGGCACCCATTACTGAAGCACCTTGCCCTTCACCTTTTAATAATCTTCTTTCTTTAATTCCAGTTCTTGATGTAATCCACTCATCGGTGGTATCTACCATTGTTTCTAACTCTTTATTCGTTAAAACATAGTCTGGAACATATCCATTAACAGCTGTAATTGCTGCAGTAGTTCTACTCATAATTTTTAATTAGCGAATTGAACAAACGAAAGTATAAAATATATCTGTTCTATACTCATATAAAACAAAAAACTTACTGACTCTTTACAGTGAATCAGTAAGTTTTTTAAGTTTTAATCTATTTTTTTGAGTGGAGACTAAAGAGCTACCTCTTTGTCTATTGCTTGTTTTCCTCTGTAAAAACCACATTCACCACAAACTCTATGGTATAATGTTGGAGCTCCACAGTTTGAACAACTAGACATAGTTGGTGCTACAGCTTTATAATGCGTTCTTCTTTTGTCTCTTCTCTGCTTCGATGTCTTTCTTTTAGGATGTGCCATTTTACTTTATTTTTCTAAATTAATATCTTTTAATGTTGACCATCTTGGGTCTATATCGTCCTGATCGCTATCAGGATTTCCTTTTTGTTCTACTTTTTCTAATTCATCAATTACATCTTGATTGCATAAGCCTTCAAAATGCACTCGTTTTTGAGGAATATTTACCATTATATATTCGTAAATATTGGGTGCTAAATTAATTTCAAAAGCACTGTCTGGTAAAACCATTATTTCTTCTGTTTCTTGATAAGATTCAGAACCAAACTTTACTATTAATTTTTCTTCGCCAAAAACATCTACATCCACATCATCTAAACATCTATCACATGGAACTGTTATTGTTCCCAAAAAATCGAAATTAAGCAGCATCATTGTTGATTGTTTCTCAAATTCTAAATCAACTTTAAAAGTTGCTTTTTTAAATTCATCACAATCAAATTCCTCAAAGAACTTGGTATCCACATCAAACTCAAAAAAATGAGTTCCTTGCTTTAACCCTTCAAACTTTATTATGTATTCACTTAACGCTCTCAAAATCCACTTTTTAAGTGAAAGTTTGCAAAGGTAGGAATTTATTTAAAACTGCAAAACACATTTTAGCATCTAATTGTTTTTAATAATCAGGTGTTTATAAATAAGCCCTATCCCTTAATATTACTGCAATATTAAAGGATATAATTGTATTAAAAAAGAGATATTGATGGCTTTAAAACAACATTATTTTACTTATGCACTTATTGGATTGGTGCTTTTTTCGTGTGTTCCTGCAAAAAAATACGAAGAATTAAAAGCAAAACAGCAAGCTTGTGCTGATGAATTAGCAGCTTTAAAAGCAAATAACCAATCTTTAGAAGAGCAAAATCAAGAACTAAATTCTTCGATTGAAAAACTTAAAAAAGAAATAGCTGATTTAACTGCTGGTTTAAATACCAACAAAACTGATGCAGCTAAAGCAAAAGCAGATTACGATAACTTAAAGAAAACTTACGATTTATTAGTTGAACAAAACAGTAAAGAATCGGCAAAAAGTAAATCGGCAACGGATAAGTTGATGAAACAACTTCAGCAGACTCAAGAAGATTTACAAAATCAAGAAGATGCATTACGAGCATTAGAATCATCATTGCTGGCAAAAGAAAAGAAGTTAAACCAATTAATGGCCGATTTAGAGGCTCGTGAAAAAAGAGTTAAAGAATTAGAGGCTTTAATTAATGCTAAAGATGAGAAGTTAGCAGCAATAAAGAAAAAATTAAAAGATGCTCTTTTAGGTTTTGAAAACAATGGCTTAACCATTGAAGAAAAAAATGGAAAGGTTTACGTTTCGTTAGATGAAAGTTTATTGTTTGCTTCGGGAAGTTATACTGTTGGTTCGAGAGGTGTTGAAGCACTAAATAAATTAGCTAAAGTTTTAGAGACCAGTACCGACATTAATATTGTTGTTGAAGGACACACCGATAATGTTCCGCTTAAAAGAAGTGGGGATATTGAAGACAACTGGGATTTAAGTGTAAAACGTGCTACTTCGGTAGTTAAGATAATGACCAAAAACAGCAAAGTTGACCCTAAACGCTTAACTGCAGCTGGAAGAAGTGAGTATTTGCCTTTAGATTTAAGTAATACTGCTGACGGAAGAAAAAAGAACAGAAGAATAGAGGTTATTCTTACACCTAAGTTAGATGAGTTATTTGAATTGTTAGGGGAGTAAACTTAGTCAGAAACTTTTGAAATGGAATTTTTTTTAATTATTGTCATTTGCTTATTAATTATTGCCATTCCTGTTTTTTTAAGTTTTAGAAAAACAAAAACGGAAAAAGAATATGAACAATATATAGAAGAAAGTCTTGAGGATGAGTTCTTATACGACCCAGAAACTGGAGCAAAGATAACATTAGAACAGGCTGAATCGGGCCACTGGATAAGCCATGATAATGAATTTAGCCCTATAGAATATAAAGGGTTTGAAAAGCTACAAACTCCTGAGAGTAAAAAAGCTTTAGAGGGATTAAATTACTTAATCACTTCAACAGATTATATAAAAACTACTTTAAGTGAATTAGAGCTACAAAATCTTGAAAACCTAAGAATATTTGATAAATATGATGATTGGGGTTATGATAATCCTTTTAGATTTGAATATTGTGATGGAATTGTTTTTACACCGACAGTTCTAGAACATAATGTAACTAGACATGTTGAAGGATTCATTGAAAATCAGCTTATGTTTTGTGTTAAAATGAAATGTGATTTAGGACATTACTATTTAAGAGAAAAAAAGACTTCTGAAAAAGTTTTTGATTTTATAAGGAATGATGATGATTTAACATTAACTAACTATGAATCTTTCACATACAAGCCTACAAACAATCTATTATACCTTTCTCAAATTTTAAAAAAAATTGAAGGTCAAGAGGGTTTAGAAATCGAATTTTTTAGCAATTATCTCTTTATTAAAACTTTAACGTTTATTAATAAAGAAGATATTCTCAGAATAGAAAACATTCTGAAAAGCATTTGAAATAAAAAATTAAATAAATAGCTATGCCAAAACTCTTCTTCATATCTGGACTTGGAGCAGATAGTAGAGCTTTTGAAAAAATCCAAAAATTTGAGGGTTATGAAAATGTTTTTTTGGATTGGATACCCAATCTACCTAACGAAACATTTAGTGATTATATAAACAGATTAATTGCCAACCATAACATTGATAAGAATGATGTACTAATTGGCTTGTCGTTTGGCGGATTGGCGGCTATAGAAATAGCCAAGCAAACTTCTATAAAAAAAGTAATTCTGCTTTCTAGCTTTAAAGATAAAAATGGGCTAAAGCCACATTTACAATTTTTATTGAACCTAAGATTGTATCATGTTATTCCAAATTTTAAATTAAAATTTTTCGATAAACAAGCGGTTAAAGGTTTTGGTAATGTTTCTGCTGAAGCTAAAGAGGGATTAATGGAAATGATGCGAGATACTAGTCCAAAATTGATTAAGTGGTCGCTACAACAAATTAGAAAAAGTAATTATTCGAAAAAGAATAACATTAAACTATTTAATGTTTTAGGATTAAATGATGAATTAGTACAAAAATGGGAGTTGCCAAGCAGTAATTTTTACATTAACAATGGCGGACATTTAATGGTTTATGAAAATGCTAAGGAAGTAAACAGTATCTTAAAAGAGATTTTGCAGAGCATCGACAGTTAACGAATCTTCCACTTTATATTCGCCAATTCTAGTTCTTCTTAATTCAGATAAATGCCCACCTGAATTTACTCTTAATCCAAAATCGCGAGCAATGGAACGAATGTAAGTTCCTTTGGTACAAACTATTCTAAATTTAATGTGTAGTCCTTTTTGGTAAGCAGGAGCTTGGTTTATTTTAGAGTCTTCTATTTGTGGTATTTCAGGGCAATCACAAAACTCAACATCAAACTCTTTAATGGTAATAATATTAGATTTTAATTCTACTTCCTCTCCTTTTCTGGCATATTCATAAGCACGCTTACCATCAATTTTTTTTGCTGAATGTATAGGGGCAATTTGCTCTTGTTCTCCAATAAAACTTTTTGCGGTTTCTTGAATTAATTCTTCCGTTATATGTTCTGTTGGAAATTCTTCATCAACCTCTTTTTCTAAATCATAACAAGGAGTGGTTGCTCCTAAAGTTATAACTCCTGTATATTCTTTTTCGGCAGCTTGTATTTCGTTAATTCTTTTAGTGAATTTTCCTGTGCATATTACTAATAGTCCAGTAGCTAATGGATCTAAAGTTCCGGCATGCCCAACCTTAATTTTTTTAAGGTTAAACTCTTTTTTGATGAGCCACTTTATTTTGTTGGCTACATTAAAAGAAGTCCAAGTTAAGGGCTTATCTATTAATAAAATTTGTCCTTTTTGAAATTTATTTTGAGGAGCTTCCATTATCTTTTATTAATGTCCCCTTGAGGGGACTATAGGGGTGTTTTTTTAATTAAGGAAACTATACGTTATAGCAATTACACCAACAATAGCACAATAAAAAGCAAAGTATTTTAACTTGCTATTTTTTACCAATTTAATCATCCAAGTACAAGCTAAAATACCTGTTATAAATGCAGCAATAAAACCTATAATATAAGGCATCATAGAACCCGAAACATTATCAAAAGCACCATCTAAAACATCTTTAGCCATTTTACCTAATATTAATGGTAGTACCATTATAAACGAAAAACGAGCGGCTTTTTTTCTATCAACACCTAATAAAACCGAAGTAGATATGGTAGCTCCCGACCTTGAAATACCTGGCAAAATTGCAATGGCTTGAGAAATACCTATAATTATGGCGTGTCCTATCCCTACTTTTTTGTCGGTGCTTTTGGCTTTATCGGCAAATATTAAAAGTATAGCAGTTATAATAAGCATGCTTCCAATTAAAAGCGTTTTACCTCCAAAAAAGGCTTCAATTTGTTCATCTAACAAAACACCTACTGCTGCTGCAGGAATCATAGATAAAACAACATTTAAAGAGAACTTAAACTCATCGTTATTTTTAAATTGAAAAAGTCCTTTTATAATTTGAAGCAAATCCTTTCTGAAAACAACAATGGTACTTAAAGCTGTTGCTGCGTGTAATACCACAACCATTAGCATGCTTTCTTGCGGAACAGATTCTCCACCCAAAATTACTTTGGCTAATTCTAAATGTCCGCTACTACTTACAGGTAAAAACTCTGTTAATCCTTGAATTATACCTAAAATAATAGCATCAAATGTTGTCATAAATTTGTTGAAGTTTGCGTCATTGCGAGGCACGAAGCAATCATGTCTTTTATATATGAGATTGCTTTACTTCACTGCGTTTCGTTCGCAATGACGAATTGATATTACTCTTCAGATTTTTTAAGAATTCCCCAACCAACAACTCCTAACCCTAATAAAATCATAATAGGAGCAACATACATTCTTTGGGTATTAAAAAGCTCTTCGCTAAAAACAGTTGGGTCTTCAGAACCACCTCCAGAAACTAAAAAGTAACCTATAATAGTTAACAATGTTCCTACAGCAATTAGTATGTAATTCTTTTTACCAAAGGCAAAATCGTTATTCAATTTATTGTCTTCACTCATAACTCTCAATTTTAATTCAATCTCACAAAAGTGAGGTGTTGTTGTTTTAAAGGAACAGTTCCTCAATAATTATCAACAAGCATCGCTTGTTAATATAGGTCTCCTGTTTCTATTCGTAAATATTTTCGGACTGCTAAATTAGTAGAAATCCATGATATAATAATTCCTAAAATTACAACTATAATAAATAGTGCTCCGTAAAGTTCTACATCTTTAAAGTTTATTAACTCAGGAAACTGTTGTTGTAAATAATATAAAAAGGTAACTATTAACCCTATTGCTATAAACGCTGCTACCAATCCATTTCCAATTCCTCTCAACACAAAAGGCTTGCGAATAAACGAATGCCTTGCACCAACCAACTGCATGGTTTTAATTACAAATCGTTTAGAGTAAATGGATAGGCGAATGGTATTATTAATTAAAGCCATTGCAATAATCAATAATAACCCACTAAAACCCAAAAGATAAAAACTAATTTTTTTCATATTGGTATTAACAGCGTCAACTAAATCTGGCTGATAAAACACCTCTTTAATTTTGGTGTTTTCTAACAATTCCGCTTCTATTGCTGCTAAGCTATCTGGGTTGGCATAATTTGCAGCTAACTTTACATCAAATGAAGGCAATAATGGGTTTTCTCCAATAAATTGAACAAAATCTTCGCCTAACGCTTCTTGAAATTCTTTAGCAGCAACATCAGGATCTACATAAACAACATCTTTTACATAAACTTCGGCATCTAATAAATCTTTAATGTGCTTAATTTCTTGCTGTTTAGTCCCTTTTTCTAAAATAATTGAAAAACCAATATTCTCTTTTACATGGTTAGAAATTTGGTTAGCATTTAATAAAATTAACCCCAAAATACCAAGCATAAATAATACTAAAGAAATACTTATAATGGTAGTAAGGTAACTTGTTCGTAGCCTTTTTGCGGTTTGTTTATTTGCTGTTTTAGACATTTATAAATAATTACGCTGCTAAACTAATACTAACTATAATGATTAGCAACAGTTGTAGCCAAAAATACTGCTAAATATTGTTAATTTCGCAGCATATTTTAAGACTTATTAACGATGCAATATCAATTTAACGAAATAGAAAAAAATTGGCAACAATACTGGGCAGAAAACAAAACTTTTGCTGCCGAAGATAATAGCGTAAAACCTAAATATTATGTGTTAGATATGTTTCCTTACCCATCGGGAGCAGGTTTACATGTTGGGCATCCATTAGGTTATATTGCATCTGATGTATATGCTCGTTACAAACGATTAAAAGGGTTTAATGTATTGCATCCTATGGGGTACGATTCGTTTGGTTTACCTGCCGAACAGTATGCGATACAAACTGGACAACATCCTGCAATTACCACTAAAACTAATATTGAAGGGGGAACGGACAAAGATGGAAATGTAATTCCTGGTTATAGAAACCAATTGGATAAAATTGGTTTTTCTTTTGATTGGGATAGAGAAGTAAGAACTTCTGACCCAAATTATTACCGTTGGACACAATGGATTTTTAAACAAATTTTTAATAGTTGGTATTGTAAAACAGATGATAAAGCAAAGCCGATTAGTGAGTTAATTGCTACTTTCGAAAAAAATGGAAATGAAGGAATTAATGCTGTAGCAGATTGCGATATGCCTTTTACAGCAGAGCAATGGAATGGTTGGAGTGAAGAAGAGCAACAAAAAGTGTTGATGAGTTACCGCTTAACTTTTTTATCTGATACATGGGTAAATTGGTGTCCTGCTTTAGGAACTGTTTTAGCCAACGATGAAATTAAAGATGGTGTTTCTGAGCGTGGTGGGCATCCTGTTGAGCAAAAATTAATGCGACAATGGAGTATGCGAATTACTGCTTACGCAGAAAGGTTATTAAAAGATTTAGATACCGTTGATTGGACAGATTCGATAAAAGACATACAACGAAACTGGATAGGAAAAAGTACAGGAGCGAGTGTTCAATTTCAAATCTCTCCCCCTTTGGGGGAGTCGGTGGGGGCTATTGAGGTTTTCACTACTCGTCCTGATACCATTTACGGAGTTTCATTTATGGTTTTAGCTCCAGAGCACGATTTAGTAGATAAAATTACAACACCAGAACAGGCAGCTAAAATTGAAGCTTACAAAAAAGCGGCAGCTTTAAAGTCTGAAAGAGACAGACAATCAGATATTAAAAACATTACTGGCGAATTTACTGGTGCTTATGCTATTCATCCGTTTACCGGAGAAAAAATTGAAATTTGGATTGGCGATTATGTTTTAGCAAGTTATGGTACTGGAGCTGTTATGGCTGTGCCTTGTGGCGATCAACGTGATTGGGATTTTGCCAAACATTTTAACATCAAAATAAAAAACATTTTTAAAGACAAAGACATTTCTGAAGCAGCTTACACAGAAAAAGATGCCGTAATTGCTAATTCAGATTTTTTAAATGATTTGCCAGCAAAAAAAGCCATTAAAACAGCTATTTACGAAATTGAAAAGCGTGGCTTTGGTAAAGGAAAAACACAATACAGATTAAGAGATGCCGTATTTTCTCGTCAGCGATATTGGGGAGAACCATTTCCTGTTTATTATAAAGGAGAAACGCCTTACTTAACAGAAAGCAATGAAGCAATTGAATTGCCCGAAGTAGAAAAATACCTTCCAACAGAAGATGGAAGACCACCTTTAGGAAGAGCAAAAGATTGGACATATAAACCCACCCCTAACCCCTCCCAAGAGGGGAATTCTACAGGAGGACCTATGGAATTAAATACGATGCCTGGCTGGGCAGGTAGTAGTTGGTATTTTTTGCGTTATATGGATCCAACCAACGACAATGAATTTGTAGCCAAAGAAAAAGTAGATTACTGGAAAAATGTGGATCTATACATTGGTGGAGCAGAACACGCCACAGGACATTTATTGTACTCGCGTTTTTGGACTAAATTTTTATACGATATGGGTTACATTCCATTTGAAGAGCCTTTCCAAAAAATGATTAACCAAGGAATGATACAAGGGAATAGTGCTTTAGTTTATAGAGAGAGCTTTGGTTTAATCTGTGATAATTTAGATGATGACTTTGAAATTGAAAATTTCAACTCAATCTTAAAAGAAATTCCGCCTATTTTTGTTTCAAAAACAATTGCAGATATTGTTCATAATCCAAAACATCATACTCCTGACAACTTAAATAATATTAACCATTGGAATAAAGAACAAGGCAAACTAATAGAAAAATACTTGTCTATAATAAAAGAAAAGTATAATCATATTTCTGGAATCAACTTAACCTCTTTAAGTCAAGGAGAATCTAAGTTATATGCTGATATTAATTTTTTAGATGGAGACAAATTAGATACAGATAAATTTAAAAATTGGCGAGAAGATTTTAAAAATGCAGAATTTATCTGTGAAGAAAACGGAGATTTTATAGTTGGAAGAGAAATAGACAAAATGTCTAAATCGAAATACAATGTACAAACTCCAGATGATTTGGTAGAAAAGTATGGAGCAGATACTTTGCGTTGTTACGAAATGTTTTTAGGGCCATTAGAGCAACACAAACCTTGGGATACACAAGGAATCACTGGTGTACACGGGTTTTTGAAAAAACTATGGCGTTTATTCCATACAGGAGAAAACGGAGAATGGAATATTGATGAAACACCATTAGAAGAACTTTTAGCAGGCTCTCCCCCTTCGGGGGAGCTGGAGGGGGCTTTAAAGTCTTTACACAAAACCATTAAAAAAGTAGCTGAAGACATTGAGCGTTTTGCGTTTAACACACCTGTTTCAACTTTTATGATTTGTGTAAATGAGTTAACAGCTTTAAAGTGTAACAAAAAAGCAATTTTGCAAGATTTACTAATTATACTTTCTCCTTATGCTCCGCATATTGCAGAAGAGCTTTGGGCTAAATTGGGTAATGAAGAAAGCATTACTTATGCAGTTTTTCCAAAGCACAACGAAGAGTATTTAGTAGAGAGTAATCATAAATATCCAATATCGTTTAATGGTAAAACGCGTTTTACTTTAGAGTTACCTATTAATATGGGTAAAGACGACATTGAAGCTGCAGTAATGGCAAACGAACAAACTGCCAAATATTTAGATGGTAAAACACCTAAAAAGGTAATTGTTGTGCCTAAAAAGATTGTAAATTTTGTGGTTTAAATAAAAAATAATAAAATGGCTAGGAGCCTTGCTATGAAAATAGCAGGGCTTTTTTGTTAAATTTTGCGAAAATGATTTATCTCATTAAATGTTGTGTTAATCATTGAAATAGTTTGTTTTATCGGCATATACTGTTACTTTTGCCGAAAATTTAAAAACTGCAATATGAAAAAATTACTACCTATTTTAGTATTGAGTGCTGGAGTTGTTTTTAATTTAAAAGCACAAACCAATATTCATTCACAAAAAATATTAGCAAATAAATCGCTAATAAAACAAGCTACAGTTGATGATTATAAAAATATCATTAAGCTTAAAACAGGGGCTCAACCGGCTCATATAAACAAAGTATCTATTAATAAAAATAATAACCCTCAAACGAGTGTTAATCCTGTTTCTAATTACATAACTAATGTAATGAAACCTGCTCCAGAATGTGATACATTGTTAACACAGTGGGAAACTCCAACACCAACGGTTGTAACTTATGGCTTTGGTGGGGGATGGATTTCTGGTATTCCAGATCCTGTAAACTCTACAAATCCAACAGATGCAAAAGGTATTTATGAAAGATATGTAACTCCTAACCCAGGTGTAGCAGTTGTTGGTGGTGTAAGAGTTGGTTTAGGAACTTTACACGATTTAGATAGTAATACCACATTTCAAGTAGTAGTTTATGATGATAATGGTACTGGAGGACCAGGTACTTTTTTAGGAGGTTTAGGAGGTTTAAATCCTACTACTTTGGGTGTTCCAGGGTCAGGTATATATACTGATTATTGGATTCCTTTTACAACGACATTAATTCCTACAACACCTTCTTTTCACGTAGGAGTTGAGATTATACCTGGGGATGGTTCTGATAGTTTAGTGGTAATGACATCTTGTTTAGGGGCAACAGCTTGTACTGTAGCCGAAGGAGAAAATGATGCTTCAAATCATATAATTACTTCAGGAGCAGGGCTTGAAAATTTTTTAACGGTGTATGGGGCTGATTTTGATGTTGATGTTATTCCAACTTTTGGAGAATATGCTATATTTAATTATAGTGCGGCATCATATTGTACTTCGGCTGCTAATGAAACACCAGCTTTCTTAGGAGCTTCAGGAGGTACTTTTTCAAGCTCCCCAGCAGGGTTGTCGTTAAATACTGGAACTGGAGAAATTACTTTTTCTACAAGTAGTCCAGGAACTTATACGGTTACATATACAGCACCAGGAACTTGTGCTAAAACAACAAATCAAACTGTAATTGTTAATGGCCCTGGTACAGGAACAACCAACAATACTATTTGCTACAATACAAGTTTTACTTATGCTGATGCTACAGTATCTTCTAATATTGTTGCTAATGAATCTCATGTTTCTACATTTACTGGAGCTGCAGCTAATGGGTGTGATAGTATGTTAACAGAAAATGTAATTGTTGTTCCGCAAAAAACAGGAACTGAAAATAGTACTATATGTAGTAATGGAAGTGTAATTGTTAATGGAAATACATACAATGCAGGAAATCCAACAGGTACTGAAGTAATAAGTAATGTTGGTCCATTTAACTGCGACAGTACAGTAACAATTAATTTAAACGTGTTGCCTGCTAAAACAGGTTCAGTAACTACAACCATTTGTAATAATGGAAGTGTGGTTGTAAATGGAAATACTTATAATGCTGGTAACCCAACTGGAACAGAAGTGATAAGTAATGTAGGTCCATTTAACTGTGATAGTACGGTAACGATTAACTTAACGGTATTACCTGCATTAACAGGTTCGGTAACTACAACGATTTGTAATAATGGGAGTGTAGTTGTAAATGGAAATACTTATAATGCGGGAAACCCAACAGGAACTGAAGTATTTACTAATGTAGGGCCAAACAACTGCGATAGTACAGTAACCATTAACTTAAATGTATTGCCAGCACTAACAGGTTCGGTAACTACAACTATTTGTAATAACGGAAGTGTAATTGTTAATGGAAACACTTACAATGCAGGTAATCCAACAGGAACGGAAGTGTTTACGAATGTAGGGCCTAATAACTGTGACTCTACTGTTACGGTTAACTTAAACGTATTGCCAGCATTAACAGGAACTATTACTCAAACTATTTGTTTTGGAGATAGTATTGTTGTTAATGGTACTACATATAATACAACAGTTACAGGAGCTACAGAAGTGTTTACTAATGTAGGGCCAAATAACTGTGATAGTACTGTAACTATCAACTTAACAGTTAGCCCAGCTATTGATAATACAGTAATAAATGCAGCACCTACATTAACAGCAAATCAATCAGGAGCTACTTACAGATGGTTAGATTGTGATAATAATTATGCAGTAATACCATCAGCAACTAATCAAGCTTTTACTGCTTCAAGTAATGGCAATTACGCTGTAGAAATTACAATTGGTAGTTGTGTTGATACTTCTGCTTGTGAAGCGGTTACTACAACAGGAATAAATACAAATAATGGATTATCTGGAGTTAACATTTACCCTAACCCAACTAACAACATTATCAATATTACTTTAGGAAATATCTCTTCTGATGTAAACTTAACTTTAACTTCTGTTGAGGGAAAGATAGTTTACCAAGAAAACAATGTTTCTGACAACAAAGTAAGTGTTGATATTAGTAACAATAGTAAAGGAATATATTTTTTAAGAGTTGAAGCAAACAACAAATACAAAGTATATAAAGTAGTTAAAGAATAAACTGCTAAAAAAATAACACAATGAAAGCCTTACTGTATTTATAGTAGGGCTTTCTTTTATAAAAAAACCAATCGATAATCGGTAGATTATTTTTGTTTTTCGGCACATTTTTATATATTAGCGGTTCATTTCAAAGCAAAAAACATGAAAAAATCGTTATCAAAAATTATCTTAATAAGTGCAACAAGTTTTTTAGGGTTAGAAATAAACGCACAGTGTCCAGTAGTGGATTGTGGTTCGTCTAATGTTACAATAAGCAATGATACGGGTACTTGTGGAGCAACTATGAATTACGCAATGCCTTCTGCTATTGATACATGTATTATTCGTACAGATACATTTAATTTTACTGGGTCACAACAAATGTTTACTGTACCTGCAGGCGTTTCATCTATAAAAATATATGCTTATGGAGCACAAGGTGGTTTTAATACTACATATGCTGGAGGACAGGGTGGTTTTGCTACAGGAAATTTAGCAGTAACATCAGGACAGGTTTTAAATATTTATGTTGGAGGGAAAGGTGTTGATGGAAATGGTTCTCAAAACTGTAATCAACCAGGAGGGTTTAATGGTGGAGGTCCTACAGGGGGTACATGTTGTTCGAATGCAGGCGGAGGAGCTGGTTCAGGTGGAGGAGCATCTGATGTTAGGTTATTAGGGAATACACTAAATGATAGGGTAATAGTTGCTGCTGGAGGTGGAGGAGCTGGAGATAATGATATAGGTGCTAATGGAGGAGGACTTATTGGTGATAATGGTGGAACATATCAAAGTGTAACTGCTACAGGTGGTACACAAACTGCTGGAGGACTTGCTGGAGGGACATTTTTTCCAAATCATACTTGTTCCCCAGCTACAGATGGTAGTTTTGGAATAGGAGGAGATGGAGACGGTAATGATGCTGGCGGTGGCGGTGGTGGTTGGTATGGTGGTGGCGGTGGTGCCAATAATAGCCAAGGAGCAGGAGGGTCATCTTATATAGGAGGAGTTACTTCTGGAGTTACTACTAGTGGGGGTAGAATAGGAAATGGAATGATTGTAATAGAATACAACGACACTATTCCATCTACTCAAATTACTCAAATAGCTGGATTGCCTAGTGGGTCTGTTTTTCCTGTTGGTGTAACAACTAACACTTTTGTAGCAACTGTTGGAATGAATACTGATACATGTTCATTTACGGTAACAGTAAACGATACAACAAATCCAACGGTGAATTGCCCAGCAAATGTTACAACATGTAATCCGATAGTAAATAATATTGGATCAACAAGTTCAGATAACTGTACAGGAGAAACAATATCATATACATTATCAGGAGCAACCACAGGAACAGGAACAGGAGACGCATCAGGGACTTCGTTTGGAGTTGGAGTAACAACAGTTACTTATGTGGCTACAGATGCTAGTAACAACCAAGATAGTTGTTCGTTTACGGTAACAGTTAATCCATTACCATCAGTAGCAATAGCGTCTTTTTCACCAGATACAGTTTGTGAGACAGATCCAGCAATTAATTTACCAGTAGGCACACCTGCATCAGGGACATATTCTGGTAATGGAGTTGTAGGTGCTACATTTGATCCAAACACTGCTGGTGTTGGGGTTCATTATGTAGTGTATTCATTTACTGATTCAAACAGTTGTGCCAATATGGATTCAACAATGATAGTAGTAGAATCATGTGTAGGAATTGATGAGAATGGAACATTATCAGGAATAAACATTTATCCTAACCCAACAAGTAATAATCTTACTATAGAGTTAGGAGTATTATCTACAGAAGTAAACCTTACTTTAACTTCTGTTGAAGGTAAAATAGTTTATCAAGAGAATAATATAACAACAAATAAAGTAAGTGTTGATATGAGCAACAATAGTCAAGGAATATATTTTTTAAGAGTTGAAGCTAACAACAAATACAAAGTATATAAAGTAGTTAAAGAATAAGCTGCTAAAAAAAGAAAACAATGAAAGCCCTACTGTATCTACGGTGGGGCTTTTGTTTGTCCAATCAATTATCGGTAGATTTTTTTTGCTTTCGGGTCAATATGATTAATTATAGGTTGTTTTGTTTGTGCGATTGGATATTTTAATATATTTTCGAAGAAATATAAATTTAAATATAGCATTTTATGAAAAAGTTGTTTCTAAAATTAGTGTTAGTGGTTATTGGTTCTTTTATTGGAATTACAGGGAGTGCACAATGCCCGGCTATAACATGCCCATCAAATATAACAGTTAATAATGATGCAGGTAATTGTGGTGCGGTTGTAAACTATACGGCACCAGTAGGGAATGATCCTTGTACGACAGGTTCTCAAACTTTTAATTTTACAGGGGGGCTACAAACTTGGGTTGTACCTGTAGGCGTAACTTCTGTAACAGTTGATTTATATGGGGCTCAAGGTGGAGGAACTCTTGGAGGTAATGGTGGTAGAGCACAAGGAACAATAGCGGTTGTTCCTGGACAAACTTTAAATATTCATGTTGGTGGGCAACCAACAACACAATTAGGTCCAGGTGGTTATAATGGAGGGGGTTCTACTACTGTATTGCCTTGTGGTCCAAATACAGGGAATAGTTTTCCTGGTGGAGGAGCTTCTGATATAAGAATAGGAGGGAACACGTTAAATGATCGGGTTGTTGTTGCTGGAGGTGGTGGAGGACAAGGTTGGACAAATGGAGCAGGAGGCCTTGGTGGCGGTACTACTGGTGGGGATGGTGCAGCTTCATGGATTGCAGGTACTCATGGAAAAGGGGGTACTCAAAGTGCTGGAGGTCTTGGTGGATTTTATACAGGAAATAGTCAATCATCGCCAAGTGGAACTTTTGGAATAGGAGGAGATTCGGGACCAATAAATACTTATTGCACTGGTGGAGCTGGTGGCGGTGGCTGGTATGGTGGAGGAGCTGGTTATGTCTCTGCTGGTGGTGGAGGTTCTAGTTATATTACAGGTCTTACTAGTGCATCAACAACGTCTGGCGTCAGAACAGGAAATGGTATGGTAGTAATTTCTTATGCAGGTGTTCCAGTTATAACTACACAAACAGCAGGTTTGGCTAGTGGCTCTACATTTCCTGTAGGAACTACAACGAATACTTTTAGTGCTACAAATGGTTTTGGGACAGTAACATGTTCTTTTACTGTAACAGTAGTAGATGCAGAAAACCCAACCATAAGCTGTCCAGGAGCAATAACTATTAATACAGATGCAGGACAATGTACATCAACATCATCAATCGGAACAGCAACAGGATTAGATAATTGTGGTGCACCAACAATAACAAATAATGCACCGAGTAGTTTTCCAATAGGAAATACGACAGTAACGTGGACAGCAACAGATGCATCTAATAATTCAGTAACATGTACGCAGGCAGTAACAGTAGTAGATCTAGAGAATCCAACCATAAGCTGTCCAGGAGCAATAACTATTAATACAGATGCAGGGCAATGTACATCAACAGCATCAATCGGAACAGCAACAGGATTAGATAATTGTGGTACACCAACAATAACAAATAATGCACCGAGTAATTTTCCAATAGGAAATACGACAGTAACATGGACAGCAACAGATGGTTCAGGAAATATCGATACATGTCATCAAATAGTAACGGTAGTAGATGCAGAAAATCCAACAATTGTTTGTCCGACTAATATTACAGTTAGTAATGATTCTGGGATGTGTGATGCAATAGTTACATATACAGCTCCTGTTGGAACTGATAACTGTACCGGTGTTTCTACTGTTTTATCTTCTGGTTTAGCTAGCGGATCGACCTTTCCAGTAGGAGTTTCAACGATTACTTATATAGTTACTGATGCTGCAAACAATCAAGATTCTTGTTCATTTACGGTAACAGTAAACGACACAACAAATCCAACGGTTAGTTGTCCAACAAATGTTACAACATGCAATCCGATAGTAAATAATATTGGATCAACAAGTTCAGATAACTGTACAGGAGAAACAATATCATATACATTATCAGGAGCAA